>Ga0068859_100000006_pt1 | contig 421509 bp, 365 predicted proteins | sample KBSSwiS22_FD_66585 | JGI IMG/M metagenome (GOLD analysis project Ga0068859, IMG submission 66585) | Switchgrass rhizosphere microbial communities from Kellogg Biological Station, Michigan, USA - KBS Switchgrass S2-2 | ecosystem: Host-associated > Plants > Roots > Rhizosphere > Soil ...
CCCTGGTTCATCCAGTCGTTTACTAATTGCACACCATTTACCCAAAGCCTGATGCCATCATCGCTGGTAGTATAGAAAGTATAATTTTCAGAATACACCGCCTGTACTTGCCCGGTCCATCTTACAGAATAATTATCCTGTGGCACAATACCCGGTGCCGGTGAATGCCAGCTAAGATCGAAATTAATGGTGGGATCAATCCTTGTCAGCAATGGCGTGCCCGATAAACCTGTTCCATTGTAATAAACACCCTGCAAACCTGTTCCCTGGGCGGTGTTTGGCGCAGTAGTAAAGCTGGTGGTGCTGGTGACGGCACAACCGGTTGCGGTGCCGCTGGCAGATCGCGGAACTATGTACCAGTGGTACAATGTGCCCGCCGTAAGGCCGGTGGCTTTGTAACTGGTAGCAGAAACATTGGCGTTTGGCGTGGGCGGGGCGGTGGCACCCTGCCAGATGTATACATCGTACGATACAGCAGCAGCAACAGTACCCCATACAAGTGTAGCCAATGTTTGGGTGCCAATGGTACTGCCGTTGGCAGGAGCGCTGTTAACTGCACAGGCTATACTACCCGGCGGATATAACTGTGATGCAGGAACGATGGCCTTTGGTGTGCTGGCGCTTGACCAGGACAATTTAGTAACTGCATCACCAGCGGCTTCATAGTATTCTATCACAATATCATATTTCTGGCCTGCTGCCAATGCAATGGTTCCGCTGTATTCGGTTGCTCCCTGGTTCATCCAGTCGTTTACTAATTGCACACCATTTACCCAAAGCCTGATGCCATCATCGCTGGTAGTATAGAAAGTATAGTTTTCAGAATACAATGCCTGTACCTGGCCGGTCCATCGTACAGAATAATTATCCTGCGGTACAATGCCTGGTGCCGGTGAATGCCAGCTAAGATCGAAATTAATGGTAGGATCAATCCTGGTTAGCAGGGGCGTGCCCGATAGATTTGTTCCATTGTAGTAAACGCCTTGTAACCCGGTGCCCGGATTGGCATTTGCGGGAGCCGTTGTAAAGTTGGTTGTATTGGTGGCCCCGCAATCAATAGCCGAATAGAATGAATTCAACGGAACTATGTACCAATTGTATACTGTGGACGGGCTTAGTCCTGTTACCGCATAGGATGTCGACCCCCCCGTCTGGAAAGTCGGCAGAATGGGGGCAGTATTACCAGTCCATAAAAATATATAATACGAAGTGGCGCCGGTTACCGGTGTCCATGTAAGCGTTGCAGTGGTTGGCGTAGCAATGGTAGATCCATTTTGCGGTGCCGTATTAAGTGAACAAGCCGGCACCGGTGGAACTACAAGTGCCGGTAAATATAATTGGGTGGTTGGAATAATTACTTTTGGCGTGGTTGCACTTGACCACGATAGTTTTGAAACAGCATTGCCTGTAAGATGGTAGTACTCCATGGTAATATCATATTTCTGACCGCCAGTTAGTGTAATGGTGCCGGTCTTTTCAGATACAGCCTGGTTAATCCAGCTATCAACCAACAGCACACCATTTAGCCATAGCCTTACTCCATTATCGGTGTTGGTGTAGAAAGTATAGGTCTCAGAATACAGGGGCTGCACCTGGCCTTTCCAGCGTACCGAATAATTGTCTGTGTTTACAAAACCCGGTGCAGGCGAAACGCCACTTAAATTGTTGTTGATGGTTGCATCGGTTCTGTTAACAACCGCCGGGTCTGACAGGGTGGTATTATTAAAATAGACAGCGTTCAAACCAACTCCCGAACCAATAGGCGTAACAGTGCCGTCAAATACATTCCTGGCTATAACACGCTGTGCTAAAATAGTATGACCAGTTGCATTCATATTTGTGTGGTCACCCTGGTCGTACAGTACAGAACTATCTGCAGGATTAATAAGTCCTGTATAGAAATCAATCGCAAAATTGCCGAATACCGCCAGGATGCTATCTTTTAAAGTCGCCAGTTTTAATTTAATGGCAGGTGTATTAAAACTAGCCGGGCTGGTTCTGGGCTGAGTGGTGGTGATATAACAGGGCACCCCTTTTTTATTGGCAGAATCACGGATGGTGCGCAGGCAGAACATGATCTCGTTTACAGAAAGTACATCATAATTCTGGGTCGGGTAGTTAACCAAAATTACATCCGGGTTAAGCGCCAGTGCGGCAGTAATATTAATACTTTTTATTGGCGTATACCCACTGCCGGCAGGATAGGGCGAAACATAAGAAGAAGGCATACCATTGTAACAATTGGTGCTGCCAGTGGCAAGATGATTATCTATAGTGGTATCAAAAGGCGCCTGTTTGTTATAATAGGAACTAACTTTTCCAACATAACAGGCAGTAGCGGGATCCAAACCGATACACGCGGAAGTACCAGAGCCTATGATGACCAATTTCTTTGGTATATGCGTTACAGTACCGGCAACGCCCAGTTTTTGCGTTACCGCACCATTGGAACTTAACACAACTGAATCATTGTAGGTTGCTTCGGCAATGCCTGCGCGCAAACGTATATAAACCTTAAGTACATGCACTTCGCCTGCAACAGGTGCCGTGCTTAGGCTGGTTGAGTAAGGTCCTGCTTCGCTTAAGGATAATTCATAGCCGGGCGGCGCCTGCAGGTTGGCCGGGCCGGTTAGATAATTGGCACTGATGTTAAAATACTTTGAGCTTGATGCAGAACCGGCGTTGGCAGTAAAATTCAGCGATGGTCTGCTCATTTTACGGATGGCGTTATTGTCAAATACATACAAATTGCCCGATGCGTCAATGGTTATCTGTTTGGTACCGGCAAATTGCGCCTCAGTTCCAATACTATCTTTGTATCCGAAAAAGGAACCTGCCAGCGGAGCGGCAACAATAGCCGGAAAAATTTTGTACATGATCTGAACGTGGTCTCCACTAAAGGAGGAAACATAAAGATTACCTGTTTTATCTGCTGCTATGCCCGATTTAAAACCGAAGAAGCCAGGGGGGTAGATTTCTGAAATGACTCCAACAGGTGTTATTTTAAGCAAATTGGAATATATCTGCTGCACATAAATATTGCCCTGGTTGTCAATTGCCAAACCGGTCGGACTAGAGGATGGTCCTATGACTGCAAAAGTGGTTACTACACCTGCAGGGCTTATTTTTCGGATGGCACTATTGTATAGGTCTAAGACAAATAAGTTGCCTGCCGGGTCCGCTACAAGATCTGCGGGGTTATTAAAGCTGGCCGCTGTACCAGTTCCATCCTGGTTGCCAGCGGCGCCATTTCCCGCCAGCGTACTTACCACGCCACCCGGTGTAATTTTTCTTATGACATTGTTGCATTTATCGCCCACATATATATTGCCGGCAACATCTAAAGCAAGGCCACTGGGGTTGCAAAATTGAGCGGTAGCCACCGGCCCATCAACATAGCCGGCAGTACCTGTACCAGCCAACGTGGTTTTTATACCATTTGAATTGATTCTGCCGATCTGGTTTTGGTACGTAATATATACATTACCAGCAGCATCAATAGGCCCCATATAAGCAACCGGTAAAGTCCCCGGTTGAAAGGCAGGGCCAAAAAAAGTTGTGACAGAGATGGGATCAAAATTTACTGTGGGTGTACCAATAGGTTGTGCGAGTGCAGTAAGAAAAGCGCATAGCAGCACCATTGCACTGAAAAAAAGTTTCATGATAAAGGTTTAGGTTAGGTGAGAAAAGAGGTTAACGCTATTAATCAGTTAATAGAACCGGCAGGAATTAGACAGGATGGATAACGATCAACAAATGCAGTAGAGAAAATCTTAATATAAATATAGGAGAAAATACTTTACCGGCTTACAGACCGGTTGTGAAAAAGATATGCACAATAATGAATAAGCGCAGTTATAAAGCGGCAGCTTTAATTAATCATCAGGACACGTAAATATTGTTTGTGTAAATAAACGTTTTTTAAATCACCAAGGGCAATCCGCATAAAGCCGGCAACAGGCAATTATCTTTTTTCTTTGAAGAAATTTTTTATAAGTGCTGCGCATTGATCTTTCAGTACACCGTTTTCAATAATTGTTTTTGGATGAAAGGGCCAGTGCGGATCGGTAATATGTTTATGGCCGTTTTTTTCATCGGCGGCGCCCCATACAATCCTGGCTATCTTGCTCCAGTACAAGGCGCCGGTACACATCAGACAAGGCTCTATGGTAACATACAACGTGGCATCGGGCAGGTATTTATTGCCTAAGAAATTAAATGCCGAAGTAAGTGCAATGATTTCGGCATGTGCGGTACAATCATTTAATTTTTCCACCTGGTTATAACCGCGGGCAATAATTTTATTGTTGATAGTAATAACAGCACCCACCGGAACCTCTCCCTCGTTATAGGCCTGTTGTGCTTCTTTTAAAGCCTGCTGCATAAAATGTTCGTCGGTCATAGGTCAAAGGTAGGAAGTGGCAAGTGGAAAGAGGCGAGTGGCTGGCTTATAGCTCGTGGCTAAAAGCTAATAGCTATCAACTTTTTTCTAAAACTATCTTATCTTGCAGTAATTTCTTACACCATATGATTAAGCAACAGGAAGTCCTAAATGATGTAGTAATAAAGTTTGCAGGCGACAGTGGAGACGGAATGCAATTGACCGGCAGCCAGTTTACCAATAACACCGCTTTACTGGGTATAGATCTTGCTACTTTCCCGGATTTTCCGGCAGAAATACGTGCCCCGCAGGGCACTTTGCCGGGCGTTAGCGGTTACCAGTTAAGATTTAGCAGCGACAGGGTATTTACACCCGGCGATGAATGCGATGTGCTGGTAGCCATGAATGCCGCTGCACTAAAAGCCAACCTGCGCGGGTTAAAAAAAGGTGGCAAAATCATTGCCAACACCGATGGATTCGATAGTAAAAATCTTCGCCTGGCCAACTATCCCGAAGGTGTAAATCCGCTGGAAGATAACAGCCTGGACGCGTATACCGTTTTTAAGATCGATGTAACCAAGATGACAAGGGAGGCCCTGAAAGACATTAGCATGGGCACCAAGGAAAAAGACCGTGCAAAAAATATGTTTGTGCTGGGTTTTCTGTATTGGATGTATAACCGCGAAATGGAAAACACCATTCAGTTCTTTAAAGACAAGTTTGGTAAGAAGCCGGAAATTTATGAAAGCAACGTAAAAGCATTGCAGGCGGGTTATTTTTTTGGCGATACCACAGAGACCTTTACCACTACCTATAAAGTTGAAAAAGCAAAAATGCAGCCGGGTGTTTACCGCAGCATTATGGGTAACCAGGCACTCTCTTACGGATTGATTGCCGCCTCGCAAAAAAGCGGTTTACCCCTGTTCCTGGGTTCTTACCCCATTACACCAGCTTCAGATATCTTGCACGAGCTGGCAAGGCATAAGGCATTTGGTGTAAAGACTTTCCAGGCAGAAGATGAAATAGCCGCTATTACTTCTGCCATTGGCGCATCGTACGGTGGTAGTCTGGCTGTTACTACAACTTCTGGTCCGGGTATGGCTTTAAAAGCAGAAGCCATGGGCCTGGCCATGATGATGGAAATACCCTTGCTGATTATCAATGTACAACGCGGCGGCCCTTCAACCGGTTTGCCCACCAAAACAGAACAAAGTGATCTGCTGCAGGCTTATTATGGCAGAAATGGCGAAGCCCCCCTGCCCATTATTGCCTCCTCAACACCCAGCGATTGTTTTGAAATGATATATGAAGCCGCACGCATTACGGTGCAGCACATGACGCCCGTAATATTTTTAAGCGATGGGTATATTGCCAATGGTGCCGAACCATGGAAATTTCCCCAGGCCGATGATTTGCCTCCCATTGAAGTGAAATTTAAAACAGAACTGGGCGACGGCGAAGAGAAATTTATGCCGTATTTGCGCAATGAAAAACTGGTTCGTCCATGGGCCGTACCCGGTACCAAAGCCCTGGAACACAGGGTTGGCGGCCTGGAAAAGCAAAACATTACCGGCAATGTGAATTACGAGCCCGAGAACCACCAGTTAATGATCAAAATAAGACAGGAGAAGGTTGATAAAATTGCAGAATACATTCCCGAACAAAAGCTGGACAGCGGCCCCGAAAAAGGAAAGATACTGGTGTTGGGATGGGGTTCTACTTATGGCGCCATAAAAACTGCGGTGGCAGAACTACAGGCCCAGGGACATGCTGTAAGTCATGCGCATATCCGTTACCTGCGTCCCTTTCCGCGTAACCTGGGTGAAATGCTAAAAAACTTTGAACACATCCTGATTCCTGAAATAAACAACGGGCAGCTAATCAAAATTATCCGCGATGTTTATTTTGTGGACGCAAAGGGCTATAACAAAATGATGGGTGTGCCCATTACCAAAGCAGAAATGCTGGATGTGCTGAAAAAAATGTTGTGATAGAAGCAACTGATTTTCACGAAATTTTTACCCGCGTCAAAAAACAGCTGGTGCCTTACGGTGAAAAATGGAACCAGCTTCAACACCGCCGGTGGTTACCAATTGTATCTTGTAAATGATTTTGAATTGGCAAATTTAACCGCAGATTCGCAGATTTGGTATGTCAGCGGCATACTCAATCGCCTCACCATCTGTGTGAAAATCCTTGGTTACCGCTGTGGTAACATCGTCCGCGCTTCCCTGCTCAATTTAACATCTCTTCAATAATGACGCAGTTTCCACCCGGGCCCCGCCCTAAACCCTGCCTCCCTGCTTTTTTACCCCATTAAACTTATCTTTGCCGCATGGAACAGCTTGTGCAACAGATAGAAAATTACAAACAGGAAATAGCGCAATTACAGGTAACAGACGCAAAATTGCTGGAAGAATACCGCATTAAATTTCTGGGTACCAAGGGCATTGTAAAAGCTTTGATGGGCGAAATGAAAAACGTGCCCAATGATCAGAAAAAAGCTTTTGGCCAGGTAATGAATGAGTTTAAGCAATTTACAGAAGCCAAATACGATCAGTGGAAAGAAAATACGGCGGGTGGCACTACTGTTACAGCCGCCAATACCATCGATCTTTCTTTGCCAGGTGATGCATTGCCGCTGGGCAGCCGCCATCCGCTTAGCCTGTTTTTGAACCATGTAATTGCTATTTTCAGCCGGCTTGGTTTTTCTGTGGCCGAAGGACCCGAGATTGAAGACGACTGGCACAATTTTACAGCGCTGAATCTGCCCGAACACCATCCTGCACGCGATATGCAGGATACGTTTTATGTGCAACAAAACCCCGACTGGCTGTTGCGTACGCATACAAGTAATACGCAAATACGAGCTATGGAGACTACTAAACCGCCCATTCGTATTGTATGCCCCGGACGTGTATACCGGAATGAAACCATTAGTGCACGCAGTCATTGTTTTTTTCACCAGATAGAAGGGTTGTACATAGATGAAAATGTATCATTTGCCGATTTAAAACAAACGCTTTATTTTTTTGTGCAGGAGATGTACGGCAAAAATATTAAAGTGCGTTTTCGCCCCAGCTATTTTCCCTTTACAGAACCCAGTGCGGAAATGGATATTGAATGCCAGGTATGTCATGGGGCCGGCTGTCGCATTTGCAAACATTCAGGCTGGGTAGAAATACTGGGCTGTGGAATGGTGCACCCGAATGTATTGACCAATTGCGGCATAGATCCCAATAAATACACCGGTTTTGCATTTGGCATGGGTATTGAACGCCCGGCCCTTTTGAAATACGGCATAAACGATATCCGCCTGTTCAGCGAGAATGATGTACGGTTTTTAAAACAATTTACTTCGGCAATTTAAAATCCCGCGTTCCGGAAATTATTGAACCGCCAACCAAAAAATCTTCATGTCTTCCATTCAATCCATTTGCGTTTGCGGTGCCGGTACCATGGGTGCAGGTATTGCACAGGTGGCTGCACAAGCGGGTCTGCATACAATTCTGTACGATGTAAACAAAAAGATGCTGGAGAAAGCCGAAACAGCGATCGGCAATAGCTTGCAACTACTTACAGAAAAAAATAAAATTACCCCGTCAGAAAAAGACCTGTCAACAGGCAGGCTGCGGTTTACAGCAGATATGAATGATTGCATTGCCGATTTTTTTATTGAGGCCATTGTAGAAAATCCTGCCATAAAAGCCGGGCTGTTTAACCAGCTTAATGAAGTAAACCACAGTGAAGTAATTTTTGCCACCAATACATCTTCTTTATCTGTAAGCGCCATTGCCGGAAAAGTAATGAACCCGCAGCGTGTAGCAGGCATGCATTTTTTTAATCCCGCACCGGTAATGAAACTGGTAGAAGTGGTAAAAGGCAATCAGACAAGCGACGAAACAATTGCCACCATTGTATCACTGGCAAAACAAATGGGAAAAACACCTGTATTGTGCAAGGACGCACCCGGCTTTATTGTAAACCATGTGGCAAGGCCCTACTACCTGGAAGCATTGCGCCTGATGGAAGCAGGCGTATCCATCGAAACCATTGATACATTAATGGAAGCATCGGGTTTTAAAATGGGGCCGTTTAAATTAATGGATCTCATTGGTAACGATGTTAACTATACGGTGAGCACTGCTGTTTACAAAGCAATGAACCAGCCGGAACGTTTAAAACCTTCGCCCATACAAAAAGAGAAAGTGGAAAAAGGAGAATTGGGAAGAAAAACCGGTAAGGGTTTTTATAACTACGGGTAGACAAATGGGGAAATGTGATGAATGTGAGGAATGTGATAAATGTGACAGTGGGAACAGTGAAATAAATTTCAATACTAAATTTTAATCAGCATTTAATATTCGGCGCCGGTTTTACCACAGCGGTTTGTGCTGGCCCCACAGAGGTTTCACCGCGGTACACAAAGCGAACACCTCAATTACCTCTGTGAAACACCTCCTTCCCTCTGTGGTTAAAAAAAGCATCGTAAGAGGCATCAGGCATTTAATGCGTAGACAATAATATTTACGCCAAACTTTGTATTGTCTTCACTCAGGAAACGTTTGTTCCTGAAATCATAATCCCACTCGCAGCCGTAGTCTTTGTTGCTGTACAATACAGCAATACGGCCATTAATTTCAATGGCTTTAAGATAATCATGTATCAGATCATCGCCCCAGCCATTTAGCTCAAAAACCGTATTGGGCGGGCCTTTCTCAAATGTAAAAAAAGAATGATACAGCGGATGATCATTTTTTATCTTCTTTAACGCATTGGGCCCGAACAGTGTATTCATCTGCATTTCAAAAGATTTGGCAAAAAGCCCGTCTATGTCATGGTTGCAATCATCGGCAAAAACAAAACCACCGTTTTGTATATAAGTTTTAAAATTGGCGGCTTCCTGTTTATCGAATTGCACCAGTTTATGCCCGCTTATATAGCAAAATGGGTATTGAAAAATATCTCCGCTGCCCAAATCAATCACTTTTTCCTGGAGGTTTACAGGTATGGTAGTGTATTCAATCAATGAATTAAGTATATTCGAAGGCATTCGCTGATCAGTATCCCAATCGCCGCTATGATACCTTAATCTCGTAAATGTAAATTGCCTGTTAATCATTTCCAGATGCTTGCTTGCCGGTGATATAATTTTTTTACAAGTTGACTTATTTATTTTTAATTTCCTCTAATTAATAATTAAAAATTTCAGGTTTTGAACAATTCAGAAGATGTTGTACAGGGTTTACTCAGTAAACTGCCCCTGCTGAAAAAAGAGATACAAAAAATAATTGTAGGGCAGGATGATGTGCTGGATGAAATACTGATTGCGCTTTTGGCCGGTGGCCATTGTTTGCTGGAAGGTGTGCCGGGCCTGGCCAAAACACTAATGGTAAAATCCATTTCGCAGGCGCTGGCCCTGTCTTTCAGAAGAATTCAGTTTACGCCCGATCTGATGCCTGCAGATATTATTGGAACAGAGATACTGGAGGAAGATCACAGCACCGGCAAACGATTTTTTAAATTTAATAAGGGACCGCTGTTTGCCAATATGATACTGGCAGATGAAATCAACCGCACACCGCCAAAAACACAATCCGCGCTGCTGGAAGCCATGCAGGAATTTTCTGTTACCTATGCCGGGCAAACTTATCCCCTTGACAAACCTTTTTTTATACTGGCCACGCAAAATCCCATTGAACAGGCTGGTACCTATCCATTGCCGGAAGCACAGTCGGACCGGTTTCTGTTATACATTACAATAGATTATCCGTCTGCTGCCGAAGAAGCAGCTATCTTAACCAGTACAACCGGAACAAAAAAGCCGGTTATCAATGCAGTTATTAATGCAGACGAAATAAAAAGATTGCAGGAGCTGGTGCGCGAAGTAACCATCAATGAAACGCTGGTGCAATACGTAAGTGAACTGATACGGGCCACACGGCCGGCCACTACCACGGTAAAATATGTACAGGATTGGGTGCGCTGGGGAGCCGGACCGCGCGCCGGCCAGTCTTTGATACTAACGTCCAAAGCAAGGGCGTTGTTCCATGGCCGTTATGCCGTGCAGATGGAAGACCTGCAGGCAATGGCCTATCCTGTTTTACGCCACCGCATACTCATGAATTTTAAAGCAGATGCAGAAAATATTACTGCCGACAAAGTAACCGGGGAACTGATAAAAATAATTGAGCGGCCAAAAGCCGTATTAGCGTAATTGATATGAGCCGTTTACTGGACCCAAAAATATTATTAGCTATAAAAGATCTGCAACTGGCGGCCAGAACAACCATTGAAGGGTTTATGGCCGGCATCAATAAAAGCAGCATTAAAGGAGAAGGGCTTGAATTCAGCCAGTACCGCAGCTACCAGCCAGGCGATGATTTGCGCCAGCTGGATTGGAAAGCCTATGCCCGGTCTGACCGCTATTATATCCGCGAATCAGAAATAGAAACCAGTATATCAGTACGATTTATTATAGACGCCAGCGGTTCTATGAACCATGCCGATAATGGCTATACAAAAATAGAATACGCAAAATACCTGGCTGCATCACTGGCATGGTTGGCCGCTTTGCAGGGCGATGCAGTAGGGCTTTATATTTTGGAGGAGAAAAATTTGTTTTCGCTGGATTCAAAAAGAGACTATCAGCATATGGCCCGGTTTTATTACCTGCTGGAAAATATTACTGCAGGCGGCACCACCACAAAACCCATTCAATACAACCATATTATTTCAGCCACCGGAAAAAAAGAATTGCTGGTGTTTATTACTGATTTATATGAGCAGGACAAAGAACTGTTTGCTGTACTGGACAGCCTGGCGGTCATGAAAAATGAAATTATTGTTTTCCACCTTATGGGCAACAACGAAATGGAATTTGATTATGGCAACTATGCTGCGCTGGAAGACATGGAAACAGGAAAAATTGTAAAGATCAATACCGCCAGCGATAAAGATCAATACAAAGAACGGGTAGAGCATTACCTGGCATCGGTAAGAATGCAAATGCTTAACCGGCATTTTTTTTACCGTTTGTTGAACATGCGCGGGTCTGTTGAACAGGCATTGCGCGATTTTTTAAAACAACGCTCAAAATTAAGCATATAAGATTTTGCTGCAGTTATTGCAACCCATATGGCTTTTTGCATTGGCGGGTTTGTCAATTCCCGTTATTATTCACCTCTGGAACCAGCGACCCGGCAAAACCCTGAGGGTGGGAAGCGTTATGCTGGTGGCCGAAAACCTGGCAGCACATAAAAAAAGTATACAACTCACAGAACTGTTATTATTGTTGCTGCGCTGCCTGTTGCTGGCAAGTATTGCTCTGGCATTGGCCGCTCCTTTATGGCGTAAACAGGAAAATAATATTGCTGCGGGATGGATATTGACGGGCAGGTCACAAATAACACCGGTCTATACTCATTTTAAACCAACAATTGATTCCTTGCTGCAGGCCGGGTTTGAATTCCATTATTTTGAAGAGGGTTTTGCAAAAGCCAATTTTAAAAAAGCATTGGAGACGCCGTATGATAGTGCTGTTGCAAAACCATTTTCTTATCGCAGTATAATTGCAGCACTAAATGAACAGGCTGGTGCAAAACAGCCATTGTATGTTTTTACGGATAATTACCTGCGGAATTTCAGCGGCACCCGCCCGGTTGTATCGCTTAACCTGCATTGGTTTACTTACACGCCCGATACCGCGGTGGTACAATCACCTGCGGCTGACACCAGTGTTTTGCATGTTACCCTGTATTGCCGTGCGCAAACCAATGACGGCCGGTATATAAAGGCGGCGCTGGATGCGCTTCAGCAATTCAGTAAAAAAAATATAATCACCCGGCAGGTAAATACTATTACAGACATACCGGCAGAGCAGGACTGGCTGTTCTGGCTTTCCGATGAAGCCATACCTGCCGGTAAAAAAGCGGCGCATGTGCTGGCCTATGCCACGGGAAAAGCCATATCAACAGCATCTTATGTATTACCTGCCGGCAATTCTTCTTTTGACGCAGTTGAATTGTATTCATCCATTATTGAAAAAGATACGGCAAAACAATTTTTAACCCTATACTGGCAGGATGGTTTTGGCCGTCCCTTACTGGCGATGGAAGAAAAAAACAATACCTCATATTACCGGCTGTATACGCATATTGATCCCGCCTGGAATGAATTGCCCTGGAGCAATGGGTTTCCGCAAATGCTCAGTGGAATATTGTTTGCAAACGGCAATGCCCCGGCAACCCAAACCGGCAAAACTATTATAGACAGCAGCCAGTTAATGCCTGTTTTCTCCAATGCAAAGGATATGCTCAGCAAACCCGCATTGTTCAGCGAAACAAAACTGGCCGGTGTTTTTTGGCTGATAGCTTTTGTTTTATTGGTTGCCGAACGTTGTCTTTCATTTTATCAGCGTAAAATAGTAACCAATGGATGAAATGAAGGGCATCCATATTATACAATCGTTGCGCAGTAAATGGATAATTTTTACCCTGCTGGCTGATGCATTCGTTTCAGCTGGTGCTGGCTTTTTGTTAGGTATGGTTGCCAGTAAATTGTTTGGATGGTCGCAGCTATGGAGTATCGCCTATGGCAGTGTTGTGTTTGTCGTTTTGTTGTTGATTCACCGCATTTGGATGGTGAAGGAAGCGGCGGTGGCCCAATTGCTCAATCAAACCTATCCGCAACTGGAAGAAAGCGCCCAGCTTTTATTGCAATCCCCGTCTTCACTGAATATGCTGGAGCAATTGCAATACAAAAGAACTACCCATGCATTGCAAATGATTGACGCCCCGCTTTCCATCGGCAGAAAAATACTGGTACCTTTTTTTATGTTGATGGCCATGCTGGTGGCAGGTCTGCTGCTTAATAAGTTTGTTTCTTATAAAAGCGTACGTCCGGATGCAATCAATGATGGGATGCCGGTTGCCGGAACAAAGAAAGAAGTCGTATTGCCACAAATTGCCGTAGTTAATGTCAATATCCATCCACCTTCCTATACCGGCAAACCTGGCAGGGCGCAACATGCATTTAATATTGTTGCAGAAGAAGGTTCGGCCGTTGACTGGCAATTACAAACCAGTATAGCAGCAGGACAGGTGAAATTTATTTTTAATGATACCATGCAGGTAGCCCTGCGCGCTGAGGGCGCGGAACATACGCAATGGAAGTTTTCAAAAAAAATAGACAGCACGGGTTTTTACCAGCTAAGTATTGATGGGCGGGTTTCCGAACTGTATAAAATTGAGATCCTTCCCGATAAATCACCCCTAATCAATATTGTTACACCCAAACAATATATTACCATAGATTTTGGCGAACCGCAACAGGTAAAGATCAGCACAGGCATCAGCGACGACTATGGTGTAAAAGACGCATTCATTGCCGCAACCATCGCCAGCGGCAGCGGAGAAGCCGTAAAGTTTAAGGAACAAAAAATTGCGCTGCCGGGTTTTGCCGCCGGGAAACGTGAATACCAGTTGCAGCAGTTATTGTTGTTGCATGCTTTGGGTATGCAACCTGGCGATGAGCTCTATTTTTATGTGCAGGCAACGGATAACCATCAACAACAAACCCGCTCGGATATTCATATTGTACACCTGCCGGATACGGCGCAGTTGATGAGTCTTGAAGGACTGGGTAACAGTGTTACGCTAAAACCGGAATATTTCCGCAGCCAGCGGCAAATCATTATTGAGACAGAGCAGTTGCTTAAAGACAGGGATACCATCAGCGCAGAAACATTTAAAAACCGGAGTAATGACCTGGGTATTGATCAAAAATTGCTAAGGCTGCGCTATGGAAAATTCCTGGGTGAAGAAGCCGAGTCTGGTGAAACAACGGACAATGCCCCGGGTGATATTGCCGATTTCAGCAACGCAGAAAAAGTGATAGATGCGTTTACAGATAAACATGATAATTCAGAAGATGCATCCTATTATGATCCCGAAACAAAAAAACAATTACGTGCCACGCTTACAGAAATGTGGAACTCGGAATTGCACCTGCGCACTTTTACACCACGCGATGCCCTGCCTTTTGAATACAAAGCATTGCGGCTGCTAAAAGACCTGCAGCAAAAATCAAGGGCCTATGTGGCCAAAACAAATTTTAAGACAACCCCGCTTGATCTTAAAAAAAGGCTAAGCGGCGATCTGAGCAAAATAACCGCGCCTCAACTGCAGAAAGATATTGGGTCAACCCCCGATCCGCAGCAACCGGTACGCATTGCGCTGTCTGTACTGGAAAAAATAAAAGCCGGCGACAAGGGTATTTCACCAGAAATATTGCAACAGGCCAACCTGCAGCTGCATGCCAAAGCCATCCAGCAGCCATCGCTGTACCTGGATGCAGTAGAAGCACTTAAAAGAATTTTGGTGGCAATGAATAGTAAAACGCCGCCCGGGTATACTGATATTATTGCCGCGCAGCATGGATTACAGCAATTGCTAACAGCGCCGGATCATTTACCTGCAGCAGGCAAAAGCAGTTCAAAGCAGGCTTTGTCTAAACAATATTTCGATAACCTGCAAAAAAGGCAGCCATGATAAACTGGTATTTTTTTGCGGTGGCGGCTTGCGGGCTTTTGCTATTTCTTTTTTATAAAGAATGGATAAGAGAAAAAAAATCTTTTTTGTTTGGCCGGCTGCTGGCATCGTTGCTGGCTGTTGGCAGTTGGTTGTTCATGGCATATCCATATGCTGAGGTAACGGGTACTGCAGCAAACAAACTGGTGCTGTTAACGGATGGTTTTGTAAAAGACAGCCTGGATCAGTTTTTACAAAGGAACAACAGCGATATCCCCGTTTTTTCGGTTTCCCGGTCACGTTATGCGGCAAAAAACAATCAGCTGGTGGCTGATCTAAGTGTGTTTGCAGGTAAACATGCAGCAGATACTTTTCATGTTTTTGGCAATGGTTTTACAAAAGAACAACTGCAGTTACTGAATGCTCACCCAATTGTTTTTCATGGAAACGCTGCCCTGCCTGGCATCAGCAGCATTTACTGGAAACAGCAACTTGAACCCGGCGAACAACTGATCCTGCAGGGCGTCTATGAAAATACCGGTTCAAAAAAAGTAAAGATTGTGTTGCAGGGTTTTGGTGCAGACAAAGATTCAGTTTTTATAGCTGCCGGAACACAACAGTGTTTTGAACTGCATGCGGTACCTGTACATGCGGGCAAAGCTGTTTATTCATTGATTGCAGTGGCTGAAAACGACACACTGGAAAAGGAACCGGTGCCGGTAGAAACGCAGGCAATATCGCCATTGCAATTGCTGATCATAGCCGCATCACCCGATTTTGATAATACCTATTTAAAAAACCATCTTTCCCGGCAGGGTTACCTGGTTACGCTTACAACTACCATCAGCAGTAATAAGACAGACAAACAATATTTGAATATGCCCACGCCGCCGCCGGGCAGCAGGCTAACGCTTAGCTATCTCAATACATTTGATGTGCTGATGACCGACCAGGAAACCCTGCAAAAGATTAGTCCTGCCGAAGCAACGGCCATCCGCGCAGCCATACAGGAAAATGGAATGGGCCTGATCATAAAAATGGATGATCAGCATATCCCATCATTTTATTCGCGTTTTTTCCCGGTAAAAAAATCACAGCAGAGCAAAGAATCATTGCTATGGCTTCATAATGCCGTTGCAGACAGCAACAGGTATAAAATAAAAATAACTGATCCCCTGTATATTGGGTATACACCGGGCACGCAAAGCATTTTGCAGGATGCGCAATCCAATAGTTATGCCTCCTGTGCATTATATGGAAGCGGTAAAATAATAGGCATTACGCTTCAGAATACTTACAGCATGGCTTTGGCAGGCGATAAGGCAGCCTACCAGCAATTGTGGTGGCTTTTGTTACATAAAGCGGCTAAAAAAATATACCCTGTTGAAAGCTGGCGTACCAGGCCCGGTTTTTCATTTGTGAACCAGGCAACACAAATGCAGGCGGAAAAAACAGGCGTAGCAAAAGCGCAGGCGCTGGCTCCGCAGGCCAATATTTATCTGCAACAGGATGGGTTGCTGCCCTTTGTATGGAATGGCGTTTATTGGCCGGTTGAACACGGGTGGCAACCATTGCCAGCTATTGGCACCAATACGGGCAACTGGTATATATACAATGAAGGCGATTGGCAGGGATTGGTTAATTATCAGCGCACCATTGCCACAAAAAAATATATGGCCCTCCATCCGCCCGGTGTTAACGAAGGCGCCACTAAGCCGGCCCACCTGCCGGTTAATCTGCGTGTCTGCCTGTTTATAATTTTCTTAATCGCTTGTATTTTTTTATGGGTGGAACAAAAAGCTGGATGAATGGACATTTTTATTTTAAAAAAATCTTAGATTGCTTACTTGTCCTGTCTTATGGATGAAACCTGATTTTTAGAACATGAGATTAAAATGGCATTAACAATCCTGGTTATTACCATAAAAACTACATTCTGGAAATTACTGCAACGGCTGTTACTTATATTGAACACAATTTCGGGTAACGTTATTTATCATTACTTAATTATTTTATTTTGAAAAGAAAAGACTTTCTTCAATTATCTGCCATGGGGCTTGGCGGCATTGTATTGCCGGATTTTTCTCTTATGGGAAAACCCATTGACCCATTACAGGCGCTTCATGAAGCCATGGATGTTGCGCAGAAAAAACAACTGGCAGATGTGGCACTTAATGCGGCCCGCGCCAAAGGGGCATCCTATGCAGATGTACGCATTGGCCGCTATTTGAACCAGTTTATCATAACCAGGGAAAAACGTGTCCAGAATATTGTAAACACCGAATCGTTTGGCGTTGGCATACGCGTTATTGCCAATGGCGCCTGGGGCTTTGCGGCAAGTAATTCAGTAACAAAAGAAGAAATAGCCAAAACTGCCGAGAAAGCGGTAGCGGTTGCAAAAGCCAATTCGAAAATTTTATCAGAACCGGTACAACTGGCTCCTCAAAAAGGTTATGGAGAGGTGAGCTGGAAAACACCCATTGAAAAAAACGCTTTTGAAGTACCGGTAAAAGAGAAGGTTGATTTACTGATGACCGCCAATGCTGCGGCCATGGCAGGTGGTGCCAGCTTTGTTAACTCGCTTATGCTGGCGGTTAATGAACAAAAATATTTTGCCTCTACAGACGGCTCTTATATAGACCAGGATATACACCGCCTGTTTCCTACGTTTACAGTTACAAAGATTGATAAGGCATCCGGAAAGTTTCAAACCCGGAAAGCATTGAGTTCTCCGGTAGGCATGGGCTATGAATACCTTACACCAAGGGATTCTTCAAAGATTAAAGGCATTGTTACACGTTATACAGACAGGTATGATATGCTGGAAGACATTAAGAATGCCACCGCAGATGCAGATGAAAAATTAAAAGCAAAATCGGTAGAACCGGGTAAATATGATTTGATACTGGATCCATCGCATTTGTGGTTAACCATACATGAGTCGGTTGCACATCCTACAGAACTGGACAGGGTATTGGGTTACGAAGCAAATTTTGCAGGTACCAGTTTTCTTTCGCTGGATAAACTGAAATCCAATAATTTTCATTTTGGCAGCAAGCTGGTAAATATTGTAGCCGATAAATTACAGCCCGGTTCATTGGGTGCCGTAGGTTACGACGATGAGGGGGTTAAATGCAAAGGCTGGGACATCATTAAAGATGGCGTATTGGTAAACTTCCAGGCTATCCGCGACCAGGCACATATCCTTGGCCTCAAGGAATCGCAGGGATGCTGCTACTCACAAAGCTGGCAGGATGTACAGTTTCAGCGTATGCCCAATGTTTCACTAAAAGCCGGAAAAGATAAACTGTCGGTAGATGATATGATAAAGAATGTAGAAAAAGGAATATACATTATTGGCGATGGTTCTTTTTCCATTGATCAGCAGCGGTACAATTTTCAATTTGGCGGGCAAACATTTTACGAGATAAAAAACGGAAAGATTATTGGTATGCTCAATGATGTGGCCTACCAGGCAAATACGCAGGAGTTCTGGAATTCATGTGCTGCTATAGCCGACCAGAGCGATTACCGTTTGGGTGGCGCTTTTAACGATGGCAAGGGACAGCCACAGCAGTCCAATGCAGTATCGCATGGCAGTGCTACCACACGTTTCAATGGAATCAATGTTATTAATACAGCAAGAAAAATCTAACAATATTAATTATGGCTATTTTAAATAAAGATGAAGCCCTGGTTCTGTTAAAAAAAGTAATTGCCTTTTCCAAAGCAGACGAATGTGAAGTAGGCCTGCAGGGTTCCGAAGGCGGTAATATCCGTTATGCAAGAAACAGCGTTTCTACATCGGGCGAAATAAGTTCGCTGGGCCTCTCTGTTACGTCTTCATTTGGCAAAAAAACCGGAACTGCTACCATCAATGAATTTGATGATGCTTCGCTGGAGAAAGTAGTAAGAAGGGCAGAAGAACTGGCACAACTGGCGCCGGAAAACCCCGAGCACATGCCCCTGCTTGGCCCGGCCACTTTTAAGGAATCCAAAGAATTTATACCGGCTACTGCTGCTGTAACACCCGATGTGCGTGCCGAGGCCGTTGCCAAAAGTATTGCAGCTTCAAAAGAAGCAAAACTGGAAGCGGCCGGATTTATAGAAAACACCACCAGTTTTTCGGCCGTGCTGAATTCAAAAGGCCTTTTTGCATACGACACCGATACAGACGTAACCTTTTCGGTTACCACCCGCAACGCAGAGGGTACCGGTTCGGGCTATGCGGCCAGGGGTTTTAATGATGTAAAAAAATTAGATACGCTTTCAGCTACAAAAATTGCTGCTTCAAAAGCCAATGGTTCTGTAAATGCCAAAGCCATTGAACCGGGCAAATACACGGTAATACTGGAGCCCGTGGCAGTAACCTATTTTTTAGAAAACATGTTCCGCGGTTTTGATGCACGCAGCGCCGATGAAGGCCGCAGCTTTATGAGCAAACCAGGGGGCGGCAACCGGATAGGTGAAAAATTAATGGACGAAAAAGTGACCATTTATTCTGATCCCTTTAATGAAGAACTGCCATCGGGTACGTTTAACAGGGACGGACAACCGCTGGAAAAAATGTCGTGGATAGAAAAAGGAGTAGTGAAAAACCTTGCTTACTCCCGTTTCTGGGCACAAAAAACCAATAAGCCCGCTATCCCGTTTGGCTCCAATTTTATTATGGAGGGCGGCACCCAGTCTGTTGAAGATATGATCAAATCAACCGAAAGAGGGGTGTTGGTTTCCCGGTTATGGTATATACGCATGGTAGATCCGCAAACATTGTTGCTGACAGGCCTTACGCGCGACGGGACTTTCTATATCGAGAACGGCCAGATAAAACATCCCATTAAAAATTTCCGCTTCAATGAAAGCCCGGTAATTGCACTGAACAATGTGGAAGCACTGGGCAAACCAGAGCGCAGCATCAGTGTAGAGTCTTACCGCAGTTACCTGGTACCGCCGTTGAAGATCAGGGATTTTACTTTTTCTTCTTTATCAGACGCGATATGAAAACGGGGCCGCTTCATGGCGGCCTTTTTTCTTTATGGACTGACTGGATTTGAAAGGTTCTTCTTTCCCCGGACGCGGCCGGCAATGACGCTGACAACAGCGTTCTGCAATAATAAATGAGCTGATGTTCCCTGGCTGGAGCGGGCATGCCGGCCGGAATTAACGGGTTTATAACGTACAGCGGCAACTGCTTTTATTTATCATTAAAACAAGTCAATTTGAAAAGGCGCGATTTTCTTCAATATGCCGGCATTGGTTTCGGTGCGGCCGTTTTTCCCGGTATTGCCGGCAACCCTGTTTTACCCGAAGTTTTTTTGGATAACCGGTTCGATGTGAAATTGAAAAAGGAACTGGCCGATATTGTGCTGAACACGGCAAAATCGAAAGGCGCCAGTTATGCGGATGTGCGTATTGCAAGGTACCTGAGGCAATACATCAATACCCGGGAACGGTCGGTTGAAAATATTGCCAATACAGAATCTTATGGCATTGGTATAAGAGTGATTGCCAATGGAAGCTGGGGGTTTGCTGCCACCAACAGCATGGACAAGAATAGCATCATTAAGGCAACAGAAGCGGCTATTTCCATTGCCAAAGTAAATGCCAGACTGCTAAGTGAACCCGTTCAGCTGGCGCCGCAAAAAGGGTATGGCGAAGTAAGCTGGAAAACGCCGATAGAGAAAAATGGATTTGAAATACCGATAAAAGAAAAAGTGGATCTGCTGATGGCAGTGAATGATGCAGCACTTGCGGGCGGTGCCAGTTTTATCAGTAATTCCTTGTTTCTTATCAACGAACAAAAATATTTTGCTTCTTCCGAGGGGTCTTATATTGACCAGGATATTCACCGCATCTGGCCCACATTTACTGTTACAAAAACAGATAAGGCAACCGGCAAATTTGAAACAAGGAATTCACTGGGTGCGCCCATGGGAATGGGTTATGAATACCTGGTACCCAATGAAGCAGAAAAAATAAAAGGAAGACTTACACTTTACAAAAACAGGTTTGATATACTGGAAGATGTAAGACAGGCAACGCTTCAGCTGGACGAAAAACTAAAAGCAAAACCAGTTGAGCCTGGTAAATATGATCTTGTCTTAGACCCCACCAATCTTTTCCTGACCATTCATGAATCGGTTGGTCACCCAACAGAGCTTGACAGGGTGCTGGGCTATGAAGCCAATTTTGCCGGTACCAGTTTTCTGACGCTCGACAAATGGAAATCGGGCAAGTTTAATTTTGGAAGCAAGCTGGTTAATTTTGTTGGAGACAAAACACAACCTGGTTCGCTGGGCGCTGTTGGATACGATGACGAAGGTGTGCAATGCGGTCAGTGGGATATTATAAAAGACGGCATACTGGTTAACTACCAAACCATCCGCGACCAGGCGCATATTCTTGGCCTTACGGCATCGCAGGGTTGCTGCTATGCCGACGATTGGAGCAGTGTGCAGTTTCAGCGCATGCCCAATGTATCATTGCAGGCAGGTAAAACGCCGTTGGATATAAAGGAAATGATTAAAGGTGTTGAAAAGGGATTGTACATGCTGGGCCGCAATTCTTATTCCATTGATCAGCAGCGCTACAATTTTCAGTTTAGCAGCCAGCTTTGCTACGAGATTAAAAACGGCGAGCTGTTGGGTATGGTAAAGGGTGCCGCCTATCAATCCAATACGCAGGAGTTCTGGAATGCCTGTACACAAATTTGTGATCAGAGCGACTATCGCCTCAATGGTTCTTTTTTTGATGGAAAGGGCCAGCCCTCGCAGGTTAGCGCAGTATCGCATGGATGTGCCACTACCCGGTTCAATGGCGTTAATGTAATTAATACTGGCAGGAAGATATAACTGCTGGCGGAATAATTGTTTATTTTATTTGCTGTTTGCTATATGAAGTCTCTCCGATTTGCTGTACGAAGTCTCCGACTTCGTACAATTATGATCTTCCCGAACTTGGTTCGGATGAGCATAAAGGTGAACCTCGCCAAAAAAGTTTTTCAATGTTCCTGTTTTGCTGTACGAAGTCTTTGCTGTACGAAGTCTCCGACTTCGTACTACTATGTTCTCCCGGGCCTTTGGCCCGAACGAAGAGCAGGAAAAATGTTTGAACGCACTAAAAACCTGATTGGAGACTATGGAAGTAAAAATGCCCGGTAAAGATTTATGGCACAAGTGAGTGACACAACCGAAGCCAGATAGCATTCCCGCTGCCGGCGCCAAAAGAGTTTTTCAATGTTCCTTTCCCTGAGACGCCTGTTTATAGGTTTACACTCCAATAACGCCTAACTTCGGCCTCCGTAAAACACAACATATCAATCCTCCAGCCACAATATTTGTTACCGGTGGTACCGGTTTTCTTGGTGCTTACATCATTAAAGAACTGGTGCAAAAAGGATATCGCATAAGGGCCATCCGCAGAACCTCCAAACTGCCTTTCTTTGTACCGGCTGCCGTTTTTGCCAATATTGAATGGATAGACGGGGATATACTTGATACCGGTATTCTTGAACAGGCAATAGACGGCGTGGATGCGGTAATACACAGTGCAGCCGTTGTTTCATTTGCTGCCGCCGACCGGCGGCAAATGTTTAAGACAAATATTGAAGGAACAGCCAATGTGGTAAATGCTGCATTGCTTAAAAATGTACCGAAGCTGGTACATGTAAGTTCAGTAGCGGCACTGGGAAGAACCAGTCATGGCGAAACCGTTACAGAAAAAAAACAATGGGAAGACAGCCGCATCAATACCCATTATGCCATTAGCAAATACAATGCAGAGATGGAAGTGTGGCGGGGTATAGGTGAAGGCCTTACTGCGGTGATAGCCAACCCCAGCACCATTCTTGGTTTTGGCGACTGGAACAATTCCAGTTGCGCCATTTTTAAAAGCGTGTACAATGAATTTCCCTGGTACAGCAATGGCATCAACGGATTTGTATCGGTAGAAGATACTGCCAGGGCCATTGTATTGCTGATGGAAAGCACTATCAGTAATGAACGGTTTATTCTTAATGGCGATAACTGGTCGTTCAGGCAAACCTTTAATACCATGGCAGATGCTTTTGGGAAAAAGCGGCCACAACGGGAAGCTACGCCGCTGCTATCTGCTATAGCCTGGCGTGCAGAAAAAGTTAAAACTTTGTTTTCCGGAAAAGCATCTTTGCTTACAAAAGAGAGCGCAAGGATAGCGCAAACAGCCACTTATTTTGATAACACTAAAATAAACAAGGCTTTACCCGGCTTTACTTTTACACCGCTTGATATTTGCATCAAAAACGCCTGTGAGCTGTATTTGCAATATTTATAAAACCGGCAGCGTTTTTGAAGAACAATGGGGGATTTCTGTATGGTATGATGCAGCGGTAAACATGGTTCGGCGGAAATCTCAAAATCGCGAAATGCCAACATCAGCAATTTTCAGCAATTTATTAATTCAACCAGCCTCTGATGAAGCGACTATTATTCGTTCTTTCAGCATTTGTTTCTTTTTCTTTATCTGCGCAGGACTTTACCGCATCTGGTAAGGTAACTGATTCCGCTACCGGCGCACCCCTTACCGGGGCATCCGTTTTTTGCCAGAATACAACGCTTGGCACCATTTCCAATAGTGAAGGTGTTTTTAATCTTAGCCTGCCTGCCGGTGGTTATGACATGATTGTTTCTTATACCGGGTATGAGACGCAGGTGATCCGGATTAGCAATACACATGCTGCCAATCTTTCCATTGTGTTAAAACAAAAAGATAAAAGCCTGCAGGAAGTGGCCGTGGTAGGCAGCAATGAAGTGCCGGACGGGTTGGTCAAATACGGAAAGTTTTTTATGGATAATTTTTTAGGCAACGATACCAACGCGGCCCGCACAAAAATCCAGAACCCGGAAGCGCTGCAGTTTTATTTTCGTAAGAAAACAAACCGGTTAAAAGTAAAAGCAAAAGAAGATCTCATCATAATAAATGAAGCGCTGGGGTATAAGATCAAATTTCAACTGGATTCTTTTGCCCACGAATACGGCCCGGGTTTTAGCGTATATACCGGTTTCCCTTTTTACGAAGAGCTGCCCGGGACCGATGAACAAAAATTGATGTGGAAGCAAAACCGCGCAAAAGCATACAAGGGTTCAAGGCTGCATTTTGTGAGAAGCTGGTACAACCGTTCGCTTGAAAAAGAAGGCTTTGCCATTGAAAAAGTCGATTCCACGTCTAAGACACTGAAGACAACGCCCATTGAAAATCCTTATGATACTGCTATTTTACAGGTGATAGAAAATAACGATGTGGAAATTAACTACAATGGAAGACTACGCGTTATCTACAAAAATGCCCTGCCCGATCCGCAATACCTGCGCGAGAATAAAATGCCGCCTTCTATCATAGCACAGATAAGTATACTTGATATCAGCGATGGTTTTGTGATACAGCAAAACGGGTATTTCTATGATCAGAATGACGTTATAAATATTGGTTACTGGAGCTGGCAAAAACTGGCGGATGAATTACCGTATGATTATACGCCATGAGACGCGAATGATCGACGATTGACGATTGACGATTGTCAATTGTCAATCGTCGATGGTCGATGGTCAATCGTCAATTGTCGTCTCACGTTTTCGCGTTCATTACTTTTTCCCATAACTGTGGAATTCTTTTTATCCATATCAGCTCTCTTTTTGCAATGCCAGCCTCTTGCGCAGGTGTGCCCCAATAAGTAGTGTTGCCTTTTATGTCTCCTACCACCCCTGTTTTTCCCAATAAAACTGCATTGGCACCAATGGTTAGTGTTTTGTTTACCACTACCTGCCCCCATAATGTTACGCCGTCCTCAATGGTTACACAGCCGCCCACAATAACCTGTGCTGCAAACAAACAGTTCCTGCCAATTACGGTATCATGTCCTATATGAATCAGGTTATCCATCTTGGTGCCTCTGCCGATGCGGGTATCGTGCGTAACGCCCCTGTCGATGGAACAATTGGAACCAATTTCTACCCAGTCTTCAATAATCACCCGGCCACAGCTTTCCATTCTTCTATACCATAGCTCGCGATCTTTTTTTCCATTGTAATAAAAAGCGTCAGAGCCAATCACGGTACCGGATTGTATGTATACATTATTCCCAATAACGGAATGATTCATGATGGTAACATTCGGTTGAATGATGCAATTGCTGCCAATCGTTACATGGTTGCCAACAAAAGCACCCGGCGCTATATAGGTGCCTTCTCCAATTTGTGCACGGTCGCTCACCACTTTGGATGCTTTCTCAAACGGCTGAAAATGCCGTACAATTTTCAGGTAAGCTTCAAAAGGCTGATCCACCACCAGCAATGCTTTCCCCGGGGGAATGGCTGCTGCAGCCGTATTAATGATAATAAAATCCGCCGCTGAATGGATACATGCAGCATAATATTTTGGATGATCTACAAAAGCCAGATCGCCTTTTTCAACTTTGTGCAGTTCATTGATGCCGGTTGCCTGGCCATCTTTGTTGCCCAGCAATTCTGCTTCAAGAAATCCGGCCAGCCATTGTACTGATACAGGAGATGGAAAACGCATACAAATGAATTTGGACAAAAGTAAAGCAAGATGATGATGCCGGTTGTAATAAATTGTTTTATAACAAAGCCTTTAATACGGCACAAGGGCAGAAAGCAGCGCCGCTGATGCAGTCCGTTAACATTTGCAGAGAGCAGTTTTGACGCGCACCGGGCAAGTGCAATAAGAATGATCAAGGTCATTTTACCGCCCGGATGAGCCTTTTTTCAGCCATTCCCAATTTTTTTTAACGATTTTTTTTTGAAGCAGTTTTGCCCGGCTTTATATGAATTTCATAATGCAGTGTATGAAAATATAGTATGCATTCAATTGCATGAAACTTGTCTAACAAAATAACATCGATGGCTGTAATGCAGTAACAGCAGGGCTTTCAGCAGTTGCAATTTTATGAGCTTCAATGAAGCAGTACAACAGAAAACAATAAACACATGTTGTACAATGAAACATAGCAGTATTTACAGACCGCTATTATCCACAGGCAAAAACAAAATGTGCATAAAATTTGTTTGATTTTTTTTTTGGATCGGCAAAATATATTTTAATATTGTGTAAGGAAATTTATTTCCTGGTACTTACTAACCCATCCAAATATTAAAGTCCCCGATTCATCGGGGGCTTTTTTTATGCCCGGTGACCATATCAATTCTCATTATTTGGCAGTACCGGTAATTTTTTTTCGGCGTCCGAATAAGTATCCCTCATAACATTTGAATAACAGGCAGGCACAAAAAATGCGCGCAGGCATTGCAATACGTTGTTTTTTTGGGCCGGAACAGCAAAATGCCTTCCCCCTGCGGCCGGTATTATATTCCGGCGCGTAATTGCCGCAGTTGTTTATAAACTAATTGCTTTACCTTGCTAAAAAACAGGTTTATATGTTAAAATCAATGACAGGCTTTGGCAGGGCGGAAAAGGCAGTAGGTGATAAAACATTTCTGATAGACATCAAATCGTTAAATGGGAAGCAGTTTGAACTGATGCTGAAAATGCCTGCATTTTTAAAACCTTTTGAATTTGATATCCGCAAAATAATATCCAAACAACTGGGCAGGGGAAGTATCGACTGCAGCATTAACCTCAAAGAAAGCGGCGCCAGCAAACCGGTAAGCATTAATACAGAATTGGCAAAAGCTTATTACAAGCCCATCGCTGCATTGTCGGCAGAATTGGGACTTGATCCTTCTGCCATATTAAGTACGCTTATCAAATTGCCCGAAGTAATAACGCCCACCGGCGAAACGCTTACCGGCGAAGAGTGGGCCCTGTTTGCCAAAATTATTGAAGAGGCCATTACAGATCTCAACAACCACCGCCTGGAAGAAGGCAAATCACTGGAAAAAGATTTGTTGCTCCGTATCGGCAATATCCAAAAACAACAGGAGCTGGTTTTGCAACTGGAGCCACAGCGCAAAATAAAAATAAAGGAAGGACTGATTAAAATGCTGGAAGAAAACGTGGGTAAAGAAAACTACGATGCCAACCGGCTGGAACAGGAAATTATTTATTATATAGAGAAAATAGATATTACAGAAGAGCAGGTGCGACTGAAAAATCACTGCGAATATTTTATTTCATTGCTGGATGAAGACAACGACGAAAAAGGCAAAAAACTTTCTTTTATACTGCAGGAAATTGGCCGGGAAATAAATACCACCGGTGCCAAAGCATATGATTCTACCATTCAAAAATGCGTGGTGATGATGAAAGACGAACTGGAAAAAGCAAAAGAACAGGTGTTGAACGCGTTGTAATAGTGAGTAGCGAGTGGGCAGTGGTGAGTGGTTAATGAGAAGACCGCACTGAGCAGCAGATGCAATGAGCGTTGAAGAAATCAGCTATCTCCACATCAGCCATTATACATTTTTTTATTTCTTGTATTATTTTTGCCGAATGAACGCAGCACAAAAAATCATTATTCTTCTTTTCGCCATTGGCAGCCTGCAACTAACAGCCTGCAATACCATAGGTGTATTTGAAAAAAACATTGCTTTTAAAAAGCAGGAATGGGCCGGAAACAACAAGCCTGCTTTTACTTTTACCATAAAAGACACACTGTCAGCATATAATATCTACCTGGTTTTTCGACATACAGATGCATATGGTTTTAATAACATCTGGATGAAAGTATCGCGAAAGGGGCCCGATACCAGTTATACACAACAAGTAGATTTACGCCTTGCCAGTAATGCGCAGGGCTGGCTGGGAACCGGCATGGATGATATATGGGAACACCGCATACCCATTACCGAAGGCGCCACGAGGTTCAGGAAAAGCGGCGATTATGAATTTACACTTGAGCAAGTGATGCGCCAGGACCCGTTGCTGCATGTTTTAAATGCAGGTATCAGGATAGAAAAATTGCAGTAGAAAGAAATGCTGGTTTCGGATGCAGGGCTTCGGGATCTGTTTGACCACCGGCCAAAGCAAATCCCAAAATTCCAAAATCACTCAATCAGCAATTTGAAATTCATATGGGCATTCTTAAAAAGAAAAGACTGGAGGTAGTTACCATTGCCTATTGGTTTTTGCTGTTGTATATCATTGCAGCACTGATATGGTGGTTTATTGCTTTGCAAAGGCAAAGCCACCAGATGGCTGTGTACCAGTTAACCGAATTAAAAGCCGACGATCCCGCCTACCTGAAAAAAATTGACCTGATTACCGATGAAGAAAAAGGGAAAAACGTGCAATTTATAGGTGAAGGTTCTATTTTTTTGCTGGTAATATTAATAGGAGCTGTTTTTGTTTACCGGGCTGTTAGAAAACAAATAAAAATGACGCAGCAACAGCAGAATTTTATGATGGCCATTACCCATGAATTAAAAACACCCATTGCTGTTGCCAAACTGAACCTGGAAACATTGCAAAAACACAAACTGGATGAAAGCAAACAGCAGAAACTGATCCACGCCACCCTGCAGGAAGCAAACCGCCTAAATACACTTACCAATAATATCCTTATTTCTTCGCAACTGGAGGGCGGCGGTTATAAACTATTAAAAGAAGAACTGGATTTCTCTTCGCTTACCGCCAATTGTGTGCATGAATTTCAAAACCGTTTCCCCGACAGGAAATTGAACAGCCATATTGCAGACGATATCGATATCAGCGGTGATGCTTTGCTGCTGCAAATACTGGTAAACAACCTGCTCGATAATGCTTTTAAATACGCACCCGCCACAGCGGCTGTCGACCTTTCGTTGCAGAAAAACGGCAAGGATGTTTTTTTGAAAGTAGCAGATGAAGGCCCCGGTATTGCTGACGAAGAAAAAAAGAAAGTGTTTGAACGGTTTTACCGCATCGGCAATGAACAGGTCAGAAAAGCAAAGGGCACAGGTCTTGGTCTCTATCTCTGTAAAAAAATAGCCATTGACCACGAGGCCGACATTAATGTGACAAACAATCATCCGGCAGGCAGTATTTTTACCGTACATTTTTACATATGAGTAACCATGATACCGTGATACTACTGGTAGAAGATGAAGAAAATCTTCATGAAGCCCTGAAACTAAATCTTGAACTGGAGGGCTACCAGGTGGTTTCCGCCCAGGATGGCATGCAGGCATTAAAAGCCCTGCAAAACCAGTATTTCGACTTAATGATACTGGATATTATGCTGCCGGAAATGGACGGTATAGAAGTACTGGAGGCCATCCGCATACAAAATAATAATTTACCGGTGCTGGTACTTAGTGCCAAAAATACTTCGGCAGACAGGGTATTGGGTTTAAAAAAAGGCGCCGATGATTATCTTACCAAACCATTTAACCTGGAAGAACTTTTATTGCGGGTGCAAAAATTGATTGAAAAAAATAAAAAACTGCTGGATAAAGAAACCATTGGCGATGTGTACCAGTTTGGTAAGAACTCAGTCGATTTCAGGGCACAGGAAGCGGTCAACAAAAATGGCGAACATATTCAATTAAGTAAAAAAGAAGCCATGCTGCTAAAACTGCTTTTTGAAAATAAAAATGAAGTGGTGCCAAGAGAAAAAATACTGCAGACTGTCTGGGGCTACAATGTTTATCCTACTACCCGTACCATCGATAATTTTATTCTCAGTTTCCGCAAATATTTTGAAGAGGACAGCCGCAATCCCAGGTATTTTCATTCTGTTAGAGGGGTGGGGTATAAGTACAGTGAGTAGCAGCTGTTAGTTATTAGTTATTAGCTATTAGCTTTTAGTCTATGATGACTCATTAGATGATTTCATAGCTGCAGTTTTTTAGCGGGCAGCCATTAGCTGTTAGTTACTGATCTGTGATGACACATTGAATGATTCTGTTCCTGTAGTTTTTCGCAGGCAGCTATCAGCTACCAGCCTTTAGCGTTTAGTCCGTAATAAGCGCTAAAGGCTAGTAGCTAACCGCTAACGCTTAACAGCTTCTCCAGTCTTTCCGCTCTCTCCAATGTCTGCCGCATATCGGTCTCTGTATGTACCGGCGTATACAAAGCCAGCTCACAATCATTTAAAACCGTTTCCAGCAATTGTATTGTTTCAGGCGATGTATTGGCTTGCTGCAATAAGCGCGCTACAACGGGCTTGTTAAGCTGGCTGGAAGTAAGATTGAATTTTTCTGCTAAAATATGCCAGATGGCTTTGCCGGTTTCTTTATAGAAAAGCTGGCTGTTTACTGCCGACAGGGCAAACCTGGCCGCTTCAAAAGGATCCTGTTGCGCCACCGCCTCATCTTCAACCGCTTTTTTTTCAGCGCTTGCAACATTGGTTTTGCCAGCTGATTTTTTTCTTGCCAAATTATAACCAATTGCAAGCAGTATCAAAACTACCAGCGGTGATAACCACAGGAATTTTTTCCAGTTAAAGTCAGTATCTTCTTTGTTAACGGCCGTGGCAAAATGGTTTGCTTTTTTGCTGGCTTTTTTTATTTCTGCTGTAATAGTATCTGTATGGATTGTTTTGTAGGCATTGACTGCAGGATCAAAATAAGAAAACTCAACCGGCGGAATGGTTAAGAGGCCCGGCTTTTTTGTAATAAATGAATACTGAAACATCTTGGTTCCGTTGATGGGTGCCACCGTTCTGTCTAAATTTTCTTTTACCGTTGGTTCAAACCCTTCTGTACCTGCCGGCCAGTTTACCTGCGGACCATTTATCAGGGGAAGGTTGCCCTGGCCCTGTATAATTACATTCATAGTAACAGTTTCGTCAGCAGCAATTTCCATTTTTGGTATAGATGCGGAAATGGTAAACCTGCCTACAGCGCCATCAAACGATGCTGGTTTATCGGCCACTGGTAAAGGCTTTACGGTAATGGTTACCGGTTTCGACGCCAGGGTGATATTCTGCTCCTCCATTTTGCCATCCGTTACACCATTCATATAGTCGTCCAGCAATTGCTGCATGGTTATCTTGTTACCATTGCCTTCCAGCCGCAGAAATCTTACCGTATTGTCTACTTCTACGGGGTCCAGCACAAAACTACCGTCCTGCAAAGGATACAATTGTACCTTTCTTATGATGTGGGCGTTGTATAGTTTGCCGTTTATTTTTTCAACCGTGGGATTATTGGCTTCCGGTTGCACCATATCATACACGCTGAACTGGCTGAGTGAAGGGCGTTTGGTAACCCTTGATTCCGATTTTAATCTTGAATATAATTTGTAGGTAGCCACTACCGGCTCGCCTGCATAACAGGTAGTTTTGCTTACATCCAGTTTTACAAACAGGTTGTTTTTTATTTTGTCTGCTGCATTTTCGCCTTTTCTAAGCACGTATTCTTCATTTACCTCCGGCGTTTCTTCGGGCATGGTTAAACCCGGGAAAAGGCTGTTGTTTGGATTTGACTGCCTGGCTGGTGCATTGGTAACAGTTACCGTTACACTATTAGAATGCAGCGGTTTACCATCAACCATGGCACTGGCGCCGGCAATGACAAATTTGCCGGTGGCCGATGGTTTTAACACATAGGTAATGCCTTCGTATTTAGATGTAGCACCGTTAATGATGCTCATGCCGGTTTGCTGCATTGGGCCTGAAACAACGGTGAAGCCATTAAATGCGGGAGGTGTTAAAGATTCAACCGAGGAAGCGTTTTCCACTATATACTGTACCTGTACATAGTCGTCCTTGCTCACCTCTTTTTCTTCAATGACGGTAGAAAATTTTACCTGTGCAAATGCAGGTGGATACGCAGCGGTTGTTAAAATGAAAAAAAATAATAATTCCCTGATACGCATTGATAAAATATTTCAGCACCATTTAATGGAATGCAAATATAGTCTATAGTCGCTAGTCGTGGCCGGTAGTAGTGCCGGGCGGTGCCGGGGTGTGATAAGGCTTACAGGTCGCCCAGTTGCGGTCTTAGCACAATGTCTTCTACACAGGCCTGTGCCGACAACTGTGAAGCCGCATAAATCATGGAGGCAATGTCATCTGCTTCCATGATGCGTTTTGGATCAACACCGCTGCTGCTCCATGAATCGGTAAAGGCCGCACCCGGAAAAACAGCGGTTACCTTTATGTTGTGCGGTTTTAATTCTTCCCGCAAGTTTTTGGAAAAACCATGCATGGCAAACTTGCTGATACTGTAAGCGCCGCCATTGGGGTAGGCATTGAGTGAAGCAATAGAGCAGATATTAAAAATATGGCCGGTTTTCCTTTTCATCATTGAAGGCAATAATACCCTTGTGAGGTGATAGGCGCTGTAGACATTGGTTTGCATCATTTCTTCCAGTGCTCCGTCTTCCTCATTGTGAATGCTGCCGGGTATAAACCGGCCCGCATTGTTTACCAGCACATCAATATTAATGGCGTTTACCAGTAACCATTCTCCAAAATCCCTGGCTTCTTCTTTTATGCTGATGTCCCTGGCCTTTGCTTTAATCTTAATAGCAGGATACCTGGTAAGCAATTCTTCCATGGCCTTATACAAAGCTATTTCATTGCGCGAGCACATAAACAAATTATGACCATTGGCCGCAAATGTTTCTGCAATGGCCCTGCCAAAACCTTTGGAAGCGCCCGTAATTACAATATTCATAGTTGTATCTTATATGAAAAATAAAAGCGACCAGTAAAGGTACTGATCGCTTTGTAAAATATTTTTCAGCCTGCTACAGTGAACCGCCGCTGCTGTCATTGCCGCCCACCGGCTCATCAATGGCCAGTTCGGTTTCTTTCTTTTTACCGGTAATAAAACGCTTAATGGCTGCCCATCCACCTGCAATGGCCAGGGCAAGCAGTTTCCAGAATTTAAGTACCAGGGCGAACAACCCCACTTTGGCAAGTATTTTACCTGCCACCAGTCCGCCAATTGTCCAGGCGGCTACCTTATCAATTCCTGAATCAAATTCTTCGTATTTATAGCCCTTGTCAAACTGCGCCATATGCAACACAACAGGTATATTTTTTTTCACTTCGCCCAGCTGGTCCAGTGTTCCCACTGCATTTAAACTCAGCACACCTTTGCGCCCCAGTACCCTTACATCATAGTTAAGCGTGGTATCCTGGTCAGACGCTACTTTGTATTCTTTGGCCCAATGCAATACCTTGTTTTGTTTATCGTAATACGGACTGGATGCCCAGCCAACCAGGTACATGGCATCATAACCAAGTTTTTTTCTTTCTGCATTTGCCTCTTCATTTCCTTTCCTGAGCTCTTCCAGCAGCTCATCATATTTTATTTTGTCTGCATCATCGTCTTTTACATAGCCCATTTCATCGTAGCTTACCATAAAAGCCCAGTCGGCCTGCAGGTTGTTGAGGTGAAAACTGTCTTTCACAATCATACCCAGAATGTTTGGATCGGGCAGGTTTTTCCATAAGGTTTCAAGAATGTACCGGCTCTGCCGGCCATCAATAAATTTAAAACCCGGTGGAATGTTCAGGTGTGCCACACCGTTACTAAGTGCAATGGTACCGGTTTGGTAATGGGTGTTTTTTTCAGCCGAATCAAGTGTTTTAAAAAGGGTGTTCAGGTGTTCAAGCTTATTATTGTCTTCAGCAGACATACTGTTTTTTGTGCTGTCTTTATCGCCTGCGTACATAAAAAGCGACAGCCATACAGCTGCAAAGGAGAGGGTAATTTTTTTCATTAGGGTGTTTTTTAAGGTTCGGTCAGACAAGATATAAAAAAAATTGTGTTCTTTTACTATATGGATGTCTATAAACATTTATTTTTTGACCTGGACCATACCTTATGGGATTTTGAGGCCAATAGCCGTCAAACACTGGCGGAAATGTATACAAAAATGGACTTGAAACACAGGGGTATAGATGATTTTGAACGCTTCAACACAAATTATTTAATACATAATGAAAAATTGTGGCAGCGGTACCGCAAAGGCTTTATCAAGACAGAAGAATTGCGCTGGAAACGGATGTGGCTTACGTTGCTGGATTTTAAAATTGGCGATGAAAAACTGGCCCGGGAAATGGGGCTTGTTTTTCTTGATTTGCTGCCCACGCGGAAATTATTGTTCCCCTATGCCATTGAAATATTGCACTATCTCACTAAAAAAAACTACGTACTGCATCTTATTACCAATGGATTTGAAAAAACGCAGCATGCCAAACTAAAAAATTCCGGCCTGGATGTATTTTTTAATGAAGTCATTACTTCTGAAGGCAGCAATAGTTTAAAACCACAAAAAGCCATTTTTGATTACGCGCTGCAAAAAACAAATGCCACCGCAAAAGAAAGTATTATGCTGGGCGATGATATAGAAGCAGATATAGTGGGCGCGCGGGATGCGGGGCTGGACCAGGTATTCATCAATCATTTAAACAAACCATTGCCGGTTATACCACCCACTTACACGGTTAATTCTTTAAAAGAGCTGGAAAATATATTTTAAGAAAGCCACAGATGCGCAGATTGGGATGGGACTCTCCTATAATCTGCGCATCTGTGGCAATTTTCAATAAAAAAACCCTTCATTACTGAAGGGCTATCAATTCATTGCAATTAATTAATCTTTTTTAGATTCTCCTTTACCGCAGCATTTGCCGCCCTTGGTACAGGTTTTCTTTGCTTTTTCCTTTTTTCCTTTATCTCCGTCATGGGCAAAAGCAACACCAGAAACCAGGAAGGCTGCAGTAGCCAGCATTAATAGTTTTTTCATATAACGTGTTTTTATTTTAGACTAAACAAATATAATCTTCTGTGGCCAGATTACTAAATACAACCTGTTAAAAATCGCAGTTCCTTTTTTGGCCAAACTTTTCCAAAGTTTTGAACTTTGGAAAAGTTAAGTCGCATTCCCTCTTTTAACCTCTTTGTCCTCCTTTTCTCTTTGTTCTCCTACCTATAAGCTTGCGAGCACCGTTACACCGCCTTGTACCACCTGGTTTAGTTGCACCTCTACCTTTGTCCCAATAGGCAATAGCACATCTACCCGGCTGCCAAAACGTATAAAACCCAATTCATTGGTTTGAGCTACTTTCTGGCCAACCTGTAAATAGTTGATAATGCGTTTGGCCAGGGCGCCGGCAATTTGTTTTACCAAAACCTCTCCTTTTGAGTGACGAATAACCACCGAATGGCGTTCGTTTTCAGTAGACGATTTGGGATTCCAGGCTACCAGGTATTTGCCTTTATGGTATTGATTATAGATTACTTCGCCGCTCAGCGGGTTGCGGTTTACATGTACATTGGCCGGGCTCATGAAAATGGATATCTGTAAACGCTTTTCCTTGAAATATTCCTCGTCAAACATTTCTTCAATTACCACCACTTTACCATCGGCCGGGGCCACTACTTTGTTATCGTCTTTGGTTAACTGACGGTTGGGTATGCGGAAAAAAGATATAATAAACAGCAACAGCCCAAACAGGCCAATAAAAATTATCCAGCTAAGCCATGGCAGGCTGTAACTGATAAAATAAAACGACAATAAATTGAGTCCGGCAAAAATAATAGCAGCAATAGCAATCGGTTTATATCCCTCTTTGTGTATGTACATTGCAGTAATGTATTGAAGGGCAAAAATAAGGAAATGGCAGGTTTAAATGGCATCGTATAATTACCTGTACAAATTTCAAGATGATTGCAGGAAACAGGCCTTATTTCATAAACAAAATTACATATAACCATACAAAAGGCGTAGCCAGCAGCAATGAGTCAAACCTGTCTAAAAAGCCGCCATGGCCTGGCATAATGCTGCCGCTGTCTTTTACGTTTGCCATTCGTTTTAATTTGCTTTCAAACAGGTCTCCAATAACGCCAAAAACAGCTACGATGGAAGCAATTGCAATCCAGTCGGCTACTTCAAATGCTTCGGCCCACCAGCCAAGAAGTGCCACCACCACAATGCAAAGAACAGCACCGCCAGCCGTTCCCTCCCAGGTTTTTTTGGGCGATATTTTTGAAAAAGGTGTCCGGCCAATAAAAGAACCCACCAGGTAAGCGCAGGTATCGTTTATCCAAAGTGCTATTAAAATACCCAGGGGTAAAACAAAACCCAAAAAATCAATAGATACACCCGTGCCGTTCTTCATCATTCCAAAACACCTTAGATCCATCATCAGCGCAAGGCTTACTGAAATATATAATAACCCAAAAGCCGACCAGCCAATGTTTTTTAGTTCTAGCTGTTTGGAGAACAGGAGTTCAATTACGGGCAGCGCAACTATGGCTATAATACCCAGCCACCATCCAATGGCGCTTAGTTGAATGCCAAACAAGGTAAATGCATCATTGGTACAATACAGCATAATACACCAGCCCGCTATCATAACCCCATATTTATGAAAAGGGCTGATATCGGTGTAATTATTATCAATCAGGCCAACTAATTTCTGGTACTCTGTCCAGCAGCCAAAATGGATGATAGAAAATAAAACAAAAAAACTCCAGTGGTTCCAGAGCATACCGGTTAGCATAACGGCCACGAATACACCGGCAGTTGCTGCTCTTGTTTTAAATGTTGCAATGTTTAATGCCATAAAGTGTTTTTGGGCAAATAAATAAATGGCATACGCCTATGCAAGATTGGATTCAAATGAAGGACCGTCCATGGGCGGTATTTTGTTGATGTTTCGTTTAAGCGAGATTTGCTGTAAATTCCGCAACAGCAATACAATCACCACCAGTGCGGGCAGACCTATCCAAATGGGTGCGCTTTCATCAACAGCATCTCTTACAGGCTTTCCATTTACGTATAGATAATACATGTAGCTGATGGCAAAAGCATTGTTTAGAAAATGCAATACCATATTCAGCCAGATGCTTTTGGAGTAGTAAAAAATAAATCCCAGTACCATGCCCAATGCAAACCTGGGCAGAAAACCATAATAAGAAAAATGTACGGCACTGAAAATGATACTGGTTATTATGATGGCCGCTGTTGGCTTTTTAAACCAGGCAACTAATATTTGTTGCAGGCTGCCCCTGAACAGGGTTTCTTCAAACAGCGCCGGGAAAAGCGCCATTACAATCAATGAAAAAATAAACTCGCCCACCGAATGCATGGCAGCCAGTGCTTCTACCTGTGTATTGTAGCTGTCTTCCAGTTTTTTAAAATAGGTTTCCAGCGACTTTGTAAGCGGTATGGCCTGGTTCAGTTCACCCAGCGCTCCTACCAGCGGAAAACAAACCAGGGTAATGGCAATAACGGTTAAAAATTGTTTCAGGTTAAAACCCTCTTTAAAACCAAGTTGTTTAAAGGGTGTACGGCTCATCAGCCTTGCGGTAACCAGCGCGGGTATAAAAAACATGACCAGCACCGAAACCATTTGCATTATCCGCGATGCATTGGCAAATTGCGGGTTTAACATATCTTTTTCAAAGCTAAGCGGCCCCTTGCCCGTCATGGCCATCCAGATACCCAGCGCCACCAGCCCGCCCACCACTACACCCGCACCCAGTAAACCGAGTAATATAAAAAAGGCGGCTGAGGGCGAAACGCCTTTGAAATCCTCGTATTCATCATATTCCATCATAAACTTTGCGAATAAATTTTTAAATTTGCCGTTCTTTTGAAACCAATGATAACAATAGGCAAGATACAACTTCCGGACTTTCCTTTACTGCTGGCGCCCATGGAAGACGTGAGCGACCCGCCATTCCGGGCTGTGTGCAAAGACAATGGGGCCGATTTAATGTACACAGAATTTATTTCTTCTGAAGGATTGATACGCGATGCCATCAAAAGCCGCCAGAAACTGGATGTTTTTGATTACGAGAAACCGGTGGGCATACAGATTTTTGGTGGCGACGAAGAAAGCCTGTCGCTGGCTGCAAAAATTGTGGATGTTACCAACCCCGACCTGCTGGATATCAATTTTGGTTGCCCGGTAAAAAAAGTGGCCCTGAAAGGCGCCGGTGCGGGTGTATTGAAAGACATTGATTTAATGGTTCGCTTAACCAGCGCCGTAGTAAAATCTACCTCACTGCCCGTAACGGTAAAAACAAGGCTTGGCTGGGACGATAATACCCGGAACATCGAAGAAGTGGCAGAGCGTCTGCAGGATGTTGGTATACAGGCACTGGCCATTCACGGGCGTACGCGTACACAGATGTACAAGGGCGAAGCAGACTGGACCCTGATAGGCAAAGTAAAAAACAACCCCCGTATTACAATACCCATTTTTGGCAATGGCGATATTGATTCTCCCGAAAAAGCTGTGGAATATAAAAACAGGTATGGTGTAGACGGTATTATGATCGGCCGTGCCGCCATCGGATACCCCTGGATATTTAATGAGATAAAACATTTTGTTGAAACCGGCACCCATTTACCTGCCCCCACTATTGAAGATCGGATTGCCGTTTGCCGCAAACACTTATACAAATCATTTGAGTGGAAAGGCCCGATGGTGGGCATTTTTGAGATGCGCCGGCATTATGCCAATTACCTGAAAGGTCTGCCCAATATAAAAGAATACCGTAACCGGCTGGTAACATTGCCTACTGTGCCCGAAATTGATGCCGTGCTGGATGAGGTGGCTGCTGTGTACGCAGGTTTTGAATTTGAAAAAACGCCGATAGAGCTGATTAATTATCATGAAAAATGCCCCGCGTAAGAAATTGCTGATTTTATGATTGCGGGATTTTGTGATTTTTTTTTCGGAATTGTACTGAGATTTCAAGATATGTTATCGATGCAGCGCAAAGGAATTCCCCAAATCTCTACATCTCAAAATCCCTCAATCAGCAACTACTTCTCTTCATATACTGTTCTGCCCATTTGATTTTGTGATAGGGAGATTTTGTGATTTTTTTCCCGGCAATTGTACTGAGAGATTTCATCATATGTCATCGATGCAGCGCAAAGGAATTCCCCAAATCTCTAAATCTCAAAATCGCTCAATCAGCAATTACTTCTCTATAAAGCTTTCAATCCCTTTCATATACTGCTCTGCCCTTTTTTCTGCCTGGTAATCGGCCATATAGGTAATGAGTACCAATATGGTTAATGTAAGTCCAAGCCCATACCAGAAAGCTTTATCTGCATTGCTGCGATAATAAAACACCAGAATAAGTCCCGCTGCAGCCAGCCCTATTTCTATCCATTTAGCCACCGCAAAGTTTCTAACAACTGTTTTCATGCGGGGCAGCTCTTCATTTTTTAACTGGCCGGGGTTCATATCATATGCATATACATTGCGTATACGATCGTTATCACTTCTTTTGTATACGTTGGCGCCGGCTATTAACTGGATAAGCCCTATAACCAGCAATGGTATGGCGGCGCCTTTGTAAAAAGAAGTTTTTAATAAAAAGAAAAAAACAATGGCAAGTACAATGGCAATAGCGCCAATGATTATAAATAAAAGGCCCAATTGTTTTTCTGCCAGGAAATATTTCTCAATGTCTTGTTTGCTGAACATGACAGAAAGGTAAGATTATATTGCTGATTTTGAGAAGGCGGGATTTTGTGATTTCCTGAGCGCCAGATTCGAAAATCAATTGCTGATTATGTATTGTGCGATGTATTGATTTTCATGTGCGTCACATATTAAAAGAAATCTCAGATCACGAAATCTCAATATCCCACAATCCCAACCTCTCTCAATCCCGCAATCCGAAATTACCTGATCGCTTTTGCAATCTCTTCACCCGTTGGTTCTACTGCGGGCCCAAAATAATTTGTCAGCATACCTTCTTCGTTGACCAGGTATTTACAAAAATTCCAGGTGGGGGCCTGGTTGTTCCAGCCGTTTTTAGCAGGGTCGGTGAGCCATTGAAAAATATTGTTTTGACTAGAAGATTTTACAACAACGCTTTTTTCTACCAATGGAAAACTTACCCCATAGTTTTGTTTGCAGAAGGCGGCTATTTCTTCATTCGTGCCTTTTTCCTGTTCTTTAAAATCGTTGGCGGGGAAGCCAATAATCACCAGTTGGTTGTTATACTCGCTGTATAATTTTTGCAACTGTTCATATTGGCCGGTATAGCCGCAGGCTGAGGCGGTATTGACCAGCAATATTTTTTTCCCTTTTAGTGAGGCCATGTCCAGCGGGGTGCCATCGGTTAAAACAGTTTTCAGCGAGAAAAAAGAAACCGGCGGAACGGTTTTACTATGAGCGATAGAAGCGGCATTTTTGTCTGACCGTTTACTGAGCCATACAAATAGCGGATAAATTGCCTTTAATACTTTTTGCCTGCCCGTCATGTTTACTGAATTTCTGTTTACGATGAATACATAGCCCCCGAATGCAATGATAAACATTGCCAATACGATAAGAATATTTTTCATTGCGCTTAACATGGTGCGGCTTTATTGTATGCAAGGTAAGAAGTAGTGGCGAAACAATCTGGTCTTCGTTAATGCGTATCACCTTACCGTCTTTGCGAGCCGCACATCGTGCATTTAGAAGTAACAGCGGGCAATAGCGGCGAAGCAATCTGGGCTTCGTCATTGCAAATCGCCGTAAACTAGTTTCTTTTTATACGTGAAATAAAGGCGATGAAGCAATCCGGTCTAAATAATTCAGGCATGATGCATATGTAAGCAAAGATTGCTTCACTTCATTCACAATGAACTGTGTTTAAAATCAAATATTTTTTACATAACTAGTATTGTACAAAACACCGCTATTGACAATCGCAAAAGCCATTTTTTTTTGGCTTGCTTTTGAATAATCGTTCATGCAATTTGGCCTGCACATTCAAACTTCGGCTTGTGAATTTTTGAACTTTTATTCGGACTTAATACTCATCCTACCTTATCAACCGCTTAAACAACCCCAACCTACCTTTAAAAGACGGATATTTAATAGAAGGGTCAAACCAGGTAGGCGTTTTCAATACCGGCTTCTGCCGCGTAAACGTATCAAAAGTAAATTTACCATGGTAAGCGCCGATGCCGCTATTGCCCACGCCGCCAAAGGGAAGGTGGTGATTGGTAAAATGCCAGTCGGTATTATTAATGCAACCACCGCCAAATGGTATGGCATTCATCCATTCTTTTTCTTTATTTTTTGAGGAGGTAAAAAGATAGAAAGCCAGCGGGTTGGCATTTTGCTGTACTATCTGCATGGCTTCTTCAGTAGTTGTAAAGCTGTGTACCGGCAACAAGGGACCAAAAATTTCTTCCTTCATCAGTGCTGAATCCATAGAGACATTTTCAAGTAAAGTCGGTGCTATGAATAACTTTTGTTTATCGTGCTGACCACCACAAATAATTTTTCCCTGGTCTAAATAACTTACCAGTTTATCAAAACGTCGCTCATTAATAATCTTCCCATAGTCATAACTGCTAGAAGCATCGGCTCCATAAAAATTGACTATTTCTTTTTTTATTTTTTCTGCCAGGTCGTTTTTAACGGACGCATGCACTAACAGGTAATCCGGTGCAATACAGGTTTGACCAACGTTTAGAAATTTGCCCAAAACAATTCTGCGGGCAGCGCTGCTGAGATGGGCATCCGCTTCTACAATGGCCGGGCTTTTACCACCCAGTTCCAGTGTAACCGGCACAAGGTCTTTCGCCGCCAACTGGTAAATAATTTTTCCCACGGGGATACTGCCGGTATAAAAAACATGGTCAAAGCGAAATGCATTCATCATAGCCGGAATAACAGCAGCCCCATCTCCCTGCACCAGTTTTACATGTTCCGGTGCAAATGCTTCGGTAATTATTTTTTCAATAACGGCAGCAGTTGCCGGCGCCAGTTCAGAAGGTTTGATGACGGCGCAGTTACCACCGGCAATCGCACCCACCAATGGAATCAGCAATAATTGCAATGGATAATTCCAGGGTGCTATAATCAATACCACACCCAGCGGATCCCGGTAAATTTTACTGGTCGATGGCAGGTTTACCAAATCGGTGCCGGCACTGACCGGCTGCATCCATTGACGCAGGTGTTTTAAAGTAACATTTATTTCTGCCATCAGTAAACCCAGTTCGCTGGCCCATGCTTCTTCGGGGCTTTTCTTTAAATCGGCATACAATGCCTGGTTAATGGGCGCTTCGTTGGCAAGTATGGTTTCCTTAAATTTCTGCAGCTGTGCTTTGCGGAATTCGTACGAACGCGTGGCGCCGCTGTTAAAATAACTGCGCGCGGCAGAAAGAAATGGCAGGCTATTTTCGTTGTCCATACAATTATGTTTAACCTGCCCGTATTATGCGCCGAATTGCTGCAGGTGGTGGTCAAGATGTTTCCAGGTAAGCTTGCCCAATTCTTCGGCTGTAAGCTTACCAAAAAATGGATGCGGTCGTTGAACTATCAAAGCGGTGTTAGCAGTGGAAAGGCGCTGTATCAGTGTTTTCAGTGATTGCTTTTCTTTTTCAAAATTGCGTTGGTCTTTTACAACAAAGCTGGCATCGGTGGGCAGGTTTTTTTTAAACGGCGTGTCTTTCAGCATTTGTTTTTTGGCAATAGGGCCAAACAATTTCCCCAACAGGGATTGTTTTTGCTGCCTGTCGCCAAGTGCACATTCAATGGGTACCTGGCAATGCGCCAGCATTTGCGCCACAGTCATTTTGCCCCATTGGGCCACGGCATTGGACTGCAGGTTTTCCATGCGTTGCAGTATGCCGGTGGCACCGGCAGGTTCAAACATATTTTCCATACGGCAGTTTTAATAATAAATATACCTTGTTTTACGGGCATTACTGCCAGTGCAGGGTAATTATTCAAGCGTTGCGTTGCCGTCTGTATACTTCCAATTGTATTTGAATTGTGTCAGCCGCCAGCCTTCAGGCATTTGTGCTGCTTTCAAATCGTAACTGCCCACCATAGTCCTGGTTTGTCCTTTGGTAGCTGATTTCTTATAGTGCGAAGCAATGGCATAACCATATATGCCGGCTGTATTTTCGTGAATGGTAATCAGGTATTGACCCGCCTGGTGGTGCACCGCATCCAACCCGGTAAAACCCTGCTTCCACATATCGCAAATAGCAACAGCCGGTAAAAGCCGCGGTTCGCCGCCACCGAGGCTGCTCATATCAAACCATACATCCGGCGTAAATACTTCCTGCAGCAGTAATGCCCATTGCTGTGCATCGGTATACATAAAAAGTTTATTGGCCAGTTCGGTAATTGCCTGTTTGGCTGCCAGTTCTTTTGTTTCCATTTTTCCTATTTTTTAGTGGCGCCAATTTACAAAATCCACGCCTTTGGAACGCAGATTTTCATGATTGTTAAGATATAAATGATTTTATTTTTTGCACGGAAGTAAATCCTGGGGTGTTATTGAGAATAAATCGTAAACGATGGCAGGTATCAATAAATTCAATCTTGACTAATCATAAGAATCATAAAAATCTGCGTTCTATCGGTTCGCAAATGGATTTATATATTCTTTAACCAAACAGATATTGTAAACCGTTTCGGTGCATCCTACATTTATGTAAATAATTCCCCTAACCTTTATGGACCCCGATAGCCAGGGAACTGCACAGACAGTTTCCATTTTTCTAAGAACAACATTGTTCCTGGTATGTATTGCCCTGTACCAGCGAACCAGCAAAGGAACATTTGTCATTAACCGAACTGCGCTTACAACAAAACCGGTAGTAGCGCAAGTCCATCTGAAACCACCCGTAAAAAAGAAGAAGAAAAAAATCTACCTCACTTTTGATGACGGACCCAATAGGGGCACGCAAAAAGTATTGCATATTATGCAGGAAGAAGCCGTGCCGGTAACATTTTTTATTGTGGGCGAACATGTATTTGCCAGCGTGGGTCAGCAGCAAACCTGGGACAGTCTTAAAATGGCAAAACAGATTGAATTGTGCAACCACAGCTATACGCATGCAGAACACAATCATTTTGAAGCGTACTACAACCAACCCGATTCGGTGGTGAATGATTTTAAACGAAGCCAGGATAGCCTGCAGTTAGACAACAATGTGTGCCGCACACCCGGCCGCAATACCTGGCGCATTGATACATTGCAATACACCGATCTTAAAAAGAGCAGGAACGCAGTTGATTCTTTGCAAAAAGCCGGTTTTGCCATCATGGGCTGGGATCTTGAATGGCATTATAACCCGAAGGATCTGTCTTTGCAAAATACAGCGGACGATTTAATGCGGCAGATAGACAGTGTATTTGCGCATCATAAAACCAGGGTGCCTGAACGGCTGGTATTGCTTGCCCACGACCAGGTATATGCAGACGCTAATGACTCTATTGAACTGCATAATTTTATACGCCTGCTTAAATTAAACGAAGATTACGAGCTGGAACTGGTAAGCAATTATCCCGGTGTAAAAAACTAGGAGAACAAAGAGAAAAGGAGCTCGTACACGGTCTTCAGGCACAAGCCGGTTCAACTAGCTTGGTTCAATTGCAGTCATGCATTAGTCAATCGTTGAACACGCTTGCGCCAGGTCCGGCAGATTTTTATGATTGTTAAGATATACATGATCTTATTTTTTTGCAGCAGCGTAGTTAATCCTGGCTAATCACAAGAATCATAAAAATCTGCGTTCTATTAATCCGCGTTTTATTTTTCCATGGCGTTATATATGGCCTCCATTATTTTTGGGCGGATATTCATAGTTAATATTTTGCTATTGGTGCCGCCATCCGGGTTCACGCGGTTTGATAGAAAAACAAATACCAGGTTGTATTTGGGGTCTATCCAAAAGCAGGTGCCTGTATAACCTGTATGCCCAATTGTTTGAGGCGATGCGGACAAGGCCGGGTAGGGTTCTTTCCTGGTGGCATTGTCTTTTTCAGGCTTATCAAAACCAAGACCCCGGCGACTGGAATTGCTGTGGTATTCCGAAAAATAATCAATGGTTGATTTTTTTATCAACGCCTGCCCGTTAAAACTACCGCCATTTAACAGCATCTGGCTCAGTATGGCCATATCATACGCATTGCTGAACAGGCCGGCATGACCCGCTACACCGCCAAACATAGCCGCACCAGGGTCATGTACATCGCCCCATAATAACTGGTTGCGAAACAGTTTTTCATTTTCCGTAGGCGCAATATTGCTGAGTGAAAAACGGTTGCGCGGCCTGAAGCCAGTACCGGTTAAACCCAGCTTATCATAAAAATTGAGTTTAACGTATTGGTCAAGCGACAGACCGCTGAGGGCTTCAACTATTTTACCAAGAAAAATAAAATCATTGTCGCTGTACTCGTAATGGCCCTTTGGTCCTACCGGGCTTTTAAGAATCCTTTCATAGATGGTATCTGTCCAGTCGTTTCTCATGTACATATTATCGGCCACCCTTACGGCATGCAAAGAGTCGGGTTTGCAGGCAAAGAATTTTCCTGAAATAAGATCTGGTTTACTGGTATCTATCGTTTCCCTGAAAAAAGGAATAAATGATTTTAAGCCTGCCTGGTGCAATAAGATATCAAATAACTTCAGGTTTTGTTTGTTGGTGTTCCTTGTCCACGGCAGGTAATCGCCCAGTGTTTTTTGTATATCCAGTTTGCCTTCATCATATAATTTCATTACAGACAAAAGCGTGGCCATTATTTTTGTTACAGAGGCCATGTCATAAATAGTCTCGCGGTAAACAGGTTGTATACTGTCGTAGGTATAAAAGCCATATGATTTATCAAAAACAATTTTTCCATTTTTGGCAACCAGTACTACACAGCCGGGGAATGCGTGTTTTTTAATACCATCATTGGCAATAGAATCAATGATGTTTAACCTGGCGGTATTCAGGCCTTCTATATTGGGCGCTACTTCGGGCATCAGGCGCAGGGGCAAAATGCCGGCGCCATAAACAAGTGAAGGGCACACGGTAACCGGCAAACGACCCCGTGCAACAAAACGGCCATTTAACAAGTCGGCCGCGGTTTGCTGTATAATTTCATCATCTTCGTAGCAGGCTATCAATGTTTTTGCAGCGCAGAAATTCTTAATGGCATAGGGGTTGCCAAAAGCAAATGTAATGGTGCTGAATTGCTGCTGTAATTGCTGGATGAGTGTTTGTGTGGCGGCGCTGATGCCAAAATTATTGGCGGGATACCTGGCATAATTGTGCAACCCGATAACAACCACATCATACCTGTTTTTTACAAAGCTCAGCAGCGAGGCTGCCTGCAGACTGTCTAATGTATAATCGAAATAATAAGTATGGGCTTTGTAATCGGTGCGCATGCGTTGTGCAAATGCATTGTCCTGTGTAAGGCCAAAACCAATATACGCAACCCTTTTCTTTGTGTTGACCGGCAGCGGGAAGATATACGGTTCATCGTTGCGCAGCAGGGTAAGTGCATTTTCAGCTACCATTCTTTTTACTGCCGGAATTTTTTCGTTGAGATCTGCTGTAAGATGATAAGTGTCTACCGGTTTGTTATTGGCAAGCCCGTACTGGTATTTGGCCAGCAATACTTTTTTTACATGCAGGTCGATATCATCCCAGCTCAGCTTCTTTTTTTTAATGGCTTCTGTAATTTTATCAATAGCACCGGGTATGTCGCCGGGCAGACAAAGCATATCATTGCCGGCAATCAATGATTGCGCAGAGGCTTCGCCATCGGGGAAGAATTTGGCCACCCCTTTCATTTCCAGCGCATCGGTAAATGTAAGCCCGGTAAAGCCAAGTTCATTTCTTAACAGCGTAGTTACGTTATTATAGGAGATGGAAGTGGGCCGGTTGGGCGTATTGTCAATGGCAGGTATAGAGAGATGGGCTACCATCATACTGCCCACACCGGCTTTTATCATTTCATGAAACGGATAAATTTCAAGCGAATCCAGTTGATCTTTTGTTTTATTGATAACGGGCAGGTCTAAGTGAGAGTCTACCGACACATCTCCATGACCCGGAAAATGTTTGGCACAGGCCATAACGCCCGCATCCTGCAGGCCGCGCATATAGTTTACGCCAAAGGAAGAGACTTTGTATTTATCTTCCCCAAAAGAACGGTCGTTGATAACGGGGTTATCGGGGTTGTTATTAATATCAACTACGGGGGCATAATCTACCTGTATACCTGCGCGTTTGCATTGTTCGCCTACAATTTTTCCGTATTTGTATACAAGCGCCGGATCTGTCATGGCGCCCAGCATCATTTGGCGGGGCATAAAGTCTACGCTGTCCATTCGCATACCAACACCGTTTTCACCATCAATACAAATCATGATGGGCGTTTGCGCTATGGACTGAAAATAATTGATAAAATTGGCTTGTGTTACCGGCCCGCCCTGGAATAGACAGATACCGCCAATATTGTATTTGCGGATGGCCTCTTCTACTTCCTTGTCATGAAAAACAACTTCTGTTTTGGTGGCATTGCCGGTAGACAAACGCACTACCATTAACTGGGCAATTTTTTGTTCATTGGTCAGGGTTTTGAAAACGCTGTCTACCCATTGATTTGCACCCAAAGAAGAACGGTGTTGGGCAATTGCAGACAATTGAATAAGCACCGTGAACAGGAGAAAGCTTTTCTTCATAACAACAACTTAAGTGTGATTGGGTTACAAATTAAGGATAAATGAACAGATAAAACGGCTGCCAGTTTTCTGTAGATCTGGAGAAGATCTTCCTGTTTTCCTGCCAAATTTATTAGCCTTATTTTTGTCTTTAAAATAAGGAGAGATTTTGCCCGATATCATTCAATTATTGCCCGATAATATTGCCAACCAGATAGCGGCCGGTGAGGTAATCCAGCGCCCTGCCAGCGCCGTAAAAGAGTTAATGGAAAACGCGGTGGATGCCGGTGCCACTGAAATCAGGCTGATTGTCAATGATGCCGGTAAGGCCCTGATCCAGGTTATTGACAATGGCCGGGGAATGAGTGAAACCGATGCCCGCATGGCTTTTGAGCGGCATGCCACTTCCAAAATAGCCAATATCGATGATCTGTTCCGCATACGCACCATGGGTTTCCGTGGCGAAGCGCTGGCTTCCATAGCAGCCGTGGCACAGGTAGAACTAAAGACCAAAAGGGCAGAAGATGAGGCGGGTACCTTTATCGCTATCGAAAACAGCCTTGTTACCAAACAGGAACCAATAGCCGCAACTACGGGCACCAGCATTGCCATGAAAAATGTTTTTTTTAATGTGCCCGCCCGCCGCAATTTTTTAAAAAGCAATGCTTCTGAAACACGTCATATTGTGGATGAATTTATCCGTGTATCAATGGCTTTTCCGGAAATATTTTTTTCACTGACCAGCAACGGGCAGGAAGTATTTCATTTGGAAAGAGGCAGCCTTAAACAGCGTATTGTACAGATACTGGGTAATAGCTATAATTCAAAACTGGTGGCCGTACAGGAACAAACGGATTACCTGAATATCTACGGTTTTGTGGGTAAACCGGAGACAGCCAAAAAAACCCGGGGCGATCAATACTTTTTTGTGAACAACCGTTTTATAAAAAGTGCCTACCTCAACCATGCGGTAATGAATGCTTTCCAGGAAATCATTACGGCAGACAGCTTTCCGGCTTATGTATTGTTTATAGATTTGGATCCCTCGCAGATCGACATCAATGTACACCCTACCAAACAGGAAATTAAATTTGAAGACGAAAAAATTGTTTACGCGTTTATACATGCGGCCATTAAACATTCGCTGGCGCAATTCAGCATAACGCCTACGCTTGAGTTTGACCTGGACATTAATATTCAGCAACTGGATGCAGTATCAAAGCCATTTACCGCCGATAAACAGGACGCTGCAACATCATCCGAACTGTATAAAAATTTTACACAAAAAAACCAGGCGCATTTTATATCGCCCACCAACAGGGCCGAGTTAAAACACTGGCGCGACTTTTACGAGAGCCCGGCAGATCTTTCACAGCCGCAAAAATTTGAATCGCTTTTAGACAGCATAAAAAACCCCGGAGCAAACAGCGAAGCCTTTTATGATCAGCCGGTGACAGACAGCGGAATCCGGTTTGAGGTACTGGCAGATGCTCCTTTACTGCAATTGCATCAATCTTATATTGTAGTGCCAACCACCAGGGGCTATATACTGGTGCACCAGCAACTGGCGCATGAAAGAGTACTCTATGAACGTTTTAACGATGCATTCAAAGGCAAAGGGATGGCTGCGCAAAGAAGTTTGTTTCCTGCAACACTGCAATTTGCCACGCCCGATGCCATCTTGTTGGGCGAATTATTGGAAGAACTGAATTTATTGGGATACCAGGTAGAACCATTTGGAAAGGACGCCTTTGTTGTACAGGGTACTCCGGCCGATGTAGAAACCGGTGATGAAAAAAAGGCAATTGAAAATTTACTGGAGCAGTATAAACATTTCAGCAGTGATGTGAAATTTTCAAAACGCGAGAAACTGGTCCGGGCCATGGCCTACCAGCAGGCGGTTAAAAGCGGGAAACCACTGGCAGATAAAGAAATGCAGTCGCTGATCAACGACTTGTTCTCCTGCAGGCAACCCAATATTACTGCCGGCGGCAATCCTACCTATATAGAATTTAAAAATGATTACCTCGAAAAATTATTTGGAAGAGGGTAGGAAATTATTTTGAATTTTGAATTTTGCATTTTGAACGGGCACACCCACGCTGTTGAACTTAAAATATATAATTCAAAATTTAAAATAGCCTGTTTGTCTACTGGTTTTTTAAATCTGCATTTTTATTTCTGCTTTCAAATAAATTATAACGAACAAAAAACAACAACGCCTGGTTTCGGTTAACCGTTGGTGGTAGAGTGGCAGAAACCGTGGTATTTATTGCGTTTTTGAGTGATTGATTGTAACGCAAGCCAACAGAAAAACGGTTCCAGTAATATTCAGCACCCACCTGCCAGCGCCATTCATTGGGCGCTATTTTTGCAGCAATTGAATCATCTTTAAACTTCAGCACATCGTTGGTGATACTGCTGGCATGATCTGGCCCGGACACAGTTGTATATTGCCTTTCTTCTATTGATGCCAATCCGCTCTGGAAAGAAGAAAATTGCAAACCCGCCGAGAAGTATAAATTACTTATTGGACTATAATGCAGGCTTACCGGCAGGTTAAAATAATACAACTTTTGTATGTATATAGATTTCTGCTGACTGGTGCCTGCCCCTGCCTGCGCAGCGGAGAGATCGGTGGTTTGCCGGTACACCAGCAATTGGGGTGTATACTGTGGTGTAATAAAATTTATTTCTGTTTGCAGATACACATAATTATTCAGGTGAAATTGCAGGTAAGGCGAGGGAACATAATCAGTAATGGTGCCTGATTTGGCGTTTACATTGCGGTTATACCTGTTCTGTGCACTGACAGTGATAGGATCATTTAATGCAATACCGGCTGCCCACCATGGTTCTGCATCCAGATGCATACTAAAAGGCTTAAACAAGCTGCTGAGATGCAGGTGCAGCGATTTTTTGTCTTGTTTATCAAGCAGGGCAATGGCCTTGTCGCGCTGGGCTTTCACCACCAGCTTTTTGGTCTCTTTGCTTAAAAGGTTGCCGATACTCCTGGTATTTTCGATGCTGTCTCCTGCGGATAATGATGTATTAAATGTTGGAACAGGAGCAATGGCCTTTAATTCAGTCAGTCTTTGAAACCAGTTTTTTTCCTGCGAAGAAGCAGGTTGACTTGCTACCGGGTTGAAATTATTGCCGGTGGCTTTGCCATATTCATCATCGGCGGGCACCAATGATTTGTCATCCCAGATATTATTATTACCTGCTTGTTTGTTGCCATAATGCTGATTGGTATGTCTTTGCCTGCCGGAAGATACGATAGCGGTTGTGTAAACTTCTTTACGGTTATTTGATGACGGGGCATCGGTTATTACTGCAACAGCATTTGAAACGTTGCTTCCGGCAGATTGTTTGCCTTTAACAAGTTTATTGGTAGCAGGCGAGGGCGAAGCATCTGCAAAACCAGCTTCAGCACCAATAGTTGAAGCAGTCTTTTTTGTTGCAACAGGTGTATTGATGGCTGGCGCTTCTGCATTGGCCCGTCCATCGCTGGCTGCGGCAGTGGTCTTATTACGGCTGGCAGAAATATGTGTATCAGGAACAGTAAGTGTAGTTGTTTTGTCGATAATTGTTGTTTGATCGGTAGATGAATTGTTGGTGTTTGCTGCGGTATTACTGCCGGCCTGGGCAGGTTGTGCCGGGCTGTTTTTTGCTAAAGACACCGGTGCGGGCGTTTTCTGAACAAATAGCCAGCAGCTTGCTGAAAGCACCACGACTACGATACCGGTGTGCCACCAGCCATTGCCTCCGGGAGGGCGTTTGCGGCCGCCTCCTCCGCGGTCTTCGTTATCATCCAGCAAGCGCTTCATCTGCTGCCAGGATGCATCTGCATCCGGTGCGGGAAGTTGCCGGAGTTTATCCGCAATTAATTGCTCATAAGGATGTCTAAGGTTCATTTTACTGCGTGCATGGTGAGTAATAATTGTTTTAATTGTCTGCGGGCCTCGCTCAGGTGCCATTTGCTGGTACCATCACTAATACCCAGTATATCGCCTATTTCCCTGTGATTAAAACCTTCAATCACGTATAAGTTGAAAACGGTTTGTGTTGCTGTTGGCAGCATTCTAACAAGTTGTAAAACTTCTGCTGAACCCATTCTTTGAATGGCTTCATTGTCTATGCTGCCGGCATCATGATTTTCTTTTAGTTCAACCTGGTTTTTAAATTTTTGCCTGGCGCGGATAAAATCTATGGCACTGTTTACCATAATTGTCTTTATCCAGGTATACGGCGATGCTTTGGTGGCATCATAAGTGCCAAGGTGTTTGAAAACTTTTAAGAAACCATTATGTAAAACTTCCAGGGCATCTTCTTCATTCCTGGTGTAGCGTATGCATATATTAACCATTGGGCCATAGAATTGCTTGTAGAACAATTCCTGGGCCTTGCGGTCGTTTTTAAGACAACCTTCAAGCACATCCTTATCTATCCATTCTGCTGACAATATCTCGTGGTTTTATTCCGGTCAGATAAAAAAACTATATAACTTTTCTCAATGGCAGTCGTGGTAGGTATAGCAGTTCCGGCCTTTTACCGCTAAAGTTACATGCTTATACACGCTTGTTAAAGTGCTTCATATAGCTTTTTATCCTGAACAGGTTATTCATTTCCCTATCGCCTTTCTATCTGCTTGTTTTTCAGGCTATTTAAATAAAAAGCCCTTTTGTTTACAGTACGTTATTAATTTCCTAAAGGTTGGTGAAACACAAAAAATCCCCCGAAAACCGACGGGGGACTGAAAAACTGGCCGGAGCCCACGAAAAAAATGACAAAAACCTGTGTCCAGGGAACAGAAAAACGGGTCAATGTTCGATTGTAAATACGAATAGCAGAAGGATAGGGTTGGGATTGCAACCGGGGGTTGGTGGTAACGCAGAAGCGAAGCTTTGAGTGGCGGGCAGATTTCAGGTGTGAAGTTTTGCGCCAATCAATACGTATCCCGTATATACTGAATAAATTTTTCGATTGCATGCCTTACCGTTCTGCCTGTTGTTTGGTGATTGTTTACCAGCAAAGAAAAAATGAGCGATTTGTTTTTCCGGGTAATTAAATAGCCGCTGAGTGCTATTACACCGGTCAGCGAACCTGTTTTTGCATAGATAAAACTGCTGTCTGTGGTGTAGTAATTGGTAAGGGTTCCATGGTTACCGGTTGGAAAAATAGCAGTAATACGCTGCCATGGAAATTCGTGCTGCATCTTATTCAATATCCATACAAAATCCTGCGGTGAAAATAAATTAAACCGGCTTAGGCCGCTGCCATCTGCCCAATTGGGTTTTTGCGGAAGGTCTTTGAAATCTGTTTTTAGCAGGGTATCAATAATTTTTTCGTCGCTCATGGAGCCCAGCAGTTGGTTGCTTACCATTAACAGGGTTTGTTCGGCAAAAAAATTATCGCTGCGGTGCATCATTGGTTTAAAAATAGAATCACTGGGCTGTGTTTTAATAGTATGGAATACCGAACCGGTCTGCCCGGCTCCGCCAGGGAACTGGTTGGCGGGTTTGATTTCCTTTCCTATGGTATCTTTCAGCAGTTCCAGTGCAGAAGCAAGGCCATTAGTTACAAATGGAATGGCTAGTTCCCTGTTTTTTTCTTTTCCTTCTGTAACCGTAAAAATATTTTCATCAAGCTTTCTTTTCACAACAAAATTACTGTTGCCGGTGTCGGCGTTGAAATTCAGTTTCCAGTTTATCTCAGGCTCGGTATAAATAGTGGTTTGCGGTTTGTTGTTCAATTCTTCAATTTTCTCCATCGTTTGGGTTTGCACAAACTTTATGGTATTGCCATATACAGGCAGGGGGCTCCGGTCGGCCATATCATTGGTATTGTAATCGTCCCACGACCAACCAATACCCCAGGCATTTTCCTGCCAGTTATTATTTACAATAAAAATATTCCTGTTGCTATGCTGTAAAAAAGAAATTACCGGCTGGTTTTTATAATCATGATGCAATAAGCTTGGATCGCCCGCTGCCTGTATAAAAACATCAGTGCCGGTTTCTTTGTAACGAAGGCCTGTTAAACTATCACCCAGGTACTTCATACCGGCATAACAGCTAAAGATTTTTGTATTGGAAGCCGGTATAAAAAATTTATCACTTTGGTGGTTGTACCAGAATTTGCCGGTAGCGGGTTCATAAATGCTGATGCCAATATGTGCAGATTTTAAATCTGCAGCTTCCAGCAAATTTTCTTTAGCTGCATTGTCAATCTTTTTTTGAACTGAACATGAACCAAGAATAAATAATAAAGAGCAGTATATGGCTGTCTGTGGCCAGTAAAATGATTTCTTCATGCTAATCTCTTTAAGCTTGTTGTTGCCGCAGGTTTTACCATTGAGGAAGGAGGTTTTCACGGAGGTAAAAGAAAGAGTTTATTTTTACTATTACATTCCTGACCATTTAATCACGGACATCCCACAAATTCCAGTTCAGCTATTCAGCTTCTTTCCTGCGCCCTTAACCACCTTTCAGGAATTTCATTGCTGCTGGCCAGTAAATAATCTTTGTACGAGCAGGCTATAAAATTATTGTCGGGCAATTGCATCCACCAGCGGCCGGTTTTTTTACTTTGCAAAAAAACAGTTTGCACTTCGGCAAACGCCATATGAAATTCGTTGAAAGCTTCCTTTTCTTCCAGCCTGGCTTCACGACGCCCCCGGCTGCGGCCATCCAGCAGGTACCATAGCATATGGCTTATTTGCTTTGCTGTTAAATCATCCTTGTCTTTTTCAGGATTGTATCCGTATATGCCAATGCTGCTGGTATTGGGGCTAAGACCTGCGTAACGCATCAGCAGGCAGCTTTCTTCGCCGGTAAAGCCATTGGGAGACACCGTACTGGCGGGCGCATACGCATGGGCGATGGCGGCAATATCAAAACTAAGCATCTGGCAATTGCGGATAACAGGTTCCATTTCATCCATATTCTCCTTAACATTGCCCACGCGGTAACAATCGAAGCGAAGCTTGTCCATTGTTTCCAGCATACTGGGATGCACATAAAAACTCTGGAAGCCGATATGGTTGTAATGCCGTATAAAATTGGGCTCGCTGGTAAGCAGCTCCATTAAAAAGTTGTCGCTGCGCATTGCCGAATTGATATTTAAATCAATTAATGCATCAATGCAGCTTACTTCAATGATTTGCTTGCCGGAACTGTAGGCTTCGTATTGGGGAAGTGTAAGATCATGCGAACCGCCAATAAAAATAATGGTCTTCTTTTCATTTAACAGTTCATTCAGTACGGTTTTAACCGCCGCGTAGCTGTCCTGTAATGAAGCGCCTGTTTTAATATTGCCAATATCTGCCAGTTTTAAATCGGCATGCCAGTAATAGAGCTGGTAAAACTGGCGCCGCACAGCATCCGCAGCAGAAATGGTGTTTGAAGAATTGGTTTTTCCGTTTCCCCTTCTTTCGTTACAACCAACCAGTATAATGTCTGCTTCGGTGAGATCAGGAAAATCATTTTCGTATACCGTTATTGCTTTGCCAATCTGACCGTCATGGTATAGCTGGTCGTCGGAAAGTTCGGCAAGATTGATAGGGATCAGGAAATCTGTCAGGTTAAAATAATCACTCATGCGCCAAAGGTTATGCGTCAAAATTAACCGTATTTATAACAGGAAGACGCCTGTTAATAAACTTATTTGCGTTGAACACGCCCCAATGCGATGCTTATTTTAAAAAGCAGGGAAAAGAAAGCGTCTTTATTTGCAGGATTGCCACGAATAGCGTTATTGCTGTTTTTTGAGCCACCGGAAAGTTCGGCACTCCGGTCGTACAATTTTACTGCCAGTGCAGCGGCTGTTGGTGTCAGGTATTTGCCGAACAAAGCGGGATCAATATAGGTATTGCTTACATCATCAAGATAATCGGTTCCGGTAAACCGGTACAATATTTCAAAGCGAAGATTAATTAATCCTGATGGATCGTATTTAACCCCGGCGCCAACGGGCACACACCAGCTAATGGTCTTGTATGTATGTCGCCCGGCGTATTCAACGAATCCCTCTCCCTCGGTATGCAGGGAACGCAGATCTATCCATACATTGTAAAGTTTGGCCTGTGGGGTATAATTAAAGAAGCCGATGCCGGCTGCAAGATAAGGCGACAGCAACAATGATCCGCTGTTTTTGAAGAGAGCAGGAAGTATATGTAATTCGCTTATGAGTGCCAGCTCTGTAATGGTTGATTTGAACTGCAGGTTGCGGTAATAACGGCTTCGTGCAACGCCTGTAGCGTTTTTCAATACATCGTCACTTCCAGTTACCTGACCAAATGTTGCTTCCACCCGGATAGCGAACTTTGACTGCCAGGCGGCGCTTACCAAAATACTGCCGCAGAAACGGGTCTTGTTCCAGTTAATGTCTTTGATAAATTTTTTACCCGATCCGCTTTTACCGCCAATATCGGTAAGGCAGTTCATTATACCTGTGGATCCACCCAGTTCCCATGATAATTCAGGTTCTGGTTTATTGTTTGCGTAAAAATAAAACTGGCCTTGCAGGCAGCAACAAATAAACAGGCCGGATAGCATAGAGCAGCCAATCTTGCAGCATCTCATAAACAAGGTTTAATACTGCAACAAATTACGCTTAATAGCCAAGGCGAAATAAATCGGGGTATGGTTTTTACCTCATTTATAAACGGGAAAAAGACATTCTAGGGATGAGGTATTTATCTGCCAAAAAATGCGGGTATTGTTTTTAGAAAATGCGGGCATGCATAAGCGGGAAGCGGGCTATTATTCATTGATGGGTGTTACCAGTGTCCGGGGCAGGATGTTTTTTTGGTAGTATTTGCAAACAGGCGTCAGCCCGCACTGCGCGCATTTAGGGCTGCGTGCCAGGCAGGTGTAGCGGCCGTGAAGAATAAGCCAGTGGTGCGCCTTATGAATCAGTTCTTCCGGAATAAATTGTATCAATTGCTTTTCCGCAGCCAGCGGCGTTTTGGCGTTTATGGTTAAGCCAATTCTCGCTGATACACGGAATACATGCGTATCTACCGCCATATTGGGTTGTTCATCAATAACCGAGGTTATTACATTCGCCGTTTTTCTGCCAACGCCTGGTAATTGTATTAATTCATCAACAGTCATGGGCACCCGGGCATTAAAATCTTTTACCAGCATATTGGCCATGCCAATCAGGTGTTTGGTTTTATTATTGGGATAGGAGATACTTTTAATTAGCGGAAACAATTCATCAAAACTTGCTTTGGACAGACTTTCTGCATCAGGATATTTTTCAAATATGAATGGGGTGGTCATGTTCACCCGCTTGTCGGTGCATTGTGCCGACAATATAACAGCCACCAGCAACTGAAAAGGATCGTCGTACATTAATTCAGTCTCTGCATCGGGAGCGTGCTGTTCAAAATATTTTATTACAAATCCGAATCGTTCTTTACGTGTCATGGCCAAAAGTCAAAAGTAAAAAATTAAGAGTTAAGAGTTAAGAATGAAGAGTTTTGTCGCGTTTATTACATTCAGTTTGTCTGAGCCCAAACTCTTAACTCTTAACTCTTAATTCTAAGCGCTACATTATCAGGAAACGTTTTTCTGATGTTCAATCACAAATGCAATCAGTTCATCCAGTGGTACATCTATCCGCGAAAGCGCATCCGTAATATCATTCCTGTTTACCTGCGCAGCAAACGCCAGGTTTTTTAATTTCTTCTTTACGCTGTTTACATCCATGCCTTCATATTTGGTGGGCCGTATCAGTGCCGAAGCATGAACAAAACCAGATAACTCATCAAATGCATAGATCATTTTATCCATTGCATTTACCGGCTCCACCCCAAAATACCCGGGTCCGTGCGAAGCAATGCAATGAATAATATCCGGATCAATATTCATTGCTTCCAGCTTTTCTATAATTATCCGGCAATGCTGGTCAGGATATTTTTCCCAGTCAGCATCGTGCAGTAACCCTGCCAGTTCCCATTTCAATGCTGTTTTCTCATCCGCATTTTCTTTTTTAATGGCCCAGGCTTTCATAACAGCCGCTACCTGTTTCATGTGCAGGCGAAGACGTTCATTGGGAACCCATTCATATAATAATTGGTGGGCTTCTTCAATGGTCATGGTGTTGCCCGCATTGGCGGGATTGCCAAAAACCGAACGGCCAAGTTGGTGAACAGACATAGTAATAATGCTATTTGAAGTGCTAAGATATAAAGCGCTACGCTAAAATAATGGAACGCAGATTGTCATGATTTTTATGATGGTCATGATTTATTATATTATCGTCGCGCGTTTATCTGCATCGCTTAAAAAACATTTTGACTGGTCCATTTAGCAGTTTTTATCATAGAAATCATGAAAATCTGCGTTCCATTTGCCCGAACCGAAGGAGCTTTTATTTTTCATGTCAAAATTTTTATTGAAAATCAATATATTGTGAAGGCGTCCTTCAAAAATAGTCTTCCATTTCTTGGTTTGTTCTAATGTCTTCGCTTACCTTCGCCCTCCTAAAAATTATGGCTCCCGGGATAGCGGGGGCCTTCACAAAAAACAAATAAATAATGAGCAAATTACATTTCACCACCAAACATGCAAATGCGGCTACCGTGCAACGTGACTGGTATGTTGTAGACGGTACTAATCAAACCGTAGGACGCATGAGCGCAAGAATTGCCGCTGTACTTCGCGGTAAGAACAAAGCCTATTTTACCCCGCATGTAGATTGCGGCGATTTTGTCATCATTACCAATGCAGACAAAGTGGTGTTTACGGGAAAAAAGGCAGAAGACAAAATGTACCAGAATTTTAGCGGTTACCCCGGTGGATTAAGAGAAGAAGCAGCACAGGATTTATTAAGACGCCGTCCTGAAGTAGTACTGGAAAGGGCTATTAAAGGTATGTTGCCGAAAAACCGCCTTGGTCGCCAGATGTACAAAAAATTGTTTGTATACGCTGCTCCTACCCATCCGCATACAGCACAGCAACCAAAAGAACTTAAATTCTAAATAGCTGTGAACTATTAGCGGACCCAAACAATAAATTTTATAAAACGGCTAACAGTTAACAGCTGATAGCTAAAAGCTCAAAAATAAATGGAAAAGCAAAAAAATGCCGTTGGTCGCCGTAAAGCCGCTGTTACCCGTGTATTTATTACAAAGGGTGAAGGCAAGGTTACCGTAAACGATAAGGATTACAAAACCTATTTTCCGCTGGTATACCTGCAAAACCAGGTAGAATTGCCACTGAAAACCATTGAAGCTGCCGGTAAATTTGATGTTGTTATTAATGCAACCGGTGGTGGTGTAAAAGGACAGGCTGAAGCCGCCAAGCTCGGTATTGCCCGTGCATTGCTGGAAGTAAATCCTGAATTTCGCCCGCAACTGAAAGCCGCTGGTTTATTACACCGCGATCCAAGGGTGGTTGAGCGTAAGAAACCAGGTAAGAAGAAAGCACGCAGAAGCTACCAGTTCAGCAAACGTTAATGATTAGCCGTTAACTATTAGCTGTTAGCTATTAGTGGTGCGGCAGAAATGATATATTATTTATTAAAAAAGCTAAAGGCTAACAGCTAATAGCTAAAAGCTAACAAATACAATGGAAAACAACACTTCATTACAACAGCAACTATTAGACGCTGGTGTACATTTTGGTCACCTGCGTAAGAAGTGGAATCCAAAGATGCTGCCTTACATCTTTGCTGAAAAAAAAGGCATTCACATTATTGACCTTAACAAAACTACAGAAAGCCTGCAGGAAGTTTCCGGTATACTGAAACAGATTGCGCGCAGTGGTAAAAAGATCATGTTTGTGGGTACAAAAAAGCAAGCTAAAGAAATTGTAACGGAATGCGCAAAGAAGATTAACATGCCATTTGTTACAGAACGCTGGCTGGGTGGTATGCTTACCAATTTTAACACCGTACGCAAGAGCGTTAAGAAGATGCAGAGCATTGAAAAAATGCTGACCGACGGCACCCTGGAAAGCATCACCAAAAAAGAACGCCTTACACTTACACGTGATAAAGAAAAAATGGAAAAAGTACTGGGTGGTATCGCCCAGTTGGGTCGTGTACCGGCTGCTTTATTCCTTATAGATATCGGTCATGAACATATTGCACTGGCAGAAGCCAAACGCTTGGGTATCCTTACTTTTGGAATGGTAGATACCAATTGTGATCCCAATAAGGTTGACTACGCTATTCCCGCCAATGATGATGCTACCAAATCAATTGCTATCATTGTTAATTATATAGTGGCGGCCATTGCTGAAGGCTTGTCTGAACGCCAGGCTGCAAAAGATGAGGAAGGCGAAGAGATAACCGATGATGAAAAAGAAAGAAAAGCAGCACGTCTGCAGGCTGAAGCAGATGCAGAGAGTGGTCGTGGTGGAAGAGGCCGCGGACCAGGTGCTGGTGGACCGGGCGGACCTGGTAAACGCCGCGTAGGCGGACCTGGTGGTGGTGGCGGTGGTAACCGCAGGCCAGGTGGAGGACGCTAGTCCCCATCCAAAATTTAAAAGTAAAAATTAAAAAAGCGTTCGCTGCGCTGTTATCCGCGAAGCAAACGCTTTTGACTTTTCAATTTTGACTTTTTAATTCATTGTATTTTGACTTTTTAATTTAATCTTATGTCTACAGTAACAATAAGTGCGCAGGATATAAACAAGCTGCGCCAGATGACCGGAGCCGGCATGATGGATTGCCGGAAAGCTCTTACAGAAACAAATGGCGATTTTGAAGCCGCGATTGACTGGTTGCGTAAACAAGGCCAGAAAGTAGCCGCCAAACGCAGTGATCGCGAAGCCAAAGAAGGCGTAGTGATAGCTCAAACTACTGCCGATAATAAAACCGGCCTGGTAATTTGCGTTAGTTGCGAAACTGATTTTGTAAGCAAAAATGCAGATTTTGTTGCCTTTACACAAAGTATTGCTGATGCTGCCGTGGCCAACAATGTAAAAAGTGCAGAAGAGCTAAACGAAGTAACCATCAATGGCGTTAAAATATCCGGGCTGATTAATGATAAACTGGCGTCAATTGGCGAAAAAATTGGCATCAGTAAATTTGAAAGAGTAGATGCCCCTTACGTGGCAGCTTATATCCATGGTTCGTACCGCATGGGTGTACTGGTAGGTTTAAGCAAGGAAGCAAAAGAAGCAGGCAAGGATGTGGCCATGCAGATTGCTGCCATGAACCCGGTTGCAGTAGATGCTGCTTCAGTACCCGCAGCTACTATTGCACGTGAGAAAGATATTATTGTGGAGCTGATGAAGCAGGATCCAAAAATGGCTGGTAAATCGGATGATATGCTGGCCAAAATAGCAGATGGTAAAATGGGTGCTTTCTTTAAAGAACAGACATTGCTTGCCCAGGCTTTCGTAAAAGATGCCGGCAAATCAGTGGGTGATTATTTAAAAGAAGCAGGTGTTACCGTAACTGAATTCAGGCGGGTAGCGTTGGGATAATAATATTCCTGGCATAAATAATAATAAAAAAGGGAACCTTGAACAGTTCCCTTTTTTATTGCGCAGCTGGCGGCGCCGCCATAATAATTTCTTTGTCAGCCTGCACGCTGGTTGTGCCTTGTTATTTTTTCGCCCTGTAATTTTTTCTTGCTGCTTAAAAACTCACACCTGCAGTCAAATTCACAGACGAGTATTTAAATTCTTTTGTATTGGCCGAACGTTGCGCAATGCCAATATGATTAAAGCCATACATATAGCGGGCAGAAAGAAAAAAGCTTTTTGCAAACCTGCACTCAACGCCTCCAATAGCGGCAATGCTTCTTTCTTCCGTATCATGGGTAATATTAGTTTTTACACCATTCGTACTTCCGGTGGCATGTATCAGCAATTCGGCCTGCGGCCCGGCATAAAGGGAAAGCAATGAATTGATTTGATAATGTACCAAAACCGGCAGGGTAAAATAGTCAAGCTGATAACTGGTGCCAATACTCTTGTCTGACCCGTTTCTTTGCGTATAGCTGTATTCAGGTTGCAGCAGCCAATGCCTGTCTTTATCCAATGGTACCCTCATCAGGAAGCCAATACTCAGGCCTGCTTTCCACGACGATGCCACCGGAACGGCGGGCGCGGGATACCCTTTATTGAAATCCATGTTGGAGAAATTGGCGCCGGCCTGAAACCCAAATCTGTTAAATACCTCTTCCTCCTGTGGTTGTGCGTTTGTCTGAACAGTACAAAAGATCAATAAAATGACTAAAGAAAGTTTTAAAAAAGAAAACATAATTGGTTGTGTTATGGTAAAAGGGAAAGTAAAAACAAAAAATCGGCTGTCGCCAGGTAAGATATAGAAAAATAGAAAAGGGGCCGCACAAGCATCCCCTTTATATAAAGAAATTTCTATTATCGTTTATTTTGCCGTTTATGAAGGTTTCAGGTCTCCGGCCTTAGTAAGAACCGCTGGTAAGCCCTTTCGCTACCGGTTTGTTTTAAAGCCAAGTATAGATGCCAGGCTGTCTGTAACCCGGTAATGGGGCGTATTTTTTCTTACCAGCCTGATACTGGTAACTGTTTCGGTTCTTGCTTCCAGCAAATAGCCCATTGAAGGCAAATCCATTGTATAAACCGTATCCGCTGCATTGTATTGAATGCGGCGCAATTCTTCCGTATGGGTAACCTTATTAAGGCCTGTTTTTATAACCTTAACAGTTTTATGCATATCCAGGAAATTTCGTAACTGATTAATTTCGATGGAAGGAAAAACTGCAGGTGACTGTTTCCAATACAAAAGGTTGGTTACATATGGTATTTGTGTAAGTGACAATAAAGGAAAATCAGCCGGAATTTGTATAAATATGATTGAAGGGAAAAGAGCCCCTGCAACAGGTTTCTGTTGTTTAAGGTTGTTGGTAGCCGGGTGATTCTGCGGAAAATAATAAGTAATGCCTCTTTTTTCGAGATGGCTGATTACTTTTTTTTCGCAATTAGTACGCGTCTGAACAGCATTCCAAGATAAAGTTATGTTCATGATTACGGTTTAATAGTGATTCATCGGGGCAAATTCATTTTCAAAGGTTGGAGTAGATCACGCATCCTGATCAGGGATTTCGTATGGCGCAATTATAATTATACTAATCGTAAGACAATCGCAGATAAAACTTAAAACATAGCCGGCAGCTACTAGTTTTTCGAAGTATACATGGAGGTTTTCACTGTTACCAAACCATATCAGAAATTATGATATGAAATTGCAGAATGAATATTTTGGCTTATCAGTAGAGGAAAAGGATTAAGGGATGATCAAATATATATAAAAAATCAATATGTCGAAATTTTATTTATTGAAAAATGATTAAAATCAACTGTTTTTACAATGCAGCATGAACAAGGCATTTTTTGCCGCCGCCAGGGTGCCAGCCGTGGCGCGACTTATCCAATATTTTGCATCAAAATCTGGTTAACCAAACGACTGTCCGGGGTTGCAATCACATCTCACTACTCAATCGTTTTGCACTTACAACCGGCGGCCCTGTCTCAGATGTTTTCCCGCTTGTAATGGTTGCAAACATGCTGATTTAAAAAAGCCACCCCGGTTGGTGCGGGCATAAAAAAAGGAACCATGAGATTCCTTTTTTTCCTTGCCGGCGTTTGCCGCAAAGGCAGGCCATTATATAATTTAACGGTATTAATTCTTCGTTCCCAGTATAAACCCGAGGCTGCTTTTAATTTTGTTGGCAGGTGTGTCTTTCCTGACTACCCTTACGCTGGTAACAGTGGCTGTTTTAGCCACTAACTGGTAGCCCATTGAAGGCAGGTTCAGGGTAAACGTTTTGTCTTCCGCGCTATAAGTTACCTGTTGCGCGTGTTCATTGCCGGTATAAACAGGCTGCGGTTTTGTTTTTATCACTTCCACCGTTTCGTGCGATTCTATGAAACTACTCAGCACACCAATTTCTCTGTCGGGGAAAACGGCAGGCGCCTGTTTCCAGTACAGCAGGTTAATACCATCTTTTGCACTGGTAAACGTTGCCAACGGATAATTGGCTGGTACCTGGATAAATATAATAGATGGAAACAGGGGTGTTTCAATAATTTTTTTTGAGTCGGCGGTTACCGCTTTGTTGCGCGGACAATAATAATTAATGCCTTTTTTCTTCAGCAGGCTGATGGCTTTTGTTTCGCAATTTGGGCGGGTATGAATTGCATGCCACTGTAAATTTGCGCTCATTTTTCAGGGTTTAATTTGAGAATTCATTGGGTAAATCATGTTCTCAAAGGATTGGAGCAGCTATGGATTTCAAAATTAAAGACCAGGGGTTTTAATTTTGAAAAAAACAATCGCGGTTTTATAAATGGAAGCAAAGCCGGCAAAACAATTACATTAACTAAACAAACTACCGGGGATTTTAATTGTGTGGCTTCTTCAGTGGAGGAAAGGATTGCGGTCAGGTCACAAATATATACCAAAACTCCGATGGGCGCAAGACCCCCTGCGGTAAAATTGCGGCTAAGTTAGGACCGTTTGGCGACACGCATCTTCAATTGATTAATCTTCAACTGGTTGGCGAATAACAGTATCAGACGCGCTACCCATTAAAACGTATATCTACGCAAAATTTCAGTAGACACCCGGAAAAACGCAGGCTCCTGTTTATTGAGGATAATGTGGCCCGTAACTGTATAACCTGTCATAAAAATATATTGTGAACCCAGGCATCTCAAAAGAAACATAACGGATAATACATTGAGACAGATCTGCAATGAAATTGATTTTTTATGAAGTGTATGTTGTATACCTGCCAGATGTGAATAAAATGACAGCAGGTTAATAATACAACTATGAAATATGCAAAGACGGCGTCTTGTTTGTAAAGTATTGATTAAAGTTTTTTCTTTATAATATAAGGCTGCTTGCGCGAATATAGTATTGGCTTATGTCTGTTTAAAAAACAGCATTCACAGGAAAAGTGTATTATGATGGCATATCAAAGTGCACCATGGGTAAATGTATCAATGGCCCGTCTCTCAATTAAATTCTTATATTCGCACCGAATAATTTTTAGCTATGGCATTAAAGTACAAACGCGTTTTACTAAAACTTTCCGGAGAGGCATTAATGGGTAAAAGTGATGATGGATATGAACCCCTGAGTTCGGCTATCCTGGCACAATACGCCAGGGAAGTAAAAACAATAGTAGATGCGGGTGCTGAACTGGCCATTGTAATTGGCGGTGGAAATATTTACCGGGGCATGAATGAGGCCGAAACTGGTATTGAAAGAGCGCATGGTGATTATATGGGGATGCTGGCCACTGTGATCAATGGCATGGCATTGCAGGCAGCCCTTGAAAAGGCGGGTGTATATACCCGTTTACAAAGTGCCATAAAAATGGAGCAAATAGCAGAACCCTATATCCGCCGCCGTGCCATGCGCCATGTAGAAAAGGGCAGGGTGGTAATTTTTGGCGCGGGTACGGGCAATCCTTATTTTACAACCGATACAGCCGGCTCATTGCGTGCAATAGAAATAAAAGCAGAGGTGATATTAAAAGGAACCAGGGTGGATGGCATTTACACCGCAGATCCTGAAAAAGATCCCCAGGCCGTAAAATATGATACCATCTCTTTTGCAGAATGCATTTCTAAAAATCTTAAGGTAATGGATATGACGGCCTTTACACTTTGTATGGAAAACCAGTTGCCCATCATTGTTTTTGATATGAATAAGCCCGGCAATTTATTAAAAGTGGTGCAGGGGGAAAACGTGGGTACACTGGTAAAATAAATCCCGGTTTTTGCTGATGAGGGGCCGGACAATAAAAAACTCCTTCACTTTTTGGGTGAAGGAGTTTTCGTTTATAATAAAGCGTTATAATTCTTTTTGGTGTTCCTGTATTAGCTGATAAATGTAAAAGTCTTCTGGTAAAAATCTCCCAGCAACGGAACTGGTTTTTCTTCGCCATTGACGGCAGCTACCAGGCCCAGTATCCATAAAATAAAAATGGCAATACCAATCAGCGGGTAAAGGAAAAAGAAAAAAGGCATTATAACAATCAGCATTATCATTACAATATAAAGAGCAAAGCCGGTGGCAAAAATGCCAAAAACCTGTCTTAAATGGAATTTGGCCAGTGAACTTTTATCTGGCGAGCTGTTATAGGTTACCAGTGCTATGATCCATCCTATAATGGTAAGATAGCTTACCCAGGCAATTGTTTTTTGGTCCATAATGTAGGGGGTTTTAAGGTGATGAACTAATTTTGTCAGAAGTTACCATTAATAGCAGAAAAAAGGAAAAAAATATGAGAATCGCCGATATACGAACAGAATACAGCCAGCAATCATTGCAGGAAAAAGATATTGACAAAAACCCCATTAAGCAATTTGAGAAATGGTGGAATGATGCGAACCATGCAGGTATTGATGAAGTAAATGCGATGACACTTGCCACCGCCTCCTCATCCGGTTTACCTGCTGCACGCATTGTATTACTAAAAGGATACGACGATAAGGGTTTTGTTTTCTTTAGTAACTATGACAGTTTCAAAGGCATGCAACTGGATGAAAATCCCAGGGCCTGCCTGGTTTTTTTCTGGAAAGAACTGGAAAGGCAGGTGCGTATAACAGGCCTGGTTGAAAAAACGACCGCTGAAGAAAGCGACAGCTACTATAACAGCAGACCAGCGGGCAGCCGTGTCGGTGCATGGGCATCTCCTCAAAGCAGGGTAATTGACAGCAGGGAATGGCTGGAGCAAAATGAAAAAAAATACAGGGAGATATTTGCAGGAGATGATATTGCAAGGCCGGCTTACTGGGGCGGATACAGGGTAAAGCCCATTACCATAGAATTTTGGCAGGGCAGGGCCAGCCGCCTGCATGATCGTATTCAATACACCCTGGAAGAATCGGGTAACTGGCAAATAGAACGTTTGGCACCATGAGTTTGTTGAGTGGTTGACTAGTTGACCCGTTTACTGATTAATTTTATTTACGATCAGCGGGCCAGCTAATCAACCATGGTATTTACCAATCAACTTTATTTTGCTGCTTTTTTAACCGCTGTCTTTTTAACAGGTTCATTGGCCGGCCTGCTTTTACCGAAGGAGCCTTTGAAGATTTTTCCTTTTTTTGTTTTTTTATCACCTCTGCCCATAATTGTGTTTTTTTGAGTTGAAAAATTTGTTACAGTTATTACAACCGTTTATCTGTTGTAAAGATACGCATCCAAATAAAAGCCCCGAAACTTATTCAAACAGTGCCGGGGCTTTTACGTACGGTATGTGCAGCATTATAACTTTGCAGACAATTCTTTTCCTGCTTTAAATTTAGCCACTTTGCGGGCTTTGATTTTAATAACAGCTCCTGTTTGAGGGTTACGGCCGTTACGGGCAGCTCTTTTGCTAACAGAGAAGGTGCCAAAACCAACCAGGGTAACTTTACCACCACCTTTTAAGGTCTTGGTTACAGCTTCAATAAAAGAATCCAGCACAGCATTACCTTGTGTTTTGGTAATACCTGCGTCATCAGAAATTTTTGCAATTAATTCAGCTTTGTTCATAGTGTGATGTTTTAAAATTTAATGCCTGACAAATTTAGACGGTTTTACTTTCCGGCAAAATTTTTTTATTGTTTTTTAAAAATGACAAACTTGCTGTAACCCGCGTGGAACAAGCATTTTGCACATATTTCCTTAGCATTTAAAATCATGCCATAAAATACAGGTGGCTGAAACCCTTTACCACAGCGGGTTTCACGGCGTGCGGGCTGAAGTGCTTGCCAGTAGTGGGTTTAGCGGGAATGAGTTACCCGGAAAAAGCAGGTTTGGAAATATTTTATTATCCACAGTTACTGTATAACTTCCAGTGCAGAGTGGAAAGATATGATTGCATCTCCCCACTTTTCCTGTGCTTTTTTTCGTATCAGCGGGGCATACAACTGAATGTATTGCTGATAATTTTCTGCTCTGGCTGCGGTGTATTGCACCGCATAAGTGTTTCCTTCGTTGTCATCCTGCTCCAGTAAGCGGCAAAACGTATAAGCGCTAAACAAACCGGTGGCCATTATTTCAGGAATATATTTTTCACGCTGCCATTGCAGCCATGCCGTATCAATGGAATGATGCACCTTGGTAGTTATATTGTAAATGATCATTGGTTTAATATTGTTTGGTGTTGAGTGTTCAGTCCCGTATTGGCATTTGTATTACTGGAATATAACAACGGTCTTAATTTCCCGGCAACTTTTATTTATTATTTAATTACGTTTCTTTATCTCGCCGGTTAATTTATAGCTGAGTAAAAGCAAAACCACAACGGCCAGGCCAATCGCCAGCCATATCACCATTTTACCATCATTTTTTTTCTGTTCCGCATTTTTAACCCGGGCTATATTCTTTTCAATACTGCTATAATTTAAAGCCATTGCATTGCCTGCTATACTGTCTTTAAAATTTTCCAGATCGTATACTGGTGAAGACGCTGCACTGTCTGCAAACAGCAATTGGTAAGGGGTTGCCTTTTCAAGATAAGCGAGCAGGTACCTGTTTAGCTGAAAGGCAGTTGCCGTAGCTATTTGCAACGCCGGATTGTCGTCATTGCGGATTTTCAGCAGCAACCTGTCTGTTTTTACATTAACCGGCAGAATGGCTTCTTTTCCTGAGCTAATGGCAAAACTGCCCTGTTGCAAACCGGCTGTACCCGCATATATATCAACTGGCCTGTTATAAAATCTTGGTCCTTTTAACTGCAATACCAGCTTATCAATAAAATAATGATCAGCAAACTGTAACCATACATAGCTGAATTTATCACTGCTGTCTTTCTGTATTAACACAGGCGCAGGAACCGGGCCGTATTTGCCTGTGCGTAAAGATTGTTCATATACGCCTGCTTTTACAATATTAAACGGCAATACATCTTTACCATTTATAATTATTTTAAAATAACGGTAACTGCTGACAGGGAAGTTCAATGTTTGTACATACCTGTCGGACTCGTTGCTGAAAAAGCTGTTCAGATAAATATGTTCTTTTATTACAAACCATTGCCGGTTGTCATCGCTTCCGCTGAGCGTAACAGTTCTGCCTGCATCGGTATTCTTTATGATGAGCAGTAGCTCCTGTAAAACCAGGTGCCGGGTATTTTCTATCACCACATGGGTTTGTCCGTCTTTTTCCTTTTTTACTGAAAGAATGGGCAGTTCAGTAAATCGATTTTCTTTAAAAACAGGCAGGTCCGATTTTAAGATATAGGCAACCTGTTTACCTGCTGCATCCACAATCCTTATATCTCTCATATCGGGTTGCAGGGAGGCGCTCAGGGCGGGTAAAAGATTAACCTGGTAAAAGCCGGATGCTGGTACGTTGTCAAGTTTTGCTTTACTGCGGAAACCTTCCTGCGCGCGGTTACTGAGCCAGGAGCAGCAACACAGTAAAAACAAAAAAATATTATGCTTAGGATTTTTTTTCATCTTCTATAATAATTCTTTTTAGCCGCTGGTACATAAAGGAAACTACCAACAGCAATACACCCAGGCAAAAGAAAGCAGCAATTTTACCGCCCGCCGGAATATTTCTTATGTCAAAGGCAAATAGTTTTACCAACGTAAGCGAAAACAGCACCAGTGAAATCACACGGAGCGTCCGGTATTTATAGTGCATACCCAGCCACATAAATGCGAAGGAGCAAAGGCCCCATAAAATCGGGAGTGCTGTTTTTTCAAATATACTTCCAATTGCATACCAGTCTGCGCCATCTTTAAAGTAAATGCGGTTGCTGAGCAGGTGTGTTTCAGTACTTAAAAAAATGATTAGCCATGCACAAAGCAACCAGCTTATAAAATCCAGATTTTTTGAGACCGACAGGTGTTTCTTTGTAAGCTTTATTATGAAAGAGAATAGAAAAATTATTGTTACATCAGCGGCCCAGTGGGCAGTAAACTGGCCGGTGTATTTTTTTTCGGTCATCATTTGAAAAAGCAATGAAAAGCCCGGTTGTATAAATGCTAAATAAAGGAAAAGACACCCGGCCATTAAAACAAAACTTGCCTGCCATGCACCGTTTAGCCGGGTAAATTTTTGCGTAATAAATATATAGAGCAATACAAACACATAGGTATACAATACAATATATTGTTGGTTGATAGTTGTATTGGGATAATACCGGAGAAACTGTTGGTTGATCTCCAGTACGCCCGATGTAAATAAAATGATAAGCCCTGCTATACTAAACACAAATGCACCCGGCACCCATAGATCATTGTTTTTACCGGCGTCATTATTTTTTCTTACAAGTACAGAAAGCAAATATGATGCTGCTGCAACGTAAAAGCCCGTAATGAAACCTTTATTAAAAATAATGGGAAATGCGCGGTTGCCGCTGTACAGTTGAAACCAATCCATCAACAAACTTGCCAGCATGGCCATCCAGATGATAAAGGACGAGTAGCGCATAATACCAATGCCAGAACGTTGGTACAGCCAGTAAAGCAGCACGGTTTCCGAAGCCCAGAATAAAGTAATATAGTTGCCATGCAGTTGCAGTGGCGCAGTTAACGAAACAAACGTGAGTGTAATGCCAATCAGCAGGTATAAAATATTTTTGTCTGCCTGCTGTTTACGAAACAGTAAATAAGATGCAGATAAATTGAAGACAGCCATGGCCGCGCTGAACAAACCGCGGTAGTTATCTGCATGCATAACAGTAATAAAATACAAACCTGCTGCAAAATATAAAGAAGTGTTTAATAAAAGTATGCCAAAGTCTGAAGCTATAAACCGTTTGTTTTCTTTAATATTATTGGCAATATTGATAATGAAAAAAAGCAAATAAAAGGCGGTGGCAAACAATAAACCGTTTCTGTAAATAATTGCCGTGGCGTTGGCGGGAATGGTTAATATCCATGCCCCAAAAAGGATTAGGGTGAAAATAAATGACAGCAGGTTAAGCAGCCGCCAGGCTTTATTATAAGCAATTACTAAAAGCCCTGTGTTTAAGAGCAGCATGTAAGCAAACAGGGTTTGGTAGTCGCCGCTGCCATTGCTTACCATAAAGGGCGCTGCAAATCCACCCACCAGCGCAATGACGGCCAGCTCCTGCCTGTTGTACAGAATGGAAAGTACAACCGCGAAAACAGTAATCACAATCATTATTATAAAACTGGTAAGCTGGTTAAAGAGATGGAACTGATGGTAGGCCAGGGCAATGGTGAAGTAGAATATTGCCAATCCGCCGCCTGCCAGCACAGAGCTAAATCCCTTGTAATTTGTGCGAAGCCGGTGTGCTAAGCCTGTCAAAATGCCGCCACATAGAATGCCGATACCAACACGTCCGACAGGGCCTATCCAGTTATTGTCTATGGCATATTTAACAAAAAAGCCAATGGCCAGCACCAGAATGGCAATACCGATTTTATTAACCAGGTTTTCGCCAATAAATTTTTCCAGATCGGGGTGGCGCTCAAAGAAACCGGGTTCTGGCAGCGGCGGCAGATGGTTTTTGGGGGCTGTTGCAACAAAATGTTCTTCTGTTTGGTGCAGCGCTTTTTCTTCGGTTGGCGGTATAATTGTTTCCGCTATGGCTGTTTTCTTGTCCGGTTTATCTTCTTTGGCGGGTTCGTCTATTGGTTTAAAAGAAGTTTCCCAATAATCTTTTTGTTTTGGAATGTCGGGAACAGGCAAAATAGTGGTTGCAGATTTGGCGTCTGACGGGGTTTGCTGTACAGGCTTTTTGGCCAGTTCTTCTCTCAGTCGTTCAATGTCGCGGCTTAATTTCTCTACGTTTTGGTTAACTGTTTTTTTAAAGGAAAGAATTACAAATAACAGGATGATAAACAACAATATCACAAGCACTTCCATAGTAAGGCATAGTTGGTTACACTAAAGATAATAGCCGGATGCAATACTTTAAAGAAACAGGTGTTAAAAGTTCATGTAGTATTGAGCCACTACGGGCAAAAGGGCCAAAGGTTATGTGTCTGGCATTTGGACATGATATAAATATTCCGGATCCGGCAAAAGACCAATATGGGATGAATATATATAGTAAACAACCGGCATAAGTATGGCCGGGTAAATATCTTTTGAGCAGGATAATAACATAATGCCCGCAGGTATGCTTACAGGCCTGTTAATGTTGTCATTCCAATACTGTCTTTACATCACTTTTTTATTTCCAGGAATACCGGGCAATGATCACTGTGCTTGATATCTGGGTAAATATCCGCGGATTTAATATTTTTTCTGAGCGGCTCTGTTACATTGATATAATCTATTCTCCATCCCTTATTTTGCAGGCGCACACTGGGAAAACGCTGGCTCCACCAACTATAACGGTGTGGCTCAGGGTGAAGATCGCGGAAAGTATCTATCCATCCGCTTGCCAAAAACTTATCCGTCCAGGCCCTTTCTTCCGGCAAAAAGCCCGATGATTTTTTATTGCCTTTGGGGTCATGTATATCAATTTCGCGGTGTGCAATATTGTAATCGCCGCAGAGAATGAGTTTGGGATGTTTTTTCTTTAGTGTATTGAGGTAATTAAAAAATTCGGCCAGCCATGCATACTTGAATGTTTGTCTTTCGTCGCCGGAAGTGCCCGAAGGAAAATAGGCATTAATCAGGCGGATATCGCCAAAGTCCAGCTGCAGCACCCGTCCTTCATCATCGCTCACTTTATGTCCGGTACCATATTCAATATTATCCGGTTTTATTTTTGTAAACACTGCCACACCACTGTACCCTTTTTTTTGAGCAGAGAACCAGTAGTCATGATAGCCCAGATCGGTAAATTGTTTATGATCTACATTGTCTTTGACTGCTTTTGTTTCCTGTATACAAATAATATCTGCCGGATCTGTTTTCAGCCAGTCAATAAAGCCCTTGGTGATGGCAGAACGGATACCGTTTACATTGTAACTGATGATGCGCATATGAAATAAATTGTGTTGGTGCAAGGTAATAAAATGATATGGTTGTGATACCCGTTGATTATTTTTTTTGTTTGAGGGTCAGCGGGGCATTGGTTTAACCAGCAGTTGCCGGGCAGCGACAATAAATTTTATACTATATCTTTATTCTATTATGGCAGTTAAAGAGAAAATTATCCCTTCAAAAGCGCCGGTTTATTTAGACGGGCCACAAAGCAGGAGTTACGAGTTTTTTTTTGCTATCCGGGTTTTTCGTCAGCTCATAAAAGGCTTCCGTACATTGCATTTTGTGGGGCCTTGTATAACCGTGTTTGGGTCGGCCCGTTTTAAAGAAGACCATCCCTATTATGAAGCCGCGCGTCAGATAGGCAAACAAATTGCTGAACTGGGCTTTACAACCATGACAGGTGGTGGTCCGGGTATTATGGAAGCTGCCAACCGTGGCGCCTTTGAAAATGGAGGTGCTTCGGTGGGTTGTAATATTCAATTGCCATTTGAGCAAAAGCCAAACCCCTATGTACAAACCAGCATTACCATAAAATATTTTTTTATACGCAAAGCGTTGCTTGAAAAATATTCCTACGCTTTTATCATTATGCCGGGTGGCTTTGGTACCATGGATGAATTCTTTGAAACGCTTACGCTGATACAAACAAAAACCATTTCGCAGTTTCCAATGGTATTGTTTGGCAAATCTTTTTATCAGCCGTTGATGGATTACATGAATTTTATGGCGGAGCAGAAAACTATTTCGCCCGAAGATATGAACCTGGTATTAATAACCGACAGCGCAGAAGAGGCAATGAATCATATCAGGAAATACATCACTACCAATTATAAGATAAAGCCGAGGAGAAGACTGTGGTGGTTATTTGAGAAGAGATAACCGGAAGCGTATATAGTATTTAGATGGTAGTATTCAGACGCGATGCCGGGGGAAGTATATAGTACTTAGACGATCGTATTGAGACCCGATGCCAGGGAAAAACGACGAAGTTCGCCTGTGCCCCGTCTCAATTCTATGTACTGAGTACTTAATACTGAGTACTAACCTCTTCTATTCACCAGACGGGCACTTATTATTCTTATATTTTGCAATGGCCTGTCGCCGCCCTGCCTGCCATTGGTAGGTGTTTTTGCAATACTGTCAATAACCGCCAGTCCATTTATTACTTCACCAAATACGGTGTAGGCGCTGTCTAAATGCGGTGCGCCGCCCAATGTTTTATAAACAGCCCTGTGCATTGCCGGTAGTTTTCTTCCTTTTAGCCGGAATGTTTCAACAGAGTCAAGCCCTGCATCGGTAAAAACCCTGCCCTGCACTATATAAAACTGGCTGCCGCTGCTGGCTTTTGCCGGATTTACATCGTCGCCCTGTCTGGCGGCGGCAATCACTCCTTTTTTATGAAATAGTTCCGCAGTAAACTCGGCGGGAATGGTATAAGCAGGCCCGCCGTCACCCAATTGCGCAGACGGCCTGGCGTTTCTGCTGCCCGGATCGCCCGCCTGGATCATAAAATGATTGATAACGCGGTGAAATAAAATACTATCGTAATAGTGTTGCTTCACCAGCAGCAAAAAATTATTGCGGTGCAAAGGCGTAAGATCTGAAAGACGTATCACCATAGTACCTTTATCAGTTACCATTTCTACATCTTTATTCAGATCATGCTTGCGTAAACTGCCTGCAATTTTGGGGTTGCAGGCAACAGCAAAAACTATTGCAATGGTGACACAGATAAGCTGTTTCATCATACCCGTTAATTATTGTAAATAAGAAAAGTATTGGCCCTGGCTTATGCAATCTTATTTCAGAACCCGTTTTTTTCAAAATACAACAATACATGATCTTTCATGAAATTTTCCTGGGCTATCAAATCCATAACGGGCAATGCTTTTAACTGGCGGTAATGCGGCCATCCGTCTGCATCAACGCCCTCCAGTTCATAATATCCGCTGGCCGACAATAAGGAGCAAACTGCTATGTGCATTAAATCCTGTTTTTGCTCTTTGGTAAATTTTTCTTTTATATCGCCCAGTTCCTGCACGCCTATCAAAAAAAGAATGGTTTCCATATCTGGTTTCTTGTCAAACCGCTCCATTAATTTTTCTTCCAGTTTCCACCAGCGGGCCTGTAAATCGTCTTGTACTTGCATGGGGCAAAGATAACGTCTGAACCGGGATTTTTGAGATGTGTGGGATTAGTAAGAGGACCCAAATGCAAATGGAAGAACTATGACATGAATTAAGCAGGTTATTGGGGATTTTCCAGTTTATTTAAATTTGATAAATTTTTAAGATGGATTTCTATAAAGGCGACTATCATATATCCACCAATAAAGAAAAACTGGATATCCCGTTTATCCACCGGTTTCTTTCTCATTCATACTGGGCTGAAGATATCCCTGTTGATATGGTAAAACGATCTATTGATGGTTCTATGAATTTTGGTGTGTATAATGGCAGCCGGCAGATTGGGTTTGCAAGGGTAATTACAGATCATGCCACTTTTGGTTACCTGGCCGATGTTTTTATAGATGAAAATTACCGTGGCCTCGGTTTAAGCAAATGGCTAATGCAAACCATTATGGCGCACCCGCAATTGCAGGGCTTCCGGAGCTGGCAACTGGCAACAAGGGATGCGCATGGCTTGTATGCACAATTTGGATTTAAGCCATTGGAGAATCCGGAGCGCATTATGCGCATCGTTGTGCCGGATATTTATAAAAAAGGCAGCTAAACCGACTTTTCAACCATCACGGCAGTACCATAGGCCAGCACTTCCGTAATGCCATTCATGACTTCGTTGGCATCATAACGCATATTGATAATGGCGTTGGCGCCCCGCTCAGCAGCGTGTTGCATCATCAACCGGAATGCTTCTTCCCTTGTCTTTTCGCACAAATCAACATAAATAGAAATGGTTCCTCCAAATAGCGATTGTATTCCTCCTGCCATATTGCCGAAGAGGCTTCTTGATCTCACTGTAATGCCTCTTACAACGCCCAGGTTCTTTGTAATACGGTAGCCATTGAGTTCGATACTGGTGGTGATCATGGTTTGGTCTAACATACTGATGAATTTTTTGCTAAGCTATACAATTGAATGCGTTTTAAATGGCTTTACTTACGGGTGGCAATAAGAGGATCATGTGGCAGCATGTGGTTGCAGGTTAGCAGTGTATTGACCACAATTTAAAAATGCATCCAAACAATTACCTTTGCCGCAAATTACATAGCATGTTACAGGTGGGCTTTATAAAGCAGCATACAGAACTGGTTAAACAAAGGCTGGCGGTAAGAAATTTTAAACAGCCGGAACTGGTGGACGAATTGCTTAAATGGGATGAAAAACGCAGGCAATACCAGCTTGAACAGGAAGAAATACAGGCAAAAATCAATGCATCGTCCAAAGAAATCGGGCAATTGATGGCCAGGGGCGAAAAGGAAAAAGCAGCATCCATCAAACAGGAAGTGGCCGAATGGAAAACCCGGCTTGCTCCTGACAAACTCAATGAAGCAGAAAAAAATATTGAAGCCATCTTATACCTGCTGCCCAACCTGCCATCTGATAAAGTGCCGGCCGGCAAAACACCCGAAGACAATGTAGTAGTAAGGGAAGGTGGCGACAAACCATCTTTGTACGCAGGTGCAGTGCCTCATTGGGATCTTACCACCAAATACAACCTTATTAATTTTGAGCTGGGCAATAAAATTACCGGCAGTGGTTTTCCCGTGTATATAAACAAGGGCGCCAAATTGCAAAGGGCATTGATACAATATTTTCTTGATTATAATACGGCCGCCGGTTATATGGAGGTATTGCCGCCTTTTATGGTGAACGAGGCATCTGCGTTTGGCACCGGGCAATTGCCCGATAAGGAAGGGCAGATGTACCACGCCACCGAAGATAATTTTTACCTGATACCAACAGCGGAAGTGCCCGTTACCAATATTTACCGCGATGTTATTTTAAAAGAAGCGGAAATGCCTGTTAAAATGACTGCCTATACGCCTTGTTTCAGGCGGGAGGCGGGCAGCTACGGCAAAGATGTACGGGGTCTGAACCGCTTGCACCAGTTTGAAAAAGTGGAGATAGTACAACTGGTAAATCCGGATACAAGCTACGATGTGCTGGAAGAAATGGTGCTGCACGTAGAGCAATTATTGCAGTTGCTGGAACTGCCTTACCGTATTCTGAAATTGTGCGGCGGCGATATGGGCTTCACTTCTGCGCTTACCTATGATTTTGAAGTATACAGTGCTGCACAGCAAAAATGGCTGGAGGTAAGTTCTGTAAGTAATTTTGAAAGTTACCAGGCCAACAGGCTAAAAGCCAGGTTCAAAGACGGCTCCGGTAAAATGCAGCTGGTACATACGCTCAATGGCAGTTCCCTGGCCCTGCCGCGCATAGTAGCCTGTCTGCTGGAAAACAATCAAACTGCCAACGGCATAGCATTGCCGAAGATATTACATAGCTATTTTGGAGCCAGCGTAATTGCTTAACCGCTGCAGCGTTACAGGCAGTTCAAAAGTGGGCATCACCTGTAAAACAGTTTGTCTGGCGGCCTTGCTGCTGAATGTAAGCATGCCGGTTGGTCATACCTGGCGCAGGGGGCCATTTTTCGCCTGGGGGCCTGTATACCGGTAACAGAAATAACTCCATTTTCCGATCAAAATAGTTTTCTTTGCGGTCTGGATAACTTTAATGATAAACTATGTGGGAATCGATTGCCCGGTTTGTACTGAAGAATAAACTGGTTTTACTGATTATGCTGGCGCTTATTACCGCTTTTATGGGCTGGCATGCATCCAAAGTGCAGTTAAGTTATGATTTTACCGGCGCCATACCCACCAATAACGCCCGGTTTGCGAGCTACCAGCACTTTCGTAAACAGTTTGGTGAAGATGGTAATATGATGGTGATTGGCCTGCAGCCTTCAAATTTGTTCGATCAAAAAATGTTTACGGATTTTGCAGCGCTGGGCACCCAAATAAAAAATATAAAGGGAGTAGAAAATGTTCTCAGCATACCTGTGGCAGTAACCCTGGTGAAGGATACTATGGGTGGGTTAAAGGCGCAGAACATTTTTACCATTGATACCGGATCTGCGCAATTTTTACATTTCGACAGCAGCAGGAACTTGTTTTACACCCTGCCTTTTTATAAAAATGTGTTGTACAATCCGCAAACAAATACCACGCTCATGGCGGTGCGTATTAATAAAGATGTATTGCTCTCAAAGGAAAGATCGGTGGTAGTAGGTCAAATTGTTGCGGCTGCAGACCAGTTTGGAAAAAAATATTCCATTGAGATGCATTACAGCGGCCTGCCGCTGATTCGCACCCAGCTGGCCGACAGGATGAAAAAGGAAATGAGGTGGTTCCTGGTGGGTTCGGTATTGCTGTCTGCCATTATCTTATTGATCTTTTTCAGGAGCATCAGCACCATGTTTTTATCTCTGGCAGTTGTACTTACCGGAGTGGTGTGGAGTGTGGGCACACTGCACCTGTTTGCGTATAAGATCAGTTTGCTTACTGTACTTATTCCCCCATTAATTGTTGTTATTGGCATACCCAACTGTATTTATTTTCTTAATAAATACCATATCTCTTATATAGAGTCAAAAGACAAGGATGCCGCGTTGGTTACAATGATTAGTAAAATGGGCATTGTAACATTGTTTTGCAATATTGCAGCCGCCATTGGTTTTGCTGTTTTTGCTTTGACCAAAAGCCCTATTTTAAAAGAGTTTGGCGCTGTGGCCGGTATCAATATCCTGGCCTTGTTTCTTATATCGCTGGTTCTGATACCGGCTGTTTTGTCTTCCCTGCCTGCACCCAGAGAGCGGCATATAAAATACCTTGAGAACAAATGGCTGCAGGCGCTGCTGGATAAACTGGAAGTATGGGCGTTGAACCACCGCGGATTCATTTATGGTGCAACCGCGATTGTATTGGTCATAGCCATTGCGGGTATTTTTCGTTTGCGTGCAGAAGGATTTATAGTAGATGATTTGCCCAAAACAGATAAAATTTATACAGACCTGAAGTTTTTTGAAAAGAATTTCAAGGGAGTGATGCCGCTGGAAATTGTAATTGATACCAAACAGAAAAACGGGCTACGTAAAAACCCGCTTAAAATTTTTGCCCAGATAGATTCTTTATCGCAATACATAGCTTCATTGCCAGAAACGGGCAAGCCTCTGTCGCTGATAGAAGGATTAAAATTTGTACGCCAGGCTTACTACGACGGAGACAGCAGCAATTACGGGCTGCCAAATGATTTTGATATCAGTTTTATTGCTTCTTACCTGAACACAAAAAAATCAACCGCGGGTGCAGACAATAACAATATCGGCAAATTGCTGAACTCTTTTATAGACAGCAGTAAGCAAAAAGCGCGTATTAGCGTAAACATGGCCGATGTGGGCAGCAAGCGCCTGCCTCTTCTGCTGCAGCAGGTGCAGGAAAAAGCCGATCATTATTTTGACTCAACGAAATACCATGTAGAGCTAACCGGTGCCAGCGTAACCTTTTTGGAGGGCAGCAGTTTTATTATAAAAGGTTTAAAAGACAGCATTATGTGGGCATTTGCGCTGATTGCCCTGTGTATGCTGTATTTGTTCAGGTCGGTACGTATACTTTTTTGTTCGCTGATACCCAATGTTATTCCGCTGGTAATAACGGCTGGCGTAATGGGTTGGGTGGGTATTGCGCTGAAGCCCTCCACCGTACTGGTATTTAGTATTGCGCTGGGGATAGCCATCGATATTACCATTCGGTTCCTGGTCAATTACAAGCAGGAGCAAAAGGGAAGCACTGAGAGCAGGCGGGCGCTGGTCATTAAAACCATTCATTCTACGGGCATCAGTATTATTTATACTTCACTGGTATTGGCGGCGGGTTTTATTATTTTCTGTTTCAGCGGCTTCGGCAGTACGCAATCGCTGGGCTGGCTTACTTCTCTAACATTGGTAGTGGCTACCTTCACTAATCTTATCTTGTTGCCCGCTTTGCTCATCAATATGCAGGGAAGAGATTAAAAAACGGTTAATTAACGCAGCATTTACATCTTTTTTTTGTCATATATATCGACATTCAGTACCCTAAACATTCTTTTTAAACCAAACAATAACAAACATGAGAAAATTAATGCTCCTCGCAGGAGCCGTATTGTTTGCCGCCATACAATTATTGGCTCAGCAAAGAACAGTTACCGGTAAGGTAACAGACGCTAATGGGATACCGGTTCCCAATGCTTCAGTCTTGATAAAAGGAACAACAACCGGTACTTCTACCAATTCTGATGGTGTTTACACGCTAAATGTTCCAAATAATGCAAAAACACTGGTTATTTCTTCGGTAGGCATGACAGCAATGGAACTATCTATTGGGAATAAAGCAGTTATAAATGCCTCCCTGCAATCCGCTGATAAAAGTCTGTCTGAAGTGGTGGTTGTAGGATATGGTACACAGCAAAAAAAGGCGTTTACCGGCTCTTCCGCAAAAGTAGATGCAAAGGAATTCGCCAATTTGATGACCCCATCCATCGATAAACAACTGGCAGGTCGCGCACCGGGTGTTCAGGTTACCAATACAGGGGGATCTATCAATACACCTGCCCGCATCCGCATCAGGGGTATTGCGTCCATCACAGGTAATAATGATCCATTGTTTGTGGTAGATGGTATTCCTGTTGTTAATCTTGATGCAGCCGGTGTTGGTCATTCAAACACTTTGGGAGATATCAACACCTCTGATATTGAAAGTATTGATGTGTTGAAAGACGGCTCTGCTACAGCTATTTATGGTTCAAGGGCCGCTGCAGGCGTTATTCTTATCACTACTAAGAAAGGAATAAAGGGACGTGCTAAAGTTAGCTACGACGCGTCTTTTGGCTTCAGCAGTGTGGCAAAGAAATTTGATTTGCTGAATGCGAAACAATTTGAACTCATCGCAAATGAGAAACTTACCAATGCCGGCCAGGCCATAAGGGCTGGTGTTAACGCAAGCGCCGACACATCGGATACCGACTGGCAGAAGGCAGTCTTTAATAACAACGCATTTGTACAAAACCAAACCCTGAGCGTTCAGGGCGGAAGTGATAAAACTACTTATTATCTTTCATTAAACTATTCTAACCAAAAAGGTATTATTGTAAGCAACAAAAACAGGGCTTACCGTCTAAGAATGAACCTGGACCATGAGTTGAATAAATTCATCAAGGTAGGTAATAACTTGTCTGTGTCCAGGCAGGAAGATTATGGCCAGAATGAAGGTTCTAATGCATTGGGCGGATCGATTGCCGCAACATTACGTTTGCTTCCCAATGTTTCTCCCTATGCCCACACACTTTCAGGGTACAATATTTTATACCCCACAGCCAATCAGATCGACAAGGGCCCCAATGGATCAACCATTGATGATAATTTCGGTAATACCGCTTATATCTTAAGGTCAGATAAATATTACTCAGACAAATATCGCATTATTGACAATGCCTATATTGAGGCTTCCATAGTAAAAGGTCTTAAACTCCGCAGTCAGGTTGGTATTGATATGTTAAACGACTACAGCTACCAGGGTTTAAACCCATATCACGGAGACAGCTATGGTAAAGGCGAAAACTACAACATTACCCAAAACTGGCTGCGTTCTGTTTGGTCAAACTATTTCAATTATAATCTTTCTGTTAAAGGACATAGTTTCTACTTAACGGGTGGTAATGAGGTGCAAAAGCAGACATACAAATATTTCTCTGCTGACGGAGCGCCTATTTCGGATCCATTTTTTGTTGGTCAGAACGTAATATCCAATTCAAACGGCGTACAAAGCGTTGGTGGTAATTATGATAATACTGGTTTCAATTCGCTTTTCGGTCGCTTTAACTACGATTACAAAAGCAAATATTTTGTACAGGCCAGTATACGTCGCGACGGTCAAAGCTCCCTTGCCCCTGGCAAGAAATACGGAACATTTCCAGGCTATTCAGTGGGATGGCGGCCTTCACAGGAAAGTTTCTGGCAGAATTCAAATTTCCTGAGAATCTGGTTTAGTGAAGTAAAAATAAAAGGTTCCTATGCCAAGGTGGGTAATGCACTGGGTGGTTATCCCTACCTGACAACTTTTGGTGCTGCATTATATGGTAACATTGGTGCCATTAATCCTTCTGGTGTGGGCAATCCCGATTTGCAGTGGGAAACCAGCGCTAAATACGATATTGGAATTGAGCTGGGACTTTTCAAGAACAGGTTTAATCTTACTGCCGATTGGTTCCTCAATGACGTAGATAACCTGGTACTGAATGTTCCGCAGCCATTAAGTGCCGGACTGGTGGGTTCATTTGATTTATCAGGCGGCACCATTCCTCAGAATATTGGAAAATTGAACAACAGGGGGATTGAGCTTTCTTTGAGCGGAAACATTATTAAGTCGCGCGATTTTAACTGGGATTTCAATATCAATTATTCAAAGGTTAAGAATAAGATTACCACCCTGTACAGTGTTGGTGGATTACCGGTGGCCAATATTTCAAATGGCGCCTATAACATTATCAGAGCGGGCGATCCAATCAATATCATTTATGGTTATCAGTCTGCAGGCGTAAATGCCGCTAATGGAAATGCCATGTGGTACAAGGCGGATGGTTCATTGGTTCAATATAATACCAATTCAACCCTTGGTACAGTTGGTAATTTTTACCTCGCAGATAAAGCAACCGGCGCAGTAGGTGCTGCTTCATCACTGGCAGCTACTGATAAAGTAAACCTGGGAACCAGCACACCGACCTGGTACGGCGCTTTCAGTAACTCTTTCAGCTATAAGCAATTTGGACTTGATTTTATGTTCCGTTATTCCGGTGGCAATAAAATCATGAATTATACCCGCCAGGAAGCTTTGTTCAATATGAGTTTCCAAAACAATGGAAAAGACATTCTGAACAGGTGGACTGCTCCCGGACAGGTTACAGATGTGCCAAAACTTTATTATGGTCTTGCAGCCAACATGAATTCAACGAGCAATGCCAGTTCAAGATTTGTGGAAAGCGGTAATTACCTGAGGCTGCAGAATATCGTTTTCAGCTATGCGGTTAGTTCAAAAAGCGTTGAACAGTGGACAAGCGGTTATGTGAAATCTGTAAAGATTTATGCGCAGGCGCAGAATGTATACGTTTGGACAAAATATAAAGGAGCAGACCCAGATAACATAAGTTCTTTGGGTGTTGATGCAGCTGTTGCGCCACAGATAAGAACTGTTTCTTTTGGTTTATCTGTTGGCTTTTGATTCATTGACAAAATTTAAAATAACTGGTATGAATAAAATAATTATTGTTTTATTTTTTGCAACGGTTTGTTTCAGTTGTAAAAAAGTATTGGATACTACGCCTAATAATAATATCACAGATGCAACCGCGTTTGCAACTGCCGACCGTTGCCTGCTTAGTCTGAATGGTGTATATGATGTTGCCCAAAGTTCTTATTTTGTAAATGGTACTACCGATAAACGTGGCTATCCATTTGGTGCGGCTAATATTGAGCAGGGCGATATGCGTGGCGAGGATATGTTTAACGTTGCGGCTTTTTTCCAGGTTACTTACCAGGGCACCTATAATTCTACGGCGCCAAACTGTGTGGGTTTGTGGAAAGGTCTCTATGTGCTGATAAATACAGCGAATATTGGTATTGATGGTTTCCGCAAGGCTGGCGCCGGCGGTATATTAACCGCTGCTACAGCTACTCAATACGAAGCTGAATGCCGCTTTTTGAGGGCAATGGCACATCATGAGGCACTAATCCATTGGGCAAGACCTTACCTGGATGGCAATGGTAACCAAATGGGTATTCCTTACCGTGATGTGGCTATCAGCAACAGCGACGCCGTGGCAGGTATTTTAAACAGCCCGCGTATGCGCGTAGACAGCGTCTACATGAAAATTCTGGCCGACCTTGATTTTGCAGAGACAAATTTACCTAACAACATATTTGTTTACAGGGCATCTAAAGCAGCGGCTATTGCATTAAAAATGCGGATCAAAGCACATTTGGGTCTATGGACAACCGGTACTTTTATGGGTGCCAGTGTTATTGGTGTTAAAGAAGAAGGTGCCAAACTTGTTCCGGCTACGGTTAATCCTGCTGTACCTACAAGTGTGGTAAGTCCTATAGGCGGGTGGGCGCTGACCGCTGCACCTGAAGGTCCTTTTGCCAATAATAATTCACTTGAAAGTGTGTTCTCAATTAAAAATGACGCTTCTGATGCACCCAGCAGTAATGGCGGACTGGCAGCAATGTATGGTGCAGCAAGCAATGTAGGCACTACACCGGGCCGTGGACTGGTGGCTATTTCGCCTGTTATCTGGAATAATGCCGGCTGGCTTTGCGACGATAAAAGACGTGGCGCCAACATGGTGGTAAGTGGTTTGAATAATGCAGGTAATATGAGCTGGTTTATTACCAAATACCGCGACTATACTAACAGGGGTGACTATGCACCACAGATCAGGTATGCCGAAGTATTGCTGATTTTGGCCGAAGCTGAAGCCAGGCTTTCCGGTACTGTTTCATCAAGAGCTGTTGATCTGTTAAATGTTGTAAGAAACAGATCATTGGCAACGCCCGCCACCCAGCAATACCTGGCAGCCGGTTTTGCAACAAAGAATGACCTGATAAAAGCCATTTTACTTGAACGGCGGATCGAATTTCTCGGAGAGGGAAAACGCTGGAGCGATATTTCACGTCTTGCAAAAGATCCGGACTTTAGCACCGGCGGTATACCTGCAAAAGCTGTAAATGGTAACAACGGTTCTTCCGGCTTTGCGCTATACAATTGTGGAGCTGGTTTTACACCTGGTCAGGCAGCAATACCTTATACCGATTACCGGTTTATATGGCCAATTCCCCAGAGCGAAAGAGATGCCAATCCGATTATAGCCCAAAACCCTACTTATTAATAGATAGTAATTTTAAGATAATACTTAAATCCGAATACCCCAGCACAAAAAACAGATTTGTCAGCAAAAGTTTTTTGGGATAATTAATCAATACCAGTTTCGATAACAACTGTTAGACCTTCATAGTCCCACTTCGTATTTCGGAGTGGGGCTTTTTTTTGCGAAAGACCTGCCTAAGTGAAATTGAGCTAAGCTGACTCCAATATCGAATGCAGAAATCCTGTATCGCTGCGCCGTATTGCAAATGCATTATTAAAATATATTATATAATTAATTTTTCAGTTTTGATTCTATTTTTAACCATATTTATAAAAATTATATACATATTAAAATTGATAATATAATTTTTTTAGAAGTTTCAACTTCATTAATTTCACTTTGAACATGCATGCCAAAGGCATGTTCGGTCAACGGTTCCTTTAATAGCCGTGACTTAATTAACTAACTACTTAAACTAAAAACATGAGAAAATCCCTCCTCCTGCTGGGGGTTGTACTGCTTTGCATACAACTCTCTGCCCAGCAGCGAACCATTACTGGCAAAATTTCCGACGACAAAGGAAATCCAATTCCCAACGCATCGATTGTTGTAAAAGGTGTTTCGGTTGGTACAGTCAGCCAGCCGGACGGCACTTTTACCCTGAAAATAACCAAGGGCAGTTCACTGGTTATTTCATCCCTTGGTTTTGAAACAAAATCAGTTCCTGTTACTGATAATATTTCAGTAAGCCTCAAGACAGATCCCAACGCATTAAGCGAAGTGGTTGTAACGGGTGTGGGTGTAGCCACCAGTAAAAAGAAATTGGGTATTTCAGTAGAAACGGTTACGGCTGATAAATTACCACCAGTGCCCGGTGCATCCCTTCCCCAGGCACTTGCAGGCCAAATTGCCGGTGCACAAATCAGCAGTTCGGATGGTACTCCAGGCGCCAAAATGAATATATTGCTACGCGGCATCAATACTGTGAAATATGGCACCAGTCCCATGATTCTGGTTGATGGTATCCAGGTGTCAGCAACCGATATCGGATCGCTTGACATGAACAGCGTTGAGCGTGTGGAAGTAGTGGAAGGCGCCGCCTCTTCTACATTATATGGCGCCCAGGGCGCGAACGGCGTTATACAGATTTTTACTAAAAAAGGAAAAGCCAATCAGTTTTCCATTGATTTCGCTTCCAGTTATGGGTCAAGCACGTATTTAAATAATGGCAACGTACACCAGGCTTATACCCATGGCTATAAAACTGATGCCAGCGGAAATATCGTTGACCTTAGTGGGGTAGTCATCAACGTTAGACCCGATGGTACCTATACTTCCGGAACCAATATTGACGGAAAAACCCAGGGAAGCCTGGTTTGGGCAAATACAGATCCCAACACAGTCGGAAACAAACCCTATGTGGGCAATTTTAAATTTTATGATCATTTTAAACAGGTTTTTAGCAGCGCTGCCAACCTGAATACAAGCATTGCAATAACAGGCGGCGGCAACAAATCTGATTATGCATTAATCGTTTCCAATAGCTACCAGGAAAGCGTATTCAAAGACAATGGTGCCTTACGACGCACTAACCTTACCTCAAATATCGGTGCGGAATTGTTCAAAGGATTTAAAATCCGCTCTATCACCCAGATAATTTATAAAAAGAACGATTTCAATCCGTATTTTAAAGATGGGCCGAATATTCTTTACCAGATCACCAATAGTTCTCCTTTCTTCGATTTTAATTGGAAGGATGCCAACGGAGACTATGCGTATCGTCTGAATGCTTCACCCGTAAGTGTTAACGGCGCCAACCCAAATTATTACAAAGAATATGCCTTCGGTACCGATCAGACGGTCAGCATCGTGCAAAATATACAGGCCTCTTACAGGGTAAACAAGTTTTTTGATCTGGATTTCAAGTATGGCATCAATTATGAAAAACAGGATATAAACAACGTTTATAAAAACCAAACGCTGAACATAAGCGTGCTGAGTACGGGTTCTTTTATTGGAACAGGTACCACTGCAAAAGGAGGGCTTTCCAATACTACCAATACCACTACTTTTCAGAATGCGTTAACTACGGCCAACCTGCATTTCGATTTTCAGAAAGATTTTGGATTTAAACTTCCTGTCACCTCCACCACGCTGGTTGGTTACGACTATCGTAAAAATGTAGCGAAAGTTTATACCAGCACTGGTGATGGTTTACCATTGTATGCTATATACAATATGAGGCAAACCAGCAGTCAGCAGGTAACAGTTGACAGGGTTACCCCTTTTATCACTTTTGGTACATTTGTAAACGAAGCGATTGATTATGGTACCATTGCCGGTGTGAGAGGAGGTTTCAGAAGCGATTATTCTTCTGCATTTGGTGGTGGTTCCACTGCACAGACTTTTTATAACGGAAATGGCTGGCTGAGAATATCGCAAATGCCTTTCTGGGATAAATTATCGAACATCATACCAGAACTTAAAATACGCGGAGGCTATGGCGAAGCAGGTATACAGCCCGGCGCTTTTGACAGGTACCCGGTTCTTAATACTGGCAACGTAGGCGCCAACCTGGCTTTCAGTATTCCTTCCGTACAGCCCAATCCTGCCCTGGTAGTGGAAGTTTCGAAAGAATCTGAAATTGGTACGGATCTCGTGTTTAAGGCAGGTCACGGATCGTGGCTGAACAAGATCGGTTTAAGCGGTACACTATGGAAAAGAAAAAGCATTGAGGGGATTTTCCAGATAGATGCACCTCCTTCCAATGGTAACAACCTGTTGAACAACGCCATTTCACTGTCTTCCAGGGGATATACATTCAGTTTAAACACCACCGTGGTAACCACTAAAAGATTTAACTGGGATATGACCGTCAATTTCAACCACCAGAGTTCAAAAATTGACGCTATCGCCGGAGGCGGATCCATTATCGTACTCAGCGGTGCAGGCTATGGAAACTATGTATTGCAGGGCGGTTCAAAAATTGGCCAGTTATATGGTTTGAAAACCTTTCATGACGTAAACCAGACAAAACAGGATGGTACACCGTATATCGCAAAGGCAGACCAGGGCAAATATCAGGTGGTAAACGGCAACCTGGTAGACACCGCTACCAAAGGCATTTTGTTTACCAATGAAAACTATGCATATGGCGATCCCAACCCGGATTTTAATATGTCCTTCATCAACACGTTCAGTTATAAATTTCTTACCCTCAGTTTTCAGTTTGACTGGATACATGGAAGCCACCTGTACAACCAGACAAAAGAATGGATGTACCGTGATGGTATTCATGGAGACTGGGGCGAGGCCGTTACGATTAATGGTAAAACCGGGGCATTTGCAAACTACTACACCAGCGCATATGCTGATAAATTTGGAAGCATCAATGGAGCAAGAAACAGTATTAAAGATTATTTTTTTGAAGATGCCTCTTTCCTTCGTTTAAGAAATATATCGCTGGCGGTTGATGTGCTGAAGATTTCGAGGCTGAAATACTTTAAGAAACTGCAGATAGTATTTAGTGGAAGAAATATCTGGACAAAAACCAAATACACCGGCATGGATCCGGAAGTTAGCTCAGGCACCAATAGTTCTGGTTTTGACCGGGGGGTGGACTACGTTTCAATGCCCAATAATAAGACCTACCAGGTAGGTATAAACGTAGGATTCTAAAATCTCAAAAAATAATTATTATGAAAAAACAACTTATATATATTATTTGCAGTGCTGTACTGGCTTTGACCGGCTGCAAAAAAACTGAACTGGATGTTCGAAACCCCAATAGCCCCAATCCCTCCAGCGCAGCCAGCGAAAGCGGCATTGTTGCACTTGGCCTGGGTGCAGTGTATACCAATGGGTTTAATGGAATTACAGATACAAAATATACCAACTCATTTCTTGGCGGCACCTACTGGTTTTTAGGATCTGGTTACCATGATTTGATGGCAGATGTGGTTACTTCAGAAGCAGCCAATAACGTAACCAACCAGATCAGCCTCCCGGATTATGTAATACTGGATGACGGCACCAAAATAACCAATTCCGCCCCGGTAAAAACAGTAATGGCAGTTAATAATTCCCGCACACAGGCCGGTTCAAATGCATTGTATTACGAATGGACATGGATGTATTACCTGAACAATGCCTGTAACTATGTACTGACCATATTGGATCAGACAAAATTTACCGGTGATTCTGCTACTAAGAAAAATACAGTAAAGGCCTGGGCTTATTTCTGGAAGGGATTTGCGTATTCACATATCGGGTCGCAATATATTGCCGGATTAATAAAGAACGATCCTGCTGTTTTGTCAAATGAATACAAAACCAGCGCTGATATGATTGTGGAGGCAAATGCCAATTTCGACAAAGCTATCACGGCGCTGAACGCTGTCACCACCGTGGCAGACTATACCAACATTATGAAGGGCCTCATTCCTACCCAAACCGTAGCTGGCAAGGGTGGTATATTAACCCCGGCCATGTTTATACATAGTATTAATACCATGAAAGCCAGAAACCTGCTGGTAAATAAAAGGGTAAAGGATATGACAGCTGCCGACTGGACAGCACTGCTTGCACTGACAAACAATGGTATTTCCAGCACTGATCTTGTCTTTACTGCCAGGTCTGCAGCTACCGGTGGTTTTATGAGTGCTACCAGTGGAAATTCAGCTGTATTAACGACCGGAACACCAACCGGTACCACCTATAAAATAAGCGAACGATTAATACAGGAATACAAAGCGGGCGATAAACGACTGGCCAATAACTTTATTCAGGTATCTACCTATTTCAATACAAAAGGAGGCTTTACATTCAGTACCCGCTGGAGACAACTGGATAGCGGCGGTATTACTAAAACTTATACTGCGGCGTCCATTACCAGTAAGGTAGTAGGCCAGTTTGAATTATTTATTGCAGGCTCTTACGAAGAAAATGAACTGATGAAAGCGGAAGCCAATATTAAGCTTGGCAATATTGCTACCGGACTTGCAAGCATTGATGCAGTGCGTGCCTATCAACTGGCCGGCCTGCCAGCTGTGTCAGGTGTAATTACTGATCCGCTACTGGCATACGAAGAGCTTAGAAGGGAAAGACGCGTTGCACTAATTTACCGCGATGTGGCACTTTACGATGCCAGAAGATGGGGTGTGCTGGATGATATATCTGCAGGCGGCGGAAGAACCAAAGCCGTAGTGGTTAATTCTGCTACCGGCGTTGTTAATACCAATGCAACCATCAACTATAATTTTCCTGATTACTGGGATGTGCCCGATGACGAGACGTCACTGAATCCGCCATCGGCTACCAGTGCACCGGTAAAGAAGAAATAATTTATCCGTAAAAGAATATAAAATAAACACAGATGCCGCTCCTTTAAAAAGCGGCATCTGTGTTTATTTATTGACTGATTTATTTCAGCACTTCAGCCAGTTTGTTCTCCAGCTCTTCACCCCTTAACCCTTCTGCAATAACTTTTCCATTGGGATCTATTAAAACATTATAGGGAATACTCTCAAACTTAAAAGTCTCTACCGCCTTACTGTTCCAGTATTGCAAATCGCTTACATGCTGCCAGGTAAGCTGATCGTCGTGAATGGCTTTTAACCACTTGTCTTTTTCTCCGTTCCTGTCTAAGGACACCCCCAGTATGGTAAAATTTTTATCCTTGAATTGTTTCCAGGCATTTACTACGTTGGGGTTCTCCTGGCGGCAGGGGCCGCACCAACTGGCCCAAAAATCTACCAGCAGGTATTTGCCACGAAAAGACGAAATGGCAACCGGTTTTCCATCGGTGGAGGGAAGTTCCAAATCGGGCGCCTGCTTGCCGGTCCAGGAACTGGTGGCTTCCCTTCTTTTAGACATTTGCGCCTGCTGCAAATCGTAGGTTGCCTTCAATTGGGCAAGTGGCTTGTGCTCCGGAAATCTTTTTACTACCATATTCAGCAATTTCCCAAATTCATCGCTTTGAAAAGATCTTGAACCCATTCCCAGGGCAAAAATACTCTCCGCAGGACTGTCTGCTTTATTGATGAAGTCGGCCAGGTATTCATTCAATGAAACAATGCCCTGGTTTTTGCGGTTGGTGGCTGCAATCAGCAAACTATCAGATCCACCAAATTGTTTCAGGCTGTCTATCTCGGCCAGCGCATTATTGATAACAGATGCCTTATCATCGTAACGGTTAATAAAACTTCTCAGGTGTTCACTTGCTTCAGAACCGGACACCGTGTAATAATTATCCTTTTTGCTTAAATCAATTTCAACGTTTATTTTCTCTACATCATTTATTATTAATACCACGGGTCCCTTTTCTATCACCAGCTGGTAAATACCTTCTTCTTTACCATTGCCTTTCAGTTCAATTTTTCCTTCTTTACCGTTTAATAAAGAAGAGTCAAGCAATACCGGGTGCGCATCACCGCCATAAGGGATTTCTTCCAGCAAAATATGGGTAGGACCAACAACAGCCACGGAATCGCCTGGTTTGTCTTCATAGTTTTGCGGAATCATTTTGTCGGCGTTTTTATAGGTAATACTTACCGTAAAACCGCCCTTTGTTTGCTGATGACAGGCCGTAAAAAAAACCAGCGACAATAATAGTAAGGCGATGGTACGAAGCAGGTCGTTAAACATTATCATTTAATTTTTAAGTGTTGTTGCTGATATTTTTGCTAACCGCGGCCAGCATCAGCTATTCAACTTTTCCGTTAATAATTGCGTAGTTACTTTGGGATCGGCTTTGCCTTTTGATATTTTCTTTACTTCACCCATAAACAAACCGATCAATCCCTTTTTCCCTTTTTTGTATTCGGCTACTTTATCGGGCATACTGGCCAATACCGCATCCACCCAACCTGCGATGGCTCCGCTGTCAGCATCCTGCAATAAGTTCAATGTGGTAGCCACCTGCAGGGGATCAGCAGATTTGTTTTCTGCCAGGGTATGCAACAGCTTTGACGAAGCCACGGAAAAACTAAGGCGCCCGCTTTCTACCAGGCTTATCAGTTTCGCCAATGTTCCCGGTGTCACCGGAAACTGATCTATCTGGATGGCGTGTTCATTCATATAAGATTTTACCGGTCCCAGTAACCAGTTGGCAGCAGCTTTATAGTGAGTGGTTTCTTTTGTCAGCGATTCAAAATAAGCAATGGTTTCTTTGTCGTCGCAAATTATTCTTGCATCATAGTCGCTGAGCGCCAGGGTTGATTTATATTTCTCCACCAGCACTTCCGGCAGCGCCGGCATGGATGCTTTGATGTTGCTTAGCTGCTCTTCACTTACAATAAACGGTGGCAGGTCAGGATCGGGAAAATAACGGTAATCATTAGCCTCTTCCTTGCTGCGCAAAGAAAAAGTAGTATCGTTTGTTGCGTCAAAACTTCTTGTTTGCTGCTGAACGGATGCTCCCTGTTCAACCAAATCAATCATGCGTTTTACTTCATATTCAATCGCCTTGCGCACATTGCGTATAGAGTTGAGGTTTTTTACTTCTACTTTTACGCCCAGTTTTTGCTCGCCTTTTAACCGAATGGAAACATTGGCATCACAACGCATACTACCCTCTTCCATATTGCCATCGCATACATCCAGGTAGCGCACCAGTTTACGCAATTCAGTTATATAGGCAGCAGCGTCTTCTGCATTGTATATGGCGGGTTCGGTTACAATTTCTACCAGTGGTACCCCGGCCCGGTTATAGTCTATGCAGGAGTTGTTATCATCCAGGTCGTGTATACTTTTGCCGGCGTCTTCTTCCAGGTGGATGCGGTTAAGCGGTATATGTTTTTCGCCCGCTGCAGACCGGATACTTACATAGCCTCCTTTGCATATAGGTGTTGTATGTTGCGATATCTGGTAACCCTTTGGCAGATCGGGATAAAAATAGTTTTTGCGGGCAAAATAGTTCTTGTGTTCAATAGCGCAATGACAGGCTATGCCAAGCCGTATAGCCAGTTCAACAGCCTGCTTGTTTAATTTGGGCAGTGTGCCCGGGTAGGCCAGGGTAATTTCACTAATATGCGTGTTGGGTTCGGCTCCAAAAGAAGCGCTGTCTCCACAAAATAACTTGCTTTTTGTGCGTAATTGGGCGTGCACCTCCAGGCCAATCACTGTTTCGTACTTATCATAATCAATCACCGGCTAATAGTATTTAGTATATAGATCTTAGTATTCTGACCCGCGGACTGTCCATTTCCGTTTTTCCTTGCGACTCACCACTCACGCCTCACGCCTCACGCCTCACGCCTCACGCCTCACGCCTTTTCATTCGCGTTTGCAAAAATACCGCATCGGGGCTGAATTTCCTGTCTTGTTCAGGACAAACATAGAACGCAGATTTTCATGATTATTATGGCGTTATAAGATTTACACGCCGGCATGTGCTCAAAACCAGCGATATAAGACTGTAAAAACAGCTGGCAAAGAAAAAATCATGAAAATGCTGCATTTCAGCAACAGCATAAAAAAAGCCATCGCACCCGTATGGTTCGATGGCTTTACAAAGCTATGGTTAGCGCTGAAGTCTCAATACTAATGTCTTTATACTAAGTACTGTCAGAGACTGGTGGTCTTCAGGTTTTTGGGAATTTTTACGTTTACTTCCTGCGATTTGCCATCGCGGGTAAGTGTTATCTTAAAATTTCCTTTTTCGAGAGCTGGTCTGGAAAGATCTCTTAATACATCAATATTGTTTACTTCTTTACCATCAAACGCGGTAATGATATCGCCTTCTTTGATGCCGGCTTTTTCTGCAGCGGACTCATCATCTACATCCAGTACCTTCAACCCTTTTCCATCCTCGGTTTCCTGCGCTTTAAGACCCAGCCTTGGTTTGCCCGCCCAGGTAAGATTGAAATTATTGCCATTGTCAAAATTAAAATTTTTGAACTCGTAGGCTTCGGGTGTGCTGAATTTAAATGCAGTAGCTGATTTTCTTTTCGTTAGCGTAGCCGTGGTCTTTTGTTCCTTTTTGTCTCTTTTGTAGGTGATGCTAATTTTCTCCTCGGGGTTGAACTTACCAATGGTTTTGGTTAATTCTTCCGGGGAGCTTATTTTGGTGTCATTGATTTTTGTAATCACATCGCCTTCTTTCAAGCCTGCTTTATCTGCCCCGCTTTCATCTGATACACTGGTAATACGCGCACCTTCATCGGTTCTTTCTGTACCTACGCCTAAAAATGCTTTGTTACTGTTGGTGGTGATAAGTTTGTCGGCCCCGCCATAACTGTACCCGTTGGCGCCGCTACGGAACCTGGTGCGGGGTGCAAGCATGGCGTCCATGTCTGATAATTCCCTGCCTTCTACATTTACGTCCATGTGCTTGCGCCTGGAAATGTTTACATCATCACTTTTATACTCCGACAAGGGTTTGCCATTCACCTTTATATCATCGCCCTTTATTTCAATCGTGAGCTTGGTGTCTACGTCTGTTTTTGGCTTAATCACAATCACATCGTCACTTCGTCTAATGGTGGTAGTGGATTCTTTTTTGTCGTCCTGGGCAAAAACACCGGAAACCAAAAGAGCAAGCATTGCTGTGGTGCCGGCTGTTTTTAACATGTATTGTTTCATACCATATTTGTTTTTGTGTGATAAAATTATTCTACGTTTTCTTTCGTACTTCAAATATAAGGGGATTTTATTAATTACGAAAACTTTCGGAAATGTTAAAATGACGAATGGTATTTGGCAACCGGATTGATGCCAGCCCGGTCGTGATTTTTGTAGTTATACTACGTAAGCTTACTAACCGGTTTGAGGTATATGTAAATTGGCAGCTGCGTACGATATTCGCCTCAACCTAAACTCAAACGCCCTATGTTTTTATTGCTGAGAACCAGCACCAGCCTTGTTTTTATTGGGGCTATGCTGGTAAGCCTGGTGGTTATTGTTGCCAGCATTTGGTGGATTAAGGATCTGCGCAAATTGAAGAAAAACAATAAGCCTTCCTGAACTGCGCCGGTTATCTTGTAGCTGTTAGCGCCGGCAACCAGTTAGTTGATTATTTTATTTGAAACGCTTACCCTGAAATACCAGCATCCGGTAGTTTGGAGCTACCGGATGCAATTTATTGGCACTTCATTCAAAGCAATCCCTTTACCTTTTCAATTACTTGCTGCAGGGCGCCGGCGTCTTGTCCGCCAGCGGTAGCCAGTGTTTTTTGTCCCCCGCCACCGCCCTTTATCAAAGGCGCAATATGTTCTTTTATTATTTTGCCGGCATCCAGGTTTTTTGCTGCAGATACGGTATCGGAAATACCAATGGCTACAAAAGGTTTGCCGCCAATATTGGCGCAGAGCACGGCCACATGGTCGTGTATTTTATTTTTCAGATCGAAACAAAGTTTCTTTAAAGCGTCGGCATTGTTTACTTCTACCATTGCGCCTATAAAAGTAACGCCATTGATAATTTCATCTTTGTGCAGCAGTTCGTTGCGGATGCCCACCAGCATTCGATCTTCCAGGTGCTCCAGTTTTTTCTTAAAACCATTATTTTCGGCCAGTAAGTTTTCGATAGCCTTGCCCAGGTCGGCGGGGTTTTTTAGCTGGTCTTTTGCCTGCTGTAATTGCGAAAGCTCATCATTAATATACGCCTGCGCTGCCAGGCCCGATACCGCTTCTATCCTTCTTACGCCGGCCGCAACAGCCGTTTCCTGTTTTATTTTGAAAAAGCCCAGTTCGCCCGTAGCGCCCACATGGGTGCCGCCGCAAAGTTCTACTGAATAATTGGGGTCTATGGTTACCACACGCACCATATCGCCATACTTTTCACCAAACAGGGCCATGGCGCCCAGTTTCAATGCTTCTTCTTTTGGCAACTGCTGTATTACAACGGGAATGTTTTCCCTTATTTTCTCATTAACAATGTTTTCTACCCTGTTAAATTCTTCTTCTGTCAGTTTCGAAAAATGAGAGAAGTCGAAACGAAGGTGTTCTTCGCTTACCAATGAACCTTTTTGGGCTACATGGGTACCCAGTACTTCGCGCAGGGCTGCATGCAACAGATGCGTGGCGGAGTGATGAACAGCCGTTTTTTTTCTTTTCGCAGCATCTACTTTTGCTATCACCATACCCGTTAGATCTGAAGGGATGGCATTTGCAAAATGAATGATAAGATCGTTTTCTTTCTTGGTATTATTAATGGCTATCTTTTCATTGTTAATTAACAGCATACCTGTATCGCCCAGTTGTCCGCCGCTTTCTGCGTAAAAAGGCGTGGTGTCCAGTACTATCTGGTATGATTCTTTGCCCTTTGCTTTTACTTTCCTGTATTTTATGATATTGCTGTTTGTTTCTAAAGTATCATAACCAACAAATGGTGAGTGGTGAGTGGTGAGTAGCGAGTGGGCATTTACTTCTATCCAGTCTTCGGTATCAATAACACCGGCGGCTTTGGAACGGCTTTTTTGTTCCTTCAGTGCCTTGTCGAATCCTGGCATATCAACGGTCCATCCAATTTCCTGTGCCATTAACTGGGTAAGATCTATGGGAAAACCAAAGGTGTCAAATAATTCGAAGGCAAATTTGCCATCAATTGCAACAGGGCTATTGCCGGCAGCCTGCCTATTGTTTTCTGATTGGTATTCTTCAAATCTTTTTATTCCCTTATCAAGCGTTCTCATAAACGCTTCCTCTTCCTCTTTCACCACCCTGGTCACAAACTCCAGTTGAAAATCCAGTTCAAAAAATACATTTTCAAATTGTTTGGCCAGCACCGGCATCAGTTGGTACAACAATGGTTGTTTATAATCCAGGTAAGAATAATAATAACGAACGGCGCGGCGCAGGATCCTTCTTATTACATAGCCCGCACCGGTATTGGAAGGCAATTGCCCGTCGGCAATGGTAAACGCAATAGCACGGATATGATCTGCCAATACCCGAAATGCAATGGCTTGTTTGCTGTCGCCATAATCATATTTTTTGCCGGTTATTTCTTCAATGGCTGTAATGGTGCCGCTAAACACGTCTGTATCATAATTGCTGCTTTTGCCCTGTATTACCCGCACCAGTCTTTCAAATCCCATACCCGTGTCTACATGTTTGGCGGGCAATGGTTGCAGACGGCCGTCTTTTAAACGGTTAAACTGCATAAACACATTGTTCCAAATCTCAATCACCTGCGGGTGATCATTGTTTACCAGTGTTTTTCCATCCACCTGTTTTCTTTCTTCATCGGGCCGGCAGTCTACATGTATTTCGCTGCAGGGGCCACAGGGGCCGGTATCGCCCATTTCCCAGAAATTATCTTTTTTATTGCCCAATAAAATACGGTCTTCGGCTATCCATTTTTTCCATTCGGCCAATGCTTCCCCGTCTTTTGCAAGACCCTCTTTTGCATCGCCCTCAAAAATGGTTACATATAAGCGATCTTTTTCCAGCCCAAGTTCTTTTGTCAGCAGTTCCCAGCTCCATGCAATGGCCTCTTTTTTAAAGTAATCGCCAAAGCTCCAGTTGCCCAGCATTTCGAACATGGTATGATGATAGGTATCCACGCCTACTTCTTCCAGGTCGTTGTGTTTGCCGCTTACCCGTAAACATTTCTGCGTGTCGGCCACCCTGTTATGTTCGGGCTGTTTATTGCCCAGGAAATAATCTTTAAACTGGTTCATTCCTGCGTTGGTAAACAACAGGGTAGGGTCGTTTTTTATTACAATAGGAGCCGAGGGCACAATGGTATGGCCTTTTGATTGAAAGAAATCCAAAAACTTTTGACGAATGGCTGCACTGGTTAACATACTGGAACAATCTTTGGTTGTTAGTTGCCCGCCTTAGGGCTATATTTGATGCCAATAACGGTTTTTTAAAGAGTGCAAAGGTAAGGATAAGGCCGCAGTAAGCCGAAGAGGAGGCCGATATTGCGATTTTTGCGTGCAGGAATAAAACCACGGTTATTTATATTATATTCAGTGACTGCTAACTTAGTTTTCTGCCAAAAAAGGTATGAAGAAAATCAAGTATTATTATAACACCAACACACTTCGCTATGAAAAGCTGGAGACCCCGCTACGGGTAAAATTGTTGCGTGTGCTGGGTTTTATTGCGGCTTCGGTGGTCAGCGCCATCATTATTGTTTCCATTGCTTTTAAATATGTGGCTTCGCCGGCAGAAAAGAACCTGCAGCGCAAATATGAAATAGCCGAAGAAAAATACGACATACTGAACGACCAGGTGGGAAAACTGCAACAACAAATGGCCGACCTGGAAAAACGCGATAACAATGTGTACCGTGTTATATTTGAGGCCAATCCCATACCAGACAGCGCCCGCGCCAAAGCCATGGAAAAGCAAAAGGAAATACAGCTGGTGCAGGGCATGGATCAAAGCGATTTAACCGGCGCCATTGCTTCTACACTCAACAACCTTACACAACGTATTGCTTTTCAAACCAAATCATTTGATGAAATAGGAGGCTTTATAAAAAACAAGGAAGTGCTGCTGGCATGCACCCCTGCCATTCAGCCGGTAAGCAACAAAGATCTCAGCCGCATTGCTTCTGGTTTTGGTTACCGGATAGACCCGGTGTACAAGACCGTTAAAATGCATGCCGGGCTCGATTTTGCAGCGCCACAGGGTACGCCCATCTATGCTACTGCCAATGGCACGGTGGTAACCGGGGGAAATACCGGCAATGGATACGGCAATCATGTGGTGATTAATCACGGATACGGATACGAAACCTTGTATGGCCATATGGTGCGTGTAAAAGTGCATCCAGGCCAAAAAGTAAAACGGGGTGAAATTATTGGCTGGGTAGGCAGTACAGGCAAGAGTACTGGCCCGCATTGCCATTATGAGGTACATAAAAATGGCCAGCACCTGGATCCGGTTTATTTCTTCTATAACGATCTTACGCCGGAACAATATGACAGGTTGCTGAAACTGGCAGCATCGCCCAACCAAAGTTTTGATTAGAAGCGAAGCTAATAGCTATTAATTGTTAGCCATTAGCTATTAGCTTGTAACGTGTAGATAAACCAGACCCATTTAGCAACAAACCAGACTAACAGCTAACAACTAATAGCTAACGGCTTTCGCTTATCTTTGTTATACCCGTCTCATCATGCAGGATCTGAAACAAATAACACTGTCTTTCGATGAAATTCCGGAGCAGCTCGTTCCGGAAAAGGAAGTGGTGGATGCCGGAACAACGATGGCAAAAAAACGTGGCCGCAAGCCTAAGCCACCGCCACTGGTCCCCAAACAACCCTCCAAACGTGGCCGCCTGTCTTTAAAGGAAACAGATGCTGCCATAGACGCCATTGAAATACCGGCCGATGATGTATTGTATGAAAAAAGATATTATTCAATCGGTCAGGTGGCTGAGATGTTTCACGTAAACCATTCATTGCTGCGTATGTGGGCCAATGAGTTTGACGATTATCTGCAGACAAAGAAAAATAAAAAGGGCGATCGCTATTTTCGCCCGGAAGATATAAAGACACTTGAACTGGTCCATCACCTGCTGCGGCAGCGGAAATTTACCACGCAGGGCGCCCGCGATTTCCTTAAAAAAAATAAAAACGCCGATGAGCGTTTTGCCATCATTCAATCCATGCAGAAACTAAAAACATTTTTGCTGGAGATAAAAGCTTCGCTTTGACTATTTTGAATGATGAATTTTGTATTTTAAATTCCGAATACACTAACAATTGCATGGAGAAAGTTTTATTGCTAATGATAAAATTCAAAATTTATCATTCAAAATAATTACTGCGGAATTGCCCCGGTTAGCTTAATCTCGGTGTTAAGGCCGGCCAGATCTATTTTCAAAGCCGCCATGGCCCTGATGATTTCAAAATTTACCTGTTCTTTTACTTCATTAAACTTCTCTGCCGGGATGGGGCTTGTATAATATTCGGCGGTAACGATGTAGGCGTTGTTAACGATATTATTCAGGAAAATGAGTTTGTTTACAATAACAGGCTTGTTTGTGATGCGTTTCATTTCTGTAAGCAATTGTTCTATTTGTTCGGGCGATGTAGCCAGGCTGATTTCAAGTTTCAAATCTGCCCTTCTTTGGGTACGCAGGGTAAGATTGTCCATGATGCTGTCTACCATTTGTTTATTGGGCACGGTTACATATGTTTTGTGATCGGTGCGGATACGTGTACTGCGCAATCCAATTTTTTCAACGGTGCCGGTAAATCCCTGCACTTTCACCAAATCACCGACATTAAAAGGTTTGTCAAAAAATATGATAAAAGAAGCTATCAGGTTTTCCAGGCTTTCTTTGGCAGCAAGGGCCAGTGCCGCACCTATAAGACCAAAGCCGGCCAGCAATGCACCAATGTCTTTATTAAACGAGAAATGAATGATTAGCAGAATGCCGATAATGCCAATAATCACTTTTAAGAAATCCCTGAAAAAAACTATCAGCTGGTTGTCTCTCAGGTCTTCCGACATATGCGCTCTTTCCTCCAGTAAAAGCGCCACAAAATCTATAACACGCAGCAATAACCAGATAAAAGTACTGATGATAAGACCGGTGCCAACACTGTCTATAATTGCTTTGGAGGTGATGCGGTGTATATCAAAAATCAGTGCTTTGGGAAAATGAAGTTTGTCTAAGGCAATAAAAGATATAAGTATGATAAGAAAGCCCTGCACGGGAGCCAGTAAAAGGTCAATAAATGATTTTTTTTCAATTTTCCAGGTAGTGCGTTTTATTAAAAGGAAAAACAAACCCGTAATATATCTTGACAGGTATTTTTTCAGCAGCAGGACAATGAGAATAATGCCAAAACAGACAATATAGCTTATAACAGTATTATCCAGTATAACGGTATGCAGCAGTTCTTTCATAAACATGATCCATTAAAGATTCAAAATTAAAGGAGTTGGCGGCGGGTTTGAAATGAAATTTCTGTTGATGTGATTGCTGGTGGCTGTTTCCGTTACCGGTGGTTCCACCTTTACAATGCATACACATACAGCCACCCGTAACGCAGACAAAAAAGCCGGTTGCCTGCAATGCGCATTTTTTCTGTATTTTTTAATGTGCCGGGCAATAATTTTTCCTCGAGCGATAAGCTGGATAGCTGGTAGCGTTCCAGTAAAACACCTTTTCTGCCCAGTATGTATTTACCTGCCATCTGAAAATCCTGCCAGCCAATAAATGCCAGTTTGTTTTTCAGCGTACCAAAATAGTCAAAGACTAAAAGACCTTTACTGCTGTCGTACAGGTAAACCAGCCGGTCATGGTCTTCAATAAAAGCAGGAGAGGGAGCTTCTTCCAGTTGCAGCCGGAAATCGCCTGTCTGGTCAATGATATTACCATCATCTCCTATCCGCTTTAACTTGGCTTCGCCCTCATCGTACACCCATACGCCGTTGTCGAACGACTGGCAGATGGCTTTTGCCTGGAAAATATTTTGCTTCCTGAGATCGATCGTGGTTCTTACATTCAGCAGCCTGTCCAATACCACAATAGTCCCAAAATCCCTGTAGTACAATAAAATTTTCAATGGATTACCCGCGTCGATGGAAAAAACTTTTCCGTATTTGCGTACATCGTTGTAGATGGCAACGGAATCGCCATTGGGCCCGAGTTTTTTCAGCTGGTTATTGCTGTCCAGCAATAAAATATTCCCAAGGTTATCAACTGAGAAATCTGAAAATCCGCCTTTAATAATTTTTATTAATTGCAATGAGGAGTCGCCCTGTGCAAAGCCGGCAGCAGAAAAGAAAATGGCCAGTATTATGAGCATATTTTTTTTCAAGCGGTATGGTATTTTAATTCAAGCTGACTGCCGTCGAATACTGCATACGAATCATATTTTATCCAGTCGCCCAGGTTAATATACCGGCTGTTCTCAGTCAGCTGAAAATCTATAGGCAGGTGCCGGTGCCCGAAAATAAAATAATCGAATGGCTGTTGCTGCAATACTTCTTTGCTGTACGTAATCAGCCATTCATTTTCTTCGCCCAGGAACCTGGCATCTGTTTGCCCGGTGGCTGCACGGCTGCTGCGGCTCATATAATTGGCTATACCCACGCCAATAGCGGGGGGCAGTATGCCAAACAGCCATTGACAAATGGGGTTACGGAATATTTTCTTTATAAATTTATAGCCGTGATCGCCGGGTCCCAGGCCATCGCCATGCCCTATGTAAAATTTTTTATTATTGAATTCAAAAATTTTTGGTTCAAAATAAACGGGAATGTTCAGTTCTTTTTCGAAATAGCCCTTCATCCACATATCATGGTTGCCCACAAAAAAATACATGGATATGCCGCTGTCTGTAATGGAGGCCATTTTGCCGAGTATACGTACATAGCCTTTGGGCACTACGGTCCGGTATTCGTACCAGAAATCAAATAAATCGCCCACAATAAAAATGGCGGCAGCATCCTGCATGGCAATATCCAGGAAACGAACTATTTTTTTTTCCCGTTCCAGGCTGCTTTTAAAGTCGGGGGCGCCCAGGTGAAAGTCTGAAAGAAAATATATTTTTTTGCCGGGTAGCAGTTGCATGGGCTATGATTTCTTTTGCTGCAGGTATTCCAGCACATCTCCTGATGCAATCTGCGGTTTGCCTTCCACACCATTGTTGTACCAATATATCCAGGCAGTAGTAGTTTGGTCGCCGATATAAACAGTAGTAATTTCTCTTACGTAAAGGGCCGTTTCACCCGGTTCGGGATTGACGCCCTCATAATCATCTATCTGTGCAATGGCCCAGGAAAATTCCTGTTCTGCCTTCAGCACATACAACTCGCCCAGTATATACGTTTCATCGTTGGTGGGAAGCGCTGCAGGGTAACTGCCCAGGTCGTATAACCTGCCCTTTACTTTTGCACTGCCCACCAACGCGAAATGCTTGCTGATATAGGCATAAGCCGGGTGGTTAAAGCCACTGCGCAGAGAACCGTAAACGAATAGTTGAGGATTAACAGGTTCCATATAGAACGTAAAGATAAATGGTAATTGCTGATTTTGGATTTGCTGATTTGGGGATTTAAAGATGTTATGATTTCTTTTGGTACCGCCACTGAAAAAATCTCAACATCGCAAAACCAGCAATTGCATCAGGCCTGGTCTATCAAAAAAACATATACCTCCTTTGGGCCATGTACACCCGTTACCAGGGTTTTTTCTATATCTGCGGTACGGCTGGGACCGGCGGCAAAGCTGATGAGCGATGGAAGGCTGCTGCCATATTTCTCTTTTATTGCCTGCAAGGCATCTTTAATATCATATACCAGCTGGCGCGTATAAGCAATGCAAATATGAACAGGCGCATACACGCTGGCCGTTCTTCCGCTCTGGCTGGCGCTGCTGAGTACAATACTGCCAGTACGGGCCACCAGGCTTTCGCAGGTAGTAATGCTGGCATCGCAATTTTCAAGTGTTGTGGTGGCAGAAAAGCCTGTAAACCCACCAGTGGCCAGGGCTTGCTTTAATGCGGGTTCATTGCAAAAAATATGTGTCCAGTTTTTTCCCGCTATTAAATTATTGAGTTGCTGGCATAGTTCCGCAATGCTTAAACAAAATGCAAACCTGCCCTGTAGTTTGTTAAGCTCTTCTGCAAACTGTATTTCAAGGTCTTTTTGTGAAGGCTGAAACATAGAACTGGTGCCTTCGCTTTGCGGAAAAGGAAGAGGCGTTGATTCTGTCAACGCCTTTCTTATTTTTTTAAGGATAACTTCTTTGGAAGAAGAAACACTCATACGCCTGTATATTGTAACACAAAAACGAATTGCGGTTTTAGTTATGCGCCTTATTGGTAACGCTGCTGTCGTATGGCGGAACACCCTCGCTGATGGTACCGTCGGTAGCGTGTGGTTCTTTGTCATCCACGTCCAATAATTTTTTCTCTCCAAAAGGCCTTTTACCAATCAGGGCTTCTACATCGCTCTGAAACAAGACTTCTTTTTCCAGCAGCGCTTCCGCCAGTTTGGCTACTTCGGACTTCTTCTCTATTAGTAGTTTTTTTGTTCTTTCGAAAGCGTCATCAATCAGCTTTCTTACTTCCTGGTCTATTATTTTTGATGTTTCTTCTGAATAGGGTTTGGTAAAAGCATTTTCCTGTTGCGGGTCATAAAAGCTTACGTTACCTACTTTATCGTTCATACCATACACGGTTACCATAGCGTAGGCCGTACGGGTAATTTGCTGCAAATCATTTTGTGCGCCGGTAGATATTTTATTAAAGAAAATGTCTTCGCTTGCGCGACCACCCAGCGTCATGCAAATCTGGTCAGTTAACTGATCGGTATTGTATAAATATTGTTCCTTGGGCGTGTATTGTGCGTAACCCAGAGCAGCAGTGCCTCTTGGAACAATGGTTACTTTTAACAATGGATAGGCGTGTTCAAGAAACCATCCGCAAATAGCGTGACCCGCTTCATGATAGGCAATGATCTTTTTTTCATCGGGTGAAATGATTTTGTTCTTCTTTTCCAATCCGCCAATCACACGGTCAATAGCATCCTGGAAATCTGACATATCAACGGCCTCCTTGCCTTTCCGGGCTGCAATCAGTGCTGCTTCGTTGCAGACATTGGCAATATCAGCACCGGCAAAACCGGGTGTTTGTTCAGCCAGTTTAAAAATATCCAGGGTCTGTGAAATTTTTATAGGCTTCAGGTGCACTTTAAAAATATGTTCCCGGCCTTTTAAATCGGGTTTATCAATTTCAATCTGCCTGTCGAAACGGCCTGGACGTAGTAAGGCGGTGTCCAGTACATCGGGCCGGTTGGTAGCAGCCAGTACAATGATGCCACTCTCGCCGCTAAAGCCATCCATTTCTACCAGGAGCTGGTTCAGGGTGCTTTCCCTTTCATCGTTGCTCATTACAGCATTCTTGCCTCTTGCACGGCCAATAGCATCTATCTCATCAATAAATATGATGCAGGGTGCTTTTTCCCTGGCCTGTTTGAAGAGATCGCGTACACGGCTGGCACCCACGCCTACAAATAATTCCACAAAATCCGACCCGCTCATGGAAAAGAAAGGAACCTGTGCTTCACCTGCCATGGCCTTTGCCAGCAGGGTTTTACCAGTACCCGGAGGACCTACCAGCAGGGCTCCCTTGGGTATTTTTCCACCCAGTGCAGTATATTTTTTGGGATTTTTCAGGAAGTCAACAATTTCCATTACCTCCACTTTTGCTTCATCAAGTCCCGCTACATCATTAAATGTAATGTTTACCCTGGTTCCCTTATCAAACAATGTTGCTTTTGATTTGCCAATATTGAAAATGCCGCCGGGGCCGCCCGCACCGCCGCCGCCGCTGCCCATTTTGCGCATGAACAAAACAAGAATTAAAACAATGGCAATAATAGGCAGTAATATATTAAGGGCCGGTGCAACCCAATCTCCTTCTTTGTCATATTTAATGGGAATGGGATGCAGTGAGGGGTACCTCAGGTAAAATGCCCGGAGATCATCTGCAAAAATTTTTGTGTCTCCAATGCTAAACTGAAACTGGGGGCCGTTGTCTCCAATGGGGGTATTTCTTTTGGCCAACCGGGCCTGGTAAGATTCTTTTCTTAGGCTGTCTTTTTTTATGTAGACCCTTACCATGTCTTTGTTGCTGATAATATCTATCTTTTCCACATCGCCATTCAGCAGCATGCTCTGGAATTCCTGCTGGCTGGTTTCTTCAGCAGTTGGTGTAAATTTTCCATTCCATAAATTAAAGCCAATTAATATTACTGCAATGGCAGCCCATACCCAGTATATATTAAATCTCGGGCCGCGTTTAGGGTCCTCATTGCTGCCCTGGGGACGTATTCGGTTTCCTTTTTCGTTCGGTTTCAAGTCTTCCTGTGCCATATTTTTTTTATGTATCGTACTAGATAAATGCTTTTACAGCACGATTGTTCAAAATTGGGGTTATAAACTTTTATTAAACAAATTAATCGTGTTCAGCTATGTTGGCGTCGCTCCACATTTCTTCCAGTTTGTAAAACTTTCTTGCCTCTTCATGCATTACATGCACTACCACGTTAATATAATCTACCAGTACCCATTGGGAACCATGCTGTCCTTCATGCCTGAAAGGCAATTCGTCGCATTCCTTTTTTACCATGTCTTCTACATGCTCTGAGATAGCTCTAACCTGCGTGGTACTGGAAGCATGACAGATGATAAAAAAATCTGTTACTGCCTCGGGTATCTTGTGCAGGTCTAATGAAACTATGCTTTCCCCCTTTTTTTGCTGAATGGCGTGGATGATGGTTTTAAAGATTTTCGAGTTCCTCGTTAGTCTGATTGCGCTGCCCGGCTTGCGGTTAGCTAACATGCTCAATTGTTCCAAATAATCAAAACATTTAAGTGAATAAAGTATAACAGTTAAGTGAAGCTTCTTATAATGGCTGCCCGGTTCCTGCTTTACGCCTGTTTATAACGACAAAATAGTCATTTATATTTGTCCATTAGCGCATCCTGTCTAAAATCTTATTTTCGCTGTTGCCAAAAGTACAAATGTTTACCCATTCAGCATATCATGATTTCTACAGGCGGGCAGCTAACCATTTTAGAATCAGTTGACAGTACCAACAACTATGCCATGGCAAAGGTTCGTACCGGATTGGCAAAACACGGTGATGGCTTTTTTGCAATGGCACAGGTACAGGGTAAAGGACAACGTGGAAAGACCTGGTTGACCGAGCCGGGCACCAATATTATTTTAACGCTGATATTGAAGGCTCCCCCCCTTCAACTGAGCCAACAATTCCAGTTCACTATGGCTATTGCGCTGGCTGTCTATGATTTTTTTGCTTTTTATGCCGGCGAAGAAACTGCTATAAAATGGCCCAATGATATTTACTGGCGTGACAGAAAGGCAGGGGGAATATTGATTGAAAACATAATCGTGAGTCGTCAGGCGTCAGACGTGAGTGGCGACACGAATGCCAGTGATACGGTTGAAGCAGGTAATGAGGATATGGCGCCCTCCCCCTGGCGCTGGGCAATTACGGGTATGGGCATCAATGTTAATCAGACCTCATTTCCGGACAATATTCGCAACGCTGTTTCATTAAAACAGATTACCGGCAAAGATTGGCAGGTGGTGGAACTGGCCAAAGATCTTTGCACCCATGTACAAAACCGCTATGTGCAATTGCTGGCGGGTAAAAACTTACTGGAAGAATACAATCTGCATCTTTTTAAAAAAGGACAAACGGTAAAATTTAAAAAAGAAAGCCGTGTTTTTGAAGGCCTGGTTAAAGAGGTAAATGCTTCGGGCGAACTGGTAGTAATGACTGCTGTTGAAGAGCGTTTTAGCTTCGGCGAAATTGAATGGATTTTATAGGGATAATATTTTTTAGTCGCGCAGAGCCAGCAGAGAAAAGGAGGGTTCTTATTTATTTTCCTTGCTGCCTGTATTCCCTTTTCAATTTTGAATTGACTGCTGCGCTGTAGCATTCTCTTTTTCTCTGTTAGCTCTGCGCGCCCCAACTTCTTTTCCTCTGCCAGCTCTGCACGCACCAACCTCTTTTTCTCCTTTTTCGCTTAGCTAACTTTAAAAGGCGGAATGTATTTATCCAGGCTTTCATCTTCTTCAGCATCCCTTGCCTCTTTTTCATATTTGTTATTATAATAACCCATTTTAATACTTTCAAACAAATATTTTATCAGGAACAGGACATAGCCATGTCGATGAAACTGTTGTACATGCGCCAGTTCATGCCTGATCCATTTTCGGTTATTGATAAACTCCTGGGCAGTAGTGTCGTGTAACAAAATGGTTTTGCCCAGTACCATGGCCATTTTATCCTGTTTCAGTTTTCGGGCTGCAATACGCGCCAGCAGGGAGTTTTCTTTAATGTAATATTTCACCGTACAAAATTAATTACCGCGCAATAACGAAGAAAAAGCTTATAAAAGTACAGTGAGCAGGGGTTAAATAAAAACGAATTTTACAGCGTGCAGTTTATTTCATTTTTCTGAATGCGTTGTTTACCAGGTAAACGCCATAGAGCGTTATAGCACCGCCAACCGTGATAAACCAGGTTAACTGCTCATTAAACAAAAGGCTGCCCAGCAGTACGGCAACAATGGGGTTGATATATGCGTACAGCGATGTTTGTTCGGCGCTCAGGTTTTGAAGCGCATACAGGTAAGCGAGAAAAGAAATAACTGAACCAAAAATTACCAGGTAGGCAATGGCCGACCAGGCCTGCCAGGGAATGTGCCGGATAGCTACGGCATTTCCTGTAACCTGCGAAACCGTATACAGTACAATACCGGAAATGATCATTTGCAGGCCAATACCAAAATAGGGGTCGAATGATTTTGCATGCTTTTTTGTGTATACAGTTCCCATAGCCCAGGTCCAGGTGGCAGCCAGCGAAATAATGATTCCAATGGTAAAACCAGGGTCAAGAAAATCGTGCAGGTGTTCGTAAAAAATAAAACAAATACCTGCAAAGCCAAAAGCAAAACCAATGACAGCCCTGGGTGGCAATGCCGGGCCCCTGGTAAAAAAGGTATTGATGACCAACCACAACGGCACAATGGCGTTTATAATGGCTGCCAGGCCGCCGCTGATATATTTAAGCCCCCAGGTGGCCAATCCATTGCTTAAAATGAAATTGAAGAGTGCCAGCACAATAATGGTTTTCCATTCCCTTAATCCCGGCCACCTGGCTTTGCCAGTTGCCAGAAAGTAAATGGCATATACCATACCGCCAAGGAACTGCCGTATTCCGGCCAACTGAAAAGCAGGCATGTGTTTTACTCCCTGTTTGCTGGCCAGCCAGGTAGTGCCCCAGAAAAAACAAACCATTGCCAGCGCCAGGTATGCCTTGGTGCGTGTACTTCTGCGGCGAATATTTACCGGGTTATACGGAGATGATAGAATGGTGGAAATAAAATCTGACATAAAAAATGTCTGATGTCTGATGTGATGATGTCTGATTCTTCTATTCAATAGTACATTACTAATCTTAATTTACTAATTTTCACATTTTCATATTTCCACATTTTTCAATTAGTGCTTAAAATGCCTCAGCCCCGTTATTACCATTGCCAGGTTGTTTTGCCTGCAGTATTCGATAGAATCATTATCGCGTATGGAACCGCCTGGTTGTATAAACGCTGTAATACCCGCTTTGTGCCCCAGTTGTACGCAATCGTTAAAAGGAAAAAATGCATCACTTGCCATTACAGCGCCGGTTAAATCAAAATTAAACTGTTTGGCTTTTTCTATTGCCTGCCTTAATGCATCTATGCGGCTGGTCTGGCCGCATCCCTTGCCTATTAATTGCTTGTTTTTTACAAGCGCGATGGCATTGCTTTTCAGATGTTTGCAAACAAGGTTTCCAAATATAAGATCAGCATTTTCAGTAGTGGTAGCCGATCTTGCACCCACTTCTTTCCATTCGGCAAAATTACCTTCATCAGTTTGCTGAATAAGCACGCCGTTTAGCAAAGACTTGTATTGTTGTTTATTATGCAGCGCTTTTTTAAGTTGCAAAAGAATGCGGTTCTTTTTTGACTTCAATACGGCCAATGCGTCTTCATCAAACGCAGGCGCTATCAGCACTTCAAAGAAAATTTCATTAATGGCTTCTGCGGTAGCTTTGTCAATGGTGCCGTTACAAACCAGCACGCCGCCAAAAGCGCTTTCATTATCGCCGGCAAGCGCTGCATCCCACGCTGTTTTTACAGTAGCCCTGGCTGCAACGCCGCATACATTGGTATGTTTAATAATGGCAAAAATGATGTCTTCCGTTACCGCACCATTGTTGATGGGTTGCGGAAATTCACTTATCAGTTGCACCGCAGCATCTACATCTACCAGGTTATTGTACGAAAGCTCTTTTCCGTTTAACTGATCAAATAAGGCCTCTATATTGCCATAAAAGACACCTGACTGGTGAGGGTTTTCACCGTAGCGCATGGTCTTGGGACCGGCAACTGATTCATGGAAATACAAGGCACCGGAAGGATTAAAATATTGAGTGATGGCCACGTCATAATGCGCTACTATTTCAAAAGCTTTGGCGGCGAATGAGCGCCGCTGTTCCAGTGTTGTTTCGCCTTTTTGATCCTGCAGTAACTGCGCCAGTGGCAGGTAATCTTTTTTGGCAGCAATTACCACTACATCTTTAAAATTTTTTGCTGCACCGCGAATCATGGATGGGCCGCCTATATCAATTTTCTCAATGATTGATTTTTCGGCCTCCTCCTTTCCTCCTGCAAAAGAGGGAGAAAGTGTGCTGGCAACCGTTTCTTCAAAAGGGTATAAATCTACAATCACCAGGTCAAGCTCCGGGATCTTATACTGCTTCATTTCCGCTACATCGGTTTCATTGTCTCTGCGGCCCAAAATGCCACCAAATACAGACGGATGAAGGGTTTTTACACGTCCCCCTAAAATAGAAGGGTAAGTAGTCAGGTTTTCAACGGGTATGACCGGTATGTTTAATTTTTCAATAAACGACTGGGTGCCACCGGTGCTGTAAATGGCAACGCCGAGCTCGTGCAGTTGTTGTACAACCGGCTCCAGCCCGTCTTTATAAAACACAGAAATTAATGCGGACTGAATTTTTTTATTCATGGTTAAATAGTTAAAGGTGCAAGGGCGGATATCAGGTATTAAGTATTCAGTATTTAGACCCGCGGCTGACGACCCCACTCCTGACGCCTCACCACTCACCACTCAGCCCCTCGGGAGCGCAAAACTAAATTAATCCATGTTCATCACAAAAGCTCCGTTATCCACTACTGAAAAGCAGTGCAGGCCCAGCTTTGCGGCTTCCTGCTTCCACTTATTCACCTTCTGCGGGGTATTGGAGGCATCGAAGACAATTTGCCTGCAGTAAAAGATTTGCGCCAGTTGGGCCATTTGCACCGGGGCGTTTTTTGAAACAATGACCAGGTCGGCAGCTATTTTTTCACGGCAGTTGTTACAAATCCAGGCCCGGTCTATCAACACAATTTTTTTAGTGTTGAATATACTAACCGGCCCGTCAAACAAGAGGCCGGGCATAGTGTCAGCCTGGTTTACCCGGTGCAATATGCGTGAAGGGTTTAAATAAAAGTTTTGGAGAAAATTGCCGGCCGCCAATTCAGCATCGCCCTTAAAAAAATAGTTCCTGCCGGTTATAAAATCAATAGCCTGGCGTTTAGGTATATTATAAACAATCAATTGCTGTTGCCGCTCTGCACGAATAAAGGATGCAGTTCTGAGACAGAAAAAGCCAAACAGGCAGGCAAGACCGGGTACAAGACTTGTTGTATTTTTTTTCATCAGCCAGTATGCAATGCCGGTAATGGCACCATACAGCAATAATACCTGCGGCGTGTTTACCTGCATGCCATTCCATAAAGAAAACGGGAGGCTTTCCATATGCTCAATAAACCCGTTCATACAATAGATTAGCCAGTGCAACGCCACACCGGCGTGTTTGGCAAAAGCAGGTACAATGCCCAGGGCGCATACAGCAATTTCACCCAAAACAATAAGCCCTGACAGCGGCACCGCTACCAGGTTGGTAAGTAAAAAGTAAACCGGGAACTGGTGAAAATGGTACATGCTTACAGGCGTTGTGAGCACCTGCGCGGCCAGGGTTACGGCTATCAGTTTCCAGGTATTATCAATGATTTTGTTGTTGAAATAAAACCAGTCATAGATGGGCTTCATAAAAATAACAATGCTTAATACTGCCGCGTATGATAGCTGAAAACCGGCATCCCACAGCCAGAAAGGATTGATGCAAAGTAGTATAAATGCAGAAGCCGCCAGGGAATTATAAATGAATGTTTTTCTTTCCATGCTGTCTCCGATAACAATGCAGGTAAACATGACCGCCGAACGCAGTATAGAAGGACCGCCACCCGTAAGCAATGCAAACAGCCATAAACCGGCTATCACAGCAACCGGTACAATCCAACTTGTATATTTTCTTTTTCTTAATGGCCGCATTACTATTGTCAGCAACCAATAAATTAAACCAAGGTGCATACCGGAAATGGCAATTACATGCACTACGCCGGTGTTGGAGTAGGACTGGACCAGGGTTTTATCCAAATCGTCTTTATAGCCTACGAGTAACGCCTCTGCCAGGCCAGCTTCCCTTTCTCCCGGGATATAAGCTGTAATGAGGCGTAATACCTGGTCCCTGGCAAGGAAAAGAAACTGTGTCAGCCGGTTTTTATTTTTAACCGGAAGTACCACGTAATCCCCGGTGTTAAGATAAACCTGATGATAGATGCCCTGGAATGAAGCATAACGCCGATAGTTAAAGGAACCAGGGTTGCCTGAGTTTTTGATAGCTTGTAATAATCTGCCGAAGATTATTTGTGAGCCATAACCCAGTCGTTTTGCGGGGCCGTCTTTTTTAAAATAAATAATGATGTTTCCCCTTACCTGCCGGATATTGTTTCCGTTGATCAGCAACTGTGCGGATGCAATGGCCTTATAAGCATTCGGTGTTTCAGAAAGCGGTTCCACAATGGTAGCTGTGACATAGTCCTTAGCCGTATAATAATTATTTATCCATTGCTGTTGATGGGAGATATCTTTATACCAGGTTACCAGCATACCCAGCGAAAAAAAAAGACAATTGATAAAAACGCCATTCAGCCAGCCAAACCTGTAATGAAGAAAAGAGATGCGCAGGTTAAAAATGATAAGCCCGGCAACCGCAGAAAGTAATACTGTCCATGCAGCATATGTACCCGGACCGCCATACCATTGAAACAATATACCCGCAATAAGGGGAATGATCAGGCGAAGGAAGGGCGCCTGTTTCCAAAGGTATAAGGTTTGCCAAGGCATGTTGAAAGTTAGGTAAAACTTTAAATGACAACAAAGACAAAAATTTATTAAGTGTTATTTAATTGTTGCGTCATGGTGTGTTTGTTTGGCATCACTACCTTTACTTACTTAATCTCTCCGTAATATGAGAAAGCTTTTATTTATTTGTTTGCTCTTTGCAGGGAACTATTGTATCAGCCAGCCATCTGCTGCGTTAACTGCAGCAAGGGTGCAACTGCCCAATGGCTGGTCGCTTACGCCCGCGGGCAAAAGTTTGCCATTGGGCGATCTTCCTTTAAACATCGCTGTTTCGGAAAACAAAAAATACATGGCGGTTACCAATAACGGCCAGAGCACGCAGCATTTGCAATTGATAGATACCAAATCGGAAAAGATTTTGGACAGTACCGTAATACCAAAAAGCTGGTATGGTTTAAAATTCAGTGCCGACGGAAAGAAATTGTATGCTTCGGGCGGAAATGACAACTGGATACTGCAATATGATATTACCGCTGATAAGTTGTTGCTAAAAGATAGCATATTGCTGGGAAAAAAATGGCCGGTGAAAATTTCTCCTGCAGGTATTGAAATAAATGATGCCCAACATACCATGTACGTAGTAACAAAGGAGAACAATTCCCTGTACATTGTAAATATGCGCACTAAAAAGGTTGTTAAACAACTGCCGTTGGGAGGAGAAGGGTTTACCTGTGTACTGTCGGCAAACAAAAAAGAACTCTATATTACGTGCTGGGGCTGCGACAAGGTTTTAATTTTAAATACAGTAACCAATACTTTTTCCGGCGAAATAAAAGTGGGCGATAATCCCAATGATTTATGTCTTACCAAAAGTGGAAAATATCTTTTTGTAGCCAATGCAAATGATAACAGTGTATCAGTAATTGATCTGCAGCAAAGAAATGTAATAGAAACGCTTAACGCGGCTTTGTATGCAGACGCGCCCAACGGTTCTACCACTAATGGCCTTGCATTAAGCGGCGATGAAAAAACATTATACATTGCCAATGCGGATAATAATTGTCTGGCAGTGTTTGATGTAAGTAAGCCGGGCTTCAGCAAAAGCAAGGGGTTTATACCGGTAGGCTGGTATCCTACCTGTGTAAAAGTAATTGGTAAAAAAATTTATGTAACCAACGGAAAAGGTTTTTCTTCTATGGCCAATCCCTATGGCCCCAATCCCGTACGTCCGAAGGAAGAGGTTGTTTACCAGGGCGGCGACAGAACCAAACCGATGTCTGTGCAATACATAGGTGGTTTGTTTAAAGGAACTATGAGTATTATTGACGAACCTTCTGAAGCGCAACTGGGCATGTATTCATCATTGGTTTATCAAAACACCCCTTATACAAAAGAAAAAGAAAGCATTACACAGGGAGAAACGGGTAACCCGGTACCCATGAAAACCGGTGACGCTTCACCAATAAAGCATGTTTTTTATGTTATTAAGGAGAATCGCACGTACGACCAGGTGCTGGGCGATATAAAAGAAGGCAATGGCGATCCCAGCCTTGTCTTGTTTGGTGAAAATGTAACCCCCAACCTGCATAAACTGGCCAGGGAATTTGTACTGCTTGATAATTTTTATGTAGATGCAGAAGTAAGCATGGATGGACATAACTGGAGCATGGGAGCCTATGCAACCGACTACCTCGAAAAAAACTGGCCAACCAGTTATGGCAGCCGCGGCGGATCTTATGATGGAGAAGGTAACCGCGCTATAGCCAATAACAAGAACGGGTTTATATGGGACCAATGTAAACGTGCAGGCGTTAGCTACCGCACCTACGGAGAATTTGCCGACAATGCCAAACCCAATATCGCCATTCTGAAAGACCATGTTTGCCCCTATTATACGGGCTGGAGTTTGAGTGTACGCGACACCGTTAGATTCGGGCAGTGGAAACACGAGTTTGACTCATTGCTGGCGGCAGGCGCAGTACCCCAGTTTAATACTGTGCGATTGGGCAATGATCACACAGAGGGGCTAAAAAAAGGAAGGCCCACGCCTTATGCGCATGTAGCCGATAATGATTTGGCGGTAGGTATGTTTATAGAATATCTAAGCAAAAGTTCAATATGGAAAGAGAGTGCTGTGTTTGTGATTGAAGACGATGCACAAAACGGTTCCGACCATGTAGATGCACACAGAAGCACCGCCTATGTAGCGGGTGGGTTTGTAAAAAGAAATTTTGTTGATCATACCATGTATTCTACATCGTCCATGCTTCGTACCATTGAACTGATACTGGGTATGCCCCCCATGAGCCAGTATGATGCGGCGGCAACACCCATGTGGAATTGTTTTTCGGCCAGCGCCAATCTTGCACCATTTGCAACGGTAAAACCCAATATTGATTTTTCAGACAAGAATACCGCAATGAATGAATGGCAGCAGCGATCGGAAAAATTTAACCTTGCCAAAGAAGATGCCGTGCCGGATCTTGAGTTTAATACAGTGCTGTGGCATGGGTTAAAAGGAAGTCAAACTGTTTTCCCTACGCCTAAAAGGGCCGCCTTTGTAAAACTAAAAGAAGGAAAAGAGGACGATGATGATTAGCAGGATGCCGGATAAGGGCGGTCCAATGGTTTTAAATAAAAAACCGGGCATTGGCAAGTTTCGGGTTGGCTGGCCGGTATTTTTTTGAGAGGTTTGTGCATATGGAAATAAAAAATTCTTCGTTAAACGATATTGATGAAATCTTCCGGCTTTATAAGCTGGCGGCCGACTACCAAAGGCTGAAGCAAACCGTAGTAGTGTGGCCGGATTTTAAAAGAGCGCTGGTTGAAACCGAAATTGCCGAAAACAGGCAATGGAAACTAATGATTGACGGAGCAACTGCCTGTGTATGGGCCACCACCTTTAGCGATGAACAAATATGGGAAGAACGAAATGCTGATGCAGCCATCTATATACATCGTATTGCCACTAATCCTGTCTTTCGCGGTCAGAACTTTGTATCAATTATTACAGAATGGGCTAAGGGATATGCAGCAACGCATGGTTTGGATTTTGTACGCCTGGATACACTTGGCAACAATACAAAGCTGATACAACACTATACCAGCGCAGGTTTTCGCTTCCTGGGTCTGTTTGATTTAAAAGATACCCGCGGACTGCCCGACCATTATCATAATAAGCCTGTATGTTTGTTTGAGATTAAATTGTAAAATTCAATTGGCCGCAGATTCGCAGATTTATTGCCACAGAGGCTTTCGCGTAGTAACCGGGGTCGCCACAGCGTTACACGGAGCGATAGCCTCCCTTAACGCTGTGGTGAATTTATACCCGCAGATTCGCAGATTTATTGCCACAGAGGTTTTCGCGTAGTAACCGGGGTCGCCACAGCGTTACACGGAGCGATAGCCTCCCTTAACGCTGTGGTGAATTTATACCCGCAGATTCGCAGATTATTGCCACAGAGGTCTTCGTGTAGTAACGGGGTCGCCACAGCGTTACACTGAGCGATGGTCTCCCTTGCCTTTGTGAAGAGCCTCCCTTAACGCTGTGGTGAATTTATACCCGCAGGTTCGCAGATTGCCGGCAGAAAAGATATTTTTTGCGGTAAGCCGGCATCTGGCCTTTTAAATTTTAGCTCATTCAGGAAAGGAGTTTATTTAAGTAAGCAATCTGGCCAAGGTGATAAATATTGTGCTGGATTAATCCGTTAAGCATCGATCGGAAATTGTATGCACGGTAGTCAACTATTTCTTCCAGGAAAATGTCTTTTCTTATTTGCAGGTGTGCAATAATGCTATTGTGGGCAGTTTGTAATGCAGCCACTCCTTTTTGCCAGGTATGAATAGCAGGATCTATTTTCCGCCAATCCAGCGCTTCAAAAGCTGCCATATCAGTTATCGGTTTTTTTTCAACCCGGTGCTGGGCAAATTCTGCCCAGGTTACCATATGGTACAACAGGTCAATCAATGAATGGCTATTGTCATTTGGTTTGATATAAACTTTTGTTGGGTTCACTTCCTGCAACAAAGTATATACCGGATTGCCATACCAGGGCTCGCCATTTAATACATCCTGCAGGTTACTAATAAGGTTTTGTATCTCTTTATTCATTACAGTAAGTTACAAAACATGGGGGAGTTTTTATCACGGGCAGGCGCGCAGCGGTAAATAAGTGTACAAAAAAAGGCGGCCGGCAATTTGCCGGCCGCAATTAAAACTTTCTATCCTGTAAATTTATTTGCTCAGGTACATGCTTCTGTCTTTATACAGCTGCCTGAAGTAAGGATCGCGTAAATCTTTTATAAAGCGGATGGCTTCGCCGGTGCTTTTCATTTCCGGGCCCAGTTCTTTATTTACACCCGGAAATTTGTTGAAACTGAACACCGGTTCTTTGATGGCAAAACCGTTCAGCTTTTTTTCAAACGTAAAGTCTTTTAGCTTATTGGCACCAATCATCACTTTGGTAGCCACATTGAGGTAGGGTATCTGGTAAGCCTTTGCTATAAATGGCGTGGTACGCGATGCGCGGGGATTGGCCTCTATCACAAACACTTTACCGTCTTTAATGGCAAACTGTATATTAATGAGTCCTTTTATATTCAGTGCCCTTGCAATTTTTTCTGCGTATTCTTCCATGGTATGTACTACCAGCGGTGTAAGGTTAAACTGAGGCAGTACGGCGTTACTGTCTCCGCTGTGAATACCGGCCGGTTCAATGTGTTCCATTACACCCATAACATGAAAATCTTCACCGTCAAAGATGCCGTCTATTTCTGCCTCCTGGCAGCGGTCAAGGAAATGGTCTACCAAAATCTTGTTGCCAGGCAAATGTTTCAACAAACTTACCACTGCGCTTTCCACTTCATCATCATTAATTACAATGCGCATTCTTTGCCCGCCCAGTACATAGCTGGGTCTTACCAATACCGGGTAGCCGACACGGTTAGCTACTTCAACGGCTTCGTCAACTGTTTCTGCCGTACCGTAAGAAGGGTATGGAACGTCAAGATCTTTCAGCATGTCGCTGAACCGGCCGCGGTCTTCAGCTATATCCATGCTATCGTATGAGGTGCCAATGATTTTTATTCCTTTTTTATGGAGGCGTTCAGCCAGCTTCAAAGCGGTTTGTCCGCCCAGTTGCACAATTACGCCTTCTGGTTTTTCGTGTTCAATAATCTCCCACAGGTGCTCCCAGTAAACCGGTTCGAAATACAATTTATCGGCCATATCAAAATCGGTAGACACGGTTTCGGGGTTACAGTTCACCATGATAGATTCGTAACCACATTCTTTTATGGCCAGCAATCCGTGTACACAGCAGTAGTCAAATTCAATTCCCTGGCCAATCCGGTTGGGACCGGAGCCGAGTACAATGATCTTTTTCTTTGCACTTACCTTGCTTTCGTTGACAGCTTTTCGTTCCGGTTCTCCGGGCGCGCTGGAACTGGCTTCAAAAGTTGAATAGAAGTAGGGGGTTTTTGCTTCAAACTCCGCGCTACAGGTATCTACCATCTTAAATACACGGGTAATGCCTGCTGCTTTTCTTTTTTCGTACACAGCATCTTCATTACTATCGTTCATTATTTTGGAAATCTGCTCATCGCCAAAACCATGGCGCTTGGCTTTTTCCAGCAATGCAAGCGGCAGGGTTTCCAGTTTGTATTTCGCTATTTCTTTTTCAATATCGCAGATCAGTTTTATCTGGTTCAGGAACCAGCGGTCTATGCCATTGGTAGCTTTTGAGATGGTACTTACCGAAACGCCCAGCATCAGCGCATCTTTAATGCGGAAAATTCGATCCCATTTGGGAGTCTTAAGGTAGTCAATCAATTCTTCTGCATGCATCTGGCTCTTACCGTAATAACCAAGTCCAACGGCGTTGTTTTCCAGGCTCTGACAGGCTTTTTGTATGGCTTCTGTAAAACTTCTGCCAATCGACATTACCTCGCCCACGCTTTTCATTTGCAGGCCCAGTGTATCATTGGCGCCCTTGAATTTGTCAAAATTCCAGCGGGGCACTTTTACAATTACATAATCCAATGCCGGTTCAAAATAGGCGGAAGTATTTTTGGTAATCTGGTTTTCCAGTTCATCCAGGTAATAGCCAATCGCCAGTTTGGCGGCAATTTTAGCAATGGGATAGCCTGTTGCTTTTGAGGCCAGTGCAGACGAACGGCTTACCCGCGGATTGATTTCAATAGCTATAATTTCTTCAGTATCGGGGTTCAGGGCAAACTGCACATTGCAGCCGCCGGCAAAATTGCCCAGGTCGCGCATCATCCGGATGGCGGTATTCCGCATCAGTTGAAAAGCAGTATCGCTGAGCGTCATAGCGGGTGCCACGGTAATGGAATCGCCGGTATGTACGCCCATGGGGTCAAAATTCTCAACGGTGCAAATAATTACAACGTTGTCGTTGGCATCCCTGAGCAATTCAAGTTCGAACTCCTTCCAGCCCAGTACGGCTTTTTCTACCAATACCTCATGAATGGGCGAGGCCTGTAAACCGCGGTTCAGCGCTTCGTCCAGGTCGTCTTTATCGTGTACAAATCCACCGCCTGTTCCACCCAGGGTAAAAGAAGGGCGGATAACCAGAGGAAAACCAATCTGCTGTGCGAATTCCTTGCCCTCCAAAAAAGAGTTGGCTGTTTTGGCGGTTGCTACGGGTACCTTCATCTCAATCATCCATTGTCTGAATTTCTCACGGTCCTCCGCTTTATCAATAGCTTTAATATCTACCCCTATCAAACGCACATTGTACTTCTGCCAGATGCCAAGGTCTTCGGCTTCCTTGGCCAGGTTGAGCGCTGTTTGCCCGCCCATGGTGGGCAATACGGCATCTATTTGGTTTTCTTCCAATATTTGTTCAATGCTTTCTACCGTAAGCGGTAAAAGATAGACCCTGTCTGCCATCATGGGGTCTGTCATAATAGTGGCAGGGTTGCTGTTGATGAGAATCACTTTAATTCCTTCTTCCCTCAGGCTGCGGGCCGCTTGCGTGCCGGAATAGTCAAACTCGCAGGCCTGACCAATGATAATGGGACCTGAACCGATGATGAGAACTGAACGTATGGAGGTATCTTTTGGCATTTCTATTTGGTTATTATCCTAAAAACAAATTGCGCAAAAGTAAGGGAGTGAAAGAAAATATTACTGTTATTTTTTTAAGGAGTTGTACACAGGCGCAATACCTGCTGAAACTGCCGTCTGGCCGCATTTTCAGGGCATTAAAAAACCCGGCCTTGCGGACCGGGTATATATATAACAGGTTGCATCTGCTAACTTTTGTGAAAAGCCGCCCATTCAACATCATCCAGCACCACTTGTCCCTTACGCTGCGCAATTCGCTTCCTCGCCAACTGGCGTTTTTCATCATAACTGGTTTTCCATTTGTAAACCAATTTCTGTTTTGCCTCTGTTCCTTTAACCCACCCAACCACGGATGCAAATATCATCAGTGCACTGAGGAGAAGGTTTCTGTAAAAATTTTTCATGATAAGTGTGTTTGACCTGTATTATTATACATAAGACTATTTTCATTAGACAAACGCTGTACCATAGTTGAAAAAAATGGATACCATAAAGCGGGTATTTTTATGAAATGATTGTTAAAGGACTTTGTTAGTGGCGCGACCAATGATCGATGTTTTAAGTAATTCTTTGATACTAAGCATTTAGCTTTGCCCGGGTTAATAAACAAGGAATTTCAGCTTACCTGTTCAGTGAAATACCGCATTTTAAAGAAGTCCGGTTTTAATGGCTTTTTCATTGCGGGGGGAATACAGTTGGATTCGGTTGTTGAATAATTATTATTAAATACATAACATTCATGCGGTATCTGATATCTGTTTATTTTATATGTTTCGTTATAACCGGCTATGGGCAAATATTTGCGCAAGCTAATTATCCCAGAGGTTATTTCCGCAGTCCGTTAGACATACCCATTAGCCTGGCCGGAAACTTTGGGGAACTACGGCCCAATCATTACCACATGGGTTTTGATCTAAAAACAGATCACCGTGAAAACTTGTTGGTGCATGCAGCCGCGGATGGTTATATCGCAAAAATAAAAATTGAGCCCGCCGGTTTTGGACGTGCTATTTATGTCAATCACCCAAACGGATTTACTACCGTATATGGGCATCTGAATGCATTTATACCTGCATTGGATGCCTGGTTAAAGCAGCAGCAATACAAACTGGAATCATGGCGGATTTTTGCGGATCTGCCACCCAATTTATTCCCGGTCAAAAAGGGAGACCTGATTGCCTATAGTGGTAATACGGGTGGAAGCCAGGGACCGCATGTACACTTTGAAATCAGGAAAACGGACGACGATATAAACAGGAACCCAATGTTGTTTGGATTTCCGCTGGCCGATAATACCAAACCCACCATCAGCAGGCTGGCCATGTACGATCGGCGGCTTAGCCTGTATGAACAATCTCCCAAACTGGTGGCTATAAAAAGGACTGCGGAAGGCTATGCCAGTCTTATCCCGCTGATTACTGTATCTTCTCCCAGGATCAGTTTTGCCATCTCGGCATCGGATACCCATAGCGGTTCTGTGAACCCCAATGGCATTTTTGAAGCAGATTTATACGACAATGATAAGCCGGTAATCGGCTTCCAGATGGATAAGATAAGCTATAATGATACCCGAAACCTGAATGCCCATATTGATTATAAAACCCGCGCAGGTGGAGGTCCCTTTCTGCAGCAATTATTTCAGTTGCCAGGTTACCAGCATGGTATTTACCAGGCGGTAAGTACCGATGGCACTATTGATATCAGCGATGGTGCAGAACATGCTATAAAAATCTATGTCAGGGATGGGTATAATAATACGTCATTGCTGACCACCAGAATAAAATACAGTGGCTTGCCCCCGGCCCTGCCAATAGCATCGGGCAAAATGTTCTACCCGCTTATGCTTGATGGCTTTGATACTACGGATTGCGAATTTTTTATCGGAGAGCATTGCCTGTATGATTCCGTGCATATTGTTTATAAAAGAACAGCGGCTGCAGATGCCAGTGTGGTATCTGCAGTGCATAGCATTGGCGCCACTTACATTCCGCTGCAGGATGCCATGCTGGTAAGAATAAGGCCCCTGGTTGCATTGGACACAGGCAGGCGCAGCCATGTGGTAATGCAGCGTTTTGCAGGCAATAAACGGGAAGTGCAGAAACCAGAATGGCAAAAAGGATGGGCCACAGCAAGGTTCCGTGACATGGGAAGTTTTCAGCTGGTGCTGGATGAAACGCCGCCCGTAATTGTGCCCGTTGGGTTTAAGGAAGGAGCCAATATGAGCAGGGCTTCGCGCATCGTATTTATTATTAAAGATAACCTGGAGGGCTTCAAAAATTTCAGGGCCGAACTGGACGGTAAATGGCTGCGGTTTACCAATGATAAGGGCAAAAGTTTTATCTATATTTTTGATGAACAATGCGGCCCTGGATCTCATTCATTGAAAATAAGTGTAGAGGATGAAGCAGGGAATATTGCTGTAAAGACTTTTTCGTTCACGAGGTAATGCGTAAATGTGAAAATGTGACAAATGTGCAAATCCTGTTGCTCAGAATGGGCTTCATTTTCACATTTCCACATTAGCACACTAGCACATTCATCACATTAGCACATTCATCACATTTGTATTATGATTGAACTAAAAGAAGGAGACAAAGCACCATTATTTACCGCCATTAACCAGGACGGAAAGAAAGTTGCACTGGCGGATTATAAAGGGAAGAAAATAGTGCTTTTTTTCTACCCCGAAGACGATACCCCTACCTGCACCATACAGGCCTGTAACCTGCGCGATAACTACCCGCTTTTAAAAAAAGAAGGTTTTGAAGTGCTGGGTGTTAGCCCCGATACACCGGCCAAACACAAGAAATTTGAAACCAAATATTCCCTTCCTTTTATATTAATAGCCGACCCCGGCCATACTATTATAGATAAATATGGTGTCTGGGGCATGAAAAAATTATATGGCCGCGAGTATATGGGGCTGCACCGCACCACCTTTCTGATTGATGAAAGGGGAGTGATAAAAAAGATATTTCAACGGCCGAAAAACAAACAGCATGCGGAAGAAATAGTAAAGGCATGGAACGCAATCGGACAATGAAAACGCGATAAACACGCAATTTGGATCCACAAATTGCAGCACAAAAGAATTGCCAGGAATCAGGGATAAGTGCATCGTCACATTTGCAAAAGCTGTATTCTCTTTCATCGCCACCGGCAAAATAGCTAATCGCATTCCCTTATGTAAACAGGTAATATTTCACCGGCAATAAAAATTGCGGGCAACCTTACGGCTTTTTGCACCGTATGAGTGGATAAATCAAATATCGGTATTGCTTGCGGGCAATGCCGGACTTATAACTAAACAACAGCTCCATCATGCGGACCCGACAACAGATCTGTATTGCTTTTCTTTTTATTTTTTTTATTGCGTGTGCCGTTGGCTGCGCCTATTTAAAGAAAGATGTGGTGGTGGTACCATGTGTTATTCCGGATAATATTTCTTATGCCACCGATATTGCGCCAATTATTGACGCCAATTGCTCCGACTGTCATAGCACCGCTTCCGCTTCCTCGGGCATACAACTGGATAATTATGATGGATTAAAGTTTTATGCCCAGAACGGCTACCTGTATGGTTGTATCAGCCATGCGTCTGGCTACCGGCCCATGCCCGATGGCGGTGGAAAATTAAATGACTGTACAATTGCTACGATAAAAAAATGGATTGACAACGGTACGCCACATTAATACACTTTACCCAACCTAAAACAATACAAATGAAGCCTGTATTTATCTTATTTTTTTCTTTTTTGTTTTTGCACGCCGCACAAGCCCAGGATGATATCATGAAGTCATTGCAGGATTCAACCGCCAGGAAGGAATATGTAACCGGCGCATTTAAATCGTCCCGGGTAATTAACGGACATTCAATTGAAATGATAGGACCTGGTGTGCTTGATTTTCGCATACTTCACCGGTTTGGCCCGGTAAATCAGGGTGTCAGCCAGTTTTTTGGCCTTGACCAGGCAAGCATGCGCCTTGGTTTTGACTATGGCATCAGCAAAAATTTTACGATTGGCATTGGACGCACCACTACCCAAAAGGAGCTCGACGGATTTTTAAAATACCGCCTCCTGCGGCAGGCAACAGGCCCCGGCGGGTCGCCAGTCACTATTGTGCTGGTGGCAGGTATGTCTATTCAAACATATAAAAATCTTGATCCTTCAAAGGAAGTCTCATTTAATTTAAGATCGGGTTATTATTACCAGGCAATATTTGGTCGCAAGATTTCGGAGCGTTTCAGCCTGCAGCTTAGTCCAACACTGGTACACCGGAATGAAGTGGCAACGGGCGATGTCAATGATATATTTGCTGCAGGTGTTGGTGCCCGTTATAAGTTCAGCAAAAGAATGGCATTTGTAGTTGATTATTTCTATGTCACCAATGGAGTACCTCATTCAGACGGCAGCAATCCCTTGTCTGTAGGGGTGGATATAGAAACCGGCGGCCATGTTTTTCAATTGCATTTTTCCAATACCAGTGGTATGAATGAAAGGGCCTTCATTACACAAACAACCAATAAATGGGGGAAAGGCGATATACAATTCGGTTTTAACCTGTCAAGGGTATTTAATTTGAAGAAGAAAAAAGCATCAACCTATTGAGCGTATTGAGTACTGAGTATTGAGTATTAAGACAACGCGGCGGGTTCAAGTATGCAGTATTTAGTAATGAATATTAAGGCATGGCAAAACGGTACGCCGGAAGTCTTAGTACTACTATCTGAATACTAAAATCTAAATACTAATATCTTTTGTGTTTAGGGGGTATAGGTAAACAACCCTGCTTATTCTTGGGCAGGGTCTTTTTTTTAGAAATTATAAGCATCCCAGTAAACATTCTCTTTCATAAAAAGTTCATAGGTTTCTTTCCAGCCAGAAAAAGTTTTATCGGTTCCTAAAAATTGATTGTGCCAGATCATTACAAAAAGACCGTTTAATTTTTTTATGATGTTGTAATAATGGGTTAGTTCTTCGTAAGCCTGCTGGGGTGTTAGCTTCTGTTCGTAAAAGGCATTGGCATCCATAAAACAAAAAGGAAATAAGCGAAGTGGGGTAGTTTCATTTTTTTCCAGGTCGAACCAGTAAAAAGAAGAAGCCACGGATGCGCGAAAACCATTGGTAGTGCCATAGCCCATTGAATAGTCTTTCAATAAGCCGCAGTCGATATACCTTCTGAATCCCTGTGGTATTGTATATTTAATATAATGCTGCCGGCTGTGCTCCACGGGCTTGTCAATAATTACTTCCAGCCATTCCTTCTCTTCCATTACCACTTCTTTAGTTGCTGCTACGCTGCTCTGCCAGGATGGATGTAAACCAATTTTATACACCACGGAAAAGTAGGCAATTAACTCCTGCAGGGCCTTTGACGATGTGGGGGTATTCTTGTCGTAGCCCAGGCATTTCTGTGCAACAAGAAAAAAGTAAATGGGTTTTATTTTGCAATACAGGTGCAATGCATCCAGCCATTCATAAGAGTCATAAGGGTCGGCATGGTCGCCGGCCAGTACTTTCCACCGTTCACCTACCTCCTGCCAGCTGCCTTTTTGTATTGATTTCGCAAATCCTCCAAGATTGCGCCACCAGCCTTTGTGGCGGTACGACCAGGCGATGTCAATATCATAAGAAGGTATGAATTTAAACGGCCTGCGTTTAAAAACAATCCCGGGAAATTTCTTCTTTAGTTTTCCTTTAAGATTCTCCAGCCATATATTCACCAGGGGCAGGTGCAAAAAATGTTCTTTGAATGCCAGCGAGTTGGTATGGGCATAGCGGCCGTATTCGTCTTTCCGGTAAGGCAGGTATTCTTCATACCTTGAAATCAGGTAAAAAGAGGCCGCCAGTACGTCAAAAGGGTAGTCTCCGCTGGTTTGGAAGAATGCTTTATGATAATCGGCTTCAAAACAATCGACTACCTGTGGCCGGATATCATTTTCAAACAGCAATGAAGTGGCTTTTATATAGAACTCCTGTTCAGAAAAATCGCTGGCGGAATAATTGAAACGGGGGCCTGCAAACGACGTAAACGCTGCTGCGTCTGTAGTAATGGTAATGCCGGTGTCAAATAATTCTGTACTTATAAAGTCGACAATATATTGCAGCCTTGGTGTAATGGTATGGGTGTAGAATAGTAACATCCGTATATAGTAATAGCCAGCCATTATGCTGACTATCTACAAATATATTCTCAAAATTCTTTTTAACCGATCATTCTTTATGCCCGGCTTTCCACATTTCATTAAAAGTCTTATCGGAAAAGTCAAGACCGTCGCGGTGGGCTGTCCAGCCCTTAAAGAGTTTATTTACTGCCCAGTTCTTTAGTTTCCGGTTGCCTTTATTCATAAGGTTTCGGCTAAGACTGGCCTTTTTCCACGCTTTCCAGGCAATTTTCTCGCTCCATGATGCCGTGCCCTGGTCAACGGCTTCATGGCGGTTCTCGAGCAGTATTTCGTGCAAATTAATTTTTACAGCGCAAACTTCGGTGCAGTTGCCACATAACGATGAGGCATAGCTTAAGTGTTTCCATTCATCCATTTGTTTAAGATGCGGCGTTATTACTGCACCAATAGGCCCGCTGTAAGTGGCACCATAGGCATGCCCGCCAATATTTTTGTATACCGGGCATGCGTTGAGGCAGGCGCCGCAACGTATACAATAAAGGCTTTCCCGCGTTTTTGGATTGGCCAGCAGGTTGGTGCGTCCATTATCAAGCAAAATCACATACATTTCATCGGGTCCATCGGTTTCATTTGCCTGCCTGGGACCGGCAAAAATGGAATTGTAAACAGTCACTTGCTGGCCGGTACCAAACGTGGCCAGCAGGGGCCAGAATAATCCCAAATCTGTAACAGAAGGTATCATTTTTTCTATGCCCACAATAGCGATATGGGTTTTCGGAAACGCGCAGCTTAGTCTTGCATTTCCTTCATTTTCTGTTACTGCAATAGCGCCAATATCTGCAATCAGAAAGTTGGCGCCTGTAATACCAATTTCTGCCGTTGTATATTTCTTACGTAGTTTTTCTCTGGCAATAAGGGTAAGCGCTTCCGGAGATAAATTAGGGGCTGTATGTAATTTTTCATAAAATAATTTGGCTACATCTTCCTTGCTCTTGTGCATGGCAGGCGTAACAATATGGTAAGGCGGCTCCCCGTCCAGTTGTTGTATGTATTCACCCAAATCCGTTTCAATGCTTTCAATGCCCTGTGCGTGCAAAAAATCGTTTAGCTTCAGCTCTTCTGTAACCATGCTTTTGCTCTTCACAATGCTGCGGCAATTTTTTGCTTCACAGATTTTTTTTATCTCCTGCAAAGCTTCCTGCGCATCTGCCGCCCATATTACTTTACCCCCGCGTTTTGTGAATGCGGCTTCAAAATTTTCAAGGCAGGTATCGAGTGTTTCTATGGCGCGCCATTTAATGTTTTTCGCTCTTTCCCTGGCGTTGCTGATATCAGGAAATTGCTGTTTGCCTGCCGGTACCGCGGCATTGTACCGTCCAATATTAAAATTGATTTTGCGCCGGTGATCCAGGTCGGCAGCCCGGACAGTGCTTTTTGCAATAAAAGTGGAGGCGGATTCGGACATCGGCTTTTTATTTTGAAATGCTTTTTTAATCGTCAGTCGTGAGGCGTCAGACGTGAGTGGTGAGTAACAAAATTTGCGTCACAAAAAGATTTCGAAGCAAATGACTCACGATTCACGTCTCACTACTCACGCTTCTTATCCGCAAAATACTGCGCTGCTACCTGTTCCAGCAGTCCATAAAAATCTTCGCCGTACTTTCTAATCAGGGCATTTTTTAAAAAAACATAGGTGGGCACTTTTAGCTTTTTACCCAATGCGCAGGCGGGGCTGCACATGGTTTCGCGGGGCTCGTAATTCAGCATCTCGTATTCGTTGCTCTTTTTTATTTTGATGGGGTACAGGTGGCAACTGATTGGTTTTTTCCACTGTGTTTTACCTTCATTATATGCCTGCTCAAAGGCACACATGATGATGCCCTTTTTATCCCTGTAACCATAGGCGCACAATTTTCCACCAATGGTGGGTGTCACCCATCCAAATTCCCTGTCATACTGGTAACGGCCTTCTTTTTCGGTAACTGCAATACCCTCTTTTGTCATATAAGGTTTTACAATGTCATAGGCCTTATTAACTTCTTCCAGTTCTGCTTTGGAAAGGGGCGCACCGGCATCGCCATCTTCACAACAACCGCCCTTGCATTTGTTCAGATCGCAAACAAACTGAGATTCTACCACTTCATCACTTATCAAAATGTTTTCTATAGCTATCAAGGTAAAATGTTTAAAGGGCAAATTTACGGCTAAGAGAACAAAGAGAAAAGGAGAAATATAACCTGGTCAGAGAAAAAGCTTGTTATTGCCGGCAGTCTGTCTGCCTGTACTTTATTATTGGTTAAAACGATCACTCTTTCGTCTCTTTGTGCTCTCAGCTCTCTTAGCTCATTTCCGGTTTATGGCTAAGAGAACAAAGAGAAAAGGAGAAATATAACCTGGTCAGAGAAAAAGCTTGTTATTGCCGGCAGTCTGTCTGCCTGTACTTTATTTTATTAGTTAAAACAATCACTCTTTCGTCTCTTTGTGCTCTTAGCTCATTTCCAGGTAAGGCTATTAATCAGGTGCTTCATATCCTGCTGCAGAAAATGATTAACAATGGCCAGCGAATCTGCATTGGGTGTAGCATCAAAGTATAAAGCGCCGCGCAGAAAGTGTTTTACGGTATCTGTTACCAAAAACTGGTTGGCCGTGGCAGCATTGCCGCCAATTTTAAAATAAATCCCCTCTACATGGTTGGCTGTTGTAAAAGCGCTGTCTTCAATGGAAGAGGCTTTATAGGAATGTTTATAGGTAAGCGCGTAAGAACTTTTGATAAGGTTGTCAAAGGTATTGGTGCCGGTAGAATCAATATAATTGCCTTTTGCGTCACGTACTTTAAAACGGCTTTTACCACCAATTTCTATGTAGCTGATATATATCTTTCCATGAAACCGGGGAAAATCAATATTGAGCCAATATGGGTTCTCCGGCTGCTCTTCAAAAAAGGTACTGTCCTGGATAATATTTGCGTAAGCGGGATATTCAAACCGGAACGGGAAACCTGGCTTATCAAATGGTTGGTAACTGTGAGCGGGGAAATCTATTTTATAATACCCGCGCGGTCTTGGCGTGTATATGCTGTTACAGGACAATGCAATTATACTAACCAGCGCACCTAAAAACAGAAGACCCGGTGTTTTTTTCATTTTTTTCGTCAGCATAAATTGTGCTACCCTTTTATAGCCGGCTTAACAGCTATTTTTACTTTTTTAATACGGTTGCGGTCCAGTTCAAGTATCGTAAAATCAAAATCGCCGCTGGAAATAACATCGTTTACTGCAGGAAAATGCCCTGCTATTTCAAGTATCAGGCCGGCCAGTGAATCGCTGTCGCCACGTACCGTTTCAAAAGTATCTACCGGCAAATCCATTAGCTTGCACACATCGTTGATCATGGTTCTGCCTTCAAACACATAATTATAATCATCTATCTTGGTTTCGCCGCTTTCTTCATCGTCAAACTCATCTTTGATATCTCCTGTAATTTCTTCCATTATATCTTCCATGGTTACAATGCCGCTGGTGCCTCCAAATTCGTCTACCACAACGGCAAAGTGTATGCGCTTTCCCTGGAATTCTTTCAGCAGGTCTTCAATCAGTTTTTGTTCGTGTACAAAATAGGGCTGACGCAGCAGTTGCTTCCAGTTAAAATCATTGTTTTCATTGAGGTGGGGTAAAATATCTTTGGTATGAATGATGCCGGTTACTTCATCAAGATTCTCCTTAAATACGGGCAGCCGCGAGTAATGCAACTCCGCTACTTTTTTTATCAGTTCATGAAAATTAAGGTTCTGGTTGATGCCACAAACATCCAGCCTGGTGGTCATTACCTGTTTTACGGATATGTTACCAAACTTAACGATCCCCTTTAGTATACTTTTTTCTTTTTCCGTGGCATCGGTACTGGCGGTAATATCAATGGCGCTGTCCAGTTCGTCCAGGCTGTACGAAGAAACTTTTTTGCCCAGAAAATTTTCTATGCTGTCTGAAATACCTACCATCCAGGTACTGATTCTTCTGAAAAGCAGGTGAATGATTTCAACAATATAAGAGGCATTGTAAGCAAAGCGCAGATTGTTTTGCGAGGCCCAGACTTTGGGCAGCACCTTACCAAAAAGTACCAGGAAAAAACTGATAATCAGCACTTTTATCAGTGCTATCCATACACTTGCCTTCAGGTCCAGCACTTCATCCATCAGAAAATTAGAAAGAATAATAATGGCAATATTGATAAGCGTACTGGCAATAAGCAGGGAGGCCAGCAGGGTTTTTGGATCTTCCAGCAGATTTACAATCCTTTTCCAGCCCGCATCATGCTTGGTCTTAAGCATGTTTACATCTTTATAGCTGAGCGAAAAAAAAGCTACTTCGGCACCGGAAACAAAAAAAGTTATAAGCAAAAGGAACAGAATCAGTACAACCAGCAGGGTAATGCCCTGAGAGCTGCCAGCCAGTAAAAGCAAGGGGGGATAATGAAAGTAAACAGTAAAATCCGACAAGTAATCCAAAGCACAGGTTTTTCGTTATTAATTTGCTTTTATAAAAAAAGCAGGTTCAGCAGCCGTTTGGAAACGGATTATGTACAAAGTTGCAATAAATTTTAATTAAAAAGGCAAATCGCCGGAATGCTCACCCGGCAAAGGTGTATCAGGGTTGCTCAAATTGTCCATCGGGGGGCTGTCGTGCCCGGCGCTGTGATTGCCATCATTTCTTTTGTCGAGCATAATAAGATTATCTCCTACCACTTCGGTGGCAAATTTTTTGTTTCCTTCTTTGTCTTCCCAGCTACGGGTGCGCAGCCTTCCTTCAATATAAACCAGGCTTCCTTTGTGTAAATATTTCTCCGCCAAATCTGCAAGGCCTCTCCATAAAACAACAGTATGCCATTCTGTTTGGGAAATGAGTTTTCCAGATCTGTCTTTGTAAGTTTCCGTGGTTGCCAGAGAAAATTTTGCAACGCCGATATTGCCCTCCAGGTACTGTACATCCGGGTCTTTTCCGAGATTGCCTATAAGCATCACCCTGTTAACGCCACGCATAGTTGATAGTTTATTGTGAAATAATCATCTGCTGGTTTAATTCTCCTTTAAAGTTAGATTTTTTCAGGTAAACAAATGCATTTTTTTGAGGCCTGTACTGGCTTTACGCGAGGCTGCCAATGCTGCCTGCCAGCAGCATAATTCTTTCAGAAATGTGTAGCAAAGGATCTTTTTTACAGATAGTTTTTTAAATAAAAATGGATTGTATTTTAATAAATGAATCAGCAGCAGGCCGGCACTTATACTGCCGGTTGGTTATTAAAACAATTGCATGGCTTTGCTTTGTTGCTGCAGGTAAGCAGTAATGAATTTGGGAAATGGATAATTGGGGAGCAGGGTATTTTTTACCAGCTCATAATTTTTTAAGGTGCCCGGCACAGCAGCAGCTTCCAGTTCTATAAATTGACCAATAATGGTTTGGTGGGTAAGCTGCTGACGAAATACGGGTGATATATTTTTGATGGTGATAGCCTGCTTGTTCATTATGTCTTTAATAATGCGTTTGAGTACTTTTTCGCCGGGCTCCAGTAATTCATCGGTTTCGTACAATACAAATTCATACAGGTTTTCCCAAATGTCTTTGCCGGTTCTTTTACGAACCAATACACTGTCTTTTACTGTTACAATGAAATAATACAGCCAGCGTGATTTCTTTTTTAACTGCTTTTCCTTTACCGGAAGATCCTTTACCGTTTGTTGCTTTAAAGAACGGCAGTCCTGTTTTTGCGGGCATTGGGTGCATAACGGCTGTTGCGGTTTGCATATGACTGCACCAAGGTCCATAATGGCCTGGTTATACAAACCGGGTTGCTGTTTGTCGAGCAGTGCCAAAGCCAGCAGGTTGTATATTTTTTTACCGGCAGTGCTGTCTATGGGAGCAGCGATTCCAAAATACCTGGATAGTACCCTGAGTACATTACCATCTGTAACGGCATGCGGTAAGTTAAAAGCAAATGAAGCAATGGCTGCTGCGGTATACGGGCCAATGCCTTTCAGCGACAGGATACTTTCATAGTCGGCCGGAAATACGCCTTTGTTCTCACGGCTGATAAATGCAGCAGTGGCAATAAGGTTTTTGCAGCGCGTATAATATCCCAGGCCCTCCCATAATTTAAATACTTTTTTTTCGGGTGCAGCGGCCAGATCCTCTATGGTGGGAAATGCTTCAATAAACCGCTGATAATAAGAGAGTCCCTGTTCAACCCGGGTTTGCTGAAGAATAATTTCGCTTAACCAGACTTTATAAGGGTCTTTTTCGCCCTTCCAGGGCATGGAACGGGTGTTAAGATCCCGGTTCCATTTCATCAAATTTTTTGTAAAATCGGCCTTCATTGCACAACCACCAGCCTTATTTTAAGCCGGAAAAGGTAAAAATAGGCGGAATTTCGCCTTTTTTATATGTTTATTCTTCAAAACCAATATTTTATCTTGCAGTTGTAGGAGTGGAAAAGTTCTTTTATATTATCTTCGTAATTGGTAATGAGCCAGATATGAAAATGACAAAAATTTCGTTTTGTTACAGATAATATTATAAACCCCTCAAGTTTTCAACAAAATGAGAAAAGCCGACTTAATCAATCAAATTGCCGAAAAGACCGGTATCCCTAAAATTGATGTCTTAGTAACCCTTGAAGCAATGTTTAAAGAGGTGAAAGATACATTGGCGCAGGGAGAAAACATCTACATCCGCGGCTTTGGCAGTTTTATTACCAAGAAACGGGCAGCAAAAATTGGCCGTAACATTAAAAAAAATGTGGCGGTTCACATTCCAGAACATTTTATACCTGCATTTAAACCCGCCAAGGAGTTTGTACAGGAAGTTAAAAAGCTGGAAACAGTAAAAGAAGATCAACCAAACCCCGATGCTGAGATGTAAATTGCATTCCTAATTTTTTGATAAGTGAAGAAACAGCAATTTATTCTCGTAGGGTCAGGACTGGTTTTGCTACTGCTGATTTATTTTTTTGGTAATACAACCCCCCCGGTGAAGCAACAGGCTGCTACTGAGGGTGGTGCACCTGCATCTCCCAAAAGAATTGATGCGGCAGTTATTATAGCTGCTGCCAAACAAAAGCTTTCTGTACCCAGACAGGCCTATGTTACCCGTCTGGAATCTGCTGTTGTACGGGGCGATGTAAAGGACCAGCAAATAAAAGTTTACCGCCAGTTGGCTGGCTTCTGGAGAGATTCTGTTCATTTCTTTGAACCTTATGCCTATTATACAGGCGCCGCAGCTAAGTTGGAAAATTCTGAAAAAAGTCTCACCTTCGCAGCCCGCCAATTTTTAAATGAATTGAAAGGAACCAATCAGCCTGCTGTTAAACAGTGGATGGCTGATGAGTCGAAAGACCTGTTTGAGAGAGCGTTAGCAATAAATCCGGCCAACGATTCTTCAAAAATTGGTTTGGGTAGTTGCTACATATTCGGAAGCACAGCAGGCAACCCACAGGAAGTAATGATGGGTATACAGAAAATACTGGAGGTGGCCAGAAAAGACAGTGCCAATATGTATGCACAATTAATGCTGGGAATTGGTGGTGTGGTATCGGGTCAGCTGGATAAAGCAACGGACCGTTTAAAGAAAGTGGTGGATAAAGAACCCGGTAACCTGGAAGCTATTTTTATGCTGGCCGAAGCGTATGAAAGAAAAGGCGACAATGCCAGTGCTGTAAGGTGGTATGAGGCAGGGAAGAAATATATTTCCAGTCCGCAATTGACAGAGGAAATTGACAATAAAATAAAGACTTTACAATAATTTTTAACTCAAATATTTTCAGCAATGCCTTGTGGTAAAAAGAGAAAGCGTCATAAAATAGCAACGCATAAACGTAAGAAACGACTAAGAAAGAATCGTCATAAGAAGAGAAATAAATAATTTTCTATAAGGCCTGTAAATGTGTAACAGGCCTTGTTTTTCTTTTTTTGCTGAATCCATTTACCTGCCTTTTAAGTAGTGTGCACGGTTGCATTTGTTTAAGCCATGTTTAAATGGCATGTAAGACCACTTCAGCGCCTTCCTTTTAGTGTGTGATGGTTATACTTTTGTAAATGTGATTAAGATTGAACAAGGAACTAATTATTAACGCGGCTCCGCAGGGAGTAGAAATTGCCCTTCTTGAGGATAAGAAACTGGTAGAACTGCATAACGAAAAAACGGATGCAAGTTTTGCCGTGGGCGATTTATATCTTGGAAAAGTAAAAAAGCTTATTCCGGGATTGAATGCTGCATTTGTAGACGTTGGATTTGAAAAAGATGCGTTTCTGCATTATACAGACCTTAGTCCCTATGCAAGGTCATTATTGAAATTTACACAGGCAGCCATTAACGATCAAAATGAAAACGGTTTTGATTTTGGCCAGTTCCAGGTTGAACCTGAGATTATTAAAACCGGGAAAATCAATGAAGTACTGGGTGGAAAGCCCAATATCCTGGTTCAGATATTGAAGGAACCAATTGCAGCAAAAGGCCCGCGCCTCAGCTGCGAAATTTCATTACCCGGCCGTTTTGTTGTTATTACCCCCTTTAATGATATTGTTGCGGTATCAAGAAAGATCCATTCTTCAGACGAAAGAAAACGCCTGCAAAAAATTATTGAGGCCATTAAGCCAAAAAATTTTGGTGTAATAGTGCGTACGGCTGCAGAAGGAAAAAATACAGCCGAACTGCATGAAGATTTGCTGGCCCTGGTAGAGACATGGAAGATTATTCAACAAAACCTGAAAAACGCTGTGGCCCCCGCCAAAGTGTTAAGCGAACAGACAAAAACCACCAGCATACTCCGCGACTTACTGAATGAAGACTTTAACCGCATTGTTGTAAATGATAAAAATATCTTCAACGATGCAAAAAATTACATTCAGCGTATAGCGCCCGAAAAAGCAGACATCGTTTCCTTCTATCATAATGGCTCTCCCATATTTGACCAGTATGGCGTAACCAAACAGGTAAAAGCAGCTTTTGGAAAAACCGTTAACCTGCCAAGCGGCGCTTATCTTATTGTAGAGCACACCGAAGCGCTGCATGTAATAGACATTAACAGCGGCTATAAGAGTGTAAGCAATAACCAGGAGCAAAATGCGCTGGAAACAAATCTTGAAGCCGCCGATGAAATTGCACGCCAGCTACGGTTAAGGGATTTGGGTGGTATAATCGTGGCCGACTTTATAGACATGAAGCTGCCAGACAATAAGCGAAAGCTAATGGAGGCCATGGAAGGCTTTATGCGTACCGACCGCGCCAAACATGCCGTACTGCCCATTTCAAAATTTGGACTGATGCAGATTACCCGGCAGCGCATGAAGCCGGAGGTAAATATTAATACACAGGAGATCTGCCCCAGTTGCAACGGCACCGGCAAAATATCCAGTGCGCTTATCCTGGAAGACGAAATAGAAAAGAATTTAAATTACCTGCTTACACACAAACATACCGATCTTATACTCGTTGTTCACCCTATTATGTATGCCTATCTTACCAAGGGCGGTATATTCAGGTCAAAATTGTGGAAATGGCGCTGGAAACACAAACAGCGTATTAAGCTGAAGGAAAACACCAACTACCATCTTACTGAGTTTCATTTCTTTGATAAACATGAGGAAGAGATAAAGTTATAAAAGGCGTTGTATATAGTAATTAACAAATTGAAAAAAGGGGCGTAGTAATACAACCCCTTTTTTTTTATTCATTTAAGAGAAGTCTAATTTTTAATTATTTTTTTTCTTTCAGATTTTAAACCATCAAAGATTTCTGCAATGTAAATTCCAGGAGCAAGTTGTGCAATATTAATAACCGTTGTTTGTGAAACAGGTATAATATTTCTTATTTGCTTCCCGGAAAGATCGTAAAGTCTTATAGATGCCTTTTTCGGGGCAAGGGCTGGAATTGAAATAGAAATGGTCTTGCTTGTGGGATTAGGGTATACAGTAATTCTTTCAAAATTTGCAATATCTGGTTCTTTTTCTACGACCGTATTTTGATCAGAAAAATTGGATACTCTTTGTAAACCTCCGCCATTGCAGGTTGCTATATAGCCCCCATCTAACCCGCTGGTGGAAATACTGCCGCAGGGAGTCTGTACAATAACCTTTAGCCTATGGGGTCTGTTATCGACGGGAAGCCCATTGAGGAGAATACCAACCGGGCCAATTTTTGTTGTTTTCAATACGTTGTCTAAATAATATGCATAGGACGTAGCTCCAGGCACAATGTATTGTAAAAGTTATTACTGAGTAAATTCGCTGGCGTTTTTTCATATTTTCCAGTTATTTCTGTTGGAAAAATATGCGACTATACAATAGTTTTTTTAATACAAATTTGGAGGTTTTTTTTGGGGAACATCGGCAGATATAAAATAAAGACCGCCACGGTATCCCGGACGGTCTTTATTTTCATGCAACAAATGCATTGAGTTAGTTATCCCAGAAAATTTTTGGCGTAAACAATGTATTATTGTTGGCGGGAACTGGTACGTTAGCAGTGTTATAAGAATATTCACTTTGTGGATATTCCAGCCTGCGCGGAACACCATTGGTTCCGGAAACAGGCGTTAGAGACGGTGAATTGGTACGGCGCCATGTGGTCCATGCCTCCGGGTTTAAAAACAAAGCGATAAATTCCTGTGATGCTATTTTTGAAATAGCAGCCGCATTTGTAGCCGGTAGCGTACCATTAGCTGAAATATAAGTGCTGATATCAGTACTGCTTACACCCAGTTTTTGCATATTGGTTCTAATGGCATTTTGATAAATAGTTTGTGCAGATGGAATATCGTTTTTACCTGTAACTGTTGCTTCAGCTTTCATAAACAATAACTCATCATAGGTAATGAATTCTGTTGGCGCATCAATGGCCCCGTAATATTCTGCCAGTCCGCCATAATGGTTTTTATTCTGCCCCAATCCATCATTTGCTTTATCAAAGAAAATATTGTAACGCGGATCTGCCAGGCTTGTTAGCAGATCGGAAAAAGGGCTGTTTGTAAAAGTAACATATCCCGGCCTGTCGCGGTTAAACTGGTACCATGGGTTTGCAGCAGTCTCTGAACTGAACCAGGTATATTGTGCATTATCACTGGTGCCTGTAAAAGAAGCAGCTATCTCAGTAAGCGCATTGTTTGCCATGGTGCTGTTGCCCTTACTCTGGTGAATATATAGCCTGGCTTTAATAGCATGACCGAATTTTATCCATAAGGCAGCATTGCCACCATATATTACATCATCACCTCCGGGGGTTATTGCACCTGCATCCGTATTATTCAGGAAAACAATGCCTTTGTCTATGAGGCCGGTAATGGTATCATACAAGGCTTTGTCATCATCGTACTTTGGTGTTAATGAACCGCCTGCCAAATTGCCTTTGGCTGCTTCAGAATAAGGAATCTTCCCAAATTGATCAACAGCCACCTGCAATGTATAAGCCATTAATATCCGGGATATACCGCTGTAGATATTGTACTTGCCGTTATCAGATATTTGCATAAGTGTGGCATTATTTTCTATAACAGATGTATACAGATCGGGCCATAAATTATCAAAAGTACCTGCATTAACACCATATTGGTAGATGGTCTGGCTTTGCTGGCTCTTGCCAAATACCTGTTGATCAAAATAAGATGAAAATCTTGAAAAATCTCCTCCCAGGGTATAGCCCAGTGCAGCTTCGGTAGTGCTGAGTAACAATGGTGGTGTTACAGATGATACTACGTTGGGATTCTGGTTAATATCAGTAAAAAATGTTTTTTTGCAGGATTGAAAAATGACTGTTGCTGCTATGCCGATTAATAATATTTTATATTTCATACTGGTAATTCTTTAATTGATAAATTTAAAATCCAAGATTCAGTCTTACACCATAGCTTTTGGTGCCGGGGTTATTAAAATAATCCAGGCCCTGGGCATTTGCCGGTCCGGTAAGACTTGTTTCAGGATCAACTCCGTCGTATTTTGTCCACACATGCAGGTTGTTTGCAAAAATGGTTAATGATAAATTGGTAAAATGTATTTTCTGGATAAGGACTTTTGGAAGTTGATAAGTTAAGCTTACCTGTCTTATCCTGGTAAAGCCGGCGTCCTGAATATCAAAGTCCTGACCACCGCCGAAGCTGCTTCCAATGTTTTGCCAGTAATATTGTGAATACGTGGTTATGTTTTTAGGGTCATTAGCCAGGCCTGGTCCCGCTATTTCAGTCGTTCCGTCTGCATCATAATGCACCACGTCTCCATTATTATTCAGGTGCCCCAAAAGGCCATTGAAAACCACATTTGAACCCCTGTTGGCTGTTTCTATGGCTGTTCCTTTGTTAGCCAATGCCCCACGGGTACCATTCCACATGTCCCCTCCATGTTTTACGTCTATCTGTGCGCCCACCGTGAATTCCTTCCAGGTTAATGTACTGATTACCGAACCTATCCATTTAGGATTGGTATTGCCGATGACAAGGTTAGGTCCTACACCAAACGCCAATGGCTGACCGTAATTGGGATCTCCTTTAACATCATCGATCAACAGCGGACTTTTAATATTATTCAAATCGCTATGTGGTGTTGTATTGCCATAAATTACTCCGTAAGGCTGACCAACAACAGCATCTATTTCTGCTTCGCCGCCACCAAATCCGGCAATTAAAAACCTGCTCTGACCATTGTATAATGAAAGCACTTTGCTAACATTGCGCGACCAGTTAAAATTTACATCCCATTGTAAATCTTTTGTTTTAACCGGTGTGGTGTTTAATGTTATTTCCAAACCTTTATTCTGAATAGAACCTGCATTTACAACTTTCCCTGCAAAGCCGGTTGAGTAAGGCAATGAAATCGGGTATATATCATCGGTAGTTTTGCTGTAGTAAGCAGTTACCGAAAGATTGATCCTGTTTTTAAGGAAGCCCAAATCTGCACCTCCTTCATAAGAGTAGGTATGTTCCGGCTTCAGTACCTGCCCACCACCGATAGTTGTGATACCCGAGCTAATCTGATAACCGGGAACACCATTGATTGGGAAAGTGATTCCACCGGTAAATCCATCTAAGAAAGTGGCTGTTGAATAGGGTGTTGTTATGGAATAAGGAGCTGCATCCTTACCCGTTCCTGCAACAGAGGCGCGTACTTTACCAAAGGATAATATGCTGTTATTTTTCAGTCTGGGTAATTCAGTAAATACCCAGCCGAGACTGGCAGAGGGGTAATAAAATACATTGTTTGAAACAGGCAGCGTGGAAGTTTCTTCCCTGCGGCCGCTGATTGTTAAATATAACATACTGTTATAGGATAGGTCCAGGGATCCGTAGAACGCCATAGTCCTTTTTCTCACCTCTGTTTCACTTGATATAATGCTGGATGCATTACTGATGTCAAGAAAATTGGGTAAGGCCAGCGTTGTTCCTGAAGAAAACCGGTTGCTCTGGTTAAGCACAAAATAATTATGGCCCAGTATCAGTGCAGCGGACAATTTGCTGGTGAGTTGTTTTTTCAGGTTAATGGTAAAATCTGAATTAAACTGCCGGTTTACATAATCAGTTAGATAAACAGCACCACTGGCAAATGCCCTTGAATTAATATCATAAGCGTTTTTATCGCCCTGAAAATAGACATCCCCGCCCAGGCGGTAGGTAAAGCCAATCCAGTCAAAAAGCTGGTAATTTGCCTGGCCATAGCCAAAAATGCGATCCAGTTTTGAGTTGAATGGCTCTTTGTTTACTGACCAGTAGGGGTTATCATAGCCACCGCCACCCCTGTAATTACGCTGGTTGCCGTTTGCTAAAAGATAAGAAGCCGGGTCAGATGCTTTTGAAACACCATTGGAATTATCAAACGTAGGAGGGGTGCGTGTTAATCCCAGCATTACACCGGATAGGTTAGAACCCTGCTGTGTTTTATCATTAGTGGAATTTATGTAAGTAACGCCTCCTGAAATACTAAACTTGTCTGAGATGGCAGATTGCCCGTTCAAACTAAAAGTTGTTTTTACATATTTACTCAGTGGAATGATACCGGTTTGGTAAATATTACCCAATCCAATCCGGTAACTTGACTTTTCCGTATTACCTGTCAGAGAAACATTATTATTGTAAGTTACACCGGTTTGAAAAAATTTATACCTGTCGTAAGCTGTAACAGGAGTTTTAGCGGATGGATTTGATTTATTTACTATATGGCCGTTCTTGTCAAAGGCGTATGCATTAGAACCATCCCAGGCCAATGTATCTATCCGTGCGCCCCATGAGGTAGACGAACCGGTTTCCGGTGCCTGGTAGGTTCCGCCGCTTCCCTGCGAATAAGTATTTTGTAAGCCTGGCAAATGGCTAACCTTGTCTATGGTAACAGAAGAATTAAATGCAACTGCAGTACCACGTTTACCCATTTTCCCTTTTTTAGTAGTAATAATTAAAGCACCGCTCGATGCCTGTATACCATATAATGCTGTGGCAGCGGGGCCTTTTAATACTGTTACTGATTCAATATCGTCTGGATTTATATCCACGCCACGGTTGGTTGGTTGCGCACCACCGAGCAAATCAGCATTGGCGCCAGATGATTGAAAGCCATTAGATGTAGGATCATAATTATTTACTGTATTATCTATTGGAACGCCATCTACAACCATTAATGGCTGGTTATTTCCTGTTATGGAAGTTGCGCCCCTTAAACGTATATAAGTGCTGCCGCCTGGATCCCCTGAACTATTAATAACTGTAAGGCCTGATACTTTACCATTTAATTCGCTAAGCGGGTTGCCGCTCCCTGATTTGTTTAATGCATCATTGCCTACTGTTTGTGTTGAATAACCCAATGATCTTTTTTCTCTCTTAATACCCAATGCTGTTACTACTACTTCATTTAATCCCTGCGCATCCAGGGCGAGTGATATAGTAATGTTATCAGAGGAAGCAATTACTTCTTTTGAACTAAAGCCTATTGCACTAATAATAAGTGTAACGCCCGACCTTGCATTGAGCTTAAAACTGCCATCAACAGCAGTTTTTGTTCCGTTTTTGGTGCCTTTTATACTTACTGATGCGTCTGGTATGCCAGCACCATTTGCGTCAGTAATTCTTCCGCGTACATCAATATTCTGCGCCCAGGTTAGCTGCGCAGAAAAGATAAATAACGCGGAAAGCAATCCATACAATCTTTTCATAATTCACATTTTTGGTTTTGTTAATTAATCTTATAACTTATAGTGGTAAAAAACATCCATCGTGGAATATGCCGGGCATATCCAATAAGTTTATCTTATCATGAATAAAAGCGGGTAGTATGCGTGTATGATGTGCAGAAGCGGCAATCATAGAATTTTCAGGTTGATGCTATTATTATATTATTATTTTATGCAACTTATAGCATTGACAAAATGAAATGTTAAAAAGCTGCATTTTTTTAATGACTAGATAAGCTATGTGCCTAAAATAAATGTTATTGGAGTGTTAACTAAGGCTCAAGATAAGTTGAATGATTATTTACTGCGCAAAGGCAGGGTTATAATGGTATAGTAGTCTTGTGGAAATAATTACACAGCTATTAAAGGGCTATTAAAATGCATTCATGATAAGTTTGTAAGACGCACTTAACACTTAAGTAGACACACATAGTTGTTTTTAAAACCTGTACTTCAAAAGTATTTGTGAATTGACTCTCGGACTTTATACAGGGGCCTGATAAGAAGCATTGCTTCTTCTGACCGGGTGATAAGTATCCGAAATAATAAGGTGCTGGTAAGATACTTGTTGGCTAAATAACCTGCCAATAATCACCAGATCATAAAGGCTGGTCAGGTATAAAAGAAAATGTGAACTTCTATATAGGTGTATCGGCAGTTTTGTTGATATTTTTTAGCCGGCAGGTGCTATTGTATTGAACACAAGGCATAAAAAAAGCGCCCGGAATCCGGACGCTTTTTTTATGCCTTGTGAATTGTTTATTGTTTCTGTAAGATTAATTTGTTTGCACCATAGTCTCCGCCGCCATTGTCTGTATGGTCTATACTTAAGGTAATAAAACCGGTACAGGAAAACACATACCCTGCAACATCATTTGCTCCTGCGCCCTCACCAGCATATTGCGTTGAGGTGGGACCACCGTATCTTCCGTAAACTACCTTGGGAATAGTAGCGGTTCCTGTAGCGGGGTCAATGTTTACAAGCAATGGATTAATTACTGTACCGCCACCGGGGTAAACCTGACTAAGGTTTATCTGGTTGGCGCCGGGTCCATCAGTAACCTGTACAGTGGCGCCGGGCGCCCAATCCTGCCAGTCGTCTCTTATTACCTTGTAAGAGCCGGTCATGCCACCGGTAAACGGACAAACCACATAGACCGTAAAAGAAAAGGCGGATTTATAGGCCGGCCCTGTTATCAAACCACCGCCGCCATTATCGCCGGCATTGTTGATATCGTAGGTCTTACCACTTTTTGTAACTGCTCTTGGGAAAAACGTAAATACAGAACCAGGCGCAAAGCTGGAGGCAGGCACCCCGAAAGCCGTGGCCAGTTCGGCAGTAGTGGCGCTAAGCGGAACCTTGCTGCTTGCAGTATAAGAAACTGTTTTAACTATTTTCCACTGTGTAGTATCTGTTGAAGTACCAAGTGTAGCATACAAAACAATATGGTCTACTACTTCGCCCAATGGGTATTGGTGAACAATAACACCTACTGTTGACGTACTGCTGGTTACATTCAGGTTAGGATTGATGGTGCTGTCGATTACCAGGTATGAGCCAACAGCCAGGTTTTTTACGTCGGTCAACGGGTTAACATTGCCGCCTGTTTTTTTACAGGAGTTTAACCCCGCAAATACAGCGCATACCGCAATAACTATAATTAATAATTTCTTCATAGCTTCTTTTTTTTTAATTATTTAATAAAGTTATCGGGGTTATTGTCCCAGAAAACCTTTTGTACTGCATTGCCCGGATCTTTCTGGGCAGGTGCATTGGAATTCCTGTTAACAAATACTGAAGGATAAAAGAATGAACGCATAAAGAAGCCAGGGTTGGGAACTGCCACCGCTATCTGCGCACCGGCAGGCTTGCCCGTTCTCCTGAAATTGTTATACGATTCAATACCATTGCCCCATAGCGCTATATAGTATTCAGACATAATAATGTTTAACCGTGAATCATTGGTGGTTGCTGTATCATAATTGTTTCCAACCAATGAGGTATAATTGCTTATCTGTGTGGCACTTGGAACGTAGGCAGGGTCTGGTGTTACACCAACAGTTGCAGGAAATGCCATTACCTTGCTGATAGAAGCATTAACACCTGCCAGTAACAATGTTTTTGCTGTACCAGCACTTGTTATACCCAGTGTAATTGCTGCTTCTGCTTCAAGGAAAGATGTAAAGGAAGACATCCAGATAGGGTTAATACCAGCACCCTGGCCACCCATACCTAAAGAAACCTGCTTGGCCTGGTTTGCATCAAACTGGCCACCCGCCGGGTAAACGCCCCAGGCTGTTGTATAACTTCCATCGGGTGGTGCACCACTGTTATCGCCATGGTCCCTGCCATGATAGCCCTTACCTACAGTGCAGTAAGGTGTTTGGTCCGGAACACTTGGATACCAGGAAGGGAACTGTGAATTTCCAAACTGTGATTTGGCAAAACAGGGGCAGGTAGAAGAAGTAGCCCAGTTATAATTAGCCACCTGGCGGTAGAAATAATAGCGGGTTCTTGGGTCGCCTGTAAGATTTACGATGCCGCCATATTTTTGCGTAGTAACCAACCACATAAAATAGTTGGACAGGTAATCGCCGTTACCATTGTTGGTATAATCAGTGGCATAATGTGTATGCCTGGTATCGGGCGATGTAACGGATGTTCCGTACCTGAAAGCAAAATCCTTATCAGGCGAGTTGATGAGGTTATTCTCAGTAAGTAAGGCCTGAATTTTGGCAGTCACGGTATTGTCGACCAGGCGTGTCTGCATATAAAATTTCAACTTCAGCGTTTTTGCAAGCGCTATCCAGTTGGCTTTTGTGCCGCCGTAGAATAAATCTGTTCCTGTAAAAGTGGCCGAATTGGATTTTCCAAAATCGGCAATGGCGCTATCCAGTAAGGCCTGAACAGTAGCATAGGAAGCAGCTCCACCATCAACCTTTGGAACCGTATTTTCATTCCCTAAAGTTGCTTCGGCATAAGGCACATCGCCAAAATTATCTACCAATGTTCCCAGTGTAAACGCTTTTAAAGTTCTGGCAATACCCGACTGCAGGTATTTTCTTTGTGTCTGCGCCAGTGGTATCAACGCATTGGCATTGGTGAAAATGCTTGCATAAGCCGTTGTCCATGCGCCGTCGAAACTGGCAGGTGTATAGCCATTTCTGTAGAAGGGCCCGGTCCAGTGCTGCTGGCGGCTTAACTGCCCGCCATAATCGGCCAGGGTTGTCCAAAAACTGTTAAAATCAACCTGCACCACATTCAGGTACAGATCTACATCAGCCGTTGAAGGGCTGGGGTAGTTGGGATTGTCCAGCAACTTGTCGAATGTTTTTTTGCAGGAAGAGGAAACGCCCGCCATCAGCAGTATTCCTAGTATCCCGGGTATTATTTTTCTATAGTTCATAATTAGTTTTTTAAAGGTTTTAGAAAGTTACTCTGATGCTTGCACCCATGCGACGTGCAGAAGGTCCGGACAAGAATTCAAGGCCCCTGCCATTGCTTACACCCAATCCTGATGCTTCAGGATCAAAATGTACATACTTTGGAAAGTTGGGGGCATAGTACCAGAGGTTGGTTCCGGAAAGACTAAGTGATATAGAACCAAATGGCAATTTTGTCAATAACCGGGCAGGAACACTGTATGATAAGGAAGCTTCCCTTAACCTGATGCAGGTAGCATCAAAAATGGCTGACTCATCTGCTGCACCATTGGTGATACTGTTGCCATAGTAAGCCTGGGAAGAAGATATCTGGATATTGTTGGGCTGTCCGTTTTCCAATGTACCGGGCAATATATAAGAGGCGGCCCTGTCGAACTGTGTATCTTTTGTTACACCGCGTCCAAGAAGCGCGCCTGCAGTTCCGGAAAACATCTGGCCACCCTGGGTATAATCCCATTGCATTCTGAAGCTGAAAGTTTTATAGCTAAGTGAACTGATACCAGTTACTTTATACAATGGATTGGGGTCGCCGATAACACCGATATCATTTGAATTGATATAGTTGCCATCAGTACCTACTAAACGAAGGCCTGTTTTGGCATCGCGCTGAAAGTAGTTAGACATGATTACGCCCAGCTGGTAGCCATTTTTTGCGAAAGTACCTTCGTTGGAATAACCCGCGGTATTAACCTGCGGCAGGTAATCGGGTATATCAGACACCATGCTTTTGTTTAAAGAATACAAAGCGGTCAGTTCCCATTTCCAGTCCTTATTTTCAAACGGTACAACGCCCAGTTGTATTTCAATCCCTTTGTTGGTTACTGTACCTGCATTGATTTGCTGTGCAGTAAAACCGGTGCTGGGGTCAAGATCCCTTCTTAAGATCTGGTCGTTGGCCACCCTTCTGTACATCGTGAAATCAAGAGATATCTTGTTATTAAAGAATTTACCCTCAATGCCGGCTTCTGTTTCTTTCAGTAACTCAGGTTTTAAGTTGCTGTTGGGAAGCAGGTTGGGGATAGAATTAATATTAACAGAATTGCCGCTTGAAGTGACAAAATATTTGGAAACAACGTTCAGAGAAGTTCTGGTGGCATAAGGCGGAGGAAAGTTGGCGCTGGTAGAATAACCGATTCTCAATTTTAAATAATTGATGGTTTTATTATTCTGCAATGCAGCAATGGCCGAAGTAGGGATATAGGAAAAAGCCGCATTGGGATAAAAAATGCTCCTGTTATTTTCTTCTACCGTAGATTTCCAGCTATTGCGTCCGCCAAGGGTAAGGTAAGCATAGTCTTTATAGGCTACTGTACCGGTTGCAAATACGCCAATGCCCAGGGTTTCCTGCTTGTCAATAAGCGAGGTAACACCGTTTTCACTGGTAGTGGTATGCGTAATAAAGTTAGCGTGGTTCATCAGGCCGTATACCAGTTGCTGGGTGCTGGTCATACCAGTTTGATCATACATGTCTTTTCGTACGTTTCCGCCCGCATCTGCATTAATGCTGAAGTTTCCGCCGAGATTGTGGTTAAAGCTGAATAAAGCAGTATGGTCCCAGATGGTATTGGTACGGTTGGACGTTCTTAGTATACCAGTCGGCGTGGCTACACCACCCTTGTTTTGTGAATATTCCTGGTATTCGGTATAGTTGTCGTAACCTATGCGGTAAGTAAGGTTCAGGCCTTTGGTGATATCGAATTTGGTGCTCATCTGGCCATAGGTTCTGTTTACTTTATCAACTGTAAATGCATTGTACAATGTCCAGCGCGGGTTTTGTATACCGTTGTCGTTGCGGTAATACACCTGCGAGTGGTCGGATGGTTTTTCGTAGGGAAGGCCCATCAGATCCACGGCAGTTGGCGTGTACATTACGTTACCAAAAACAGAGGTATTGGTGGCATTGTTGCCATAACTGTTACTGGTGGGTGGCGATTGAACATTGGTAGATACATAGTTCATGGTTCCGCTAATGGTGAACCGGTTGCCTAATTTACCAGTACCGCCTATACCAAAATTGTTTTTAACCAGCCTGTTGCCTGGCAGGTACCCTTTATCATCATTGTGGCTATAGTTCATATTGTAATTAATGCCACCTGCAGAGCCACCCAGGTTAACCGCTGTAGTGCTGGTGGTACCGGTTCTGAAAAAGTGGGGTACGCTATTGTAAAATTTATAGTCGTATGGCACCCCTTTGTATTCAGGAAAATCGGCATTCAGGGATGCTTTGTCATACGGGTGTGTAACTTTTGCCGGCGGGTTGGTAAATTTAGCGCCCCAGTTACTGAAGAAAAGCAATCCAAGGCTAAGGTCAAAACCGCCGCCATAAGATGTATTGTATTCAGGCAAAATGGCTTTGGTTTGAAAAAGCGATTGTGAAACAGTGATTTCTGTTTTTTTCCTGGAGGTTTGTGTAGATCCGTTCTTGGTGGTAACCAATATAACGCCATTTCTGCCAGCCTCTCCGTACAATGTTACGGCGCTTAAACCTTTCAAAATGTTTACACTTTCAATATTATTGGGGTCAAGATCAAGAAACCTGCTGGATGTTTGCGTGCCATAGGTAAAATTGGCGGCAGAGTTATTGGTAGCACTGTTAAAAGGAACGCCATCTACAACAAACAACGGATCCGATGTTCCGGTAATGGTGCTGATACCCCTGATATTGATATTTGTTCCGCTTCCGCTTAAACCGCTGGTGCTTAGCACATTTAAGCCGGGGGCTTTGCCGTTCAATATCCTGCCCAAATCGGCTTCGGGCCTCAACTCAAGGTCCTTTTTGCCTACGGTAGACACTGCATAACCCAACGCTTTTTTCTCGCGTTTAACACCCAATGCGGTTACCACCACCTCGCTAAGGGCGGTGTTGGAAGAAGCCAGTACAATAACCAGTGATGAACTTGCAGTAACCTGCTGTTTGTCGAACCCGATGCTTGAAATTATCAGGGCAGTGCCGGGTTTTGTAGTTAGTTTAAAAAGCCCGTTTGCATCGGTGGTGGTGCCTTTTTTGGAATTCTTTTCCTGGACGGAAGCTCCTGAAACCGGATTCCCCTTGTCGTCGGAAACCTTACCGGATACTTCAACAGTTTGTGAGATGGCGGTGTGGCACAGCAACGCCAATCCCACTAAGCAGCTTAGTAGTTTTCTCATGTTGTTTTGATTTTGTTAAGAAGTGTTTAAAAACTAAATTAAAATATTAAAAAAGCAATATAACGAACAGGCAATCGAAGAAGACGAGTTTTGTAAAATACGGAAGAATAAGGTTTGTTTGCTTAACGTAAATTTAATGAATTACCATCGATTTTGTGCAGATATCAAAATTTATTCATTTTTTATTTATGGTTATTTGCAGTGAATCCCATATTTGTTGAATTGTTTGTATAGCGTACGATTGCAATGCAATACCAAGGCACGTTAGCCTATGTTCGAACTAATTATGCGTGTCAAATGTTCAAGCAGATCCTGCATTTCAACATATAAAATGATTGCCTTTACTTATTGCAAAAAAATTATTGGTTTTCTTAATAACGTTGAAACAAAAGAACATTCCGGCAATTTTTTTTCATCGCCATCCGCATTAAATAATCAGAACAAGCAAACAATCATTTCCGCGATTCCAACATCAGCAAGACCAAACCGGCAATATTGTTATCAAAATGAAATTTAAAACGGCTCAGGCACCATCATATAAATGAAAACCTTCACCATTTTGTTGTTTCGTAATTCCATTCCATGAAATGGCCAGTTTACCGGCTGGTTGCGATTGGTTTGAAAATGCTGTTTTAAGCTAAGGAGCAAACCCTTTCGTGAACTGAAGTGGCATATCGCGCGGACTCCCCCTAACACCAGCAGTCTTGCCAGAAGGCGAGATCAATGTGCCGCGTAGCAGCACCGATCTCACTAAGCAGTTTAGTAATTTTCTCATGTTATTTTATTTTGGTAAGAAGCAGTTTAAAACTAAGTTAAAATATATAACTTCTGCAAAAATTATGTCGGGCAGGCAAAAACTGTTCTAAATTTTAATCCCGATTTAATGAAGTTATAATCAATAACTTATATTAAGCATTAATATAATATATCTACTCCCTGTTTATAAACGACAATAAAAGGAACAAATATGCTGCATTTTGACATATGTGTCTGCCAATAATGTGTACAATCAAGTTTTTGCAACCATCAGCCTAAACAATATTTTAGTTTCTGCCCTTCCAAAATGAAATATTTTAAGCGCATTTTTTAATTGCCATAATCCAGATTTTCAGCCAGTTGCGCCCCTATGCATTTTTTACAGGCTGTTAGATGTTCAGGAGTAACATGGCTGTAATTAATTGATTTATATTTAGTTATAAGCATTGAAATAGTGGGCTTGCTTCTTTATGCCTAACCGAAAAAGTTATTCACAGCCACAAAAAATAATTTTGTAGTGTGGCGCATATTTGTAATTTAGTGCAAGAATTTAATGGGTTAGTAAGTAAAGGGCCGGTAGTAATACTGGCCCTTTTACTTTTAAAAATTCTTTGGGAACAATGTATCACAGCGTGCATTACTGAGACCTGAATCGATTTGTTGCTGCTCCAATTTTTTACACATTATAACCAGGAAAATAAAAGAATAGCGCCGAAAAGCCAGCTTGCTGTTACAACGATTTAATGTTTTTAAAAGCAATAACAGTATCAATTCTTTTTACCTCTCCCTGTTTCCGGTGCTTAATTCAATCTCTAAAAATAGTAGAACTGCTATGCAGCATGCAACCGGTAAAACGGGAAATGAAATATTGGATGAATTAACAGCAGCCTTGAATAAATAATTGATGGTGTTTCCAACAGCCTGCAGCACGCTACTACACATTTTGAAGAATCAATCGCCATGCTATAATCAATATGACCCTGATTTGCTCCCTGGTTACGTTAAGAATTTATACGGTAAGCCCGGCATATGCAAATATTTCAGAGAAGAGCATCAATGCAGCGGTTTACTTATACCCTGTTTTTGAAATTTCGGGACTGATTCAAAAATTTTCGTTTGCGTTTTATAGAAATACGCTTATAAGCATTTCTGCAAATGACAGGGAAATAAACGGGAAGTTTATAACAGCTCTTCAGCTAAACAGGGAGTTGGTAATTTGGAAAGCAACAAGGGCCCATTTATTTTGTTGCCTTAGCAGCAGCAAATTGAGTTTTTTAAGGAACGCGATAATACAGATATATTTGATACCCGGATACGCTGCTTTCAATTAGTTTTTTTACCGGGCATCGGATTAAATTACTGATTTACATAAATGCAGGAACATAAAAGCAAAGCCGGTTGAAGAAAAGCGTTAAATAGTGATTTAATAAGTAATTACAATAATGAGTAAAATTAAAACTGGTTTTTTTTGTCAGAACTGTGGCTATGAAAGTGCAAAATGGCTGGGTAAATGTCCTTCATGCAATGAATGGAACACTTTTGCTGAGGAGATAATTCAAAAAGAAAATAGCAAAACGGGCAACAATAACTGGGCTGAATATAATGGAGAGAAAACAGCGCGTACTGTTTTGCTGGAAGAAATAGAGAGCAGTGAAGAAAAAAGAATTGTTACCGGCGACGCAGAGCTTAACAGGGTACTGGGTGGTGGTATTGTGCCAGGGAGTATTGTACTGATTGCAGGTGAGCCCGGCATTGGCAAATCAACACTATTTTTGCAGGTTGGTTTGCAATTAAAAAATATTGTTACATTATATATCAGTGGTGAAGAAAGTGCACGGCAGATAAAAATGCGGGCCGACCGGCTTGTCGTAAAAAACGACAATTTTTATTTACTAACGGAAACCAATACACAAACAATTTTCCAGGAAATAAAAAAACTGAAACCTCAACTGGTAATTGTTGATTCAGTACAAACCCTGCAGACGCCATACATAGAATCGTCGCCCGGCAGTATTTCACAAATACGTGAAAGCGCTGCCGAAATGCAGCGTTTTGCAAAAGAAACCAATACACCGGTTTTTTTAATCGGCCATATTACAAAAGACGGGAACATAGCCGGGCCGAAAATACTGGAACATATGGTTGACACCGTATTACAGTTTGAAGGTGATCATCACTATGCTTATCGTATTCTGAGAACGATAAAAAACAGGTTTGGCGGAACTGCTGAGCTGGGTATTTATGAAATGAACAGCGATGGCATGAGGGGTGTTAGCAATCCCAGTGAGATATTGATTACCCAAAAAGAAGATCAGTTAAGTGGAATAGCCATTGCGGCTGCTATTGAAGGTATGCGGCCTTTATTAATAGAGGTACAGGCGCTGGTTACCCAATCTGTATACGGTACACCGCAGCGCACTGTCAGCGGATTTGATCTCAGGCGCCTTCAGTTATTGCTGGCGGTGCTCGAAAAAAGGGGAGGTTTTCATTTTGGTGTAAAAGATGTTTTCCTGAACATCGCCGGAGGCTTAAAAATTGAAGATCCTTCTATTGAACTGGCGGTATTGTGCGCGCTGCTGAGCTCGTACGATGATACCAATTTACCAATGAATATCTGTTTTGCAGGCGAAGTTGGCTTAAGCGGTGAGATAAGAGCCGTTAACCGGATAGAGCAACGCATAGCGGAAGCAGAAAAACTGGGTTTCGAAAAAATCATTGTATCAAGATATAATCAGAAAGGCCTTTCAAAGCAAAAATTCAATATAGAAATTGTTACTGTTAGCAAAGTAGATGAAGTGTACGCACTGTTATTTTAAAAATGATTTTTTTAAAAGCGATATGGAATGATTTTTCTCACCTGTTTTTCCCGCATGTATGTGCGGGTTGTGGTACCGATATCATCAGTCTGCAATCGACCTTATGTATCCATTGCATGAACCGGTTGCCGCTTACCAATTTTCATTTGCATGCAAATAATCCCGTCGAAAAGCATTTTTGGGGGCGGATACCCGTTACCAGCGCGGCTGCCCTGTGTCATTTTACTACCGGATCCCTGGTTCAGCATTTATTGCACCAGCTTAAATACAATGGCAACAAAGAAGCCGGCTATTTTCTGGGAAGAATAATGGGCGCCAAATTGCATACCGCCGAACGTTTCCGGCATATTGATATACTGGTGCCATTGCCCTTGTACGCCGAACGACAAAAAAAGAGGGGCTATAACCAATCGGCTGTTTTGTGCAATGGCATGGCCGGCATAATGCAGGTGCCGGTTACCACCAATGCCGTTATCCGCTTGTCGGCTACCGAAACACAAACCAGGAAAACACGTCTTAACAGGTGGAAGAATATGGAGGGCAAATTTGAACTGGCCAATCCGGCCGCTATTGCAGGCAAACACGTACTGCTGGTAGATGATGTGGTAACCACGGGCGCAACACTGGAAGCCTGCGGACATGAATTATTAAAAGCCACCGGTGTAAAACTAAGTATTGCTACGCTGGCATATACTGTTTAGTTAAAAAAAGCGTTTAACAGGGACTTAGTATTTTTGAAACCACATGAAGCGAATCCTGATTTATACCGGCATACTTGTTCTTGTTTTTTTTTACGGGTGTAAAAAGGATACTTTTATTACCAGCAAAGATGCGCTGGTACAATTAAGCGCCGACACCCTTCATTTTGATACGGTATTTACTACCACAGGTTCAGTTACTCAATTATTCAAAATAAAAAATGCAAATAACCAGAAGCTGAAAATAGATGAAATCATCCTTAAAGGAGGCGCTGCTTCTGCATTTAAGATAAACGCAGACGGTTTTGCCGGCCCCGATATAAAGAATATAGCACTGGAAGCCAATGACAGCATTTTTGTTTTTGTAACCGTTACAATTAATCCATCACTTGCCCCCCTGCCATTTATTATACGGGATAGTATTGGCATTGTGAGCAACGGCAACAGCCAGTTTGTACAACTGGAGGCCTGGGGGCAAAATGCCCATTTTCTGCGCGGCCGGAAACTTACTGGCAATACGGTGTGGACAAACGATCTGCCCTACATAATCATTGGCGGACTACAGGTAGATACCAACGCCCTGCTTACCATTCAGAAAGGGTGTAAAATCTACCTGCATGCCGATGCACCGTTGCTGGTAGACGGTTCTTTACAGGTTAACGGAGAAAAAGAAGACAGCAACCGGGTCTATTTTAGCGGCGACCGGCTTGACTATCCATATCATGAATATCCTGCAGCCTGGCCGGGTATTTATTTCAGGGGTACCAGCAAAAACAATGTACTGCAATATGCAGTTGTGCGAAATGCTTACCAGGGACTTGTAGCACAACAGCCATCTATAAACGCCAATCCAAAGCTTACCCTGAACCAATGCATCATTGACAATATTTATGATGTTGGCCTTTATGGCATAGAAACATCCATCAGCGCCAATAATTGTCTTATCAGCAATTGCGGAAAAAATGTGCAACTGGTGCTGGGTGGTAACTACCAGTTTACGCATTGCAGCCTGACCACTATCGGCAATAACTATATTGCCCACAAAGACCCTGCATTGTACGTCAGTAATTATGTGCAGTCGGGCAGCAATATAATCACCGATAACTTGTCGGCAATATTCACCAATTGCATTATCTGGGCAGACAACAGTACCGCCGATAACGAAGTGGTAACAGCAAAACAGGCGGCAGCCGGCTTCAATGTTAGTTTTAACAATTGCCTGTGGAAAGCTAAAACCGCGCCGGCCGACGTCGTTGCTTCCAACATCATTGCCAACCAAAACCCGGTTTTCGACAGTATCAACGCACAACGGAATTTTTATAATTTCCGTTTAAAAGACGGTTCGCCTGCTATCAACAAAGGGGTTGTTACCGGTATGGCAACCGACCTTGATGGAAACCCCAGGGCCGTGGGCCTGCCCGACCTGGGCGCCTATGAAAAACAGTAACTCCCCATTTTGTTGCAAACTGCCCGGATTAGCCGCGGTTAAACCCAGCCTGACCAAATAATTATTTTTTAATTTTAACGGTCAACCTTATTTGCATCATATTTGTTGTTGTTTCTTTGCATTTCAAACAAATAAAACCAATTAACCATGTTACGTATTGCTCTTCTGGCATTAACACTTGCCGCATTTACAAGCATCTATGACTTTAAAGTAACCGGTCTCGACGGATCTGCTATTGATCTTTCAAAATACAAGGGCAAAAAGATTTTGATTGTAAATACTGCTTCCAAGTGTGGCAATACTCCTCAATATGAAACACTGGAGAAACTATACGAGCAGCACAAGGATAAGCTGGTTATCATTGGTTTCCCGGCAAATAATTTTCATGAACAGGAGCCCGGCACCAATAAAGACATCCAGGAGTTTTGTAAAAAAAATTACGGTGTAAGTTTCCCAATGTCTGAAAAAGTATCTGTTAAAGGCGATGATATTGCCCCTTTGTTCAAATACCTGGTAGATGAAGCGGACAAAATAGGTGTAAAAGATCCTATCAAATGGAATTTTACCAAATTTCTGATAGACGAAAACGGGAAACTGGTAACTGTTATAGATAATAAGGTGAAAGGACAGGAATTAACCGATGCCGTGACCAAATATCTGAACTAGGATTATTATTTATCAGGCAAGGTTTTACGCCTCGCCAATATTTACAAAAAGGGCTGTCCTTGCCATGGCAGCCCTTTTTTATTGGTCGGGAACGGTTTATCGCCTCAAAATGACGTTTCATCCGGAAAATGGCCGCTTTACACGAAATCATGCAAAAAACAGGCATTAAAAGAAGAGCTTTGCTTTATCAAATTCAATCTGGACATTGAATTGAATGAGGTTCTAATCTTACCGTCAAATATGGTTACACATATTGTACCCCTTAAGAAATAAGGCCGCCTGTTGGGCGGTTTTTATTTTTGGCCCCTGTTAGCTGTACAATAACACCGTAGCGCATACGGCCCGGGTAGAACAGAAAAAACCGGGTGAAACACAATCGGTCAAAATCCCTCATTCATCGAAACAAATGAGTTCCTGTCCGAAAAAATGCAAAGAAGAGGGGTTAAAATAAGAGTTTTATACCATTGAATTCAAACTGGACATTGAATTTAAGCAGGTTGCAAATCTTCCGTCAGCCAAAGGTTCCATTGAAGCCGGATACCTTTAAATATTAACCGCTCTCTCAGGAGGCGGTTTTTATTTTCAGGGCTTTTAAGAACTTGCTGGTATTATATTGCCGGGTAAAACAATATGGTGCCGGCTATGCTTTATAACCCCAACTTACTGTTAAACATGATTTTGCTCCTTCTGTTTATTCTTTATATTTGAAACTTTAAAAATGCGATCATGAAATTGCTTTTTTTTGGCTTTCTTTTAATGGTGTGTACGGCTGCCGGGAATAGTGTTTGGGCGCAGGACACAGAACCAGGCTTTACAAGAAGCGATTTTTATAGTGCCATGTCTGGCGACAAAGAAGGGGCGATAAACAAGCAAATTGATCTGGTGGCGGGTGCGCCAGCGGCAGAAAAAGATGCCTATGAAGGTGCCTTGCTGATGAAAAAAGCCGGCATTATTGGCAACACAAAAAAGAAACTGGATTTGTTTAAGTCGGGCCGGAAAAAGCTGGAAGCCGCTATACAAAAAGACAGCTCAAACACGGAGTTCCGGTTTCTCCGGCTAATGATACAGGAACACGCACCCGGCATTCTTGGATATAAAGGCGAAATGGATAAGGACAGATTGTATATAAAGAATAACTTTAAAAAATTACCTATTGTTGTGCAGGGAGCCATTCGCGAGTACAGCAAAGAATCAAAAATTTTAAAACCGGCAGATCTGTAATCTGTAGTTGAATATGAGCAAGAAAATTTTAGCTATTTATTACACACAATCTGGTCAGCTGGGTCAAATTACCGACAACTTCACAAATGTATTCACCCTTGCCGGCAATAGTGTGGAGAAAGTAAATGTGCGGTTGCAAACGGGTTTCGGTTTTCCATGGACGGCCAAACGTTTTTTTGACGCTATGCCGGAAAGCGTGTTGGGGATACCCACTGAACTGATCCCTTTTGAATTAAAAGAAGATAGGTATGATTTGATTATTTTTGCCTACCAGCCATGGTATTTAGCACCCAGCATTCCGGCAAACAGTATTTTGAACCATTCAAAATTCAGGGCGGTTGTAAAAAATACGCCGGTTGTAACAATTATAGGGGCCAGGAACATGTGGCTAAAGGCGCAGGAGCGTGTAAAGAAAATGCTGCATGAAATGGGGGCCAGCCTGGTGGGGAACATTGTATTGGCCGACAGAAACAGTAACCTTGTAAGTGGCGTAACGATTCTTTACTGGATGCTGACGGGAAAAAAAGATAAAATGTGGGGCATTTTTCCAAAACCGGGTGTATCTGCAGAAGATATTGAGCAGGTGAAATTTTTTGGCGATACCGTGCTGAAATACCTGAACAATGGTAACTGGAAAGAACTGCAACCGGCATTGATAGCACAAAAAGCAGTAGTGGTTAAATCTAACCTGATGTTTATTGAGCCAAGGGCTACAAAACTATTTTCCATCTGGGCCGGTTTTATAATAAAAAGAAAGCACAGGTCTGCCTGGCTGGTTGTATTTAAATACTATCTTTTGATTGCCTTGTTTATCATAGCGCCCATCATTTTAATTATCAATACATTGCTCTTCAAACCATTTTTGAGTAAAAGCATAAACAAAAAGAAACAATATTATCTAGCAGTTAACTAACCATTATTGTAGATGTCGTTTAAAGAAGTATATATTACTAAAACAGCCAGTTATTTACCGAATGAACCTGTTTCAAATGATGAAATGGAAGAATACCTGGGTTTAATAAATGAGAAGCCATCCAAATCCAGGAGAATAGTATTGCGTAATAATGGTATCAAAAGAAGGTTTTATGCACTTACAAAGGCAGGCAAGGCAACACACACCAATGCAGAAATGACGGCGCTTGCCATCAGAAAGCTATTTGATAACAAGCCGGAAGGCCTCCAATCATTTCAATTGCTGAGTTGTGGCACTTCCTCTCCCGACCAAATGATGCCTTCCCATGCAGTAATGGTGCATGGCTGGTTGCCCGAATCAAATGCCATTGAAGTTGTTTCCCCTTCTGGTGTTTGCTGCGCGGGTATGCATGCGTTAAAGTATGCATTCATGGCAATAAGAACGGGCGATGTACAAACCGCTGTTACAACGGGCTCTGAAAGAATGTCGCGCAAGATGCGCGCCGAAGTTTTTGAAGACGAAGTGCAAAAACTTTCGCAACTGGAAGAGAATCCGTATATCAGCTTTGAAAAGGAATTCCTGAGATGGATGCTTTCGGATGGCGCTTCGGCTTTTTTATTGTCGGGCAAAAAAAATGAAGAAGGACCCAGCCTGCGTATTGAATGGCTGGAAGGCGTTTCCTATGCCAATGAAATGGAAGTGTGCATGTATATGGCCAGTGATAAGCAGAAAGACGGTTCATTAAAAAGCTATATGGACTATAGCCCCGAGGAAATAATGTCACAGTCTATTTTAAGTTTGAAACAGGATGTGAAACTGCTGAGCGAAAATATAGTGAAGCTGGGCGGAATAAAACTAAAAGCACTCTTCGACGAAAAAGGACTAAAATCAAGCGACATAAATTATTTTCTGCCCCATATGTCAAGCGAATTTTTCAGGAATAAAATTGCCGACGAGCTTGAACTGAATGGCATTGGCATGTCTAAAGAAAAATGGTTTACCAATCTTGACAGCATGGGTAATGTAGGCGCAGGTTCGGTTTATTTAATGATCGACGAACTGTTTAACAGCGGCAAACTTAAAAAGGGAGAAAAAATGTTATTGCTGGTACCCGAAAGTGCCAGGTTTTCCTATATGTATGCCCTGCTGACGGTTTGCTAGTGCTGATATATTTTGTTTGTTGTTGTCCGGAACATTACAACATCTCTTCATCGCAAATACAAGCTGTATGAAAAAAGAAAATATTCCCCAGGATCCCAGCGCCCTTGATAAATTTACCAAAGAAGTTTGCTATGCAGTAGACAGCTCGGGCAATTATGTTACCGCGCTCAGCAGCGGATGGGAAGTGAAATCTACAGCACTTGAAGTGGCCTGGCAGGATATTGAACAGCGCATTGCGGCCGCCAGGCAAAAAGTATTGAATAAAGAGGCCAGTCCGTTGCTTTTCTTTATGGAACTGCGGTTAATGGACCCCGGTATACTAAGTGCATACACCGGCTTTTGGAAATGGCAGGTAAAGCGCCATCTTAAACCCGGGGTATTTGAGAAATTATCAGGCAAAAAATTACAGAAATACGCCGAAGCGTTTAACGTTAGTGTAACACAGCTTAAAACAATGGATGCGCATGAAGGTTAATTTTGAGCATTTACAGGCCGCGCATTGCGAAAATGGTGTTACTACCAACTTGTTGAAAACAATTGGCATCAGAAACATGACCGAGCCCATGGTATTTGGTATTGGGTCGGGGCTTTTCTTTATTTATATACCGCTTTTAAAAATCAATAACGGACCGGCCATTGCATTTCGCACGCAGCCGGGGCTCATATTTAAACGAACCTGTAAATCACTGGGCATTCCCGTTATAAGAAAAAAATTCAGCTCAAAACAGGACGCAGAAAAATTTTTGATGGAATGCCTGCAGCAGGGGCATCCGGTTGGTTGCCAGGTAGGGGTTTATTATTTATCTTATTTCCCCAGGGAATACCGGTTTCATTTTAATGCCCATAATTTAATTGTATACGGAAGGGAGGGAGATAATTTTCTTGTCAGCGATCCGGTAATGGAAACCGTTACTACTTTAAGCGCCTATGAACTGGAGCGGGTGCGTTTTGCAAAAGGTGCGCTGGCGCCACGGGGGCAGGTTTATTACCCTAAGGAAAAAAGAACCGTTACCGATGACCAGGTAAGAAAAGCCATTATAACCGGTATAAAAAGAAATGTGCGCGATATGCTTTATATACCCGGCAGTTTTGCCGGGGTAAGCGGCATTGCCTATACCGGAAGAAAAATAAAAAAGTGGCGCGACAAACTGGGTCTGCATAAAGCCGGTTTGTACCTGGCCCAATTGGTGCGTATGCAGGAAGAGATAGGCACCGGCGGAGGTGGCTTCCGCTATATCTACGGCGCTTTTTTACAACAGGCGCATGCATTTCACCCCAAAGACGAATTGATTGATATTTCAAAAACATTTACACAGGCCGGCGATCTTTGGCGTACCGCAGCGGTACAGGCTGCCGGTATTTATAAAGGAAGAATCAGCAGCCAGCAGGAGTTTAACATAATGGGTGATTATTTGCTGGAAGTGGCAGACATTGAAAAAAAAGCATTCCAGGCCTTGTCTAAAATTAAATGGCATTCATGAGCAAGGCAGCAGTAAGCATTCACCAACTTGGCTTTCAATATACAAGGCAATCAAAACATGTTTTTCGGCAGTTGTCGCTTGAAGTGCCTGCGGGCGAACGATTTGGATTATTTGGGCCAAACGGTGCGGGTAAAACAACTTTGATGAATTGTATGACCGGCCTGCTTAAGTTTCAGGAAGGAGAGATATTGTTGCTGGGTAACAAGGCGCTTGCTCATCATAAGTCACTGAATAAGTTGTTTGGTTTTGTGCCACAGGATTTTTCCTTTTACCAGGAACTGAGCCCAATAGAAAACCTTTCATTTTTTGGCGCCTGGTACGGACTTACCAAAACGCAAATCAGGCGAAGAACCACCGAACTGCTGGAAGTGCTTGGCCTGGCCGATGTTGGTAAAAAACAGGTGCAGAAGTTTTCGGGCGGTATGAAGCGCCGTGTTAACCTGGCCATTGGCGTTATACACGAACCACCCATTTTATTTTTGGATGAACCTACCGTTGGTGTTGACGTACAAACACGGTATGCCATGATAGAATACCTGAAAGAACTGAATAAAAAAGGGACCACATTAATTTATACTTCGCACCAGCTAACGGAAGCGGAAGATTTGTGCGATAAGGTGGCGTTGTTTGATGAAGGCCGTATAATTGTGCATGGTGTATTGCCCCAATTGCTGGCCGAGAATAAGGAGGAAAACCTGGAAGGCCTGTTTATCAAATTAACGGGCAGAGCCTACCGCGATTCGGATATTTAAATTCAAAATTCAAAAGTCAAAAACGTCCGCTTCGCTTGCTCCCGTACTTTTGAATTTTTACTTTTGATTTTTTAATTTTCATCCGCTTACAATAAAACCCGGTAATATCTTGTTCAAACTTTGGGCCACCATTCTAAAAGACCTGCGCATTTTAACCCGCGATAAAGTGGGACTTACACTGATGTTTGTAATGCCCATTGTACTGGCTATTGTAATTACTGCCGTGCAAAACGCTACGTTTGAACTCGTGAACGACAATAAGATACCCTTGTTGCTTTGCAACCGCGATACCGGCGGGGCCAGCAGGCAATTACTGCAGGCCATCGAAAAAATAGGTATGTTTAATATAAAGCAGGTTACAAAAGATGAAACAGAACAACAGATAACAGACCGTATGCATGCAAAAGATGCGCTGGTAGCCATTGTTGTTCCCGAACATTTCTCTGCTACCATAAGCGCCAGGGCAAAAAGTATTTCAGGCAAGGCATTAAATAGTTTTGGTGTACAAAATGATACTGCTGCAGCTACGCCGGAAGGAATTGAGCCGGTTATTTTGTATTATCATCCTGTTTTGCAGCAATCATTCCGTGCATCTGTTCAGGGTGCTTTGCGCAGCGCCCTGCAGATTGTAGAAAATAAACAAATTCTAAAAAGTCTGTATTTTTCTCTGAACGAAAAAGAATTGCCGGCATCATTTGAAAATGAGATTGTCAATAGCCAGGCAGGTATCAATGAAATACCCATTTTACGGAATGGAAGCAGGAATATTCCCAATGCTACCCAGCATAATATACCAGCATGGACAATCTTTGCGATGTTTTTTATTGTTATTTCTTTGGGTAGCAGCATAGTCAGGGAAAAACTAAGTGGCAGTTTCCTGCGGCTGAAAACATTGCCTACCAGTTACCTGGTGGCATTGCTTTCAAAACAAATAGCCTATCTGGCTGTCGCCCTCTTGCAAACGGCTGTTATTTTTTCTATTGGAGTTTGGTTATTCCCGCACATGGGTTTGCCGCCGCTGAATATTCCTGAAGACAAAATAGGCTTATTAATTGTATCCGTTGTTTGCGGCTGGTGCGCAGTAAGTTATGCTATTTGTATTGGTGTTTTTGCGCAGACGCAGGAACAGGCCAATGGTTTTGGCGCCGTATCAATAGTACTGCTGGCTGCCATAGGAGGTATCCTGGTACCCAGTTTTGCCATGCCGGCATCTTTCCAGGGCATTATGAAATTGTCGCCATTGCATTGGTGTCTGGAAGCATTTTATGGGTTATTTTTAGAAGGGGGAAAACTTAAAGATGTTTTACTGAATATTTTACCTTTATTAGGTATTACTTTGCTGATACAAGCGATAACATTGTATACCTTAAAACGAAAAAACCTGATCTGAAATATTTACAATGGAAACAGCACAATTAAAACAACAGTTAAAAAAGCAAATTGTAGAATTTCTTAACCTGATTAATGTAAAACCCGAAGACATTAAAGATGATGAACCATTGTTTGGGGCGGGGCTGGGTTTGGATTCTATTGATTCCATTGAATTAATTGTTTTACTGAACAGGGAATATGGTATTACTATACAGGATCCCAAAGAAGGCCGCAAAGTATTGGTTGATATTAATACCATGGCAGACTATATTGAAAAACACAGGACGAAGTAAATTCTTTTCATTGAGCAGGATTTTTGTTACAGGTATGGGTTCCATCAGCGCTATTGGCAATAGTGTAACAGAAAACCGTATGGCGCTGATGCAGGGTAAATGCGGTATCGGACCGCTTGAAATGTTTGTTACCAAATATGCCGGCCTACTGCCTTTTGGCGAGATTAAAATAACCGACAGCTTATTACGTGAAAAATTGCAGGCTCACGAACCGGGACTTACCCGGACTACCCTGCTGGCCCTGCATGCATGTGAGGAAGCCATTAAAGATGCCGCGCTAACAGCAACACAGCTAAATAGTTTTGATACCGCCCTGGCAGGTGCCAGCACAGTGGGGGGCATGTGCCTTACAGATGAGCTGTACCACGATGCCAATAAAACGGAAGATGGTTCGGCTTACTTGTCTTCTTACGATTGCGCCTCTGTAAATTTATACCTGCAGAAACGTTATGGTATAAATGGTGTTGTAAATACTATAAACACGGCCTGTTCTTCTTCGGCCAATTCAATTTTATATGGGGCCAGGCTTATAAAAAGCGGGTTGGCAGAAAGAGCGATTGTGGGTGGAACAGACAGTCTTGCAAAATTTACGATTAACGGGTTTAACGCGTTGCACATTCTTTCGCCCGGCAAATGCGCCCCTTTTGATGAACAGCGAAATGGACTGAACCTTGGAGAAGGCGCTGCATTCCTGGTACTTGAAAAAGAGGAGGCGGCAGCAGGGAAAAAAATATATGCAGAATTAACCGGCTATTGCAACACAAATGATGCCTACCACGCTTCATCTTTGTCTGAAGAAGGAGACGGGCCTTATCTGTCTATGAAGGGCGCGCTGGCTGTGGCGGGCATTTCGCCGGCTGATATTAGTTTTATTAATGCGCATGGTACAGGTACAGAAAACAATGATTTATCAGAAAGCAGGGCCATGTTGCGGTTGTTTGGAAAAGTGCCGGCATTTGCGTCAACCAAAGCAAATACGGGCCACACATTGGGGGCTGCCGGTGCTATTGAAGCCGTGTACAGTATACTAAACCTGGTAAACCAGGAAGTCTACGCCTCCCTTAATTTTAAACAACCTATTGAGGCTACGCGTTTGCAACCGGTGCAAGCCTATACCAAAATGCCGTTGCAGCATATCATGTCAAATTCATTTGGGTTTGGCGGTAATTGTGCATCGTTGATATTTTCTGCACCCAATAAAACAACAGTAAAAAATAAAGAGTGAAAACATGCTTTGTGCAGCCAGGCTGATGGTATTTTGAATTTTTACTTTTGCATTTTTTTGGCAGCAAATTTCGTCATTTAGGAATTTTATCATGTTTTATATACATCACACATCCTGTATTTCGCCACAGCTAACTTTTTCAACTGTTCAGATAGATCAGTTACAGGAAGCGTTGAATAATAAGCTGCAGGTGGTTGAACCAGCATATGAAGGTATACCTACCGGCATACTCAGAAGAATGGGAAGGGCAATACGGTTTGCGGTAGGTGCCGCTTTGCCAATTATAAAAACAGCGGGGGTTGCTATCGACGGTATCATTATCGGCACAGCGAATGGCGGCATGGAAGATTGTATTAAGTTTTTAAACCAGATTATTGATTACAATGAGGGCATGCTTACACCCACCAATTTTGTACAAAGCACTACCAATGCCATTGCGGCGCAAATAGGTTTACTGAGCGCAAACAAATCATACAATATAACACATGTGCACCGGGGACTTGCTTTTGAAAATGCGTTGCTGGATGCTGGTATGCTGTCAAAGGAAAATGCAGGCGCCAATTACCTGGTGGGTGGCGCAGATGAAATTTCCAGGTATAATTACAACATCGATTACCTGGCTGGATGGTTTAAAAAGGAATCAATAATAGCAAAAGATTTATACCAATCAGGAACGGCGGGCAGCATGGCCGGAGAAGGTGCCGCCCTGTTTTTGGTTAATGGCAACAGCGAAAATGCCAACGCCAAAGTTGCGGGACTTCATTTCTTACATACAGAAGATAAAGGGTTGATGAGCGGGCAGCTGGCACATTTCCTGGACAAACACCTGCACAAAGGGGAAAAAATTGATTTGTTATTATCTGGCGAAGACGGAGACAGCCGTTTGCTGCCTTATTATAATGCCTGCGAAAATGTGCTGGGCAAACAGGTAACAGTTGCCCGTTTCAAACACATGATGGGAGAATATGCCACGGCTACTGCCCCGGCACTCTGGCTGGCATGTTTTATTCTGCAAAAACAGTCTCTTCCCCGGCATATGATAAAATACGAATCGTCCTCTTCCAATTTTAACCGCATTCTTATTTATAATAATCACAAAGGACAGCAGCATAGTTTTATACTGGTGGAAAGCGTTTAACAATTGGATCCTGGACGGCATTTTTATTGTCAGGAAAAAACGTAATAAGAAGGAGGGAAAAACATCCAGTTAATACCTGAATCTTCGTGCTGCTTTGTCTACTTTCACTTACACAGCTTTAACAGAAGTATTGGTTGCATCAATTTGATACAGCCTTACAGCAATACTTTGTTATGCAGCAATGCAATGCGTTTTACAAAAAGACGAATCACGAAAATTAAGTCTATCCAGTGGCAAAGAACAAAACCATTGTTGTAAAAGGAGTCAGCATTACGCTTTTTACCGAAGGTACAAGCGACTTCATCTCGCTTACCGATATTGCAAAATCAAGGGACGGCAAAGAGTCTTTTTCTGTAATAAACAACTGGATGCGAAGCAGAAGCACTATTGAATAATGGGTTTGTGGGAGATGCTTTGCAATCCTGATTTTAAACCTACCGAATTCGAGAGGTTTAAAAAAGAAGCGGGCAGTAACTATTTTGTTCTTTCACCTCAAAGGTGGATTGAATCCACTAGCGCAATAGGTATTATTTCCAAATCCGGAAGATATGGCGGTACTTTTGCCCATAAAGACATTGCTTTTGAATTCGCTTCGTGGATCTCTCCGGAATTTAAACTTTATCTCATTATAGAATTCCAGCGTCTTAAAGAAGAGGAAAATGACAGATTGAAACTAGACTGGGACCTGCACCGGACTTTAGCAAAAGTAAATTACCGCATCCATACTGATGCAATTAAAGAAAACCCTATTCCGGTGGAACTAAGCAAACAGCAGATCGGTGCGGTGTATGCCAGTGAAGCCGATTTACTGAACGTTGCTTTATTTGGGCTTACAGCAAAACAATGGCGGGAAAAAAATCCTGAAGCAGAAGGAAATCTAAGAGACGTTGCAACCATAGAACAACTGGTTATTCTATCCAACCTGGAAAGCATCAACGCCATGTTGGTTCACCAGGGTAAAACGTCATCTGCCAGGCTGGCACAACTAAATAACATGGCAATTTTCCAAATGAAATCATTGATAAACAACAAACAATTAAAAAAGCTGAAGTAACACAAGTACATCAAAGGTGCAGCCTTATGCCATAAACAAATCTCAATACAACTTCAACAACAACTCTTTAATGGGCTGGTATTTTGTCCACGGTATAAAATGATTGGCATCTGGAAAAATTAACTCGTGAATGGCTGAGGCATTGACAAGCATTTTTTTATCGTAATCAACATTGGCCGGTGGCACCATATTGTCTTTCAATCCATGTACAATATAAACCGGGCAGGTAATTTTTGGGAAATCCGTTTTAAGGTATACAAGGTCTTTCTTTAAATACCAAAGCTCTTCATTGGATGGCCGCATGGCGCCCGGAACAAAATAGGTAAGTGGTGTTTTATATAAAACCGGCCGCCATTTTTCCGGCGCCTCCTGTGCGGGATCGTTTGACCCGGCCAATAAAACCAGGCCGGCTATACGACCCGGGTTATCTGCAGCCAGTTTTATTATCATCGGCCCGCCCAGCGAATGACCCACCAGGTAGAGGGGTTTACCGTTTTTAATATGATCAAACAGGGGGCTGATAATAACAGACTGTTGCGCCAGGTTTAGTGGCCTGCCATAATCGCTATGACCAAAGCCGGGCCGGTCTATGGCAATCATCCGAAATTTTTGCAGCAATTCTTTATCCTGCAGGTATTGCTCAAATGCATCCCAGCTACCGGGTGTGCCATGTACAAAAACAATAGTTGGCAGGCTATCATTGCCGGTTTTTAAATAATGCAGGTGCCTGTTATTTACAACAATGGTATTAATAATTACATCTACGCCTTTTGCCCTGAATTTCTCCCGGGCATCTGCATCATTCATCCTGAAAGTCATACAACTTTGTGCCAATACCAACCATAGTATAAGTATGATGCCTATAATCATAAATGTCTTCATGAAAAAAATTTTCATCTGTATAAGATTACGGAGAAAAGACTGCCTGCGTATTCTTTTCTTAAAATAAAACGGTTGCAAATAAGCAGACTAAGTTTTACCAGCTCCGGCCTGGCTAATATCAATCCGAATTGAACAAGATTATAAAGTTAAACGCTGCAACGCACCAATTCATTAAGAAAATTGCCGCAGGGGTGCAGACAAATCTGCGCTCCTGTGGCAATAAATATAGATTGGTTTTGATAAAGTAAATGTCAGTTGCCTGCTATAACGGTATTTTAAGGCTTCTTTTTAATAGGCGGGCCGGGTCTTTGATTCCTGTTGTTATCTCCGCGCGGTGGTTGCTGGTCGCCACTATTTGGGGGTTGGGGCTGATTGCTTCCGCCCTGGCGGGACTGCGGATTATTGTTACCGCCACCGCCTTGTCGGGGATGATTGCCGCCGCGCTGGCGCGACTGCTGTGGGTTATTGCTACCGCCCTGGCGCGGCTGTTGCGTATTGGCCGGTTTCTGCTGCTGATTGGGATTGTTATTGCCGCCACCGCCCTGCCGGGATTGCGGGCCGTTGTTGCGCTGCGGTTGGTTATTGCCTCCACCCTGGCGCGATTGGGGCCGGTGTTTGCGATCGGCCTTCTCCAGCGTATTCAGGCTAATCTGGCCTACCAGTTCCACAAAGCCGGTTTCATTTTCCTTGGGTTTATTGGTAGTTAGATCAACCGCTTCCAGTTCCCCCGGAATTACACCCTGTGCATTCAACTGTTTTATTTTACGAACGCGTTCAATGGTTACAGGGTATTGTTTATTGCTGTCGGGCAGCGTATACCACATCAGGTTTTTGAAAATATCCTTTTTTACCAGGAAGGCATTGCCACGTGCTACTTGCAGGGTATCTGCATTATCGGGAAAATGCTGCAATGCATCCAGGTAAGTATCCAGTTCATAGTTAAGACAGCATTTTAGCCGCCCGCACTGACCGCTCAGCTTAGTCTGGTTGATAGACAAATTCTGGTACCGCGCAGCAGTAGTGTTAACGCTTTTAAAATCACTCAGCCAGGTGCTGCAGCAAAGCTCCCTGCCACAACTGCCAATACCGCCTACTTTGGCTGCTTCCTGGCGGGCGCCAATCTGCCGCATCTCTACTTTTACTTTAAACTCGCTGGCAAAAACGCGAATCAGCTCACGAAAATCCACCCGGTCATCGGCAATATAAAAAAAAGTGGCTTTACGGCCATCCGCCTGTATCTCCACTTCGGTCAGCTTCATATTCAGTTTAAGCTGTTTGGCAATAGCCCGGCTCCTGATCAGTGCATCCTTTTCCCTTGCCTTATTCTGTTTCCAGATTTCTATATCACGATCGCCCGCGCGCCGCAAAATCTTTTTCATTTCCGGATTGAACTCATCGCCGCCTTTTTTCTTTATCTGCAGGCGCACCAGCTCACCTGTCATATTTATTTCGCCCACGTCAAACCCGCTTACACCTTCTACGCTTACTAAATCGCCTTTTTCAAAATATTGCAACGACGGATTGCGAAAAAAGTCTTTTCTGCTGCCGTTGTTAAAACTCACTTCCACTACTTTACAGGCGCTTTCCGGGTCTGCAAAGGGAAGATTGGCCAGCCAATCGTGTACATTTAAACGGTTACAGCCACCTGTGCTGCAGCCTCCATTGCTTTTACAACCATTTGGTTTTCCGGTACCGCAACTTCCACAGCCCATATAGATAATCTGTTAAAAATGAAGAAATGCTACTGAATGCAACTTACTTTTTTGAAGTAGCCAGTTCAATAACTATGTTTAAAGGCTGGGTGGAAAATGTTATGGGCCGGCAGTAATTCTTTGTTAGAACATCGTTGCGTCGCACACTTCAGGTGCTGGAAGGAACTCATCAATCCGAAAATATAATACTGCCCTGAAACCCAATAACCAATATGTATAAGGCAATTGCAACAAATGTCCTGAGAATTTCACCGCTCATAATCACATCAAATCATCCACACGTTATCCACCCAACAGCTCAATTAACCAAAAGTAATGATTTATCAGCAATGATGTGAAGGAGTTTAATGGTAAGGGCATGAAACAGCATTTTGCCATGGGCATTGCGTTCTATATAGTAAGCAGCCTTGTCCAGCTCCTCAATAATGGCCTGTTGCTGGTTAATATCGGCCAGTTTATTGAGCCGGATGGCAAAATCCCGCTCTTTTTCGGGCATATTGCGGGCCTGTGGGCTGTCGGGGCCCATGCTTTTCAGCCGTACGCTTTGTTCCAGCAGGTGGTTAAAATACCGGAGGAATTGTTTTTGTTTTTCGCGGCCCAGCTTGCCAATTTCTTCTATCCATTTTACCTGGGCCAGGGGACCGCCTTTTAAGGTGGCGTTTAACCATTCGCGCAGCAGATCCTGCCAGTCTTCTTCTGCATGCTGTATTAATTGCAGTGCTTCCCGGTAATTGCCCTCGCTAATGCTGGCCACCTGCAAGGCTTTGTCTGCATTCATATTGGCCCTTTCGGTTAAAGCGGAGGCTACTTCACTGGTAGTCAGTCCGGGTATTTTTACCAACTGGCAGCGCGACAAAATGGTGGGCAGTATCTGCGATTCATTTTCAGCTACCAGTATATATAAGGTGTCGGGCGGTGGCTCCTCTATCAGTTTTAATAATTTATTGCCGGCATTGCCCAGGTATTCAGGCATCCACATTATCAAAATTTTATAACCACTCTCAAAACTTTTCAGGCTCAGTTTATGAATAATATCATTGCACTCGTGTACGGTAATATTGCCTTGTTTGTTTTCTGCACCAATAAACTGCAGCCAGTCAAATACGTTGCCATAGGGGGTCTGTTGTATAAATTCGCGCCATTCGGTAACATAGTCGGTACTCAAGGGTTTGTCGCCCGATTTTTTTGGCACTACGGGATAAGAGAAGTGAATATCCGGATGAACAAATTTTTGTGCCTTGCTGCAAGAGGGGCATACACCACAGGAATCGTTAGTGGCAACGGTCATGGGGGTGACAGGCTCCCCGCCGCCAAACAGCGAAGGGGCTGCTTTTTTCTTGCCATTCACGGTGTCGCAAACAATATATTGGCCAAAAGCCATGGCCAAAGACAAAGCACCACTGCCTTCTTTTCCCAAAAAAAGCAAAGCATGACTAAGGCGGTTGTGCTGTACCAACTCGGCCAGTTGCAGTTTGGCATTTGCCTGGGCTATAATATCGCTGAATTGCATGAGCGCAAAGATAGGTTTCGCGTCAGGATATTTCGTGTAAAGACAGCAAAGAAGAAGGGCAGGAATAAACTTTTTTGCAGTGTATTTGTATATAAATCCCAACATTCTTTGCGTGAAAAAATGCGGTAACGGGCACAATAAATTTTAACTACCTGCTACTAAAATCATTTTGTAAATTGCGGTCTCTAAAAACTTATATACTATGGCGCTTTTTAAATCTGGTAACCCCACATTAGGTGAAAAGACTTTTCAGCAAAGTATTGTTGTAAACCAGTCTGATGTAATGACGCAGCGGGGGACCCTGAATAAATTTTTTCTTTTGTTTTTGCTGGTAATGGGTACGGCTTCCGTAACCTGGAATGCATTTAGCCAGGGCAAAGATGTTTCTTCCTGGTTGTGGATTGGCGTGATTGGCGGCTTAATTACAGCCATCGTGCTTACTTTTAAACCGGTATGGGCTGCTTTCCTGGCGCCTGTTTATGCTTTGTTTGAAGGTGCATTTGTAGGCGGTATTTCTGCCATGTATAATTTTGCTTTTAAAGGTGCAGCGCAGGCCGGGGCAACCGGCGGTATTATTATGCAGGCAGTAGGTTTAACGTTTGCAGTAGTGATTGCCATGTTTGCCCTGTACCAGTTCCGGGTAATTAAGGCCACCGAGAAATTTAAATCTGTTATCATTATTGCAACTGTTGGTATAGCCGTGTTTTACATGCTTTCACTGGTATTGCGTTTATTTCATGTAGATATGCCATTAATTCACTCGAGCGGCACTTTTGGTATTGTGTTTTCATTGGTGGTAGTATGTATTGCCGCATTAAACCTGATACTGGATTTTGACAGAATTGAGCAGGGTGCTGCAATGGGAGCACCCAAATATATGGAGTGGTATGGTGCTTTTGGTTTACTGGTTACCATTGTTTGGTTATATCTTGAAATATTGCGTTTGCTGGCTAAATTGAACAGCAGAAACTAGTACGAACAAAGCGCTGATTTTAACGCGAATGAAATGCTCAAGCGTATTGGGTGAAACCAATTAAGATTATAATAGAGAAGCCGCTTAATTTTTAAGCGGCTTCTCTATTATAACTGTACGTTCAAGACTTTATGTCCTGTATCTTTCTTAGAATCCGTCGCCATCCAGCAGGTTGCCCAGTCCACCCAATATGCTGCCTTCTTCTTTTCTGCGGCCAAACTGCGGACTGTAAGAAACTATTTTACTTGCCAGCCTGCTAATGGGCAGCGATTGCAACCAAACCTTACCTGGCCCGCGTAATACAGCAAAAAACAAACCTTCGCCACCAAAGATCCAGTTGCGTACACCCCTTACCAGTTCTATATCGAAATCAATACCGCCTGTATAGGCTACCACGCAACCGGTATCTACCCGAAGCAGTTCGCCGGCCTGTAATGTTTTTTCTACCACATAGCCACCGGCGTGTACAAAGGCCATTCCATCGCCTTCCAGTTTTTCCATAATAAATCCTTCTCCGCCAAAAATACCGGTACCCAGTCTGCGCTGAAATGCAATGCCAATGCTAACGCCCTTGGCAGCACATAAAAACGCATCTTTTTGCGCTATAATGGTGCCGCCCAGTTGTTGCAGATCCAGGGGTATTACTTTACCGGTATAAGGTGCCGCAAAACTTACCCTGCGTTTACCCACACCTGTATTGGTGAATGCCGTCATAAAAAGGCTTTCACCTACCAGGATGCGTTTGCCTGCAGAAAACAATTTATCGAGCAAGCCACCATTCTGCTGTTTTGAACCATCTCCAAAAATACTCTGCATCACAATATTATCGTCCATCATCATAAACGCGCCGCTTTCAGCAATGGCAGTCTCATTGGGATCAAGTTCTATTTCTACAAACTGCAGTTCTTCGCCGTAGATTTTGTAATCAATTTCATGATTGTTTCTCATGGTATAATTTTTTTTATGAAGGTAAAAAAGATTCTTTCTTTTTTGCCAGGCTAATGTGATAAGTGGGGGCGTTGTACCGTAAAAACCTAAAAGGTTTACAGCACGGGTACTGCGGCCCGGCAAACCTTATAGGTTTTGATCGCCTAAAATGACAGGCGGTTCAATGCTGATCCATCAAAATCCTTATCTTGTTCATCACTTTGTACACTAAAAACTGAATAATGAAAGGTAAAATATTATTACTGGCTGTGTTATTGTGCGCCGGGGTGGTTGTAATAAACGGCCAGGCAAAATTGGTTGAAACGGTAACCAAAAACGGAGATGAACTGGTGATCGCCTATAAAAAATATGTGCTGCCAAACGGGCTTACGCTGGTGATACACGAAGATCACAGCGATCCGATTGTACATGTAGATGTTACTTATCACGTGGGTTCTGCGCGGGAAGAGATTGGCAAATCGGGGTTTGCGCATTTTTTTGAGCATATGATGTTCCAGGGCAGCGACCATGTGGCAGATGAAGAACATTTTAAAATGGTTACTGCGGCCGGTGGTACCTTGAATGGATCTACCAACCGCGACCGTACCAATTATTATGAAACCGTGCCCAGCAATCAGCTGGAAAAAATGCTGTGGCTGGAAGCCGACCGTATGGGTTTTTTACTGGATGCAGTAACACAGCAAAAATTTGAAGTGCAAAGGGCCACGGTAAAAAACGAAAGGGGCCAAAACTATGACAACAGGCCCTATGGTTTGGTAAGCGAAGTGGCAGCAAAAAATTTATATGATTACGGACATCCTTATTCCTGGCTTACCATTGGGTATATAGAAGATTTAAACCGTGTAAATGTAAACGACCTGAAAAACTTTTTCCTGCGCTGGTATGGCCCAAACAATGCCACACTAACCATTGGCGGAGATGTGAAAACCGATGAGGTGGTAAAACTGGTAGAAAAATACTACGGCAATATACCCCGTTGCCCGGATGTTCAAAAAGTAGTGGTGCCTGCGGCAAATGTAGAAAAAGACCGTTATGTTTCTTATACTGATAACTATGCACGGTTGCCCTTGCTGGCCGTGGTATACCCATCCGTTCCCAATTACGATAAAGACATTGCAGCCCTGGCCTGCCTGGCGCAGGTGCTGGGACAGGGAAAAAATTCTGTGTTCTATCAGCAAATGGTAAAGAAACAACTGGCCCTGCAGGCAAATGCCAGTAACCAGCTAAGTGAATTGGCGGGCGAATTTTTTATGACCATCATTCCTTACCCGGGTAAATCGCTGGCCGATATGGAAAAACTATTAAGGGCTTCCCTGGATAGTTTTGAAACCCGTGGAGTGACAGATGAAGATGTGGCAAAATTTAAAGGCGGCATTGAAGCACAATACATCAACAGCCTGCAGAGCGTGGCGGGTAAAGTAAGCCAACTGGCCGCTTTCCAGACATTTACCGGTAACCCCAACAAAATAAGCGGCCTGCTGAAGATGTACGCTTCCGTAACCAAAGAAGATGTAATGCGCGTATACAACCAGTACATAAAGTCCAAACACGCCGTTATAGTAAGTGTGTTGCCAAAGGCCCAGGAGAACCTGGTAGCTGCGGCGGACAATTACAAGATTGATTCAGGTCATTATACAGCTCCCGATTATGGCTATGCGAAATTAAAATATACAAAGGCTGCGGATAATTTCGACAGAAAAATTCATCCCGGCAATGGCCCCAACCCGGTAGTAAAAGTGCCGGCTTTCTGGAAAAAGGAAATGCCGAATGGTATTAAAATGATTGGCGCACAAAACAATGAATTGCCAACGGTAAGTATTACAATTACCATACCCGGTGGTCATTTGCTGGAAGCAAAAGATACTTCCAGGCTTGGGCTGGCCAGTTTTTTTGCCGATATGATGAATGAAGACACCAAAAATTATACAGCAGAGCAAATGGCAGTGGAATTGCAAAAACTGGGAAGCAGCATTACTACTTACAGCAACCGGGATGCCATTGGATTTTCTGTACAATGTTTAAAAAAGAATACAGATAAAACACTGGCATTGCTGCAGGAAAAAATATTTAACCCAAATTTTACCGCAGACGCTTTTAAACGCATCCAGAAACAGGCCCTGGAAAGTATAAAGCAGGCTAAAACAAGGCCTGCCGATGTAGCTTCATTTGTGATAGACAAGATTAATTATGGCAGTAATAATATTCTTGGTATGGGTGAAGATGGAACGGAAAGCAGTTTAAACAATATTACACTGGAGGATATTAAAAATTACTACAGCAATTATATCACGTCACAGGGAACCAGGGTGGTGGTGGTAGGCGATATAAAACAGGAAGAGATACTGCCCAAACTTGGGTTTTTAAATAACCTGCCCAATAAAAAAATTGATATACCTGCAGTAAATGCCACCCCACCCGAAACCGGCAAAACAAAGATTTACCTGGTGGATGTGCCCAAAGCGGCACAAACAGAATTTCGCGTGGGCTATGCCACTGGTTTGAACTATGATGCCACCGGTGAATTTTATAAAGCCGGCTTAATGAATTATATACTGGGTGGCGCTTTTAACAGCCGCCTGAATTTAAACCTCCGTGAAAAGAAGGGATGGACTTATGGCGCCCGGTCCAGTTTTGATGGTGATAGTTACAGCGGGGAGTTTGGTTTTAGTTCGGGCATTAAAGCGGGCGCCACCGATAGCGCACTGACTGAACTTATGAAAGAATTGTACAATTATGAAACAGGTGGAATTACCGATGAGGAATTGTCATTTACAAAAAGCGCTATTGGCCAGCGCGATGCCCTGCGTTACGAAACGGGTCTGCAGAAAGCCGGCTTTATTTCGAGGATCCTGGAATACAACCTGCCTGCTGATTATGTAGACAGGCAAAACAAAATACTGGCCAACATTACCAAACCAGAAATAGATGCATTGGCTAAAAAATGGATCAGGCCGGAAAAGATTAATATATTGCTGGTGGGCGATAAAGAAAAAATATTGCCTGGCCTGCAAAAAATGGGGTACGAAATAATAGAGCTGGATGCGGATGGAAAAACGGTTCCCGTAAAAAAAGGATTTTAATTGATTATTTTGAATTGTAAATTTTGAATTTTGAATTGGCGTTCCAGCATTTAAAATGTAGCATTCAACATTCAAAATAGCCTCAGGTACGCACAAAAAAATGCCCCTCTTTCGAAGGGCTTTTTTTTTACATCCGGCCTGTCATTCAAATGTTCGGCTATCTATCTAAAACCAGCTTCCGATAAACGATTCATTTATTGTATTGGTTTTTCCTGTTCCTGATAATTTCCTGCGCCTGCGGGCCACATCTACATTGTGCGAAATCCAGGCTACAATCATTAACGGCATAAAGAGGAAAATCAATGGCGGTATACCCATAAAGGATATCCACTTGCCACCAAATTGCCGCCTCATGGGCCTTCTTAAACGCTCTGCAATTAAATACATACCCGGCACCATAAACAATGTCATAAAGAACGCAAATGCCAAACCAAATATAATTGTCCAGCTCAATGGTTTCCAGAAAGACACGTTGTCGCCCCCGAAAAAGATATGCGGGTTTAATTCGGAAAACAGGGTAACGAAATTAATATTGAAGCCAACGGCAATGGGTATAAAGGCCAGGATGGCGGCTACTGCGGTAAGCATAACCGGTATGATACGTGTCTTACCCGCCTGTATAACCGCTTCTCTTGTTTTTACGCCTCTGGCACGCAGCTCGTCGGTAAATTCAATTACCAAAATACCATTTTTTACCACAATACCGGCAAGACCAACAATGCCCAGTCCTGTCATCAATACGGACACTTCCATGCCTGTAATTGCAAAGCCCAAAAACACTCCGATTACGCTAAAGATAATTTCAGTTAAAATGATAATTGGTTTACTGACAGAATTGAACTGTGTAACAAGGACCAGCAAAATAGCCGCCAGTGCTATTATTAACGCACCCAACAAAAATCGCCCTGTTTCAGCCTGTTGTTCGCCTTCACCTGTTTGCTTAATCGTAACGCCATCTGCCTTCTTTTTGAAATTAGCAATGTCTTTTGCAATATCCACATTAACAGCAGTGGCATTGTATCCCTGTGTGGTTAACACATTAGAGCGGAGAGTGATAACCCTTTTTTGATTTTTGCGTTTAACACTGCCCAAAGTGCTGGTGGGTTCTACAGTTACTAAAGAACTGATTGGTATATTTTTTATAGCGCCGCCACTGGCTATATCGCGGAAGGAAACGCGCATATTCAGCAGGTTGGTAAGGCTTTGGCGCTGCAATTCATTATTGCGCAATTGTATTTTATATTCGTCTTTTCCTTCTTTTATTTTCGACAGTTCCCTTCCAAAAAGCGCTGTACGTACCTGCTGGCCAATCTGGCTGCTTGAAACGCCTTCTATCAATGCCCGCTCACGGTTAACCGAAAGTGTAATTTCGGGATTGGTTAAGTCCACATCCATTTTCAGCTCTTCCACACCTGGCACCTGTAGCGAATCAAGATAGTTTTTCAGGTTGCTGGCTGTTTTTATCAAGGCATCAAAATCCTCGCTGGCTATTTCAATATTAACAGGCGGGTCAGTCGGCGGGCCGCCACTTTCCTGGTCCACACTTATTTCTGCACCCGGCACGCCGCTCATTACAGCCCGTATTTTGTCGAGGTAGGGTTTTGTTGAAATGCCGTTACGTTTTTCATATTCAACAAATGATACCTGTACCCGGCCCAGCTCGCTACGGGTACTGCGGTCGCCCGCTGCGGGATCGCTGGCACCAATGGCCACGTTGCTGATAACGCTTTCTACCAGCGGATTTTTCTTGCCGTTTTCAATGCCCAGTACTTTGTTTACCCGGGCCTCCAGTACGCGTGTAACAGAATCGGTATATTCTACATTGGTACCAACTGGCAGTTTAAGATAAACATATACCTGGTTAGGATCTGCCTTTGGGAAAAACACAACGCCAACATGGCCCGATTGGATTGAAGCAAAAAAGATCAGGAAAGAAATAATTAAGAGACCAAACGTGCCCAGCAATAGATGAACAGGCCTCCAGCCATTTAAAGCCCATCTTAAAAGACTTTCGTAGTGCCCCATGATCCAGGGCAAAACTCTGTTCTGAAAAGAATGAATGGCGCCCTCAAGCACGTAACGGTTTAATAAAACCATTAGCATAAAGAAGATGAGAATGTTTCCCATAAAAGTGAAACCAGCCAAATCAAAGAGGATACCGATGCCTATTGAAATCCAGAAAAAAGATTTTTTGAAGATGGCGCTTTTTGCTTCTTTTTCTCCTTCCGGGTGGTTCATGAAATCTACTGCAAATACCGGGTTCATAATAAACGCAACTATCAATGAAGCTGCCAGTGTAAAAATGAGCATGGTGGGCAGGTAGATCATGAACTTACCAATAATGCCCGGCCAGAACATCAATGGAAAGAATGGCGCAAGCATGGTCAAAGTACCAGCGAGTACCGGTACAAATACCTCTCCGGCAGCCATACGTGCAGCAATAGACGCATTTGTTTTTCCTTTTCCTTCAACAAATATGCGATGTGTATTTTCAATTACCACAATGGCATCATCTACTATGATACCCAGCGCAAACAATAGCGCAAAAAGCACCATAAAATTCAGCGTAACATGTGTTCCTATAATCAGGTCCGCAGCCGGTAGAAATACAAATGCCACAAACATACTCAGTGGAACTGATAATGCCACAAAGAAGGCATTGGTAACGCCCATAAAAAACATCAATACAATCAGCACCAGTAAAAAGCCGATAACGATAGAGTTAACCAGGTCTTTAAAAGATGCTTTTGTTTTGATACTCTGGTCGCCGGTAACAACGGCTTTTAGATCTTTGGGAAATAAAACGCCCCTTGATTCTTCTACAGCTTTTTGTACGGCATCACTGGTTTCAATCAGGTTTTCGCCGGCGCGTTTAATGATATTGAGTGTAACCACATTTTTACCATCCAGCCGTGCATAACTTTCACGTTCCTTGGTAGTATCTATTATGGTGGCTATGTCTTTAAGATAGATAGGACCGCCGCCGGTGTTGCGCACCAGTATCTGTGAAATATCAGCCGCGCTTTTTAACTGACCCTTTAGCTGCAGGGTGCGTTTCATATTGCCCACATCCAGCAAACCGCCTGAGATATCCATGTTTTCGCTGGCTACTGCGTTGGCAATATCATTAAAAGTAACATTGGCACTCTGCATGCGGAAATTATCCACGTTTATCTGGAACTCACGTTCGGGCGCACCTACCACATCAATGCGGTTAATTTGGGGGAGATCTTCCAGTTTGTCTTTTAAATCGTCTGAGTATTTTTTTAGTTTCTGCAAATCATAATCACCACTCAGGTTAACATACATAATAGGCTGATCACTCAGGTTGACTTCCAGCGCGGTGGGTTCCTGTGTAAGGTCGGTAGGTAAATCCTGTTTTGCTTTGTCAATAGCGTCTTTTACTTTCTGTAACGCTACTTCAGTTTTTACATCTGTATCAAATTCAACAATGATGGCAGAATAATCCTGTTGTGATGTACTTGTAAACTTATTAATCTTCGCACCTGTAATACCCTTGATTTGTTTTTCAATGGGCCTGGTAACCAGGTTTTCCATATCTTTTGGAGAATTACCTACATAAATAGTGGAGACATAAATGTTAGGTATAACAATATCCGGAAATTGTTCTTTTGGCAATGAAACAAATTTATACACCCCCCAGCCACTTACAAAAAGCATAACCAGGTAGATGGCAGTCTTATTGCTAATGCTCCAGCTTGTCGGGCCAAATTCCTTAAATTTTTCTTTTATATTTTCTAATGCGCTCATACAGTTGTTTTAATTTTTTTTCTTCTTCTGATAGGTCCGCGTGTATTCTTTAATTCACGGCAAAACCGAACAATCCTGCCGTATTGTTAAAGACTATTGGTTAAGGGTTAAACAAGCTATTTTGCGTCTGTTGTTATTGCCTGTCCTTCATACAAACTCTGGAAACCATCTGTTACCACCACATCGCCTGCCTGCAGACCGCTTTTAATTTCCATTTTATCTCCATAGAACTGGCCAATTACCACCGTTTTCTTCCTGGCAACGGTTTTGCCGTTTTCTTTTACTGCCGTCATAACAAATTTCCCTTTCTCGTCGCTTTGTATGGTGTTCACAGGCACAGTGATTGTGTTATTGATATTATAATCCTGTATTCTAACAAGGGCAATCTGGTTGGGTCTCAGGTCGGCACTCTGCGGTAATTTTGCTTCAACAAAAAAACTGCGGTTAACCGGGTCAATTGATTTACCGGTTACGGTTACTGTTGCGTCTATTGTTTTATTCAGGTCGGGCAGGGTTATTTTTACTTTGCTGCCAACATTTACTTTTCCCAGGTAATTCTCAGGAATATTAACCGTAGCTTTTAAATTGCTGTTGTTTACAATGGAGATCTGGGGTGTTGTTCCCTGAACACCTGTAAAAACTTCTCCAACCCTGATGTTTACAATTTCTGCCACCCCATCCACATCGCTTAACACATTGGTAAAAGACAATTGCTCCTTGTTAATTTTTAATTGCTCCTGCGCACTTTTTAACTGGCTTTCGGTGGTTTGTACATTGGTTTGGGCATTTATCAGCTGTACTTCAGTTCCAATCTTTTGATCCCATAAATTTTTCTGGCGCTGGTAAATATCTTTTGCATAAGCCAGTTGTGTCTTAATTGTTTCTATACCCTGTTCGGCGGCTACCAGGCTTTGTCTGGCAATAGCGTCATCCAGTTTCAGCAGGGGCTGGCCCTTTCTTACTTTATCGCCTCTTTTTACATATACCGCTTTTACAACACCGCCCGTACCATTACGGGGAGCTATATACGAAATATTCTGCGACTCAATTTTTCCCTGAAGATCAATATAATGGGTAAAGTCTCCGGGTGCAATGGGTGAAAGCGTTACCAGTTTTGCCTTTTCTGCCTTGCTTGCAGCAGTATCAATTTTGGCGATATCATCTTCCAGCTTTTTCTGCTGGTCTTTTAATTTTTGTAATTCCGCTTTTTTGTCTGTCAGGGAAGCGTTACTTTCTTTTGTACTGCTACCGCATGCTGCCAGCGTTAATACAAATGCGGCAACGATGGAAGCTTTTAAAATATGTGGCATATGATTGAATTTTGTAGTCATGTAATAGGTCGTTTTAGAGTTTACCGGTTGCTTTTATATAATCAATTTTTGCGATGATGGCGTCATAAACGGCGCTGATATAGTTTGTCTGCGCCTGTTTCAAATCTGTTTCGGCGGCAGTTATTTCTGTGTTGGAACCCGTACCAACTTCATATTTCTTCTTGGTTTGTTCATACACCGTTTCGGCCAGCGCCATATTCTTCTTCTGGTAATCAAGCGTAGTTACCGCCGTAGTGAAATTGGCTTTGGCCGTTTCTACTTCCTGGTCTATCTGTATCTGAAGACTTGCTATCTGGTTTTGTGTCTGCTGCAATTGTATCCTTGCCTGGCCTATCCTGGCTTTTGTGGCAAAGCCTTTAAAAATAGGTACAGAGATTCTTAGGGAAATTGCTGAAACATTGTACCAGTCTCCTTTTCCAAAAAAATCAAAATTGTTTCGCTGGGCACTTTTTGAATAATTACCTGACAGGCTGAAAGTTGGTATCTGGCTTAATTGGTAGCGTTTAACATTAAACTCGTTCAGCTTTTTACCCAGTTCTGCATACTGGTAATCTTTGCGGTCTTTGTAACTATAGTCGGCCAGGGGCAATACCCCCTGTTTTATTTCTTCCTCATTCAGGCTGTCGGTAAGTATAAGTGAGTCTTTAATTGGCATCCCCATCAAAAACTTAAGCCCCAGGTAGCCATTTGATATAGTGTTCAGGGCCTTTAGCTTTTCTGTGTTGAGGTTGGCCGTTTGTACATCTACCTTGTTAACATCCAGTTGCTCTGCAAAACCATTTTTGTACAATTCTTTTGTATCGTGCGAAAGTTTCTCAATTCTTGTAATATTGGCATCCAGTAATTCTATCTGTGTTTTCCCTACCAGCAACTGGTAATATATCTTATAAATATTGGCCCTGATTGTTTCGTCTGTTACTTCGGCCAGTTTTGTTTGCCATTCGATGGAAGTACTGCGGGCTTTCAAACCAATGAATACCTGGCCGTCAAACAATAGCTGGTTAAGATCCACTCCCGCGCTGGCATTGAATTTAGTGCCAAACTGGGCTGCAATATTTCCAAAATCAGAAGGCATTACTATGGGGTTGCCATTGCCATCTTTTACACCCTGGTCTTTTAGTACCTGGTATACAGAGGGGGAAATAAAATTGGGTAAAACCTGCGTAGCTACATAAGGGTTATAAGTGGCGCCTATACTGCCGCTGATCTGCGGGTAGGCAGCCGCTGTTATTTCCCTGTTTTGCTGTTGCTGTAATTGTATGCCAAGGAGTGCATTTTTCACCTGCACGTTATTTTTCTTTGCGTAATCCAGCGCCTGCTGAATGCTGAATGCATGCTTTTCCTGCGCCATTGCAGGCAGGGCCAGTGCTGTTAGTCCAATCCAGGCTATTATCTTATTTAGTCTTTGCATCACTTACAATTTTTTTGGTTCTTTCTTGTTTGTATTTCAAAATCAGTTTATATCCTTTTGTATTTACCAGTCCGTGGGTGTAGAGTAAAATAAGTTCCTGCTCGATGTCTGCCAGGTTGTGTTTTGTTTTGGCCTGGAATTCAGGGTCAAATACCAGTAGCATGCTGTCTACCCGGAAACGGGCTACTATATTCACATTCATATCGTCCCTGTAAATATCTTCTTTGATACCCCTGAGCAGGTTTTCGCGGATTACATTATAGAGATAATCGTTTTTATGTTTATGAAACTTCAGAAAAGCCCGGGGATGGTACTTTTGCATATCATGCAGCACCGATGCATTCATGGTCCGGAACATTTCCACTATCATATCCATGGCCAGGAAAAGCTCATGAACAGCATTTTCCGAGCGGTTTTGGTCAAGCTTGCAGCACTCCTCGTTATGGTTTATTTCCCCTTCAATCACTGCATCCACCAGTTCATCTTTGTCCGCATAATACTGGTAAATGGTTTTTTTGCTCATTCCCAGGTGATTAGCGATGTCATCCATGCTTACACTGCGTATGCCATACTTCATAAACAGATCAGTGGCCTGTAATTTGATACGCTCTTTATTGTCTATTTCTGTCATAATTGGGGCACAAAACTACGGAAACTATTTTTGTTACCAAAGTTTCCAATCTTCTTTTTTTTGCCATTCATCCAAAAACAACTAACAGGCATTAGCAATAAGGTTGCAAAGAGTTGTTAAACAGGATTTTTTAATACAACACGATAAATGAGTTTTTTATGTGAACTTCGCAGCTCACATCTTATTTGCAACCACTTATGAGTTTATCGGCCCGGAATCAATGGCGTTGGCGAAAAATATTGCAATATCTTATACAGGGGTTACTGGTAACAGCGCCGGTAGCCATTACTATCTATCTTATTTACTGGTTTGTGTCTTCTGTAGATAGCTGGCTGCCTATTTTTACGGTAAAGGATGAAAACGGCCATATCATCAACCGCAATTACGGGCTGGGTTTTGTAGTTATTATTGCTGCACTGATTGTAATTGGCTTCTTAAGTTCTAATTTTTTGACCAGCCGCATATTTAATTTATTCGATAGCTGGCTGGAGCGAACGCCAGGCATTAAGTTCATTTATTCATCTGTCAAAGATTTTTTTGAGGCCTTCGCCGGCAATAAACGAAAGTTCAAAAAAGCGGTACTGGTAAGCATTTTTCAACCAGAGGTTTTTCAGCTTGGGTTTATTACGGATGAGGATGCCAGTGAGTTTGGGCTTACTGATTATGTTTCGGTATACGTGCCTAATTCTTATGCGGTAACCGGTCAGTTGTATATTGTTCCCAAAGACAAAGTAAAAGTGCTGGAAGGCGTAAGTCCGTCGGATGTGTTGAAATATGCTATCAGTGGTGGTGTGGCAGAAGTGGAAGACGATAAGCATCATGAAGAGGGGAAATGAATATTATTTTGAAGTTTAAATTTTGAATGCAAGAGGCGTAAAGACTCATTTTAATTTAAAATTTAAAATTCAAAATAAAAAAGACGGAATAGATACTATTTTAACTTGTAAATGATAAATTTTGGGTAGAACGAGTGCGATGGGACATTTAAAATATATCATTCAAAATAAATATCACCACACCTTATCCAATTTAACAGCTATGCCTGCCCTGAGAAAGCCATTGCTGGCTATTATTCTATTGTTGTGTTACAATAGTTCTTATTGCTGGGGGTTTTATGCACACAAACAGATAAATTATTATGCTGTTTTTTTATTGCCGCCCGAAATGCAGGTTTTATACAAACCGTCTGTAAATTTTCTTTCGGCACACGCTGTTGATCCCGATAAAAGAAGATATGCTATGGCTGCGGAAGGTGCCAGGCATTATATTGATCTGGATAGATATGCAGCCGCCGCTAAAACAATGCCGCAGAAATGGGACAGTGCTGTAGCAAAATTCTCTGCCGATACCCTGAATGCCCACGGAATTGTGCCCTGGTGGATACAAACGATGATGCTCCGCCTTACTGCCGCTTTCAGAGAAAAAAATCAATCAAAAATTTTACGCCTTTCTGCAGAAATTGGCCATTACATTGCAGATGCGCACGTACCGCTGCATACCAGCAGCAATCACAATGGACAGCTTACCGGTCAAACAGGTATTCATGGTTTTTGGGAAAGCCGCCTGCCCGAACTACTGGCAGAAAAAGAATGGGATTTTTTTATTGGCAAGGCAGGCTATATTCAAAACCCGGCATCTTATATCTGGAAACGGGTATATGAAAGTGCAGCGGAAGCCGACACAGTATTGCGGTTTGAAAAAAAATTGTCGGCACAATTTGGAAGCGATCAGCGTTTTTCTTTTGAGGAAAGAAACGGGGTGCTGGTGCGGCAATATGCGGCTGCATATGCCCGTGCCTACAATAATATGCTGCAGGGAATGGTAGAACGAAGGATGCGCCAGTCTATTTATTCGGTAGCTTCTTTCTGGTACAGTGCCTGGGTAAATGCAGGTCAGCCTGATTTAAAAAATCTTTCCGGTAAAACATTTACAGAAGAGGAAGTAAAAGAATTTGAAGAACTGGATATACAGTGGAAGCAGCACGCGGGAAATCTGCACGATCATGATTAGGGCGGCCAATAACTTAAATCCGGTAAGTCTGAAAGGCAATCAATATATTCACAGAAAGAAAAGGCTGCTTTTTTATGCTGTTTAATTCCTTTGGTTTTTTAATTTTTTTTGTTGTTGTTACCCTGCTCTATTATGTAACCAATGCGGCATGGCGCTGGTTGTTGCTATTGCTGGCCAGTTGTTATTTTTACATGTCTCTTATACCTGCCTATATTCTGGTATTGTTCAGCATTATTATAATAGATTATGCTGCTGCCATTTGTATGGAGAAAATGGCAGACAAAAAAAAGTTCTTTCTGTTGCTGAGTATTATGGTTAACCTGACGGTGCTGGCTGTATTCAAATACTATAATTTTTTTGCTGAGAATGTGAATGCATTGCTGGGTGCATGGCAGTTAAAAGTTGCACCACTGCCGTTCTGGTACATCATTTTGCCGATAGGCCTGTCATTTCATACTTTCCAGGCCATGAGTTATACCATTGAAGTATACAGGGGTAATTACAGGGCCGAAAAACATTTTGGTATCTATGCGCTGTATGTAATGTTTTATCCACAACTGGTAGCCGGGCCTATTGAAAGACCGGCGCAGCTGTTGCCACAATTTTATAAAAAACATGCCGTCGACTACGATTTGATTGCACAGGGTTTAAAAATGATGCTGTGGGGCTTTTTTATGAAAGTAGTGATGGCAGACAGGCTGGCCATATTTGTAGATTATGTTTTTGCCCGGGCAGAATGGCACAGCAGGTCGGCTTTATTACTGGCCGGTTTTTTTTATCCTTTCCAGGTATATGGGGATTTTGCCGGTTATTCCCTCATTGCCATTGGCGCAGCAAAAACAATGGGGTTTACATTAAATGAAAATTTCAGGAGGCCCTACCTGTCTGCTTCGCTTACCCATTTTTGGACAAGATGGCATATTACCCTGTATAGCTGGTTCCGCGATTACGTTTATATACCGCTGGGCGGCAACCGCAAAGGCAAATTCAGGCAGGTCTTCAATATTCTGCTGGTTTTTGCATTAAGTGGTTTATGGCATGGCGCCCAGTGGAATTTTGTTGTATTTGGCCTGTTGCAGGGCTGCATCATTGTACTGGAGTTGGTTTTTAAAAGACCCCCTGCCGCCAAAATAGCCGGCATCCTGTATACATTTGTGGTGTTTAGCGTTTGCCTTATCATTTTTAGATCAACCACCTTGAAGGGCGGTATCGTTTTTATCCGCCGGCTTTTTAGTCCAGCCACACCCTGGCTGCTAAGCGGCGAGTTTGAAGAACGTGCGTCATTGCTGTATTCTTTTTTTGCCATTGGCTGCGTACTTGCCGCAGACATTATAAATGAGTTTTTCAGTAAAAATGACTTGCTGCTGTACCATAGAAAAACATGGATACGCCTTTCCGCCTGTATTGCCCTTGTGTTAATTATTTTGTTAATTGGCGTATTTGATGGCGCGCAGTTTATCTATTTTCAATTTTGATGAGCCACATGAAAAAAAGACAATCATTTTTTTTGAAATTGGCAGGTATTGCCATTATCTGCGTGATAGCCGATGCAGGTATGGGCAGCCTGCTGCACCATTTTTATGCAAACATTCGTCACGGAGAGCAGGGGCGTGTCAATTACGCAGTAGACACCAGCGAAGAAGATGTATTGGTGCTGGGTTCGTCAAGGGCATCGCATACATATGTTGCCAGTATGATGGCAAAACAGTTTCAGCTCAGCTGTTACAATGCTGGCAAAGACAAACAGGGCATATTTTATTGCCTGGCCATGCTTAAAATGGTAGTAGCGAGGCATGCACCGTCCTATATTATACTGGACGTAAACCCATATGCTTTTGCGGAGAATGAAAAATCGCTGGACGTATTGTATGTTTTGCTGCCTTACTACAGGCAACATCCTGAAATACGGCCGATCATCAATAAACGAAGCAGCTGGGAACAGGTAAAGACTTTATCCTCCCTGTATTGCTACAATTCATTGCCGTTGCAGATTGCCTTTAATAACCTGTCCGGTGGCCGGGATGCGGATGCGGTTAATGGGTATGTGCCCTTATACAGGGCATGGAATAACTCTGCTGATACCGCCCGTTTAATAAAAGGCTTAACCGCTGCTGCCGACAGTTCGCTGGTGAATGCATTTAAAGAAATCGTGGCAGTCAGTGCTACACATGGCAGTAAATTAATCGTAGTTGCCTCACCTTTTTTTGTTCCCATGGCGCAAAAATCGCCCACTTTACAAAAATGCGATGAAATATGCCGGCTTAATCGCATTCCTTTTTTTGATTATAGCGGCCTGTCGCCATTTGTACATAACAAACAGTTGTTTGCAGACGGCTTGCATTTAAACCACATAGGAGCTTTCCTCTTTTCAGAAAAATTTTTTTCAGATTTGCAATCCGGTGGGTTTATAAAAAATCCCGCTGTTCTTACACCGTAATAGCCGTTGCAATTTGCTACCTTTGCGGCATTCATTTAAAATCATTGTCTACTGTGGTACATAATTTTAATTCAGGTCCGAGTGTATTGCCCAAAGAAGTATTTGAGCAGGCCAGCCAGGCCATCCTAAATTTTAATAATACCGGACTTTCTATCCTGGAAATAGGCCATCGCACCACCTGGTTCCAGGAGGTGATGGACGAAGCAGTGGCGCTTGCCAAAGAATTGATGCAGCTTGATAATGACAGGGAAGTGCTGTTTCTGCACGGTGGTGCTTCCACCCAGTTTTTCCAGGTACCCATGAATTTGCTGGATGATAATGCAACGGCCGCCTACCTTGATTGTGGCACCTGGGGCACAAAAGCCATCAAAGAAGCCAAACTTTTTGGCAACGTAAACATGGTTGCTTCTTCTAAAGACAAAGACTATACTTACATACCAAAAGGCTATTCAATTCCTGAAAACGCCACTTATTTTCATTATACCACCAATAATACGATTGAAGGCACGCAGATGCATGAGATACCTGCCACCAATGTGCCATTGGTAGCAGATATGAGCAGCGATATCCTGAGCCGGCAACTGGACTATAACCGTTTTGCGCTTATTTATGCAGGTGCACAAAAAAATGCGGGCGCTGCGGGTGTGAATATGGTGATTGTAAAAAAAGATATCCTGGGTAAGGTAGGCCGCAAACTGCCTTCTATGATGGACTACCGGAACCATATTGAAAACGGTTCTATGCTGAACACGCCACCTGTTTTTGCTGTGTATGTTTGTTTGCTTACCCTCAGGTGGTTAAAAAAACAGGGAGGCGTTCCTGTTATAGAAAAATTAAATGATGCAAAGACAAAACTATTGTACGATACCCTGGATGCACTGCCTTTGTTTACGCCCAAAGTGGCCCGTGAGGACCGCAGTTTAATGAACGTGGTGTGGATAATGAAAGATGCCGAACTGGAAAAGCAATTTTTGCAGGAGTGTAAAGCACATGGCATGGTGGGCGTAAAAGGGCATAGAACGGTTGGCGGCTTCCGCGCTTCCCTGTACAATGCATTAACTATCGACAGTGTAAAAGCACTTACGGATTTAATGACAGACTTTGCAAAGAGAAAAGGTTAGAAGAAGGATTGCGGGATGGCTGATTGCGTTTTTTTTTAATTTGAACACATTTCAGTTATCTCAAACAAGCATCATTTTGCAAGCTTCTGCAACCAGCAGTAATCCCGGGATCAATAGTGGTCTGCAATAAAAGAAATCTAAAAAATTAAAAATAAATAAATCAGCAACCGATAATACATGGCAACCATAGTTCCATTTAAAGCACTAAGACCAAAACCAGAACTGGCAGCAAAACTTGCTGCTCCTCCTTACGATGTACTGAATTCGGCGGAAGCAAAACAGGAAGTAAAAGGCAACGCTTTTTCTTTTTTACACATTACAAAAGCAGAGGTTGATCTGCCGGAGCCCGTTGATATACATTCAAACGAAGTATATGAAAAGGCAAAAGAAAACCTGGACGCATTTGTAAGAAAGGAAATATTGTTCAGGGAACACAAGCCCTGCTACTACATCTACCAGCTCATAATGAATGGCCGCAGCCAGACCGGCCTGGTTTGCGGCAGCACCGTAAATGATTATGAAAATGACATTATAAAGAAACATGAATTTACGCGGCCCGAAAAGGAACAGGATCGCATCAATCATATAAAAACAAGCGGCGCACAAACCGGTAATGTTTTTTTGGCCTACCGGAATGTTGAAGAAATTGATGCCCTGATTGAAAACTGGAAAAAAATACATGAGCCGGTATATGATTTTGTAGCCCCCGACAATATTGCACATACCATTTGGGTGGTCAACGACGATAAAGTAATAAACAATATCACGCGTCTGTTTGCTGCCAATGTACCATTTACATACATAGCAGACGGCCATCACCGGGCTGCCTCGGCGGCCAAAGTGCGCAAAGCCCTGCCTGAACCAGTAACAGAAGGGGCAGGTTATTTTCTTACCACGCTCTTTCCGGCCAGCCAGTTGCACATCATGGATTATAACCGTGTTGTTAAAGATTTGAATGGCATGGCTCCCGCCGATTTTGTACAGGCATTGCAAAAAGATTTTGATTGCGAACTGGTGGGTAAAACAATCTATCAACCCAAAACCCTGCATAGTTTTGGTATGTACCTGGAAGGCAACTGGTACAAGCTGACGGCAAAAAAAGGGAGTTATTCCAGCGATCCTATTGGTGTGCTGGACGTAACTATTTTATCTGAAAAGGTACTGGATAAATTATTGGGCATAAAAGACCAGCGTATCGATAAACGCATTGATTTTGTAGGTGGCATACGTGGCCTGGCAGAGCTGGAAAAAAGGGTAAACAGTGGTGAAATGAAAGTGGCTTTCAGCCTTTACCCGGTAAGTCTTTCACAATTGTTTGATATTGCAGACAGTGGTAATGTAATGCCCCCCAAAAGCACCTGGTTTGAACCCAAACTGCGTGATGGTTTGCTGACGCATTTAATATATGAATAGTAGCTTTTAGCTATTAGCTCTTAGCCGTTGGCTATTGTATTTCGGCAGAGGCGCATGTATTTCTAACAGCTTATAGCTTATGGCTAACAGCTAATACCTAACTTTGGTACCATGAAAAAGACAGCAATTTTATTATCATGTTTCCTTATAACAGGTTCATTGGGCCTGTATGCGCAGGATGCGAAAGCCCTGCAGGAAACAGCCAGGAATTTTTCAAAAGACGGCGATTTCAGCAATGCCATACTGGTGCTTAATAAGGCGCACGACATGGATGCAAATAATATAAGCATCAGTAAAGACCTGGCCCTGGCCTATTTTCAGAAAGCAGACTATCCAAAAATGCAGGCTGTATTAAAACCCCTGCTGGATATGCCCGATGCAGACGTGGAAGTGTTCCAGCTGGGTGGCATGCTTAATAAGGCAACAGGTGATACCAAAGAATGTGAGCGCATATATAAAAAGGGATTGAAGAGCTTTCCCGACAGCGGACCATTATTAAGCGATTACGGTGAATTGTTATGGGCCAAACAGGATTACAGTGCAATCAAATTATGGGAACATGGTATACAGGCAGATCCCCTGTGCACCGGCAATTATTATAATGCCGCCAAGTACTATTATTTTACACGCGAGAAAGCCTGGGGCCTTATCTACGGAGAAATGTTTGTAAACATGGAAAGCTATAGCAGGCGTACCGTTGAAATAAAAAACATCCTGGTAGAAGGGTATAAAAAGCTATTCACAGACGCTGACATCATGAAAAACCAGGATAGTAAAAACGAATTTGCAGTGGCTTTTCTTACAGCTATGAACAGGCAGGCGGAGGTAGCCAAAAAAGGGATTACTGCCGAAACCCTCACTATGATTCGCACCCGTTTTATCTTGGACTGGTTTGAAAAGGATGCGGCGAAATTTCCCTTCAAATTATTCGACTACCAGCGGCAGTTACTAAAAGAGGGCAGCTTTAATGCCTATAACCAATGGTTGTTTGGCAGTGTACAAAACCTGGCAGCTTTTGAAGCCTGGACAAATACACACAACAATGAGTACAAACAGTTTACAACCGCACAAAGCGGCAGGCTCTTTAAATTGCCCAAAGGACAATATTACCAGACCACTTCGAAATAATAAACCTGCTTATCAGTGAATAATCCCCGGTATAACCACCGGGGCTTTTTTATTACTGCTTTTTTAGCTAATTTCAGCAAGATGATTTTTTTTATTCGTCATGTACGTTGCTGTGCACCGGCACGTTTTAATAGCTACACGATAATAACAAACTTTGATGCAGTAAAGCCTGGTAAAAACATTTAACGATTGTAATAAAATGGAGCCAAAACGATTATTTGATTGTATTCAATATCACCTCGAAAAGCCATTGCCCGATATGCTGGTTGCAAAAGAAGGCGGACAGTGGCGAGCTTACAGTACGCTGGAAATAAAAGACATTGTTGATAAGCTGGCGGGTGGCCTGATCAATATGGGCATTGGCTGCGGAGATATGACCGAAGAAGGAAGGGATAAAGTAGCCATACTTTGTAAGAACAGACCTGAATGGATAATGCTTGATTTGGCTGTGCAACAAATTGGCGCTGTGCTTACACCCGTTTATCCAACCATTAATGTAAATGAACTTGAATTTGTACTGAACGATGCGCAGGTGAAAATGATTTTTGTGAATGATGAAGATGGCTATCATAAGGTAATGAGTATTAAAGACAGGCTGCCATCTGTAAAAGAAGTTTTTTCGTTTGAACACGTAACCAATGCACGCCACTGGAAGGAAGTAATCAATGCGGCCACACCTGCGTCAATCGCCGGTATTGCCGCCATTGCGGAAAAAATCGGGTATGAAGATTTGGCTACCATTATTTATACCTCAGGCACCACCGGCACGCCAAAAGGGGTAATGCTGAGCCATAAAAATATCCTCAGCAATGTTATGGATAGTATGCCCTGTTTTCCACCCGGAGAGCACCTGCGGACACTTAGTTTTTTGCCGCTCAATCATATTTTTGAAAGAATGATTACCTACCTGTACCTGTACAAGGGTGCAGCTATATTTTACGCAGAAAGCCTTGACACCATTGGCGATAACCTGAAAGAAGTAAAACCCAACCTGTTTACCACCGTGCCGCGTTTGCTGGAAAAAGTATACGACCGTATAATGATAAAAGGCAATGAACTGACTGGCACAAAAAAGAAATTATTTTTTTGGGCACATGCACTGGCGGAGAAGTTTGAAATAAATAAGAACCAGGGATTCTGGTATACCATGCAACTGGCCATTGCCAACAAACTTATATTCAGCAAGTGGCGGGAAGCGCTGGGAAATAATCTGGTGTGCATAGTAACCGGTGGCGCCGCCTGCCAGGTAAGATTGATAAGAATTTTTACGGCAGCAAAAATTCCTGTAATGGAAGGATATGGCCTAACTGAAACATCGCCTGTAATCAGTGTAAACCGTTTTGAAGTGCAGGACAGAAAATTTGGAACTGTAGGTCCGCTGATTAATAATGTGGACGTAAAAATTGCTGAAGACGGTGAAATATTATGTAAAGGCCCCAATGTAATGATGGGTTACTACAAGCGGCCCGATTTAACTGCTGAAGCAATGAGTAATGGTTGGTACCATACCGGCGATATTGGCGTACTGGACGGAAGGTTTCTGAAAATCACCGATAGAAAAAAGGAATTATTTAAAACCAGCGGCGGAAAGTACGTGGCGCCCCTGCCCATAGAAAATAAATTAAAGGAATCGATGTATGTAGAACAGGTAATGGTAGTGGGGTCCGAAAAAAAATTTGTGGGGGCCCTGATTGTACCATCATTTCCCAATTTAAAAGACTGGTGCAGGCAAAATAATATTGTTTACACCACAGACAAAGAGATGATCCATCAGCCGGCGGTGCAGGCTATGTACAAAGAATTGGTAGAAAGTTTTAATAAATTCTTTAATCATGTAGAACAAATTAAAAAATTTGAATTACTGGAGCATGAATGGAGTATCGATACCGGCGAAATGACACCAAAGATGAGTATTAAAAGAAAAGTGGTAATGGAAAAGTATCGGGATGCAATAGAGCGTATCTACGCGTAAAACTATTTTGAATTTTGAATTTTAAATTTCCCTGAAGTATTGAGAAAGCAATGCGCAAAAGAACAATCTAATAGAATGGCAGCATTTAAAATTTAAAATACAAAATTCAAAATAATATTAAGGCGCAATTGCTTCCTGCTGTTTTTCTATCAGGTCCCTGTCGGGTATAGAGATATCCGTCAATTTTACTTTTCCCCTTTCCTTTCTTATCACCCTCGAGAACAGCGAGATTTCCCTGTCGAACAAAAAACGGAAAAACAATTTTGTCCATGAAGTGTGATAGGCAAGCCCGTTATAAAAACTGCCTGCGTTGGCCCGTATCTGCGGCAGTTTATTCCATGGTACAGATGGAAAATCGTGGTGTTCATTGTGATAACCAACATTGAACGCTACTGTATTTAATATGCCATAGTAACTATGTGTTTCCTGTTCCTCGCCGCTGGTAAGATAATGCTCCTGTATCCAGCGGGCGCCCAGCGGATGCAGGCCGATAGAAAAAAAGAAACTAAACAGTAAAAACATGATGGCTTTCAGCCCAAAGAAATAGCAGATGGCCACAATAAAAACTGCCTGCAAAGTAAAATTGGTGGCCACCCAAATATCAAATGGTTTAATTTCTCTTAAACGTGAAATACGGAAAAGCTGGAAAATAGGATAGAACAATAACCAGAGCACTTTGCCAACAAAATAGTTGTTGATCAATTTCGCTTCCCATTTATTGGGTAGATCAGCATCCAGTTCGTGTACGCCCTGGAAAGAATGGTGTTTGATATGGTACCTCTCAAAAGAAATAGAGCTGGGAAAAAGTTGCGGCAAATTGGCAATCATACCCGCCCAGCGATTGGCTGCACGATTTTTAAAAAGCAGGTGGTGGGCACATTCATGTATCATTACAAACAAGGCATGGTCTGCAAATGCACCCAGCAAATAAGCGGCGGCTACCACCAGCCACCACGACTGATCTTTAAGCAGCCAGGCCATTACTACCTGGAAAGCAACAATGCCCAGTATTACAAAAACAGTATTGGGGTTTTTGCCAATCAGCTTGCGCATCTCCGGATGCTGCTGCAAAATTTGTTTGGTACGGCTACGGTGCGGTTCCTGTTTTGCTGAGAATACAAATGATGTCCTTCTTCCCATATCTTGTAGTAATATGCTTTTGAAAAGGCGTCAAGATACAGATATAAATTCAAAGTGTATTGCTAAATGATAAAATATTGACCGTTAATAGATTATGGCAAAAAAATCAACAAAATTTGCCTTAATTACATGACCCGGAGGGTTGGTTTTTATTGCCGCCCGTTTATTACAACAACCAGTCAAAAAACACTTTAAAGTTAGTTGTACAGACTTATCAGCAAATTTGCGGTTTTTACCAGGCTTTGCCTGGCAAATCCACCAGGTGGTGTTACCCAATTATTGAAATAAATAGTGCGGTAATTTAGTGGCGCTGGTAAGCTCTTTTTGGTCCTCCACCGCCAAATACCCCGCCCGGAGCGGTATGAACCGGCAGGCGGTTTACATTTTGCATTTGTTGCGTATGTTCCATAACCGGTTTATCATCTGCCGCGTTCAATGGTCTTCTGTTATTATCATCAACCCTTCTGAATTGACGCGGTTGCGGCTGCTGCACCTGTGGCCGGTAAATGCTCATTTCATTGCCCTCATGTTTTACCTGGTTTATGTTTTTTACCTCCCTTAATGAAACAGCATTTATTTTCTGATGGGCAAACTTTTCCACTTCATTGGCTGAAGGACCTTTTGCATAAAAAAGATGGTGCACCCGGGTGTTGTTGAAGCTATTGAGAATGGAAATATGATTGGCAATACCGGCCGCCTGCTGTTGACTTATCAACAGGTGTGCTATATCTCTGTCGGCAATATGTGTTCTGTCACAAATATTCCAGTAAAATGGATGCGGTTTCCAGGACGAAAATTGTATGCCTGCATTTACATCCGGCATCAGGGGCGCCCAGGCATAATAATTATCAACACTGCCCCAGGTTACCCATGCCGGCGACCAGTCGTATCCGGGTACCCATAGCCAGCCATAAGCATCATCATACATCCACCTGCCATAGTGAAAGGGGGCCCAGCCCCAGCTATAACCGGAAGCCCAGGCCCACCCTTCGTTAGAATATACCCAGTAGCCGTTGGTAGCATAGGGCCTGAAATCGCTCTCTGCATTGGGGCTCCATACATGTCCGTAACCGGGATAGTCTATCCAGTTGCCATACGGCGAAAGTTCATCATAAAAGGTTTGGTAAGTAATACTGCCGGCAACAGGTGGCGCATCCTGCGCAGTTGCTGTAACGCAGCTGAAAAGCAGCGCCATTGCTGCAATTAATATATAGTTATTGAGTAGAATCTTTTTCATGATTTGATATATTTGGTATGGTACAACGTAAAGTTGGTGCAATTGGGGCGGAGCATCAACGACTACTCTTTCAGCGGGCAAAAACTGTCGGCGAAATGGGATAACAATTATCTGGTTACCTTTCATTGTTTAAAAATCCGGGTGCGGCCCAAAACCATTCATGCATGAGCGATGATATTTTACAACAGATAAAAGACGCCAATACAGGCAGGGAGCCCGGCCCGCTTGCAATTAAATACAGGGCCATGGCAGAAAGCCCCTTTCGTTTTTTCAGGGGAAGCTGCCAGTTGTTTTACCAGGAGCTGGTTCAGCAATACCCGTTTCCGGCATCGCCCAATGTATGGGCCTGTGGCGATCTGCACATAGAAAACTTTGGTAGTTATAAAGGCGGCAACCGGCTGGTGTATTTCGATTTGAATGATTTTGATGAATCAATGATGACGCCTGCTTTATGGGAAATTTGCCGGTTAACTGCGTCTGTACAGGTGGCAACCAATGAAGCCGGGTTTTCAAAGGAAGAAAAGCGCGGGCTGTTGCAGGCATTGATGGATTCTTACAGACAAACTTTGCAAAAAGGGAAAGCCGTTGTTATAGAAAATGGCGCGGCCAGGGGTATTATAAGAAAACTGTTTACCAAAGTGGCAGACAGAAAAGAAATGGACCTGGTTAAGAAAAGAACGGACAGGGAAAATCCTGGCAAATTGCTGATAACTGAAAGGCTTTTTGCCCTGCCAAAACAGGAAAAGAAAGCAATTATAAACGCTTTCGATCAATGGCTCAGCGATAATGCACACGATGATAAAAAGGTGCTGGATGCGGGTTTTCGCATAGCCGGCACCGGTGGTATAGGCGTAAAACGCTACATACTGTTGCTGGCACGTACCGGCAATACGCCCAAAAAATTATTAATAGATATGAAGCAGGCCATGCCGCCCGCTGCAGGAAGGATGGTAAATACGCCTCAGCCCTTGTGGAAAAATGAAGCAGACCGTGTAATAAGCATACAGGAAATGATGGAACATGTATCGCCCGCTTTTTTATCGTCTTTTCAATATGCCGGTAGCTGGTTCGTAATAAAGGAATTACAACCCACAGCCGATAAAGTAAATCTTTTTCAGACAATCGGGGCAGCATCCTGCATGCAGCATTATCTTTCAGACCTGGGTACGCTTACAGCATCGGCACAATTACGCGCCAGCGGAAGAAAAGGATCAGCTACAGCAGATGAATTGTGCGCGTTTGCCATAGACAATAACTGGCAGGGCATACTTACAGACTGGTCTGAAACATATGCAGAACAGGTAAAGAAGGATTATGCTATTTTTAAAAACGCCTGGGAAGGCGGTTTCTTTAACAGTTAACTACATACTGACCAATAAACCGAAACAATTATGGATAGTGAAATACTGATTCGTTTCCTGCTGGCTGCCTTATGGGGTGGTATTGTGGGGCTTGAAAGAGAGTACCGCAGTAAATCGGCCGGTTTTCGTACCATGATAATGATATCAACCGGAGCTTGCTTTTTTACGATTATGTCCAAGGCCATTGGCGACCCCGCTAATGGCGATCGGATTGCTTCCAATATAGTTACCGGCATTGGATTTCTGGGTGCGGGTGTTATATTCAGGGGCGGAGAAAACAGGGTAAGCGGTATTACTACTGCTGCTACTATCTGGGCGGTGGCCGCCATTGGCATGGGCATCGGCGCAGGATATTATTTTGCATCGGCCTCTGCCAGCGTGCTGATAATTTTTGTATTAACCATACTGCCCTATGCAGAAAATAAAATAGATAAAATAAGCCAGACAAAAACTTATTTAATACAAAGAAGTTTTACAGATGAAGCGGTGCAGTTGTACGAAAATATGATGCAGCAGCATAAACTATTATTTAAAAGAACTTCCCTGGTGAAACAAAGGGATATTATAACGATGACCTGGGAGGTGCGCGGCGCTGCAAAAAAACATGATGAATTCTGCCGCGCAATATCAAAAGATGAAATGGTACAGCGGCTCGAATATTGATGTTCAAAAAAAACAATCCCCGGGAGCGCTGCCTTCCGGGGATTATTTTTACTGCACGTATCATAATGAAGTGAAATAGCCTGTAAGCCCGTCCGGGGTAACCTGCACTACAATTGTTTTATCGTCTTTTTGCAATTCAACAAAATAATTGTCTTCGCCGTCAAACTGGCTGTTATATAAAACCATGTTGGTATCGTTGTTTTCGTTGTCATCGAAGAAAACAATTTTCTTAACTGTATAATCTTTGTATTCTTTTAGTATTTGCTTTTGCCCTGCTTCCGGCAAATCTGCAAAGCTTACGAAATTGGTAGTACCCACCAGGTCGGAATTGACATCGTAAAAGGCAGTAGTGGGTACCCCGTTATTGTTAAAGACAACCTCATCAAAATTTTTTGATCTTGTCCATACAACACCGGGAATGTTCCCGAATTTTCTGTAAAATTCCTGTTTTGACTGATAGCTTACTTCTTCCGGTCTTTTAAACATGCTTTTTTCTGCCTTTTTTTCCTTCCGCATCTCTTTTCTTTCCTCCCTGGAAGGTTTATCATTTTTTGAAATGGCATTTCCTGTATTTGCCCGGATGCCTGTTGCGGCCATTAATAGGGCAACGGAGGCAAAAATTATCTTTTTCATCTTGGGTAATATTTGTTTTAAAAATTGTTTACTTGTTTGTTTAAATAGGCATTGCTCACTTTTACTATCAGGGGTTCGTTGGCGGGCTCATCTTTTATTGCAAGGTTGAAATCTGCGGGGTTGAAACGAATCATCACCGAAATGGTATAACCTTCGCCCGAATTGCGCGGCTCCAGTGTATATTGAGCTGCAATTTTTTTGCTTATATTGTTTAATGTAAGTGTGCCTGTAGTAGTCAGATTTTTTGCCGCTGCAAGTTGTACCGGCAACTGGCTTTTATCGAGGTTCATGGTAAAGTCTGCGACACCGGCTGCTGATGAATCTGCTGTTTCAGCCAGTGCGGCAATCATTGTTTTTATTTCTACCAGGCCTGAATAATCTGAAAATATGATTACCGATGAGGGCAATTTTTTTTCTATCCATTGGTTGCCGTTATTTTCAAGTGCTTCGGTTGCGGCAGCACGGTACATTTGCGTATATGACCGGGGGCCCGCAAAAGCCATAATGCTGATAAAAAACACGACAATGGTTATCTTTTTCATGGCTAAATGATTTACATTAATTGAGCAGGTCGTTTGCCCCGCGGCCATATACCGGGAACCTGAAAGCGATTTCGCAATCATCGTGGGCATTGTCATACAGGTAAAAACTGATATCCCATTTACCGGGTGTTTCATGGCCGCTGGCTGTTTTGTCAAGCACCAGTAAACCCGAACAGGTATCGGCAGTATCCTCGTCCCGTATAATACCTTCTATGATAAACACCAGGCCATCGTTGTTATCATCGGCCAAATCAATGGTAATTCCGGGAAAAATACTGGCTTCAATGCTTACCCTTTGCTGGTGGCAGGCGAACCAGGTTTGCTCTGCATGCCTGTTAGACGCCATCATATACTGCCAGTCGCCCTCGAGCCTGAAATTTTCCTGTTCAAAATCAATATCTACATTTACCAGCGATGCCGGTTTACCGGCAGGTTGATTTTCTGCAGGTACATTGTTCATTATCTCCGCAGCCGGAACAACGGCATAACTGAATGTTTTAAAAAGAACAGGTTTTTTCATGGCGTTTGTTTTTGACGATGTAAAACTAATTATGCAAAGGCCTTTGAAAAGTGGCCAATCGTTGAAAAGGCAAATGGAATCGGTGAGTGCAACGGAACTACAGTGTGGAATAAAATGCACGGGCTTCTTCAAGGGCCGAATGGCAGGTTTGTATTACAGATGCAATGCTTTCGCTGTAGGCTGGTTGGTCGGGGCTTTCATATTCCAGCATATCAAGGCAAGACTGCACCTGGTCAGACAGGCCCATAACAGACACGGTTGTTTTCATGTTGTGTGCAAGCTGCCTGATGCTGCTGATGTCTTTATCCTGCCATGCTTTTTCCAGTAATTGTAAATCTTCAGGTATTTGTTCAATGAATTGTCCGGTGACTGTTTTTTCGTACGCCGTATTGCCGTTGCTTATCTCCTGCATGTATTGCAGGTTAATGGATGAATAATTACTGCCGACTTTGGCAATATTCTTTTTTGTTGAGCGGGCAGCCGGTTCTGTAAAGCGGGAGATAATCTTTAACAGGGCTGTTTCATTTATTGGCTTCGATATATAGTCATTCATGCCATAGCCAATGCACGTTTCTCTTTCTCCTGCAAGTGCATGTGCCGTCATGGCTATAATGGGCGTATCCAGCTTCAGGGTTTGCCGGATGTATTGAGATGTTGTATAGCCATCCATTTCCGGCATCTGTATGTCCATCAGTATTAAATCAAAGCTTTCCTGCTGCAGGTGCTCAATGGCCTCTTTACCGCTTCCGGCAATGATAAAAGACAGTTGCCAGCTGCCAAGCAGGTGTTTCATAAGACTTTGGTTTATCATATTGTCTTCTACCACCAGCACATGTGCACCGGCAAATGTTGCGGGCATTGCATCAGTCATATCAACAGCTTCCTGCTTTGCAGGCAGGCTGTCAATGATTTTATATGGAATAACAAACCTGAATTCACTTCCCTTACCCGGTTCGCTTTTTACTGTTATTGTTCCATTTTGAAGTTGTACCAGGTCTTTTACTATCGAGAGTCCCAGGCCCGTTCCGCCGTATTTGCGGGTAACAGAGGCTTCCGCCTGGCTAAACCTGTTGAAGATGGAGGGCAGGGCGGTTCTTTCGATGCCTATACCGGTGTCGGATACACTAAATGCAACCAGGATGGTATTTCCGGTAGTGCCCGCATTGCCGGCCTCAATATGTATACTGCCGTTTTCTGTAAATTTTATGGCATTGCCGGCGAGGTTTACTAAAATTTGCGTCAGCCTGCTGGCATCTCCTTCCAGCAAATCCGGCACATCATCATTCACAGTGGCGGTTAGTAACAGTTTCTTTTCTTTTACTTTTTGCTGAAACATGGTTTCAACAGAATGCAGTAATTCGCGCAGGCTGAACGGCACCGGCTCCACACGCATCATACCAGCTTCAAACTTTGAAAAATCGAGTATATCATTCACTATGGTAAGCAGGTTTTCGCCCGATTTTTCAATAGACCGGACATAGACCGAACTATCCGCATCAAGATTTTTTTTCTTCAGCAAACCGGTAAATCCAATAATAGCGTTTAATGGTGTACGTATTTCATGGCTCATATTGGCCATAAAATTTTCTTTCACTTTTGCGGCTTCTTTTACCTGTTTTTCTGAAGCATCCAGCTGCGTTATCAACTGGTTTTGCCGCCGCACCCTGCTAATGATAAACCAGAACAAAGCGCCGCCGCTGCAGGCAACCATGATAAACAACACCGTGCCCCAGCGCCGGGCATCCTGTCCGCTTTTGTCTACAGAATCAGTGATGGCGGTAAGCAGGTGGCGGCGGCTGCTGTCGAGTTGATGGGTTATTGAAGTGATGGAATCAGTCAGCTCTTTTCCCCTTGCGCTGTTGATAAGTGTGTCGGAGGCCTGTTTACCATCGTGATAGAGTACCCGCAGCGCACGATGGTTGAAATAAATTTTTTCATGAATAACATTATCAAGCTGGTCGATATATTTTACGGAGCTGTCATTGTCGTCTATTTTTTGCAATTTTCCCAGGTTGGTTTCTATGGCGTTTATTGCCAGTTGCAACCCCGCGATATTGGAAGTGTCTTTTGAACTTAATGCTTTGGCCACGCCCGATTCAACGGAAACGATGTTTTTTCTTAAATCCCTCAGTTCGGCCTCTACCTTAAACTCATTGAGTACTTTTTCATTGCCGGCTATCAGGCTGTTAATGTTTTTTGCCGAATTGTACTGGATAAAAATCAACAGCAATGTGCCCGCTATAAATGCGGCTAGTATATAATAAATGAAACGGTTACTGGCCATGCTGCAGAATGAAGCTGCTAATTTAAATTAAAATTACCGTTGCCTGTGGTGTGCCGGTGGCAGGTTAATATAAGCCGATAAAATATAAATAAGCAGCGCAATGCTAAGCGCCATGCCCACCAGCAGGGCCAGTAAAAGAAAGAAATGGCTGCCCGTGTCTATGTGTAAAAGAAACAGGTAAGATAATTTTATCAACCCCGATACATCAGCAAAAAATAAAATGGTGTAAATCGTTTTCATTGTATATACCGGTTTTAAATGATTAATGAATGAGTTATCTTAACAGGTTATTACAGCAGATTGCCCATGCCTGTTCAGCAAAAGAACGGCGCGCGGGAGCCAATAAATAAGCCCGGCTGAATGAATGATGATATTATTTCGCCTTGATTTTTACCGGTGATATGGTATCAGTGCCAGTCTGTATGTTTTTTTCTATCGTAGCAGGATTCATGTAGCGTTCATATTTACTATCGCCTTTATATACATAGTCAGAACCCCGCCAGAAAACGGTGTGCATGGTCTTCCTTATGTACTTGCTCCAGGCTTCCAGGTCTTGTCCCAATCCGTGACGGATGCAAATCATATCTGTATTGTATTCAAAACGATCCAGGTAACGTGGCGACAGGTGCCCAACAGCCACTTTAAAACATTGCCAGTCATTCTTTGTTGAAAAATCAAGCACATGACTCAGTTCGTGTCCTATAACACCGATACGGGCTTCGGTACTAAGGTTTTGGAACAGCAGCGGCATTAGTTTGGAAGTAGTTTTGTTGCTGATGGTGATAACATAGGATCTATGGCCCCTGGGCATGAACATGGAAAAAAAGGTTGGCCTTGTTTTTAATGTGGCAAACGATTTTTTTATCCTGAATTTTACAGATACATCTTTCAGTTCCGGAAAATGCGATAAAGCTACCAGGGCTTCTTTCTCGTATCCGAACGGCAGCTGCTTATGGTCAGCATATTGCAGTAAATCCGCTGAATCAATACTTTGTAACGGGTTGCTGATTATTTCAATGGGTATGATTTTTTGCGCGTAGGATCTATTTAATATGCAAACACTTATCAGCAATAAAATCAGCCATTTATTGTTTTTCATCATGCTACTGCCTTAATACGCCGTAAAATTAAGCAATACAGAAAAAAATAGCGCCCGGAAGCGACGAATGGGGAAAATGAATCGGCGAAAAAGTAAAAAATACTGGCGAAGACGGGCGTATTACGTTGGGCTCCTACAGAATATTCATCCGTTTATTCAGTGCGCTGCGGTAAGCATCTGCCACGGGGATTGGCTTTCCATTAATGATGATGGCCCCGTCCTGTATGGTGTCTATTTTGCTGACAGCAACTATATAAGAACGGTGTACCCGCAGAAAGTTGTTTGCCGGTAATCTTTCTTCTACGGCCTTCAAAGTGGTATGCACGGCATAGAATTTTTGCGGGGTAAAAAGTTTTACATAATCGCCCATGGCTTCTGCATACAAAATATCCTGCAGTGCCAGTTTGCGGACGATATTGGAATCGCGTATAAAAATAAATTCATCTTCGTTTAGTGTTACTTCTTCGTTATTGCTTTGGCAAAGCTCCCTGGCTTTTTCTACGGCCTGCAAAAAGCGGGCAGGCATTACCGGTTTTACAATGTAGTCAGCTACGCTTAGTTCAAAAGCTTCTGCTGCATAATCTTTTTTTGATGTGGTAAAAATGATAACCGGGCATTTTTTACCCAGGTTTTTAATTAGTTCAAGACCGGTCATGCCCGGCATTTCTATGTCGAGAAACAATATATCAATGGCGTGTTCCTGCAGCAAATTATAGGCTTCCATGGCATTGGTACATTCGCCGGCAACGCTGATGTCTTTTACCTGGCTGGCCAGTTGTTTCATGGTAGTGCGGGCAATCTTATTATCATCTACTATAAGGCAGTTCATGCTATAAAAATAGCAATTATTGCCATTGTTCCGGCCCAGACCGAAAACTTGGTTTAAGGGGCAGGATTTTGTGAAGCTATGTATATCTTAATGTCATCATAATTGTACCAATCTGCGTTCTGTATCCTAAGTTTGTGATACTAAAAAAATAGTATGAAAATATCCATCTTATTTATTCTGGCCTGTTTTTGCATACTGACGTCTTCCTCAGCACAAAATAAACTGCCCCGGCCCATCCAAATGTTCAACGGAAAAAACCTGGATGGCTGGGCCATTAAAATAAAGGATCATCCGCTCAATGACAACTATGGCAATACATTCAGGGTAGAAGACGGCGTTATGAAAGTTAGCTATGATCAGTATGATGATTTTAAAGAACAGTACGGACATATCTTTTATAAGAAGAAATTTAGCGCTTACCTGTTGGTGGTAGAATACCGTTTTACGGGCAACCAGGTAAAGAATGGCCCGGGATGGGCCTATCGTAACAGCGGCGCTATGCTGCATTGCCAGAGCCCGGAGAGTATGAAGCTGGATCAGGACTTCCCTATATCAATGGAAGAACAATTGCTGGGTGGCAATGGTAAGGATGAGCGGTCAACTGTTAATTTATGTACGCCCGGTACCAATGTAGTACTGGATGGTAAATTGTATACACAGCATTGCGTTAACTCAGGCTCCAAAACCTACCATGGAGATCAGTGGGTGCATATAGAGGCGCTGGTGCTGGGCGATTCTATTGTTAAGCATATTGCAGACAAGGACACTGTACTGGTGTATACAAAACCACAATACGACGGGCGCGATAAATGGGTAAAGGGTATGGGGTATAAAGATGGCGACCTGATCCATGAAGGCTATATTTCGCTGCAAAGCGAAAGCCATCCCTGCGAGTTCAGGAAGGTGGAAATTTATGATTTGAGTAAGTATATGAATAACCCTGAAAAGTTAAAACAGGTAATAGCGTTGTTGCAGAAACGGAAAATGTAGCATTTGAAATAAAAGCCACCACAGATTTTATAGATGCAGGTGGCTGCTATTTATTCGCGTGCATTCCCGGGAATAAGCTACATCATAAAAAAAATTTACCTTCGGGTCATATGGATGCGGCAGTGCTGAAACATAAATCTCCCGAACAGTTAAGGGTGGCTACAAGTGTGTTTTTTTTCATCTCCGGTTTTGGTTATTCTACCTGGGCTTCAAGAATACCGTCAGTACAACAACATCTGCATCTCAATGAAGCACAATTGGGGGCGGTTTTGCTGGCCATGCCTGTGGGACTTCTTTTAACACTTCCCATTACCGGCAGGCTGCTGGACCATTTTGAAAGCAGGATGATCATGTTTATCGGCGCGCTTATTTTCAATGTGCTGCTGGCATTGCCGGGTGTTGTTGTAAGCACATGGCAACTGGTGCTGGTATTGTTTTGTTTCGGGTCGGCCAGAAACCTAATGAACTTATCGGCCAATACACAGGCGGTATATGTGCAGGCCCTGTACAGCAGATCGATACTTACCACCATGCATGGTATCTGGAGCATTGCCGGTTTTGCCGGCGCAGGCCTGGGCTATTTAATGATACTCTTCAACGTAAAGACTGCCTGGCACCTGCTTTCAGTAAGCATTGTGCTGGTGGTGAGTGCCATCATTTGCTTTCCTTATACACTTGAAAGAAAACCGGAGCCGCAGGCTAAAAAACCAGTGTTTTCATTGCCCGACAGGCAAATGATGAAATTTGCGCTGATTTGTTTTGGGGTTATGGCCTGCGAAAATATAATGTACGACTGGAGTGGTATCTATTTTCTAAAAGTTATCCATTCTTCAAAAGCAGCATCTATTGGCGCTTATGTTATATATATGGTGATGATGACCATTGGTCGTTTTGCAGGCGATAAACTGGTAAGCATTATCGGCATAAAAAAATTACTTACCTACAGCGGCTGGTTTATTTTTTGCGGTCTTATGATAGCGGTGGTATTACCGTTTCAGGTTAGCGCAAGCCTGGGTTTTGCACTGGTGGGCCTGGGTGTTTCCTGTATAGTGCCGCTGGTTTTTAGTATAGCAGGCAAAATGAAAGGCATCAATGCCGGTCAGTCGCTGGCGGCCGTATCTACTATTGGGTACCTGGGTTTTCTGCTGGTACCGCCAATGGTGGGTTTTATAGCACAGGCCACCAATTTGCAATGGTCCTTTGCCGTTATAGCGTTAATGTCAACGATTATTATCTTTAATGTAGCCAGGCTGCCGGATGTAGAGGCAGGAGAGAAAGATATGGTGCAGGCAGAAGAGATATAGTTTTGTTTGCAGGGTACCGATGCGGTATAGCTATCCGGTACATTCGTCTATTGCCTTGCTGATGTTTTGCAGACCGGTTTGAAAGGTGGCTGCGTCCGTCCAGCCAAAACCAATGCGCATATAGGCAGCCGGCATGGCAAACCAATGACCGGGCCCCACCATTGTGCTGTATTTTTGCATAAGTATAGTGTAAAATTTTTTAGTATCAATATTAGTGTTAGCGGTAAACCTGGCAAAACAAACCACGCCGCCCTCTGGTAAAACCGCTTCCATCCTTTTTTCTTGCTGCAACCATTGGCGGAGCAGGCCATAATTTTGCATGGCCTTTTTGTTAATAGCAGGCGCAAACTTTTCTTTTTGCCGGTAAAACTGGAAGGCGGCTTCTTCGTCGAGCGCTGAATTGCTGATGTATATCATTTCCTTGGCCGCCAGGAAAAGTTCCAGCAAATTTTCATCCTGTGTTATCAGCCACCCAATTCGTAAACCAGGCAGGCCAAATGCTTTTGATAAAGAAGACACACTGATTATTTTGCGGCTACTGGCAGCCAGTGGCGGATAAGGCGTTTTGAAACATGCATCCCGGTAAGTTTCATCTGCCAGCAACCAAATATTTTTTTTCTCTGCTATATCCGTTACCCGCTCCAGTTCGCCGGCAGTCATCAGCATACCGGTTGGATTGTGTGGTGTGGTGATACTGATGAGTTTTGTATTGGGTTGTATGGCAGCTTCAATAGCGGCTGTGTCAATGCGCCAGTTGTTGTCGAATTGCAAATCAATATAGGTAATGGCGCAGCCAATGGCCAGGGGCACTTCAATATTGGTGGCATAATTGGGCCTTATCACTATTAAATGATCTGTGGCGGTAAGCAATGAACTGTTGATGATGAACAGGGCGCCCGCGGCGCCATTGGTCAGCAAAACATTTCCTGCCTGTACGCCTGCTTCTGCTGCTATCAGTTTTCTTAAATCATTGTGCCCGCGATGGGCAATGTATTCAAGTTTTAAATTATCAAGGGAAAGACCCAGTTCATGAAACTGCAGGTCGGTAACAGAGCTTTCTGCCAGGTTGTATAAAATATTGCTGTAGCCGGTTTCCTCGGGCGATTCTTTTTCTATCGGCATTCTTTTGTATAACATAGCCTGCAGTTTAATGGCAACAGTTTACTGCTGCCGGGATACGGAGTTACAAAAAAAATGGGGTAATAAAAAATGCAGCCCGGAGATCGTCAATTGTTGGTGAAAAACATCAGCAAAGTCGCGAAACACCAACAAGGGCGTGAACACCAACAAAGGCGTGAAAGTTCAATAAAGATTTGAAGTACAAGTGAGTGACACAAGAATGTTCAATATGATTTCAAATGCCGGTTCAGAAAAAATATACTTCCGGCCATTGTTCCCGCCATTGTTGATCTTGTGATCAACAATTGATGCTGTACGAAGTCTCCGACTTCGTACAATTTATGTTCTTTCCGAACTTGGTTCGGCTGGTAAAAAAAGATCAGGGTCATCGAAATGAAAGGATAAATATGGTGCAGAATGCCGGGGAAAATTTTTCAATAAAATATGCAGCACAGGCGAGTGACACAAGATGCCATAGCAGCATCCAAACTCCTTTCTCTTTGTTCTCTTAGCTACACAGATAAAGCCCGGCTGTATTTATTACGGTATTGAACAGGCGATAAGCCGGTGATTTTTTTAAAAGTAGTACGAAATGCCTTGGTATCTGTATAGCCAACATTGTACATTACTTCGTTTACATTTTCGCGTGAGGATTCGAGCCCTTTTTTTGCGGCTTCCATTTTTACACGCTGTATATATTCTACCACGGTATTCGAAGTAGCTTTTTTAAACCTGCGCTCAAGGTTGCGGCGGCCCAGCGCCAGCATGGAGGCCAGTTGATCTACCGTGATCTTTTCTTCGAAATTATTTTCTATAAATTCCTGCGCTTTTTTTACCGGCTCATCTGTATGCGATTTCTGTCCCTGGAATATGATAAAGGGCGACTGACTTATTTTGTCAATATCAATCATAAATGCTTTGGCGGTAACTACAGCAACATCGCGTCCTGCATATTTTTCAACCAGGTAAATAAGCAAATTAAGATAAGCATAGGCGCCGCCACTGGTATAAATGCCATCTTCTTCGGTCATAATCTTATCATCTACCAGGTTTACTTCAGGAAACAACGTTCTGAATTCATTGGCGGTTGACCAGTGCGTAGCGCATTGTTTTCCATTTAATAAACCAGTAGACGCCAGGAAGAAAGCACCGATGCACAGGCTGACTATTTCGGCACCTGCTTTGTATTGTTCTTTTATCCAGGGCAGAAAAGCCGCGTTTTCTGTCAAAGATTTTTGAAAATCGCTGTGAATGGCAGGTATGATAATCATATCTGTTTTTGATACATCCTGTATTAGCAGGTCGGGTTGTATGGTAAACAGTCCGTCTCTTTGCCTGGTCTCTTTAACAAGACCTACCAGGTGAACGTCGAACAAAGGTTCTCTTTGCATGGCAGCAAGAATCTTGTTTACCTCTGTCAATATCTGGTGAGTACCATCAATATTAGGCAGGCTGGTATGACCCAGCGGCACGAGTATGGATACATGTTTCATAGAGTAAATATAAAAAAAAATATTGTCGCAATTACCCCTTTTATTGCCGTTTTTACACCCCCTGTAATATTAGCAAGCAGGGTAGGTTTGTAGCACATAAAATTTAATGTTATGGAAAAATATACTTTAACAAAAGATGTTCCGGTCTTTGGCTTCCAGGTGAAGTCTTTCCCCGAAGGCGTAGGAGATGCATTTGATACGTTAATGCGCAAAATTGAGGATGGCAAACAGCGCGCTTACTATGGCGTCAGCAAAATGGACGATAAAGGCGCCATTGTATATTACGCCGATGCAGAGGAAAAAATACCGGGTGAGGCGGAAAAGTATAAGTACGAGCGGAAAATAATACCCAGGGGTGATTACCTGGCAGAGACCATTCATGACTGGCACAACCCAGCTAAACTGGCCTGTATAAAAGACGTGTTTCATGCCATGATGCAGGACAGGCGGGTAGACAACACAAAGCCCTGTATTGAATGGTACAAGACAGAGGCAGAAATGCTTTGCATGATACAGATGGATCCGGACAAAGAATTATTTGCATCTATTGAGTCTGCGGCCAATGAATTATTAGCATTGCTGCTGCCTTTAAGCGAAGCGCAACTCAATACAATACCATTTAAGGGCAGCTGGACTGCCGCGCAACTGGCAACACATGTTACCAAATCAAATAATGGAATAGCCCAGGCTTTAGAAATGAAGGGAAAGCCCGCGGGAAGAAATCCGGAAAAAAGGGTGAAAGAGCTGCAGGATACGTTTTTAAACTTTTCCATTAAACTGCAATCACCTCCTTTTATTATTCCGGAAGAACAGCAGTATAAAAAAGAAGCGGTAACAGATGCTTTGAAAAAATCGAATGAACATTTGATGACGATAGCGATAGCCGCAAATCCAAAAGAAATAATCAACCTGCCCGCTGCTTTTGGCGAGATAACCAAACTTGAATTGTTTCATTTTGTATTGTATCATACGCAAAGGCATATTCATCAGTTGAAGAATGTCATCCGTCATATTTAACCTTCATCTCTCATCGAAAACCTGACAGACTATGTTGCTTAAAGAAAAAAATGCCGTTATTTACGGTGCCGGTGGTTCGCTGGGTGGCGCCATAGCGCGTGCTTTTGCGCAGGAGGGCGCCCGTGTTTTTTTAGCAGGGCGTACAAAAGCACAGCTGGATGCTGTTGCCAAAGCAATAATAGAAAAAGGGGGTGTGGCAGAAACAGCCACTGTGGATGCAATGAATGAAAATGCGGTAAATGAGTATGTTAATTCCATCGTAAAAAAATGGGGCAGTATTGATATTTCATACAATGCAGTCGGCGTGGAAGCCGTGCAGGGTTTTCCACTGTATGAAATGGCGGTGGCCGATTTTATGCGCACAATAACCATAGGCATGCAATCGCAGCTGATTACAACAAGCGCTGCCGCGCGGCATATGGTAAAAAAAGGGAGCGGTGTTATACTATCGCTTACTGCCACACCCGGTGGCATTGCCTATCCCAATACAGGCGGTTTTGGTGTATTGTGTAATGCAATGGAGGGCTTCTCCAGAAATCTTGCTGCTGAACTGGGACCAAAAGGCGTACGTGTTGTGTGTATGCGTTCTGCAGGTTCGCCCGATTCAGTAACATTCAAAACTGCCCTTGAAAACAAACCGGATATTATGAAAATGAGGCTTAAAGAAATGGCAGATGATACCATGCTGAAAAGACTTCCACTGATGCATGAAATTTCCAGTGTTGCTGTTTTCCTGGTTTCCGGTTTAGCCAGTGGTATAACGGGCACCACCGTTAATATCACCTGTGGTACTACCGTGGATTAATCATATTTTAGCTGGCAGCGGCCCAGACGGATTAATTATAAAGCAAAGAACCTGTCTAAAAATGATTTAAAATATTTCATATAAAGACGATTCAAACTTTGCCAGGTTCACACAGGCAATAAAATTCGAAATTCATCAACCAGCTTTGGCAAAGTTTCATCCTCGTGATACATAAAAAAATTATTTTTGGACAACTTTTGAAAGAGGATAAAAATGACGGAAAGCATAAACAGAACACGACGGCAGACTTTTTTTTTAATATTGATGCTGGGAGCATTGAATACTATTTCTCCCATTTCAATTGATATGTATTTGCCGGGTTTTCCGGAAATAGCCAAAGACCTGCAGACAACTATTGGCAATGTTGCTTTGTCAGTATCTGCCTATTTTCTTGGATTTGCGGCGGGGCAGATATTGTACGGCCCATTATTGGATCGGTATGGAAGAAAGCGCCCCTTGTACATTGGCCTTGGTTTATATGTGCTGGCATCGTTTGGGTGCATTGCCTTTAATTCAATCAATGCGTTATTGTTGTTCAGGTTTTTTCAGGCACTTACCGGTTGTGTAGCATCGGTTGCGGCGATGGCCATGGTACGTGATTTTTTTCCTGTAAAAGAAAGCGCCAAAATTATTTCGTTACTGGTATTGATTCTTGGTGCATCTCCTTTGCTTGCACCTACCATTGGAAGTTTTATTATTGCTGCACTGGGGTGGCGTTGGGTGTTTGTTATGCTGGCTATCATTGTTGTAATTATACTGGTAATTATTATTTTCTTTCTGCCTGAAGGACACCATCCGGATACGTCGGTGTCGCTTAAACCGCAACCCATCATAAAAGGATTTGCAGAAATACTGGTAAGGCGGCAGTTTTACGTATATGCACTGGCGGGCACATTTTCATTTGCCGGACTTTTTGTGTATGTGGCCGGCTCACCAGCTATATTTATGGAAGGGTTTCATGTAAGCGCAAAAACATATGGCGGTATTTTTGCTTTATTGTCCGTAGGTTTTATAGGCGGAAGCCAGTTGAATCATGTTTTATCACGCCGCTGGTCGAACGAAGAAATTTTTAAAATGGCCCTGGTTATACAGGTGCTTGCCGCCAGTATTTATTTTATTGGGGCCTACCGGGGCTGGTATGGATTAACTGCCAATATTACCTGTTTGTTTATTGTACTGTCGTGTGCGGGTCTTACCTATCCCAATGCGGCGGCCATTGCCATGGCGCCATTTTCTAAAAATGCAGGCACTGCCTCTGCATTACTGGGTTTTATACAGTTGGGCATAGGCGGTTTAATTTCTTCCGGCGCCGGCATCCTGCATTTTAAAGGCAGCCTGGCTACTTCCATAACCATGATGGTTGCTGCCATGGTAGCATTGCTTATTTTATTAGTGGGCAGAACTAAGATATTGCAACCTGTTGCCGATGAAGTTAGCCTGTTGCATTAATGGGTTATTATAAATTGTCGCAATCATCCCCTTATATGTCGCATCCGGAACCCATGCAACCAAAACGTTTCATATAAATTTGCTATTGAAAGCTTGTTTATATTTTATCGTATGAGACGAGATAGTTTCCAGGCAATAGCAGACCCGACAAGAAGGGAGATCTTGGGAATTGTGGCCAGCCAGTCGCTCAATATCAATGCCCTGGCCGGCAATTTTAACGTAAGCCGTACCGCCATTTACAAGCATATCAAGATACTTACAGAGTGTGGGCTAATTGTAATAAAACAACAGGGCAGAGAACGTTATTGCGAAGCGAAAATGGAAAAACTGCACGAGGTTTCCGACTGGGTGGAACAGTATAGTAAATATTGGAATATGCAATTGGATGCACTGGAAACCTATCTTAAAAAAATGCAGCAGCCCGCCGCTACAATTCAAAAAAGAAAGAAAACGCATAAATAACGATTGCGCATTTATTCATCAAACTAAACCAACCGCCCATGAGCATCTTACTTACCATTATTAGCGTAATAGCAGCCTTGATTATCCTTTTGCTGCTTATTGCAATGTTTATTAAAAAGGAATATACAATAGAGCGTGAGATATCCATCAACCAACCGGTTCAGCAGGTTTTTAATTATATAAAATATTTAAAAAACCAGGATAGCTACAGCGTATGGAACCAGCTTGACCCGGCTATGCAAAAAACCTATACCGGCACAGACGGCACAGTGGGTTTTACCTATGCCTGGGACAGTACAAACAAGCAGGCAGGAAAAGGTGAGCAGCAAATTACTTCCATAAAAGAAGGTGAACGTATTGATATGGCGCTGCATTTTATAAAGCCTTTTGAAGGCAGATCGGTTGCCTGGATGAGTACCACGCCTGCGGCAGGCAACCAGTCAAAGGTGCAATGGGGTATAAATGGCAAAATGAATTATCCCATGAATATAATGCTGCTGTTTATGAATATGGAAAACATGATAGGCAAGGACCTGTCTGGCGGATTGGCCAATCTGAAAAAAATTCTTGAAAAATAAAGATCATATTTTTTACAGCTGATAAAACTGATTTGCAAACCACATAAAACACTTAGAATGACTATTAATCCTTATTTAAATTTTCCGGGTACCACCGAAGCGGCATTTAATTTTTACAAATCTGTATTTGGCGGGTCGTTTGGCATGCTGCAGCGCTTTAAAGAAACACCTGACGGCGCTAAAATGTCGCCTGAGTTGCAAAATCAAATCATGCATATTTCTTTGCCCATAGCGCCCGGGTATGTTTTAATGGCTACCGATGCACCAGCAGAAATGGGTTTTTCATTGAAGCAGGGCAACAATTATTATATCGCCATTAGTCCCGACAGCCGGGAAGAAACCAAACGCTTGTTCGACGGTCTGTCTGCCGGCGGTAAAATAGAAATGGATCTGCAGGATATGTTCTGGGGCGCCTATTACGGTTCGTTCGAAGACAAATTTGGTATTAAATGGATGGTAAATTATATGAAGGCATCATAAAAGTCAAAAGTCAAAAGGCAAAACCGATAACAAAGTTGAGAATAGTGCAGATGGATGGGATTGGCGGGCAACGTTCAGTGGCCTTAATTTTTTTTGTTCAGGAGAAAAACACAGTTGGGAATACTATTTTAACTACAGCAAAATTTATAGAAACTAAAAAGGATAATAATGAAAAAGATAAACATTCTCTATTGGATTTTTACCGGCCTACTGGTGGCACTAATGCTCATGAGCGGTATTCAGAACCTGTTGTCAACAGAGGCATCCGTTAAGCTGGTATCAGAACAATTGAAGTATCCAGCCTATTTTATACCTTTTATTGGCCTTGCCAAAACACTGGGAGCCATCGTAGTTTTAATTCCCGGCTATCCGCGTATTAAAGAATGGATTTATGCCGGGTTTACATATGATCTCACCGCTGCGTTGTATTCAACTATTTCTATAGGAGAGTCTTTTGCAATGTGGTGGCCCATGCTGCTGTTCTTTGTAATCCTGGCAGGTTCCTATATATACTACCACAAAAGATTAAAAGCTACTGGCTCGCCCGGTGTTAAATAGCAGGTTATGATAGAAGTTTTTAAAACAAATATCCAGGATGCCCTGCAGGCGAAATCACTGGTTGCTTTTCTACTGCATCATTTTCCGGATAGCAGGGTAAATATAGATTTGCACGATTGCGACAAAGTACTGAGAATAGAGGGCTGCGATTTCCTGCCCGCAAAAGTAATGATGCTGGTAAAGGAGAAGGGATTTGTGTGCAGCCTGCTGGAATGATCTTTTTAATAATGGATAGATACAGATACCTTTTTCGGTGTGCGGAAAACCCTGTATAACATTAATCATTAAATGCAATTATTGCACCTTACCAGACACCGTCATTTTTTATTTGATTGAACCCGAACCTGGTTTTAGCAGATGACTGGTGAAATTAGCAGCATAGCGTGTTGAAAAAAAGCCGTAGTCGTTACAACTACGGCTTTTTTGTGCTGGTTAAAAGGAAAGGTTCAATGGTAATTATTTATACGTGGCGGTAGCCGGGTGAAAATTTTTCCATGAGTGCCAGAATTCCTGGTACGACTGTACTGTTGTAAGCTGACTGTCTTTCAGTGCGCCTTCAATACAAGTTCCGTTCATGTTCCATACAGAATGGGTATCGCTGTCGGTTAAAGTATTCCGGAGGCCATTTTTTTCAAAATGAAGGGTTCGTCCGTTTACAATCCTGCTCCACACATGGAAAGAAGTGGAATCGTTTTCAAGCGCCAATAGTACAGGCATGCCCGGCAATGAATCTTCGATGGTTTGTTTTTTTACCAGCTCATTCCAATCGTATGCTTTGGTTTGATGCTGGTACACCACGCCAATTATCCAGGATTTAAGCTGCCAGGATGCTGAATCCCTTTTTTCAAGATCGCCATCTATAGTGCCTTTGTTATAGCCGGCCAGGTTCTTGTATTTTTTTTTATAGGCGCTGTCGGGTGCAAGAACTGTTGAGTTGGGATGCAACCGCATCCAGGCTGCCAGCGACAATTGCTCGGATGGAATTTCGTTTAGTGCCTGGCCTTTCAATAGCCCGGCAATGGCCACGCCCGTAGCCTGCTGCCACCAGCTTTTTGTTGTTGCATCTTCAAACATGGCATTAAAGTGATCCATGCCTACCAGCCGGAATATTTCTGGTTTACCATTTACCACCGGACTAAACACACGCCCTGTTCTGCAAACGGTACAGTAGGTAATGATGGCAGGCGTATGGCCAATGGTATCCCGCACCTGGTGATGGTAGCCAATAATTTGTATGGGGAAAGCCTTTGCCTCGCCGTTGATAGCAACACCAATAACCAGAACAGTATCGGCGCCGTTTTTATCAGCAGCCGTAAAATTTTTGTGTTTCGGCTGGTAAAACATTTTATCTGCTTCAAACCGGAAATTGAAAAAATAGAAGATCACTGCATAGAGAATCATCACCACTGCAAGCAGGATTCGTTGCCACCATTTATTGTTTCTTAAGGCCTGTATCAGCGGCAGCGCAATCAGCAATAGCAATACAATCCTGATCCATATTATGTTGCGGCCCAGCCAGTAGGCAAAATCAATAGTATTGGCCTGCTGACTTCCGGGAAATGGCATAATAAAATAGACCCGCGAAATTTCTGCTGCGAACAGCAATAAAAGGCCGGTGATTAAGATAAAACGTTTCATGCTGGTTTGATTTTATGTGCAGGGGGTTGGTGTAATTATTAAACAAATTTTAAATTGTTTTATCATTTATGGTGGTAATATTATACAGCTTTCACCAAAACCGCGTGGTTACGCTTTCAACTTGTTTATTGTTCAGACACGGGCAAAGGAAACTTATCCCATACATCATCGCCCGTTCTGTCAATGGGTAACTGGCTCAGTATACCATACCTGCGCATATCAATCCACCGGTGTCCTTCATAAAATAAAGAATACCTTCTTTGGTTCAGCATTTCCGTGGTTAATGCGGTTTGTGTTATGGTGCTGCTGTAAACTGGCAAATTATGTCCTGTTCTTATTTTATTTAGGGCCTTTACAGCTTCAGGAAAATTATTCTTTTGTATGTTGATCTCTGCATAGATCAGTATCAGTTCTTCGTTACGGATAATCGGAATTGTTCCGGTACCTGAGGTATATACCCATACATCCCTGTTGGAGGAAAGACCGCTTAGCGATGCTGTTGCTGTACGCAGTGTTGCTTTGCTGATCCTGTCGTCGCCTGTTTCCATATCAGTCGCAAAAGATGGATGTGCTACCCTTATTTCTCCTGTTTGATTTTGAGGAATAAACATTGGGTTCAGTTGATCGCCGGAACCAGTTCCAAAAACGTGCGCAGGTCCAAGGTTAAAAGGTTTGTCTATACCATAAAAGGACTGGTTCAATGCAGCCAGCGCAGCATCCCAGTTTTGCTGATAGATGGCTACCCTTGCTGCGAGTGCGCGGTTGAAGCCAAGAAAACCAGCTGCATCGTTAAAGCCTGCAAATCCGGCCAGCGTAAATGAAATATCGGCACCGCCCAGATCTGTTTTAGCAGAATCAAGTAATGAAGCAATGGCCGTTAAAGCATTTGGATAACCAATAAAAGCACCCATATGATCGGGGTCAGCCACATCAATCCTGATGCCATTGGTATAAGTAAGGTTCAGGTTTAATAAAAGCTGGTATGCCTTAATGGTTCTGGCAAAACCCGCGTAGCCCTTTTTTTGTGCGGCCGTTATGGTTGTTGAATTGGCTGCAGCCTGTATCAATACATTGCAGTTTTTAACCACCCTGTACCTGGCAGCCCAGGGATTGGTGATATAAAAATTGCTGCTGCTTAAAGTGCCCGCGTTGGCGCCCAGCAAATCTGTAACATACCTGGGTTCGGAACCAGAAAAGCGGTATCCTTCGCGGCCGATGGTGCCAACATCATCAAGGTAAAGGGCAATAGTATTGCGCATACCGGATGCTGTGCCGCTTACCAGGTTGTTCAATTCATCTTTGGTAGCATTGTTTAAAAAATCTTCAACCGTAGGACTGTTCAGGTTGCCGTAGTCTTTTTTGCACGAATAAAAAAAACAACTGATGCCAATCAACAGCATATTTATGATAATATATTTTTTCATGTAGTATTTTTTTTAAGCGATTATTTTCTAATCATCAAAGCGGTAAGTGCTATTTTAAAGTTCAATGGAAAGGTGGAAATCTGCACGTTTAACTGCAGGATAGGGATCTACATCCACGCCTGTAGAAAAGCCGGTGCCAAAATTGGATACCTCCGGGTCATAGGATTTGTATTTGGTAATGGTAATGTAATTATTCAGTGATACACCGGCACGTATGCCTTTTATGAACTTCACCGGCAGTTTTGTAAATGAATAATACAGGCCAATCTCGCGCAGGCGCAGATAGCCCGAATTTTGTACAAACTCTTCTGCTGTGGTACCTACTTTGGTGATCCTGTAAATACCATCGGGTAAACCGGCTTTATTGGTTACCTTATCAAAATCAGCACTGGTGCCGCCAAAATCATTTTGCAGTGTGGTTAAGTTCACATTTTGGCCGCCCGATTTCCAGTGCAACAAAAAGCGCAGACTTAACCTGTTCATAAACGTTATTTCATTGTAAGTACTCATCTGGAAACGGGGTTCCGCATCGCCCAGTTTGCCAACGCCTGTTCCGTTCAAACCTAGTATTTGCGTAGCAGATTTTCCTTCCTGTATCTGGAAAGAGCCCAGTACATATCCAAAAGAACCCTGTGGTACGGAGGGAATGGTTAATTTGGTTACCAGCGACCGGTTGAACCAGAAATTAACGTATGTGTTCCAGGTAATGTTCCTGGCTGCAACCGGCCTTGCATTCAATCCCAGTTCAACACCACGGTTACGCAGGTTGCCCGCATTTACCCATTTGTTGGTGAAGCCAGATGAGGAAGGCAGGTTGCTTTGCATTAAAAAATCATACACGTTTTTATTGTAGTAGGTCAGTTGAAAAGAGGCCCTGCCTTTCAGTATGCTAAAGTCAATACCTGCTTCAAACTCTGTTTGTCTTTCTGGTTTAATGGCAGGCGATCCTTCAGATAAACCTACAATAACACCGGGGTCGCCCGCAATATTAGATACAACCAGCGGGGTAAACTTGCTTCCATAAGCAGGCACATTGTTTGCCTGGCCGTATGCTGCGCGCAGCTTCACATTATCAAAGAATCCCTCTCTTACAATACCCATACGGGTCAGGTTCCACGAAAGTCCTGCCTTTGGATATAGATAGTATTTGCCGGGGTCACCGTTATTGGAAGACTGATCAAAACGTGCACCCGCTGTCAATAAAATGGCGTCTGCAATAGTGACTTCTTCCTGTACGAAAATGCCATTGTTCTGATACCTGCTTTTGAACTGGGTGGCATTTAGTGCGCCGGCCTGATCAACATTTGATTGGCCGGATATGACCTGGGTGGCTACATTCAGTAAATTATTGTAGTTGCCGGTTTCCTGAGTTAATCCGGCAGACGTAGTGAGCGATAACTTATCTGATGCAGTTAACACATTTACCAGCGAAAGAATATAGTTGGTATTCAGGTTTTTTGTAAAACCCTGTATGGATGTTCCTTTTGCTACAGACTGAAACTGCAGGTTGCCCGGAAAAAGCGCATTGGTTTCCAGGTTATAGAAATCAAATCCACCCCTGGCAATAAACCGGGTAGTACTTGTATTGCTTTTTTGCAAAACCGCGTCCAGGTTAATACCCGTAATAAACCGGTTTACAGATTCATTGTTTCTCATCAGTGCAATAGTTTGCAAAGGGTTGGATGCGGCAAAGGGGTTGTTTGGATAATTCCCGTTGGCATCGGGATGCAGTTCTGCAAAGGAGGGTGTAGAAGACAATGCAATTCCAAAAGTTACACCTGTATTGTCATTGCCTGTCAGTCCCCTGTCTGAAGAACTGTTGATGTAATTGGTGCTGATGCCAATTTTGATATTGTCGGTAAGCTTATGTTCCATATTCAGGCGGATACTGTTATTGCGGTAGCCAGTATTTTTAACAATACCGCCTTCATCTTTTTGTGCCGCTGAAAAATAAAAGTCTGTTTTTTCATTGCCGCCGCTCATGCTCAGCACCGTATTTCTGGCAAAACCCGTATTCCCGAATACTTCTTTTTCATAATCATAAATTTTACCGGCGGCTTTTGCCGCGGTAAATTGCTGGCTCAGCGCGGCGCTGGTAGTGGGATCGCTTGATAGACTGGCTGCCCTGTCTGCGGTAAATTCCCGGACACCCAGCAATTTTCTTACTTTAATAAAACCAAGGTCCTGTGAAACTGCTACCTGTGTTTTTCCCTGTTTACCTTTTTTTGTGGTAATGATAATAACGCCTGCAGCGGCTTTGGAGCCGTAAATAGCAGCGGCGGAAGCGCCTTTCAGGATTTCAATGTTTTCGATGTCTTCTGATCGTATATCCGCAATACGGCTGGAAGGATTGTCCTGGGCGGAAGCGGGCGCACCGCCAGCAGTAGAACTGGTAATAGCGTTGATACCGGCCGAAGTAGCTGTGTTATCAACAAAAACACCATCTATAACATAGAGCGGTTGTGTATTGCCGTATACTGAAGTTACACCCCGTAGTTTAACAGAAATGCCCCCGCCGGGCGCACCTGAATTGGCATTGATATAGGCGCCCGGAATTTTTCCTTCCAGCGCTGCATCAAATGTTTGCGCCGGCGCCACACCGTTTAATTCTTTTGATGAAATGGTTGCTACTGCGTTGGCAAGGTTCCTTCTCTTAACGCTGGTAGCAAGACCTGTTACCACTATTTCGTCCAGCCGCGCCGCATCTTCCCGCAGTACAACCCGCAAGTCACCCGCAGCAGCGCCAGTATTAGTCATCATCGTTTTATAACCAATGGAACTGATGCTGAGTTCTGTATTTTCCGGAACAGTTATTGTGAATTTTCCATCTGCGTCAGTTACCGTTGCCTGCAATGTTTTTTTTACAGTAATGGTTGCGCCCGGAATTGGATGGTTTTTGCTATCGGTAATTTTTCCCGTAATGGGTTTTGACTGGGCAAATAATAAATCGGGCAGCAGGACACCAGTTATCAGTCCTGCAAGAACAAATAATATTTTTTTCATTGGCTTATTTTTAGGCGTTGAATATAAATGAGGGTTAATAAATAGTACCGGTAAACTATACTGGCTGACTGGTTGAAAACACATGGCTACCATAACCATGTTCGGCCACCTGTCTTGCTCTTGGCGGATAAGTGGAAAGATCCGATGGTGTGTTGGCTGAAAGGCCATCAACATACCGGTTAAACAAGCAAAACATGGCAGCTATGAGCACCGTGTCGTGAATATCCTTATTAGTTGCACCCAGTGACTTTGCGTAATCTATTTGATCGGGTCTTACATATTTGCCACCTTTTTGTACGCTTGCCGCAATTGAAAGCAACGATTTCAGTTTGTCTGAGATGGGTGCATTTTCATAATCCGCTTTTACATTATTTACCAGTTCGCGGTCCCCGTTTAAATAGCAGGCGGCAATTTCTCCATGCGACTGATGGCAATAAAAGCAGTCGTTGAGGTATGAAACATGCGCAGCTATTAATTCACGGTCGGCCATGCTGAGGCCTTCGTTGCTGCGCAGTAACAGATTAGCCAGTGCGCCCATTGGCTCGGCGGTAGCAGGACTAAAGGCCATTAGCGACCGGATGCCGGGCAGATTTTTGTCTACTTCTATGTAGGGCATTGTATATTTTTTTGAAATAATTAAATAGTTAAGAGAGCCGGCGTTCTGCGAGTTTAGTTCCTTCTATCCTGGCTTTTATTTTTGCAAATGCAATATCCCTGGAAGTGGATACATCATCGGCAAAGGGAGAAAAGCCACAATCGTCTGTTGTGCCCAGTTGTGAAATGGGAATAACGGCAGCGGCTTCGGCAATCACATCAGCAATTTCTTCGGGTGTTTCTATACGTGGCACCAGCACATCGGTTACTCCTAAAAAAATATGCTGATCGGGGCGCAGGTTCTTTTTAATGGACGCCAATACAACGGCCTTGTCCTTTTCACCCGCATACTCCAGGTAAAAATTGCCTGCTTTCAATTGCAATAACAGCGGCAACAGATCAGCATAACTGATATCTGCGCTATGGGTAGAATCATGGTCGCCGCCCGGGCATGAATGCACCCCGATCCTTTTTCGCTCGGCTGCGGTAAAACGTTCAATTACTTTGTTGTTGAGATCAATAAAGGTTTGCAGCAGGCCGCCGCTCGGGTCAAGCTTCAGGGAAAGCCTTGCTTCAGTAAAATCTATCTGCACATTGTATGCGCCGCCCATCAGGCTTTTCCTGATATCGGCTTCTGCCTCATTTAAAAGATCGCTGATAAATTGTTCGTGAGAATAATTGTCAATGCCTTCAGGCGGATACAAAAGGCTGATGGCTGATACCGCAATCACAGCCTGCTTTACCGGTAAAGCAGTCAGTTGTTTTGCTTTTTTCAGATAGGTATCGGCGTAAGCAGAATAATGAAAAGGCCCTTTTGTTATTTTGGGCAATTGCCTTGTATGGCCGTCTGCAAAAGGAATAACCACACCATCGGGTGCCAGGTTTTGCAGACCGCTGATAGGGTAGGTGGCAAAACTGGGCTTTGTTTGTTCGCCATCGGTGATTACGGGAGATCCTGTTGTTTCAAATCTTTTAATAGTATCTTTCAGCGCCTGCTCAGATAATTCAGCGAATTCGTCAGCGCCTATTTTTTGCTGCGTCAATGCCTGCATACCTTCAAGCAGGTAAGCCGGGCGGGGTATGCTGCCGACAGGCTCGGTTAATATTTTCATATCGTTTTGTTTGGATGTGTTGAAAAATAAAATCCATTTTCTCTTTGGGGTTGCTGCAGCGGCAAACGCATTGATTGAGATACTATTTATGCGGATTGCTGTTTGCGTAACCCTCTGCTGCGCGCATAGCAGCCCGTTCAATGTATACCTGCCTGTCTTGCGGAGCCCATGTATGTAAACCGTCTACATAACGGTTAAACATGCAAAAGGCGGCCGCTATCAGCACCGTGTCGTGTATCTCCTGGTCTGTTGCACCATGGCGCCTGGCATTATCAATTTGCTGCCCGGTAACATACTTGCCGCCTTTCTGTACACTGCCCGCTATTGAAAGCAGCGATTTAAGCTTGTCTGAAATGGGTGCCGACTGGTAATCCTGTTTTATGGCGTCAATAAATTGCATGTCGCATTGAAAATAATGCTGCGCCATAGCGCCATGTACATGCTGGCAAAAGAAACAGTCGTTCAGGGTTGATACGTAAGCGCCTATCATTTCTCTTTCGCCGCGACTGAGTGAGTTGTCTTCACTGTGCAACAATATTTCCGCCAGTTCATTTAAAGGCTTTGCTGTTTCGGGGCGGAATGCCATCGGCCCCCTGATACCGGGCAAATCGTTTGGTAAATCAATGTATGCCATGGACTACTTTTTAGTTGGTTGCGGTAATATATACCCGTTTTTCATGCGTTCGCCCATGGTTTCATACACAGCCGGGTCGGTTGGCGTGAAACTGGCAAGACCGTCTACATAGCGGTTAAACATAGAGAAGGCAGCAGCTATCAGTACGGTATCATGTATTTCGCGATCGGTAGCGCCCTGGTTCCTGGCAGCAGCAATATCTTCCGGTTTTACTTCCTTGCCCAGTATTTGCACTTTGCCGGCAATATGCAGCAATGATTTTAGTTTAGCGCTTATGCCAGACTGTTGCATGTCGTTTAACACCTCATCCACAGTATTTTTTTCATCACCATATAAACAACGTGCGGCGGCGGCATGACTGCTGGTGCAAAAAATACAATTGTTGCGTTGCGAAACATAAGCGGCAATCAGCTCGCGCTCTGCCCCGGTTAAAGTAGATGGGCCCCTGAGCAATACCTGCGCCAATTCATATAATGGCTTGCCTGTTTCAGGTCTGAACAATACCAGGCTCCTGATGCCCGGAACACCTTCCTCAACTTGTATGTATGCCATTGTATATTTTTTAAATTGTTTTGTAAAACAGCGGCGCCGGGCAGTTCAGGAGAATTCAGTTTCAGTTAATCAACCAATATTCCTTCCATCAGCCCGGCCTCCTGCTTACCTGTTGCCAGCAATGTGACCAGCCAGCCAATCACAAAAACCAGTGAAAAAATGAAAAGCGCATTGCTGTAGCCGCCCAAATCAGTTACCAGTACGCCCACAAACAATACTGCCGCGGCTGTGAAGAGCCTGCCTATATTAAAACAGAAACCTGTAGCAGTGCCGCGTATGGCTACCGGGAATAAATGCGGAATATAAACAGACAACACGCCCTGGCTGGCCCCAAAGAACAGGGCCAGCACCAATACTTCGGCATAAACAACCGGCGAGATAATTGTATTGGTTTTGAATAACACAAATGACATGGAAGCAGCAACACCAAAACACAGCAAAAGCGATCTGCGGAGGCCGATAGCATTTGCCAGCCAGCCCGATAAAAAACCGCCGGCTAAGCCACCCATGCCCAGCATCATCATGCTGATACCTCTGGGACCCTGCGCCTCACCGTTAGATACCAGGCTTTGTATCCAGGTGGGCAACCAGGAAAAAATGGCCCAAAGCCCAATCAGCATGGTTCCAAAAATGAGCGAGCCAATAATCAGGTTGGTTTTGTGTCCGGCTGAAAAAATGCTGATTTTGTTGAGTGGCTGTTCTGCAATCAGGGATCGGCTGTTTTGCCATTTTTTTGATTCTTTCAATGCCCTGGCAGCAAGTATTGCCAGCATAAGCGGTACGGCGCCTGCAATAAATGCCTGGCGCCACGAAGCAACAAAATAATCAATTACCCCGGCTGAGAAAATGCCTAATGGCATGGCAATGGATACAAAGCCTATAAAAATTGCCTTTGTCTTTTCAGGCCATTCTTCCATCATAATGGTAGTAGTAGTTACCAGTACAGCACCCAGGCCAAAGCCGGTAAAAAAGCGGCAGACCACGACCAATAACCAATTGGGCATATAGCCGGTAAGAACAGTAAACAAACCCAGGACACCGGTTGAAAACAGCAACGCTTTTTTTCTGCCTGCTTTATCGCATATAATGCCGGTTGTAAATCCACCCATTGCGCCGCCCAAAATAAATATAGCATTGATATATGCACTAATGGTATTTAGTTCGTCTGTGCTTTTATTACCCAGCAAGTCTTTTACCGCCACCGGCAGGTAGACAGACATGAGCGTTGAAGACACACCGGCAAAGGCAGTGGCCAAAAAACAAATGGCAAACAGCAGCCAGTGATACGATGTTATTTTATCTCGTTGGTTCATGATTTATTTTTTAAATGGTCATAGCCCTGTGGCAACCTGTTGTAACCATGGTTCTTTAGTCTTTCACCCAGTGCCCGGTAAAAGGCAGGATCTGCAGGTGTTACCGTAGCCAGCCCGTCTACATAGCGGTTGTACAAACAAAAGAGTGCGGCGATCAATACAGTGTCATGAATTTCAATATCGGTAGCCCCGGCCTCCTTTGCATTGCGTATAGCTGTTTCCGTTACCGCCTTGCCGCTTTGCTGCACCAGGGCAGCAATTGAAAGCAACGCCTTCATCTTGTCGCTTACGGGTGCAGTTGCAATATCTGCCCTTACTTTTTGTGTTGTCTCTTCTTCGCCCAGGAGTATATTGGCAGCAGCGGTATGCGCTGTTACACAAAAACTGCAGTTGTTCCGGTCAGAAACCACTGTTGCAATCAGTTCTCTTTCTCCTTCAGTTAAAGAAGAAGGGCCACGCAGCAGTATTTGCGTTAATTCACGTATGGGCGCAGCACTGTCTTTTCTGTATTCCAGCAGGCCCGTAATGCCGGGCAAATGCTCTTCCAGGGGAATGTAAGGCATCAGGTATGGTTAGTTTACTAAGTAAGCAATGGGCCTTGCCCCAATACTTACCGGTATAAATATCAGTAATTAAGAATGCTGTTCGTGCTGCGGTTTGCAGCCCTGGCGGCTGCCGTCAGCGCGCTTATTGAAATTTGCAGCGGCATAAAATCAGCAGGTAACCTGCGGGGGATGTTCAGGTCTTTCAACTGAAGTACTAAGAAGGGAGCAACTACAGCCTGTAGCTGGTTTGGAAAAGATGGGCACGGGTATAGCAAAACTATAACCGGCAATATTGTTATGGTATTCAGCACCGGGTCCGGCTTTCTTAGCGGTGGATTCTTTTTCTTTTTTGCTGCCTGCAAAATCATTCGCTTCGCTGGCATAAGTTGATTTGGCTTTTGCCAGTTGGGTCTTTTGCTGGTTGGGCAGGCATAGCAGGTAAAGCGTATCGTTAAAAACGCGGCGTTTTACATAGTTGTAATGTATGCCGTCGTTTTCGATGGCGCCGTCAACACGTTCAAAGCCGTTGCTGTTTTGTATATAAGGCAAATTAAGTGGAATGGCTATTTCAACCAGTTCGGTCTCGTTGTATTTATTTTCATCCAATTGCTGTGTCAGCTTTCTTTCTGACTGGCGGATAAAATAGCTGAACACCACTGAATAACCACACAGGTTAAACAGGTAGATTGAAAGCAGCAGTATGGCAATTGGTTTTTTCAAGCAAATAAAAGTAGGGAAAATTTTATACAGGCCTGAAACTTTTTATGTAAAATCCGGGTGGCAGGTGCCGTCACAGCGTATCTTTAAAAAAACAAACTCCGTTTTGGCACCTAAACCAATTATAACAGTTGCATTATTGTTTGTATGCTGCGGCCGTGGCTTTGCTCAAAGAATGGATCCGGCCGGTGGTAGTATTGGCATATCTTATACCGGTGCACCTGCCCAGTCTTTTAAAGATACCAGCGGTGGTTTTGGATACCATGCATTTGGTATTAACATACATGTACCGCTGTTTGGAAACAGGAACCAGGTAATTGAAAACATGGTGCAGGATGGGAAGCCCCATTTCTACCAGGTAGCAGGTCATGCCGGCTTTGAAACTTTTCGATCAACCATCGGGTTTATAAAAGAGCAACGCAATTTTTATACCGCCAGCGCAGGTTTGGGCGGCACATTTTCGGGTGGTAAAAAAAATATTATCCTCGCAGACGCTTCTATAGGCATTGCAAGCGATGGCGCAGTAATAAAAAGTAATGATGTGAAATACAGGTTTTCGGGGCTGTTTATTGTAAACCACCGGCACAGCGCCACTGTAGTGTACCAGTACGGGTTGGTATTTACCTATGCGTACGGGCGCCCGCTTCCACTACCGGTATTGGGCATACGTAAAAAAATTTCCAGCACCTGGGCGGTTTCGGCTATACTGCCTGTGTCGCTGCAATTTATCAATAAACTGAATAAAGACATGAGCATTGGCTTCTTAATACGCCCGGCCGGCAACCGCTTCCAGCTGCAGAATAGAAATGATTTTGCAACAACGTCATCAAATGTTTTCCTGCAGCTGCGGCAATTTGAACTGGGCGTATCGTGGCAATACCGTTTTGCCAGGCAGTTTAGCCTGGGCGCGGAAGCTGGCTTGCTGGGCGGCGGCAAATTAAAATTTACTGAACCGGAGAACAGGAAACTGATTCTTTACACCGCCAGTACAAAGCCGGGTGCAAGGTTTCGCCTTTCCCTGCGGTATCATTTACCGCATAAAAAAGCGGGTGTTGGTAATACGGAGGAAGAAATGTTAAGGGTAAATTAACTATTGTTAATGCAACTTTAATGGCTTTTTGCGTTTTTTTGTTGCAGTTCTTGTAACATACGCTGAGGTGCTGCGTCTATACTACTACAAAACCGCTTTTAATGAAAATAAGACTCCATGAAATTGAGTTTGGGGCCGGTAATACCGATAAAAGCAAAGGTTTTTACCAGGCCATCTTAGGGCTGGACCCCGTTATTGACCAGGACCAGTTGAAAGTCTTTAATTCAGGAGTTGCGGGCGTTGATTTTAATATTTCAGAACAACAACCCGTAAGCACCGTTACAGCAAGTTTTCTGACTACCGATTTGCAAAAAATAATTGACCGCCTGCAATTAACCGGGGTTTTGTTTGAAGGCCCTTCCACCTCATCATTTGGTATGCTATCTATTTCACTGCAGGATCCCGATGGTAATTTTATCAGGATCAACCAGCCCACAGCCGAGTCGCCCAGTTGGCTTAAAGTCTGAAAGCCGCACTGGGCCAGCCTCCGTAATGTATAAATGATTATAAAGGGATTGTAAAACCCTTTTTTTATGCCCTGTTTAAAAAAGATCAATTTGCAACATGGTATCGTATTTTGCCGTTTAAACCCATATCTTCACGACCAGCCAATTATTTTACCATTCATCATACATACTTTACCGGCGGCAGAACAAAAAATACCGTTCCTGCGGGATGTTCTTTAAAGATATGTTAACGCACTATATCTTTGATACATCAAATCAAAAAGGAGTATATCTCCCAACAAAATGAACACAGCATAGCGTTTTTATTTGCCCGGCTTCTTAAAGGGTAAAAACTAACGGCAATCTCCAGCTGATAATTCCCAGTAAAAGATTTACCGCGTTTAATGAAAGGAAAGCTGAAAAGCTTACCCACCCCTTTTGTAATTAACTAATTCAACCATCAGTAAAATGAAACGGATTATTTCGTTGGTGATTACTATTGCCCTTATACTAATGCTTATTGGTGCCGGTGTACAGTCTGGCTCATCATTGTATAACGGTAATGCACAAGCTACCGGAACAGACAGCTGTTTCAATACCGGAGACTTCCTGTTTACAGGAAACGGGTTGCCCGCCTGGCAACCGTATTACTGATGATTCATTATAATCCATTCCGTAACCAAAATGACATAGCAGTGTTGCTGCCGTGTAGGGCCATGCTATGCCAAAAAACTAAAAAATGATGGTGACGCCATCTATTATTAACTATAAAATCAATCAACTATGGCCAGCATTGGAAAAAAAATCCTTTCCGCCTTTATGGAAGTAACGGACGAACAACCGGCCGTCATAAAACCCGCAGCGGGCAAAGATATACCTGCAGTTGCCGCAGTAAATGCACCGGGTAAAGCGGACAATGAAAAATTCAGGCAATATTTTGAAAAGCTGTTCCAGGAAGCCAACCTGCCGGGCCCTGACTATTATGAGTTTTCAAAAATGATTGAAGCCATGGGCGGCATTACTGATGAAAAAGCACGCTACAGTGCCGCATTTGCGGGCTTGCAGGTGCAGGGGCTCGACAAGCAAAAACTGTTGTCAACAGCCACCGCTTACCTGGACATACTGGATAAAGATGCCGCCAATTTTCTTTCAACAGTAAATGCAGCGGTACAGGAAAAAGTATTGGGTAAGCGAAAAGAAATGGAAGAAAAATCAGCGCGTATACAGCAACTGACAAATGAGATCAATGATCTGCAAAACCAGGTAACTGTATTACACAATGAAGTAAAAGAAAACGAACAAAAATTAGCAGACAGTACGGATGGATATAAAATCGCTTTGGAAAATAAGAAGCAAATGATACAACAGGACACAGAGAAAATAAAATCATTCATTCATTAAAAACTAAAAAAATGGTCAACCTTAATCAACAATCAAAAAAAGCCGGCTGGTTTTCTGAACCGAAAAACATAGCCACGTCCGTTATTGGCCTGTCATTCTTTGCCGGCATCGCCTATGGGTTCTTCACCTTTGTTTTGCCCTGGCTGGTAACAGTTACCTGGAATATGGTAAACCTTATAATCGGTGGCAGTGTGCTTGGATTCTTATTAATGATAGTCACCAGTAAAAAATTCTGGCGTGCATTGAAATACATGTCTGCATTCATCGCCAACTATACCATTGGTGTGGCCATTGAGCTGAATCCCTTCAATATACTGCATGCCAGGATAGAACAGGGTTATGATGACAGGAATACCCTGTTTAAGCAGGCTGCCAGGCTAAAGGGAAAACAAAGCGAGCTGATGGACAAGCTGTCGGCTAAAGAAAAAGAACTTCAATTGAATGTACAGAAGGTAAACATACTAAAAGCTGAGAAGGCAAACGCCAGGCAAATGGACCTGTATGCCAACAACGTATTGCGCTGCCGCGAATACATAGACAATGTAACACCGGTAGTGAGCGACTTAAACAAGCTCATCAGGTTTGCCGATATGGCATATGAAGAGAGTGGTATTATGCTGGAAGACGCGAAGCTTGACCTGGAAGCGAAGAAAGATTTGTATTACTCCGTAACCACTGGTTTGTCTGCGGTAAGCAGCGCCATGAAAGCTTTTAAGGGCGATGATGATTTGAACAGTGATGCGGAAAAGGCACTGGCTATATTAAAAGAGCAAATAGGTGAAAAAATTGGCCATATCAAATCCGCCATAGACGTTACCTCGCGCTTTATGGATGACAAAGTGCTGGAGGATAAAGCCAAGTCTGCCCAGGCCATTGAACTGATTGACAAGTTCAATATGAAAAGTGATTTTAATTATACCAATACTGCACTCAGCAATGGTAAAGATAGCGGACGACTGGGCGATGTAAATGTCAGCGATCGCTATAAGGGGCTTATCGAATAAACAATCCATGAAAAATATAACTACCACAAATTGCTGTATATGAACGGAGCCAAAGCAATGGTCCCATGCAGCCGGGTTACCCCATCCATGTCTTAACAAAAAACCGCTAACAAAATTTATATAACATTAAAATACTACAACTATGTCAGTTAAATTAAAACCCGCAGGAAAACTATTCATTATTGCCGCAGTTATTGCCGCAGGTATATTCAGTGTAAGATGGTACCAGGGCCGCCCCAAAGAGGTGGGCCAGTCAGTAGAATTGGGTAAGGTAACACTGCCCGATGCAAAAGAAGCCTCATTGAGCAGCAATGCTGTTCAGCTGCCCTTACCCTCATCCTCAACCGCAGTAAACGGAGGTACCCTCATTACATGGGAGCGCATGGCCTGGAATGCACAGTTCTCTGGCATGTATGCCAATGGCGGCGTGCGTACCACCAAAGGTTCTTTGTTTGATAAAGCAAAGCTTGATATTACCTATGTGCGCCAGGATGATTGCAACAAACAAATGGCCGACCTGGTAAAATTTGCCAGCGAGTACAAAACCAATGTGAACGCTCCTGCTGTATTCATTACGTTCATGGGCGACGGCATGCCTGCGTTCATGACTTCATTGTCGAAAGAGCTGGAACCTTTGGGTGCGGAGTACCAGCCGGTTATTATACCCGTTACCCATGGCAAGTCTTATGGAGAAGACCAGGTAATGGCGCCGCCTGCATGGAAGCAGGATCCGCACAATGCCCTTGGTAAATGTGTTGCAGGCGTATTGCGCGACGGCGATGTAAACATTTTGCTGAAATGGGCCGGCGACAATGGTTTGAAGGTAAACCCCGATGAAACCACTTACGACGCGGGCGCTGTAAATATCATTGCTGCCAGCGATTTCCTGGATGCCCCTAACAAATACATCAGCGGGTATACAGAAAAAAGAAAAATTGTTCTTGGCGGTAAAACCACTGGCAAGGATACAACAGTTGGCGTGGATGCTGTTGCCACCTGGACACCCGGCGACGTGAACGTAGCAGTAAAAAAAGGCGGACTGGTAACCATTGCAAGTACAAAACAATATGCATCGCAGATGAGTAACCAAACCATTGTGATTAAGAAATGGGCCTATGATCACAGAACCGATATTGAGAACATGATCATTGCTTTGGCTGAAGCCGGCGACCAGGTTCGTTCTTTTAATGAAGCAAAAGAATTTGCCGCCAAAGTAAGTGCAGATCTGTACCAGGAACAAAACGCCACTTACTGGTTGAAATATTACAATGGAGTAGAAGAAAAAGATATACAGGGCCTGAAGGTAAACCTGGGCGGTTCAATGGTATTTAACCTGGCAGATATGGCCAATACCTATGGATTGGGTGATGATAAAGTGGACAGGTACAAGGCCGTGTACAATACGTTCGGTAACCTGATGGTGAAAATGTACCCATCCATTATGCCGGGTTTTATGCCTTATGAAAAGGCTGTTGATAAATCGTTTTTATTTTCTGTTATTGCCAATCACCCGGAATTGATGCAGGGTAAGGCCATTGAAAACAAATATGCTGAACAGATGACGGAGGCAGTTTCCTCAAAGTCGTACAGCATTGAATTTGAAACAGGTGCTGCTGCCATCAAACCTGCTTCATACAAACTACTGAACGAGATTTTTGAATCGGCCGTAGTGGCTGAAGGTTTGAAAGTGGGCGTATACGGCCATACCGATAATAACGGTAACGATGCAGTGAATATACCATTGTCCGAAAAAAGGGCCGATGCTGTAAGGCAGTACCTTATCAGCAAAGGATTACCTGCCAACCGTATAGAAGCAAAAGGTTTTGGTTCGGCCAAACCCATTGCTGATAACAATTCGGATGCCGGCAGAAGTAAAAACCGTCGTGTGGAAATAGTACTGGGTGAATAATAGTGAATGAGCTGTCGCCCAAAATGGCGGCAGCTTTTACTGATTTTTTTCCGCTGCGTTTAGGCGGGGGCTATCATGATTTAATACTACTACAATGAAAAATATTTTTAACCCTTTTGCAAGAATCAGCAAACAGGCATTTATCATAATGGTTGTTTTGCAGGCACTTGTCACATTATTGCTATGGCAAACAGCTTCCAATGGTTTAATACCGCCGCCAGGTAAAGTAGCGAATGCCTTTTTACATCTTTTATCAACCCGGTTGCTGATCGATAATCTTTTGGTAAGCCTGTTGCTTACTATAAAAGCCATGTTATTGTCTATTCTGATTACGCTGCTGATTGCATATTTATCAGTGATACCTTTTTTTAAGGGTATAGCACAGTTTATTGTTAAATGCAGGTACCTGACCTTAACCGGTTTGATTTTCATTTTCACCCTGCTTACAAAAGACGGCAGCCAGCTAAAACTGTCACTGCTGATATTTGGTATAGTGCCTTTTTTTACCTGTTCTTTCCTGGCGGTAATTTTTAATATAGACAAACAGGAATTTGAATTGTGCAAGACGCTGGGTTATAACAACTGGCAAACATTGTATGAAGTAATCATTGTTGGCAAAGCAGACCAGGCATTTGAAATACTGCGCCAGAATTTTGCCATCTCCTGGCTGATGATTACGATGGTGGAAGGTTTGAATATGAGCGAGGGTGGTATCGGTGCATTAATGATTAAATACAATAAGTATAATGATCTTACCAATGTACTGGCATTGCAACTGGTTATTTTCCTGGTTGGATTATTATTCGATTATTTACTGGGTAGCATCCGTTTATGGTTGTTCCCGCATACCAAACTACAAATACAAGTATCATGACCGCATATATAAAAAAGCAGGTATTGCTAAAGGCAGAGCATGTGCAATTAAATTATGGAGACAATGTTATTTTAAGGGATATCAACTTTGAAATTAAAGACATTATCAGGCCGGGAATGCAGCAGGGGCAGGTTGTTTCGCTGATTGGCCGCAGCGGCATGGGCAAAACGCAATTGTTTAAATTATTGTCGGGTTTGCAGGTGCCCACCGCAGGAAATATCTGCATACAAGACAATCAACCTGTAAAAGCAGGCGATATGGGTGTCATCTTTCAAAACTATTATTTGTTTGAATGGAGGACGGTTTATCAGTCGCTATTGCTTGCAGCAAAGCAGAATCTGCAATTGAAAGGAAAAGAAAAAGAAAACATTGAGGCATATGCGGAACGTTTTCAGTTGACGGAGCAATTAAAGCAATATCCACAGCAGTTGTCGGGCGGGCAAAGGCAGCGGGCAAGCATCATTCAGCAGTTATTAAAAGGTTCTGATTTTTTATTGCTGGATGAGCCTTTCTCGGGACTGGATGTTTGCGTGCTGGATAAGGTTGTGGAGTTATTGCTTGAAGTGTCGGTTACAGATGAATTCAAAACGCTTATTATTGTTTCGCACGATATCCCCGCCTGCGTGGCCATTTCCGATACCATTTTTATCCTGGGCAGAGAGGCTGGCAAACCCGGGGCCACCATTGTAAAAGAAATCGACTTAATAGAACGCGGTTTGGCCTGGCAAAAGGAGGTACGCTACCTGCCGGCATTTGCTGATACGGTAGAAGAAATAAAAGCCTGTTTGTAACAGGGTAGGGCAGGTTGCTGAAAATACAACGTTTAGGGTATATACGCAGCCGCGGGGTGATGCTAACTTTATAGGACAACAATCAGTATACACTTTAAAAATAATTTTATGGCAAAAGATATTTCCTACAAAAGCATCGTAGCATCTCCCCGGTTTGTGTACAACGTTAAATTTGTCTGTGGCGTTCAAAAAAATCCATTTGACAGAAAATGCAGCGCCATCATTGCCAGGGGGATTTATGCAACTGAAATAAACATCCTGAATTTTGGTCTCCGCGAAACACGTATTGCAAAGGTTTTTACCCCGCTTGTTGTAAAGAACCAGGCCATTGCGATAGAGCCAAAGTTTTCAAAGCCTGTAAATATTGAAGCTGTTGTATTGCCTGCACTGTCGGCTACCATGGATGATTGCTGCAAACTATCTGAAATGATTAAAACAGACGATGAACAATTAAAAATAGGTTTTGTAGAAATTGTAAGCCCGGTTGAACTGGAAGTGGTAGCTGTATATACCGTCACCAGCCTGGAAGACAATAGCCCGCATATTGAAGTACTGCAGGTGCAGGGCAAGAAGCTTGCCTTGCGTTAGGCGCATATACCAGCCGGCAGCATTCATTATAACCTGTAAAATGCAGTCAGTCCACCGCCATGGCCGCCGACCGGGAAGATACTCAGCTTTTGATTTTTGATCAGTTTGTGCTGGTGAAATGAGGGTGTCAATATGCCGGATAATGTTCCAACCGCTGCGCCCAGCAATAAATCAGAAGGAAAGTGTTCGCCTGCCGCCTGCCTCAGGTAAGCCGTTGTGGCCGTGGCGGCGCCGGCAATACCATAGTAAAGCCATTTAAATTTTGAGTCGGGGTGATAATCTGCCAGTACACGTGCCATAAAAAAAGTAGAAGTGGCCACCAGTGCTACATGTCCTGCAAAAAAGGATTTTTTTTGTTCAGAATCGGTCCGCTTTGCTATTGGCGTAGCCGCATCATATACCATGGGGCGTAACCTGTTGGTATAGCCCGTTGCAGAGCTGTACAACACGCCGGTTACGGTCATCGCTTCCACATACAAAAAACTTAGCTTGAAAAAGTCTTTCCGCATTTTGCCATCAATTGCAAAAAGTATAAGGGGCGATGGCATGGCCATATAAAACGGAATATAACTCGCGTTGTCTTTTGTTTTGGAATAAGGCCGCACGCCCCACCGGTCGAACCAGTTTACATCATTCTTGCCCAGGCTTTCTACATAAGACTGCGATGAGGGTGTTTTGTTGGATATACGTGAAAAGTTGTAGATGGTGAACCCCGCGCCAACTACAAAAACGGGTATATCAACCTTCGGTTTTATAAAATAAGGACTTGCTGTAGCCTTCATTCCTGCCTTTTGCCGTAGTGAGCCGCCGGTACTGTCCTGGCTGAAACAGGCGATACAGCACAATAAAGTGCAGAGGGTTGTAAAGGATATCTTTTTCATGATATTTAAACTTAATAAAAAAACAAATACCGAAGCGGGGGACGTTGGTTTTAGTAATGAAAAAGTATAAAATATACCCGGTTTTCTTCCGGCGGTATTAAAAAGAGCAAGGGTTTACACCCGCTTCGGCGGGCAGCAAATATATTTTCTTCGCCTTTTCTCCGGGCAATAATTTCCCCATTTTCAGGTAACTGTGCATTTTATTAATCAGCATGCTGCGTTGTTTTATTGTAAAACATCCCTGCAATAGCGGCATGATATTGTTGATAGGGGTAACTGACTGACAGCCTGTTCTATAACCTGCGTTGCCGGTCATTGTAGTGCAAAAGTTTAAAACGAAACACATGTCAAATAAAAAATTTATCCTGGCATTTATTGCAGGCGCATCATTGGGTGCAATTGCCGGTATTTTGATGGCCCCGGATGCTGGTTCGGCAACACGAAAGAAGGTAATTGATAAATCAACCGGTCTGAAAGATTTGATAAAGGAAAATGTATTGAGTTTTTTAGACAAGCTTGAAAAAGGCGTAGATGCCGAAATGAACGAGGAAAATAAAACAGCATAAAAGATAAACCTGATCTATTTCTATTTAAAAAATACATTATGAATAAGTTCTTTTTAGCATTAACGGCCGGTATTGCCATCGGTATACTGATAGCGCCAGCAAAAGGATCAGAAACAAGAAAAAAAATAAAGGATGCGGTGGACGAATTAAAAGATGAATGGGACAGGCTTTTAAACCGTGAGGAAAGAATGGTAAACAATGCTATCAGCACGATAGCAGAAAATTAACGACTATGGATAATCTAACAAAAGACAACCTTACAGGTGTCAACCACGGGGACTTATACTCCAATGTGCCATTAAGATATTTAACAGCAACTTCTATTATAGGAGATAAAGTGCACAATGCTGAAGACGAGCACCTGGGTGAAATTAAAGATATCATGCTGGATATTAATACCGGCACAATAGACTATTTTATTTTACAGTATGGAGGGGTGCTGGGCATCGGTTCAAAATACTTTGCCATCCCTTTCGGCCTGCTAAAGGTTGATGCAAAAAGAAAACTTTTTATATTGAATCAACCCAGGGAAAGGTTGCAAAAAGCGCCGGGGTTTAATACTTATCATTGGCCCGATACCAATATTCACCTGGAAGAAGTGCATTCTTACTGGAACTTTATGGGCTAGTTGTCAGTGAGGTTCCCGGGTTAATATCCAGTTCGCGCAAACTGCTTAAATAGCAAATTAAAATATCAGGACACTAGCCGAAACTGGCGCAAGTGTTCCCGCAGGCATTCATATAATTTTTAGCGGTAACCAGATCTTATTGTCTGCGGGACAACGTGTGCCTGCGCGGATGCCAGGCACAAGAAGCCGGCACACCATCCCACGCCTCATTCTTGCGCCAGTTCGCGTAAAACTGGCGCAAGTGTTCCCGCAGATATTGACATAATTTTTATTGGTAACCAGATCTTATTGTCTGCGGGACAACTTGTGCCTGCGCGGATTAATATCTTTGCAGGCAATTGGTAATACGCAAAACAGTATGCTGCAAAACCGTGTCGATCCGTTTGGTAATTTAATAACAACCCCTGCAAGGGGCACGCTGATGGGTAACCGCGGTGTTATTCATAATGCAGACAAACAGGTTGTACGTGCGTTTAAACTAAAAGCATGGATAACCTGCCGGCTGTCATTTAAGGACAGGCACAGGGTGGTTATGACACCGGACAGATGGACCGAACTTTTCTTTTTGGACGAAGCCACTGCGTTTGCGGCAGGCCATCGCCCCTGCGCCGAATGTCGCAGGGACGATTTTACCCGGTTTAAACTGAACTGGATAAAAGGAAATCCGGAATATAATTTTACTGCCGGTACTTCCATCAAAGACATTGACGATATTATCCATCGCGAAAGGATAGATGCAAATAAATCAAAAGTCATTTTTGAAGAAAAAAGCAGCACTATTCCCGATGGTGTTTTTGTTTTACTAAATAACAGTGCCTGGCTGGTTGCAGACGGCTTATTATTTCTATGGTCGCCTTTTGGATATGGGGAAAGTATTGCCATGCCCGTTAACCCTGCCATTACAGTGCTTACCCCAAGGTCGGTTGTCAATGCATTTCGTGCGGGATACCTGCCCACTTTCAGTATAAAAAAATGAATGCAAGCGTTTTATTGGGGCGCCAGCACAGCGCTACCCGTTTTGTTCGGCCCATCATAAGGCGTATCATTTGAAATGGTAATCGGCAAAATAGTTTCGTTTGCCGCAGAATACTTACCATTAACCGAAAAAACTCTTTAATGGAATTTTAATTAGAGAGATTTGTCTTATCAATTTCAAACTGGACATTGAACATTGATTGAGGTTGTAAATTTCCCGTCAATTGGTTGCCTAATCCGTCCCCTCTTGCATACTGGCCGCTCTTCCCGGGCGGCTATTTTTTTGCCTGGTAGAATACAAGCTCAGATTTATTGTCAATGGCAGCATTGCTGAGCCGTTTTTTTGGACTGGTTAATTGTTTACTATTTCATAACGCAAATAAAATTTTTTTTTTGCTGCCGGTTGATTAATTTTAGAAACAATTTTTTCTGCAGCAACCCTGGAAAGAATTCCCTGCCAAAATACCTCTCCGTTGAAACGGACGAAATATTTATTCTGAAAAATAAATCCTCTCAAAATGAGATTGCTTTTACCTAAACGCTTATCCGGAGGCATTGTTCCAGTGTCGCCAACATGTATTGCAACACTTCCGCAGTTAATGCTGTCAAATGCTCCACCTTCCGGAAATCAATAAATGCATTATAGCGAAAGGAGATAATACCTACCCATGAATATGATGCAGGCAAAAAACTGCCTGTTTGTACAGTGCATGTAATTCCATTTATCCATCCGGTACAAAATATACAGAAGAAGCTTTAATAGCAATAATATTATAGTGCTCTTTCAGTAGCAACATACCATCCGCAGCCCTTTCATTTACATTTTTAACCAATTAAACAATTATTTATGAAAAGAATTTTAGTGTTTTTAGTCAGCTTACTGCTGGTAACAGCCCCGGGTATTTTTGCACAGGATACCTGGACGCAGAAAGCCAGTTTATCAAACACTCCTGTTAATGACTACACCTATGGATGCAGTATTGGCAGCAAGGCTTATATTATACCTGGCTTTACCCCCGGAAGTTATTTTGAAACCGCACCCAAAACCGATTTCTTTGAGTATGATCCTGCAACAGATACATGGACAAAAAAAGCAAATTTGCCCTCGTTTAATGTTTCATATAGTCTTGCTTTTTCAATAAACGGCAAGGGTTATTTTGCGTTAAGCGACGGCATCTGGGTGTACGATCCTGCTATTGATACATGGATAAAAAAATTGACTTTCCCCGCAGGAATATCTTCTTTTGTGACTGGTTTCAGTATTGGTAACAAAGGATATTTCAGCTTTGGCAATGGCTCACCCAATCAATTATGGGAATATGATCCTGCCACAGATACCTGGGTACAAAAAGCTAGTTTTCCCGGAACAACTTCACTAAGTTATTTTGATGCCCACTCAGGATTTGTTATCGGCAACAAAGGATATATTGCAAAAAAAGGCGACACCGATCCTTCCAATAAGAATGATTTGTGGGAATATGATCCCGCTCTTGATACATGGACACAGAAAGCGAGTTTTGGAGGTAATATAAACATTTCCTCCAACGGATTCGGCATTGCCGGCAAAGGCTATATTGCCACAGCTCTTAGTGTTGTTCCCGATTTGCCCTATACAGAAATGCATTTCTGGCAATTTGATCCTGCTACCAATTCCTGGACTGAAAAAGCAATGTTTCCCGGTCAGCCAAGAGGATATAGTGTTGGACTGAGTATCGGGAACAAAGGATATATCGGTTTCGGGGTGATTTCCTACCGTACAGGCGCGCCTGCCGCCAATGATTTTTGGGAGTATACACCCGATTTACCTGTTACACCACCGGTTGGTTTGGGCACCGGCTTGCAGGGTATTTATTACAACGGTACAACTTTATCAGGCTTACCGCTGCTAAACAGGGTAGATACCACTATCAATTTTGACTTTAGCTATGGCAATATACCACAAGTACTGTCTCCAGCACCAGGCATTGTACCGGAAGACAAGTATTCAGTAAGATGGACCGGCCAGGTACAACCACTTTATTCAGAAACTTATACTTTCTATACGCAGAGCGATGATGGCATACGGTTATGGGTAAACGGTGTACAGTTGGTAGACGACTGGATGAACCAGGGCGTTACCGAAAAAAGCGGCACCATTAACCTGGCAGCCGGTCAGAAATATGATATTGTAATAGAGTATTATGAAAATACGGGCAATGCCGTTACCAAATTGCTGTGGTCGTCGGCAAGTACATCCAAGGCCATCATTCCCAAGTCACAATTGTATCCGCCGGTAATAGCACCCGCTACAGGCACAGGCTTGCGGGGCGTATACTATAATGGTATTAACCTATGGGGCGCACCCTTGCTTACCAGGGTAGATACCACTATTAATTTTGATTTCAGCTATGGCAATATACCACAGGTATTATCGCCTGCACCTGGTGTAGTGCCAGAAGATAAATATTCAGTAAGGTGGACCGGCTGGGTACAGCCCGCGTATTCTGAAACCTATACATTTTATACAAAGAGCGATGATGGCATCCGCCTTTGGGTAAATGGAGTAAAACTGGTAGACGACTGGATGAACCAGGACGCCACTGAAAAGAGCGGCACCATTTCATTGACAGGCGGCCAGAAATATTATATTGTAATTGAGTATTATGAAAACACCGGCAATGCGGTAACCAAACTGTGGTGGTCAAGCCCCAGCACACCAAAAGCCATAGTACCCAAAGGGAGGTTATACCCAACCGTTGCACCCACACCAGGTGGTTATGGATTGCAGGGCGTATACTATAACGGAACAAGCTTATCGGGCGCGCCGTTGTTAACCAGGATAGATCCTACCATCAATTTTGATCTGAGCTATGGTAATATACCGCAGGTATTGTCGCCTGCGCCGGGCACCGTGCCGGAAGATATGTATTCAGTAAGCTGGACAGGTAAAGTACAACCGCTCTATTCTGAAACCTATACGTTCTACACAGTAAGCGATGATGGCATCAGGCTTTGGGTAAACGGGGTGCTGCTGGTAGACGACTGGATGAACCAGGCAGCCACCGAAAAGAGTGGAACTATAACATTGGCAGCCGGCCAATTATACGATATCAAAATTGAATATTATGAAAATACCGGTAATGCAGTAACAAAATTGTATTGGTCAAGCGCCAGTACGCCAAAAGCAATCATACCGGCATTGCAACTCTTCCCGCCGGCCTCGTCAGCTGCTGTGGCCAGTGCCAGGGTAATGGATAATAATACAGCCATAGCACTGAAAGCGGCACCTGTGGCGTTAACAAGTTATTCCAACATCAGCCCCAATCCCGTAAAACCGGGCCGGTTGGTAAGGCTGGACATCAACAGCGATAAAACGACCAACGCGGTGCTGCAAATAACAAGCAGTAATGGACAGCCAGTCAGCAGGCGTACCATCAACCTGGTGCATGGTGTAAATACCATTTCGGTAAATACCAGCGGGCTTAGCGGTGGTTTGTATATCATTAGCATTGCGGGTAATAACAATGCGCATAATTTTAAATTGGTAGTGCAATAAGCAGCACCGGTTATTTTTTTACAAAGCCGTCTCAGTTTTGAGGCGGCTTTGTATTAAGCAGAAACAGTCATTAATTTGATTAATTTTGCCCCTCAGCATCATTAAAAATCAATAAGAATGAAAATAGAAAAAGCGATCCTGGCAGGCGGCTGTTTTTGGGGCGTAGAAGAATTGATCCGTCACCTGGATGGTGTAAAGACTACACGCGTGGGCTATACCGGCGGCGATGTGCCCAACGCTACCTACCGCCACCATGGTACTCATGCGGAAGGCATTGCCGTAACTTTCGACGCAGATGTATTGCCGTACAAAAAATTACTTGAATTTTTCTTTCAGATACACGATCCCACCACGCTGAACCGGCAGGGAAATGATCGCGGAACTTCTTACCGTTCCGCGATTTTTTACCTGGATGATCAACAAAAAAAAGAAGCGAATGAACTGATAGCAACCATGACGGCATCGCGCAAATGGCCGGGCTCCATTGTTACCCAGGTTGTGCCCGCTACTGATTTCTGGGATGCAGAAGAAGAACACCAGGACTACCTGCAAAAAAATCCCTACGGCTACACTTGTCATTTTATAAGACCCGACTGGACGCTGAGCTGATTGCTTGGTTTTTTGCGCAGCACCAGCGCGCAGATTAAAGAAAGCACCAGCCCCACCGGTATTACCTCAGAATAGGTGAGCAGTATATTAACCAGGGGATTTTTATACATGGTTTTAAAACTTTCCATGGCCGCGGCCTGCCTGCTTATTTCTGCAGCAGATGCCCCACGGGCTTTTAGTTTTTCAATCATATGGGCGGCATATTGGTCGGCAAAATCCGGAATAAAAACATAGTAATCGATCAACCAGGCAATAACATACATGGATGAAGCAATTAAAGTAATAAAAAGCCCTATCCGGAAAGCCTTTCCAAAGCTGATTACCCCATCATTGAATTTATCGCGGTAGTTTTTTACACCCACAAAAATCAGGGAAAAAGCCAGGAGCATCATGGCATAGCCAAAGTACATGCTCTTATCAAAGTCGATATGGCTATTGTATACGGCTGTTAAAAAGATGCCCAATGCCAGGATGGTACCCGCAATGATACCATATAGCCAGATAGTTTTTTTCATGATGATTATTTTTTAGATGATGAATGATCAAAACTCATCAAACGGCTGCACAATAACCTCATACTTTCGGGTGATTTTGGAAACACCAGGCCTAAATCATTACAAAGGGTGATGATTAGGGTAATAAACCTATCTTTTTCGCTTTTTCAATGGCCTGCATCCGGCTATGCACTTCCAGTTTTTCGAATATTTTGGAACAATGGGTCTTCACGGTATTCGGCGATACATACAATTGTTCCGAAATGGCCTTATTACTGTTGCCATTGGCCAGCAACTGAAGCACTTCCATTTCGCGCCAGCTAAGACCCGATTTTTCCAATGCAGCCTGGTTCAGCGAAAATTCACCAGGCTCTTTGTAAACTGTTTTCTCCACCACAACGGTATTGATTTTGGGTTTCGAAAGCTTTAAGGCCAGCCAGATACCGAGTGCGGTAAAAAGTAATGCAATGGCGCCTATATAGATATCGAATGCATGGTCGTAGATCAGCAGCCGCAGTTCAAGCCATTTTAAAACAAACAACAGGATGGCCAGCGAGCATCCATATATCCAGATGGTGCGGTATTTCCTGGAGAATATATTGTTCATTTTACCTGCGGCCAATCAGATGGCGACCAGCCTATGTAAAATATAAAAAAATTGCTGTATACGGCTTATTATTTGGCCACCTGTTTAACCTGGTTGGGAACCGGTCTTATCTTTCGGCAGGTATGGTATGAAGCACAAAAATGATGAGTATCATCCAGCATCCAAATCCCGCCATAAAAATGCGGAAGCCGGTAAGATCGGTAAAGACGAACCCACCCGTCATGGCAGCGATGGCCAATGCAGCTATGGCAATGCCCGCCCAGCCCAGCCAAACCGGCAATTTTTTTGTTCTTATAATGGCCAGCGACCATAATATGGCTGCCAGGCAGGAGGCGCCTGTAAAAATGAGATCGAATGCATGGTTAAGGGCAACATTGTATTTGACAATGGGTTTAATCACATTTAATTGTTCAGGACTAACCTCGGTATAATTGTGCAGGAATAACGGCAATGCCAGCCCGTTGACTGCAGCAGCCAGCATTACCGCAAACAAACCGGTAGTCATAGTAATAAATGCCGTAAGCGAAAGCCAGCTACCGGCATTCAGTTGTTTGGCCAGTCCCCAAAAACCAATAATACAGAAGGGTATGGAAAGAATAGCCAGTGAATGGGTTATCATAATCATGTTACTGATGCGCTGCAGGTGTTCTATAGAACCGCCCACGGGGTGCAACAGCATGGTAAATATCATTAGTACTACGGCAATGGTCAGTGAATGCGCATACTGCGTGGGAGTGGTATTTTTCAAGTGTCGTTTTTTAGTGCCAACAAAACTAAAATGACCGGGCGACAACGGCCTTGACAGAAATCAAGAAGTAAAAAACCTGTTCTTATTTTATGCGTTTGCGGATGCGGCTAAGGGTTTCCGGCGTAATGCGCAACCAGGAGGCCAGCATTTTTAGGGGGAACGCCTGCAATAGTTCGGGCCGGTTGGCCAGCAATTGCTGGTATTTTTCTTCCGGCGAAAGATGAAGTGTATTGATATCCGTATACTGCATGGCCTCGAGTATGCGGCCGGCCTTGAAGAAAACGGGTGAGTATTGTATGATCTCGTGTATGGCATTTATTGACAGGATGGCCAGTTCGCAATCTTCAAACGCACGGATAAAAGCAAGCGCCGGTTTTTGCGAAGTAAAGCTCTGGTAATCGGTCAGCCAGTTGTGTTTTGTATAAAGGTTGATGACCGTATCTGTACCATCGGACAGGGGAAGGATATGAACACAAGTTCCCTTCAGCAGAAAATAAATGGCCTGGCAAACGCTTCCTTCTTTTAGTACAAAATCATTTTTGGGCACCTGACGCATGGTTAACCTGCTTTCAAAAAAGGCAAGGTCTTTTTCCGCAAAAGAGGCCAGGGATTGCAAAGATTCAATTACCGCACTAAACATGACTGCATAGGTACAGATTAATAACAAATGATGCAAAAGCTTCTCTGTCCTGCCAATATGGGTGCCCGATGGCCGGGCGCTGCAATAATAGGCGCAAAAAGCCGTTTAGCAGCAGGAGCTGAACCTTCAATAACAAGTATGGCAACATTTATAGTACAGGTGAAATTACATGATGGCTGTTTTCAGGATTACGGGATACTGGAGGCTGCCATGATAAATGAGAATTTTATTCCGCGCAAATCGGCGGCACCCGGTTACCGTGAATTTTTGTATTACGGCAATCTGGGGCTTTCAACCGCCCATGCATTGGTAAAAAAAACAGTATTGCAGACCGGCCGGCAATTTTCATTTGCAGTGCTGAAAGACCAGGGTGCAGAAAAGCAGTATCACAACAACAATAACCCGGTCAGGGAATTGTCCGCCCCCCTGCGAAATGTTTCTTAGTCCGCCGTCTCGTCTTTATCATTATACAGTTAGTTTTGGTTTTCCCCCGTTATTCCTAACAGGGGAATTTTTTTAGTGTGCGGGCCACAGTAAGTACGCAATTACCAGGAATGGCGATAAATGAATACCCATAACCGGTAGTAGCGGCCAGAAAGTTTTAGCGCATGTAATAAATTTCCCGTAACTTGACGTGAGTTTGTAATAACCGTATTATTTTGTTGATTTACCCGTTTTAGGATCCAATTGAAGATCATTGCAAAGGCCCCGCTACGCTGTAGCCGGGCCTTTTTTATAATAAAAAAGGGCTGCATAGAAATGCTGCCCCGTTTTAAAATCCAATATCCTATGAAAAACCAGTACAAAAATAGGTGATGGCCGATTTTTTAAATTTTAAGTTATCCCCGACCGTTAATATTGTATGCTGGTTAAGAGGAGTCGTTTTTGGGTGGGTTACAGTACCCGTATCTTAATATTTCTCCATTCGCTGGAACCGGGGTGTTGTTGCAGGGCAATTTTACCTTTGGCAACTTTGGCAAAATCTGTAAAAGCCTTGCCGCTGAATTTACTGCCAGCCACCATCTTGTTCCATTGTTCGCTGCCAATCTCGCCCTCATATGTTTTGATGCCGTTTAGCCAGAAGCTCAGGTGCGCCTTGTTTTGCACTATTTTTACCTGGTTCCATTCGCCCGCAGGGTGGGGTTTGGAAACCGAAGTATCGCCGGCCATATCGTACAAACAACCTGCCAGGTGGTTCTGTTTTTTATTATCGTCTGCACTTACGTTGTCGAGCACCTGCATTTCGGGGCCTGTTAGGTAGGTGGCATCGTATTTCGGAGATTCCTGCACATCAAAAATAATCCCGCTGTTGCCGCCTTTGGATATTTTCCATTCCAGTTGCAGTTCAAAATTTTCATACTCACCATTTGTTACAATATCGCCCCCGCCTTCTCTTGGCTGGCTGGGATCAAAAACCAGTTTACCTTCCTTCACCTGCCATTTAGAACCAACGGTGTCCCTGAGGTAGGTATGCCAGCCCCTGGTTGTTTTTCCATCGAATAATAACTGCCAGCCTTGTTTTTTTTCTTTGCTGTTAAGTTTGTTTGGTTGCTGTGCGGTAAGCATCGTAGTTAATAAAATAAAAGATGCGCTGATGATTATTTTATACATGTGTGATTTATTTAGCGTCCGCTAAGGTAATTTTTACAACCTATTATAAGTGTATTTTTACCCATCATTTTTAAAATACACCGGTATGAACCCCATTTTTTTGCGCACTTTTTTTTTGCTGCTGCTTGGTACGGCCGTTTTGCGGGCGGCGGCAGCGAAAACAGATACGGTGCTTACCTTTAGCAACCGCATGAAAAAAGAAATTAAAGCAGTTGTTATAGTGCCCGACAATTATGCAATGGCAAAGGCTTTACCGGTGGTATACCTGTTGCATGGGCACGGTGGCAATTACGCAGACTGGATAACGAAAGCGAAAGGGCTTGATAAGATGGTAGATATGTATAGCGTTATAATTGTATGTCCGGATGGTAATATTGGCAGTTGGTATTGGGACAGCCCGGAAGACAGCAGCTATCAATATGAAACCTATGTATCCACTGAACTGGTGAAGTATATAGATGAGAAATACAAAACAATTAAAGATAAAAAAGGCCGGGCGATAACCGGTCTTAGCATGGGTGGCCAGGGAGCCATGTACCTGGCTTTGCGGCACCAGGATGTATTTGGTGCGGCCGGCAGTATGAGCGGCGGGGTTGATATAAGGCCTTTTCCCAATAATTGGGATATGGCCAGGCGTCTGGGCAGTTATGATAAATTTCCCGAACGGTGGGAGCAGCATGCTATTGTAAATATGCTGCACCTGCTTACCACTAATCCCCCTGCACTTATCATTGATTGCGGTACAGAAGATTTCTTTTTTAATGTAAACAAAAACCTGCACGAACAAATGATGTACCGGAATATACCGCACGATTTTATCACCCGCCCGGGTAGTCATAACTGGGCATATTGGTCAAATGCCATTCAATACCAGTTATTGTTTATGCATAATTTTTTTGCTTCCGCTCATTGAAACAGATAAACTTTGCCAAAGTTGGAGCAGGCTATACCGGCAGCTTTGGCAAAGTTTCATCCAGAAATGACAGCCATCAGCTACGGGTTGTCCTGTTTTGCGGGAAAGGCAATAAACTTACCAATGGTTAGCCAGGCCAGCATAACCCCGGCCTTCAGGCCGGGGTTATGCAACTTCGTCTACAATGGGCTTTAGCCAAAACTGGTTTGGATAAAGTCCCGGGCTAATGATGAGAAAAACACCTGCCCACTGCAACATAACAGGCTTGTATTTACGTAATAATTTCTTTAAATTATCAGTATCTTACCGGAGAAATTGGTAATTTACCTGGTTGAAAAAAAATACATTTGCCCATGGCAACTACTGCGACACCCAACCCCAAAATACATGAAGGCCGTAATATAAAACGCTTCCGCGAAATGCTGGGCATTAAACAAGATGCACTGGCTGCCGGCCTTGGCGATGACTGGAACCAGCAAAGAGTCTCCCTGCTGGAGCAAAAACAAACCATCGATACTTCTCTGCTGCAGCAAGTATCTGCCGTGCTAAAAATTCCTGTAGAGGCTTTTCAGAATTTTGATGAGGAGCAGGCGGTGAATGTGATTGCGAATACGTTTGGCGACAATGGTATCGGATATCAAAAAAATGAAAATCCAATTTTCCATCCTATCGATAAATTATTGCAACTACATGAAGAAAAGATTGCGTTGTATGAGCGTATGTTGAAGGAGAAAGACGAGATGATGGGGAGGTTGGAGAAGTTGTTGGAGAAGAGATAAATTTTTTGTGGATTACAAATGAATACACACGGTTGTAAGGAGTTAGAATATGCGTTTATTTATGAGTTGTACGTTACCTTCCAGAAGCATTCTACATGTAGACAAACACTCATGACTTAGCCGACTCGACCTCACGTTATTTTAGCACACTTGCAATGCACACAAAGCCGGCCTTGCAAAAGATCTAAAAATGCCAACCCATATCTACCATCAACATCTTTTCAACATAGCATTTTTTTCAAGTCAGATATAAAGGCATATTTAGACAATAAGTCAATAAATTTGCATAATATGCAATGTTATGAGCAAGAAATCGATAAATCGACTTAAGGTAGTACTTGTTGAAAAAAAACTCAGCAGCAAGTGGTTAGCAGAAAAGCTTGACAAAAATGAGGCCACTGTTTCAAGATGGTGTACGAATGATGTTCAACCTACATTGAAAACACTAGTTGAAATTGCCGATGTTTTAAAAGTAAAAGTAAGAGAGTTAATAAATGATTAGACTAATGGAAAAAACAAGTATAAATTCAAGTAAAATTCCATTTAAAGTATCTGCAAGGACTGCTAAGTTAATAGGATTAGAAAATTTTTCGAATCAAGAAGGTGCAATAATTGAATTAGTTAAAAATACTTACGATGCTGATGCTAAAAACTGTATTCTAATTTTTGATCTAAAATACAGTATTTCCCTAAATGAAAAACAAGAAGAAGTTCAAGTATTCGATAATTCGAATAGTAGAATATTTGTAATTGATAATGGTTCGGGAATGACCGATGAAATTATTTCCAATCAATGGATGACTATAGGCACTGATTCAAAATTATATGACCCTCTTTCAGAGAAAAAAGGAAGAGTTAAGACTGGAGCAAAGGGCATAGGAAGATTTGCATTGAACAGACTTGGTCTAATTACAAATCTTTTGACAGTTTCTGATAAAACGGAAAAGGGATTAGAATGGCAAGTAGACTGGAAAGATTTTGACAAATTGGGAGCAAATGTATCAGATATTGAAGCAGACTTAAACTTATATGATAATCTTAGCCTGAAGGAAGAATTGCTTTATAAATTTTCAAATTATAAAAAAATAACAGAATTAGTAAATTCTACTAGTTTTAAATCAGGAACAATAATTGAAATAGCAGAGTTGAATGATAACTGGGAAATTGAACAACTAGAAAAGTTATATGGTAATTTAGAAATGCTGTTACCTCCCAATGAGCAAGCTGATTTTAGTATAGATATTTTTTTAACTAATGATATAAATCAATTTGGCAAAGTCAAAACAGCTTATTATGATGATTTCGATTATAAAGTTGAGGCCACATATTTTGATGAAAATAATAAAAGCCTCGAAGTTAAAATTACTAGAAATGAGCTTGACATAGATGGGATTGAAAATCGATATTCTGAGATTTTTACGAATGATGTGATGAAAGAGTTTCCATATCGGCTCGAAGATTTTAAAAACAAAACCATAACTCTAAATACAAACCTAAACAAGGTTTTCTCAAACAAGGTTGATGAAACTATACTTGGCAAGGTAGGTAAGTTTAAATTCACCTTTTATTTTCTTAAGAATACGATCTCTGACGATAAAGCAGATGGAGATTTAAAAAAATACCCATACAAAAATTTTAGTAGCGCTAATAGAAAATCATGGTTAAAAAGATTTGGTGGGGTAAAAATTTTCAGGGATGATTTTAGAATCAGGCCATATGGAGAAAATGGGGACGATTGGCTGAAACTTGGGGAGCGACAAGCACAAAGCCCTGGAGGCCCTGGACAAAGACTTGGAGGCTATAGAATTGGCCCTAACCAAATAGCTGGAACGGTAAATATTTCCAGAATTGACAATCAGAGTTTTCAAGATAAATCTGGTCGTGAAGGAATTATTGAAAATGACGTATTTGAATTATTTAAAAATATTTTAAGGGAAATAATTTCGTTTTTTGAAAAAGATAGAAATGTAATTATGTATCACCTTTCTGAGCTCTATAAAACGAAAAATAAAGAGGCAGAAGCTAAAAGAAAGGCTCAGGCAGAAGCAGAACAAGTAAAAAAGGAACAAGAAGAACAAGAAAAAAATCAAACTCCTAATTCGCAAGATGCAAGTAGTAATGAATCGTATGAAAGAGACAAAACATTAGCTGCTGGAGTTCAAATACTTACAAAAGAACTTGAAGACAAAGAAGGTGAGATAAGGCTCTTAAGGAGTTTAGCCAGTGTTGGACTTATCATTTCTTCATTTGCCCATGAAGTAAAGAGTCTAAGATCGAGACTTATACCAAGGACTGCTTTTTTATTAAAAGAATTAAGTAATCATTTAAAGGAAAGCGATTTAATAAATATAGACAAGGATGATAATCCATTCTATATGATCAGACTCATGCAAGAGGAAGACATAAAGCTTAAACATTGGTTAGAGTATTCATTAAATACCCTAAAAAGAGATAAGAGAGAGCGGACAGATCTCGATTTCAATGATTACTTTGGGCGTTTTAGATCAACTTGGAACAAAGCTTTGGCTCAGAGAAATATTAGTATTGTTTTAAATGGAGAAAATGAGAAAAGTTTCATTATAAGAGCTTTCGAAGTTGATATGGATTCTATTTTCAATAATCTATTGTCTAATTCAATTAACGCATTAAATGGTTTCAGCAAAGAGAGTAAGATTATAACAATCAGTTGGAAAAAAGTCGAAGATAATATTGAGATACTATTTTCAGATAATGGAAATGGACTAAATAGTCAATACTTAGAAAACCCCGAGCAGATTTTTAATTTACATGAATCTTCTAAAAAGGATAAGAAAGGAAATATTATAGGCACGGGATTAGGACTCTATATTGTGAAATCGATAATTGAGGAATACAATAATTCAAATATCTCCATTATTAATTTCACCAAGGGCTTGCAACTTAAAATAAATTTTAAAACCAGAAAATGAAATATTCAATAGCATACATCGATGAAAATGATGGGTGGTTAAACACATTTTATCAGACATTTAAAAATGATTTCGAAATCTTACGTGTTAAGGTGGATTCAAAATCAACAGTAAATTCCATAGTCGACGAATTAGCTAAACACAAACTAGATGCAATCGTCACAGATTATTTGTTAGAGGAAGAGGGAGATGTCTCATTTAATGGGAACAAAATTGTTGATGAAATAAAACGCTTTCGGCCATATTTTCCCCTAATAATGTTAACGGCTCATGAGCCTCAAGCAATAAATCACATGGACGATGTCCACATAATCTATGGAAAAAGTATTTTAGATGGGGAAAGCGAAGAAGAATTAGAAATATTTAGGTCAAAAATAAAATCGAATATTGAAAGATATTATTCAAAGATTCAAAGTACTGAGAAGAGCATAGAAGAATTAGTAAAGAAGAAAAATGAGGTTGGACTAGAATCTACGGAAGAAGAGACGTTGGCAAAACTATTTATTTTAATGGATGAATTAGACCCTGAAGGAAAGGAAATGCCTGCCAACCTAATTCAGAAAGAATCGATAACAAAGCTCAATGACTTTGTTGCACAAACAAAAGAAATATTAGAAGAATTAAAAAAGGCAAACAAAAAAAAATAGAATGAATGCATTCAGAAGCTTTACACCAAAAAGAAGAAAGATAACAACTTCTGTAAAACATCATGGTGATCATAGAGCAGACTTAAAATTGGACTATAAAGACAGGTGTGGGTGGTGCAATGATATTGATACTTGGAGAGTAACGTGGTTTGAAATTGATCATTTTGTTCCACAAAAATATTTGAAAAAAATTTCCCACACAGATTATTCAAACTTGGTTTATGCTTGCCGCTCCTGCAATAACGCAAAAAGATTTAAATGGCCGACCAAAGATGAGGCTATTCATAATATAAACGATGTGGGATTTATTGACCCCTGCGACGACTCATATAATGATCAATTTTCACGACATCACGATGGAAGAATCTCATATAAAACTAGGTTGGGTGGATGGATTTATAAATCGCTGAAATTTTATAAACCGCAACACGAAATTATTTGGAATATTGAACTTTTGGATAACTATATTAATGAAATTGAAGAACTTTTAAAAGTTGCATCTGATACCGTTTTGGCGGATCGCTTGACGGTATGCTATAAGGAATTTAGAAAATACGTCAAAGAACTAAACAAAGTTGGAACATAAAATAATGAAGCAACAAATATTCAAATATTTAAAATCATATTCTACAGTGCCGTTTCAGGTGGATCGACTTATAGTGTCCGCATTTCTAAATCTGAACCCTATAAATTCTAAAAAAAATGTCTTAGTAAAAGAATATGTAATTACAGAAGATGAATCGGAAGATTTCTTTAAAGTTTCTGAATTTGTTCAAATTATAAAAAAAACGTTTGGGAAATTTAGTGTTGAAAACTTAATAGAACTCTTTGAATTCGTAATATCTCCTTCTGATAGAATTATTAATGGGGCTGTATATACTCCATTATTCATACGAGACTATATAATTAATCAAACCTTTTTGCAAAAGTCCGATACATTACACAATTTCAAAGTAGCGGATATTTCTTGTGGCTGCGGAGGGTTCATTTATAACGCGGCGAAGGAAATAAAAAAAAGGACAAAAAAAACTTATTTTCAAATTTATAAAACTCAAATATTTGGGTTGGATATCCAGAATTATTCGATTAATAGGTCAAAACTTTTGCTTACTATTTTGGCTTTAACAGAAGGAGAGGATAATAAACAATTTGAATTTAATTTGTTTACTGGAGATGCGCTAACCTTCGACTGGAGTGCTACAGTAAATAGATTTTCTGGTTTTGACATAATATTGGGTAATCCTCCGTACGTGTGTTCAAGAAATTTAACTGAAGGAACAAAAAGTAAACTTAAAAACTGGGCAGTTTGCAATTCAGGCCACCCAGATCTTTATATCCCTTTTTTTCAAATTGGAATTGAAAACCTTGCCATTAATGGGGTTATTGGATATATAACTATGAATAGCTTTTTCAAAAGCTTAAACGGAAGGAGTCTGAGAGAATATTTCAAGAAAAGTAGTTTGAATTTTCGAATTATTGATTTTGGGACTGAACAAATATTTAAATCACGGTATACTTACACTTGCATTTGTTTTATAGTAAATCAACAGTATGATTCAATTGCTTACTTGAAGCCAGAAAATTCAAAAAAGCTCCCTACGAACTTCGAAAATTTCAGCGCAATTGCATATAAAAGCTTAGATTCTAAAAAAGGCTGGAACTTACAAAATCATGAAGTAATATCGAAAATCGAATCTGCTGGCGTATCACTAGGCGAGCTTTATAAAACAAGAAATGGTATTGCTACTCTAAAAAACGAAATTTATATATTCAATCCTATAAAAGAGGATAACGATTTTTATTACCTTCAGAACGGAAGTGTTTTTCAAATTGAAAAGGGAATATGTCGTGATATCCTTAATTCAAATAAACTTAATTCAACAGCAAATTTTAATAAATTAAAAGAAAAAATTGTTTTCCCTTATGACAATAGCCAAAAGCCAAAACTTTTGGAAGAATATTATATAAAGAAGCACTTCCCAAAGGCATATAAATATCTTCAAGCGAAAAAGAGTATTCTAAGTGGAAGGGACTGTGGACAAGGTGAGTATGAAAATTGGTTTGCATTTGGCAGAAGGCAATCATTGGAAAAGGTAAAACACAAGCTATTTTTCCCTCATTTAGCAGCTAAAACCCCGAACTATATAATTAACTCAGACGAAAACTTATTATTCTACAATGGCCTGGCATTACTTGGACAATCACTTGATGAATTAAAAGTTATTAAAAAAATTATGGAGTCAAAGATATTTTGGTTTTATGTTAAAAACACTAGTAAACCTTATACTTCTGGGTATTTTTCATTTAGCAGCAACTACATTAGAAATTTCGGTATTTGCAAATTAGACCAAGCTGAAACGGATTTCGTTTTGAAAGAACATGACAAAGAGATTCTTGATGCCTTCTTTGAAAAAAAATATGGTATTGAAATTTAGTACACTAAGGTGGTCACATCTGTGAGACACACAAAAGCCAAACTTGCAATGGACGCTTGTTTTATGTACCTGTTCACCAGAGAAAATATAAAAAGCATAATATAAATCCAAGTCAGGTGTCATCTTACAAAGCCAAATCCAAAATCATTCGGTGCGGAGGCTTTTGACGGGATTCATCAACGCCGCCCGCACCGCCTGGTAACTGACCGTTGCCAGTGTAACGAGCAGCAAACCCACGCCGGCAACCACAAAGATCCATGCGGATAAAGGCGCACGTATCGCATAGTTCTGCAGCCATTGATCCATGCAGTAATAAGACAGGGGCATCGCGATTAGCATGGACAACGCCACCAGCTTTACGAAGTCAGCGGAGAGCAGCGCCCAGAGACCCGTAACGCCGGCACCAAGCACTTTGCGCACGCCGATCTCCTTTGTACGTTGTTCAGCAACGAAGGAGGCGAGACCAAAAAGGCCCAGACAGGAAATAAGTATGGCCAGAGCGGAGAACACCGTTGCGAGATTGCCAATCCGCGACTCGGTATTAAACTTCTTTTGAAACTCTTCATCAATGAAAGAATAGATAAATGGGCTGGCCGGGTTAAACTGTTTGAAGACGGGTTCTATCGCGGCGAGAGCGGTGCGCACCGGCACACCTGGTTTGATGCGGATTGTAAAAACATCATGGCCACCGTCGCCCAGGAAGATTGCAGGTTGAACCGGGAAATAAGGACTGTTGCTGATGATGTCCTTCGTCACGCCGATGATGGTGTAGGGTCTTCCCCAATGTTTGATGGTCTTACCGATGGGATCTTTGAAACCCAGGAGACGGGCAGCCGTTTCGTTGACAATCACGGCCATGCTGTCGGTGAGGTGTAAGCGGGAAAAGTCCCGGCCTTTAACAACGGCCCAGCCAATGGTCGGACCAAAATCGGCATTTACATTGAGGTCGCGGAATGTCTTGTTTTTTGCATCCTCGCTCATTCCTTCCCATTCAAGCGTATTGTTTCTGGAAAATGCGTTTAGCGTGGTAGAGGAATTGGCGATATTGGCAACCACGCCCGTATTGAGCAGGCCTTTGCGAAGCGCCTCATAATGCGTGTCCAATTCATGCGTGTTATCGGGAACCGTGATCAGCCCCGTCTGATCATAACCCAGCGGTTGATCCCTGGCAAACTGGATCTGGCGGAATACGACGATGGTGCCGATGATCAGGGCGAGCGAGATGGAAAATTGGGCAACGACCAGGACTTTGCGTGGAATGCTGGCGCCTTTGCCGGCCTTGAATGTCCCTTTCAGCACTTTCACCGGCCTGAAGCTGGAAAGATAGAAGGCCGGGTAGCTACCGGCCAGCAGACCGGTGAGCAAAGTACAGATTAATGAAAGGCTCCAGAAAACGGGGTTCGTCCAGGGGAAATCCATGGTCTTACCAGCCAGCTGATTGAACCAGGGCAGGGTCAGCGCCGCCAGGACAAGGGCGAGAACAAAAGAAAGGAATGCAAGAAGGACCGACTCACCAAGAAATTGTGCGATGAGATGACCACGCAGCGAGCCGACGGTCTTGCGGATGCCCACTTCCTTTGCACGTTTTTCGCTGCGGGCTGTGGCCAGGTTCATAAAATTGATGCAGGCCAGCAGGAGGATAAAAACCCCGATGATCCCGAGCATTCTGATATAGACAATACGGCCCCCGCCGGCGGAGTTGGTCTCATCGTAATGCAGGTAAAGGCTTTTGAACGGAAGCACTTTGTAGTTTTCATATGCATAGTTGACATAAGGGCTACAGATATTCTTGATACGAGCCGTTGCCTTATTTACCGTTACATTGCCTGCGAGGCGGGCATAGATGCGGCAGTCATGGTCTTCGAAATTGTTGATATTTCTCACCCAGTTTGTTTCCTCGCTGGCCATCGAAATGAAAAAATCATACTCATGTAAGCTGCTGTTCACGGGTTGATCGGCATAGACGCCCCCGACGGTGAACGGGCGGCGGTTTTCATATTGAAAGGTTTTCCCGACTGCGTTTTCAGTACCATAGAGCGCTATCGCCGTCGACCTTGCAATAAGGGCGGTGTTTGGGTCGCGCATCGATTCGGCGGTGCCGCTCAGGAAGCGGTAGCCGAAAATGAGCGGGAAGGTATACTCTGCCGAAGTGCCCGACCGGGCGATGCTTTTGTCGCCGTTCACCAGCAAATGCTGGCCGGCCCAAAGGGTCATCGCCGTTTGGGCGAAGACATCCTGGTAGTTTCCTTTTTGCAGCCAGGGATTGAGGGCAGGTGACACTGTATAGTCAACATAGGCTGGCAATGTTTTCTCGTTGCTCTGCCCCTTTGGCCATTGGTTTTGCATGATCTCTACCACGCGGTCGCCGTTCGGAATGTCCTGATCGATGGAAAGCTCATCGACCGCCCAGATACCGATGACCAGGGCAATCGCCATGCCGGTGGCCAAACCGAAAATGTTGATAAAGGAATAGCCGCGGTTCCTGCGCAACTGGCGGAGGGCGAGAAGGAGATAGTTTTTGAACATGCTTTTCGTTTTAGAATACAGCAGAACTATAGCCAGAAGAGTACCTATTTTTTTACACCTTAATAATCAACCAGTTGCTATTTCTTTGATTTTATTAATTGTCCGGTTCCGCACACGCTGTGTTCAGTTCCGCAAATCGTATAAGGTTTGCAGCGCGGCTTCGCCGCCCGGCAAACCTTATACGATTACGTTCACCGAATATTATTTTCTCATTTTCTTCATCAGCTTTCTTCCCTTTACCATCAGCCTGCGTGTTCCTGCGGGCGAATCATACTGATGGTCCTTTTGTTTCTGCGTGCTGTAAAATTCAAGTATGGATGCTGAAGTAATAACGCCCATTTGTTGCCGGTTTTTTTCATTGTCCAGCACCAACAGCGTATCCAGGTTGTATTTGCCCATTATTTCTGCAGCCAGTCCTGCATCGTCTGTTATATAAACATAGGGGAGCGTATTATCGGCTGGCCTTGCTGGAGTAATCAAGGCCTGCAGCCCGCTGGTGCGAAGCACATCCGGTTCGTAAGAATCCGGCGTATCGATTCCCCTGCGTTTAATCTTCTCCGTCATAATGCTTCCCTTCATCAAAAAGAAGGAGACAAAATAAGCGGCGGCACAGGCAGCCATCAGCGGTAATAAACCGTTTAGCTGGCCTGTTGTCTCCAGTGCAAATACTACCGAAGTAAGAAATGCCCTTGAGGCGCCTGCAAACATAGCGGCCATTCCAATCAATGCAGCCGTTGGAATATTAATGGGCAGCGAAGGGAAAAAATGTAAACCCGCTACTCCCAGTAATGCGCCCAGGGCCCCGCCAATAGTGAACAAGGGCGCCAGCGTACCCCCTGAAGTGCCGCTGCCCAATGCAATTACCCATGAAATGTATTTAAGAAAACAAAGCGATAATAACATTTGCAACGATAAAGAACCTGTCAGCAGTTTTTGTATATTATCGTAGCCAACACCCATGGTAAAAGGTGCAAAATAACCTGTAATACCTACGGCAGTGGCGCCAATAGCCGGCCACCACATCCAGTGCACCGGCAGTTTTTCAAAAAGATCTTCTACTGCATACACCGATTTGGAAACCAGCGAAGCAATAAGACCTGTAAGGGTTCCCAGTAAAACATAGATGCCCAATGCACCTGCCGTGGGCGCGGCAATGGCCGGCATGGCAAAAACCGGTGTGGTTTCGAAAAAAAGTATATGCATGGCCGCACCGGTTATACATGCCAGTGATACCGGTATAATGGACCGCGGCGAAAATTCAAACAATAGTAATTCAATCGCCAGCAGTACTGCAGCAAGCGGACTGCCGAATATGGCCGACATACCGGCGCAGGCGCCGGCCGTTAATATGATTTTTCTTTCGGCCGGCGAAATATGCATTAACTGGCCGGTTAAAGAACCAAAGGCACCTCCCGTTGCTATAATGGGGCCTTCGGCACCAAAGGGGCCTCCTGTACCAATGGAGATGGCAGCAGATAATGGTTTTAGAAAAGTAATGGCCGGGGGAATCCTGCTTTCTTCTGTAATGATTTTCTCCATTGCTTCCGGAATGCCATGCCCCCTGATGGCTTTTGAACCATAACGTGCCATGATACCCACCAGTAAACTGCCGGCCACCGGAATCAATACCACCAGCCATCCCAAATGATTTTGTGCGGGCGACGCAGGCGACATCGAAAGCCTGCCATAAAAAGCGATATTGGTAATAACCGTTATCAATGTAACCAGCACCCTGGCCAGCACACCAATGATGACCGCATTAAAAACGGCCTGTATACTTAAATAGAAGATCCTTTTATTAACCGGGATTTTTCTGAATTCGCCATTGCTGTTATACAGCTGGTCGAACGTGGGCGATAGCGGGGTGCTCTTATCTGTTCTTGACATAAGCTGCAAAAATATTGCATAAACCATATTTTTACTAACTTTGTGAATAATATATTGGTTAAAATATGGCTTTGGACATGTTAAATGCTTCTGGAATAAAGGAAAACACTAAATATGAGAAATGATTCCTGCGATGTAAGCAGTTGTTTTTTGTGCAGTCACTGCACGGCTGAATGGAAAGAGCTGGTTGCCATTAAAAAAAAGACACTGCGTTTTAAGAAAGGAGAACAATTGTTTACAGAGGGGCAAAAGCTTACAGGTGTTTATTTTATTTATTCCGGCGCGGTTAAAGTGCATAAGCATTGGGCAGAGGGTAAGGAATTAATACTTCGTTTCACCAAAGCAGGCGATATGCTTGGCCACCGGGGGCTTGCCGCGGGAGATGTTTACCCGGTATCTGCCACTGCACTGGAAGACTGTAAAGCATGCTTTATCACCGACAGCTTCCTGGAAACAACACTTAAGGCAGACCATGCATTTACTTACCGGCTGATGCAGTTCTATGCCGCCGAATTGCAAAAAGCCGAAATGCGGATGCGCAACCTGGCATTGATGGAAGTAAAAGGAAGAATAGCCGGCGCCTTGCTTGAACTGCTTGAAGTATATGGAACAAACAAAAGCAAACACATCAGTGTTGCGGTAACCAGGCAGGATATTGCATCGTATGCAGGAACCAGCTACGAAACGGTGTTTAAATTTTTAAAGACCCTGGTTAGCACAAAAACCATTGCGGTAGCAGGAAAAAGCATCCGCATCATCAATACAGAGAGGTTGAAAGATTATATTAGAAATAGTACTTAGTATATAGTATTGAGTATTTAGACCCGCCGTATGGTGTAGTATCAGGTTTCCGCAAATTCTATAGGGTTTGCAGGGCGGCAGAGCGGCGCTGCAAACCTTATCGGATTAAAACAATCCTATTTTGACGGCGGGCATTTTATTGTTCAATTTATAAATACAGCTTTATGGAAAAAGATTTTCAAAAATCAATTTTTTACAGGTCATACATGACATGTGTTTTTGTGGGTCTAATTGGAACCGTGCTTTGCATGATGTATGATCTGTTCTTTACGGAAGTGCTGCAATTTCCTTTATCGGCCATTATAAATGTGGCCACGCTTATTTTTGCTGTTAATATTGTCTTTCTTGTCATTGGTGCATTGTACTATGGTGCGGTTAAATTTTCAAAAGCCGGCGAAACGGTCTTCATCGTTTTATTTCTGTTGCTTACTGTTTTTTTTGTCTGGAAAATGCAGGGTGTTCACCGCACAGACAACCCTGCTGTAAACGTTCAGTTCAGGTATTTATCATCTGGTATCATCATTATCCTGGGACTGCTTACCGCGATTGGCATTCCGTTCTTGTTTCATAACAGGAAGTTTGAAGAATATGTGTTGTAAAAAGTACTTAGTATTGAGTATATAGTATTCAGACCCGCGGTATGGTACAGAGTATTCAGTATAAAGTATTCAGACCCTCGGTGTGGGGCAGTAGTATTCAGACTTGTCGACTGTCAACGGTGCTGTTGCTGAGCAGGCTTCCGCGAGTCTATAAACTGAATACTAAGTACTGAATACTAAAAATGGCTGAATACGCACATAGCCTGTATCGGAAACGAACAAGTTAGATGAAGGCCAGGGTGGCAATTTATTGGTTTATAAGCAAGTAATTGTCCGGCATTTTTTTGGTAGCAGGCAATAGCACAAACCTGTTATCATGCTAAAACATTATTTGCTGACCAGTTTCAGGACGCTTGGCCGTAACAAAACCAATACAGCGATAAATGTATTTGGCCTGGCAACCGGCATGACCATTTTCCTGCTGATTGCTCAGTATGTACATTTTGAAAAGAGTTATGAAAATTTTATACCGGGTGCCCAAAACATTTACCGGGTTAGCCTGGAAACCCTCCGCAATAATGAGCGCATTGCAGCCAGTGCTGAAAATTATGCAGGGCTTGGGCCTGCACTGAAAAAAGCTATGCCGGGAGTAATCAATTTTGCCCGGCTTTACAATATGGGTTATATCAATAATGTTGTTGTAACCAATGAACTGGCCAAACCTGTTCCCATTGCACTGAAGCCGCAACATTTCATGTATGCCGATGCAGCCTTTCTGCCAATGATGCATTACCAGATGATAAAAGGAAATGCCAGTGATGCTTTATCGGAACCATTAACCGCGGTCATCTCCGAAACATATGCAAAACTTTATTTTGGAAATGAAGATCCCATAGGCAAAACATTGCATATGCACGACGATGATTCCAATGATAAACTGGCAATGGTGAAAGGCGTATTTAAAGATCTGCCGGCTAACACACACCTGAAAACGGATATACTTTTTTCTTACCTGTCGCAATATAAACCAGGGTATGATTGGGAACGCGCGGAACAATATACTTATATTCAACTTGCCCCGGGTACCCATCCTGCATCTGTAGAAGCAAGTCTTCCGGGTCTCTATGCTAAATTTAAACCCGGAAACGAGAAATATACCGGCCATCTGCAGCCTTTAAAAGACATACATCTAAAATCTGATCTCGCAGAAGAACTGGAAACAAATGGCAGCGAAAAAACAGTTTTCTTTTTAACCCTTATTGGGCTACTGATATTGGCTATTGCCTGGATAAATTATGTAAACCTTTCTACAGCAAGGGCAATCGGCCGGGCAAAAGAAGTAGGTGTACGTAAATGCATTGGCGCCGTACGTTCCCAACTAATTTTTCAATTTTTGTCGGAAGCCGCCATCGTTAACCTTGTTGCTCTTATCCTTGCTTTCTTTATGTTAAGAGCAGCGTTGCCTTTGTTTAATATGGTGACTGGTCTTTCGCTGAACGTTTCTTACTTGTCTCAGCCCTGGTTTATGGGTTTATTAACGGTGATATTCTTTGGCGGCGCCATGCTATCTGGTTTTTACCCGGCATGGATACTTTCTTATTTTAAACCGGTATCCGTATTAAAAGGAAACACCCATATAAGCGGGGGGCGGAGCGGTTTAAGAAAGGCCCTGGTGCTGGTACAATTTGTATCATCGGTGGCCCTTATTGCAGGAACCATCATTATTTACCGGCAATTGCATTTTATGATGGGAAAAGATACCGGTATGAATATTAACCAGGTGCTGGTGCTGGACCGGCCGGCTATAGCACCCAACCACGACAAGAACCGCGATGCTTTTCGTTCTGTCATTGACCTGTTCCGTGAAGAGTTGCGTAGCGCCCCGGGTATTGAAGCTGTTTCCAATTCTTCTACCATACCCGGAAAACTAAGGGAATACAAAACCACTGTTGAAAGAAGCGGGGCTGGTAAAAATGAATCTGTAATTGTCCGCACCAATAGCATGGATTTCGATTTTATGAATGTTTTTAAAATGAAACTATTGGCGGGCAGAAACTTTTCTGCCAGCTTTCCAAAAGATCCTGATACGGCTGTTATCATTACCGAATCAGCGGCACAGCTGTTGGGCTTTACAACACCCGGCGATGCTATTGGCAAAATACTGCATACCCCATGGAACGGTTGGTCGCCCATAATTGTTGGTGTGGTAAATGATTATCACCAGGTTTCTTTCAAAAAACCGCTGGAACCTACTATGTTTACCTGCGACGCCTATGAGGGCGATTATTTTTCTATTCGTCTTCGCGCCGATCAATTGTCATCAACCATTCCGTTTATTGAACAAGCCTGGAAAAAAGCATTTCCCGGAAATCCTTTCGGATATTTTTTCCTGGATGAATATTTTAACCGCCAGTACAACAATGAAAAAAAAGTGGGCCAGTTGTTTTTAATCTTTTCAGTGCTGGCTATCATAATCAGCTGCCTGGGACTTTTGGGGCTTTCGGCTTATACAGCCAGCCAGCGCACAAGAGAAATAGGTGTAAGAAAAGTATTGGGTGCATCGGTATTGAATATCGCCACACTGCTTTCAAAGGATTTTTTAATGCTTGTTGCGGTGGCAATTGTGATTGCATCGCCGCTTGCCTGGCTGGTGATGAATAATTGGCTGCAAAGTTTTGCCTATCGTGAACCGGCGCATTGGTGGATATTCGCGCTGTCGGGGATGGTAGCAGTACTTATCGCCTTAATAACCGTTAGTTTTCAGGCCATCAAAGCAGCGCTTGCCAACCCTGTAAAGAGTTTGCGATCAGAATAAATAAAGCAATGATTGCTAAATTAAGACGGGTTGGAGGGCAGATCCGCATAACCTATAAGGTTTGCAGCGCCGCTTTGCCACCCGGCAAACCTTATAGGTTTAATAACGCAGTATAATTTTTTTGAAGAATCGAAACTAACTACTTCCTTCACGATCTTGCCCCGCTCCTTTCAAAAAGGGTTTCAGCAAATCAATCGGAACCGGGAAAATAGTAGTTGAATTATTTTCCGTGGCTATCTCTCTTAATGTTTGCAGGTAACGAAGGGTTAATGCACTGGGATGTTCATTCAGGATCCTGGCGGCATCAGCCAATCGCTGTGCGGCCTGGAACTCTCCTTCTGCAGCAATAACCTTGGATCGGCGTTCCCGTTCGGCTTCAGCCTGTTTGGCCATGGCCCGTTGCATTTCCTGCGGCAGGTCTATCTGCTTCACTTCAACATTCGACACCTTTACACCCCAGGGTTCGGTATTGGTATCAATGATCTGTTGCAGTTTGCGGTTTATCTTGTCGCGCTGCGAAAGAAGATCATCCAATTCAGATTGACCCAATACACTGCGCAAGGTGGTTTGAGAAATTTGTGAAGTGGCTGCCAGGAAATTTTCTACCTGCACGATTGCTTTTTGCGGATCGAGCACCCGGAAATAAACAACTGCATTTACTTTAATAGAAACATTGTCCTGCGTAATCACATCCTGCGGAGGCACATCCAGAACCACGGTCCGTAAACTCACCCTGATCATTCTGTCAACAATAGGAATTAATAAGATAATGCCGGGACCCTTGGCCCTTATTAAACGGCCGAGGCGGAAGATAACGGCCCGCTCATATTCCCGCAGGACGCGGACAGCATTGGATAAAATGAAAATGCCGAAAAAAACCACAACGAGCGTGACAACGGGGAATTGTGACATAAAATTTATTTTATTGTTGTGTGATAAATTTTAAAAGGTTGAACATATGTAAAACCTATTGGGCACCCTTTAAACATTTTCCCTGGTGGTGGCCTCCATAACTTTCTCCACAAACAATTTAAAATTTTGCATTCCTGTTACACGCACTTTTTCTCCGGTATCAATTGAATTGCCCGCTGCTTCTGCCTGCCAAAGCTCTCCATGTACATATACCATGCCTGCAGGATTCAATGGTTCCCTTGCTTCACCTGTTTCGCCAATCAGCGCATCTGCGCCTGTAACAGGTTTAAGCCGCTGCGCTTTGATACCCATGCCGATAACAAATAAGAAAAACAAGGAAGTAACTGCAACGGAAGAAATGATCACAACCCATGATATTCTACCAAGTTCACCGGCTTCTGGCTGTATCAGCATCATGGATCCAAGCAACAGGGAAACAATACCCCCAATGGCCAGCACGCCGTGGCTGACAATTTTAACTTCGAGCAAAAAAAGAACAAGCGCAAATAGTATCAATGCAAGCCCCGCATAGTTTACAGGCAAAGTATGCAATGAATAAAAAGCAAGAATGAGACAGATAACGCCAATAACGCCGGGAAAAATGGAAGCTGGGTTGTACATTTCAAACATAACGCCATAAAACCCCAGCATCAGCAGGATATAGGCAATATTCGGGTCGCTGATGATATTGAGAAATTTTTCAACAAAACCCATTTCATAACGCTCAACCCTGGCCGATTTTGTGTGAAGGGTAAGCGTAGTCGAATTCAATACTACTTTTCTTCCATCAATCATTTGCAGCAGTTCTGCATCATCATTTGCTATAAGATCAATGATTTTTTGCTGAAGCGCTGCCGTAGCAGTAATGGAAACGCTTTTTCTTACGGCCTCTTCTGCCCATTCCGTGTTACGGCTGCGGTTTTCAGCAATGGTGCGTATGAATGCGACCGCATCATTGGTGACTTTTTCAAACATGGTACTACTCGTCTCATCCTGCACAGATACCGGGTGCGCCGCGCCAATATTTGTACCCTGGGCCATGGCGGCAATATGTGCTGCCAGTGTAATAAACACACCGGCGGAAGCTGCCTGGGCACCGGCCGGCGACACATATACCACCACCGGTACAGGCGATTCCATCATATCGCCAACAATAACACGGGTTGATTTGAGTAATCCACCGGGCGTATTAAGATGAATAACCAGGCATTCGGCCTTTTCTTTTTTTGCTTTCGCAATGGCATTGTGAATGTACGCTGCGGTGGCCGGGTTAATAGTGGCATCTACCTGTATTGATACAACAGTCTGGGCCGTAAGTATAAACGGAAAAAGTAGAAACGAAGCAAGATATATTCTTATACGTTTCACGAAGCGTGAGAAGTGCAGGTTGTGTCCTGAACATTTCAGCACATTCTTTCAAATCTCTCTATGTAATTTAACGAAATCCGGGGGGTATTGCAATTTTTTTTCCGCCCCGCCGCAAACCTGCTGTTTGTGCAGGCTATTGCGCCGGGCGGGTCCGGAGGCCGCAGGTTCACAATATTCTTTCCTGGTGTAGTTTTTTTTCAGTTTCTTTTCATGCCGCTGTACATGCCATTTTTTGTAAAACCGGCATCCTTGTCTATCATGAAACAAACGGCAGTGCTTTTGGTACTGGCCTGCAAGCTGAGGTTTTGATCGTCTGTTATAATGCTGTCTCCATTTTTTAGTAATGCCTGCGAAAAGTTTATGGCACCCTCAAATACATAAATAAAATAAACAGTGTTTTTGAAATAGGCTTTGGGTAAGTTTACCCTGGCATTTTCAACATCCGCATCATACACCAAAATATTGCTTTTTATTTCAAGTGGCGCGTGGCTGCTTTTAACACCGGCCACTAAACGCCAATGATTAAGAACCAACTCTCCGGCATTGGCAAACTGCACCTGTGGTGGATCGTTCTCATTTTCGGGGCGTACAAAAATTTGGAGCAACCGTACATCTTCTTTATACCTGTCAGCGGGAATACTTTCTTCGTGATAAATGCCACTTCCCGCATTCATCATCATTATGTTTTGTGGTGTTACGGCTACTTCTTTGCCTGTGCTGTCTTTGTGAAGCATGGTACCACTTCGCATCAGAGTTAGTATTTCATCATTTTTGTGGGGATGCATTCCTATGAAAGCGCCCGGCCTAAGATGGGCGTCATCAAACCTGCCCAAATTATAAAAACCCGAATCACCATTACCTGCATTTCTTCCGGGAATGACGATTCCGATATTAAAATTTCCGTGTCCGGCTTTTTGTCTTTCCCCCGCTTTATTAATAATCAACATAATAGATTTTTTTAAAAAAATACTCCAGGTCTTTGCATAGCCTGAAGCATTCAGTTTATGCCATTACGGGCAACACATCAGTAAATAAAATGCCTAATAATTTTCCGCCTTCGGGTCTCGACCAATCCTGGGCAATTTCTGCCATTAAAGTATTGGTAGCTGTTAAAACCACACCTGCATCTGCCATTCTTTTCTGGCTAAGGTCTTCGCTTAGATTAAAGGGCGAACCTGATGCATCCATCACTGCCTGTACATTAAAGCCTTCTCCGGCGGCACTGATGGCCGGAAAAACCAGGCAAACATCGGTGGTAACACCTGCCATAATCAGGTTTTTCTTTCCTGTAGCAAGCACGGTATCACGAAAGGACTTGTGTTCCCAGCAATTAACGATGCCTTCTCTTTTGATTCTTTTTTCAAAAGCATCGGGTAAAATTGCTGCCAATTCGGGCATCAAGACGCCTTGTGCTGCGTATTCCTGACTACTGGTAAGTATAACGGGAATATGCAGAACCTTCGCCATTTTTGCCAACGCCAATGTTTTCTTTTGAACTTCTTCCAGGGGAATATTTTTAATCAGTTTCATGGTACCCACCTGGTGGTCGATAAGTAGCAATACTGTGTTTTCGGCTGTAAATTTTGTCTGGCTCATTTTTATTGTTTTTATAATTGATATTGCAAAAATAAAATAGTTACTATACTTTTGCAATAAGTGTATAAAAAGTATATTAATATCCTTTTGTATAGTTTTAATAAAGCGAGGTATGAAAAAAGACAAAATTGAAATTCAGCCCGTGATGGATGCATTGGAAGTAATTGGTGGAAAGTGGAAATTCCCTATTCTCTATAGTTTGTGCAGTGGCAAAAAAAGATTTAAGGACTTGCTGGAAGACATTGGGAAAATAACACCTAAGATGTTGAGTCTTGAACTGAAGGACCTGGAGTTGAACGGTTTGGTGACGCGAACCGCTATAGCCACCGTGCCTGTGACTGTTGAATATGAAATGACCGAATATGGACTAACGCTTAAGCCTGTACTTCGTCATATTCAGGATTGGGGAAAAAAGCACAGGGAAAAGATTATGAGAGAAAATGCGATTTCAAAGTAACCGGAATTGCGGTGTGAAATGATAGCATTACCCTGTGTTAGAACCAGGGCGCACGAGTGAACGCGTTTACAACCGGATAAAAACATTCCGGGTCAATATTCATACACGCAAACTAAGTTTTCATAAAAAAAATAACTATATTTCTGGTTGAAGCACGCCTGAAACCCCCAAAGAATACCCCGTTTATAAAAAGAAACACCCGGTTTTATTTGTTCAAACGCAGATTGTTCTTCTGAAATCATATTGGTAAAAGATACCAGTAGCGAGGACATTTTTACTATTATTTACCCCCTAAATCAATATAAAAATGGAAAAAATTACAGAAGAAGTTTACAGCCAGATCAACAATGCGGTGTATAAAACCCAGGGCGATATATGGTGGAAACCCGACCATGTTTTACATCTCCTGAAAACCTCCGTTAATCCCTGGAGGGTGAATTATGCAGTTACTGTTTTAAAAAAATTGAACATAGATCCAAATGGAAAAACGGCGCTTGAAGTAGGCAGCGGAGGTGGCATACTGACGGAAGAGATCTGCAAAATGGGATTTACCACCACCGGCATTGACCCTGCCGACGAATCGCTGCAAACAGCATCCAATCATGCAAAAGCTGAGGGGTTGAACATCACTTATGAAAAAGGATCGGGTGAACAACTGCCATATCCTGATCAATCGTTCGATTGTGTGTTTTGCTGCGATGTGCTGGAACATGTGCGTGATTTACCAAAGGTGGTCGCTGAAATAGCAAGGGTGCTGAAGCCGGATGGTATTTTCATTTATGACACGCTTAACCGGACCTTTATCAGCAAACTCGTTGCTATAAAGATATGGCAGGAGTGGAAGCGCTGGGCATTTATGCCAGCCAACCTGCATGTATGGAAAATGTTTATCAAACCCGGTGAAATGAAACAACTTTTATCTGGAAACGGATTAGAATGACAGGGCCATGTTGGTTCAGAACCGAATATATCTATTCCCAAAATGCTGGGTTACCTGAGAAAGCGGGTAAAAGGAGAATGGACTTTTGATGAACTGGGAAAAAACTTCTGGCTGGTAGAAAGTAAGGATATGAACATACTTTATGGAGGGCATGCAATAAAACGATAATTAATATTGATCACCCATTGTACAGGCAATAAATAAGGAGTGCACAATATTAATCTTGCATACCTGAGATAAATGCTATTCCGTCCTCAGGCTTTTCACCGGGTTGGCCGTTGCTGCCTTTATTGCCTGAAAACTCACCGTTGCCAGTGCAATCAATAAGGCTCCCAATCCTGCCACGGCAAATATCCACAATGCAATATTAATGCGATAGGCGAAATTGTCGAGCCATTTATTCATTGCCCACCATGCCACAGGAAATGCAACGATTAAGGAAACGGCAACTAATTTTATAAAGTCTTTGGAGAGCAATACAATAATACCGGCTTCACCAGCACCCAATACTTTGCGCACGCCAATCTCTTTAATGCGGCGTTGCGTAGCAAATGTTGCCAGGCCGAATAACCCGAGACAGGAGATAACAATAGACAATACAGAAAATATATTAAAGAGGCTGCCCATTCTTTGTTCTGTTGTATACAACTTAGAAAGATCTTCGTTTACAAAACCATAAGAGAATGGATAATCGCCATACACGTTGTGAAAGCTTTTCTGCAGTGATGTAATGACTTTTTGAATATTCGCAGGGCTTGTTCTCATCACAACATACCCGCCACCAAAATTGGTTTTCATAACCAGCGGTTCAATAGGTTGCTGCACCGGTTTAAAATTGAAATCTTTTACCACGCCGATGATCGGTACTTCCTTGTCTTCCAATGAAATCGAAATTGTTTTGCCGATCGCGTCGTTTACAGGTAGTTTCATTGCTTTCAGTGCAGTTTCATTTACTACATACCCGCTGCCATCGCTTCCAAAATCTTTTGAAAAGAATCGCCCGGCTGCCATCTGCATGCCAAATGTTTTGACAAAATTTTCATCAACCCTTAACCGGTAAGCTATTACCTGCGTTCCCGGTTCCATGCCGCGCCATTTCAGTTGCGAGCCACCGCTGGTAATATCGGTGGGCAATTTATCGGTGAAAGTATAATTGCTGATATCGGGGTATTGCGCAAGCGTTGCGCGCATGGCATCTTTATTATTCTTCAGATCGCCCACTTCGGGCATTTTCATATACAACAGATTTTCTTTGTTAAAGCCGATATTTCTGTTCTGGATATACTGAAGCTGGTTATAAATAACCGATGTGCTGATGATTAAAATAACGGAAATAGCAAATTGAAGAACCACCAAACCATTGCGTAAAAATGATTTTTGTCCCTGCAATAATTTCGCTCCTTTTAATGCTTTCACCGGGTTGAACGAAGACAAAAAAAATGCAGGATAACTTCCCGAAAGCAGACCGGTTACCGTGGCAATGCCCAAAAGGCTAAGAAGCGTCTTTATATGTAGAAGGTTGATGGAAATTGATTTGTTCGCCAGCTGGTTGAACAATGGTAACATTATGTAAACGATCAGCAATGCCAGCAGTAATGAGATAAAAGAAAGCAATAATGATTCGCCGGTAAACTGCGCAATCAGTTGCTGGCGCAGGGCGCCAACCGTTTTTCTCAGGCCAACTTCTTTTGCACGCTGTCCTGAAACAGCGGTAGCAAGGTTCATGAAATTGATACATGCAATAACTATAATAAATATCGCGACCAGTGAAAATATCTTTACATACAGGCTGTTACCCTGTCCTGCCACATCCACCAAATAATGAGAGCGCAGGTGAATATCATTCAACGGCTGCGCAGACAAAGACACCTGTACCTGGGTATTATTTTTCTTTAATACCTCAGTCGCCTGTTTTTCAATATTGCTGAGTACAGATAAAGATGGCTTAACAGCATCCTGCAATTGAAAATAAACATATACGTCAAAATTATTCCAGGCACCCGCGGGGTTACTTGTTTTGTCATAAAGCGCTGCAGGCAGCAGGATATCGAATTGCAGGTGCGAGTTGGCGGGAATATTTTTTAAAACCCCCGACACCGTAAGATTTGTTCCTTTTATGTCGTTGTCGATATAGATTATTTTTCCCATGGCCTCATTGGCGCTACCGAAATATTTTATAGCAATTCCCTCGGTAATAACTGCAGTATTGGGCGAAGAAAGGGCAACCAGCTTATTTCCCCTGAGCAAAGGATAATTGAATATTTGCAGGAAATTGCTGTCGGCATAATACATTTTTTTCTCATCAAATTTTTTGGTGCCGATGGTAATCATGCGCTGTTCCGGGGCAATCCGCGTGGCATTTTTTATAGCGGGTATTTGTGTTTTTATAGTGTAAGCCAGTGATGGTGGCACAACGGCGGCTTCCTGGTCAAATATTTTTGAGGTAAGCCTGAAAATGCGGTCTGCACCCGGATTAAATGAATCAAAACTCATTTCATCCTGCACCCACAAAAAAATAAGGATACTGCAGGCCATGCCCGTGGCAAGCCCGAAAATATTGAGCCCGGAAAATAATTTGTGGCGCGAAAGGTTGCGGACAGCGATCTTTACCCAGTATCCTCCGGAGAAATAATTTTTTAGCATGACCATCTATTTTGTGTAGCAAAGCTGGTATTATCAGTATTGAAAATACCAACCCTGTGCCGGGATGTTATGTAATTGATATCCATGGTATTAGAAAACAAGGGATATGCAGGCCTGTCTGTTTCTGCAACAGCAATTGTGCGCTTTTGATACATGGCAATAAGGAAGATAATTGCTCGTAATGATTTTCGCACCTGACATCCTGTTTGCCGGATTAGAGGGTTTTGACCCTTATAATGTATTCAAAAGAAATTCCAGTGCATCAGCTGTTGTAAAGGGATATACGGTCATATGATGCTGGTCTTTGTAGTACTTCCAGGAAAACCTTAATTTATTTTGTTTGCTTGCATCCAGGTAATCTGCCAGTGTTACACATGGCCTGATCAATATGGTTTTTTTGCTGGTGTCTTTTTTGATTTCCAGGACATTATTCATCTCCTTATTTACAGTATTTGCTATAGCCAGAAACAGTGAAACATTGTGAAATCTGCCTTCTGATAAAATGGTGTTGGATTGCATCAATAATTTCTGATCGTCCCACCACATACTGGGATCAATCGCAGCATAACCATTAAATAGTTGGGTATGGAGCAATAGAATATTCATAGCAGTTAGTCCTCCCAGCGAATGACCAATCAATACCCTTGGGGATGAAGCTGAATATTTTGAATTGATATACGGAATAAGCTCTTTCTCCATGAACCGAATAAATGCTTCGCCTCCCCCGGATTTCTTTGCGGCCATGCTATCAACAAAAGGAGAAGAAATAATATGTGTGGGTGTATAATCACGGTCACGCTCCCAGATATTGCCGACACCCACCACTACTGCCTGGGAAAAGATTTGACGGCCGGTTGTCTTGTACAGCTGTTTCAATATTTCAACGGTAGTATTAAAATTGGCTTCTGCATCCAGTACATACACTACCGGGCACGATTTTTTTAAGGAAGTGTTGCCAGTTGATTTATCAGGCAGGGACAACCATATAAACCTGTCTTCTCCTAATATTTTTGAATGAATCGTATCAGTGATTTTGGCTGTGCGGTCATTACCTGGCTGGGCAATAACAACCATACTGCAAGGAAATAACAAAAGGAATGCGATGATTTTCATATTGCTATATTTAACCTGATAAATTGTGTTGCTGGTTTGATCTAACCCGCCAATTCTTTGGTCATTGCTTTAATAAATCCTGCTTTGTCCTTTTTCACTTCTTTCAACATTGCTTTTTTGTCGGCCGGTATGGAAAAATATTTTTCAGCCCATAAATGTATTTCAAGCATTACGGGCAGTAAATCAATCCCCTTTCTGGTAAGCTTATATAACACTTTGGCTTTACTATCCGGGTGCTCTAATTTTTCAATAAGCTTATTTTCTTCCAGCACCAGCAACCTGGAGGCTAGTATATTGGTGGCGATTCCTTCCGGAGACTTCAGAAAGTCGCCGTAGGTACACTGTTTTGCAAACATCAAATCCCTGATAATCAACAGCGACCATTTATCCCCCCATATATCAAGGGAGCAACTAATGGGACAGTCTGATCTTTTTTTTCCTTTCTCCATAAAAAATATTTTAAAAATACTTGCAATTTGCAAGTAATGTATATATTTGCACTTGCAATTTGCAAGTAAAAATACAAAACAATACGAAATGAAACAAACAATTTTAGTAACCGGTGCTTCTTCAGGCTTTGGCCTTCTTATTGCCAGCAGGCTGCACCAAAGCGGCTATCATGTAATTGGCACAAGCCGTAACCCGGAAAAATACCAGGCTAAACTGCCTTTCAAATTATTGGCATTGGATATTGCCGATGATGATTCAATTGAATCTTTTGATAAAGAACTCTTCGGTGAGATAAAACAACTTGATGTGCTGATAAATAATGCCGGGTACTTAGTATCAGGTCTTGCAGAAGAAACCTCCATTGAAATCGGAAAACAGCAATTTGAAACAAATTTTTGGGGCACTGTAAAACTTACAAACAAGCTGCTGCCTTATTTCAGAAAGCAAAAGCATGGAAAAATAATTACTGTAGGATCGCTGCTTGGTTTGGTTAGCCTTCCGAATGTTGCTTATTACGCAGCTTCAAAACATGCTTTGGAAGGGTATTTCAAAGCCCTGCGACTGGAATTAAGTGAATTCAACATCAACGTAAGCATGGTTGAGCCAATGGGCTTTAAAACAAATATCGGGACAAGCGCAGTAACAGCAAAAGGTAATATAAACGACTATGATAGTTTTCGGAAAAAAATAACTGCTTTTACAAAACAGGAATTTGAGAAAGCTGCAGAGCCGCAACCGGTTATAAATACAGTATTAAAAATTGTTCAGGAAGAAAAACCCAAATACAGTTATCCTGTTGGCAAAGGCGCATCAATGATTCTTACGCTGCAGCGTTTTGCATATGGCGTACTTGAAAATACGGTATTAAAAAACGTAAATGCAGCAAAATAGCTTATTGCAAAATGAACTCATGTCAGCTAAAATTAAAAAAGCAACGTTTATAGTGCTACTGATTATGACAAATACAAACGCCCCGGTGTATTTTAATATCATGAAGAATTTGTAAAAGTGCATGGAGGTTTTTAGCAAAATAAAAAGCAAGGCAAAAAATAGAAATTCAGAAAATGAAAGCATTCATTGTTAACCGGTACGGCAAAAAAGAGAAATTGCAACTGACCGAAATAGCAGAACCGGTTGTAAAAGAGACGGATATTTTGGTTCAGGTGTATGCAGCAGGTGTAAACCTGTTGGATGCAAAGCTCAGGAATGGTGAGTTTAAAATGATTTTGCCTTACAAAACGCCATTCATACTGGGGCATGATGTAGCTGGCGTTGTAACGAAAGTTGGTTCAGGAGTTAGCAAATTCAAAGTGGGCGATGAGGTGTATGCAAGACCTGCAGACCACCGGATTGGGACATTTGCCGAACTGATTGCAATGAATGAAAAAGATGTTGCGTTAAAACCGAAAAACCTTTCAATGGTTGAAGCAGCTTCTGTTCCATTGGTTGGTTTAACAGCCTGGCAGGCACTTGTTGAAAAAGCAAAGCTGAAAAAAGGACAAAAAGTTTTCATCCAGGCAGGTTCGGGTGGTGTAGGTACGTTTGCCATTCAGCTGGCGAAACATTTGGGCGCTACCGTGGCCACAACAACCAGTACTGCCAATATTGATTTGGTAAAAAGTTTGGGTGCAGATATAATAATTGATTATAAAAAAGAGGATTTTGAAACCATATTAAAAGATTACGATGTGGTGCTGAATAGCCAGGATGCAAAGACACTCGAAAAATCACTGAAAGTATTGAAGACCGGTGGAAAAGTAATTTCTATTTCCGGTCCGCCCGACCCTGATTTTGGTAAAGAAATTAATGCGAATTGGTTGATGAAAATAATTATGAAATTTTTGAGTGCCGGAATAAGAAAAAAAGCAAAGCGTTTGGGTGTAAACTTTTCTTTTCTCTTCATGAGGGCGCAAGGCGAACAACTAAGTGAGATTACAAAACTAATAGAGGCGGGGGTTATAAAACCAGTTATGGATAAACTGTTTCCCTTTGGGCAAACCAATGAAGCCATGTCTTATGCAGAGACAGGACGCGCAAAAGGCAAAGTGGTTGTTAAGCTGAGGTAAACAGGCGATAAACAAACCCGTTCATTATGTAGGTTTTTTGAAAATCAATCCAACCCCTTCTTCTTCAAAAATCCGGAGAGATGATTGGCGATTTCGAGGTTGTTCAGATCTGACATGGGAAAATGTGTATTGCCTTTAATTCCTGTTTCGGGCAAATGAACCAGTGTTACATCTCCTCCATGGCGGTTTGCAACATCCCTGAATTGTTTTGCCACAGCAAGAAAAACACGCCATTGTTCCTGGCCAGGGTTTACTGAAGGTTGGTCCGGAATATTATCACCGTAATAAATAAGAATTGGAATTTTTGTGAGTTTTATAAAGTCTGCCATGGGTACTGTTGGAGGTATAATGGTACGACCTGAAAGTTTAATGCTGTCGGGTCCTTCACCTTCCGGGAAAACAAAATCACCACCCGGCTCAAAGGAAACGATTGCCCTTATATTATCGTTTTTCATTGCAGTGCGCCACCCCGGCCCACCGCTTTGAGAGTGTGTGAGCAAAATGCCTTGTCCTATCCTGGTAAACAATGAGGACACTGCATCAATGTTTACTTGTGCATCGTAGGGTCCTGCATTTGGCACCATCTGGCGGTAAAACTGGTTTAATGCTTCCGGATCTTTGGAGAATTGAACGCCAGGATAAAAGTCCGGGTATACACCAATCCGGAAAATACCAAACCAAAGCTGTTCATCGGGAGCAGCTGTAATGTTTGCAGGCTTCGTACTGCGTGCTGCCCGGCCACGTCTGGGTTGATCAATCAGGTAAACAGAAAAGCGGCGACGCAGGAAAATGTTTTGAAAGCCTTCACGTCCATCGGGTGTGGTTTCCCAGGTCTTTGCAGACTGTCCGTGCCCATGCCAAAATACAAGCGGAAGTTTACGGGTGCTTTTTGGTATCTGATAAAAAACATAAGCATGGTCGCCGTGCAGTGTTTGCCCCGCCGAACTTTGATTTGCCGGGTTGTAGGCACCATCTTTAATGGGGTCGAATGTGCCCGGGCTGGTAATTACACTGCCGCCCACTGCGAAGCTGCCCTGTTGCTGAATAACTATTTGCCCACTGCCGGTGCTTTCCTTAGTTGATGTACAGGCGGCAATGAGAACAGAAACAGCAATTGATAAAAAAACAAAACCCATTCTTAGGTTTATCTTTTCAGGTTTGTACATAAACGGCGTTTTTGCGTTTATTAAAAGTATGTCTGAAGGTTATTTACTGCAACTTTTATTGTGCAATGTCAATGACATGTATTTTTTGCAACCATTTCTTCACTTTTACCGCTGCTTCTTTTAACTTCTCGTCTTTGATAACCAGGTATTGGCCATCTCTTTCCACGCCGCCTTTCATCTCAAAGCCTTCCAGTACTTTACTATCCGGGCAAAGTTCCTTTACCGTCTGGAAACTACTACCTGTACCATAGCCAGCATTGGTATTAAAGGGAATTACCGTTTTCCCGCCAAGGTTATACTGGTGTAAAAAGCTTTTCACCGGTGGCGGCATCTTCATATCCCAGGTGGGAAAGCCAACAAATACAATATCGTATTTTTCAATGCTGTCTATTGTTGTTTTTAACGGTGGTAAATAGCCGGTTTCGTTTTCCTTTACCACCTGTTGTACCGTAGCCTGGTAATTTTCAGGATAGGGCTTTTCTAATTCCAATGCGATTAATGTTCCGGCTGTATTTTGCTGAATGATTGCTGCTATTGCCTTTGTATTGTTTGTCCGGGATAAATATACAATCAATATTTTTTTCGATGACATCGATTGAGCATTTGAGCAACCTGTCGTTATGCACAGTACAACTGTTAAAGCGAATACTATTGCGTTTCTTATTTCAGTTTTCATTCGTTATTGTATAACAGCATACGGCGATTGATGTCTTTACATATTGGCATTAATACTGCTGCCGGCTGGTACTATTATTATTTCATTTTTACCGGTCTCAGCAAATGCGAGAACGTGAGTGAACCCATCTTCCATTTGCCGTTTTCTTTGATATACACCTCGGTCACCATAAAAGGATTGGTGACTTCGCGTCCGCCAACTACTGCCGCCAGGTCAATATCATTCAGCAGGATAGCAGTGTTGCCAAACATATTTACTATCACTGCGTATACTTCGGCTTTCTTATACCAGATGCCTCCGTCTTTGATGGTAGCAAGTTCCTGGGTTTTCCCCCAGCTTCCTCCCATGTGGATGAACATGGATTTCTGATCAAACAGCACATTTAAAGAATCGACATTCTTGTCTGCCATCCAATCCCATTTCTGCTTTGAAAGGTTAATGATCGCCTGTTGTTCAGGTGTGTTATTCGCAGCGGTTTTAATTGTTTCGCCTGGCTGTGCATACGACGATTGCACACTGATAACTACCATTGCCAGAAACAGCCCGTGAATTCTTGCTTTCATTGTTCTTAATTTATATGTTTTATAATTGGGAGTAAATTTTACTTCTAAAAACGATTTAAACCTCCAGCTTTCTTTCTCCCAGCCATTTCACCATAGCAGGATCGCGGTGGTCGAAAAAGCTGCTGGTGTTGGTGTCTAATGCTTTGATGGCTTCCATATCTTCAGCACTTAATGCAAAATCGAAAATGTTGAAGTTCTCTGCCATTCTTTCTTTGCGAACTGATTTGGGAATTGCCACCACTCCTCTTTGAATAAGCCAGCGAAGAACAACCTGTGCAATTGATTTGTTATACTTCCTGCCTATAGAAAGTAATAGCTCATTATGAAAGATGTTGTTTTTGCCTTCGGCAAACGGTCCCCAGGATTCTATCTGCACATTATTTTCCTGTAAAAATTTTTGGGTTTCAATTTGCTGGTGGAAGGGGTGGGTTTCTACCTGGTTGATTGCCGGAACAATTTCATTGTGAATAATCAAATCAATAAGCCTGTCGGGATGAAAGTTGCTCACGCCGATGGCTCTAACCATCCCTTCCTTGTATAAGTCCTGCATGGCTCTCCATTCGCCATACACGTCTCCGAAAGGCTGGTGCATCAGGTATAAATCCAGGTAATCCAATTGCAGTCGTTTCAGTGAATTTTTAAAGGCTTTCTTTGTTCCATCATAGCCATTTGACTGTATCCAGAGTTTGGTGGTAATAAAAAGGTCTTCTCTTGGCACATCACTTTTTTTAATAGCTTTTCCTACTGCCTCTTCGTTTTGGTAGGAGGCAGCGGTATCAATCAGGCGATAGCCTGTTTCGATGGCATCGGCTACACTTCTTTCACATTCTGCAAGATCCGTAACCTGGAAAACACCAAAACCAAGCAAAGGCATTTCAACGCCATTATTCAATTTTACATGTTGCATACTGTATCAATTTTGTTAGTGCAAAGCTCCCGGCATTTTCCCGCCCTGGTGGTATACAGATTACGGATTTATCTACCAATATTCCGGATTGGGTGCTCCCTTTCAATCAGGGGATAGATAAAAACGTAATTTTGAATCTGATAAAGCGATAATGATATGGATACTATGCGACGTTTCGAAACTATCAGCGAGTACAATACATTTAATAATAATGAGACACTTCATCCGCTGGTGAGTGTTATTGACTTGTCAAAAGCAGATCCCCGCCAGGGTTCACGCATGTATTTCGGCTTCTATACTATATTCCTAAAAGATGTAAAATGCGGCGATTTGGTGTATGGCCGGCATATGTACGATTACCAGGAAGGAACACTTGTTTTTCTGGGACCAGGGCAGGTAGCTGGTATCAACAGCAAAGGAGAAACCTATCAGCCGAAGGGGTATGCCCTGGTATTTCATCCTGATTTAATACACGGAACATCTCTTGCACGGCATGTTCACGAGTACAGCTTCTTCGGCTATCAATCGAACGAAGCACTTCATTTGTCGGAGCGTGAAAGGAAAATTGTGCTGGATTGCTTTTCAAAAATTGAATACGAATTAGAGCGCGCCATTGATAAGCATAGCAAAAGGCTTATAGTCTCCAATATTGAACTCTTCCTGAACTATTGCAGCCGTTTTTACGATCGGCAATTTATTACGCGCGATAATGTACATCAGGGGGTTTTGGAAAGGTTTGAGCATTTGTTAAACGGGTATTTTCAAACAGACAAACCACAATCTATTGGTTTGCCTTCTGTGGCCTATTGTGCAGGTGAATTGAACTTGTCGGCAAATTATTTTGGCGATCTGGTTAAGAAAGAAACAGGTAAAACGGCGCAGGAGTATATTCAGGCCAAAGTAATTGATGTGGCAAAAGAAAAAATATTTGATCAAAACAGGTCTGTTAATCAAATTGCCTATGAGCTGGGTTTTAAATATCCGCAACATTTCAGCCGTCTTTTTAAACAGCGGGTGGGTGTATCACCCAGGGATTACCGGTTACTTAATTAAGCTTACGGCATTTCCGGGAATGAAAGAGCAATAACTGGTGTGCAAAAATAAACCAGCTTCCTGCTGTGCGATTCTGAACAGAATCAATGTAACTTCATAATCCATTTTTTTGTGAAAACCCTACCATTCTCAGTATTTTCCACCTTATCACCGGTACGCCATGAAAAGAGATCTGGTTACCTGTATCCGGACTACTAAAAAAGTTTTTCAAAAAAAATCAGCCCAGGTTTTAGTTAAGTCAGGCGCTGCTTCCTGCCAGGCGAAGTTGTTTTACAATTACAGGGTCCTTTCTTATTTTTTAACCATTAAAATTGCTTTTATGGAAACCTTAGTTCGTTATGGCCAAACCGTAAACAAGATTTATGATGCTTTTTCCAGGGGCGACATTGGCTTCATTATCTCAACACTTCATCGCGATGTTATTTGGGAAGTAATGGGCCAGCCCGACATCCCATTTGCCGGCATCTATCATGGACCGGACGATGTAAAATTGTTCTTTAAAAAATTAGCAGACAGCAGTAGTTTTAAGGAAATGGTTCCGGAACATATTCTGGAAAATGGCAACCTGGTTATTGCCACAGGTTATGCAAAAGGAACGGCGCTTAAGACACAAAAATTGCTGGCCAGCATCTGGTCAATGATCTATGAATTTAATGATGATGGAAAGATTGTTCATTTCCGCGACTGCTACGACACACTTGCTTTTTCAAAGGCCTATGGCAAATAATTATTTCACAGCGGTACCGCCCCGAAATAAAAACAAGTAAGCGCATCACAAGAAGGAAATAACTTAGCGGTTATTTCCTTCTAATTTTATAGGTATCATCGCTATTGATTATGATTCGAAACGTCGTCGCGGCGGTTCGCGCAGACGTTAGCACTGATTGGCAACAGCTCCCCATCATTGTGAAAGAAGTGAAGCAATCTGTGCTTACATATGCATCATGCTGAAATTTAAAGAGCGGATTGCTTCATCGCCCTTGTTTCTTCAGGAAAAAAAAGAAACTACGTGAGGGCGATTCGCAACGACGTCGCGGCGGTTCGCAGTGGCGCTATGAATGACAACGGCGTCGTAATTGCGAATTAAGTGAAATAATCTGTGCTTGTCTATGCATCATGCTGAAATTTATAGAGCAGATTGCTTCATCGGAAACTGGCGCAAGAATGAGGCGTGGGCTTGCGTGCCGGCTTCTTGTGCCCGGCGTGAACTGGTTCAATCCCGCTCATGGCAGGCACAAGTTGTCCCGCAGACAATAAGATCAGGTTGCCAAATAAAAATTATATGAACGTCTGCGGGAACACTTGCGCCAGGTTCAGCTATCGATTATGATTCGCAACGGCGTCGGGCCGTTGGTGATCATTCAATTTCCATGGTGCATGCCACCGGTGTCAGCTTTAAAATAAGCTTTGTAGGCAACAAGTCGTTTCAGCAGTTCTTTATTCTCTTCAACAATTTTTGCTTTTGCTGCTTCGGTAGCAGGTAAGATAATATACCCGTGTGGACCTTTTCTTTCTCCCAGCACCCATTCATCCGGATTAACCAGCATCGGTCCCTGCTGGGCACCTGGCTTAATACCTACGTCTGCATAGGTTACATAGGGAGCATAAAACATATAATGCGGCATGCTCATGGTAACGATGTCCTTATTATCGGGCATGGCAGGATACACGCGCATGATGGGGGCCAGCATATACGAAATACCAGTTCTTGACGGGGCTTTGTATATTCCTTTACTGATCCTGTCCATAATGGTATCTTTTATCTGTAAGGCGGTGAATTTTCCGGAAGCCCTCATGGCTGCTACATCTATATAGACAGGAAAAATTGTTTTGGCACCCTCTGCATCGTAGCTGATGGGGGCAGCAAGATCCTTCCTGAATTCGGCCCATTCCCATTCGGTTCGGGCAATAAAACATATGAACCCGTTCGATCCCTGGCGGGCTATATAATAACCTTTTGCAGGATCCAACAAATAAACAGTGGCGTCCTTACGCAGATGTGCGGGAAGGGCACTCAGTGCAAAGTCCGTTTCCAGCGCTGCAGGAATTGTTTCAAGCTTCCAGTCTGAAGAACCGGAAGGTGCAGGGTTTTGCGCAAAGCCCTGCCCGACGATAAGCATCATGACAGGGAGCAGTAAACTGCCCCGGCATTTTTTTACTAAGTTGATTATATGAGTCATATGGAGAGTTTTATTATGAGATATTAATGACTTGCCCGCCAGAACATTGTATTTGTTGAATGATTCCGCCATTGCTGGTGCCTGCCTGTCCGGCAGGCAGGCACCAGCAATTTTCAGTAAACCAGTAAGTCATTTCTAGATAACTTCTAAGCGGTTCTATAATCAGGTCATATGCGCCATAATAAAGCTAGCGTCTGAAATTAGATTTGGCAGGGTGTGAAATTGACATTTTAAGGGGGCGAATGCGACAGTCTATCATCCAGCTTCTCTTGCTGCAGGTAACCAACTGCGCATAAAAAAAGATGAAGCGCTTGCTTCATCTTTCTTCCGTACTGCGGTTGCCGGTGTTTTCGCCATTGCAGGTGCCTGCCTGTCCGGTGGCAGGTTTTCACCTGCAACTTCCGCCAATTCTTATATCAATACCGTTGCACTATCCTGAACAAAAACCGTTTTGGCTCGCCTATTACACCCGATGCTGCCCTTCTTTTTTTCAGCGCATCCGATTTGTAGTAAGCAAAGGCTTTGGCAGTATCTGTTACGGCGGTTACCAGCGATACTTTTTTATTATCATCCGGGTCATGGCCATATGCTCTTACCACTATGCCATTATCTATCCTTTCCTGTTTACCCTCTTCAAAGCCCTTTTGCCAGGCATCCCAGTCTTTAACCATGAACGTGGTCCTGGACCGGATGGCTGGGCCGATATTAGACGTATCCTGCCAGGTCATGGTAACAAAAGAGAACTCGGGTTGGCCTGTTACGCCACCTTTTTGCATGGCCTTTTTCAGGCTGGGGTCTTTGGCAAATGCCTTGGCCTTGGCAATATCATCTATTTTTACGGCAACCATTACCGTGTTGGAATCGGTGAAACCGCGGCCGATTACATAGCTATGTATTCCGCTGGCCAACCGCATGGAATCGTGCCCTTCGTACGAGGCTTTCCATTTGGCAAAATCTGCCACCTTGTGTATTGCCACCATCATATTTGTAGGTGCGGTAACAATGTTATTTACTTCCGGTTTAACCGCTTTGGCGGTACTGTCTACCGTAGCGGTAGCGGTAGAATCCGTGGTGCTGGTTTCCTTTTTACTTCCTTCTCCGCCGCAGGAGGTTAAAAAGAATGCCATGGCTGTACAAAATAGCAAGCCGTTAAATGTTGACTTCTTCATTGATTGTTGGTTTAAGAATTAATAAATAGGAGGGACGGGGAGGCGTGTTGCAAGGGGTATGGAGCCAAAGGTTTGGATATATTAAATGTACCGCATATTGTATTGCCTGCCGAATTTTTGTTGCGGTGTATGGTCGGGGTACAATTTTCGTGCTGAATTCCGTGGGTAGGACTGTTCCATCCGGGCGGGCTTGCCTGAATGAGTGGTGAGGCGGGTATTGAACTACCAGGCAATTTCTTTTTCAGAAACCCCCGGCCTGCTGCTTTTTATCCAGTTTAGAGATCATGTAGTCCGTCCAGGAAGTAACCTCCTGTTTTGGGAGAACCTTTGAATTCTACCAGTTGGGTAAGTTTTTACATGTTTCTACCTATTGATACTTCTGATACCCCTGTGATCTTTGCCAGATCATTAGATTTGAGATCGGGCTGTTTAGCCAATTCCTGAATAGTCTTTACCATTCTTTGCTTTACTGTATTATTTACTGTATCACTTACTGTATCATTTACCGTATCATCTATGGCAATGGCTTTCCGTCAGGCAGGGGTATAATAGTTTTAAAAGTCCTCCTTCTATAAAAACAGCCTTGCCTTTACCCGTTTATTCTTTCATTACAGCGCAACTGGCTTTAGCGGCCACTATTTTTTTTAATGAAAAGATTAAAAAAAGAATTAACTTAACAGTGCGATTGTTTCTTAAATGTTTCTCAAAAGAGATGCCATGGATACGGTTCGCGATATATTGCAAGTAAAGGGGAATCTTGTATATACAGTAAGTCCTGAAAGCTCCGTATATGAAGCACTGGAGGCACTTGAAAATAAAAATCTTGGTGCGCTGGTGGTGGTGGAAAAAGACGGTCAGTTGGACGGAATATTTACCGAACGTGACTATGCCCGCAAAGTAATTTTAAAAGGAAGATCTTCCAGGGAAACGATGGTCCGGGACATTATGACCGACAGCCCTATTTTTGTTACTCCCGACACAAAGATTGAAGAATGCATGCAACTGATGACTAATAAGTTCATCCGTCATCTGCCTGTTCTCGAATGCGAAGAATTGGTGGGCCTCATTTCCATTGGCGACGTGGTGAAGTATATTATTTATCAGAAAGATTACATTATTCAACACCTGGAACATTACATTGTTAGTTGATCAGGATGATTGATGCCGGGTTGGTGTCATGAATTATTTTTTGGTACCTGGTTTAAAGTCATTCCCCTTTTGTGCAAGAGAAATTGGAGCGTTGATGTATTATTCATCAATGAAACAGCTGTTGTATGCCGGGAAACGAAATGGATAGTATTCCCTTGTGGCCGTTGCTACTGTATGCAACCGTGGTATTGGTATTGCTGGTTGTCATTCTCTCCTTATCATATATACTGGGTCAGCATCACCGCGACCGGGCCACCAACAAACCTTACGAAGGTGGCATAGAACAAACAGGTTCTGCGCGGATTCGTTTTTCAGCACAATTTTATTTAGTAGCCATGTTGTTTGTGGTGTTTGACGTGGAAGCAGTGTTTATCATGCTGTGGGCACTGGGCTTTTATGAACTGGGCTGGCCCGGGTATCTGGGGGTGGCTGTATTTGTAGGACAATTGGTGATAGTGTTGATTTATGAATGGGGTATTGGCGCATTAGATATTGGAGCAGATGCGAAAAAAATATTGAAAGGGTATAAGAAGCGGTCTGGAAATGGTTTGCCGGGTTTCAGATAGTGCGAAAGTTGCCGGTGAAAACCTGCCTGCCGGACAGGCAGGCACCGGCGAAGACGGAGAAATGATGGTTGCAGGCGAAAACACCGGCAACGGCGGAGCGGCAGGAAGACGATTCAAACTTTGCCAAAGCTTGGGCAGGCAATAAAAAAAATAAAATGCATACAACAGCTTTGGCAAAGTTTCGTCGCTGTTGATGTTTTTCGTCGCGCTTTTCGCCGCTGTTGGTGTTTTCACCAATAGCAAGAAAGGGAGATAAGGTTTGGCATTGGGTCATTGAAAAATATTATTAAGATTAACGAATGAAATGGTGGCTAAGTAAAACAGGCGATTCAAACGGAAATATTTCCGGCAACGGCAGTATGGAAGAAGCCGTTAGCAAAAGTATTATGCTTACCTCGGTGCAGAGCCTGGTGGCCTGGGGTCGTAAAAATTCCATGTGGCCTTTCCATTTTGGTTTAAGCTGCTGTTTTGTTGAAATGGCCACCAGCATTACCAGCAAATATGATGTGGCCAGGTTTGGGGCAGAAGTGATTCGTGGTACACCACGCGAAGCAGATGTAATGGTGATTGCAGGAACTGTCTTTATTAAAATGGTGCCCATCATAAAACGGTTACATGAACAAATGATGGAGCCCCGCTGGGTTATTGCTATGGGTAGCTGCGCCAACAGTGGCGGCATGTACGATATCTACAGCGTGGTACAGGGCGTGGATAAATTTTTACCGGTAGACGTATACGTATCCGGCTGCCCGCCACGGCCCGATGCTTTTATGCAGGGACTTGTATTGCTGGGCGATGCAGTAGGAAAAGAAAAACGTCCGCTGAGCTGGATGATTGGTGAGCAGGGCGTTATTAAACCTCATCTTACCGCTATGAAAGATTTGAAACGTGAAGAAAGAATGAAGATGGTAAACTTCAGGGGAGTGGATGAAGTATAAGTGGAATGTATAAATATACCAGAAGATAATTATTTAGTTATACCGTAATGGCCATATAAAAAACTTCTTCCCCGGAGGGATTTTGAAATATGCACGATGCTAACAACATACTACAGCATCTGCAACATAGCTTCGGCGATGCTGCTTTTCATGAACAGCATACTGTTGATGAGATACTCACTTTATGGGCGCCGGCGGATAAAATTGTACCGCTTATCCGGCACCTGAAATCAACTATTCAACAACCCTATTCACTCCTTTACGATCTCTGCGGCATTGATGAGCGCGACCGGACCAGGAAAGAAGAAATGCCCGCTGCAGATTTTACTGTAGTGTATCTCCTGTTTTCATTTGAACGAAATAATTTCATCCGTCTGAAAGTGCCACTGCTGGGTGAATATCCGGCGCTGTCTTCTGTTACTGCTGTTTTTAAAAATGCCAACTGGTATGAACGGGAAGTATATGATATGTTCGGTATCCGCTTTGAAGGACATCCGCATTTGCAGCGTATCCTGATGCCGCTGACCTGGCAGGGACACCCGCTTCGTAAAGAGCATCCTGCAAGAGCAACAGAAATGGGGCCTTATCAATTGTGGGACGAAAAACAGGATCGCGAGCAGGAAGCGCTTCGGTTTAAACCCGAAGAATGGGGTATGCAGCAGCAAAGCGGGGATGCTGATTTTATGTTCCTTAATATCGGTCCCCAGCATCCTGGAACGCATGGGGTATTGCGCATTGTACTTCAACTGGATGGTGAAGACATTGTAGATGCAGTGCCGGAAATTGGTTTTCACCACCGGGGTGCCGAAAAAATGGGAGAAAGGCAGAGCTGGCATACCTATATTCCCTACACAGACCGCGTAGATTATCTAGGTGGCGTAATGAATAATCTCGCCTACTTGTTGGCGGTAGAAAAGCTGGCGGGTATTGAAGTACCTGAACGCGCAAAGGTAATAAGGGTAATGTTGTGCGAATTGTTCCGCATAGCCAGTCATCTTGTATGGTTTGGCACTTTTGCGCAGGACCTGGGCCAGCTATCGCCGGTATTCTACATGTTTACCGACAGGGAGAAAATTTTCGATATCATTGAAGCCATTTGCGGTGGCCGCATGCATCCCAACTGGTTCCGCATTGGCGGTGTAGCACAGGATCTGCCCAAAGGATGGGATGTATTGGTCCGGAATTTTGTTGATTACTTCCCCAAAAAACTGCACGAATACAACAGGATGGTAATACGCAATAGCCTGTTCAAAGCCCGTACAAAGGGCATTGGCATTTACACCCTGGAAGAAGCTATTGAATGGGGGGTAACAGGGCCTGGCTTGCGGGCCTGCGGTTTTGAATGGGACTTCCGGAAAAAACGCCCCTATTCCGGTTACGAAATGTTCGACTTTGATATTCCCATTGCACAAAATGGCGATTGCTTTGATCGTTCGCTGGTGCGGGTAGAAGAAATGCGGCAAAGCCTGCGCATTGTTGAGCAGTGTCTTACAAATATGCCGGAAGGAAATTATAAGGCCGATCATCCGCTTACTACCCCGCCCATTAAGAAATACACCATGCAGGATATTGAAACATTGATTACCCATTTTCTGAACGTAAGCTGGGGTCCGGTGATACCTGCCGGTGAAGTAATGAGTTGTATTGAGGCAACAAAAGGAGCAAACAGCTATTACCTGATCAGCGATGGTAATACAGCGGCGTACCGGGTTCGGATACGTACACCGTCTTTCCCGCATATGCAGATGGTGCCTTATATCAGTAAAGGGTATACGGTGGCAGATCTGCTTTCCATATTGGGGAGTGTAGATTTTGTGCTGGCGGATATTGACAGATAATTAAACAGGACAAAAATGGTATGTTAACCGAAACCGAAATACAGGCTATTGATCATGAAATTAAACTGCTGCCGTACAAAAAGGCAGCTGTCATTGAAGCATTGAAAATTGTACAGCAACACCGGGGATGGGTAAGCGATGATAGTGTAGAAGCGATTGCCACTTACCTTGAGATAAGCCCAGCTGAAGTGGATAGCGTTGCCACATTTTACAATCTTATTTTCCGCAAACCTGTAGGGCAGCACATCATACTGTTGTGCGATAGCATTTCGTGTTATGTAATGGGGTATAGAAGCCTGTATGCCGCCCTGCAGCAAAAACTGGGGATTAAATTTGGCGAAACCACAGGCGATAAGCGATTTACCCTGCTGCCCAATGCCTGTTTAGGTTGTTGCGACCATGCCCCTGCATTTATGATAGATGACATTTTGTATAAAGAGGTAACAGTAGAGATGCTGGATCAAATATTATCGGAACACACATGAGTAGTGAATGCTGAGCGCTTAGTTGAGCACTCACCATTCACCGCTCACCACTCATAATATTATGGAACGACCGCTCACTAAAAATATTCATCCTGGTTGTTTGCCGTTCAATCTGAAAGAGTATAAGATGACGGGAGGTTATGAAGCTGTACGCAAAGCCCTGGGCAGCATGACACCGAAGGAGGTACAGGAACTGGTAAAGCGCAGTAACCTGAAAGGACGGGGTGGCGCGGGGTTCAACACCGGTATGAAATGGAGTTTTGTACCCATGGGCAAGGATGCGCCTCACCCAAAATACCTTATTGCCAATGCAGATGAAATGGAGCCCGGCACTTTTAAGGACCGGCTGCTGCTGGAAGGCAACCCACATCAGTTGATTGAAGGAATGATCTTGTCGGCATATGCTATTGAGGCAGATATTTCCTATATCTTTTTGCGATGGGCCTACCGCAAGGCAGCGCAACTGCTTCGTAAAAGCATAGAAGAAGCTTACGCAGCAGGCTATTTAGGTAAAAACATACTCGGCAGCGGCTTTAGCCTTGACATGTACCTGCACACCGGAGTAGGCCGGTATATGTGCGGAGAAGAAACAGCATTATTAAACGCGCTGGAAGGCAAGCGGGCTACACCGAGGGCAAAGCCGCCTTTTCCGCAGATCAGCGGATTGTTTGGCAAACCCACTATCGTGAACAATGTAGAAACGTTTTGCTGTATTCCGCATATTGTGAACAATGGAGCCGAATGGTTTAAAAGTTTAAGTCATAGCCAGGAAGACGGAGGTACCAAGATCTATGGGGTGAGCGGTAAAGTAAAACACCCCGGTGCATGGGAGCTGCCTTTGGGTGTTAGCATGCGCGAATTGATTGAAGAACATGCATGTGGTATGTTGAATGGTTATACACTTAAAGGTGTTTTACCGGGAGGTGCATCAACAGACTTTCTGACACCAGCGCACCTGGACATAAAAATGGATTTTGCATCTGTGGCGGCAGCAGGCAGCCGTTTAGGTACCGGCACCATGATAGTAATGGATGATGCCACCTGTCCTGTTGGCTTTGTACATAACCTGCAACACTTTTTTGCGCAGGAAAGTTGTGGCTGGTGTACCCCCTGCCGGGAAGGGCTGCCATGGGTAGAAAGGATTTTATCGTCAATTGAAGAAGGGGAAGGGAAAGAAGAAGATATGGAACTGCTGCAGATGCATACACAATTGCTTGGACCGGGTAATACTTTTTGTGCATTGGCCCCCGGGGCCATGGAGCCATTGCAAAGCGCTCTAAAATATTTTAAAGAAGATTTTGATAACCATATTAAACAGAAGAGATGCCCTTATAGCTGAGCCATGATTTTGGGGGGATAAAAAGAAAAGGGTATACGTTGAATAATGATATGATATATGTGCAGAATTTATATTGATAATAAGCCGTATGAAGTAAAGGCCGGTAAAAACCTGCTGGAAACCTGTTTGGGCCTGGGTTTTGACCTTCCTTATTTCTGCTGGCATCCGGCATTGGGAAGTGTGGGCGCCTGCCGGCAGTGTGCAGTAAAGTTGTTTAAAGACGGGCAGGATACCCGTGGCCGCCTGGTGATGAGTTGCATGGAAAATGTAAAAGATGAATTGCGTATATCCATTACAGATAGCATGGCCAGAGCTTTTCGTGAGCAGGTAATTGAATGGCTGATGACCAATCACCCCCACGATTGCCCGGTGTGCGATGAAGGCGGCAGTTGTCACCTGCAGGATATGACGGTGATGACAGGTCATGATTACCGTCGCTACCATTATAAAAAGCGCACCTATCAAAATCAATACCTGGGGCCTTTTGTTCATCATGAAATGAACCGGTGCATTCAGTGTTACCGCTGTGTTCGTTTTTACCGGGACTATGCCGGTGGCAGGGACCTGAACGTATTTGCCGCACATGATCATGTTTATTTTGGAAGAGAAAAAGACGGGGTATTGCAAAGTCCGTTCAGCGGCAACCTGGCAGAAATTTGTCCTACCGGCGTCTTCACAGATAAAACCTTGAAGGATCACTATACCCGCAAATGGGATCTTACAACGGCTGCCTCAGTGTGTCAGCATTGCAGCCTTGGATGTAATATTATTGCTGGTGAACGGTATGGAACATTACGCAGTATTGTTAACCGGTTCAATGGTGAAGTGAATGGTTATTTTTTATGCGACCGGGGCCGGTTTGGTTATGAATTTGTCAATAGCGGCAACCGGGTTACACAGCCGCTTGTACGCAACCGCACCGCTGAGGCGGTGGATGAGGCTGAGCTGATGAACGAGCTTAAAAGTTTCCTCGTCCATCATAATATCATTGGTATAGGTTCACCACGTGCTTCTGTTGAAAGCAATTTTTCGCTGATGCAATTAGTGGGAAAAGAAAATTTTTACCAGGGTGTAAATGAAGATGAAGCATACCTGCAAAAACGGGTGGTAGATATTTTGCAATCAGGAGCTGTGCACAGTGTTTCTCTCAAAGAAATTGAAGCGGCCGATGCGGTACTGGTATTGGGAGAAGATATCTGGAACACGGCTCCCGTTATGGCATTGGCCGTTCGGCAGGCAGTAATGAAAACTGCCGCAGCGCATGTTTTGCAGCAAAGTTCGCTGCCCGTATGGCATGATGCGGCCGTAAGGGAATTGGTACAGGATGAAAAAGGTTTCCTGGCCAATAGTACGGTGGCCTCTTCACCGCTGGATGAAATTAGCGCCTGCACATGGCATGCAGCACCGGATGATATAGCAAGGTTGGGTTTTGCCATCGCTCATCAGATCAATCCTTCCCTGCCACCGGTATCCAATGCCGGTAAAGAGATGGAATGGAAAGCAAAAATAATTGCGGATGCTTTACAAAAGGCCCGGCGCCCGGTTATCATCAGCGGCGCTTCCTGTTACAACGAAGCACTTATCAGGGCGGCGTTTGATATTGTTGCGGCGCTGAACACGCCTGAAAGAAAAGCAGGCATATCTTATGTATTGCCGGAATGTAACAGCATGGGACTTGCTATGATGTATGCACCCTCTTTTAACAGGGCGCTTAAAAGAGTGGAACAGGAGCAGGATACCACGGTCATCATTCTTGAAAATGATTTATACCGCACAGTGCCTGCAGTAAAAGCGGATGCTTTTTTCAATCACTGCAAAAACATAATTGTATTAGATTCATTGAACAACCTTACCACGGAAAAAGCCGATGTGCTGATACCTGCGGCTACATTCGCAGAAGCAGATGGAACGCTTGTTAACAATGAAGGCCGTGCCCAGCGTTTTTACCAGGTATTTATGCCGGCCAATACCAATATTAAAGAAAGCTGGAAATGGTTGTGGAAGATGAATGCCTTACAAGCTGCAACCGGCAACGGCCAGGAACATCATCCGGATGATTTGCTGGCGAAGCTGGAAACAACCCTGCCCCAGTTTGCAGGCATTTCCGGCGCGGGGCTGCCACACGATTTTCGTATACATGGCGAAGCCATTCCACGTGAGCCTAACCGTTATAGTGGCCGTACGGCAATGCTGGCTAACCTGGCGGTAAGTGAACCCGGGCCACGGCAGGATGATGATTCACCAATGACATTTACGATGGAAGGATACCAGGGTATCCCACCTTCTTCGTTGATTCCTTTTTTCCGCACCCCCGGATGGAATTCTGTACAATCGGTGAACAAGTACCAGGAGGAACCCGGCGGTGCTTTGCGGGGTGGCGACCCCGGCATCAGGCTGTTTGAACAAACTGCAGCAACTGCTTCCAACTTTTTTACAGATATGCCCGAAGCATTTACGGCCCGCAAACAAAAATGGCTGCTGCTGCCACAGTATCATGTCTTTGGTTCCGGCGAATTAAGCGTTTATACCAGGGCCATACAAGAGCTTTCTCCGGAGCGCTATATCGTCCTGTCAAAACAGGATGCTGAGCAATCAGGTGCAACAAACGGATCGGTTATTTTATTGCGAACAGATGAACAGGAATATTTATTGCCATTGAAAATTGATGAAGCATTATGCAACGGAATAGTATTGGTGCCAATTGGACTGCAGGGAATGAATGTGCTGAGTTGGGGAACATGGGTTGATGTCGTGAGACGTGAAGCGTGAGACGTCAGGCGTCAGACGTGAGTCAATAGTCGTGAGTCAACCGCACCCTTTCACTCACGTCTCACGTCTCACGCCTGACGTCTCACAAAAAAAATGTTATGACTGTCGTGCAACATATATGGATCGTGCTGGGCGTATTATTCGTTTTGCTCAATATAGCCGCTGGGCTTATTTGGGTGGAACGCCGGCTGCTGGCTTTATGGCAGGACAGGCTGGGACCCAACCGTGCAGGGCCGCTGGGCATTTTTATTGTGCTGGCCGATACTTTAAAATTATTTTTCAAGGAAGACTGGATACCTCCGTTTGCAGATAAATGGGTGTTTATTACCGCACCGGCCATAGTAGCCGGTAGTGTGCTGATGAGCTTTGTTATTATTCCTTTTGCACCCCATATTGTGGTGGCCGATCTCAATATCGGGCTGTTATTTTTTCTGGCCATGTCTTCTTTGGGTGTATATAGTATTGTATTGGGCGGTTGGGCATCGAACAATAAATATTCGCTGCTGGGTGCATTGCGCGGTGCCTCGCAGATGATAGCATACGAGGTATTTATGGGACTATCATTGATGGGCGTGGTAATGCTGACCGGTTCTTTCAACCTGGGTAAGATTGTAGAAGCGCAAAAGGATATATGGTTTATCGTTACACAACCGCTGGGGTTTATCATTTTCTTTATTGCCGGCATTGCGGAAACACATCGTTTGCCTTTTGATATTCCGGAGGCAGAGAGTGAACTGATTGCCGGCTACCATGCAGAATATTCAGGCATGAAGTTCGGAATGTTTTTTATTGGCGAATACCTGGGCATTACGCTTATCTCGGCTATGACGGTAACCCTGTTTTTTGGTGGTTGGCTGGGTCCGGGGTTTCTGCCGCCGCTGGTATGGTTTGCGCTGAAAACAGTTGGGTTTATTGGCCTGTTCATACTGCTGCGTGCTTCTCTTCCAAGGCCACGGTATGATCAATTGATTGAGTATGGATGGAAAGTATTGCTGCCATTGGTGCTGGCAAATATAATGATCACCGGCGCGATTGCTTTGTGGATGAAGTCGTGAGGCGTCAGGCGTGAGACGTCAGTTATCGTCAGTGATAAAATTGAAAAAAAATTGTAGTTCATTGTATAAAAAAATAGATCATGTTTAGTCATCTGCGAACAATGTGGCTGGTTTTTTTACACTTGTTTCGTAAAAAAGCTACCATTCAATATCCCGAGGAAAAGATCAAATTGCATCCCCGTTACAGGGGACGGATTGTGTTGACAAAGGACCCGGATGGCGGCGAACGCTGTGTGGGCTGTTATTTATGCGCTGCAGCCTGCCCGGTAGATTGCATTGCCCTGCAGGCCACCGAAGACGAGAACGGCCGGCGATACCCGGAATTTTTCCGCATCAATTTTTCACGATGCATTTTTTGCGGGTATTGCGAGGAAGCTTGTCCAACATACGCCATTCAACTTATCCCGGATTTTGAAATGGCGGAATACAACCGGCAAAACCTGGTATTTGAAAAAGAAGATTTGTTGATTAACAGCCAGGGAAAATATCCCGGTTATAATTTTTACAGAGTAGCGGGAATGGATGCGGGGGTTAAGCGAAAAGGAGAAGGTGAAACAGAAGAACTGCCGGTAGATGTGCATAGCTTATTGCCTTAGAAACTGTCTGAAATGATTGACTGGGTTCATTAAAGTGCGAAAAGTTAATGCGGAACGTTGCTGGTGAAAACACCAGCAACGGTGGAAAAATACCGGCAACGGCGGAAGGGTGGAAAGATAGCGGCAATGGCAGCAACGGCGGAAATACACCAGTAACGACCGGTCGCCGCTGTTGGTGTTTTCACCAACAGCAAAAATGGAGATGTTATTTCTTTTTTAGACAACCTCTTAACCAACCAAAAGATTTGAAAATTTATTTTTAATTCAAAACAGCCGTTTCAATTATTCAACTTGTCAACGCTGTTTTACATATCATCCTTTGTTGCCATTCTTGCAACCATCATGGTGATCACACGCTATCATCCTGTTCACGCATTGCTGTACCTGGTGATTTCTTTTCTTGCAGTGGCCATGATCTTTTTATCGCTGGGCGCACCTTTTGTAGCGGTATTGGAAATTATTATTTATGCCGGGGCTATTATAGTGCTGTTCATTTTTGTGGTAATGATGCTGAACCTGGGCAAGGATACCGCATTGCAGGAAAAAAAATGGCTGCAACCCAAAGTGTGGCTGATCCCATCGTTGCTGGCGCTGATATTGCTGGCCGAAATGCTGGTGCTGTTACTAAAAGAAAATGATGTTGCTATGCAGGTATCGGTTGTTGATCCCCGAAAGGTATCGCTGTCTTTATACGGTAAATATATCATTGCCGTAGAACTGGCTGGCTTCCTGCTCATGGCAGGTATTGTAGGAGCGGCGCATATTGGAAAACACACAAAAAGAAACCTGCACCGGTTTCTACAGGAAAATGGAACGGGCAATATGGAGTTCATCGTGGAGCCTGAAGTATCCGGTAAAGAGGAACTAACATCGTAAAATATAAAAATCGAATACGGAGGAAATCAAAAAAATAATCTATGTCTTCTTTCAATGCCAATACCGTTTTAATAGTCGCTGCTGTACTTTTTGTGCTGGGGTTGATTGGTGTGCTGACAAGGAAGAACATCATTTTCATGCTTATCTCTGTAGAAGTTATGCTGAATGCGGCGGGCCTGGCATTTGTAGCAGCCGGTTCAAAATGGCAGCAGCCGGACGGGCAGGTGATGTTCCTGTTTATATTAGCGATGGCCGCTGCTGAAGTTTCGGTTGCACTGGCACTGGTGCTGCAGATCTATCACCAGCATAAAACAATGGATGTAGAAGACCTGAAGGAGTTGAGAGATTAAGAATAGTAACAATTTCAACCATTAGTTATGCTTGCATATATTCCAGCATTGCCGTTTCTCAGTTTCCTGGTTTTATCACTGGCGGGAAGGCGGTTGAACAAAAATACCATCGCATGGATGGGTGCAGGCAGTATATGTGCAGCGGCCGTTATAACAATCATATTGGGGATTCAGTTTTTGCACGCACCCCCGGTTGCCGGTGTTTACCAGCAATTATTGTGGCAATGGTTCAGCACCAGCAACCTGTCTGTTTCTTTTAGCCTGCGCATAGATGCTTTATCACTGGTATTTATATTCATCATCACTTTTGTGGGCGCAATTATTCATATTTATTCAACAGCCTTTATGCGGCAGGACCTTGACTATGCGCGTTTTTTTGCCTGTATGAATTTGTTTGTCTGTGCTATGCTGCTATTGGTAATGGCCGACAACCTGGTGTTATTATATTTAGGATGGGAAGGGGTGGGCTTATGCAGTTATTTACTCATCGGGTTCTGGTACCAGGTGCCTGCCAATTCTAATGCTGCCAATAAGGCCTTCATAGTAACACGTATTGGCGACACCGCCATGCTTATTGGTTTGTTCCTCTTGTTCAAAGAATTGGGGACACTGGATATTGCTGCCATACTTCAGCAAGCTCCACATCATTTTGCGGGGGGCGTATCCAATATTACCCTTATTGTTTTATTGCTGCTGGCAGGGGGTATGGGCAAATCGGCACAACTGCCATTGCAAACCTGGCTGCCCGATGCCATGGCTGGTCCTTCGCCGGTAAGTGCATTGATACATGCAGCAACCATGGTCACTGCCGGCGTCTATCTTATTGCACGAATGCATGTACTTTTTCAGCTTTCACCATTCGCAATGTCTGTCACCGCTGTTATCGGTGCACTTACATTGCTTATTGCCGGTTGCAGTGCAATGGTGCAAACAGATATCAAAAGAATACTGGCTTATTCTACCATCAGCCAGATAGGATATATGTTTCTGGCGTTAGGCGTGGGCGCCTGGAGTGCGGCCATCTTTCATTTTTTTACCCATGCATTTTTTAAAGCATTGTTATTCCTGGCAGCGGGTGTCGTAATTGAGGCATTGCATCATGAACATTCTATTTTCAGGATGGGGGGATTAAAAAATAAAATGCCTGTTGTATTCTATACTTTCCTGGCCGGTGCGGCTGCGCTTGCGGCATTACCATTGATTAGTGCGGGCTTTTACAGTAAAGACCAGATACTCTGGTATGCCTGGAGTGCAACTAATAGCAACCCGCTATTATGGACCATGGCCCTGGCCGGTGCATTTATTACTGCATTGTACAGTACCCGGTTAATACTGGTTGTTTTTTGGGGTGACATGAAAACGCCGGTAAATGAATATCCCACAAAAGCGATAACAGTTCCACTGATCACACTGGCTGTTTTATCCGTGACTGCAGGGTTTATTGAATGGCCGCATAATCTGGTACACCTGACATTATTCTCCGATCTTATTCAAAAAGTTTTGCCGGCAGTTGTTTTAAAAGAAAGCCTGCCGGCAGAGGCAGTCTTTCAGCTAATCGCTGTTGCGGTTACGTTATTGGGTGTTTATACAGGATACGTTTTGTATTACCACAACCCGGCTATTATAGAACAATGGAAACGATCTGCAGGTATAATGGCAATCAGGAACTTCTTATTCAGGGGATGGGGGTTTGACCAGTTGTACGATGCCGTGCTGGTAAAGCCATTCCTGTTCATTACAAGGATCAATAAAATGGATGTATTCGACCGGCTGTATAACGGAATAGCACAAGTCAGTCTGATATTTAACCGCCTGTTATCGGGTTCTCAAAATGGTTCATTGCGCTGGTATATCGTAGGGGTTCTTATAGGTATTCTTTTTATTATAACCTTACAATTAATTGTATGATGCTTGCGGGAATGATATGTATACTATTGCTGGGAGGTATTCTGTGCTGGCTGCTGGCAAAGTGGAGCGTTGTTCTTTCAAAATGGATGGCCTTGCTGGCCGTTGTTATAGATTTTGTTATTGTTTGCTATTGGTGTTTACAGTACAAAAATGTTTCTCCCGCCGGTGGCTCCTGGTTTATCAACTACCGGGTAAACTGGATCCCTTCATCTGGCATCAGTTTTCATGTGGCAATGGATGGACTGAGCCTGGTATTGTTGCTGCTTACTTTTTTCCTGGGTATTTTATCGGTACTCTGTTCCTGGAATGAAATCAAAGAAAAAACCGGTTTCTATTTTTTCAACCTGTTATGGACGCTTGCCGGCATCAGCGGCGTATTTGTAGCAATGGATCTTTTCCTGTTTTATTTTTTCTGGGAAGTAATGCTGGTGCCCATGTATTTTTTGATTGCCATCTGGGGAGATACCAACCGCCGCTATGCTGCCTTTAAATTTTTCATCTTTACCCAGGCAGGTGGTTTGCTGATGCTGCTCGCTATACTTGCTTTGTATTTTATTCATGGGCGGCAAAGCGGCATTTATTCTTTTGATTATTTCAGTTTGCTGAACACTTCTGTTGAGCCCTCAGCTTCGAAATGGATCATGTTTGGATTTTTAATAGCCTTTGTGATTAAGTTACCGGTGGTGCCTTTTCATAATTGGTTGCCCGATGCGCATAGTGAAGCACCTACGGCAGGGAGCCTGGTATTAGCCGGTTTATTATTAAAGACCGGGGCATATGGTATTATCCGTTTTGTGCTGACGCTCTTTCCTCAGGCAGCAGCAGAAATTGCATGGTGGGCGCAGCTATTTGCCGTAATAGGAATTGTATACGGCGCTTTGCTTGCTTTCGCGCAAACAGATATCAAGCGGTTGATAGCTTATACTTCAGTAAGCCACATGGGATTTGTGCTCCTGGGCATTTTTGCTTTTCGTGAAATGGCTTTACAGGGCGTGGTTATGCAGATGCTTACACACGGTATAAGCACAGGGGCATTGTTTGTAATGGCAGGAATGCTGAAGGAAAGATTGCACACAAGAGATATAGGGTTGATGGGGGGGCTGTGGACATCCCTGCCGGTTATGGGTGGCGTGTTTATGCTGTTTACCATGGCTTCATTGGGCTTGCCCATGCTGGGCAATTTTATTGCAGAATTTTTGATATTGCTGGGTACATTCTCAGCCAATATCAGCTTTAGTGTGATAGCCAGTATTGGATTGGTTTTATCGGCTTTGTATTCCCTGCGTATGATGCAGAAGGTTTTTCTTGGGCAAATGACCACGGCTATGCCGCTGAAAAAATCCAGTGTTAGAGAGCAACTCATTATGGCAGCGATGACCATCAGTATCGTTGCATTGGGATTGTATCCACAGCCTGTAATGGATATGGTGAAGACAGTGGTACAGCAACTGGTGGTCAGAGCATAACTAAAATCATTTACATGAACGAACTTCAATTCAGTGCGCTTCTTCCCTACACTTTGCTGGCGGCATCCTCCATGGTAGTCATCCTGCTTATCGCTTTCCGGCAAAAACATACCGTGATACAAGTGGTTGGATTTGTGTTGATGTGCATGGTGATTGCCGCCCTGTTGAAAGTAAAAGCCATTTTACCTGTTTCCATTTTACCATTGTTTCAAATAGATGGATTTGCTTTATTATTTACCGGCCTGATCATTTTTTGTGTGCTGATAGTTGGGTTATTTTCTTTTATTTATTTTGAAGAAAGGGAAGAAAGTCCCAAAGAATACTACATACTGCTATTTCTTGCCACGCTGGGTGCAGCCATGCTAACTATCAGCCGGCATTTTATTTCTTTGTTTATTGGACTGGAATTGCTGAGCGTTAGCTTGTATGCCCTTATTGCCTACCTGCGTAACCGGAATAATGCAGTGGAGGCCGGCATGAAATACCTGGTATTGGCAGCGCTTTCTTCCGCCTTCCTGTTGTTTGGTATGGCATTGATCTATATGGATACGGGAACGATGGAATTTACCGCCATTGCTCAGAAGATAAGCAGTTCTTCTGTGCGCTCTGTCTTATTCATTACCGGTGCAGGGATAATGATTGTAGCAATAGGGTTTAAACTGGCACTGGTGCCATTTCATCTATGGGCGGCTGATGTATACCAGGGGGCGCCAACACCTGTTACAGCTTTTATAGCTACTGTTTCAAAGATTGGGGTATTTGCCGTATTGGTACGTTTTGCGCAAACCATTAACCTGCAGCAGTACCCGCAGGCGATGACTGTTTTTTCTGTCATTGCCATTGCATCTATGATAATGGGTAACCTGTTGGCGTTGCGGCAACAAAATATCAAACGTCTGCTGGCTTATTCTTCCATCGCGCATTTTGGTTATTTGCTCGTGGCATTTTTGCCTGGTAATGCCACCGGTATGGAAGCATCTATTTTCTACCTGCTCTCTTATTCCATTACGTTATTATCGGCTTTTGGCATCGTTATTTTATTGTCGACCCGCCAAAAGGATGCAGAGGATTTGACTATTTACCGGGGATTGTTCTGGAAAAATCCATTGATGGCGGCGGTGTTAACCATTGCCTTGTTTTCGCTGGCCGGAATTCCACTAACGGCTGGCTTTCCGGCTAAATTTTTTGTGCTTAGTTCGGGCGTGCAGCAACATTTATGGGTTCCTGTAATTGTATTGGTGGTAACCAGTGTAATTGGTTTATATTACTACCTGCGTGTCATCAGTGTATTGTTTGCAGCAGCAGGCTCAACGGAAATCAAAGAGAAGACACTGCATCCTTTTTTCTATATTGCTACTTATTCAACATTGGTAGTATTGATGTTCCTGTTATGTCTGCTGGGGACCTTGCCTGGCGGGGTGGTGGAAGGTGTCCGGGAGTTTCTTCTTATTCACTAGGGCTGATGAAGATGCTTTTGTTACTTTTAGCGGGAAGAAATGGATAGCGGTACATCGTTAATGATTCATTGACCGTTCCTGCTTTTGATACTTGTTAGCGGCATAGCAGTCATCTTCTTATAATCATTTGTCACCTCAAAAAAGAAATGCGTTCTGTCCACCGGGGTGCTACCAACTATTTTCCAGGGTCAAAGAAAAGATAATGTGGGGTTCAGGGTGGCTAAAACCGTTTACTGAATAACAAATCTGTTTTTCAACAAGAAAACAAGTTCCTCATGACAAAGCACATTATTATTTTACTTGCTTTACTCCAGCAGTTTTTGTTTGCACCATCACAAACAAAAATTATTGACATGCACATTCATTCCTACTCAAACAAAGACTTTGGTGAAAGAGAGCCGGCAACTGATCACTATGGCACCAAAGGCGCTGCAAATGCAGAATCACACAGAATAGCAACCTTTGCGGCATTCAGGAAATTTAATATAGTGAAAGCTGTAGTAAGCGGAAACCCTGAAAGTGTAGAGGACTGGGCGTTGAAAGATAGCGCACACATTGTGATCAGGGGCATTCTGATGTTTACGCCAAATGATTATGGGATGGACACTGTAAAATTCGAGCAAATGATTAAAGACAAAGAGATTGAAGTCTTTGGAGAAACTGCTCCCTACTATGGTGGTACTACAATAAGTGATGCTGTCTGGCAGCCTTATTTACGCATCTGTGAAAAATATGATATTCCGGTAGCGGTTCATACCGGTGGTGGCGACCCCGGAGGCACTTATACATGGTCTCCTAAGGCAAGACTACGATTAGCAGACCCTTATTGGATGGAAGATATTTTGGTGCAATATCCCAGGCTTAGGATCTATATGATGCATGCCGGAGGAGAAGACTGGCCGGAACATGCCATCAGGTTGATGGCCTATTACCCGCAACTGTATACCGATCTCGCTGTGTTGCTTTGGGTAGAACCTAATACACAACGATATGTCAAAGAATTTCTCCGGAATGCAAAAGAAGCCGGATACCTGGACAGGATAATGTTTGGCTCTGACCAAATGGTATGGCCCTATGCTATCGGAAAGTCGATTCAATTTCTCAATAGTTTAACCTTTCTTACAAGGAAGGAAAAGGATGATATATTCTATAATAACGCAGCAAGATTTTTAAAGCTGAAAAAATAACTGGCCTGACAAAAGCATGCTGGCAAAAGCAAAACCGGTTGAGCAATGAATTTTATGGATTCGCAAATGCCAGAATGTTTGATACAATTGGATTTATTCAAATAAAACTGGTTAACTGCACCCGGCCTTAGGGCATTTTCGGTAAAAAGATCGATAAGCAATCATCTTCGTTACTTAATTGTGGGCATTGCTCCGATTTGCTGTAATAATCCAAGGAAATCTGGTTGTCCGTGTTCTTCAACAATTTGCCCATCTGACAAATGATAGAAATTCATCGCTTGTACAACGATAGCTTTTTGAGTCGGCGGAATACCAAAGAAACTACCCTGATGTGTTCCACGCATAATAAAATGGGCAGCCACCTTGTCGCCCTCAGCAACTATATCTTTAAGCGACCATTGAATGTCCGGGAAACCGCTACGCATCATTTTGATGATTGTAAGATAACCAACAGGTCCCCTCATCGGTTCTGGCTGTCCAGGAACGTAAAATATGGCGTCCGGACTAATAAGTTCTTCTGAAAGTTTTTCGCTGGCGGTATTAATAAACTCCACAAAACGGTTTATAACTGCTTTGTTTGTTTCTATTATTGTTTTCATTGCTAAGTTTGTTTTTATCGTTTAGATACCGTTTTATTTATCAACCACCTGCATCTGCATTTCATTCATTCGTCCACCGTGAATTTTTAATTCAGAAGATGCATTGTCAGGCTTAAGAATATAATCCCTGCACCTAAAGGAGCAGATTGCTGAATAAAATTTCTTCCTTACTTTTTTCTATCCATGATTATTCCCCCTTTTATTTAGTGTTAGGCTACCTTCACCTGCGGTTGCAAGAAATGTGTTTGCAAGCTGAAAGTTTTCTCCAAATGCTCCGGGTAATTTTCAAGATCTTTGGCTATGTCGCTGCGTCTGAATATGTCAAAGCAATTGTAACCCTCCATAATTTCATAACCACAAAAACGGTAGTTGCTCGTAATGTTAAGAAAAAGGTCTGCTGTGCCCTTACCTTGCATCAGTTGTTGTGCAGGATTGTCAAATGCTTCGGCTGGTGCATTCCAGGTTGCACAAATTATAAATTTCTTCCCTTGTAAAAGTCCACCTGAGCCATACTGTTTGGTTGGATCGTCTTTGGTTCTGCCGTCACCAGTCAGGAATGATTTGCTGAATAATCCGCTGTTGAAAACCTCGTCAACATATTTTTTATAAATCCACGGTGCACCGAACCAGTTAACAGGCATTTGTAGAACTACAATGTCTGCTTCCAGATGTTTCTTTTCTTCTTCTTCAGGATTATAGCCGTCTTCAATGGTAGTTTCTAAAACCTCAAATGAGTGACTTACAAAAAAGTCTTTTGCAATTTGATAAAATGAGTTGTTTAATTTTCCCTCTGTCCAGTTAGGGTAAGTTAAGTGTGCATTGATGAGTAATACTTTTTTGTCTTTTGTCATTGTTTTAAATTTAGTAAGTTATAGTAATCGCTTTTTTTAATAACATTACATCATGGGTGTAATAAGTCAGTCCAACATCAATTTTGGATTTTTTCCGAAGTAGTTATAGCCTTCGAATCGCTGGTCTGTTCCTTCTATCCAAAGAGCTTTTTATCTTTGGATAAAATGTTGTCGTAAATCTCTTGCACATTGGATGGCTTGGTTAAAAAAGGCATTATGAACCTGTGCCACAAGCGTAGGTGACTATTGGAATGCCTTTTTCATGTTCACTATTTTTTTATGCTCCCCTGATAGCACAAAATTAGACAGCATTAACCCCGCGGAGGGGTAGAAACTACCAAAAAGAAGGAAACAAATTACTGGTAAGGAGGCACATCTTGCTCAAAGGCGTTGATAATTCAGGTGTTTGTCGGCAACCTGCAGTCTATATTCTTTAGGCGTTAAATTAACTTGTTTTTTGAAAAACCTGGCAAAGTAATTTGGATATTCAAAGCCAAGCTCATAAGCGATTTCTGTATTGTTCAGGTCACTTCTTTTTTCAAGCAATTCTTTTGCTTTTTCTATCACAAATTCGTGAATGTTTTCAATAGCTGACTTCTGGGTAAAGTGTTTAATGATGTCACCAAAATAGTTAGGTGTTAATCCCAATTTATCAGCAAAGTATTGCACCGTTGGAGTTTGATTAACTGGTTCTTTGTAATAATCTTTAAGAAGCTGTTGGAATCCGGAAACAATAGGGTTGTATTGTTTCGGATTGGTAGAGAACTGTCTGTTATAAAATGCTTCGACTAATGAAACCAAAACGTGAACATAAGAGAGCAACACTCCAAAGTTCTCTTTTCTCCGGCCATAGTATTTTAACGTCAGGTCAAAAATTGTTTTGATTTCCTGTTCTTCCGTTTCAGTTAAATACAATGCTTCGTGTTGCCCATAGTCAAGATATGTTTTGAATAAAAACCGGTTTTCTTCAATTATTTTTTTGGAAAGTTGCAGGTACATTCCGGTATAGGTAGGTTCTACATCCCAACCTGTCGATAATTCAGGACTGTTGAAGAATATTGCATTAATCGGTTTAGGTTTGGGTACCGACTTGTCAATGAAATTAATTTTAATAGAAATCCTGTAAAAGTCAACCATTACAGGTTCAGACTTCAACAGCATATTTGGCGGGTCATAATAGCCAATGTCAATGTCATTGTCTAAAGGTTTCGGCAACCCTATATACTTATTAAATGATTCAAAGTCTTTGAAGCAGGTCATTTTACAAAGTTAAAGATTTCTGGCTGGTGTCTGGTTGTTAGGGAGATCGCATAAAAATGACAGCTAACACACTCATCTATGCTATAAGCAGACTGGATGGAACAAATTCCGTAAGCCGAACTTTTTGAAGGAATTAAGAGGCACTCGAACCAGGTTTTGCGTAATGTAAGAGGGTCAGTGACATTGCCGGGCAATTGGGATTATTAATGAGTAACAGAGCGTTCAGGGTGCTTTTCTAAGCTATTGGCGGGCTCTTTGATCCAGCAGCGCCGTAGGTGCATAACCAAACTGTTTTTTAAAGGCATAAGAAAAATGAGACAGGTTTTCGAACCCTACTTCGTAACAAACATCTATCGGTTTTTTATGTTTCTCCACAAACTGGTAGTGCGCCAGCTCTAACCGCTTTTGGGTGAGCCATCGCTGAGGCGTAGTATTGAAAGCTTTTTTAAAGTCGCGTTTGAAAGTGGTGATGCTTCTTCCTGTCAGGTAGCCAAATTTTTCCATGGGCATATTGAACATAAAATTCTTTTCCATATAACCGACCAGGTCAATTTTACCAGGCTCTTCAAAATTGGCCAGCATATTATCAATATCAGCATCTATAGCCCGTAGAATGCTGATCGCTTCTGTGATTTTCAGGGAGGCAATGTTCTCGGGAATTTCTTTCATGTCAAAATAAGGGACCAGGGAAACCAGGCAGCTTTCCAGTAAGGGATGATTGCTGTAGCGACGAATCTTTTGCGATAACGACGCGTTTGTCTTTACGTTCATATTGGCATAGAAGTTTCTTAGCCTGTCTGCGGACAGGTGCATGATCACTGTTTTATGTGGCAGCCCATCCTTGGGATAGTTGATGATAGTAGCCAACTGGTTCCTGGGGATTAAAAAAATATCTCCTGCTGTGAAGATATAAGTGCCTTCAGCCTGCACAATCTTTGTCTCACCGGATATAAACCATATCAGCATGTGATGGTCGAACATAATATCCGATTTAAAGAAACTGTCCTCGTAGCAGGACAATTTAATATCCGGTGTGATATATTTTGCTGTATAGTCCATTTTTCTACACATATAAAGTTAATGAATGCTGCTTAAACCACTTTAAGATTGCGATCAGCAATTTTCGATCGTATTGACTGGCTACCGTCAATAATAAATGCTGAACCGGTGACGAAGGCCGCATCATTACCTGACAAATAAGTAATCAATCTTGCAACTTCAACTGGCTTGCCGAAGCTTGCCGCTTAAAATATGCGCCCGCATTTTTTGGATCGCTGATACCCGATTTCTCCATGATCTCTTTTCATTGAATTTTTGAATCTTATTAATTACCCGGGCATTGCATCAATTCGCATTGAATGATATGCCGGTCATTGCTTCGCTTAACTTCCACAATCGCTTTGCATTGGTTTCATCCAGCGAATAAAGCCGTACACCACCGGTATTTAATGCACCTGGTTCATCATCAGCCAACCTGGCGATGTCTGCATCTTCGCAATACACACCTCCGAGGTGGTTAAGCAGGGGGCTCGTGGCACACCAGACTGTTGTAGCGGCCCCTTGCGGAATTGTTTTCAGTGATGCCGCTACTTCCGGTAAGATATTTCCCTGTGTATCGCAAAAACCCAATTGCTGAAAGAGTTCAATGGGAGCCTCTCTTGCCAGCTCTGTGCCGCCTATGGAGCCGGGATGCACGGAATAGGCTCTTATATTTTGGTCTTTACCAAGATTATCCAATTCGAGCGAAAATAAATTGCTGGCAGTTTTTGACTGACCATAACCCTGCAAGGTTTCGTATTCACGATGAAGAAAATTCGGATCATCGAAATCAAATGCTGCAAACTGATGTCCTTGAGAAGACACATTGATTACTCTTGCCCCTTTAGCTTCTTTCAATGCAGGCCATAGTCTTGCTGTAAGATGAAACTGTGCCAGGTAATTGGTTGCCAACTGCGATTCAATGCCACGGCTATCCCGGCGCAATGGCACCCACATGATACCGGCATTATTGATCAACAAATGAAGCGGCCTGCCGGATGCCATAAATTTTTGTGCAAATGCGTCAATGGTTTCCGGTTTCATTAAGTCCATTGTTTCCAATACTACGTTGGGAACATCCCGAAGATTTTTCTTTGATTTTTCGATGTCTCTGGCCAGGACAATAACCGTTGCTCCGGCGGCTGCCAGTACTTTGGTTGTTTCCAATCCAATTCCGGAATTGCCGCCTGTTACAATGGCGATTTTCCCCGCAAGGTCAATTCCCCTGATGACATCGTTAGCTGTAGATTTTGCGTTGAATCCGGAGTCCAATGAATGCTGTAGTGCTCCCTGGTAATTGTTTTGTCTCATATAAAATTTGTTTTTTGTTGAGACAAAACTACATCGCAGCAGATCGGGTGACTTTGTTTAAAAGACCTGATTTGTTTTGTTTAAAGGACCAGGGTAATTAATGGCTTTTGTGAGTGATAATGCGTATTGATAGTATTTGCAGCCCCAACAAAACTGGTATCGAAAACCATTCTCCCGTATCTTATTTTGTAAAGTTTTTTTTGATTCCCAGTTTTTTCATCCTTGATTTGAGCGTTGAAGGCGCAAGATGCAGGACTTCAGCCGCAGCACCAGGTCCCCAAATTCTTCCCTTGCATCTTTGCAACACTTCTATGATATAATCCCGTTCATTTTCATGTATTGTTTTGATATGATTCAGATCGCCGGCGTTGAGCGGAAATGACATTTCTTCTATCAGGTTTCCTTTCGACAGCAGGACAGATCTTTCGATCAGGTTCTCGAGCTCACGGATATTGCCAGGCCATGTATAATTCAGCATTTTATCCAGCACCTGGGCTGAGCAACCTTGTATTTTTTTGCCAGCTTTACGGTTATAGACCTCTATGAAATGCCCGGTTAATTGTTCGATATCTTCTTTGCGGTCGCGTAATGCAGGAATCGTTAGCGGGAAAACATTAAGCCTGTAATATAGATCAAGCCTGAATCTCCCTTCGGCTACCTCTTTTTCAAGGTTGCGGTTGGTAGCAGCGATGATGCGTACGTCGATCTTAACAGGCGCCTTCCCGCCAATGATCTCGATCTCTTTTTCCTGCAATACCCTTAATAATTTTATCTGCGACTCCAGCGGCATGTCACCAATTTCATCCAGGAATATCGTTCCGGTATGCGCCTGCAAAAATTTTCCCGTCCTTTTTTCTGCAGCGCCGGTAAAGGATCCTTTTTCATGACCAAATAACTCTGAGTCGATAAGTGCAGGAGGCAGCGCTGCGCAATTCACTTTAATGAAGGGTTTGTGCCTTCTCGGGGACAATTGATGAATGCAGTCGGCGATTCTTTCTTTACCGGTACCGCTTTCTCCCATCACAAGTACCGATGTATCGAGCGGTGCTACCTGTGCAATTTGGTCCATCGCGATCAGCAAGGCCGGGCTATTTCCAATTATTCCATTTTGTTGCCATTTTGAAGGAGCTTTTGCTTCTTTTTCTTTTAAACCCGGATCGTACCGCATTGAAACTGCTTCTTTTTTTTCTGCCACTGAAATACTATTGATAAGGTTTACCAATGGCTGCTGCAGCCGGTAAAGCCAGTCAATCTGCTCCTGGTAAAACCCGTTTTCAGCACGCCTGAAAAAACTGAGCGAGAGAGAAAACCCATCTGCAGCGGCTAAAGGCAGCACGAGGTTGGAAGAGAACCCAAAAGACTTTGCCATCAATTGTTTCAATGGATGTAGCGCGAAAAGTGCTTCCAGATCCTGTCCATTATAGCAACAAGCACTGGTTTCCGGTGGGGTTGCGGCCAATAAATTTTTTATTTCATTAAAGCTAACCCCGGAGATCATTGATAACTCATCCAGCCCGATAGTCTGGTACTCTTCAAAACCAATACGCAGAAAAGCAATGCCTGAATAGCGTGACGCTGGTGGATACTGAAATTTCAGTACAAGACAATCAAAGGGGATAAAAGCCTGGAGCGCACGTGTCAGTTCCACCATTTTCTGATTCCAGTCAATACCCTTCATTTGAATCATTTGTATCCTTTGCTGAAGCTGCATTTCCAGGCGCCAGCGGGTTGCCCGGCTGTGCTCATGGCGGTAGTGTGCAATTTCCAGTGTCACCAGTAAATCCTTTTCGCGAAAAGGTTTTACCAAAAAACCATAAGGTTGCGTTGCTTTGGCCTGTGTCAGGACCTCTTCATTGGAGTTTGCAGACAGATAAACAAAAGGAATATCCATTTCAGTTAACTGCCGGGCAAAATCAATACCCGTTCCTTTCCCTTTTAAAAAAATATCCAACAGTACCATTGCCGGTTTTTCGCGCGCAAACAGTTGCTCTGCCTGCTGCAGTGTACGCGCAATGCCGGTAACAGCATAACCAGATTGTTCGAGCATCATTCTCAAATAATCCGCTTCCACGAATTGGTCTTCTACAATCAGGATCTTTTCTTTCATGATATACCATTTTTTTCGGAGCCGTAATAAAATTCAACCTGTATCTCTGTGCCCTGGTCTCCGAAAATATTAAGGGTAGCATCTATATCTTCGCTTAATCCCCTCAGCAATTTCATTCCCATGCTGTTTTGACTTGCCTCACGACCAGCCGGTATTCCGACTCCATTATCTTTAACAGTGACCAATAAATGGTCTTCTTCTTTTTGTTTTAAGCTGATCTCAATAATACCGTCTCTGCCACCAGGGAATGCATATTTAATAGCGTTGGTAATGGCCTCATTCAATATAAGTCCCAGCGGAATGGCATGCGATAGATCAAGTTCCAGCGGATCGATATCCAAATTAAAATGGACGGTACCCGGAATAACGAAGCTCTCACGCAGCGCATTCACGAGCTCATAGATATAGCCGGGCATAGCAATGGTTGACAAATTATCGGACTGATATAGTTTTTGGTGGATCAGTGACATTGCAAGGATGCGGTGACGGCTTTCGCGCATGGCATTTATCGCTTCCGGATTTTTCAGGAACTCAGACTGTGTAGCAAGCAGTCCCATTACAGTATGGAAATTATTTTTTACCCGGTGGTGAATTTCTTTTATCAGCCATTCTTTTTCCCTGAGGAGCTGGGTCAGCGTCAGGTTTTTTTGATTGATCAACCGCTGTTGTGCCAGCATTTTTTTGTTACTGATAGATTTAAGCCGGTAGCGATAATATAAGAATCCAGCGAACAGCATTACGCCTGCAATAATAAGGTTCCGGGCCTGGGCCGACTTTTGTAATTTGGTTTCCTGCGCTTTATTTTCAAGACTTAGCAGGATAATGTCTTTTTCTTTTTTTTCTGTCTGGTACCTAATCTGCAGTTCCTCGACCTGGTGACTTTTTCTTTCACTGAACAGGGAATCGGTGAGCATTTTGTATTTGCGAAAATCATTGATCGCGGCCAGGTAATTACCCAGTGCTGAATCAGCCGTATACATTGAGAGATAAATGTCTCTTTGGCGCGAAACAAGATAAGCATTGGGAGGATTCAGTGCCTGGGAAAGAAAATTAATGGCCTTATCATATTTCTTTGTTGCCAGATAAAAATTTCCCGCATCCTGGTAAGCCATGGAAGTAAATTCATCCCCTTGTGAACCGGGCTCAAATTTTCTTGTCATTTCGAGGAAATATCTTTCCGCCCCGGAATAATTACCTAAAGCCTGGTAACAATAACCCAGGTTTTGAGCTATTGCAGCCTGTTCCTGTTTTCCAGGCGCGGGATAACTCTTTTGAATATCCAGCATCGCAGACAATGCTTCCTGCCCTTTGTCTAGTTTTACCAATTGATGGACTAATAAACCAGCTGTGCGAATTACAATAATGGGTGCTTCCAGCCTCTTTTTTCTTTCTTCAAGTGTTAGCCTGTACCATTGGGTACTCTCTTCCGGCTGACTGAGTCCATCATAAACAAGCGCTAACTCTCCGTAAAAAAGTACCGGGTTAATAGCTTTATCCTGTAAAGAATCTACATTCTGAACACATCGAATCGCGAAAAAAAGAGCCTGATCGAGATCTCCCCGGTAACGGTTTATCACCGAGAGCATATAGTAGGTATCGTATAATCTCCGGTAATTAATTTTCTGGTACGTATGTAATGCCTGGAGAGCCTCATTTTCGGCTTCCTCCATTCTTCCCATTACCAGGTACAGGTCTGTAATATTTAGCTGAATCCTGGCCTGATTTTCTATTTGGCCCAGCGATTGGTATAATTCCATTGCCTTGGACAGATAAGTATATATATCACGGAAACCCGTTTCATTTCTTTCCCTGATTTCGGCCATCAATTTCCAGGTTGACGCTTCTTTTTCTTTCTGGCCGTTTTTCTTACAATCATTGATCACCTCCATAAAGGTTCTTTCACTTGCTGCAGCATTTCCTTTAAGAAACAAGGTATAACCCAGCAAACGTTTCAGATCATACCATAGACTTTTAGCATGCAGGGAGTCTTCAAGTTGTATTCCTTTCGTGAAAGCCCATACCGCACTATCGGTATAACTATCCTGCCGGGAAAACTGCATTTGAATTTTGGAAAGATACAGGTTCCCCAAATTGTAAAATAAGCTGGTTCTGTTGGTATCGGGATGGCCTTTTTGTATCAGGGAAAGGTATTCAGCACTTGTTTTGGATACAGCCTGCTGAGCCGGTAAATTTCCGGATAGCACCGACACAACGATGATATTAAAGACACACTTGTACATAAGACGTTGTCGACAAATGACATGTAAATATAAAATTTCGCGAGATGTTTCGGAATCAATTGTCAATACCGCGAAATATCGCGGTCAAAGTGATTGCCGGAAAGTGCAATTTCCTGGTATTTATTGGATTAACTAGCTGGCATTGGTTTGGCATAATCTAAACCATGAATGAAAAAGTCTTTCCTTCGGTTTTTTTTATCACCGGCGCTTTTGTTCATAACAGTTGCTGGGACGAATGGCGAAAATATTTTGAGGCCAATGGGTTTGAGACAAAAGCACCATCATGGCCGCATAAGAATGCACCTGCTGAGGTTTTGCGCAACCGTCAGCCCGATGCTGCAATTGCTTCGAACCGCCTTGCTGAAGTCACCGATTATTTCGCTGATGCTATTAAAGAGATGGATAAGCCACCTGTGCTTATTGGTCATTCAATCGGGGGGCTAATTGTGCAGTTATTATTACAACAGGGAATCGGCACTGCAGGTGTGGCTATTCATCCGGTTGCACCACAGGGTGTGTTCACATTCAAGGTTTCATTTCTGAAAGCGGGCTGGGGAGCACTCGGTTTTTTTACATCTGCCAGGAAATCTTACCTGATGCCGTTTAAGACATGGCAATACGGATTTACCAATGGAATGGCTGCTGAGGAACAGAAAGAAGGTTACTACCGGTTTGCTATACCCGAATCTAAGTTAATCGTTCGCGATACGGTAGGAAAAGCGGCCCATGTGAACTACAATGCCAAGACTGCACCCCTGCTGATTACTTCTGGCAGCACAGACCGGACCATACCTGCTTCATTGAATTATGCCAATTATAAAAAATACCGCAAAAATTCTTCACTAACGGAATACAAACAGTTTGAAGGCCGTAACCATTTTGTACTTGGGCAGCCAACCTGGAAAGAAGATGCGGATTATATTCTCAACTGGTTATCGCGCATATAATATTCTATTCAAGTATAAAACAATCAAATGAAAAAGCAATTCTTAACCATTTTTTTATTGTTTACAGCCATGCTTACAATCAATGCACAAATCAAAAACATCGTTATCGTTCATGGTGCTTTTGCCGATGGATCGGGCTGGGAGAATGTTTATAAAATTCTAAAGAGCCATGGGTTTACGGTTACAATGGTACAAAATCCGCTCAGTTCACTGGAAGATGATGTATCGGCAACAGAACGGATTTTAGAAAAGCAGGATGGACCGGCTATCCTGGTCGGACATTCATGGGGCGGTGCGGTAATTACCCAGGCGGGGTCATCTCAGAAAGTAGCGGGATTGGTTTATGTGGCCGCGTTTGTGCCCGGGGTTGGTGAAACAGTGTTAGACCTTATAAAGACAGCCGCACCAGATCCCGACAACGGAATACTTCCACCAGATGCCAAAGGTTTTGTCTGGTATAATAAAGAAAAATTCCATGCAGGCTTTGCAGCAGATGTAAGCATTGAAAAAGCAGACTTTATGTATGCTTCCCATGCACCCATTGCAGTTAAATGTTTTGCAACTCCTATTAGCAGTGCCGCCTGGAAATCAAAACCGTCATGGGCTATTGTAGCAACTGAAGACAAAAGCATCAGTCCTGTTTTGGAGCGCACGATGTATAAAAGAGCCGGCGCTACCGTTACGGAAATTAAAGGAAGTCATGCACTGTATATAGCAAAGGCAAAAGAGGTTGCTGATGTTATTGAAGCCGCAGCCAAAGCTTCTGCTAAATAATTTTTACTATTAAAAACTGTTTATGAAAAATCTTTTCATGGGTTTATTGCTGGTTGGTTTGATGGCGGGATGCAAGTCCAAAGAATCAGAATCGGTGATAGCTGTCAGTAAGGAAACATTGGTGCCGGCAGCGCAAGCTCCGGCAGGATTTAAAAGTGATATAGCCAATGTCAATGGTGTAAACATACATTATGTGACCGGTGGGCAAGGTGAACCATTATTGCTTATTCATGGTTTCGGTCAGAACTGGTTTATGTGGAACCGGCTTCTTCCCGAACTATCCAAACATTTTACCATCATTGCCCCGGATTTGCGTGGTCTGGGAGAATCGGCTAAGCCCGAAACCGGGTACGACAAAAAAACAATGGCCGCCGATTTACATGGGCTGGTCAAAAAACTCGGATATACCAATGTGAATGTTGCCGGGCATGATATCGGGTTGATGGTCGCCTATGCGTATGCTGCGCAGTATGGAAATGAAGTGAAAAAGATTGCATTCCTGGATGCCTTATTGCCGGGTATAGAGCCTGTATGGTCAAATCTTAAAGAAAAGCTATGGTGGTTTGGTTTTTTTGCCTGGCCCGCTTCGGGGAAGGTGGTTGATGGTAAAGAAAGAGAATTTTTATCCAACTTCTGGCCGGTGGTTGGTCATGTTAATAATGCATTTACAAAAGAAGAATCTGAAGAATTTATAAGGGCTTATTCTGTGAAAGGATCTACCACAGGAACTTTTCATTGGTTTGCTGCCTTTGAACAAGACGCAAAAGACAATCTTGAATTTATGAAAAATAAGCTGAGTATGCCGGTTCTTACAATTGGTGGAGAATATCAATCTGCACCATTTCTTGGAGACCATTTTAAAAAGGTAGCAATCAATGTGAAAGAGATAAAGATAATGGGGGCCGGCCACTGGCTTGTACAGGAACAGACCGAACCGGTGTTAAAAGGCCTGATGGATTTCTTTATGACCAAATAACAATAGCAGCTGTTATAATGTACAGTTGCTAAATCCCGGCAGGCGGTAAATCTTTATAAACAGTAATAATTCAAATTTATGATTCAGACAAAATCTGTAAACAGGTTATTTTCGCTGATATTTTTGGGTAATGTGATCATTCTTGTGTTCTGTAATTTCTCAGCAAATGCCCAAACCGGTAAAAGCGATGAGCTTAGGATAACAAAAGAGGAAATACTCAGCGCAAAAGTCGGTGGTCCTGCTGCGCCGGGTTCTTCAAATGTAAGTGGTATCCAGGTAATAGTTGTTCATGGTAACCCGGGTGCGAAAGGACTTTACACCATCTTACTAAAGGTACCAGCTCATACAAAAATCGCGGCACATCTTCATCCTGACGATCGCGTGGCTTCGGTAATAAGCGGAACATGGTATTTTGGTTACGGAGATGCGTTTGATAAAAGCAAATTAAAAAAGCTGTCTGCCGGAAGTATCTATACAGAAGTGGAAAACCAGAATCATTTTGCAATGACTGACAAAGACCCGGTGGTTGTAGAAATCACCGGGTATGGTCCTTCCGGCGTTACCTATGTAAACGCCGCGGATGATCCCCAAAAAAAATGAAAAGTATCTCAGTACACCCGGGCCAGGCCCGAAAATCAATATTGTATTTGCCCGGCTTAGTAAGCTATCTTATAATTAGAACCAGGAAATGTTCTTTATTCAGGTTGTAAAATCGCCGGCTCGCGGGGCTTCAGCACAAATCTTGCGCTGGCTGCATGCCGGCTATGGAGGGCCCTCTTCTGTTACCTTAAAAGAAATCCATTTTCTTTTAAATATAGCATTGCTTCTTTTACGGCTTGTGCAGATTCTTTAGGGTTGAAACCCAGTTCAGTCTTCGCTTTAGACGTGTCAAAGTCCTGTTGCAAACCTGAAAACATAGCAATATCTTTTGTACTTAACAATGGCGCTTTTCCGCTAAGCCTGGCTGCCATTTCCATCAACCACGCAATTACGTATAGAATTGGCCGGGGCACAGCCATAGGTAGTTTGATATTTAATTCGGGAAAAAGTACCTGTGCAATTTTTGTTGTTTCTTTTATAGAAGTGCATTTTTCATTTGCCAGGATATAGCGTTCTCCGTTTTTGCCTTTTGTTGCTGCCAAATAACAACCTTCGGCAACATCTTTTACGTCAATCCAATTCAGCGTGATATTTGTTTCAATGGGTATTTCTTTTTTAAGGATTAATTTAAGGATATTGTAAGAAACACTTAAAGGCGCAAAGGCACTGCTTCCAATCATTGCAGATGGCAGCACAGCTACCAATTCAATATGGTGTTTACGTGCCAATTCAAAAGCCAGCTTTTCACCATCGTTTTTTGAATTGTAATACACATCCCGGCGGTCGGGATTTTGCCCATAGCTTTCTTTTGCAGGAAGCCTGGTATAATTCAACGCCGCAATAGAACTTACATAGACAATCCGCCTTACACCTGCTTCCGCTGCTGCTTCAATCATATTTTTTGTGCCTTCCATATTTACATCGTAAATCTCTTTTTGGGGATCTTTTGCCCAAAGTTTGAAGACCGCACCAACAGCGTAAAAGGTATGAACACCCTGCAGGGCATTTATTAACGATGGTTTGTCTGAAATGTCTGACTGAACTACTTCGCAATCCACACCTGCAAAAGGCGCTTTGTTACGGATATTGCGGACAGAAGCCCGGACAGGAATGCCCTTGCTGATTAAAAGCCTCACCAAATTGTTTCCAAGATGTCCGTTTGCGCCCGATACCAGGGCTAAGTTTTTCTGTGTCATATTTTTAATTTTGAATGATGACACAAAACTCTGCTTTAGAAACGGGGCGCCGCTTGACAAATGTTAGTTAATCATTTGCCGCCGGATCCGGCTTAAACTTTCCGGCTTAATACCAAGAAAAGAGGCAATATATTGAACAGGCACATTATGAATTATCGACGGAAAATTTTCTATGAGCTTTTTATAGCGTTGCTCTGCTGTTAAGGTGGCTAATTCTTTTGAGCGGTTTTCATTGTAAACAATTGATTGCTGAAAAACCGATATGCTAAAATCCTTTAATGCGGTACTTTCCTGTGTAAGAAGGTCTACATCTTTTTTAGTAATCCTCAATAACTCACATTCGGTAATGCACTCAAGGTTTTCAGCCGATTTTTCCTGGTTTACAAAATTGGAATAGGAGGTGATAAAACCGGGCGGACAGTTGATATGCGTTGTAATCTCGTCTCCCTGCTCATTGTAATGAAAGAGACGCATAAAGCCCGATACAACAAAATATAAATACCGGGGAATTTTCCCCTCTTCTTCTATTATCCTGTTTTTAGGAAATAAAACTGCTTCAAAATATTGTTTACACAATTCCGTGTCCCTGCCGGTAAGCTTAATTTTTTTCAGGATAAGATTTATTAAATGTTCGTGCATTTTAAAAATTTAGTGCGTGTCACACGCCATTTCTGCCAAATAAAAAATTCGTCTTTGCATAAGCTTCAGCGGAGGTTACTGTATCCCCAAAGGTGTTAATGTGCGCAAAAATTATTTCGCTAACTCCTGGTGGAGGATGTCAGCGGCAAAATCAACTTCTTTTTCTGTATTGAAAATATGTAAAGAGAATCGTATTCCATTGAACCATTGCTTATGTGTTGGGCGTATGCTTATTTTATGCTTGTCTAAAAGCATTCTTACAAATAAAGTTCTGTCAATCGTATCCGGTATGCGGCACGCCAGCATGGGGGAGGCAAGTGGACCCATGACAGGGCTCATGATGGTTAAGTTAGTCATATGGGATAGCCGCTCATACAATCTGTTCCGGAGAGACAAATTGTGTGCTTCAATCTTTGTAATACCGGTAGATTCGATATACTCAATGGCTTTGCCCAGCCCCAGGATCCCCGCTAAATTTACCACTCCGTTCGAGTCATTGTAGGTATTATAGGATTCCTCAAACTGCATGGGGCGAATCATATCCTGAACCTCTTTTGACAGGTACAGCAGCCCGGTGCCCTTTGGCCCCATCAACCATTTGTGCCCGCTGGTAGCATATGCATGGCATCCTAACTCTTTTACGTTTACTTTAATAGCCCCGGCTGCCTGTGCACCATCAACAATGCATAAGATACCCTTCGATCTGGCTATTGCGGAAATTTCAGCAATCGGCATCCGAAGCCCGGTAGATGAGAAGATATGACTTACGCTAATGAGCCGGGTTTCGCTTCTTATGGCATCGTTGATGCTGTTCAATATGGACTGTGCATTATTTTCGCCTGGTGGAATAGCTATCGTATCAATGACTACCCCATAATATTTGGCAAAATATTTCCAGCATAGCAAGCCTCCCCCATGTTCCTGGTCGGTGGTAAGGATACGGTCTCCTGCCTTCAACCGCAAGCCCTGGGAGATGGAGTTCATCCCATTGGTGGTGCTGTTGGTAATCAGCATTTCACTCATATCGCAACCAAGAAATCGCGCTGCTATGGTTCTTGTTTTTTCTGCCAGTGATTCTGCGCCGAATTTCCCATAAAATTTTACAGGCAATGATTCCAATTCTTCCCAGGTTTTTTTTGTTGCTTCCAGGGTGTCTCTGCGGCAGGGGCCTAGTGTCCCCGCATTCAAATAAATAAGACCGTCAGTAAAAAGGTATTCATCTTTTATTTTTTGGTCAGCAAGCAACGAATTGGTTTGCGCATTTACAGCGGAAAAGGGGGAGACCGTATTCATAAAAAGCCCTCCGGCGGCACCCGTTGAAATGCTACTTAAAAATTTTCTCCTGTTATATTTGCCTGATTTCATATTATTATACAATAATTGACGAGGATTGCGTACGGGAATGAAACCAAATGCCCACAGTGTTTTCTGCTGTAACTGCACTGCATTACCGGGATCAGAACAGCAGCCGCCTGACCCCGCGGCTGGCAGACTGTGCAATTAAAGTTAAGATATACTGTTGAGATATACTCGTTCGGCCCAACCATAGCAGTAAGATAGCTAACGGTCAAATTCCAATTTCTTGCATCCGCATAATTAATCGCCAATGAATTATTGATACTCTTATAAAAATATGGTACCACTCTTTGAAAGTTGCCGGATTCAAAGGAGTACATCCAGTATTCAATTTGATTATTTCAGAATGGACCCTACTTTTTTAAGAAATGGTCTAAAAAGCCGGGGCGTAAACTGTCAAAAAAGGAGGCAATATGAAACCGTTTACTATATACCATTTGTGTAAGGACTCACATACCGCTTATCAGCGGCGCTTGCTTGATATATCAGCAAAATAAAAGACCGGAAAAGCAACAGAATTTTGCCTTTCCGGTGAGGTAGCCCCAAGGGTCGAAGACTCGAACCAGATTCTGCAAGATTTGAGGGAATTGAGTGTATTACCGGATAATTCCGGGCATTAATGGGTCATAAAAAGTTCGAGGTTTTAGGGATATTTACTAACTCTTTACTGTTACTTATGGTATTCAGTGTTTTCCGAAGTGCGGCAGAATTTAATGTTCCGTCTGCCTTGAGGCAACAAGCTTTTGGCAAACCATCCTATGTTTACAGCGTTTTATTTTATTGCGTTTTGTCTTTTTTTATTTCCTCTGTGGAGAATCTTAAAAACTTTGCAGCATTATTATAAAAAATGTCTTCTTTCTGTTGCTCCGTAAGAAAGGCTGCCGATCTGATATTTTCAATGGAAACAGGCATTGATTGCGGCCACATCATTTCATCGGAGCCGTACATGATTCGCTCGCCGAATCCTGCATCCATTAATCGTTGAAGATAATAATGGAATTCCTTCCTCGGAAGTACCCAATTGATAACCGCAACATCTACGTACACCTGTGGGTAAGTTGCCATCAATCCAATCATCTCGCTAATAAACGGATACCCCGCATGCATCACATACACCCGTAACTTTGGGTGTTTGCGTAAGACATTTTCTAAATACAGCGGATTTGCATTTGCAATTCTAAAATTGGGGAATTCAGCTTTGCCGATGCCCAGATGAATGCCGACCGGAATATTGAATTCATCAGCTACCTGAAAGTAAGCTTCCATTTTCAGATCGTCAGGATGGAGCCCAATATATTGAGGCATAAACTCAGCCATTAGTTTATAAGTCCCGGCCTGAAACCAATAGCGCAGTGAATCAACAGAGTCCTGAAGCAATGGACTGATTCCCTGGCGGGCAGGAATGATCCTTTGAGAATCCCGATGAAAATAATCTAATGCAAAAGCATCATCCGCAACAGCTTTAACAATATTGTATTTTTTTAAATAGTAAAAAGTAGAATCACGCATGGCCGCTGGATCTTTTGGAGCTTTAAAACCAAGTGGTCCTGTCATCCCGGATTCGCCCCACCAAAGCGCATGCAAATGCATATCAATTATTGGGGTCTTTTTTATTGCAGATGAATGTTGTCCGTAGATTGTAAAAAATAAACACAAAGAAAAGGATAACCCAATTGATCTTTTCATTAGAATAATAGTTTTGGTCGGAAAATACCTGCTAACTCAATAAATATACGAAACCCGGTATTTATCATACGGCAATGTGCTTATAAAAAGATGGATTGCCGAATCTCGGTTTAAAGGTAAAAATTGAGCATAATCGAAACCTCGAACTTTGTAAATAATTATTGAGAAAATAAGACTAAGGGGCAGGCGACACGAATAAAAAAACGATTAATAATCAAGCATTCATAAAAAAGTAGCCCCGACAGGAATCGAACCTGTATCTAAAGTTTAGGAAACTTCTATTCTATCCATTGAACTACGAGGCCGGGGAAAATGTGGAAATTTGTCAAAAGTGAAAATGTGTTAATTACTTACATAGCAACAATTGACGCATTCACGCAAATCTCAAAATCTCAAAATCTCAAAATCTCAAAATCGTTTCCGCGGGCGGCAAAAATAAGCGATTCCGGCTAAACTCCATACTGCAAATTGCAACTGTTTAATCCTTATCTTCCACACCGTAAAATAGAGAAGCGCCATGAAAAAAATCCCGCCGTTTATTGCAGTTATCGTCCTTTTCGTTTGTTTGCTGAATACCAGTTCATTGAATGCCCAGCCTTCCGGCGCCCGGCTTAACCATATTGCACAATATGTGCTGGATCTGAAAGTGAGCACCGATTTCTACATGAAAGTAGTAGGGCTGGATACCATTCCCGAACCCTTTCACGACGGCCGTCATACCTGGTTCCTCATTGGTCCTAAAAGCCACCTGCATATTATTTCTGGTGTAAAAACACCGCTTCCCAAAGAAAAAAATACCCATCTCTGCTTCACAGTACCTTCCGTAGAAGAATTTATCCCCCGGCTAACCAAAAACAATGTGCCATACGAAAGCTGGACGGGCGAAAAACAGACTTTCACCAGAAGGGTGGATGGGGTAAAACAAATCTATTTCCAGGACCCCGACGGGTATTGGATTGAAGTAAATGATGCGCGGGAGTAGTCGTCGTGAGGCGTGAGGCGTGAGACGTGAGTGTTGCTCGGCAAACCCTTTACGGCGTCTTCCGGCAAATGCCTGTCGTCACACGCCTGCCGTCTCACTCCTCACGCCTGACGCCTGACGTCTCACGTCTCACGTCTCACGCCTGACGCCTGACGCCTGACGCCTGACGCCTGACGCCTCACGTCTCACGTCTCACGCCTAAAGACTATATTTGCATCCCCTAAAAGGGTTACAACTATGAAGTTTTACAATATTATAATCAGGTACCGCCTCCAGATTGGTATTGCCTTGATACTGCTGGGGCTGGTAGTGAATATCTGGGGCAATAGTTTTTGGGCAGCTTTTCCCGCTTATTTAATTGGCATCGTGCTTATTTTCGGCCATTTCTTTTTTGGCCCGCTACGCCTGATACAGGAATACATGGAAAGTGGTGATATGGAAGGCGCCGAGAAAGTGCTTAATTCTATCAAATTTCCCAACCTGATGTATAAACCCATCCGGTCTGTATACTACACGCTGAAGGGCAATGTGGCCATGATGAAACAGGATTTTGACGGCGCTGAAAAAAATATGCAGAAAGGCCTGGACCTGGGTATGCCCATGAAAGAAGCCGAGGGCGCCAGCCTGCTGCAAATGGGTATGCTGTCCATGCAGAAAAATGATATCAGGAAAGCAGAGGGCTTTATCCGTTCCGCCATCCGCAAAGGATTGCCCGATAAAGAAAATGAAGCGGCCGCCTACCTGCAGTTGTGCAGCATTATGATGACAAAAAGAGAATTTCGCGCGGCCAAAGAATTCTTTAGAAAAGCAAAAGGCCTTAAGCCAACCACCCCGCAAATTGTAGATCAGATAAAACAGGTAGAAAAATACATTAGCCGGATTCCGGGGTAGAAGTTTTAAAATTCATAGTTCTATAGTTCGCAGTTGTCGGTTCTGTAAAGCAGCTTCAATAATTTTCTTTGCACCTGCAGGTTATCAACACCCGCGCCCAGCATTACCGAACTATCAATAAAACTGTAGCCACTGCTTTTCTTCCTCCCATTCACCAAATACTTTTGCGGTGGCCTCATACCTGAAAGAGAAAATCTTCTTTAGCTGCCTTCGTACAAACAATGCATTGGCTGCATCGCCCAGTGCCCAAAAAGGTATCTTATAATGAACAATATCTGTCATTTCCACGCCCCCTTCAATTGATTTGAAATGGTGCTGGTGGTGCCACATGCAATAGGGGCCGTAGCGTTGTTCATCAACAAAATACTGGCTGTCTTTAACATGGGTAATCTCTGTCATCCAGTACAATGGTATTCCTGCCAGAGGGCTTACTTTGTATTCAATTATCTGCCCGGCATAGAGCGTATCGCCATGGTGTGTTGATATGACATTGAAGCGTAGGTATGCCGGCGTTATATCTTTTAGATTATCTGGTTTTGAAAAAAATCTCCATACGTCGATCAGGCTACCGGGTATTTTCTGTACTGCTTTTAAAGAATGTACTGCCATGAAGTTGGGAACGCTTTGGCTTACTAAAAGTTCAGTTTCTTTACAATTATCATTTATGCTTTTGGCAAAACAAAGCCCATAGAACTTTCCAGTACACGCGTAATGGAAGTTTTGAGACGTGGCAGGGTGAAAATCGTTTTTTCAATATATTCTACCACACCCAATTTCAGAATGGAGGAAGTGACTGCAATCTCCAGGTTGCTGGAGAAAAATATAACAGGAGAAGAAAGTGCGCGTTTTCTTATTTGTTTCAGCACATCATAACCGGTAATAGCACCATCCAAATTATAATCCAGGATAATAAGATCCGGCTGGCCGTCCAGTTGGGCCAAAAATTCCTCGCCGGTACTGAATACATGAACATCATGGCTGATATTTTCGAGTTGCTTTAATACAAGCGTCTGGTAAACGGGATTGTCTTCTACAACAAATATCCTGGGCTGTATTTTCTTCATGGTATTCATCTTGTGCAGTGATTGTTTCAACAATGCTGCCAAACGAATTTGAATACCAATGTCCTGGTTATCAGCGCTAAACTGCAGGCGGGGTCCAACAATTTTTCCCAATGCCGGAATAGCATTTCATTAACGGGACGGTTAGCGCGGAAAATCTCTTTTCAACTGCTCAATGCATTCATTAATAATATCAGTCACTTTTTTTACAAATGGCCCCAGGCTGGCCGTTTCTGTTTCATGCTTGCTATTATTTTCAATAACACGTATATCATCCTTCAGGGCTATTATGCCCATAGAGTCGACAGTAGACTTTAATTTGTGCGCCACTTTGCCCAGGCGCTGCCATTCCTGCTTTTCGAAGGCCTCCTGCAAATCACGCACGCCCTGGGGTACCGTTTCTATAAATATCTGCACCATTTTCTTAATAAAGGTTTCGTCGCCGCCCGAAACGGATCGTACCATGGAAAGATCGTACAGGGGCGATCCGCTGTTTTCAGGTACTGCTGTGGGTGAGACAGGCGGAGTGGCTGCCGGCTCATCAGGCTGCGTTTTTCCTTCCAGGTTGCGTTTAATCACGTTAAAAAGGCTTTCTTCTGTAAATGGTTTTGACAAATAATCGTTCATACCTGCTCTCAAATAAGTATCGCTATCGCCTTTTAATGCATTAGCGGTAAGCGCTATGATAGGTATGCCCGCTTTTTTACTATCCTTTAGTTGCCTGATATAACGGGTGGCACTAATGCCATCCATCTCGGGCATCTGTATATCCATGAGTATCAGATCGTAATCATTTTCTTCGTGCGCCTGTACCGCCTTGCGGCCATTTTCTGCAATGGTAACATCAAAACCCCAGGCCTTCATAATATGTTTGGCCAAAAACTGGTTGAGTTCTACATCTTCAGCCACCAGCACACGGCGCCTGCCCAATCCATTGTAATTAATTGCCTTTGGCTGTATGCTTTCGGCAACAGGCGCCTCCGCTTTTTTATAGGGTAGTATAAAACGAAAAGCAGTTCCTACATCTATTTTGCTCTCTACCCATAACTCACCACCCTGCATTTCTATAAGGTTTTTGCAAATAGACAGCCCCAGCCCTGTACCGCCATATTTCCTGGTGGTAGTTGAACTGGCCTGTTCAAAAGGCGTAAAGACGGATTTTATTTTATCATCGGGTATGCCAATACCGGTATCCGTTATCATAAATTCAACCGCCATCCAGTCTTCCTTGTCAAACTTAATATGCGTATCGAGGGTTATGCTGCCCTGTTCTGTAAACTTAACAGCATTGCTTAGAAAATTATTCAATAACTGTACCAGCCTGTAAGGGTCTCCTTTTATATACAATTGCTGGGGCAACTGGTTTTTATCTATAAGCCGGATGCCTTTTTCCTCCGTTTTAATATTGAAAGAATTCATGACAGCGCTTATCTTTTCGGTAATATTAAAGGGTATTTCTTCCAGTTGCATTTTTCCGGCTTCTATTTTTTCAAGATCAAGGATATCATTAATAACGGCCAGCAGGTTGTTGGCGGCATCCTGCATCATACCCAGGTAGTTTTGCTGTTCCTTGTTCAGGTTTGTTTTGGCCATCAGTGCTGCCACACCCAGTATACCGTTCATGGGTGTACGTATTTCGTGGCTCATATTTGCCAGGAATGTTTTTTTTGCCGCAGCAGAATCTTCCGTTGTTTTCTTGGCGTGCATTAATTCCTGCTCTGCCAGTATACGCTGTGTTACATCCTGCGAAAAGCCGATTATATAGGGTTCAACACCCGGTTCTTCCACTTTATAATTCTGGTATAACAGGTATATTTTTTTGCCTGCCTTGCTTACCACGCTAAAGACACCCTGCGAACGGCCATTTTTATTGATTACATCCAGATAATTTTTTTCAAACTGCCCCTGCTGCTCCAGCGGTATAAAATCTTTGATGCTTTTTCCAATCATCTCGGCCTCTGTATACTGCAGGGTGTTTAGTATAGCAGGATTGGTGGTAAGTATCCTGCCATTCAGTTCGTGTGTACAGATAAGCGCCTGGCTGTAGTTAAACAGATCGCGGTAGCGTTTCTCGCTGCGTATTACCTGCTCTTCAATTTTTTTCCGTTCTGTTATATTTATGCCATAACCAATAATCATTTTTATAGCCCCCTGTTCATCGGGTACCGGGAACAATTTACGCAGCAGTATTTCCTTTTCACCGCTGCGGTTGGTCATTTCCTCTTCCCATTCTACCTGCTGTTTTGTTTGCATCAGCTGACGGAACAATTGCTGGCGGTGCGCCGCTATGGCCAAATCTTTTCCTCTGCGGGCAAAAAACTCCTCATCGGTTTTTCCAATCATCCAGTTGCGCATTTCCGGATCCTTTACAGCAAACGGGTTTAGGAAAAGATAACGCCCGTCTGTATCCAGCACTGCTATGTCTGAAGGAATGAAATTGAGGATCTCTTCATAAAAATCCCGTTGCAGTAACTGAAATTCATGGTCTCTTGTCATGGATAGTTGCTTGTATACGTCCTGCCTGAAGCGCTTAATTAATTACCAGTTCCTTGCTTTGAATCATCCGGTAAATGGTAGACTTTCCGATATCCAGCAATTTTGCAACCAGCAACACATCGCCGTTGTTGGTATCAAGATAATGCTGAATAATAAAATTGGTATGTTCGCGCAATGTTTTCCCGTTGGCAAAAATATCGGTTACTTTAGCCGTCGTATTCAATGTAATGTTTTCTGCTTCTATCACCGGGCCATCGCTCATCACTACCGCCAGGTCTATCACCGATTTTAATTCGCGCACATTGCCCGGGAAACGGTAGTTAATTAATTTTTGCTGTGCCTCAGCTGAAAGGTTTTTCTTTTCTGTTTTATTTTCTGTGCAAAAAAGATCGATAAAATGTTTGGCCAGTACCAGCACATCGCCGCTGCGCTCTCTCAATGGCGGCAGGTTTATCGGCAGGCCGTACAGGCGGTAATAAAGGTCTTCGCGAAAAGTTTTTGCCTGCACAGATTCCAGCAGGTTTTTATGGGTAGCTGTAATGATACGGGCGTTTACGGGTATCACCTGGTTATCGCCCACACGTGTAATTTCCTTCTCCTGCAGTACGCGCAATAATTTAGTCTGCAGGTTAATATCCATTTCACCAATTTCATCAAGAAAAAGGGTGCCGCCGTCGGCTTCTTCAAATTTGCCGATGCGCCGCGTAACAGCGCCGGTAAAAGCACCCTTCTCATGGCCAAACAACTCACTTTCTATCAAATCTTTTGGAATGGCCGTTACGTTTACAGCAACAAACGGTTTTTTCCTTCTTTCCGAATTGTAATGAATGGCTTTGGCCACCATTTCCTTACCAGACCCTGTTTCTCCATAAATAGATACGCTGATATTGGTTTGCACAGCTTTCTCAATCATGCTAAATACTTTTTGCATGCTGTCGCTGTTGCCAATCATTGTTTTTGAAAAATCGTATTTGCGGCCTACTTCTTTTCTTAGCTGCTCTACTTCCTGTTTCAGGCCGTTTATCTCCAGCAAATGGGTAATGGTATTCCAGAGACGATCTTTTGTGTCATCGTCTTTTACGATGTAATCAAAAGCCCCGTTCTTCAACAGGTTGATGGCAGTGGCCACATCTTCCTGGCCCGAAATAATGATCACCTGTGTATTACTGTTATTTTCTTTGATTTTTTTCAGTGCTTCACCGCCATCGCAATCGGGCAGTGAATAGTCAAGGGTAACTACCTGCGGATTTTCGTGCAGGGCACCAAAAAAGCTGGCGGAGTTTTCAAATCGTTTTACTTCATAATCGGGGTTAAGCGACAGATAATGCTGCAGCATAGAGCCATACCAAACATCGTCTTCTAAAATGAAGATTTTAAACGCAGAGCGGTTTTTCATATTCTGGATTTTCTGTTCCTATAACGCAGAATTTTGAAAATTATTCCCAAATGAGGAAAGCTTCCTTTTTTTATTCTTTTAATGCTCCGGTGCTTCCAGGCTATTCATTATCAGCGTATAAATATTTCCCCTTACTAGACAGGTGCTGCCTGAATACACGAATACTTATCTTTGGGTATGCCGGAAAGAATCAGCAAACAGGAGGAAAAATTTAAACAGGAATACGAAAAACTGAATAAACAGCAACGCAGGGCGGTTGATACCATTGAAGGCCCGGTGATGGTAAATGCCGGCCCGGGTACGGGTAAAACACAGGTGCTGGCACTGCGTATTGCCAGTATTTTACGGCAAACAGATACCAATCCCAATAATATCCTTTGTCTTACCTATACAGATAATGGCGCCATAGAAATGCGCAACCGCCTGTTAAAAATTATTGGAAGCGCCGCCTATAATGTTCGTATACACACCTTTCATTCCTTTTGCAACGAGGTTATACAGGACAATCTTACCTTTTTTGGAAAGCTGAACCTGTCGCCCATCGGCGACCTGGAAGAGATCGATCTTTTTTACAGGCTTATCGACAGCATCGAAAAAGACAACCCGCTGAAAAGGTTTCGCGGAGAAGTATATTATGAAAAGGACCGGCTTAAAGGGTTGTATAGCCTTATGAAAAAAGAAGCCTGGCAACCAGCCTACCTGAATGAACGCATCGATGCCTATATCAATGAATTGCCCACCAGGGAAGGGTTTTTTTATAAAAGAAAATACAAAACCTTTAATGCCGGCGATCCAAAACCCGCAGCCATTGCAGATGAAAAAGAAAGAATGGAAATGCTGCGTGCCGCGGTAAACCTATACCCCCGCTACAACAAAATGATGGAAGAGCTGGGCCGGTACAATTTTGATGATATGATTTTGTGGGTGCTGGAAGCCTTTGAAAAAAACAAAAATATGCTGCTGGATTACCAGGAGCGGTTTTTATATTTTCTGGTAGATGAATTCCAGGATACCAGCCGTTCTCAAAACCTGTTGCTGCAACACCTTACTTCCTATTGGGAAGTGCCCAATCTTTTTGTAGTGGGCGATGCAGACCAGAGTATTTTTTCTTTCCAGGATGCCAACGTAGAAAACATACTGGAAGTGGAAGAAAAATACGCCGGCAGCCTTACCAAAATTGATCTGATCAGCAACTACCGCTCGGTTCAAAATGTGCTTGATACAGCACATCGTTTAATAGTAAACAATACGCTAAGGACGGTATTGCCCGAAAACGACAGGCCACTGATTGCATCCAGCCAAAACCTGCTGGGTATTTCTATTCAACCTGAAATAGCAGCGTATGCCAATCCTGTACAGGAAGCCATAGGCGTGGCCATACAGGTAGAGGCGCTGATAGACCAGGGTATAAGCGGAAGAGAGATAGCGGTAATTTACCGCAATCATGCGCAGGCAGCAACCATTGTTACGATGCTGGAGGAAAAAAAGATTCCGGTTAATACCAGGCGAAAAGTTGATCTGCTGCAGCTGCCTTTTATTCAGAACATACTGCATATCCTGAACTGGATAGCCAGCGAAAAGTACATACCCTACAGCGCAGATGAATTATTGTTTCAGTTGCTGCACAGCGATTTCTTTTCCATTTCACCGCTGGAGATTGCTAAATTAAGCATGACGGTGTATGCCAAAAATAAAGTCAGCCGCGAAGAAATTTTCTCTCTCCGGCGGCTGATGGCAGAATCAACCATACCCAGGGCCGATTTATTTAACCAGCCAAACGGACAATCGGTAAAAGAAGTAAGCAATATGCTGGAAGATTTACTAAAAGCTTCCGGCAACAGTACCCTTCAGCAATTGCTGGAACAGGTAATACAGCGGGCAGGCGTTCTTTCATTTATTATGCAAAGTCACGAAAAGCCATGGCTGATGCAGGTACTGAATGCTTTTTTTAATCACCTGAAAGAGGAGAACAAACGCAACCCGGAACTAACACTGGAACAATGGCTGGCCAATATAGAAATTATGAAGAAAAACCGGTTGCCCATTTCGGTGTATAAACTAACAGCCAGCGATGAAGGTGTAAATATGGTAACCGCACATGGCGCCAAGGGGTCTGAATATGCGCATGTATTTGTAATTGGCTGTACACAAAATACCTGGGACGAAACCAGCAATTCCGGCAAGTATAGCTACAAATTGCCCGATAACCTGGTAAGCGTAAACCGCAGCGCCACCAGCCTGGAAGAAAGCAGGCGGCTTTTTTATGTGGCCATTACCCGCGCAAAAACACACCTGCATATTTCTTACCCGTTAAAAGACGATAAAGACAAGGAACAAACAAAAAGTACTTTCATTACAGAGATTACAGAGCAGGGCAATCTTTCCCTTACACAAAAACAGGTAGCAGACGGGTTGATGGCAGATTACCTGCTGCTGCAGTTTAAAGAAACAGCCAGACCGGAAATTGAACTGGTGGAAGACGAATACATCAACCAGTTGCTGAAAAAATATACACTTAGCGTTACACATCTTAATAATTTTATTGACTGCCCGCTGAAGTTTTATTACCAGAACCTCATCAGGGTGCCGGCAGCCAAAAATGAAAGCATGGCATTTGGAAGCGCCGTACACTGGGCAATAGAAAGATTGTTTGTAAAAATGCGCGAGAGAAACAATGTGTTTCCGTCAAAACAGGAACTGGTGGACGACTTTAACTGGCATATGAGAAACAACCGCGAAGCATTTACCGCAGCAGCATTCAAACTAAAAACTGATTATGGCGAAAAGATATTGCCAGCTTATTATGATTACCATATCAATCGCTGGAATAAAGTTATCATTGCTGAAAAGGCTGTTCGCAATGTAACCGTGCAAAATATACCCATCAACGGCAAACTGGATAAACTGGAGTTTAACGGCAAGCAGGTAAATGTGGTAGATTATAAAACCGGTAAATATGCCAATGCAAAAAAGAAACTGGCAGCACCCGGCGATAAAGAACCCAATGGCGGCGATTACTGGCGACAGGCCGTTTTTTATAAAATTTTGCTTGATAACGATAAGACCAACGACTGGCAGGTGGTAAGCACAGAATTTGATTTTATTGAGCCGGTAAATGATGAATACAAGACCGAGATAATACAAATTACGGATACGGATATCGCAACGGTTACACGCCAAATAACAGATACCTGGGGCAAAATACAACGCAAGGAATTCAAAACCGGTTGTGGTAAACCGGATTGTGAATGGTGCAATTTTGTAAAATCAAATAACCTGGCGGTAATGCTGCATCCGCAGGAAGAAGAGGCGAGTGAGGTGCAATAGCAATTCCCTTCAGAAAAAAATGGAACGCAGATAACGCTGATGGTTATGATTTGCACTGATTTTCCCTACACCTTATGCCCTGCGCCGGTTTCCTTATTTGTTCAATTTTATAGCATTATTAGCAATGCCGGCACAGGTAAATAACCGAAACAACTTATGTTTGCAACCTTATGACTCGTACTGTTTTTGGAACCGTATTGTTTTTTATTATTGCCGGTTTCTTTATTGCCACGGCAGGCAGTGGCTGCGCCAATCCCATTGCGCCATCGGGCGGTCCCAGGGACTCATTGCCGCCGGTACTGGTGGCAGTAACACCCAAAGATTCTTCAGAAAACTTCAATGCCAAAAGGATCATGTTTTCTTTTAATGAGTTTGTGCAGTTAGACAATGTACACGATAACCTGATAGTTTCGCCGGTTCCAAAAATGGAGCCCGTAGTGGAATCTAAACTGAGAACTGTTACCGTAAAGATTAAAGATACCCTTGAGGAAAACACCACTTACTCTTACAATTTTGGCAAGGCCATCAAAGACATTAATGAAGGAAATGTTTTAAAGAATTTTACCTATGTTTTTTCAACCGGCCCCTATATAGACAGCCTTGAGCTGACTGGTCGGGTGGAGATAGCCCAGACGGGTCTGCCAGACAGTACCCTGATAGTAATGCTGCATCGTAACGGAGACGACTCAGCGCTGATAAAGGAAAAGCCGCGCTTTATTGCCAAACTGGACAGCCTGGGCCAGTTTCATTTCAGGCACCTGCCTGCTGCTACTTTTTATTTGTATGCGTTAAAGGACGAAGGCGGCCAAAAGAAATACCTGTCGAAAAAACAAACTTTTGCATTTGCAGACAAACCGGTCACCATTGGCAGCAACAATGCACCCGTTACCCTGTATGCCTACCTGGAAAAAGACGACGAAAAACCAATATCAAAAAGCCTTGGTGGCAAACCAATAGGCGGCAAAACAGACAAGGAGAAAGAAAAAGACAAAAGGCTGAAGTTTTCCATTAACCTCGAAAACGGCCAGCAGGACCTGCTGGGCAAACTGGAACTTACTTTTACCGACGCGTTAAAAAAATTCGATTCTTCCAAAGTGCAGTTTACCGACGAAGCCTTTAAACCAATTACCAATTACAGCCTGGTGAAAGATACCACCAATAAAAAACTGACGCTTTCCTATAAATGGCCAGAAAACACCACGTTTAATTTAATTGTCGATAAGGAGTTTGCCGAAGATTCCAGCGGTCGCAAAATACCCAGAACCGATACGCTAAAATTCAGGACCCTGAAAGAAGCTGATTATGGGCATGTGAGCATCCGGTTTAATAACCTTGACCTTTCAAAAAAACCCGTGCTGCAAATACTGCAGGCGGGCGTAATGAAAGATTCCGCCAGGCTCGTCTCCAAAGATTTTAATATAAAACTTTTTAAACCCGGCGAATATGAAATGCGGATATTGTTTGATGAAAATGGAAATTTTACCTGGGATACCGGTGAATTTTTTGGCAAACGGCGGCAACCGGAAAAAGTATACGCCATTAAACGAAAACTGGCGGTAAAGGCCAACTGGGACAATGACAACACCATTGACCTGCCTGTTGATAAATGATTCTTCGCAGCAGATTCGCAGATTAATTTTACAAATCTGTGAATCTGCGGCTATTCATAGAAAAACGAAATGATTGCTGATTTTGAGATTTTGGGATTGCTGTCCAAAGCTTTGGGAATCTCAAAATCCAGCCATCGCAAAATCGGCAATCTCTCTTCCGTTCAATAATATTTGTTTTTTCACGTTTAGGTACTGTTGTACCCTTCCCTTCCAATATTACCATAACCCAAAGAACCCAACATGAAAAAACCACGCTTGCTTTGCGCGGGCATACTATATGCCTGTGTGCTTTCTGCCCAGCCATCTTTTCAGACCTCTCTTGAAGCCGGAATATCACTGCCGCTGAACAGCAACAATATCAACGCAACCCATGGAGGTAATGCCATCCATTTTGGAAACAATCTGGATTATACGTTTGGCAACAACAATATAAGGTTTGGCCTTGGCGCATACATGGGGTATATCAATTCCATTTCAACAAGTGATAAATACAAAGAAATTGGCGCAGCCATAGCAGAAAAATATGGCTTTGCTGCCACCGGGCTGGTGTTTAATTCAAGTGAATTTAAAAGCACTCACCTTCTTTTAGGGCCGGTTGCTTCTTTTGGTTCTGATAAATTCAATATTAATATTTGGGCAAAAGGCGGCTATGGATTGAATGAGCCTTCCCGTTATACCGTAACATACAGGGAAAATGGGATAGCAAACAATATTTACATCAACCAGGCAGGAGAGCATAAAAATGGATTGGCCTACACTGCGGGCGCCGGTGTTAATCTGGCCATATCATCCTACGTGGCTTTCAGGTTATCGGCCGGTTACTTCAGCACCCAAACTGACCAGGTCAATTATAATTTCGACAGGGAAAAAGGTACCAGGCCTCTGTATTATACATCATCTAACCAGTTTATACAAGCTTCAGCAGGTTTGCAGTTTAATATTGGCGGTCCTGGTAAAAAGATCAGTTCGCGTTATACGGACATTGATACCGGCAGTCCGGTGGCGTCCAGGATGGATCAAAAAATAAAAACAAAAAGTAATATTAAAAACGACCGGGTGGTTAACCCACTGGCGAATGGACCGGAGCAGGCGCGCATCAATAAATCAAAAAGCAATGTAAAAAATAACCGGGTATTGAATGATGCAGGTAATGATACAGGCGATGATGATGCGGATACAGATTCATTGCTTTTCACCCCGCAAAAAATAGAATTGCGTTCAAAGATTTCGTCTGCTGGAATGAGCCGTATACAATTACAGGCCGTTGATAATTATCTTACCGGTTTTGCCTACCAGGCACAGAATGGTGCTGTAATCAGTCAGTGCGGTAGCAACGCCATGCCCGGCGATCCTATACCTGGTATTGATGTAAGATTAAAACGATTGGGAGGAACCGCCAATGATCTGCTCTTAACCCGCACCAATAAAGATGGCAGTTTTGCATTCAGTAATATAACGCCAGGCGACTATACCGCCGAAGCGGGTGGTTCCATAATGGATATAACTGTAAATGGCAACAATGAAAATGTGTTTAGAACATTGGATGTAATGGGTGGCAGTTGCGGCGATACAAAAGAAAACTATATTATTAGTGCGGGCGATAAAACTTATGTGGAAGTAATCAGTGCCCGTGAAACCGGCAGCGGTATGGCTACCGGTAGGAAGCACATTGGTAATGTAAAATACGAAGATATCAAAGTAGTAATGGACCGTGAAGCGGGATCTGGTATGGCTACCGGCAGGCGCATGCACAAACCCTACCGCGTGGCAGATATGGATTTTGAGATTAATACAGGTAAAATTTATAGCAGTGATGGTAAAGTATACGCTGAGGTAATAACTGCCCGTGAAGCAGGAAGCGGTATGGCTACTGGCCGCCGCAGTACAATTGTTACCGGTGATGTAGACGGCGATGGCTTTGATGATTACAGCGTTGTTTCACCACGCGATGCGGCCAGTGGTCAGTCAACCGGCAGGCGGATGCACAAACCATTTGTTATCATCAAAGATCTGGATGCAGCCAGTGGAATTGCTATTGATGAACCAGGTGTGCATAGAAGTATTGCAGCACCGCGCGATGCGGCAAGTGGTTTGGCAACGGGTAAACGTATGCACAAACCAATGATGATAATAGTTGACGAAGCGGCGGGTAGCTACGAAATCGTATCACCGCGCGATGCGGCCAGTGGCCAGTCAACCGGCAGGCGGCAGTACAATCCTGTGGTTATTACCAAAGAAATAGATCAAAGAAATGATGAGAGGGTATCACCACGTGATGCAGCATCAGGCTTGCCAACCGGAAAAAGAATGCACAAGCCCTTTATTGTTACGGTTAATGACCAGGACGATATTGAAGCAATTGTTGCTCCGCGCGATGCAGCCAGCGGCCAGGCTACGGGCAGGCGCCAGTACCAGCCTTTAATTATAAGGATTGATCCTGTTGAAGATAGCTACGAACTGGTTTCACCGCGGGATGCAGCATCGGGTTTGCCGACCGGCAAACGGATGCACAAACCCTTTGTAATAACCAAAGAATTGGACATTGCCGATAATGGAAATGAGGTAGTGACATATAGTATTATACATCGTGATCTTGCTGCACGCAATGTTTTGCCGGATGATGAAGATGATACAGCGCCACAAAAAATGGCCATAAAAGAACAGGGCATGCCCGCTAACAAAGGGAATAAAAAAGGAATCATTACCGGGAAAGACAATGATACCGGTATGTTTGAAGACAGGGAAGCAGGGAGTGGTGTGGCCACCGGCAGAAGGGCCAATAAAAACATGGGAGATGGCTATCAGCCCTGGGATCAAAATGATGCGGATGGAAATGTTGTAAGCAATCCTTTATATCAGCCAACAGGCGGCCAGGGCCTAAACCCAATGTTTGAAGGCAAAAGCGATCTCAGGGTGATGGGTAGTAACGGTAAAGCACATGACATTTTTATACCTTCTAATATGATGGTGGTACCGGCCAGCCAGCCGCCAACTGCGTATGCCAGCTATGATGTTGTGCCCATAAAATGGATGGCGCCCGAAAGCCTGGGTGCGGGCGCGGCAGGAAAAAGCAATAATGGAAAAGGAATAAAAATGGCCGCCGATAAAATGGAAGCAAATGCCGAACGCAAAGGATGGGACGGCACCATAAAAGGAAGCGGTGCAACAGGAAAAAGTATCAATGAAAAAGGAATTAAAAGAAGTGAAGATGTTATTGTAAGAGGTTGGGATCCTGTTGTAAAACAAATCAACCGCCTGCGTTGTGCCGATGGTACCTGTTCGGTAGAAGCAACAGTGGAATGGGATGGCGCCGAATACGAAGCAGTAATCAGCGGTATATTAAAAACAAAACACGATACGGTGAAAAATAGCATTGGCAATATAAGGTAGGGATGAAGTAAAAAATGCAGTTGGTAAGAGGCAAAGGGACTTATGCTATAAACCCCCAACCCTTCTTATCTTTGCTGCATGCAATTCTCTTCTTCTTTACTGGAAAATGCGGTGAACGAATTCGCTAAACTGCCCGGCATTGGCAAAAAGACCGCCTTAAGGCTGGTATTGCAATTATTAAAAACAGAGCCCGGCAAAGTAACCGCTTTTGGGGAGGCCATCATTAAAATGCGCGAACAGATAAAATACTGCCAGCGTTGTTTCAATATTGCAGATGCCGACATTTGCTCAATCTGTGCCAATAGCATGCGCCAGCAACAGGTTATCTGTGTAGTAGAAAATATCCGCGATGTAATAGCCATAGAAAGTACGCAGCAGTTTAATGGTGTGTATCATGTATTGGGTGGCATTATTTCGCCACTGGATGGTATTGGCCCCGATCAATTGAATATTGAACCCCTGGTTGGCCGTATACACAAGGAAAATACCGAAGAACTTATTTTTGCCCTTAACCCCAATATACAGGGCGATACCACCATTTACTATATACAAAAGAAATTAACGGGGCTGCCGGTACGCATTACTACCATCTCAAGGGGTATTGCTTTTGGCGGGGAGCTGGAATATGCCGATGAAATGACCCTGGCGCGCAGCCTGCAAAGCCGCCTGCCGGTTGAAAATTATGTTTCCGGCCGCTAAGACACTTAACAAATTGTAAAATAAGCATATACCTATAACCAGACAATGCATCCCGGCTAAAAAATACCGCGGATTGCCAAATCATGCTGCGAATCTGCGGCTTTTTATCATCTGGAAGATTGCTTCCTGCCCGACCGCCGAACCTGTAACGGCGGGTTGATATCCACGCCTTTTTTCACCGCTTGTTATTACATTTTGTTGTCGTAAATTTGCGGCTCAAACACAGGCGGATTTGTTTATTGTTCAGCCTGTTTAAAAACTGAACTAATAAACGATGATTATTCTGGATAGCTTCTCCAAAATTTCCTCGTTAATAGTTTAGAAGGTAATGTATAACCAACTGTAGTTTTGGGCGTCAAAAAATGCTCATCTGCCGGGTTATATTATTTAGCAATCTGCGTTGCCGGTACTATTTCTTTATTACCAGCGCAAAAAATTTAGGCTATGACAGACATCAGGAAAGAATTACAAAAACGCATCCTTATTATCGATGGCGCCATGGGCACAATGATACAGCGCCACAAACTGGAAGAAAAAGACTACCGTGGAGAACGTTTCAAAGACTGGCACACCGATGTAAAAGGAAATAACGATCTGCTCAGTATTACAAGGCCGGATATTATTATCGATATACACAAACAATATTTGGAAGCGGGTGCCGATATCATTGAAACCAATACATTCAGCAGCACCGTAATAGCCCAGGCCGATTACGATATGCAGTCCCTTGCTTACGAACTGAATGTGGCTTCGGCAAAATGCGCCCGCAAAGCCGCAGACGAATACACCGCAAAAAATCCGGCCAAACCACGTTTTGTAGCAGGTGCCATCGGTCCGTTAAATAAAACATTGTCCCTTTCGCCCGATGTAAACAACCCGGGCTACCGTGCCGTAACTTTTGACGAAGTAGTTGCTGCCTATTCAGAACAAATAAAAGGACTGGTAGATGGCGGCGTTGATATTTTACTGATTGAAACTATTTTTGATACCCTGAATGCAAAAGCTGCGATATATGCGGCTAAAAAATTCTTTCGTGAAAACAAATTGCCGGAGCTTCCAATTATGATTTCCGGAACCATTACAGATGCCAGCGGGCGTACATTAAGCGGGCAGACATTGGAAGCTTTTTATGTATCTGTAATGCATGCCAAGCCACTGAGCGTTGGTTTAAATTGCGCCCTGGGTGCGCAGGAAATGAGGCCGCATATTGAAGAACTGAGCCAGATAGCAGGTTGTTATACTTCGGCTTATCCCAATGCCGGTTTGCCCAATGCATTTGGCGAGTATGATGAGCAACCTCATGAAACTGCACACATTATTGAAGAATGGGCGGCCAATGGCTGGCTGAATATTGTTGGAGGTTGTTGCGGCACAACGCCGGATCATATAAAACATATTGCAGATGAAGTAGCAAAGTTTGCACCGAGAGAATTGCCGGTGTATGAAACGGCATTGTGATTTTGAGATTTCGGGATGTGGAGATTTTGGGATTTGTTGGACTAATCCCTTTGACTAAATCACAAAATCACAAAATCAGCAATTTTTCCGGATGGCAATATAAAAAATGAAATAATTGATATGTCAGATCAGAAAGTTATAAAACCTTACCTGCGTTTAAGCGGACTGGAACCTTTAATCGTTCGCCCGGAAACCAATTTCCTGAATGTGGGCGAAAGAACCAATGTAACCGGCTCAAAAAAATTTGCACGGCTTATCAGGGAGGGCAAATATGAGGAAGCGCTAAGTGTGGCCAGGCAACAGGTAGAAAATGGTGCACAGATACTGGACGTAAACATGGATGATGCCATGCTGGACGGCGTGGAAGCAATGACAACATTTATCAACCTGGTACAGAGCGAACCGGATATTGCCAAAATTCCGATCATGCTCGACAGCTCCAAGTTTCACATCATAGAGGCCGGATTGAAATGTGTACAGGGCAGGTGTATCGTAAACTCCATCTCTATGAAAGAAGGAGAGGAGAAGTTTATTGAACAGGCCATTATTTGCCAGTCTTATGGCGCATCTGTAATTGTAATGGCTTTTGACGAAAAAGGACAGGCCGACACCAAAGAACGCAAAGTAGAAATATGCCACCGCGCCTATAAAATACTGACAGAGCAGGTGGGATATGATCCGCAGGATATTATTTTCGACCCCAATATTTTCGCTGTTGCTACCGGTATTGAAGAACACAACAATTATGCGGTTGATTTTATTGAAGCCACCAGGGAAATAAAAAGACTCATGCCCCTGGCAAAAGTTAGCGGCGGTGTTAGTAACGTATCTTTTTCATTCAGGGGAAACGATCATGTGCGGGAAGCGATTCACAGCGTATTCCTGTATTATGCTATTAAAGCGGGCATGGATATGGGCATTGTAAATGCCGGCCAGTTGGTGGTTTATGATGAAATTGAACCGCAGCTGAGAAATATGTGCGAGGATGTATTGCTGAACCGCAACAATGATAACAATGAAGCCACCGAACGGCTTATCAATTTTGCGGAAACCGTAAAAGCAAAAGGAAAAGAAACGGTAAAAGATGATGCCTGGAGAAACACCAGCGTAGAAGAACGTTTAAAGCACTCGCTGGTAAATGGTATCACTGAGTTTATTGATGCAGATACAGAAGAGGCAAGACTGAAATATCCAAAACCGCTGGATGTTATTGAAGGCCCTTTAATGGCAGGTATGAATGTAGTAGGCGATTTGTTCGGCAGCGGTAAAATGTTTCTGCCACAGGTTGTAAAAAGCGCGAGGGTGATGAAAAAATCTGTTGCGGTGCTTACACCCTACATTGAAGCCGAAAAAGAGGAAAGAAGACAGGCCCACCTGAAGGCAGGCACCGTAAATGAAGAAGGAGCGGGCGCGGCAAAAATATTGCTGGCAACCGTAAAAGGCGATGTGCATGATATTGGCAAAAACATAGTAGGCGTGGTATTGGGTTGCAATGGCTACGATATTATTGATCTGGGTGTTATGGTGGCCACCGATAAAATACTGGATACTGCACAAAGAGAAAAAGTAGATATTATAGGGCTTAGTGGCTTAATTACGCCTTCGCTGGATGAGATGGTGCATGTGGCGCACGAAATGAAGCGTCGTGGTATGAACCAGCCATTGCTGATAGGCGGCGCTACTACCTCACGCATGCATACTGCCGTAAAAATTGCTCCCCAGTATGAAGAAGGTGTAGTGCATGTACTGGATGCCTCAAGAAGCGTAACGGTAGCCGGTTCTTTGTTAAATGATCAAAAACCTGCTTTTTTAAGTAGTCTAAAAACGGAATACAATAAACTCAAAGCAGATTTTGCCAATAAGAAATCTGTTAAGCAATTGTTGAGCCTGGAAGAGGCACAGAAGAATAAAGTAAAAATTGACTGGAATAATTTTACACCTGTGACGCCCACATTTACCGGCATAAAAATTTTTGCAGATGTTTCGTTGGAAGAAATTGCAAAATATATAGACTGGCAGCCATTTTTTATTGCATGGGAACTGCATGGTAAATTTCCGCAGATACTAAGCGATGAAAAAATTGGCAGGGAAGCAACCAAACTATACAACGATGCGCAAAAACTGCTGCAGCAAATTATAAAAGAAAAATGGCTGCAGCCACGCGGGGTAATAGGTTTCTGGCCTGCCAACAGCGATGCCAAAGATACCATTACAGTAACAGATAAGTCATCTGCCGTTCATCTTGAATCATTGCGCCAGCAAATAAAAAAAGCGGATGGTCAGCCAAATATTTCGTTAACCGATTTTATTGCACCGGCAGCTACCGGCAAACAAGATTATATTGGTGCATTCACCGTAACCATCCAGGGCATAGAAACACATATTAAACGTTTTGAAACAGCATTGGATGATTATAATAAAATTACTTTGCAGGCACTGGCCGACAGGTTAGCTGAAGCATTCGCTGAATTGCTGCACGAAAGGGTACGCAAAGAATACTGGGGTTATGCCTGTAATGAGCACCTGACCAATGAAGAGTTGATACAGGAATCTTACCTGGGTATACGCCCGGCACCTGGTTACCCTGCCTGCCCGGACCACACAGAAAAATATAAATTATTTAGCCTGTTGGGTGGAAAGGAAACGACGGGCATTACGCTGACTGAATCGCTGGCCATGTATCCCGCTTCATCGGTTTCAGGCTGGTATTTTGCTCACCCGGAAAGTAAATATTTTGGAGTAGGCAAAATTGATAAGAACCAGGTAGAAGATTACGCCAGGAGAAAAAATATGCCATTGGCCGAAGTGGAAAGGTGGCTGCGCCCGGTGCTGGATTATGATGCTTAACATTTGAGAAAACAGGATAAACACAAAAACAAAATATCTTTGCGCCGCGGTGGATGGTTTTATCCACTGCAAATACTGAAACCACAACAAGAAATTATGAGGCAGGTACGGATTTTATTTGCAGCTATTGCAATTTTATTTTTAATACCATTCGCTGGCAGAACGCAAACCGAACCACGACGCCATGGCGAATTTTATTTTTCGTGGGGATATAATACAGAGTGGTACACCCATAGCAATCTAAAAATCAGTCAGCCTGCACTGGGTAATGAATTTACATTTCAAAATATTAAGGGGCATGATCACCGCGGTTGGGACGAGGGCCTGTTTTCAAAGGCGCTGACCATTCCGCAATACAATTACCGCATTGGTTATTTTTTTGGCAATAAAAAAGATTGGGGTATTGAAATCAATTTTGACCATACCAAATTTATTTTTGCTGATGACCAGTTGGTGCACATAAAAGGTATCATGAACAATAAAGCCGTTGACGGCTACACACGCTTCAGACAAAATGATGCCCCCGGCGCAGACAGCAGCTCTTATTATTTTCTGAACAACGGCGCCAACTTTCTTTTATTTAACGTGGTAAAACGCTGGCACCTCAGCGCCAATAAAAAGGGCTCTGTACAAATTGACGGGTTATCTAAATTTGGCATCGGCCCGCTTATTCCGCATGTACAGAATAAATTTTTTGACCAGCCGGAAAACAATCCCGATTTTCAACTGGGTGGCTGGAACACCGGCCTGGAAGGGGCTGTACGCGCTACTTTCTTTAAACATGTTTACCTGGAGTTTGCCGGCAAACTGGATTATGCCCGCTATTCTCACCTGCATATATTTGAAGGTTCAGCCAGGCAGGCATTTGGTACAGCAGAAATAATACTGAACCTGGGGCTTACATTTAATACCGGTAAGAGAAAATAATTAAACTACAGTCCATTTTTTAAACAGCTGCCTTGTTTAAAACAAATTCAGTTCAAAAAACTCCAGGAAACAGGCCGTCGTGTTGAAACAAAAATGAATGATCATGCCATACCAGATGGTTTTTTCTTTCATTCTTATATAACCCAGCCACAGGGCAAATGGCATCAGCCAGAAAAAGGAAATAAAGCTCATGTGCAGCAGCGTAAACAGGAAAGCCGATATAAAAATGGCCTGCCGGCTGTCTGTAATTTTATTCAATCCCTCCTGCATAACACCCCGGAACGCCAGTTCTTCAAAGATAGCCGGCTGTAAAGCCACCGTAACAACGGTAATTAACTTGGCATACTTTAAATGACTGAAAGCAAAATAATAGTAAGACTCCGTATCAAATATGGTACGATTGAGCCATTTTACGGCATAATTGACCGCAATGGCGCCAATAACCGCCGTAGAAGCATAAGAAGCTATTTTGCCTATAGAAAAGCTTTTCCACCGGAAGAGGTATTTCAACTCTTTCCAAAACAATATTACATATACCAGTGTAAAAACAGAAAGTGCCCCGTCGGCAATAAGCAACGGAATCAGCCCGCGTGTTAGTTTGGTGAAATTGGAAACAAGGCAAATAGCCAGGTGCACGCCAAAAAAAATAGATAAGACTACCAGCCTTTGCTGCTTTTGTACGGCATCGTCTATATCAGGAACAGCCTGCAATACGCCGCAATGGTTACAATACCTTGCTTCCTCCGCAATGGGCTGGCTACAGTGCATGCACAGGTTTTCTGTTGTTATTTGTACCCCTGCCGGTTCCATTAAATATTATGTTGCTTTTTGATTCGCTCTGCTTCCAGCGCACTGGTGAGTGCTTTAACAAGGCCGGCAATAATAAAAATTTTTATGATAAGGCCATTTGCAATAGTAGAAAAATCCACCGCTGCCTGTAGTAAAATAAGTACTATATACAAAGACAGGCCGCAAATAATGGCGGCTACCGGTTTCTTATTTGACCAAACACCTAAAAGAAGAAACAATACGGAAATGATTCCGTAGATAATCAAATTGGCTGAGCTTTCATCATTCTGCGCATTCATGAAGAACATAACGATGCCAGATAATAACATTAAGCCGGCGATGATATAAAATGTAACAGAAGCGCGGGATGCCTTGTCCGTTAGCTCATTAACCTGCATTTTTTTATAGCCGCGTTCGTAAATAAAGTTATTTTGCTGCTCTTCAGTTCCCTGTAACGGGAATCCACAAGTTTTGCAAAACTGGTCGCTTTCATTGATTTGTTCTAAACAACACCTGCAGGTGGGGGTGGCTCCGGTAACAGTAAGGGCCTGAGATTCGGTCATAAGGTTTAATTTTCACACAAAATATTCATTTTGACCGGATATTAAAAGGTAAGTGCATTTGCTTAAATATCAATCTGCAATTCTTTTAAAACAGTTGCCAATTGAGCCGGCGATTGAAAATGGATACTTTTTATGCCCACTGCTTCACCCGCTACCACATTGCGCAGGTTGTCATCAATAAAAATGGCCCTGGATGGGTTGATTGAATAACGGCTAAGCAGCAGGTGGTAGAATTCCGGAAATGGTTTGCGTGTTTTTTCAACCCCGCTTACCAGTCGCCCGTCGAACCAATACAGAAAACTGTGTCTTACCAGTGCAATCTGGAATAGTTCGGCCTGCCAGTTGGTAAGCGCATATAGTTTGTATTTACCACTTTGTTTTAATTTACGCAATAGCTCAACCGTTTCTTCAATCGGCCCCTGCAGCATCTCTGTCCAGCGGCCATAAAAATCGCGTATCGGTTTTTCCCAATCAGGAAATTTTGCCACCAGTTCCTGGGTGGCGTCACTGATCGGTTTGCCTGCGTCCTGTTCTTCGTTCCAGTCGCCGGTGCAAACATGAGAAAAAAAGTAATCACGTTTTTCTATTGTTTCAAAATAGTTGTCATCGTATACGTACAAAGGGTTCCAGTCCAGTAAAACGCCGCCTAAATCAAAAATGATGGTATCTATACCAGTGTTCATAATTCTTATTTATGTTTTATTGTTATTGCAATGAACGGGCCTGTCATAAACCGCAATAAAGATAAGTACAGTATTTTATTGAAGGAGATGCATTTTTTGAATACATCAGGTTAGTTCAATAAACGAAGCATTGGCATCACTGGCCAGAAACTTATTACGGGTAGCTACAAACGAAGCTATAAGGTTTAACACAAGTACAAACGATAACCCGGCAGCCAGGTTAAATTTTTCTGCCACCATGCCAATAACAGACGGGCCAAACAGAAAACCTATCAGTCCACCGCTGGCAATAGAAGAAATGCCCACAGCAGGGCTGATGCCTTTTACATTGGCTGCTGCGCTGAACAGGATGGGCACAACGCAGGCATAGCCAATACCCACCAGGCTGAAACCAGCAATAGCAGTGGCTTTGTTATGGAAGGCAATGGCAAGCAAAAAGCCGGCAGCAGCAATAAGGGTACCGGCTATGACGATTCTTTTGGGACCCGTTTTTGGAATCAGTGCGTCGCCGTTAAACCTGCCAATGGCCATCATAACAGAGAACCCGCCATAGCCAAGACTGGCAATGGATACCGTACTATGCAACGATTCTTTTAAATAAATAGCACTCCAGTCTGCAATACTGCCCTCGCCCATAAAACTAACAAAACAAATAAATGCCAGACCAATAACAGAAAGAGGGGGAGCAGCCAAAGAAGAACCGGAATGGATATATTCTTTATGCGTAAGCAGGTGCTGCCGTATACCAATGAGTATAGCAATAATAACCGCAGCCACAATAACTATCTGCCAGCCCGCAATTATATGCAGGGCATAAAAAATAGCTGCCAGACCGGCGCTAACGCCACCACCCAGGCTATACATGCCATGGCAACTGCTCATAATGCGTTTCTGGTATTTTTTTTCTATCGTGTCAATAACAGCGTTAATGGACACGCCGTTAAAAAAACCTATCAGACCAATGGCAAACAATACTACCCAGAAAACAAGCTTATACTGCACAGTTACCATGGCAATAAACAAAAAGCATTGAATGATGGGTCCTGCCAACAGCCAATTACCCACTTTTATTCTTGTAAAAAGCCGGGGAGCCAGCAGTACACCCGTTAAAGAACCAATGGGTGAAAGCAATAATGATAAACCCAGTGTGCCATCAGTAAACCCAAGTCTTTGTTTGATGGCGGGCAAGGCAGCCACCCAAATGCCCAGCAACAGGCTGCTTACACCCAGCAAAAAACCCATTGTAAAACCGGGTTTATGCCTTATAAATGCAATGATGTTTTTGAACATAAAAAGGATTTGTGGTCATGGCTGATGGCTGAAGTGGTCATGGCTGATTTCTTTAATGCTATTATACTTCATTTTTTATTCAATTGCACTGTGTTCAAATGCCCGTTTGAACTGGTTCATCCAGGCTGACAACGAATTTCAAACATCAGACACCAAAACATCAGACATCAGAAACATGACGGGCGAAATATTATATCGTGATTTCTATCCGGTTGTTGTCCGGGTCCAGCACCACGCTTTCATAATATCCGTCGCCTGTCCACCTCGGTTCGCCAATAACTGCAAAGCCGGCCTGCCTGATGCGCTCCGTTAATGCGTCCACCGCTTCTTTGCTGCCAGTGCTCATGGCAAAATGAATCAGTCCGGTGTGCTGCTGCATTATATCATTGTTGCCGGCGTCAATGCCCGGCATCTGCATCAGCTCCAGCCTTGCACCACCGGCAAAGGAGAGAAAATAAGAGCTGAATTGCTTTTTTGGATTGCAGTATTTTTCATTGGAGCGGGCATCAAAAAACCGTTCATAAAAAGCTTTTAATGCGTCCAACTGGTTGGTCCATACTGCCAGGTGTTCTATTCTCATATTTTGCTGGTCAAGTGCCCGGATTTTTACAAACGCAGCCTGTAGTTTCGCAGGATTGCTTTGAATACCGGGCAGATGGTTTTTATTCGTTAGCGGCGCTAAATTACTTTCCTAATCCGGGAAAGAGTTGAAATAATTTCAGCCAGTTTTCCTAATCTTTGCAACATAAAATAATCAGCTATGAATTTACCGGAAAAGCTCCGCTACACCAAAGATCACGAATGGATCAGCCTGGATGGCAATATTGCCACTATTGGTATCACTGATTTTGCCCAGGGAGAGCTGGGTGATATTGTTTATGTAGAAATAGAAACTCTAGGAAAAGCACTGGAAGCCGAAGCGGTTTTTGGAACGGTAGAAGCAGTAAAAACAGTAAGTGACTTGTTTTTGCCGGTATCCGGTACCATTAACGAAATTAATCCAGCATTGGCAAACCAGCCGGAATTGATAAACACTGATCCCTACGGTGAAGGCTGGATGGTAAAAATGACCGTGAACAACCCGGGTGATGTAGCTAAACTCCTGGATGCTACTGCCTACCAGGAAGTTATTGGATAGATAAATCCACAGAAAATACTATTTCGTATCTGGATTGACGGCTTTGAATCAATTTCAGGGCTTTATTCCACAAACCACTAACCAGATTGAACAATACTGTTACATATAATGAACAGGAACTGGTGTTGTCACTGAAAGCAAAGGATCAGCAATCCTTTAGCTATCTGTACGACAACTATTCAGGCGCCCTGTACAGTATTGTACTTCAGGTGGTGCCGGATAAGGAAATGGCGAATGATGTATTGCAGGAAGTCTTTGTAAATATCTGGCGTAAAATAGACAGTTATGACCCTTCCAGGGGCCGGCTTTTTACATGGATGCTGAATGTGGCCCGTAACCTGGCCATCGATATGGTGAGATCTAAAGGATATCAAAACAGCCAGAAAAACCGGTCTTTGCCGGAAAACGACTATTTTGACAAAGCGGGCCTGGCCACCCAACTAAGCGTTGATAATATAGGACTTAAAAAAATAGTAGATAAATTAAAACCAGAACACAGGGTATTGATAGACCTGGCTTATTTCAAAGGTTACACACATGAAGAAATTGCAGAAATAGAAAGTCTTCCATTAGGTACGGTAAAAACAAGAATAAGAAATGCATTAATACAACTGAGAGATTATATAAAGTGAATATACAGGAATACATATCAAGCGGCATTGTTGAAAGCTACGTGCTGGGTTTAGCCAGCAACGAAGAAAGGCTGGAGTTTGAACAACTTTGTGCTACCAATGCTGAGCTAAGGCAGGCAAGAGAGGCTTTTGAAATAAGCCTTGAACAGCATGCGCTTGATAATGCTGTGCCTGCACCAGCCGCATTGAAGCAAAAAATCTGGAAAGATATTAACCTGGGCCCGGCAGGCGCCCCAGTTGTAAATATGCAGCCAGGGGATAAAATACTGCAACCACTGACCCCCGTTAGATCAATCAGTTTTGCCAAATTCCTGGCAGCTGCATCTGTTATTTTGCTGCTGGGAAGTACATTGCTAAATTTCTATTTTTATAACCAGTATAAATCTTCTGCTGCAAAACTGGAAGAATTAATTGCCAGCAACCAGCAAATGGCTACTAACAATACCATTATGCACACAAAGTTGCAGGAATATGAAACGGCGCTAGAGATTATTAAAGATACCAACATAACCGTGGTGGCAATGAGAGGGCAGCCTGTTGCACCGCAAAGTGCCACTACTGTTTACTGGAACAAACAAACCAAAGATGTATACCTGCTGGTAAACGGCCTGCCACAACCCGCTGCAGGTAAACAGTACCAGTTATGGGCCATTGTAGATGGTGTACCTGTTGATGCAGGTATGCTGAATATGAATGAGGCCAATGCCCTGGTAAAAATGAAGAACATTCCCAAAGCCCAGGCATTTGCTATAACGCTGGAGAATACAGGTGGCAGCAAAACACCGACCATGCCAATATATGTGGTGGGTAAAACCTAAGTGCTAATTAGAAACAAACGCTTTTCCGATTACCAGGTGCTGGCCTTTCCAATTCAAATGTGCATGACTGTTAATGCCAACAGATACGTAAAATGATAATGTGTCTAAGTGCCCGCAGTCTTTTGTTTTCATCCTAAATGATATAGATTAGCAGAAAATTAGCTGCGTGCTCAAAAGATTATTAAGCAAGGCCCTGGTACCCATTGCCTGGACAATTTTGATCCAGGTTTTATTATGCCTTCCGGGTTCTACGCTTCCTTCGGGTGGCGTTTTTAACATACCCCAGCTGGATAAAATAATTCACAGCGTTTTGTTTGGCGGTTTTACCGGCCTTTGGTGCTATTACTATTTTTTGAAAGGGAAATCGCCGGGTAGTCTAAAAACAATATTCTTTATTGTTTACCTGCTGGCCATCACCAACGGAATTATACTTGAATATGTGCAGCGCGATTATATTCCCAACCGTAGTTTTGACGAGGCAGATATCATTGTTGATGTAATTGCCAGCAGCATCGCCTACGGATGTTGCAATATTAAATTATTGAAAACCAATAGCTAAAAAAATGGCCCCTGTTGAAACAGGGGCCGTAACCAAAACTAACTGCTTATGAGAAAATTGACTGCTTATGAGAGAGAGAATCTTTATTTATAATTTATTAAGTATTCGTTGTGCTCTACCATATATAACGCAAAACAGGTGCCATTAGTATGATGGATTTGGTTAAAAAAGGTTTAAAGCGCATCTGCAGACCAGCCACTGGTATTTACGATCTGACGGTATTTGCAGCCATTTTGCACGCCGAAATATAGCGCCAGTGCGGGTTTTCGGGAAAACTGGTAATTTTTTTGCCGGCCACAATCATAGCCGCTAAAAAAAGCGGTCTTTTTGAAGCGCTGTATAATGTAGACAATTGTCTACGTAAATGCTGAAATTATTTTCCCATCAGGCCTTTTAATGTATCAAGAATTCCGCCACCGCCGCCGGTTGTGCTGGCGCCGCCACCCGTAAACTGGCTGATAAGGTTCTCAATATTAAGACCGCCACCACCTGTATTATTTGAGCTGCCACCGCCAACAAGGCTGCCAATAATACTCTGGATATTAAAACTACTATTATTTGGATCGTTTGTTTTGTGTACCAGGCTCTGTAATACGGTTGGTATAAGGCTGGCTGCAATTCCGCTTGCCGCACCTTCACCCAGTCCAAATTTGCTCATCAGGGTTTGAATAAAATTGCCGGATATCTGCTGCGCTGCAGGCTGACCGGCAATATCTCCGCCCTGGTGATTAAAAAGATTAACTACATCCTGCGTATTGCCGCTGGCAATCATATTTTTCAAACCATCCATAATGGAATTACCGGCTTCAGATATGGCAGCTTCATTGTGCTGGTTGGGAATAGCGGGATTGTCTATGATAGCAGATCCTGCATGTTGTTTTACCAGGTCCAAAAGATTTTCTAGCATAAGAATTTGTTTTAATTAAGAGTAAGTTAGAATTAATATGCTGAAGGTTGCAAGCGTTAATATTTATTTAATGTCAACCACCTGCTTAAGTATAAAATCCAAATGGCGCTGCTGGTTATTATCAGTTCTGTTTTGTCATTTTTTCTGCGTTTTCGGCAAACTGCAGTTTATCTATCAGTTCTTTAATTTCACCGTTAAGAACCGCGTCAAGATTGTACAATGTTAGTCCAATACGATGGTCGGTTACACGCCCCTGCGGAAAATTATAGGTGCGTATTTTGGCGCTTCTGTCGCCGGTACTGACAAGGCTCTTACGCTGGCGGGAAATCTCATCTTCCTGTTTGCGTACCTGCTCTTCATATAATTTGGTACGAAGCATTTGCATGGCTTTCTCGCGATTGCCTAACTGGCTTCGTTCGGTCTGGCAAACCACCACCACGCCTGTAGGTATATGGGTTAAGAAAACCTTTGTTTCCACTTTGTTTACGTTTTGTCCGCCGGCGCCGCCACTGCGTGCGGTTTCCATTTTCACGTCGCTTTCTTTTAATTCAAAGTCCACCTCTTCTGCTTCGGGCATTACCGCTACGGTTGCGGCGCTGGTATGTACACGGCCACTTCCTTCTGTGTCTGGTACACGCTGTACCCGGTGAACGCCGCTCTCAAACTTCAGCGTGCCATACACGTCTTCGCCTACCACTTCTACCTGTATTTCTTTATAGCCGCCTACTGTGCCTTCGCTTTCAGAAAGTATGGCAGTTTTCCAGCCCTTCTTTTCGCAATACTTTATGTACATGCGCAGTAAATCGCCGGCAAACAAACTGGCCTCATCGCCCCCTGTACCTGCGCGTATCTCAAGGATTGCATTTTTTTCGTCCTGCGGATCTTTTGGTATCAGCATCTGGCGGATATCAGCCTCCATTTGCTCTTTTCTTTCTTCCAGCCCCGTCACTTCTGCTTTGGCCAATTCCCGCAACTCATCATCATCGCCATTTAATGCTTCTTTGTTAAAATCAATATCACCCAGCAGCCGCTTGTAATTTTCATAAGCGTTCACAATTTTTTCCAGGCTGCGGTATTCCTTGCTCATGGCGCCAAATTTCTGGTTATTGTTTACAATCTCCGGATTACTAAGCGCAACACCCAAATCTGTAAATTTTGCTTTTATGGCTTCTAACTTATCTAACATGTATATTTTTTTATTTCCTGCCGCGACGGGGCAATCACCCCTTGCTCAGCCTTTAAGAACCGGCAAAATTAAACTTTCGGAAGCATTTTAACCAAAGAAACCTCACCCCGGCCCTCTCTCCCGGGAGAGGGAGAAAAACAACACAAAAATGAAATGTTGAGTATTTACCTTCGCGGCTTACAATTCAATAAAATGGCATTCAGGAAATTCAGAGCAACGCAATTGTTCGACGGTTATAAACTATTAAGAGATGACAATGTGCTGGTTACAACCCCCGGTGGCGAAATAGTCGCCATCGTTGCTGCAGACGAAGCAGGAGCGGATATTGAAGAACTGGAGGGCTTACTGGTACCGGGTCTTATCAATTGCCATTGCCACCTGGAACTGAGTCACCTGAAAAACGTTATTCCGCCTCATACCGGCCTGGTAGAATTTCTGTGCAGTGTAGTTACAAAAAGAGGTTTTGCTGCCGGACTGATACAAGAGGAAATAGAAAAAGCGGCAAAGGAAATGTACAATAATGGCATTGCTGCAGTAGGGGATATCTGTAATACGGCCGATGCGGTAAAAGTTAAAAGTGAAAGCCCTATACGCTGGCAGAGTTTTATTGAAGTGCTGAGTTTTACCGATGCCAAAGCAATGGAAAACATGGCGCATTATAAAACCGTGCTGGACACACATAATAAAATGCTGCCTGCTCCCAATAGCAATGTATTGACGCCGCATGCGCCCTATAGCATCAGCCCGGAAACTTTTGACCTGCTGAACATGGCCACTGAGGGTAAAATTATTTCCATACACAACCAGGAGCATCCTGCAGAAGATGAATTGTATAAAACCGGTGGTGGCGATTATTTAAAACTGTTTAAAATTTTTGGCGTGGAAAAATCGCCATTTCCCATTACCGGTAAAAGCAGTATCCGGTCTTACCTGCCGCATTTTAAAAACGGGCAAACCATTTTTCTTATTCATAATACCTATATGCCGCAGCAGGACATTGCATTTGCCAATAACTATGCAAATGAAAATGGGTTAAAACTGGTGTATTGCCTTTGTCCGAATGCAAATCTTTATATTGAAAACAAATTGCCCGATGTAGAAAAATTTATTGAGTTTAATTGCCATATGGTATTGGGTACAGACAGCTACAGCAGTAACTGGCAACTGAGCATTGCCAGGGAAATACAGACCCTGCACCATCGATTTCCATCGATTGAGCTGGAAACAATTTTGCAATGGGCTACCAGCAATGGCGCAAAGGCCCTGCGTTGGGATAATGAATTGGGCAGTTTTGAAAAAGGTAAGAAACCAGGCGTAACTTTACTGGCCAATGATCTGAGTTCCTCGGTAAGAATAATATAGATTTTCCTCCTGTTTATTGAAGCTTTGCCGGATAGTACCCTTATCTGTTATGTAACAACAGCCCGAAACAACCATTGAACCCGAATGCCCTTTTTGTTTGGGAATTGCTATCATTATGATAATACTTCCTGCAACACGGGTAATGTTTTCATGGTACCAAAATCCTGTATATGCAAGGCATAAAATTGCTGACAGGCAATCATTAATATCCGCCGTGCATCCCTGTTAAGATGTATGGAGCTTAATTCATGCGGTTGCAGTGTCTTTAGTAATTGTGAGATGGTATGGCTGTAGGGATCGGCCAGAAAATAAGGATGTACCGGTTGTTCATGTACAAATTCTCCCTCCTGTAAATCCAGGTAATTATTTTTCGGTGAATATTCGTCCGAAAGCCTGAATCCATACAGGGTAGCCAGGTGCAGTGAAAAGAAAAGTGGGAAATTGGCTACCACGTTTTGGCCGCTTTCATCCAGGTGAAGAAAAGCATCTTCTATAAAATGAAAGAGATCGGTATTTTGTTCTGGTTGTTTAATTGTTTTGGATAGCAGTTCAACCATAAAAAGTGCTACCGCATTTTTAAAAATATCGGAAAAAATATTTTTATACAGGTAGCCCCATTTAAACTCTTTTATACGCTGCAGGTTTTTTAAATCATTGTGATAAACAATTAAGTCAAGCATTGCACCTGGTTGAAATAAACTTGCTTTGCCCGGACCTTTTTTGGTGGTTGTTCTAACACCATTTACCAGGTAAGATTGCAATCCAAACAACTCTGTGTAAATAGCGGCTATAACACTTGTTTCGCCGTATTTAACGGTGCGCAATACAATGCCTTTTGTTTTGTGTACGTTCACAGGTTGAAATTAGGTGAGTGGTGAGTGGTGAGTGGTGAGTGGTGAATGGTGAGTGCCGCAACGACGTAAACGTCTCACTACTCACCATTCACTACTCACGTCACTTGCTTATAAAAACAATCTTTGTCACTATTTTTTCGGACCTGCTGTCATCGCTTACCAATACCAGGTAAACGCCGGTTGACACACGGCCACCTTTATAGTTTTTGCCATTCCATATTGCCTGGCCTCCCAGTACCCTGGTCTGGTATACCAGCCTGCCATCCAGTTCGGTGATTTTCACAAAAGCATTGTCAACCAGGCCACGTATGGCGATGGTTCCTCCGTAATCGGGCGGTACGGGGTTGGGGAATACCAGTACATTGCTGTTCTCAACACCACCTTCTGTTGCGGTACTTCTGAATGAACACAGGCCTTTTGCTGTGGCAATAAATACTTCGCCGGTTTGGCCATTGATGGTAATCTTTTTTACATCGTTGTTTAATAATGGACTGTTGTCTTCAGTAAAGCGGAAAATAATTTTGTCTCCTTCGGGACTAATTAACCACAGGCCATTTTTTGTGCCCACCCATTTGCGATCTGCGCCATCTATAGCAATGGTTTGCACCTGTTCGTCACCAAAAAGATAACCGGCAAAATTATCCTGCTGCACTACAGGTAATATGGCGTCGCAACCCTGTGCGCCAAAAACATGCTGCGGACATTGTATCACACCCACGCCTTTACTGGTGCCCACCCAAATAAAGCTGTTTTTGTCTTTGGCGATGCACAAGACATTGTTGCTGGGAAGATTGCCATTGCCGGTACCGGTGGTATATAATTTCCACTTATCATCGCCGGTGTTGTCAATGGTTTCACCCGTATTAAAACAAACCAATCCATTCCCCGGCGATACAATCCATTTCTGGTGAAAATTGTCTGTCACAATTTGTGTAACCGCGTAATTGTTCAGCGAAAACGGGGTGAAAAATTTATTCCAGGTGCCGTCTGCTTTTTTTACGGCAATATTCTGCACGGCACCATAATCGGCTATCCATAAATTGTTCCCATCGTCAAATGCCAGGCCGGCTATAAAATAATTATTGGAATTTGTGAAAGAAGCCGACAGCGGTGAGTTTTGTTTAAATACCTGTATCGTTTTATCAGTCGTTAAATGAAGCAGCCCGCCGCCAAAAGATCCTGCCCAGGCGGTATTATCTCTTGGGTCAACGGCTACCGTTATGATATCATAAAGGCTATCCATTGACGGGATGCTTTCTCCGGTAAAATTCGTCCATTCTTCATTGGTAAAGCGCGACAGCCCGTTTTTTGAAAAAGTATTGGTCCAGTTGGGTGCTACGGTTCCTGCGGTTGCCCACAGCGTATTGTCTTTAACCGTCATTTCACCGTTGGTAAGTGAATAGGGAGAATTGGGCTGATAGCGTTGCGCCCGGGCGCTGTTGTAAGCCAGCAATCCCGCGGTGCTGTCTGCCACCCAAACGGTATTTTGAAAACTGATGGCCTGCGCAGGGTTCACCAGTATACTAGTTTGCGCAATGTTTTTTTCAACCAGTGCAGCATTTGTCATTACCAGTACCCTTGCAACACCATTTTTTTGCTGGCATACCAATAAGCGGTTTTCTATGGCCGTTATATTATTGATATGCCAGCCGTCTGCATATAATAAACCCCAGGTATTGCCATTGAGTACAAACAAAGAATCATTTTGTTGCGCGATTATTTTATTTTGAACAGCCACTACATTGCTGCAAATGCCCTGTGGCAAACCATTGCTGCCGCTGAGCAGTTGCCAGTTCCGGTAATCGGCCAGGTTTACAGTGCTGGTAGCCGCGCTTTTTAAACCTTCGTCGGTGGCCGCATAAAAAAAAGAAGCATCGGTGGTGAAGCCATTTGTTTTTGCGTTCCTGCCGGCCGCACCAATTACATAAGTGTCTTTTACCTCGTATTTATTCTCATCAACAGCTATAATGCCAATACCGGTACTGCAATAGGCAATGCCCTGGTAGCAAAAAATATTGTAGATGGTTTTGTCGCCGGTAATGTTTTTTTGTTTGATGTCATCGACATTGTAAATCCTGCCATGCTGCAGTATATCAATATTGCTGTTGTAATAAGCCACCACCAGCTTATCGGCGTCAGCATCCCATTGTATACATTGAATACCCGTTTCGTGCAGTCCGTTCATCTTACTGAACCGTTCAATGGTATTGTCGGCAACCGCAACACTAAACAAGGAATAGGGTGTGGCACACCAGATAGCATCTTTTGCAGCCACCACCTGCACCGCCTGGTTATAGGAAAGATGTTCCCTCCATTGCCCGATAGGTGGCAGTTGCGCCTTTGAGAGCAGGCTGAAGTATAGCAGAAAATAAAAGAGTACCGGCCATTTTTGCATCACGCCCAAAGTTACAGGATGTGGCGATTGGTTGATTAGTTGATCGGTTGATTGGTTGATGAAAATAGCGTGGTAAAATTAACTGCATCGGCTAAAAACGTTGAGAAAATGGAGCATAAAAACCGAATATTCAACCTTTTTACAGTCAACAATTAGCCGGTCAACAATAAAACGCACCAAATCAACTAAACCATTAAACCCTGCGTTTGTCAACGGGTCATATCTTTTTCAACTAAAATATTGGGCATGGGTATTTCCAATCAGCAGAAAAACCTTCATTTATCATGGCGGGCGGGTTTTGGCCCCGCGCCTGAAGATCTGTTTGCTATCGCTTCCGCCGATCCGGCAGTAACGTATAAAAATTTGCTGGACGCTTCGCGTAAAACACCGGCCTATATTGATGCAGCCGATAACGATCTGAAGCAATTGCTGACAGGAATGGAAGAAGGCGGGGGCATGCGGCGACAGCAACTTTCAGAAGAACAGAAAAAGACCCTGCGGGTGAAATCCAGGGACGGATTAAAAAACCTGAACCTGGCATGGCTGGGACAAATGATTAACAGTTCGCAGCAACTTCGCGAAAAAATGAGCCTTTTCTGGCATGGGCATTTTGCTACCCGAACAGTGAATATATTTTACCAGCAAAAACTGCTCGATATTATCCGCACCAATGCGCTGGGCAATTTTGGCGACTTACTGAAAGCGGTCAGCAAAAGCGCTTCCATGATCAATTTCCTGAACAACAATCAGAACCGCAAGGACCATCCCAACGAAAATTTTGCACGTGAAGTGATGGAGCTATTTACCCTGGGCCGTGGCAATTATACCGAGAACGACGTTAAAGAAAGTGCCAGGGCTTTTACCGGGTGGGGTGCGGAGTTTAACGGAGATTTTGTATTCAGGGAACGGCAACATGATGAAGGCCAAAAAACTTTTTTGGGTAAAACCGGGCATTTTGATGGCGATGATATTTTAAAAATCATACTGGAACAAAAGCAAACCGCGCTGTTTATTACCAGGAAGATCTACCGGTATTTTGTAAATACAGATGCAGACCAGGACAAGGTAGAGTGGCTGGCGAACCGTTTTTTCCAGCACTATGATATAGAAAAGTTGATGACGGATATTTTTACCAGCGATTGGTTTTACAGCGAAAAAAACATCGGTGCCAGGATAAAATCGCCTGTAGAGCTGATAGCAGGGATTAGGAGGATGCTGCCCATGCAGATTGACAATGAAGCATCACAATTATTGTTGCAGCGGTTGCTGGGACAAATACTTTTTTATCCGCCAAATGTGGCCGGATGGCCGGGTGGTAAAAACTGGATAGACAGTTCTACACTCATGATGCGGTTGCGCATACCCCAACTCATTTATGCCGGGGATGTTTTTAAAATGAAACCAAAAGATGATGACGACCAGATGATGGGTATGAAAGACAGGGATGCTGCTGAGGACGAAGGCAGCAATACTGTTCCCAATGCCGGTAAAAGGGGCTATAGTAAGGGGCAGCAGATACTGGCAACTATTAACTGGACGGGTTATATAAAACAGTTTGAGCCGGTACCACGGGAAAACCTGCTACCCGCCATTTCAGCGATATTACTGCAAACGAAAAGCACGGTACCCGCCGATACACTCAAAAAATATACAGATGCCGGCAACCGTGAAATTTTTATAAAAACAGCTACTATTCAATTAATGAGTACGCCGGAATATCAAATGTGTTAATGTGGAAATGTGATAAATGTGGAAATGTGAAAATGAAGAGATGAATAACAGGGGTGGACTGCAGGTCTGCCCGGATTGACCGACAAAAGAAATCAGACATCAAAAAATCAGACATCAGACATCTATGTATATTAAACGCAAACAATTCATACAGCTTGGTTCACTGGCCACAACATCTTTGTTTCTGCCAAAGTTTATGAAGGCATTTGAAGCGCCCAAAATGGTGCCACCGGGCAATAAAGTGATGGTGGTATTGCAGTTAAGCGGCGGCAATGATGGACTTAATACCGTGATACCTGTGCGCAATGATTTATACTATAGTGCCCGGCCTAAACTGGGCATACCAAAACAAAACGCATTGCTGCTTACCGACGAAGTGGGGCTGAACCCTGCCTTAGCGGCCTTCAAAGATTTATACGATGATGGTAGCCTGGGTATTATGAACGGAGTAGGGTATCCCAATCCCGATCGTTCTCATTTCAGGAGTATGGATATATGGCAGAGCGCAAGCAGTAGCAATGAATATATAAACAACGGCTGGTTGGGCCGTTACCTGGATGCACAATGCGGCGGTTGCGATAAACCCGTACAGGCATTGGAAATTGATGATGTATTAAGCCTGTCTTTAAAAGGAGAAAAAATGAATGGGATTGCCATGCGTGATCCACGGCGTTTGTACAATACCAGTCATGAAAAGTATTTTAAGGACATGCTGGAGCAACATACACAAGAGCAGGGCGAACAATCGGTTGATTATTTGTATAAGACCATGGCCGAAACGCTCAGCAGTGCAGATTATATTTTCGAACAGAGCAAATTGCGCCCCACTACGGCCACTTATCCAACCACAGGTTTGGGGCAAAGCCTTAAAACAATTGCATCATTGGTTTTTTCCGATATTACTACCAAAGTGTACTACGTATCGTTAGGCAGTTTTGATACCCATGTAAACCAGGAAGGACAACAAAAAAGATTATTTACAGAAATGAATGATGCTATTAAAGCTTTTGTAGCAGATCTGAAAACCAACAACCGTTTCCAGGACGTATTGCTGATGACTTTCTCAGAATTTGGCAGAAGGGTAACACAGAATGCCAGCGGCGGAACTGACCATGGTACAGCCAATAATATGTTTTTTGTAAGCGGGGCATTGCGGCAAAAAGGTGTTTTAAATGCTATGCCCAGCCTGGCAGATTTACAGGAGGGCGATTTGAAACACAGTGTAGATTTCAAAGACGTATATGCTACCGTTTTGCATAAATGGCTACAGGCCAATGATGTGGAAATTCTCGGGAAAAAGTCGGACTATCTTGAATTTATATAAAGCGATCGGCGGAGGACCGGTCTGCTAACTCCTCATTTTTCCATTAGTAACCATTATCCAGCAATTAGCCCCGCCATCTTTCGACGCGGGGCTTTAATTTGTTTGTGGGGCAACCAATCTATTTTATTCAGTAACAGGTGGTTATATAATAATTGTGTTGGGCAATTTATTCCCAGCCTTGTTTAGCTATTCCTGCTTTTATCGCCGCCATAGCCTTTTCTGCTCCCAGCAAAGTAGTAAGCTTGTTTCCTTTGCCATCATTGCCCTGGGCCATATAAGCGCCTTTAGCGGTTTTGGTAATCACAGCATCAAGGATTTTAACGCCTTTTTCTTTCGTTTTTACGTTGTAGGCGGTTAAGGTAACTTCTTCAGACATAATTAAATTATTTTAAATGGTTAGTAAATCACAAATGGAGTAAGCGGAGCTTATCCGCAAACTGCGTTTAAAGGTAATCAGAATATTCCAAATAGCCTGCCAACCTGCAAGACATGCCAGGATTTAGGAAGTTGGTTTTACATAACTCCTTAAACATCAATCCTTGCATATTTGGCATGCGACTCAATAAATTCCCTGCGCGGCGCTACTTCGTCGCCCATTAACATGGCAAATATTCTATCTGCTTCGGCAGCGCTTTCTATGGTTACGCGTTTTAATGTCCTGGTATGGGGGTTCATAGTGGTTTCCCACAATTGTTCGGCGTTCATCTCTCCCAAACCTTTATAGCGCTGAATATTTACGCTGTCTTCCTTGCCATTGGCAAATTTCTCTACCAGCAGTTTTCGTTGCTCATCGGTCCACGCATAGGCCTGCTCTTTTCCTTTTTTTACCAGGTACAGGGGTGGTTGCGCTATAAACACATAACCCTGTTCTACCAGTTCTTTCATGTACCTGTAAATAAAAGTGAGTATCAGCGTTGCGATATGGCTGCCATCCACATCGGCATCCGTCATAATTATCAGTTTATGATAGCGGAGTTTTACAATGTTCAGTGCTTTGGGGTCATCGGGCGTACCTACTGTAACACCAAGGGCGGTGTACATATTGCGGATTTCCTCATTTTCATAAATGCGATGTTCCATTGCCTTCTCTACGTTCAGGATTTTACCGCGCAGTGGTAAAATGGCCTGGAAACTCCGATCGCGGCCCTGTTTGGCTGTGCCGCCCGCAGAATCACCCTCAACAAGGTATATCTCACAACGGTCGGGGTCGCGGTCAGAACAATCGGCCAGTTTACCGGGCAAACCACCGCCACTTAATACACTTTTTCTTTGTATCAGTTCCCTGGCTTTTTTAGCAGCCGCCCTGGCCTGGGCAGCAAGTATTACCTTGCTGATGATATTTTTAGCTTCCTTCGGGTTTTCCTCCAAAAAAGCAATCAGCACTTTTGACACGGTTGCATCTACCACACCGCTCACATCACTGTTGCCCAATTTTGTTTTGGTTTGTCCTTCAAACTGTGGTTCGGGTACTTTTACAGATATGATGGTACTTAAACCTTCCCTGAAATCATCTCCTTCAATTTCCACTTTGGCTTTTTCAAACATGTTCTGCTCGTCGCCGTATTTCTTAAACACACGGGTAAGCGCCCTGCGAAAACCAGCCACATGGGTGCCGCCTTCAATGGTATTGATATTGTTGACGTAAGAATAAATATGCTCGCTATAGCTGTCATTGTAAGTAAGTGCTACTTCTACGGCCACATTACTGGCAGCATCGTGCCCCTCAACAAAAATTACTCTGGGAATTAAAGGATTACGGCCGGCATTTTTATCAAGCATTTCAACAAACTCGGTAATGCCGCCTTCACTGTAAAAATTCTTCGAGTAATTTGTTCCGTCTTCATTCTGCTCGCGCAGATCTGTTAAGGTGATGCGGATGCCCCTGTTGAGGTAAGATAATTCGCGCAGCCGGCTTTCTAAAATATCCTTTTTATAAACCGTAACATTAAAAATAGTATTGTCGGGCCAGAAATGAACGGTAGTACCGGTTGTATCGGATTCGCCAATTTCTCTTACTGAATATTGCGGAACCCCGATTTTGTATTCCTGTTCAAATATTTTGCCTTCTCTTCTAACGGTTACGTGCAGTGTTGTGCTCAGTGCATTTACACAACTTACGCCCACACCATGCAAACCGCCGGATACTTTGTACGTGTCTTTATCAAATTTGCCACCGGCATGCAGCACAGTCATAACAATTTCAAGCGCAGATTTTTTTTCTTTGGTGGTGATGCCGGTAGGTATACCACGACCATCGTCTTCTACAGATATGGAATTGTCTTCGTGAATGGTGACCTGGATATTTTTGCAATAACCCGCCAGTGCCTCGTCAATTGAATTATCTACCACCTCATACACCAGGTGGTGCAAGCCTTTTTCGCTCACATCGCCAATATACATGGCCGGGCGTTTCCGAACCGCCTCAAGACCCTCCAAAACCTGTATATTATCTGCCTCGTAACTGTTGTTTTTTGGAACTATTTTTTCGGTTGTTGCTATACTCATTTGAGGGTATTAAAAAGCCGTTTAACAATGATAAAATAAAGTACGCAAAGTTACGGAAAATAAAGGGGTTTCCGGGCTTTTAAAACGATGATTTTTACACAGTTTTAGCAACATTTTCAGGCTTTGCAAAGCCCGGTTTTTGGGCCCATAAAACCGGCCGGTAAAAGACCGCATTTGGCCGCAGATTGTCAGCCCACTGTCATTTAAATGCGGCTTTAGGCAAATTGATATTTCAACTGTACATTTGCCACCAGTTTTATGATTCAACCGCAGGATATATTGGCACTGGCACACAAGCAGCCTGTTATGCAGGAGCAATTGTTTGTGCTGCAGGAAAAAGAACAGCAGATACCGGGCTCTGTGCAATATTCTATACGCAGGTACAATAAGCAGCCTTTCTGGAATATGGAAGATGTGGGAATGCTGGTATATCATTACAAAAAGGATCAGCCGGCAGAAAACCACCTGGAACTGCGGTTTTGCATTGCCGGCAATGTATACTGCCGCAAAAAAGAAACAGAATGTGATAGCTGCAAACTCGGTACATCGAAAACCTGCGAAGAAAGAATGGAGAGCGTGGATGTGGTGAGTGTGCGGTTTTCACCTGTTCACCTGTCACAGTTTGCAAGACCGGCCAAGCCCAATAATAAACTGGCTGAAAATATACTGGGCTTTACCCATAGCTCCTCATTTTCCAAAACATTATCACTCTGCAGCCGTACCCGCATGGTATTGGAAACGCTGCTGAACCATACCTATACCGGTTCGCTGGAAAATATTTATATCAATGCCCAGACACAGATGCTGTTGTTGTACAGTCTTGAATGTATGTTGGGCGACAAGGATGTGGATGCATTCCAGTGCAAGTTCCTGGCAAATGATCTTGACAGGGAGAAAATTATAAAATCAAGGGAAATCCTGCTGCAGCATATTGGCGAACCGCTAACCATTAAGGAACTGAGCCGCAAAGTAGCTATCAACGAATGTTACCTGAAGAAAGGGTTTAAAGAATTATTCGGCACCACCATCTTTGATTTTTACCAGAGCCAGCGCATGGAACACGCCCGCTATCTTTTGTATGAAAAAGGATTGAGCGTTACCGAGGTTTCTATGTTGCTGGGGTATTCTTCTATCTCTCATTTCTCTACCGCGTTTAAAAAACACACGGGATTAAAGCCTTGTGAGCTGTTGCTTCATTAAAATTGCTGATTTATTCCTGGCTTCTGAAAGGAGCGTCCCATTACTTGTACATCATACATCCCCACATCAGACATCAGCCATATAATCATAAAAGCGTTAGTCCCAAACCGGGTTTATGATTCGTGTACATGTAACCGTCCTCAATAATAAATCCTCCGCTAACAACATCCTCTGCCAAATCCAGGCTGCCGTCTAAATCAATGTATTTTGTATGCGGGCATGCAAAAGCCACATGCAGCGCGGCTGTTATGCTAACGATACTTTCATCATTGCAGCCCCAGAACAAATCAATACCTGCAGGTTTGGCAATGGCGGCAATCTCCAATGCTCCGCTGATACCACCGCATTTCATCAGTTTGATATTGAATATGCCATACAGTTTTTCCTGTGCAATGGACAATGCGGCCACAGCATTTTTTAATGATTCATCCGCTGCCAGTACAGACCGGGTAGCAGTTGGAAGATGCAGCAGATCTTTATCCATTGCAGGTAACAGCGGCTGTTCTATCAGTTCTACGCCCGCCTGTTTGGTATGTTTAATAAATGCTTTTAACTGGTCCAGGTTGTAACCGGTATTGGCATCAACACGAATAATAAAATGATGGCCGAATTTTTCCTTCAGTTTTATAATCCGTTCGGCATCCTGGCTGGCATCAGCACCCGTTTTTACTTTCAATACCCTGAACCCCATTGAATAGTAATCACTGGCCTCTTCAATGGTTGCATCAACGTCTTTAATGCCGATGGTAACCGAAGTAAGCATGCCGGAATGTTGCCGGCCGTAGAAATCAACAACCGGTATGCCAAGGAACTGACCAAAGGCATCGTGCAATGCAATATCAATACAGGCCTGCGTGCCGGGAAGATTTTTAAAATGCTGTCTGAATGTATAAATGTGATGAAGAAAATGGCGGATATCTTTTCCTACAAGGTATTGTATAAAGTCTGACTGAAGGTTTTGAAAAGTTTGAGCTGGTGTTTCTCCTACCACTTCAGGCGCGGGGTTGGCGGCGCCGGTTCCTTTTATACCATTCTCCAGTGTTACTTCAAAAAAAACATTTTCAACATCGGTGATGGTTTCCCTTGCTATGGTATAGGGCTTTTGTAAGGAAAGATTTTTTTTGTAGACCCGGACAGCTGTTATTTTCATTGTACAGTTTGTTTTGTTGATGCTACCAGGCGCTGTATGGCCGGAATAACTTTTCCGCAACCTTCCTGCAACGGCAGCATTACCGGAATGCCCAGCCGGGATTCATAGTCGGCCTGGAATCCGCGGGCCTCTTCGTTGCTGCAATGTTCTGTATTTAATGCAACAGCAATGACCGTTGATCCAAAAAATCGAATCAACGCTATCTCCGATTCAACAGAAGGAATAGGTCCCCAGGAAACTTCATGTTCGTAGTAATGTCTTTTGGGTGCATGCACCAGTATCACCGATTTTGCATTGCCCGATACCAGCATTTCAGATCCGCAGGGTCCGCTGGGATTGCGCAAAGCCGATTGCCCTTCAATTAGAATAATATCAGGCTTGCTATCTTCATTGCAGCTTAATATAGCATATTCCAGTTCACCCGAAACAAAATCGTTGAGCGTGCTGTCGAATATAAAACCATATTTGCCACCCTGCAGCCACCCGGTTTGGCCGGTATAAATCATTTCCGCACCAATGCCGGCCTTATGGCATTCATTCATTACAAAACGCGCGGTGGTTCTTTTTCCCAATGCGCAATCGGTACCAATGACTGCAACAACGGGTGTAGCCATTTCAAAGATTTTACCGCTCCAGAAATGCAGGTCTTTTCTTTTTTTAGGAAGACGGATATCAATTAAAGCCACACCATTTTCTTCGGCCAGCTTTTTAACTTCGGGGCGCTCCGATAAATGATCGTGCAGCCCGTTTACAATGGATAGTTTATGCCGGATGGCCGTTTTTACCTGTTCAATTAAATCGCCTGGAAAAATACCGCCCACCGTTGCCACGCCAACAATACAAAACAAGGGGTTTGTTTTCATGGCCTCTTCTACCGTTGCATACACGGGGATGCCACGTTTCCTGCCATCCAGCACTTCGCCGGCATCTTTGCCGGCGTGCAGGTGATCTACGACGGCGGTAATTTCATAACGTTTACTTTCACGTATAAGGCCATGCGCAGTTTTGGCATCGCCGGTCTGCAGCAGTCCATTGGTAATAATAATTGCTTTTTCCATTTTTTGCTAAAACTATAGGCTGATAAAAATAGATTTTATTCCTTAGTTTTAAACGAAGATATTAATGAATACCCTGCTTAAATAAACTGCATGAGAAAAATAATATTCCTGCTCATCCTGTTACTCCCTTTGTTGTCAGATGCCCAGTGGAGTGCAAAAATTCAAACGGCAGACAGTGCATTAACAAAACTGTACGAGCGGCGGCTTTTTAATGGAACCGTGCTGATTGCTGAAAAAGGGAAGGTATTGTATAAAAAGGCGTTTGGAGTTGCCGGTGCCGGGGCAAAACCATTAACCATTGATGCTGCTTTCAACCTGGCTTCGGTATCCAAACAGTTTTTTGCCATGATGGTAATGATGCTGAAAGAACAGGGAAAGCTTCAATATGATGATCCTGTTCAAAAATACCTGCCTTCTTTTCCCTACCAGGCAATCAGCCTGCGGCACCTGATGAACCATACATCGGGATTGCCTGAGTATTTTGATATCGCCGAACGTTACCGGAGCCTGTTGGATACACTTACCAATGAATCTATGCTGGCCCTGCTGGCCGCAAAAAAACCGGCATTGGTTTTTACACCCGGAGAAAAATTTGTGTACTGCAATACCAATTATACAACGCTGGCTTCCGTTATAGCAAAAATATCGGGTATTGCGTGTGACAAATTTTTTGAAGAAAGAATTGCAAGACCGCTGCGGCTAACCAACACCTATATCTACAACATCACTATGAAAAGCTACCCGCCTTCGCGTGTGTTTGGTTTTCAGTATAAAAAAGGAAAAGCGGTTGCCGATGATTTACTGTGGCTGGATGGTATTGTGGGAGATGGCAATGTTTATTCTACCGCTGAAGATTTATATAAATGGGACCAGGCATTGTATACAGATAAACTGGTAAAACAATCAACTTTTAAAGAAGCCATCACACCCGGCAAACTGAATGACGGCACATTTACCAGCTATGGATTTGGATGGGGTATTAAAAAAGATGAGGAAGGGGTACAGCATACCGGCAGTTGGGTGGGGTTCCGCACCTTTATAGACAGGTTTACAAAAAACAATCAAACACTTATAATACTGGATAACGATGGCAATTCCGGTTCTTTTCGGATTGTCGAAAACATATTGCTGGGAAAGCCTTACCATATTCCGCAAAGCCAACTGATCACCAATATTCAATTGATTGACGGTACGGGTACAGCGGCAAAAAAAGCGGCCGTGCGAATAATAGATGACAAAATAGATGATGTAGGTGATTTAACGCCTTTCAAAGATGAAACCGTGACAGATGGAAGGGGATTTATACTGGCTCCGGGTTTTATTGACAGCCACAGCCATCATGAAAGGGGGCTGGACAAAGACCCGGCCGGTATTGCGGCTACCAACCAGGGTATTACCACTATTGTTATTGGCCAGGATGGTGGTTCATACCCGGTTGATACCCTAAAGGAAAGGTTAAGGCAGCACCCGGTAAGCATTAATATAGCTACCTATACCGGTCATGCTTCATTACGCGAAATGGTAATGAAAAAAGATCTGCTGCGCGCCGCCGATTCAACGGAAGTGGCGGCTATGAAAAAGATACTAAGAGAAGATATTAATAAGGGTTCGCTGGGTTTGTCGACCGGGCTTGAATACGAAGAAGGTTTTTATTCCACCAGGGATGAGGTAATAGATCTGGCAAAGGAAACAGCAGCTGCCGGTGGTCGTTATATAAGTCATATCCGCAGTGAGGATGTGAACCTGGAAACTTCCATTGAAGAAATTATCAATATTGGCAGGGAAGCAAAATTGCCCGTGCAGATTTCGCATTGTAAGATTGCCATGCGCAGTAAATGGGGCAATTCGGCAGGTATACTGGCACAATTACAACGTGCACGTTCGGAGGGAATTGATATTACTGCAGATTGTTATCCCTACACCATGTGGTCGTCTACACCCAGGGTATTGTTTCCCAAAAAGGATTTTGATAACGCAGCAAGTGCATTGTATGCCACACAGGAACTGTTTGATCCATCGGCTTCTGTTATGACCTGGTTTCCTGCCAATAAAAATTATGAAGGCAAAACGGTCAGTGAAATTGCAAAATTGAACAATGAAACAGATGCGCAGGCGCTTATGCGCATCATCCGTGAAGCAGGCGATAAGGGTGCGGCTATTGCGGGGGCTTCTATGCTTGACGATGACGTAATTAATTTTCTACAATGGAATTACACCAATATTTGTTCTGATGGCGCTGATGGCGGGCATCCCCGTGGCTATGGTGCTTTTACCCGGGTGCTGGGCCGTTATGTACGCAATAAAAAAATAATGCCGCTTGAAACAGCCGTATACAAAATGACGGGTTTAACGGCTGAACACCTGGGCATAAAAAACCGTGGCATGGTGGTTCCCGGTTATTTTGCCGACCTGGTTTTGTTTGACCCGGCAACCGTTAATGACAATTCAACAATGACTGATTCAAAAGCATTGTCATCGGGCATTGCAATGGTTTGGGTAAACGGAAAAATTGTTTATAAAGATCAAAAGGCAACAAAGGAATACCCGGGTGTTTTTATAAGCCGTTGACTGTTTTTTGTAGTGATTATTTCGTCCGCAACAATGGCGACGCAATCACCGTGTATTGCCTCAATGCTAATGTCTGAACTGGGATAAAAGGGAAGAATGGGATTATTGGGATAACCATTGCCAAGCAATCTCTGTGCATCGCCTCAATGCCACGCCGCAAAAAAGAAAATCACTTCTGTGACTCTGTGGTTCATATTATTGTACATTTGCGCCGGATAAGTTCTTTACTTTATTTCTTCATCAAACGGAGAAGGTTCCCGCCCATGGCGGGATTAATAGGGAATTGTGTGTAAATCACAAGCTGTCCCGCAACTGTAAGTAACAAAATAGTTTTTACCAATCATTGTCCACTGTAGCACCAAAATGCAATGGGAAGGACGGTAAAAATGTTACAAGCCAGGAGACCTGCCTTAACTGTATTGACAATGCTTTCGTGGAATGAAGCAGGTGTCGGATTGATGTGCATTTTACCCGGGTGGTCTTATCTTCCGCAGGGTGTCGTGTGCATACTTCTTCATCTTATTCATTATACAAAACATTGCGGAGTTTAGCAAAGGGCTTTAAACTGATTTTATCATTTTAAAACCACAAGCATGCAAACACACAACCTGGGCTACCCGAGGATAGGCAGCCAGCGTGAGCTAAAAAAAGCTTTAGAGCAGTACTGGGCCGGAAAGCTGACAGTACAGGAATTATTGCAGACAGGCAAATCCATCCGCCGGCAAAACTGGCAATTACAGCACGATGCGGGCATAGATGTATTACCCTGCAATGATTTTTCTTTTTATGATCAGGTACTCGATACCAGCCTGATGGTGGGCGCCATACCGGAGCGCTATCACCAGCTTATGCAGGAAAAGCAGTTGCCGGATATCGATTTGTTATTTGTTATGGCCAGGGGTTATCAGAAGGGTGACCATGATATTACAGCCATGGAAATGACCAAATGGTTCGATACCAATTATCACTACATCGTTCCTGAATTTACAGCCAATCAAAAATTTACCCTGTATTCGAACAAGGCAGTCAATGAATTTATTGAAGCAAAACAGGCAGGATTTAATGCAAAGCCTGTATTGCTGGGGCCGGTATCTTATTTACTGCTGGGAAAAGAAAAAGAAAGCGGGTTTAACCGGCTTGCTCTTATCAAAAATCTTTTACCGGTTTATCTTGAACTGCTGAAAAAATTTGATGATGCCAATGCGCATTATATTCAGTTCGATGAACCCTGTCTCTCGCTCAATCTTTCTGCCGAAGAGCAGCGGGTAGTTGTTGAAACATACAAACGAATAGCCGGTGCATTTCCCTACTTGCATTTTATACTGGCAAGTTATTTTGAATGTTATGGACAAAACCTGTCAACTGTACTGGACCTGCCTGTTCAGACAGTGCATTTGGATCTGGTACGCTGTCCTTTGCAACTAAAGGATATACTGGCAACAGATGTTAAAAATTCCAGGATCAATCTTTCACTGGGTGTAGTGGATGGCCGCAATATCTGGAAAAATGATTTTGAGGCATCGCTGGCATTGATTGACAGGGCGACAGAAGCAATTGGATCGGAAAGGATTTGGATTGCGCCATCCTGTTCATTAATCCACTCGCCCTGCGATTTGGATTTGGAAACCGATGAACAAACCTTAACGCCGGAAATAAAGCAATGGATGGCTTTTGCCAAACAAAAAATTGACGAGGTGGTAACGCTGAAGCAACTGGCATCTAAAGAAAGCAGCGAATCATCCAATATTAAATGGCAGGAAAATGTGGCGGCCAATAAAAGCCGTAAAACTTCTTCGCTTATTCACCTTCCAAAAATAAAACAACGTATTGCCGCCATTACTGATAAAGATGCACGGCGGTTGAATGATTTTTCTGTACGCAAAACAAAACAGCATACTGCTTTGGGTTTGCCACTGTTTCCAACCACTACCATTGGATCATTTCCTCAGACTGCCGAAGTCAGAAGCTGGAGAGCCAAATTAAAAAAAGGATCATTAACCCAGGAACAATATGACGATTTGATTGCTTCGGCAACAGCAGAAGCCATTAGCTGGCAGGAAACAGCAGGTATTGATGTGCTGGTACACGGAGAATTTGAACGCAATGATATGGTGGAATATTTCGGCGAACAACTGGATGGCTTTGCTTTTTCAAAAAATGGCTGGGTGCAGAGTTATGGAAGCCGTTGCGTAAAACCGCCTGTTATTTATGGAGATGTTAGCCGTCCTGCTGCCATGACATTGCGCTGGACTTCCTATGCGCAGTCATTAACCAGGCATTGGGTTAAAGGCATGCTAACGGGCCCCGTTACTATTTTGCAATGGAGTTTTGTGCGCAACGATCAGCCGCGGAGTGAAACCTGTACACAAATAGCGCTGGCCATACGCGATGAAGTAATTGATCTGGAGCGGGCCGGTATAAAAATTATACAGATTGATGAGCCGGCCATCAGGGAAGGGTTGCCACTTCGCAAAGAAGACTGGCAGGCTTACCTGCAATGGGCCGTACGGGCTTTTCGTATTGCAGCCGGCGGAGTGCAGGATGAAACACAGATCCATACGCACATGTGCTATTCGGAATTCAATGATATTATTTCCAGTATTGCAGCTATGGATGCCGATGTGATTACCATTGAGTGCTCACGTTCACAAATGGAATTGCTGGATGCATTTGCCGATTTTAAGTATCCCAATGAAATCGGCCCCGGCGTATATGATATTCACTCGCCCAGGGTGCCATCGAAGGGGGAAATGATGGCATTGATGGAAAAAGCCATTGCAGTAATACCGGCAGAACAGCTTTGGATAAACCCCGATTGCGGATTAAAAACGCGCCATTGGGAGGAAACCCAGAAAGCATTAATAGCAATGGTGGATGCTGCAAAGGAATTGCGTTTGCTGGTTCGGCAGACCACTATACTGTAATTACAGGGCCATGTAACCGGCTTGCCGGCTACATGGCCTTTTTAATTTTCAATATGTGGTGGATGAGGCGGCATTTAATGGCACTGCAAAACTCAGTCACCAGCTATGGTAACGACTTGCAATAACCGCAGATGTTTTACATGATGATGTGGGCGCATCGGCATAAAAACAATTCTTCATTAACTGCTCAAACTGTCATGCCACCGTCAGTTTCCTTTTTGCGTAAATCAGTTTCCTGATTTTGATAATCATTCGGTCAGCCGCTGTTTAGTTTTGCTGCGGTAAATAAAAAAATATTCATAAGGGCCATTGCTGGTTTTCTTGTATTGCTCCGGAAAATGTACGGCAGCCAGAAGTTTTTCCATAATGAGCCCGCCAAAACAAACTTATGCGCAAAATGAAAAAGATAAGCAGTTTTATTACAGGATTAGCAATAGGTATAGCCGGTGTTAGTGCGCAGGTGCAGCATACGGGCATCGTTGAAGGAAACATCACTACCGCGGACAATAAACCGGCAGAAGGCGTTACTGTTTTATTGAAAAATCAGGACGGGAATGCCGTTGCAGATAATAATGGGATATTCAAAATAAAAAACGTCCGGGCAGGCGTACAGACCATTGTTGTTAGTCTGGTTGGCTACAAAGATGCCGAACAGGAAGTTATTGTGGAAATTGACAGAACAAGCAGGGTAGATATACGGCTGGTGTTATCGGACAAACAACTAAATGAAGTAGTGGTGGTGGGAAACAGGAACAGTTTTAAAACAAACCGCACCTCCGGTTCACTGCGTTTGCAAACGCCTATCCTTGAAATTCCGCAAAACATACAGGTTATAACTGGTAAGCTGATAAATGATCAGCAGATATTTGATATGCTGGAAGGAGTGACCCGCAATGTAAGCGGGGCCAGCCGTGTAGAACACTGGGATAACTATGCACGCATTACCATGAGGGGCAGCAATGTGGGTGCATTCCGGAACGGTATGAATGTGTCAACCACCTGGGGACCACTTACAGAAGATATGAGCATGGTAGAACGTATTGAATTTGTAAAGGGCCCTGCGGGATTTATGCTGGCCAACGGTGACCCCAGTGGATTTTACAATGTGGTTACTAAAAAACCGGGTGGCCGAACAAAGGGTGAAGCAAGCATTTCTCTGGGCAGTTTTAATTTATACCGGACCGCTGTTGATTTGGATGGCAAGCTTTCAAAAGACGGTAAACTATTGTACCGTATAAATGTAATGGGACAACTGAAAGGTTCTCACCGGCAGTTTGATTTCAATAACCGGTACACCATAGCACCCGTGGTAAAATACCTGGTAGATGATCAAACTTCGCTGACGGTAGAATATACACAGCAGTTTTCACAGGTAAACATAATAGGGTCCAACTACCTTTTTTCAAAAAAAGGCTATGCCGGTTTACCCCGGAATTTTACCAACGCAGAAGCCAGTCTGCCCGCTACCAATATGAATGAAAGAAGTGTGCTGGCAATTATTGAACACAAAATAAATAAGGATTGGAAGTTTACCGTCCAGGCAACTTATCTTAATTACCAGCAGGAAGGCATGAGCATGTGGCTGGCCTATCCGGATGGCTTTGTGCCAGATAATGATAGTTTGATCAACAGGAGTATCAGCAGTTGGGATGTGCTGGGCATGACCAAAATAGGACAGGTATTTTTAAATGGCGAAGCGACAACGGGTAGGCTGGTGCATAAAATACTGGCAGGAGTAGATATGAGCAGCAAGGATTATTACCACGACTGGAACCAGTCGGCCACCCTTGGCACAAAACCATTTAATATTTATAAACCGGCGTATGGGGTATCACCGTTGTCTGAAACATTTGACCGCAGCAGATCTTTAAGAGAAAGAGGGGTACACTACTACAATGCCTATTCCGGTTTATACCTGCAGGATGAACTGAATTTTTTTACGAACAAACTTCGTTTAACCCTTGCCGGTAGGTATACGACTCTGAAAACCGGCGATGTGTATTCGGGAGATTATAAAAACAGCCGGTTTACTCCAAGAATTGGCCTCAGCTATTCCATCGATAAGAATACGGCCGCGTATTTTGTATCTGATCAGTCATTCATGGAAAATTATGGAACAGACTGGCAGGGAAAAAGTTTTGCTCCTATTGTGGGTGTCAATCTTGAATTGGGTTTTAAAAAGGATTGGATGAATGGTAGATGGAACGCTTCGGCAGCCGTTTACCAGATTACAAGGAACAATGTACTGACGGCGGATATTGATCATATTAATACTACAACAGGACAGCCATACAGCCGGCAGTCTGGCCAGCAAAAAACCAGGGGGGCGGAATTGGATATTAAGGGGCAAATCCTTCCCAACCTGGATGTGATTATTAATTACGCGTACACAGAAGCAAAAACCACCAAAGACAGCGACCCTAAAGTAATAGGCAACCAGGTAGCCGGCTCTACACGGCATATCCAGAATGCATGGTTAAATTACAGGTTTGACACCAAAGTGCTGAGCGGGTTTGGTATATCATTGGGTTACCAGTACCAGGCAAAACGTTCGCCCTGGTATGTTTTTGACAATTCCAAAAACAGTTTGCCCGACTATTTCAGGCTGGACGGAAGTTTATCTTATCAAAAAGACAAAATGGCTTTTAACCTGGTAGTAAACAATATCCTGAACAGCTATTTATATTCTGGTGCACCATACGCCGATTACTATTATTGGCAAGCCGAACCAGGAACAAACCTTCGATTTACGGTTGCGTATAAATTTTAAACGTCATGCGGTTTAAAAAAGCCACAGGAAAAATTCATCTATGGCTCGGGCTTGTGTCCGGACTTATAATTGTTGTATTGGGTGTCACAGGCTGTCTATTGGCATTTGAACATGAAATAAGAATGCTTACCGAGCCTTTTCGCTTTGTAAAAGCAGAAGAAAAGCTGCCCCTGCCGCCCTCTGTGTTTAAACAAATTGCAGAACAGCGACTGCATGGTAAAGCTGCCAGCAGCATTGAATACGGCAAACCAGGAGATGCCATTTTGATATCTTATTACGATGCAAACAATTATAAAATAATATTCCTCAATCCCTATAACGGGGATGTGCTGAAAGTAAAGAACATGACGCGTGATTTTTTCCGCATGGTATTGAACGGGCATTTTTATCTGTGGTTGCCGCCATCAATCGGTCAGCCAGTTGTGGCAAGCGCCACGCTTATCTTTTTGACCATGTTAATCAGCGGTATTGTTTTATGGTGGCCGAAGAACAAAGCTGCCCGTAAACAAAGGTTTAGTGTTAAATGGAACGCAAAATGGAAACGTACCAACTATGATCTGCACAACGTATTTGGCTTTTACATGACATGGATAGCCATTTTTTTGGCAATTACAGGTTTGGTAATGGGGTTTGAATGGTTTGCAAAATCTGTTTATTGGATAAGCGCCGCCGGTAAGTCAATGCCCGCCTGGTATACGCCATCTTCAGACACGCTGGCAAAACCGGGCGATAAACTGGCAATAATGGACAATACCTGGCGGCAAATGATGCAAAAGAAAAATAAGAAGGAAGCCCTCAGTATTTTTTTTGCTGCAGGACCTTCGGCTGCACTGTCTGTGAGTATTAACCACAGGCCGGGAACTTATTACAATATGGATAATTATTATTTTGATCAGTATACCGGCCGGGAATTGCCTGGCAAAGGCATCTATGCCGGTGCTTATGCAAATGCTTCAGTGGCTGATAAAATAAAACGGATGAACTATGATATTCATATAGGCGCTGTTCTTGGACTGCCTGGAAAAATGCTGGCGTTTTTTGCAAGTCTTATTGCTGCCAGCCTGCCTGTTACGGGTTTTTATATTTGGTGGGGAAGAAGAAAAAAGAAGAAACTGCCTTCCGTCTCAGCAAAAATCTTATATACTGTCCGTTAATGATGCGGTAATTTGTTAGTACAGGCAACGATTAACAGCGATGGAACCCGCAACTTCTTGTGAGTATAAATGCTGATGTATAAAATTTTAATGGGTTGCTAATTTTAATACGGCAATTTTGCAGCAATACCAACGTTACCAACTCATGAACAGGAAGTCAATCTGCTGCTTATTAATATGTTTTTTTTTCTTTATTGGATTTGCCAGCGCACAGGATACAGCCCGGCATCAGAGAGTGCATCATGATACTTCAGCCCCCGAACAAATGCGCCGGGATTCAGTACTGCGGCCGGATACTACCCGGCGCAGGTATTTTGACAGTACATTGTTTGCAGATAATAACATCCTTACTGCCAGTGATTACCTGTTGCATTTACAAAAAGTATATCAAACCCTGAATAAAGTGCCCGTTATTACCGGCTCATTTGAAAGGCTGGATGAAATTGCTGATGAGCTTGATGAAAGTGATACCGCATTGGGCGTAATAAAAGAACGCCTGTCTTCCAGCGAACGATCCCTTAATCTGCGTAACCTGCAGATGTTTTATACTTTGCTGGAAGCCATACAGGCCAGCGACAAAAAATATGTTGTTGTGCTTAATGAATATGACGAAAAACTGGATTCTTTAAAAAGAGAGGTGCTTAACCTTCGGAAAGATACTACCCTTCGTTCTCTTTTCCGCGACTCTGTTTTAAGAAAAAACTTTAGCACACAACTAAAAGGGTTACGCGCAAAATGGGGTGCTACAGATACGCTGGTAAGAACTGCTACCAATACTATTAACCGCCTCAAGGCACATGCTTCAGCCAATGCCATAACGGTTACCGAAATGCTGAACCAGACCAGTAGTTTGCTGGCCAGGGTGGGGCCCCGGGCTTTCACTAAAGAAAGAAATTACTTATGGGAACCACCGCCCACCAGGCCGGCCAATTTTTCCGGTGCCGCCAATTTCAGAAAATCAATCAATAATGAAAACAAGGCAGTAAGGTATTATTTTGAAAATACACGTTCAAAAAGATGGTGGTTGCTGTTAACTGGTATCGTCTTTTTTTACTGGGTATTTAATAATTTCCGCATCCTGAAAAACAGGAACAAGCTTTCAGTACTGGATAACTTTCAGTTCAAATACATCAATGCGGTACCTATAGCGGCCTGCCTGGTGTGGATGTTAACATTGGCGCCCCTGTTTGACCTGCATGCTCCTGCCATCTATATTGAAACTACCCAGTTTTTACTGTTGCTGGTATTAACCGGTCTTTTTTGGAAACGCTGGCCAGGGAAAATGTTTTATTACTGGTGTGGCATTGTAATCTTGTTTGTACTGTTGTCTGGTACACGGATAGTAGGTCTCCCTTTTTCACTTCAGCGCTGGTGGATATTGTTCATTAATGCCGGGGCCATTTTTCTTGGCTATCTTTTCCGGGAACGTTTAAAGCGCGCAAAAGAAAGCAAAATATTATTTTTTGCAACGGCAGTCTATATACTTTTAAATTCGCTGGCAGTGCTATGCAACCTGTTTGGCCGTTCAACACTTACACAGATCTTCGGGTATACCTCCATTTACACCTTTTCACAAATCATTACGCTTACCATTTTTATTAAACTGCTGGAAGAAGCATTTTTATTACAAATACAAACCAGCCGTGTAAGAAAGAACTATCCTGATCATTTTGATGCTGCCCCTGTTATTAAAGGCGTAAACAGGCTGGTGACCATTCTGGCAGTTGTTATCTGCTTAATTGCTGTAACTACCAACCTCAATATTTACAATTTTGTTTATGCCCAGTTGATATTGTTACTTACTACGCCCCAGGAGATTGGCAGTATCTCCTTTACATTCGGTGGCGTAGTGTTATTCCTGGGTATTATATGGCTGGCCAATTTTCTGCAAAAATACATTGCCTACTTTTTTGGCGATATTGGCGACGACGCAGCTTTTGATAATAAGGGAGAACGTTCAAGACTGATGATTACCCGTCTTGTATTATTAATTGCCGGGTTTCTGCTGGCAGTGGCTGCTTCGGGCCTTCCTATGGATAAGATAACCGTAATACTGGGTGCCCTCGGTGTTGGTATAGGACTGGGCCTGCAGGGTATTGTTAACAATTTTGTGTCTGGCATCATATTGATCTTTGACCGGCCACTGCGCATAGGCGATACCGTTGAAGTAGGCGATAAAAAAGGGCGGGTAAAAGAAATCAGTATCCGCTCAAGCACCTTATTGACACCCGATGGCGCCGAAGTAATCATACCCAACGGAGATCTGCTGTCTCATAATATTGTTAACTGGACGCTGAGCAATAACCACATAAGAATCGAATTGCCGGTTACAGTAGAAGGCCTGCCCGATCCGCAGGTAATTAAAGATGGTTTCGCCGAAATACTTGCAAAAGATTCGAACGTTTTAACACAACGCCAACCAGAAGTGCTGTTTACCTATTTAAAAGGCAAAACAGTACAAATGGTTTTTTCATTCTGGTGTAAAGATGTGGCAAAACTGGATATTGCAAAAAGCGAAGTCAGCAAAGCTGTTTATGGTCTTTTACAGGAAAAAGGCATTAATATAGTGTAAGCAATGCATCTCCCGGATAAGGCAGCGAACACAGAAATCCCGGATTTGACAGGGTTATCTGGAATTATGTTATCCAATTTCCTGCAAACTGTCTTTTGCGGCGGCAATCGTATTGTCCAGATCTTCTTTTGTAAGCGCATTGTTTAAGAACCAGCTTTCAAATGCTGAGGGTGGCAGGTAAATACCGCGGCTTAGCATAGCATGAAAAAACTGGTTGAATTTTTTATTATCGGCAGCGGCTGCATCTGCAAAATTATTGACCGGCTTACTGCTAAAATGCAGGCTTATCATTGAGCCCAGTTGGTTAATTACAAAAGGTTTTCCCCACTCAGATAATACCTTCTGCAGGCCATTGTGCAGGTAACTTGTTTTTTTGTCGAGTTCAGTATAAATAGCGGAATTATTTTTTAGTTCAGTCAGCATGGTATAACCCGCAATCATGGCAATTGGGTTACCGCTAAGCGTGCCTGCCTGGTAAACATTGCCCAACGGTGCAATATGCTGCATGATTTCTTTTTTGCCGCCAAAAGCGCCAACGGGCATACCGCCGCCAATTACTTTTCCATAGGTAACCAGGTCGGCATCAATGTTCAATTTTTCCTGCGCACCACCGGCAGCCAACCTGAACCCGGTCATCACTTCGTCAAAAATTAAAACAATATTTTCCTGTGTACACAGTTTCCGGAGGCTGCTTAAAAAGCCTTCGGCTGGCAGAACGCATCCCATATTGCCGGCCACAGGTTCAATAATAATAGCAGCTATATCATTTTTATGTTCTGTTACCAGTTGCTGTACGGCATTAATATCATTGTATGCGCAGGTAAGCGTATCATTGGAAACGCCGCCTGTTATACCAGGTACTGTTTGAATATTAAAAGTAGCAAGACCACTGCCGGCCTTCACTAAAAACGGATCTGCATGACCGTGATAACAGCCTTCAAACTTTATAAATTTATTTTTGCCGGTATATCCCCTTGCCAGGCGAAGCGCACTCATGCATGCTTCCGTGCCGCTGCTTACCATGCGAATTAAATCTATATTGGGTGTCATGCTGATGATGAGTTCGGCCATTCTAATTTCCAGTTCTGTTGGTGCCCCGTACGAAGTAGAATAGGCAGCCTGCTCCTGTATAGCTTTTACAACAGGCGGGTAAGCATGACCCAGTATCATTGGCCCCCAGGAAGCGATATAATCAATGTATTTATTTCCATCGGCATCGAACAAGAAAGCGCCATTGGCGTTTTGTATAAACAAGGGTGTTCCTCCCACGCTTTTAAATGCCCGGACGGGAGAATTTACGCCACCCGGAATGGTTTTCTGTGCACGTTCAAAAAGCGTTTTACTGGCCTGTATATTCATTATTGTGTTGTTTGTTTGCAGCCGGTAAAATTAATTCATTGCTTTTTAATAAAATCATTAGTTTAATAACTTAAAAAATATATCATGGAATACAGACAATTGGGTGCATCCGGACTGCATGTACCTGTACTTAGCTTTGGAACAGCCACCTTTGGAGGTGGCAATACATTTTTCAAAGCATGGGGCAATACGCAGGTAGATGAGGCCAGGCATATGATAAACCTGTGCCTGGATGCGGGTGTGCATTTATTTGATACGGCAAATGTTTATTCGCGCGGGGCGGCCGAAGAAATTTTGGGAAAAGCAATTGGCGGCCAGCGCAACAAGGTATTGATTTCTACAAAAGCCACTTTTACCATGGGCGATGGCCCCAATGATTATGGCTCTTCACGCCAGCATTTGATACAATCCTGTGAAGATAGTTTGAGGCGTTTACAAACAGATTATATTGACATTTACCACATGCATGGTTTTGACGGGGTAACGCCCGTGGAAGAAACACTGAAAACACTTGATCAGCTTATTCAATCAGGTAAAGTGAGATACATTGCCTGTTCTAATTTTTCGGGATGGCATTTAATGAAATCACTGTCCGTTTCTGAAAGATATGGCTGGAGCAAATACATCGGACACCAGGCATATTATTCATTGCTCGACAGGGAATTTGAATGGGAACTGATGCCGCTCGCTATCGATCAGCAAATTGGCACCATTGTCTGGAGCCCGCTTTCCTCAGGCAGGCTATCTGGCAAGTACAGACGTAACCAACCTTTACCGGCAGACAACCGCATGCAGCAGGGCGGTGAGCACGGGCCGGCAACCGATTTGCCCCACCTGTATAATATTGTGGATGCGCTGGATGAATTGGCCGGAGAAACCGGAAAAACTCCCGCACAGGTTGCCCTGAACTGGTTATTACAGCGACCAACGATTTCAAATATTGTTATCGGTGCCAGGAACGAAGAACAATTAAAACAAAACCTGGGTGCAGTTGGCTGGAACCTGACCATTGAACAGGTTAAAAAATTAGACAAAGCAAGTTATAAGGATCCCATTTATCCCTACTGGCATCAGCGGCAAAACCTAAAGTTGAATCCCTTGCCAAATTTTTATGGCGACAGATAAATTAGCGGGAACCGCAGGGGCATAAAATACGGGGTTGCACGGCGCATTTGAAAACACGCATTTTGTAAATAAATTTATCGCTGTGCAACTCCGTGTTCCGGCTGCCCAGTGGTTATAAAGTCCGGAGCAAAGCCGGTTTTGTATGATATGTTTTCAGCACCAGTTCGCCAAACAGGGTATTGGCCCAGGCAAACCATTTGCGGCTGAATTTGGCCGCATCATCTTTATGAAACGATTCGTGCATAAAACCAGTGCCCGCATGAGACGCGATTAGCATCTGTAAACATTTTTTTATTTCCGCATCACTGGTGCTGGTAAGCGCCCGCATGGTAATGCCCAGCGGCCAGATCATTTGCATTCCTGCGTGAGGGCCGCCAATGCCTTCTGCAACTTTTCCTTTAAAAAAGAAAGGATTGCTTTCTGATAAAATAAGTTTGCGGGTGTTTTGATAAACAGGGTCGGTAGCCGGTTTGGCATCCAGGTAAGGCAATGATAACAAACTCGGCACATTGGCATCGTCCATTAAATGATAACTGCCAAATGCGTTTACTTCATAAGCATATACCTTTCCAAATTGCGCATGTTGTACAACTGCATACTGCATCAATGCTTTTTCAACTTCGCCTGCCAGTTGCAAACATTCATTGGCCAATGCAGCATCTTTGTAAATTTTGCTTATCATTTCCGCCGCCTGTTTTAACGAAACAACGGCAAAAAAATTGGAAGGGATCAAATAGGGGAATATAGTGGCATCATCACTTGGCCTGAACATAGAACAGATAAGACCAACCGGTTTTACCGGGTAGCCATATCCTCCCAGCGGAACACCATCTGTTGCCCATGCGGTATTGCGTTGAAAACTGTAGGGGCCGTTGCCGGTTTTTCTTTGCTGCTCTTTAAATGTTTTCAGGATCAGTGCAATAGTTTCTTTCCAGCTATTGTCAAACGGTGTGGTATCGCCTGTTAGTTGCCAGTATTTGTGCGAGAGCCGGATGGGGTAACACAATGAATCAATTTCCCATTTCCGTTCATGGGTACCGGGCTTCATATTGGTGATATCAGATTTTTTCCATTCGCTTTCTTTATTTTCATCTTTATAAAATGCGTTGGCATAGGGGTCTTTGCGGATGCATTTCGACTGACGGTTGATTACACCTGCTATCAGCTGTTGTAATTTCTCATCTCCTTTCACCAGGGAAAGATAAGGCCATACCTGGGCGGTGCTGTCGCGCAGCCACATGGCATCAATATCGCCGGTGATAACATAGGTATCCGGTTTGCCATCCAGCATTTCAAAATCTACCGTGGTGTCTAATGTATTGGGGAAACAATTTTCAAACAACCAGGCAATCTCTTTACCAGGCAAAGCTTTTTTTACCTCTTCAATAGCGGCTTCCACATGCGGGCTGGTAAATTTTCTTTGTGCAAGCGGCGGACGTTGACTTTCAAAGCCTGATACCTTATTTCCAAAAATATTTGTTTTGTGTAACAGTATTCCTGCGCTTAATACGCTGCTGGTTTTTATAAATTGTCTTCTTCCGGCCATAGCTTAAAGATTAATTTATTAAAGTGAGTCTTCTCTTTCGCAGCCGGTATATCCGGCGGCCGCGGGGAAAGAGACAAAATAGCTTCCATTTTTCAGTTAGCAGTATGCCAACCGCTGTGTTAGCTTAATTTGTGTTGCAATATTAGCTCAATAATTTTACCGCATCCCTGGCAAAATAAGTAGCAATCAAATCTGCCCCTGCTCTTTTCATAGATGTTAAGGTTTCCAGGATGGCTTTGTTTTCATCAATCCACCCCATTTTTGCAGCGGCTTTAATCATGGCGTATTCACCGCTGATATTGTAGGCACTCACGGGTACCTGCACGGCATTTTTTACTTCACGTATAATATCAAGATAGGCAAGGGCGGGTTTTACCATTACTATGTCTGCGCCTTCTTCCACATCCATCAAAGTTTCTTTAATGGCTTCAATGCGGTTGGCATAATTCATCTGGTAAGTCTTTTTATCTCCAAAACCGGGGGCGCTGTCCAGCGCATCGCGGAAGGGTCCATAAAAACAGGAAGCATATTTGGCGCTGTAGGCCATGATGCCGGTTTTGGTAAAATTATTTTCTTCCAGTGCTTTGCGGATGGCCCCGATACGACCATCCATCATATCGCTGGGGGCAACAAAATCAGCACCGGCTTCGGCGTGACTGATACTCATTTTTACGAGTGCATCCACGGTCTCGTCATTCACTATTTCACCATCTTTTACAATGCCGTCATGCCCGTAAATGGAGTAGGGATCCAGTGCCACATCTGTCATAACAACCATTTCGGGCACAGCTTCCTTTATGGCCTTAATACTACGCTGCATTAACCCTTCTTTGTTCCAGGCTTCTTTGCCGGTGTTGTCTTTTGTATCATCCTTTGCTTTTACAAATAATAAAATGCACCTGATACCCATACCCCATATTTCCTTCACCTCTTTTACAGTAATGTCAAGACTATTGCGGTAATAGCCCGGCATAGAGGCAATTTCTGTTTTTATATTTTCCCCCTCATCAATAAACAAGGGCGCTATGAAGTCGTTGGGAGATAAGGTGGTTTCGGCAACAAGACTTCTTATTGAAGGATTTGTTCTGAGAATGCGGTTTCGTTTCTGTAAAAACATAAATGTCTGATGTCTGATGTGGTTATGTCTGATGTCTTTTATGCGAAGCCGCTACCCGTTTAGTAGCAGTCAAATATCTTAAATTAGTTTTTATTTAATTTTGCTGTTTTATCTGTTGCAGCAAATATAGCTGTCAGTTCAGCCGCTTCTTTGATTAATTTGTCTACTTCAATTCCGCTTTTCAATTTGGAATCCCTCACTACTTCAAGCCAGTAGTGAGATTCGTCCGCTTCCTCTAATACAATTTCTACTTTATAAATGAAATCTGCTTTTGATTTTGCTCTCTTCGTGGCTCTGTAATTTGAACCAACGGAACCTGCTGCACGTATGAGTTGTTTGGCGATTTCAAATCCTGCTGCATTTTTTGGAAAATCCTCACAAAGTTTAATTACATCAATATTAAATTGTTTTGTTCTCTGTTGAAGCATCACTCTGGTCATGGGAAGAAGTTTTAAAATTTGACAGGCTGGTCGAAAGTACAGCTAATCAAAATTCAAACTCCGGTGATTACACCAAAAACGGCTGAGGTTTTCCCTAAATCATTAATTCCGGAATACAGAAATCAGCCATCATCACATCAGACATCAGCCATTATTATCCAGTCACGCGGCTGTAGACAAACCTTTAACAATTTCTCCTCCTCACTATCGGGTTCGGGTTGATAGTCGTATTCAAATCTAACAGTTGGCGGCAGGCTCATCAGAATACTTTCGGTGCGCCCGTTTGTTTTTAAACCAAACAAGGTGCCCCTGTCGTGCAGCAAATTAAATTCAACATAACGTCCCCTCCTGATTTCCTGCCAGTGTTTTTCCTGTTCACCAAAGGCCAAATCCTTTCTTCTTTTTACAATGGGCAGGTAGCCGGCAAGAAAAGCATTGCCGTTTGCTTCCTGGAACTGGCGCCATTTTTCAGCATCGTCATTATCTTTTGGACGCAGGTGATCATAAAACACGCCACCAATACCCCTTGTTTCATTGTTGCGGTGACTGTTCACAAAATATTCATCGCAACGTTTTTTATACATGGGGTATAAATCGGTTCCGAAATTGTCCATCGTATTTTTTATTGTCTGGTGGAAATGCCCGGCATCTTCCTCAAACAAATAATAAGGCGTAAGATCGGTGCCTCCACCAAACCAACGGTCGCAAACATTGTCATCTGCATCATACAATTCAAAATAGCGCCAGTTGGCATGCACTGTTGGTACAAAGGGATTGAACGGGTGCAGCACCAGTGACAAGCCGGCAGCAAACCATTTAGTTGCGCCTTCCACCTGCAATTGCTGTTTCATCTTTTCTTTCACATGGCCGTATACCACTGATGTGTTTACCCCGCCTTTTTCAAATACACCACCATTGGCAATCACCCTTGTCTTACCGCCCCCGCCGCGGCCTTCCGCCCTTTCCCAGTCATCTTCGTTGAAGCGGGCCTTACCATCAATGGCTTCCAGTGACTGGCAAATATTTTCCTGTAAATGGTAAATGTATTCAATCCATAACTGACGGAACGCAAGCGTAGATGTTTTATAGTTTGGAGCGGTATTCATATTGACGTTTTTAGGAGCATCGCCTGTGCATTGAACAGTTTTTATTGCCGGTCATCTTTTTAGTCGTAAAAATCCTGCGTTAGGAAACAGGTGCCATCTGCCTTTTATATTCTTTTACGGTATCCACAAAAGCTTTTGCATTATCAACCGGTACATTGGGTAAAATGCCATGCCCCAGGTTGGCAATATAATTTCTCTGACCAAATGCGTCCAGCATGGCAGTTACTTCTTTTTTTATTACCGGTATGGGCGACAATAATTTGGCAGGATCGAAATTACCCTGCAAGGTGATTTTATCGCCTGCAAATTGTCTTGCCAGCGGCGCAGTAATACACCAGTCTATGCCCAGCCCCTGTGCGCCGGTGGCCGACATTTTATCCAATGAATGCCAGGCACCTTTGGCGAAAATAATTACCGGCACTTCATTTTTTAATGCAGCTACAATCTGGCGGATGTATTTCAATGAAATATTTTCGAAATCACCCGGACTTAAAAGGCCTCCCCAGCTATCAAAAATTTGTACGGTGTCGGCTCCCGCAGCTACCTGGCCCTTCAAATAAGCAATGGTAGTATCTGTTATCATTTGTAAAAGCTGGTGCGCCAGTACGGGTTCAGTATAACAGAACGCCTTGGCCTCATCAAAAGTCTTGGAGCCCTTTCCCTGCACCATATAGCAAAGCAATGTCCAGGGTGCGCCGGCAAAACCAATCAGCGGAACACGGTTGTTCAGTTCTTTTTTTATTAATGTAATGGCATCAAAAACGTATTGCAGTGTTTCATGTACTTCGGGTACCCGTACCCGTTGTAAGTCGGCAGCAGTTTTTATGGGGTCGGGTAAAACAGGGCCTTTGCTTTCTAACAGTTGCACTTCAAGTCCCATAGCCTGGGGCACCACCAGTATGTCCGAAAATAAAATAGCCGCGTCTACGCCAACTATGTCTACGGGTTGCAATGTAATCTGGCAGGCCAGTTCGGGTGTCTGGCAACGTTCAAAAAAACCATATTTTTCTCTCAATACCATATACTCCGGCAGGTAGCGGCCGGCCTGCCGCATCATCCATACAGGCGTTCTTTCTGTTGGTTCACCCCGGAGTGTTTTTAAAAGAAGATCATTTTTTATTGTACTCATAAATTTGAAATCTGTGTTTTACCGGCATCAGCCAACTTCAGTTAAAAGAGGCAATTAGTGTCGGGTCATTTTTCGCTGTTCACAAAATAATTGATTGCCTGCTCAGCCAGGTCTTCCTTGCCAGGTTTGTCGCCGGTTATAATATTGTTTGCTGCGTGTTCCTTTATAGCCCCTGCAGTCGTATTGCCAATGGCAAATAACAGGGTTTGTTTGCCAGGTTTATTGGCAGAAAAAAAGCTGGCAACCGCACTGGGACTATAGAAAAGTACGGCATCATACTGTTTGTTAATAACATGCGGTGTGGCAATGGTACGGTATACCCATACCTCTGTTACTTCAATATGATTGCTTCGCAGTATACCTGGTAATTCCTCCCGGCGCTGATCGCCACAGAAAAAAATCACATTACCTGTATAAGCTGCATCTACCAGCCGTTGCGCAAGTTCGCCCGCGCTGTCTGCAACTCCTGCAATGCTGGTTTCGCCAAAATATTTTTTTACCAGTTCCTGTGTAGTTTGTCCTGTGCAGTAAATGCGCCACCGTGGCGCGGAATCATGTATATGTGCTGCCACTGCTGCTACGGCATTCATGCTGGTAAAAACCACAACAGCCGGATGCAGTAAAGCTTGCCCGATCTGTTGCTTAACCTCAGCAGATTGAATAGCGGCTGTTTCAATAAAAGATTGAACATCTATTTCAACACCCTGCGCCGCCGCCTCAGTAATTAGCGTTTGGCTGAGCGGCCTTGTTGACAATATAGTTATCTTATTTTGCTGCATGGTGGATGCTATCTGTAATTTCCTGTGCACCTTTTTGAAGAATTTCTTTGGCCGCCTGTATACCCAGGTCTGCGGCTTTACCTACCGGTGCTGCTGAACTTGTTTCAACTTTTTTAGCGCCATCGGGCGAAACAATATTGCCCCTGAATGTGACGGTGCCGTTTGTCGCTTCTGCCAGTGCGCTGATGGGTGTGGAGCAACCACCCAGTAATGTTTTCAGAAAGTCCCTTTCAATTTTTACACAAAGCGCCGTTTCTGCATCATTAAAAGGCAGGCAGGCATCGATGCAATGGTTATCGCTTTGCCTGCAAACAACCATAATAGCTCCTTGTGCAGGTGCCGGCAACATCCAATCAAGTTCTACACAATTGGCGGGCCGCAGGTTGATTCGTTCAAGCCCTGCTGCAGCAAATATGGCACCCTGCCAATCATTGTCTTTTACTTTTTGCAAACGTGTATTTACATTACCGCGCAGATTTTCAATGGTGTGATACGGATAGCGGTGCAGCCATTGAGCCTGTCTGCGGATACTGCTGGTAGCAATAACTGCTTTGGATGCGAAATCCTCCAGGAATGATGCTGTTTCTTTATATACAAACAAATCTTTGTAAGAAGCCCTTTTTAAAACAGCCGCCTGTACAATACTCTTTGCAAGTTGCACCGGCACATCTTTCATTGAATGTACCGCTATATCAATTTTATTATTGATCAGTGCAATATCAAGGCTCCTGGTAAATACACCCTGCACCCCAATTTCATACAAGGGTGTTTGCAGATCAATATCGCCTTCGCTCTTTATATAAACCAGTTCGCTTTCAAAACCATTTTGCGCAAGCAGGTCGCGCACAGTAGTAGCCTGCCATACTGCAAGCTGGCTCTCCCTTGTGCCGATCCTTATTTTGTTTTTCATTAAAACGATTAGTTTGTGCCGGTAGCCATAAAATCATTAATGGCTTCTATATACTGGCAGCCCCGCTGATTGTGGCGGCGCATTTTAACAGCCATGGTAGTAATTACTTTTTGTATCCTGGCTTCGGGCTTTTCGGTAGCAATATCAATCACCGGCGGGGCAGAATAAGCGCCGGTGTCTATCTGGCAGAAATGTATTTGTTCTAATTTATCCTTTACCGCCTTCAGCACCGGAACATGTTTCCTCATATCATACCATTCGGTAAATTCTGCTGCATAGCCCGCAATAATAGCTTTTGCCTTTGGTATTTCGGCCTTTCTTTTCTGCAGGGTCTCATCTTTCAGTTTGGAAAGATCATCCACATTTACCAGCGTTATGCCGGGCAATTGCTGCGCTGCTGCTTCAACGTTATAAGGAATGGACAAATCAATAATCAGTTTAGAACCGCAACCCTGCAGGTGAGCAGCAAGTATTACCGGTTCTGCCGCGTTGGTGGCCACCAGAATAATATCAGCCTGGGCAATCTGTTCTGGTAACGCAGCCACGGGTGCATATTGTAAACCCAGGTCATTGGCCAGTTCCCTGGCCTTTTCGGGCGTGCGGTTAATAAGTGTAATATTTGTAGTCTGAAGATAATCTACCATGTTTTTGCAGGTATTGCGGCCAATTTTACCTGTGCCCAGCAGTATGATTTTTTTATCTGCGGTGCTGCTTATTTTCTCTTTTATGTACTGCACAGCGGCAAATGATACAGATACTGTACCGCCGCTAAGCGCAGTTTGATTTTTTATTGCTTTTGAGGATTGTAACACCGCATTTACCAGCCGGTCGGTGGTGGCGCCGATAAACCCTTTTGCTTTGGCAGTTTTTACAGCCTGTTTTAGTTGTCCTATGATTTCATAGTCGCCCAATATTTGCGAATCAAGGCCCGCTGCCACATCAAACAAATGTTCAACGGCCTGTGCACCTTTCTTTATGTAGGCCATTTCATTAAATGTGGCGGCACTGCCTGCGGTTTGCGTACAAAGCAATGCGACCAGTTGTTGTACATTATCGGTAATGCCATAAATCTCAGTACGGTTGCAGGTAGAAAGAATGAATAATTCGTGAAGGCCATATTGGGGGGCCAGTTCCAGTATTTCGTTATATTGATCACTACCAATAGCAAACCCGCCACGCCGGGAGGCATCGGTTTTTTTGTAATTTATACCCGCTATACAGAAATTCAATATATCATTATGGTCATGTCCTTTCATGTAAACAGTTTCTGTTTTCAGTACGGCGAAATTAGCTTAGCGACTACCAAAAAACGAAAATCAATGTCATTAGACTGTCATTTTTTAGGATGAGATGTGTTATTGACAAACCTGACCGTAATCAGCACATTCTTAGGGGCCTGTTATGAGGTTTTTAAATAAGAGAGTGGTTACATTTGCAAACATTTCATAAACTATGGCAGTAAAAAGAGGGATAATTCTTATGAACCTGGGTTCGCCCGATTCTACAGAGGTGAAAGATGTGACCCGTTACCTGAAAGAATTTTTAATGGATGGAAGGGTTATTGACTATCCTTACCTGTTCAGAGCCTTGCTGGTTAAGGGTTTAATTGTACCAGCCAGGGCCGCCAAATCTGCAGCAGCTTATAAAACCATCTGGACAAAGGAGGGGTCGCCGCTGGTAGTGCTTACCAAACAATTGCAACAGGCCTTGCAGGATGCGGTGGAAGAAAAAGTAGTCATCAGCATGCGTTATGGCAATCCCACACCGGAAGCGGCTTTTGAAGAACTGCTTGCAAAAGAACCGGCCCTGGAAGAAGTAATACTGGTGCCGCTTTACCCGCATTATGCCATGTCCAGCTATGAAACTGCAGTGGAATATGCCATGGAAACGTATAAAAAGAAGAAATACCCGTTCAAAATATCTTTTATCAAACCTTTTTTTGATGACCCGTATTACCTGGATGCCATGGTGGCCAATATGCAGCCCTACCTGGAACAGGATTTTGATCATATTTTATTTAGTTATCACGGCATACCCGAAAGACATATCAAAAAAAGTGATATTACCGGTAACCATTGCCTTGCAACACCCGATTGCTGCAACACAGCTTCTGCAGCGCATGCCCATTGTTACCGGCACCAGGTATTTGTAACCACCCAAAAAATAGCGGAGCAGCTGAACCTGCCCCGGGAAAAATACAGCATTTCGTTTCAATCTAGACTGGGCAAAGGCTGGCTACAGCCATTTACAGATATCCGTTTTGAAGAGATGCCCAAAGAAGGGATTAAAAAATTGCTGGTAATTTGCCCGGCGTTTATTAGTGATTGCCTGGAAACACTGGAAGAAATAGATGAACGTGGCAGGGAAAGCTTTTTGAAGGCAGGAGGAGAAAGTTTTACCATGATACCCTGTCTGAACACCCATCCATTATGGATAAGCGCACTTGCAGGCTGGGTTAAAGCGTATGCGGCGGGAGATAAAAAAATGGTTACAGCCTGATATACTTGATTAGCTGTTAGCTGCCAATGTGCTGATTAAATTTAGCTTAATTCCTGTTTCAGATGTTTCTTTATATAAAAGCACTCCATATTATTTTTATCGTTACCTGGTTTGCAGGCCTGTTTTATATGCCCCGGTTGCTTATCTATAATACGGAAGCGGCAGCAAAACCCGGGCCGGTAAGAGCTGCACTGCATGAACAATTTACCATAATGATAAAACGCCTGTGGTGGGCGATTACCTGGCCGTCTGCTATTCTTACCTTGGTATTGGGCAGCACTACCTGGTATCTGATGGGCGGCTTTCCCCAATGGCTGATGATTAAATTGTGCTTTGTGCTGGGTCTGTATAGCTATCATTTTACATTGCACGTCATCATTAAGCAACAGGTAAAAGGCATTTTCAAATATTCTTCGCAGCAATTAAGAATATGGAACGAGGTAGCCACCATTTTTTTGGTGGCCATAGTAATGCTGGCCGTGGTAAAACAGGCATTGAGTTTTTTATGGGCGCTGGGCGGGCTGGTGTTATTTATTATTATATTAATGAGTGCAGTAAAAATTTATAAAATACTCAGGAAGTAGGAACCTGCATTCTCGCGGGAATATAATCGTGCTCAGATACAAAAAGGCCCTTCATTATACAATGAAAGGCCTTTTAATATGGTTCCAGAGCCTTAAAAGTATCTGAACCCTGGTTTGTCGGAAGTATTGGAAACTAATAAGGTGAACGGTCTTTACAAAATAGACAATCGGAAATTAAAAACGGGTTGTACAAAGGCCTAAAAGTTATTTTTAAAAAGGAAGGGGAGTAGGAATACTCCCCTTTTAACCCCTAAACCCTAAACCGTAGAAAGAGGTATAATATTTTTTACTTATTTATATATAGTTGTTTTACTAGAACCGATCGTATTTTCAACGAATTGATTTTCACACCTCTTAGACCACTTTGTTTTCTTCGCTACAACTTTCAGAAACTATGCCAAAACAGACAATTGTGGATAATTGTGGGTTCTGATCAGGTAACAATCTTCAAAATTTAATGATTTCCTTAACAAAATAGGAATACAATCAGCCTTGCAATAAACCATTGGGCCATTCCTTTGGTATAAACACATGAACCGGACCAAAGTTTTTTAAAAGAAGAAAAAATGCCTGGTAAATTGTATAATCTGGCCACAGCTATTCTTTTCATATTTACCATACCTTTGCACACCATTAAAAAATCTGTTATCCTCAGCAGTTAACGACTTTCAGACTCATTATATATGGCATCAAAATACAAGGAATTTAAGGGTTTACATTTACCTTCTATAGAACAGGAAATGCTGGCAGCCTGGGAACATAACCAGGCTTTCGAAAAAAGCATTGCATTACGTGAAGGCGCCACGCCTTTTGTATTTTATGAAGGTCCGCCCAGCGCCAATGGCCTGCCCGGCATTCACCATGTTATTTCAAGAACGTTGAAAGATCTAATATGCCGTTATAAAACCATGAAAGGCTTCCAGGTAAAACGCAAGGGTGGGTGGGATACGCATGGCTTGCCCATAGAACTGGGGGTAGAGAAAGAACTGGGCATAACAAAAGAAGATATCGGCAAAAAAATTTCTGTCGAAGACTACAACCGCAAATGTCGTGAAGCGGTGATGCGTTACAAAGATAAATGGGATGACGTAACAAAGAAAATGGGGTATTGGGTAGATCTGAAAGATCCCTATGTGACTTTTAAAAATGATTACATAGAAACCCTGTGGTGGATATTGAGTGAATTATATAAGAAAGGGTTTTTATATGAAAGCGTTAGCATCCAGCCCTATTCGCCTGCTGCAGGTACCGGTTTAAGTTCGCATGAATTGAACCAGCCCGGCACCTACAAAATGGTGAAAGATACCAGTGCGGTGGTTATGTTTAAAGCGGTGAAGAATCAAAAGAGCCAGTTTTTGTTTGACGCTGCCGGCGATGACGAAGTTTTCTTTATGGCATGGACTACTACACCATGGACACTTCCGTCTAACCTGGGATTAACGGTTGGATCAGGCATCGATTATGTAATAGTGAAGACGTTTAATCCGTATACACATCTGCCAATAAATACAGTGCTTGCCAAAGCCCTGCTTCAAAAATATTTTAAAGAGGAGGGTAAAGATGGTGATTTTGCATCGCATAAAGAAGGCGATAAAATCATTCCCTGGAAAATACTTGCTGAATTCAAAGGCAGGCAGCTGGAAGGCTGCGAATATGAGCAACTGCTTCCTTATGCAGCCAATTCATTGGAAAAAATTCAGGAAATAACGCCCGGTGCAAAACCTTTCCGCATAATGGTAGATAGTTTTGTTACTACCGAAGATGGTACCGGCATTGTACATACCGCGCCGGCTTTTGGCGCAGACGACTATAAAGTAGGAAAGAAATACAATATCGGCATATTAACACTGGTTGACCGACAGGGGAAATTTGTTGATGGCCTGGGCGAATTCAGCAACCGTTATGTAAAGAATTACAAAGACCAGAAAGATTATGTTGATGTGAATGTTGACATCAGCGTAAAATTAAAACTGGAAAACAGGGCATTTAAAATAGAAAAGTACGAACACAATTACCCGCATTGCTGGCGTACCGATAAACCTGTTTTGTATTACCCGCTGGATGCATGGTTTATAAAAACCACTGCTGTAAAAGACAGGATGGTTGAGTTGAACAAGACCATTAACTGGAAACCAAAATCAACCGGCGAAGGACGCTTTGGCAACTGGCTGGAAAATATGGTAGACTGGAACCTGAGCCGCAGCCGTTTTTGGGGCACGCCATTGCCGATATGGAAAACAGAAGATGGCAATGAAGAAAAATGTATTGGCAGTGTTGCCGAATTAAATGCAGAAATAAGAAAGGCTACAGAAGCATTGGGTGGCGATACCAATAAAAATTATTTTCACGACGGTATTCTTGATTTGCACAAACCTTATGTAGATGACATTATATTGGTAAGCACCAAAGGCGAACCAATGAAACGCGTGCCCGATCTGATCGATGTTTGGTTCGATAGCGGCGCCATGCCGTATGCACAATGGCATTTCCCCTTTGAAAACAAAGAAACATTTCAGCAAAACTTCCCCGCCGATTTTATTGCAGAAGGCGTAGATCAAACCCGTGGCTGGTTTTATACCCTGCATGCACTGGCTGTAATGCTGTTCGACAGCGTGGCGTACAAAACCTGTGTATCCAACGGTTTGGTATTGGATAAGAATGGCAACAAAATGAGCAAGCGTGTAGGAAACGTGGTAGATCCATTTACTACTATTGAACAGTTTGGAGCAGATGCCACGCGCTGGTACCTTATCACCAATGCATCGCCCTGGGATAATCTTAAATTTGACCTGGAAGGCATAAAAGAAATTCAGCGCAAATTCTTTGGTACGCTGTATAATACTTACCAGTTTTTTGCCCTTTATGCCAATGTAGATGGGTTTGCTTTTAAAGAAGCTTATATACCCATGGAGCAGCGGCCGGAGATTGATCGCTGGATACTTTCTTCGCTCAATACACTTATAAAGAAAGTAACTGCCAATTTTGATGAATATGAACCCACCGCCGCCGGCCGGTTGATTGAGGATTTTGTAGATGCCCATCTCAGCAACTGGTATGTGCGTTTGTGCCGCCGCCGTTTCTGGAAGGGTGAATATGAACAGGATAAAATAGCGGCTTACCAAACTTTATATGAATGCCTTGAAACCGTTTTGCGTTTAATGGCACCGGTTTCTCCTTTTTTCAGCGATGCCATTTTTCAGCAATTGAATGCGGTAAGCGGCCGGTTTAAGATTGAATCAGTACACCATGCAGATTTCCCGGTAGTTAATGAAGCAGTTATTGACCAGTTGCTGGAAGAAAGAATGCAATTGGCGCAGGATGCTTCTTCACTGGTATTATCGCTCAGGAAAAAGATAAATATTAAAGTTCGCCAGCCTTTACAGAAAATATTGGTGCCGGTATCGGGCGAAGCCATGAAACAGCAGTTCCAGAAAATTGAGGATTTAATCAAATCGGAGGTGAATGTAAAAGACATCAGCTACCTGCAGGACGAAGAAACCGGGTTTATCAGCAAAAAAATAAAACCCAATTACGTGGCGCTGGGCAAGCGGCTGGGACCCAAAATGAAGGCAGTTGCTGCAGCTTTGGCAGGTTTTGACCAGGCAGACATCAGTAAATTAGAAAAAGAAGGTTCTTATTCATTGCTGATTGAAAACGAACCCGTAATATTACAGGTTACTGACGTAGACATCACCAGCGAGGACATACCAGGCTGGATGGTGGCCAATAAGGGCAGCCTTACCGTGGCATTGGACGTAACCGTAACCCCCGAGCTGGTAGAGGAAGGCAATGCACGGGAAATTGTAAACCGCATACAAAAAATACGCAAGGACAACGGTTATGAGTTGACTGACAGGATATTGGTTCAATTAACCAGGCATAAAGAATTGGTTGCATCTGTAAATAAGTATAATACCTATATTTGCGCCGAAATTCTGGCAGATAAATTAGAGTTTGTGCCTGAAATCAGCGATGGCACCGAAATTGAAGTGAACGACATTCCGCTGAAAGTGTTTGTCACAAAAAAAGTATAACAAGTATGGCAGTAAAGAAGAAAGCAGCTAAACCGGCAAAAAAGGCCCCTGCTAAACCTGCCCCGCAAAAGGCGGGGAAGCCAGCCCCGGCCAAGAAACCGGTTGCCAAACCTGCCCCTCACAAGGCGGGGAAGTCAGCACCCAAACCTGTACCTGTAACTAAAAAAGCTGTAAAGCCTGCCGCCAAGCCCACGCCTGAAAAGGCCATGCCTGCCGCTAAGCCAGCAACCAAACCTGTGCCACCAAAAAAATCGGTGCCGCCACCTACGGCGAAATCTGTTATAAAACCAAAAGCAGACGCAACACCTGTAAAGAAACCAGAAGCAAAGAAACCCGAGGCCGCTCCGGCATTACCGCCCAAGCCTTATGTGCCACCCAAACCAACCTTTAAACCGGTTACCAATACGCCGCCGCCAGTTCCTAAAAAAACGGCGGTTTCAGAAAAACCGGTTAAAGTGGTAGTACCGGAAATAAAGACTAAAACGGTACGCAAATACCAGCCAGATTTTACCAAGTCAGTATTAGATCAACCAACTGAACAAACTTCCGGACCAACTATGAGATACAGCGACGCAGAATTATTAGAATTCAGGGACATCATCACCAAAAAACTGGATGCCGCCAAAAAAGAACTTACCTACCTGCAGGGTTTAATTACCCGTAAAGATGAGATGGGTGGAGACAATGATGACGGCCGTTATATGACCATGGAAGATGGTGGTATGAGTATGGAACGTGAGCAACTGAGCCAGATGGCCAGCCGCCAGATCTCATTTATTGATCACCTGGAAAAAGCCATGATGCGCATAGAAAATAAGACCTATGGCATTTGTCGTGTAACTGGTAAACTGATAGACAAAGCACGTTTACGCGCAGTGCCCCATGCCACACTCAGCATAGAGGCCAAGCAAATGATGAACAAATAATTTTTAGGGATAACTACTAATGAAGAACGCGCCGTAAAGGCGCGTTTTTTTTGTAGTATACATCATTCGGGCGCATATATGCTCTTTTTTGTCAGCGCGCTGCAAACCGCGTTCTTACGCAATGTCTTTTGTAGGAATAATAAATAATGGCAGCGGGCTATGATGCAATACCTTTTCGGCAATACTTCCTGTTAATATTTTGTCCAGCCCATGACGGCTGTGTGAACCCAGCACAATAATTTCAGCACCGGTTTCGGTAGCCGTCTCAATGATTGTTTTAGGCACATCTCCATCTTTTATTATTGTTTGTATGCCTGCGTCCTGCAGCATTTCTTTTGTTTTTTCAAGGAACCCGACAGCGGTTTGTTTTAATTCCTCCGTGGTTACCGGCGGCAAAACTTCTGGTCCGATAAAATTATTAAAACCCATAATGGGCGAATATTCATAAGCCGGGTAATAAATAGCTTCTGCCATTACATGCAACAATACTACTTCAGCATTCATTGATTTTGCCATGGCATAACCGGCTTCGGCAATTTTTTGTGCACTGGGATTATAGTCCAGCGCAATCAATATCTTTTTCATACTGATAAATTGAGGCAATGAAGAAAAGAACAAGTCACCATAACCTGCGTAGTTACTGGCACATAAAGTTACCACAGAAATAATGCCAGCAAAAAGGTTTTTATTGCGTGGCAGTAATTGCCGGCCGGTTACTATAAACAGGATTTTAGGGTGTTTTCACCCCGGCAGGTATTTAATCTTACCGTTGTATACTATTGCCAGAATGCAGCCGGAACTGGTTTTTCCAGCAGGTTTTTATATAAGAAGCTATATGTTTCTGTTCTGCTGTATACACCCTTGGCACCCGTAACACCATGCCGTTCGCCGGGGTAGATCATTAATTCAAAATGTTTTTTCTGATCTTCAAACAGGTTAATCAACCGGAGGGTGTTTTGCATGTGCACATTATCATCTGTACTGCCATGCGTAATGCGTAAGAGCCCCTTGTATTTGTCTGCATACGTAAGCACCGAGGTATTTGCATATCCTTCGGGGTTTTCACCGGGCGTATCCATAAAACGTTCTGTATAATGTGAGTCGTAAAACTGCCAGTCTGTAACGGATGAGTTGGCAATGCCATAGTCAAATACTGCTGAACCATAGGTTAAAGCCATACAGGTCATATACCCTCCAAAGCTACCACCCGTAATGCATAATTTATTTTCGGCTACCCATGACTGTTTCTTTAGCCAGCGGCCGCAGGCCATATAGTCTTCTATCTCATATTTACCCAGCTGGCGGTGTATATAATTCATGCCTTTCTTCCCAAAATGGCCGCTGCTGCGGTTATCGAAAGCCACCTGTACCAGGCCTTCCTGCGCCCACCACAGGTCGGCAGGCTGCAGGCGCCACTGATCGTATACGGTGCCGGCATTGGGTCCCCCGTAAATATTAACCAGTACCGGGTATTTTTTATGGGGATCGAAATTAATGGGATAGGTAATTAACACAGGCAGATTAAATAAACCATCGGCAGAGGGAACAGTGATCAATTCTTTTTTGGGTAATGCATAATCATCAAATTCCGGTCCCTTGGTACTGGCCGCTTCACGGATTATTTTTCCTTTATTATCCATCAGTACCGTGGTATTGGGCGTACTAATATTTGAATAAGTAGTAATAAAGTATTTTCCGTTGGGCGAAAAGTTCATACCTGTAAATGAATAGTTGCCGCCGGAAAGACGGGTGATTTTTTTTCCGTCCAGCGTTGCATTATACAAATCCCAGCGGGCGGAATTTTCTTTACGTGCATTGAAATAGACCAGCTTTGCTTTTTCATCAATCCTGAAAATTTCTCCGGTGGTATAATCACCCGTTGTAATGGCGTTGATAAGCCGGCCGGTCATATCGTACAGGTATAAATGCCGCCAGCCTGTTTTATCACTCTTTAAAATAAAACCTTTGCCGCTCTCTAAAAAGCTAACCCTGTCATTATCATCCAAATCAATCCAGGTGGGTTGTTGCTCTTCGTAGACAGATGTTTTACGGCCATCCTGCAGGTTGATATTATAAATGACAAGCCGATCCTGGCCGCGGTTCATCCATTGCACCCAAAACTGTCCATCGGGCGCCCAGTAGGGCATACCAAAATATTGATCGTCAGCCGGATTAAAATTGGCCCAGGTGGTAGAATTGTTCTCCATATTTACGATGCCAATTTTTACCTCTGGGTTTTTGTCGCCGGCTTTTGGGTAACGCTGGTTTTCTATATATCCATGCTGTCCATTGGCCCAGTAAATGGGAAACACCGGCACCATCGATTCATCAAAACGCATAAAAGAAATATGCTTACTGTCGGGGCTCCACCAGAAGCTGCGGTAGTGGCTGGCCCTTCCCAGAATTTCTTCATAATACACCCAGGAAGCATAGCCATTTAAAATGGTTTCGCTGCCGTCTGCAGTGAGCCTGGTTTCTTTTTTCGACGCCAGATCCATAACATACAGGTTATGGTCTTTTTTCGTGTAGGCCGCCCATTTATTATCAGGAGAAGATGTTACATTAATGGCATCATAAATCATGGGTAAACCAGTACCCGCTTTTTCTTCGGCCGGGATGGGATATACAACCTGTTTGCCTGTCCTGGCATCGGTCAAAAAAGTTTTCACCTGTCCGTCGGCCTCATCTTTTTTTGTTTCTGTATAATGGTCGTCATTTATCCATTTGCCAATGGTGGGCACGGTTTGCAGTATATTGGTAGCAACGCCTTTAAATGCCTGTTCATAACTAATAGATTTCTGCTGCGCCTGTAGTAATGTAATGCTGCACCATGCGGTTGCCAGTAGTAAGTATTTTCTCATGATTGATTGATTTCCGGCGCTGAAAATACGAAGGGTTTTTTATGTACCGGCTCCGGGATACTATTTTAACAGGGTAGGGTATACGATTGCTTTGTTGCAGAAACTATAAAAAATGAACAGCCTCACGAATTTGCTGTTTGAGGCCATAAATAGGCGTAAATTTACCGCCTACAGTTAAATATATGGAAGAAGGAAAACGTCAAAAACAGGTGGCCGGGCTTTTACACGAATACATTACTGATATTTTTCAGCGCCTGGGTTTAAATATGCTCAATGGCGGAATGGTGTCTGTTTCCAATGTGAAAATTACACCCGATTTGCTGGAAGCCAGGATATACCTGAGTTTTTTCCAGGTAAATGATATTGAAGCGGCCATGAAAAAAATTGATGACCGGGCCTGGGAAATAAAAAAAGAGCTGGTAACACGCGTAAAACACCAGTTACGCCGCATTCCGGAAATCAGGTATTTTACAGATGATACACTTGATAATGTTTTTAAAATGGAAGCATTGTTTAAGAAGCTAAATGATGAGAAGAAAGGAGAGTAGCAGCTTATAGCTTTAAGCTGTTAGCCGTGAGAGCCGGGATGAAATCAGTTATCTGTTAGCGGGAATGGGTTGCCCGTAAGCCACCGGCAGATGAACACCTTCATCGCCCTGTTAAACAAATTCAACATAGACAAACTAAATACCAACGAATTTTAGCTGGCCACCTATACTAAAGGCTAATAGCTAGCAGCTAACAGCTTAACTATGAATTTACTCTTTGCCTGGCGATATTTTAATGCAAAAAAGTCTACCAATGCGATTAATATCATTGCATGGGTAAGTGTGCTGGCAATGGGCACGGGTACTGCTGCGCTGATTATTTTATTGAGTGTATTTAATGGATTTGAAGACCTGGTAAAATCATTGTACACAGATTTTTATACAGACCTGAAAGTATCTCCTGCTTCGGGGAAAATATTGCAATTAACAGAAGAACAAAAGCAAAAAATAGCCGCCTGGCCCGGTGTGGGCGCTGTATCGATGACTGTTGAGGAGAAGGCATTGTTGCAAAATGGCAATTATCCCGCACTGGTTGCAATAAAAGGGGTGGATGGCAATTACCAGAAAGTAACCAATGTGGCGGGCCGGTTAATAAGAGGAAAGTTTCTGCTGGGCGATGAAGATAAACCAGCTATTGTAATGGGTGCCGGCGTTGAAAACGCGCTGGGGGTTGAAAGCGACCGGTCTATTTTGCCGCTAACGGTATACCTGCCCAAAAGAGGGATGAACAATATAGAACTGGCGGACCCACTGCAATCATTAAGCGCAGATAATATTGCGGCTTCGGGTGCATTTGCCATTCAGCAGGATTTTGATAATAACTATGCCATTACCAATATTGATTTTGTAAAGCGGATGATGGGTTTGCAGGCAAATGAATATGGGGCTGTGGAAATAGCCATCTCTGATAAAACAAAGGAAGCGGATATAAAAAACGGACTGCAGCAATGGCTGGGTAAAAATTATACAGTAGAAACCATGTACGAGCAAAACCGCGGCCTGTATACTACCATGCGTAATGAAAAATGGTTCATTTTTGTATTGTTGTCATTTATACTGGTAGTGGCTGCTTTTACCATGATTGGAGCCCTGACCATGCTGGTACTTGAAAAACAAAAAGACATACAAATACTAAAAGCAATGGGCGGCAGTACCGGTATGGTGCAAAAAATATTTTTGAGCGAGGGCCTGCTGCTGGCCGGTATTGGCGGTACGGGCGGCATCGTACTGGCTTTTATTATTGGATGGGCACAGGTAAAATTTAAATTAATCAAACTGCAGGGCAGTACTTTCCTTATTGACCATTACCCGGTAAAATTTATAGCATCAGACGTATTGCTGGTCTTTGTTACGGTAGTGCTTATTGCGCTGATTGCTTCCTGGTTTCCTTCCCGCAAAGCCGCTATGGAGCCGATAGCACTGAAGAGCTGATGTCGGAGGTAGGAGGTCCGAAGTATGAAGTATGAAGTATGATGGTCAATGGTCAATGGTCAATGGTCAATGGTCAATGGTCAATGGTCAATGACTTAGCCGCGCAAGTTACGACGTTTGCTGGGGTGGTTAATGGCCTGAAAGGCCGTCATATACCAGAGAGGGGCGGAGTCCCTCGCAAAAATGTTTCCCAAAACTCAAATGCCGGAACAAAAAAAGACCCCACTATATAATGGGGCCTGTTATCTCAAAATGTATTTTTTTATTAATAATCACCCAGTGTTTCGGGCAATTGTGCCAGGGCTTTGGCCAGTTGCTCGTCGTTGGGGGCTACACCATGCCATTCATGATGGCCTTCCATGAAATCTACCCCACTACCCATGACGGTCTTCATTAAAATAACAATGGGCTTGCCTTTACCTACAAAGGTTTTTGCCTTTTCCAGGGTATCAACTACGGCATTGATATCATTGCCATTTTCCAGGTGAATGACTTCCCAACCAAAAGAAGCAAACTTTATATCTAAATTACCCAGATTCATTACATGGGCGGTGGTACCGTCTATTTGCTGGCCGTTCCAGTCAACCGTAGAAATAAGATTATCTACCTTATGGTGGGCTGCAAACATAATGGCTTCCCAGTTCTGGCCTTCATCCAATTCCCCGTCCCCATGTAGAGAAAACACCACATTTTTTTCATTATTGAGCTTTTTTGCCAGTGCCGCGCCAATTGCCACACTCATGCCCTGTCCAAGCGAGCCCGAAGCCACCCTGATACCAGGCAGGTGTTCGTGCGTGGCGGGATGCCCCTGCAAACGGCTGTTTAATTTACGGAATGTAGCCAGCTCCTTTACATCAAAATAGCCCGAACGGGCCAGGGCAGCATAAAAAACAGGCGAAATATGGCCATTCGACAAGAAGAAAACATCTTCATTGGTGGCATTCATGTTGAACTGCGGGTTGTGTTTCAATACTTTAAAATACAGGGCTGTAAAATAGTCTGCGCAACCCAACGAGCCTCCTGGATGTCCGCTGGCGGCTCCATGTACCATTCTAACAATATCCCTGCGTATCTGGGTAGCAATGTCTTTCAATTCGGCCATAATAATAGTTTCTTGAATGGCGGCAAAGCTAACTGAATTTTAAAAAGAAAATGGAAATTGGCCTAAACTTTTCTATAGGATAGCGGTCAACCCGGTGAGGTTTAATTGACCGATCCGAAATATTGTATTTCCAAAAGATGCGGTATCTTGCACGCGGAACAAGGTTAAAATGTGGTTGGCACTCATGTAAATAATCTTATTCAGAACACCTAATCCTTTTTAATGTTTGATGTATTACTTTGCATATCGATATCTTTTGCCGTTACTTATTTGTCGATACCTGTAATTATTTTTGTTGCCAACAGCAAGAAGTTATACGATGTTCCGGATGCGCGTAAAATCCATGATGCGCCTATTCCCTCACTGGGCGGACTGGGCATTTTTGCGGGCTTTATAATGGCTGTTCTTACCATCATCAATTTTAGCGAAGCGGCAGATTTCCAGTATTTTTGCGCTGCTTTTTTTGTAATATTTTTTCTTGGCCTTAAGGATGATATTCTTGACATAACACCCATTAAAAAGTTTATTGGACAAGTGGGTGCGGCCTTCCTTATTATTTACAAGGGCAATATCCAGATACAAAGCATGCACGGTTTTTTTGGCATCTATCAGTTGCCCCCCATGTTCAGCATTATCTTCACCTATCTTACTGTCATTGTAATTATCAATTCGTTCAACCTTATAGATGGAGTGGATGGCCTTGCGGGCAGCCTGGCTTTAATGGCGGCTATCATATTTGGTATTTATTTTTACGAAGTCAATATGCTGCCGTATGCAATTTTATCATTTGCAACGGCAGGCAGCCTCATCGCTTTCCTTATATTTAATTTTCAGCCCGCAAAAATATTTATGGGCGATACGGGCTCTTTGTTGCTGGGGCTTATCAATGCCATACTGGTAATTAAGTTTATCAATGTAGCTAACCTGCCCAATATTAAAATGCCCATTTCTGCCGCACCTGCAATAGGTTTTGCCATTCTTATGATCCCCCTGCTTGACACCCTGAGGGTATTTGGAATTCGAATAGGCCACCGCCGCTCGCCTTTTAGTCCCGACCGTAACCATATTCACCATATTTTGTTAGACAGAGGCTTGTCTCACCGTACCATTACAATGACATTGGTAGGTGTTAATTTGTCTTTTATTATTCTTGTGTACCTGCTTCGCTCAATTGATTGTACCTGGCTGATACTTGGCATATTCACTATTTTCTTCTCTGTTATTGGCTTATTGTATTATGGCCGCCGTCGTAAAAGCTTATTTGTGGCCACGCCGGTGAATAATAATTTACAGGGTAATTCCAATATACAGGGCGCCTCAAAAATTGTATCTATTACCAATACAAAAGATGCCATGTTTGAACAGAAATAGCCTGGTCTGGCGTTGCTGCTCAATATCTCAACAGCTGTATTACAAGTTATCGGGGAAAATATTGTAGTTATCCTGGCTGAAATTGGCCGATCCCCTGATATAACAAACTATTTACAGCCATAACAATCATCAATTACGCCAGGGTTTGTTAGATTTGCAACCGTTTAATACAATATTTATGTCAGATACTTTAGATAAAATCTTAGCCAGTACAGAAGATGCTATGAAGAAAGCAGTTAACCACCTGGAGACCGAATTGGTTAAAGTCAGGGCCGGAAAAGCAAATCCCAACATGCTGGATGGAATAATGGTTGACTACTACGGTAATCCAACCCCTATTAACCAGATAGGCAATATTTCTGTGCTGGATGCCCGGACATTGTCTATCCAGCCCTGGGAAAAGAATATGCTGCAGCCCATGGAAAAAGCCATTATGGCCTCAAATATTGGCATTACGCCGCAGAATGATGGTATGAATATCCGTTTGTTTCTTCCCCCGCTTACAGAAGAAAGAAGAAAGGAGCTGGTAAAAAGGGCCAATGGCGAAGGCGAGCAGTCTAAAGTAGCCATACGCAGTATCCGCAGGGAGGCACTTGAAAGCATAAAAAAATTGCAGAAGGACGGATTAAGTGAAGATGCCGGAAAAGATGCAGAAAAAGAAATTCAGCAAACCACCGATAAATACATAGCAGCCATTGAAAAAACCCTTGCTTCAAAGGAAAAAGAAATTATGGCGGTGTAGGCGAGATGGCTGATGTGATGATCGCTGATTTTGGGATTGCGTGATTTTGAGATTTGCTCAAGACTGGTATATTGCTGAAAAGGTAATGTACTGAAAAATAGTTGGTAAAATCTGTTATAACCCTTTGCAGGCAAAGGTTTGCTCAAAGCCTGGTAAAATTTGTTTCCCTAAACTTTTTTTGTAAATGCAGCGGCAAAAAAAGCGCTGTTCAAAAAAATCTCAAAATCACCCAATCTCAAAATCAGCAATTATTATTGATTGCATGCTGCCAGAATTATTGTACAGGCTGCCTCAATTTGTTGTTCGGTAATGATTAAAGGCGGTGCAATACGCAAACAATGCGGTGCAAATAAAAACCAGTCTGTAAGCAGCCCATTTTGCAGGCAATAATCAATTATTTTTTTATTGGTTTCAAAACTGTCGAAGACCAGCGCCATCCACAAACCGGCCGACCGCAGCGCTTCTATTTTGGGATGCACCAGCAACCTTTTAAAAAGCGCCTCCTTTTGGTGTATTTTTTTTATATAACCTTCATCAATAAGCGCTTTAAAACCAGCCAGCCCCGCAGCACAGCTAACCGGGTGACCGCCAAACGTGGTAATATGCCCAAGCACCGGGTTGTTTGTTAAGACCTGCATTATCTGCCTGTCTGCAATAAAAGCGCCCAGCGGCATTCCTGCCCCCAGGGCCTTACCCAATAACAAAATATCGGGTACTATGCCAAATTGCTCAAATGCCCAGGTGGAGCCCGTTCGGCCAAAGCCTGCCTGTATTTCGTCCAGTATCAGCAGCACCCCTTCCTTATCACATTTTTTTCTGAGTGCCAGCAGCCATTCCTTTGATGGCGGCACAACCCCGCTTTCAGCCTGCACTGTTTCAACAATTACACAGGCGGTTTTACTGCAAATCAATTCCACCGATGCCATTTCGTTGTAATCCAGGTGTAACACACCAGGTAACAGGGGGCGGAAAGCATTTCTCCAGTATTCATCGCCCATTACGCTTAATGCGCCCTGGGTAGAACCGTGATAGGCCTTTTTAAATGCAATCATTTGTGTACGCCCCGTTACCCGCTTGGCCAGTTTCATAGCTCCTTCTGTTGCTTCAGCACCCGAATTGGTAAAGTATACCGAGTTAAGTGAGGCCGGTAAATGATCCGTCAGCAGTTTTGCATATTGCACCTGGGGCGACTGAATAAATTCGCCGTAAACAAGTATGTGCAGGTATTTATCTGCCTGTTCCTTAATAGCGGCTACTACAGCAGGATGGCAATGTCCGGTATTGCATACGCTGATACCGCCAATCAGGTCAAGGTATTCTTTCCCGTCTGCATCATACAGGTAGCAACCGGCAGCTTTTGTAATTTCAAGCGCCAGTGGTGATGCAGATGTTTGTGCAATATGTTGCAGGAAGAGCGCGCGCTGGTTCATGAACACAGAAATATTTCAGGCAAAGAACGCAAAGCGGCGGCAAAGCCACAAAGAATTTTGATATTTGCATGGGTGGGTCAGCCAAATGAAAATCAGTTATACCCGGATAGCGGTTGCTCATTTTATTATTTGCCGGTTCTGAAAACTAAAACATATTTTATGGCGGTTATCATGCATGTGGATGGTGTTTACCCAAAGTTTGGAAATGATTGTTTTCTGGCACCCAATGCTACCGTAGTGGGCGATGTGGAAACGGGCAACCAGTGCAGTATATGGTTCAACGCAGTAGTGAGGGGCGATGTAAACAGTATACGAATGGGCAATAAGGTAAATGTGCAGGACGGCGCTGTTATTCATGCCACGTTTGAAAAAACAAAAGCCATCATCGGTAATAATGTTTCTATTGGTCACAATGCCATTGTACACGGATGCACCCTGCACGACAATGTATTGATAGGCATGGGCGCAATTGTAATGGACAATGTGGTGGTGCATAGCAACACCATTATAGCAGCAGGCGCCGTTGTACTGGAAGGCACTGTTTGCGAAGCCGGCAGTATTTATGCGGGCATACCTGCTAAAAAGGTAAAGGACATTTCTCCGGAACTGGTTAACGGGGAGATTAACCGTATAGCAAATAATTACATACGTTACGCCAGTTGGTTTAAAGACCAGGAGCCCCGCTAGTGGCCGGCCGGCGGCCCAATTTTACGCTACACTTCATCCCTTCAAAGAGAAGGCAATTTCCGGGCCTTTTAATTTACCCTGCAATCACCGAAAAAACAAGTCTGTTCGTCGAAACCGGGCCCGTTTGCTTGCATTGTCTGAATAATATTTATAAGTTTATACCGTTGTATAGGAAATGAAGTTTCTGATATGAAAACCCGCTCATTGATTAACCTGTTTTTTTTGCTGGCGGTTACCTGCGCCCTCTGTTCCTGCAGCGTCTGGAATAAGGTATTTGGCCCCAAATACGGGTGCCCGGCAAATGGCAAAAATGTAGGCGCGGAGCGGGTGTTGACAGGTGAAAAAGTGCCAAAGGCAAAAAGGTTTAAAGCTTAGTAGAATTGTCCTTAATAACCAGGACTATTTATATACCCTTAAATCCGTACATATGAGCCTTACCTTACGTACCGACTTCGGTTGCACCGAAGCTGTCATTGATGACGATTGCGGCCTGAAACGTTTCTACGAAGTTGCCGACATATTAAGCGACGATCTTGATATTCAATTTTTAACCAAACTGGATGATTTTGATTCGCTGGTCTGGGACTTTAGCTACAAAGGCCGTACACTTACACTTCACTACAATATCTATACCGGCATTTCTATTTATCCGCATAAATTCCGGGAGGCTCCGCGCCGCGATAATGACGCAGTAGTGGAAGTAGCACAGTTCCTGGAAACAAAACTGATGATTAATACAGCAAGAAAATATTTGTCATAAACGCTCTCTTTAATCCGTACTCTTGGTTTTTCATTGCGTAGCCGCTCATACAAAATGGGCGGTTTTTATATTTGTACGCAAATTCGAAAAGGTTTTTGCCACAGATTCACAGATTGAAAAATAAGCTGCGAATCAGCGGCAAGTTTGCATTAATAGCTTTTTTCTTCAATTGATTCCAGGATATTATAATAGCTCACATAGCGGTCTTCGTTGATGAATCCATCAGCTACTGCCTGTTTTACTGCACAACCGGGTTCATTGGTGTGAAGGCAATTATTAAACTGGCAATCATTGATGAGTGTACGCATTTCCGGAAAGTAATGAGATAGTTCCTGTTTTTTGATATCCACCAGTCCAAACTCACGTATACCGGGCGTATCTATAATTTTTCCGCCAAAAGGAAGGTCAAACATCTCAGCAAATGTGGTAGTATGCAGGCCTTTGCCGCTCCAGTCGCTTACCTCTTGTGTCCGCAACAGTATTTCAGGAAAGACGGCATTGATAAAAGATGATTTGCCCACACCGGAATGTCCGCTCATCAGTGTAACCTTGTTTTTTAGCAAAAGCTGTACTTCATCAACACCTGTATTTTCTTTTACGCTCATGGCCACTACTTTATACCCAATTGTCTCATACATTTTTTTTAAGGCCTGTAATTTTTCCTGCTCTTTCTTTTTGTATATATCTGTTTTATTAAAAACAATAACGGCAGGTACATGATAGGCTTCAGCAGTAATCAAAAAACGATCAATAAAACCCTGTGAGGTACGCGGTTCCTTTAGTGTGGCAAACAATAAGGACTGATCCAGATTGGATGCAACAATATGGTGTTGCATTTTATGAGCAGGAGATTGGCGGTTGATATAATTCCGCCTTTCATAAATGTGGGTAATGGTAGTGGTGTTTTCCAGTTCATTTTCCAGCTCCATTTCTATCTCATCACCTACGGCGATCGGGTTGGTGGAAGTAATACCGGTATCCATCTTAAAAATGCCTTTAATGCGTGCATTAAAAACACGCCCATCAGGCGTTTTTGTGACGTACCAGCTACCGGTTGATTTATATACGACTGCTTTCATTGAGCCGCTAAATTACAGGAATGAGGTTGGTTTTGGTCAGCGAAATGTTTTCCTGTAAAGCCAGGTATCAGGTATTCTTTGCACCTTGCCTCTTTGCGTGAAATGGAGTGTGTTGCACAGTATAATCTTTGCACCTTTGCTTCTTTGCGTGAAAGCGTATGTCCCACAATAGCCTTTGCCTCTTGCGTGCAACCTGCCGGATACACTTTAAGGGAATTTCTTAAAAATCGTAAACCGCAATATCATCTCGGTAAGCAATAATGCCAGCGCCAGAATAGCAAATGGGAAAAATTTTTCTGAGTAACGTTTTAAGGCAGTCACTTCTATTTTCGACTTCTCCAGCTTATCTATCTCTGTATAAATATTTTTAAGGCTTTCATTGTCTTTTGCCCTGAAATACTTGCCGCCGGTTTCATTGGCAATCTGGGTAAGCAATTTTTCATCAATATTTACTTTCTCGCGTTGCATTACCACGGCGCCTGTTTGTGTTTGCATGGGTGTTTGGGCATAGCCTTCTGTTCCTACGCCAATGGTATATACTTTAACACCGGTTGCTTTTGCCAGCTCTTTGGCAGTAAGCGGCGGTATCTGGCCACCATTGTTCTCGCCATCTGTCAGTAATATAACCACCTTGCTTTTGGATTTCGACGATCTCAGCCGATCTACGCTGGTGGCCAGTCCGGAGCCAATAGCAGTACCATCTTCCAGCAGCCCGCTTTGAATATTGAATATCTGTGTTTTTAATACCTGCTGGTCGGTTGTTAATGGGCAAAGTGTAAAACTCTCGCCGGAAAAAATAACAACCGCAATCCGGTCGGTGGGGCGGTTGGCTACAAAATTGGCAGCTACTTCTTTGGCTGCCTCCATGCGGTTGGGTGTAAAATCCTGCGCCAGCATACTACCGCTTACGTCTATCGCCAGCACAATGTCTACTCCTTCACCATTTACCATTTCTTCGTCATTTCTTGTTTGCGGACGGGCCAGGGCAATTATGATACAGGCAATGCAAAGCAGCCGGCAAATAAAGGGCAGGTGGCGAAGCGTCGTTTTCCAGGAACGCAGTCCCCTAACCTTTGAAATAGAAGAAATTTGCACACTGGCCTGCCTGCGCGATTGCTGTGTAAAATGCCACCAGGCAAGCAGCGGCAGCACTGCCAGCAAAGCCAGCATCCAGGGTTGGGCAAAATTTATATTTTTAAAGTAATCAACTACCAAAGCCTGTATAATTGTATGGTTGGTTAGGAAATAATGGTATCCAGTTCCTGCACGGATTTCTTAATGGTTTCAAATGCCAGGTCGTTCTCGTCAGGTGCAGGCTGATATTTGGCAAACTTTACCGCATCACTCATTTTCAGTGCCTGGGCCAGTGCAGTAAAATTGGCGGCAGGTAAATCAAACTTGTTTAATTGCAGCGTCAATTCACCACTGGTCTTTTCCATAGTGGCAATATTTGTTTTCCGGTACAGGTATCGTCTTAAGATATCATTTAATTCAGTGTGAAAGGTTTTTGCACCGGTTTGTTCTGCATAGCCCCGCTGCCGCAAGCCTTCCAGCGCCTGCACGGCTTCTTCAAGCGGAGATAATTTTGAGATCGTCTTCTTTATTACCGGTTCCCGGGGCTTATCTGCTTTTTTTCGTAAAAAATAGATAACGGCCAGCAATGACAATACTGCCAGTGCCAGCAATACCCAGTTAATATAACGGGTAGCTGTATTTTCAACTTCAATAATTTCTTTTATATCGTGATAATCCTGTTTGGGATCAAAGTTGGAGTAAGCAACTGATACAGGCAGGGAATCGGTTAAATATTCTTTATTGTCAATAGTCAGTGGAAATGCCGGCAATGCCCAGCGGCCCGAATCAAAACTGGTAATCAGAAGCGTTTGCCGGTAAGTCCTGCTATCCGAAGTAATGGTGGTATCAATCTTCCCTTTATCAATAAATTCAAAATGGGCAATAGAATCTACCGGGAACCATTTTGCTGCCGAGCCGGCAGGAATTTTGGCTTCCAGTTTCAATTCTACCGGCTCGCCTATCATTATTTTATTCCTGTTAACGGATGCTTTTACTGAAACATCCATTTGTGAAAAGCAACAGATGTAAGAAAAAAGAAAGACAATGCCTGCAATGATATGTGGGGTTATTCTGCTCATTCAAAAAATAGCGCTGCTACCGGTTCATTTATTACGTCCAATAAAAAATTTCTGCAGAATTTTTACATAGTCATCATCTGTGCGTACATGTAACAAATCACTGCCGCTTTTTAAAAAAAGATTTTTACACCATTCAGTATGCTCGAAAAAGCGTTTTTCGTATTGCTGCCTTACCCAGTAGTCACTGCTGTCTATCCATTTACTGGCGCCGGTTTCACCGTCGCTTACCTGTAAAATGCCCGCATCGGGCAATTGTACATCCATTTTATCATAGACTTTAATGCCAATTATATCGTGTTTTCTACCGGCTACTTTAATGGCATCGGTAAAACTATCATCTAAAAAATCGCTCAATATAAATGAAATACTTTTTTGTCTGGTCATATTGCTGAAAAAACGCAGTGCATTGGCCAGGTTAGTACCTTTTTGTTTGGGTTCTGCGGTCAGTAATTCACGCACAATATACAGGGCATGTTGTTTGCCTTTTTTGGGAGGTATGTATTTCTCCACCTTATCGCTAAAAAAAATAACACCTACTTTATCATTGTTACTGATGGCAGAAAAGGTAAGCACGGCGCCAATTTCCGTTACCAGGTCCTTTTTGCGGGCATGCACGGTGCCAAATAACGAACTGGCGCTTACATCTACCAGCAGCATTACCGTCAGTTCGCGCTCTTCCTCAAACAATTTTGTGAAGGGGGTAGAGAAACGGGCGCTTACATTCCAGTCAATAAACCTTACATCATCTCCCGGGTAATATTCCCTTACCTCACGGAAGCTCATACCCCGTCCTTTAAAGGCAGAATGGTATTCGCCCGTAAAAAGATGCTGGGTAATTTTCTTACTCTTTATCTCCAGTTCCTTTACTTTTTTTAATATTTCGGCGGTTGTAAGCAAATCTTCAGGTTGAACAGTTTTTGTTTAGCAATTGCAATATTTATTTTTATGGCTGATTTTGGGATTTGCCGGTTTTGAGATGGCGTTTCAACGGCAAAAGAAATCAGTAAATCTCAAAATCACACAATCCCCCAATTACGGTACGCTAATGGCTTTCAGTATATCGTCAATCACATTTTCCACGTTTACGCTCTCTGCTTCTGCTTCATAGGTTAGTCCTATGCGGTGGCGCAGTACATCTTTTGAAATGGCGCGAACATCTTCCGGTATCACATAGCCGCGTTTGTTAAGAAATGCATTGGCTTTGGCGGCCAGGGCAAGGTTGATACTGGCACGGGGCGATCCGCCGTATGCAATCAATGGTTTTAATTTTTGCAGCGAATACCTGTCTGGGAAGCGGGTAGCAAATACGATATCCAGGATATAGGTTTCTACTTTTTCATCCATATAGATACTTCTTACCAGTTCCTTTGCCTGTAAGATCTCGTTTACAGTAACCACCTGGCTCACTTCAGGCGCTTTTAAACCCTGCACATTTTGCCGTATAATCAGTTGTTCTTCGCTTTTGGAAGGATAGTCAACCACAATTTTCATTATAAACCTGTCGGCCTGGGCTTCCGGCAATGCATAAGTGCCTTCCTGTTCCAGGGGGTTTTGGGTAGCCAGTACTAAAAATGGATCTTCCAGTTTATAGGTAGTATCGCCAATGGTTACCTGTCTTTCCTGCATGGCTTCCAGCAGGGCGCTTTGTACTTTTGCGGGGGCTCGGTTAATCTCGTCTGCCAGCAGAAAATTGGTAAAAATGGGTCCTTTACGTACCACAAACTCATTGCGTTGCTGCTGGTAAATCAGGGTGCCGGTTACATCGGCCGGAAGCAGATCGGGTGTAAATTGTATACGGCTGAATTTGGCGTGTATGGCCTGTGCCAGCGATTTAATGGCCAGTGTTTTGGCCAGCCCGGGTACGCCTTCCAGCAATACGTGGCCATTGCTCAGCAGCCCAATCAGCAGCCTGTCCAGCATATACTGCTGCCCCACAATAATCCTTCCCACTTCATCCCTCAGCCTGTCTGTAAAAATAGCCTGGTACTGTATCTTTTCATTCAATTGCCTGATGTCTTCTGCGGTTTGGAGCATAAAAAAACTGATTAAAATTATTTGTTGCTACTTTTATCGTAGTACTACTAAAAACCCATTATGAATAATATTAACTTATTATCAGCCAACTGGCTGCAATTGCTGGTAAAAATACGAACAACCAGCTTGCAATTCCTTTGCCAATATAATCCATTATATAAAATTTTGTTAAGCGAAAACCTCTATGCCAATACAATAAAACATTCGCCCCGGCAGTTTATAGGGGGTATTAAAAATCCACTACCCATGAAACCAGCAGTATTAAAAGTACTGACTTTTTGTTTGCTACTCATCTCCGCAGCCTCCTGCAAAAAGAGTGACACTGGTTCTGCAGTGGTTCCAAAAACAAAAACAATCTTACTTACCCAAAATGCCTGGAAAATTCAATCTGTAGGTTTAGATGCCAATAAAGATGGCATTGCCGAAACAGATGTTACTGTACTGATACAGGCTTGTAAGCTTGATAATACCTATTCTTTTAAAACTGATGGTACAGGTACTGCCGACGAAGGTGCTACCAAATGTGTAAGCACCGATCCGCAAACAAAGGCTTTTACTTGGGTATTTAAAAATAATGAATCTGTACTGAGCGGAACTTTTAGTTTTACCAGCAGCGATGCTACGATTATTTCCATGGATGATAATAAACTTGTTGTTGCATATGATGACGTGTCAACATCGAGTCACCTGGTAGCCACTTTGCAACACTAATTCAACTTTTGATTTCATAAACAACCAACAGCTGCCTGCTATTCTTAGCGGGCGGCTCTATTTTTTGGAGCTGTTAGCTTTTAGCCATTAGCCGTTAGTGGCGCGGCGAAGGAACTAATAGCTAAAAGCTAATGGCCTGCAAGACAAAAGACCTAATAGCCTTCCTCTACGAAAGGTATTTCCCCACAATCGGCATTCTTCTGCCCACTCCAAAGGCCTTGCAGCTGACGCGTATTATAGGGCAAAACTGGTTGCGTTTGTATTCATTGGTATTGACCAGTTTCAGGATGCGTTTAACCAGTGCTTCGTCTATCCCCATGGCAATAATATCATTGGGTCCCTGTCTCCGTTCAATATACTGGTACAATACTTTGTCGAGTACATCGTATTCAGGAAGGCTGTCGCTGTCTTTCTGGTTGGGCCGTAATTCGGCAGAGGGGGCCTTGTTAATGATATTTGAAGGAATGTACTCTTTTTCTTTATTCAGGAACCTGGCAAGCGCATACACCTGTATTTTGTACACATCGCCCAGCACGCTTAAACCACCGGCCATATCTCCGTACAACGTACCATAGCCGGTTGCCAGCTCGCTTTTATTGGAGGTATTCAGCAGTATGTATCCAAATTTATTGGCAATGGCCATCAGCAGGTTGCCCCTGGTGCGGCTTTGTATATTTTCTTCTGCCAGACCAAAGGGTAAATCTTTAAAAACGGGTTTTAATTCTTCGGTAAATGCATTGTAGATATTTTTTATAGCAATAATATCATAAGGATTGCCAAGGTTTTTGCTTAGTTGTTCGGCATCGCTGACAGAATGGTCAGAAGAATATTGCGAAGGCATGAGGATAGCCCTTACATTTTCCTTGCCCAGCGCTTTACAGGCCAGGGTAAGCACAACGGCGCTGTCTATACCGCCACTGCTGCCCAGGATGGCTTTTGTAAAACCCATTTTACTAAAATAATCCCTGATGCCCAGTATAAGGGCATCATGTATTTCTTGTATGTTTTTTGGGGCCTTAAGGTAATCCACAATGGCATCGGGGTTGCTAATCTTTGATACCCGCATGTCTTTATCAAACTGGTTGGCAGCAGTTACCGGTTTCACAATTACCTCCTCATCTTTCGACAGGGTTGTTTCCGGAACAGTCACTACTGCAAAATCTTCTTCAAAATATTTCATTTCCTTCAGGATATGGCCACTGGCGTCCATGACAAGGCTGCCGCCATCAAAAACAATTTCTGTTTGCGAGCCCACCGCATTGCAATAAAACATGGGCAATCCATATTTCATTACGTTTACGCGCATTACTTCTTTTCTGTCATCATCATGGTCGTAATCAAATGGCGAAGCGGAAATATTAATCATGAGATCCGGTTGCTGTTTAATCAGTTCATCCATGGGACAGGTAAGGTAAAGCGGGTTGTCGCCCAGGTTCCAGATATCTTCACAAATGGTAAGGGCTATTTTTTTTCCTTTAAAAGGGATGACGTTCCAGTTGTACGCAGGTTCAAAATACCGGTATTCATCAAATACATCGTAGGTGGGCAGACAGGTTTTCTGCACGGTGGCTTTTACCTGTTTTTCATATAAAAACCAGGCGGCGTTGAATAAATCTTTGCCCTGAGGATTGGTATTGCGTTGCGGACAACCTATTACTACGGCAATGCCAGTGGTATGTTCTTTTATGGTATCAATGGCCGTATAACACTTATTCATGAAATCATTAAACTCAACAAAATCACGCGGCGGATAGCCGCAAACACATAACTCTGTAAACATTACCAGGTCTGCACCCTGTTTTTTTGCCTGGTCTATAGCGCTGATGATTTTTTGTATGTTATTTTCAAAATTGCCGATGTGGTAGTTCTGCTGGGCCAATGCTATTTTCATACTGCAAATTTACAAAAAGAAGATGTCTGATGTCTGATTTGATGATGTCTGATTTCCTTAGGAAATAACACATCAAAAGAAATCCCAAAATCCCAAAATCTCTAAATCCCGCAATCCGAACTGGTTTTACAATTATATTTACAACATTCTTCACCCGGCATCGTTGATACAACCATGAATAAACTGATTGTAACCCTGTTGACACTTATCATACTGAGCAGCTGTGGCAACAACCATGCGCCGGATGTGTCTGGTATTAAAGTGGACGCTTCTATTGCCCGTTTCGACAGGGATTTTTTTAGTGCAGATACCAATCATATTGTGCAAAGCCTCGGCGAAGTACAAAAAAAGTATCCTTATTTTTTTACCGATTTTATACAAAACATTGTAATTGGCAGCAGTTCGGATACGGTGCACGGGCTGCCGGTTCTGCTCAATGCCTATATCAGCAACAGCAGGCCCTTGTATGATTCGGTACAAAAAAAGTTTCCGGAACTGGGCGATATAGAAGAACAGATGAAAAAAGGTTTCCAGCATGTAAAATATTATTACCCGTCTTATAAAGTACCCAGGCTGGTTAGCTATGCAGGGCTGATCGGCGACCCTTCTGTAGCACTTACCAAAGATGCGCTGGCCATTGGCCTCCAGATGTACCTGGGCAAAAATTTCAGCGCCTACAATACACTGGAGGCAATTGATAAATTTCCGCAATACATCAGCCGTCGTTTTGAGCCGCAGTATATAGCGGTAAATTGTTTTCAAAATATAGCGCTGGACATTTATCCCGAAAAACAACAGGGCCAGACTTTGATTGAACAGTTGATAGAAAAAGGAAAACAATGGTGGCTGACAGATAAATTTTTGCCCGGCACTGCAGACAGTTTAAAAACTGGGTTCACGCAGGCGCAGCTTGACTGGTGCAGGCAGAATGAAGGTTTAATCTGGAACTTCATCATCCAGAACAATGATATCTATACCACCGAACCCACCACCATTCAAAATTTTATAGGAGAAGCTCCCAAAACAGATGGCATGCCCGATGCGTCCCCGGGCAATATTGGCCAGTGGATTGGCTGGCAGATTGTACAAAAATTTGCGGAAAAAAACAGTAGCTTTTCTGTACAGCAGGTATTGCAAACGGATGCAAAGAAAATTTTTGAAGAAACGAAGTATAAACCGCGGTAAGGCCGGCCCCCGAAATCCCCCAATGGGGCACTTAGGCAACCCGCAAATAGAATTTAATTATCCGGCTTTTGATATCTTTCAGCAACCCTGGAATTTGATGCATAAAAATGCCCTGGTGTACTTTACCAGGGCATTTTTATGTAATATTTTCATTGTAATCCGGTATTATGCAGCCTGTATAGATCCGGGTTTTCTGCCCAGCAAATACATCATTTTAAAATGTGAAGCCAGCGAACCGGTAAAGGTTGAGAATGTATTGTAGGGAAGGTTAAATTCTTTGCAGGTTTTTTGTACAATGCTGCTAATGGCGGGGTAGTGTACATGGCTGATACGGGGAAACAAATGATGTTCTACCTGGTAGTTTAAGCCCCCTACGTACCAGTTGATAAATTTGTTTTTTGGTGCAAAGTTGGCCGTGGTTTTTATCTGGTGAATGGCCCATTCATTTTCTACCAGCGTGTGTTCCGTGCCGGCGGCTGCCACAAATTCTACGTGTTCTACAACATGCGCCAGCTGAAAAACAAGTGCCAGTGTTAAACCCATGGCAACATGCATACACACAAAACCCAAAGCCCAGGGGCCCCAGCCAACAAAATAAGCCGGAAGAGCTACATAAAAAATGCCATATAATACTTTACTGCTCCAGAATATGATGTGCTCTTTTGCACTCATTTTTTGCAGAGGCGTAGTAAATACTTTTTGTTGAAAATATTTATTAAAGTCCATAATACCCACCCATGCAATTGATGAAATAGCATACACCAGCACCACATAAATATGCTGGAAACGGTGTGCCGGTACCCATTTTTGAGAGGAGCAATGCCGCATCAGCGGACTTTTGGCGATATCATCATCCACACCATCTACATTGGTATAGGTATGGTGTACAATATTGTGTTTAAATTTCCAGATAAAAGCATTGCCACCCAATGCATTTAAACTAAGGCCCATTAAATCATTCAGCCATTTTTTGCTGGAGTAACTGCCATGGCAGGCATCGTGCATGATATTAAAACCAATACTTGCCAGTACAAAACCAAGCAGTGCACAAAGCGATAAAGATAAGAAGGCGGGCATATGAACAGCCAGCAACAAAACATACAGTGCAATGGCGCCGGGTATCAGCAAAAGTGTTTTGCTGTATAGTTTCCAGTTGCCGGTAGGTCTTATATTATTTGTTTGAAAATATTGATCAACATTAACCTTAAGAGCGTTGTAGAAAGTTTTGTTTTTATTGTTGAAGGTTACTTTAGGCATTTTACGATGGATTTTACCCTTACGGTTATTGTTATACGATGATGCAGGGGTTTTTATGATCCTGTTTGTCTTAATACGAAAAAAACTGCCCTTATATTGCCTGAGGGTTCTAATAAGGCCAGAAGAGCTGCAAGATAGGTCTTTTAGGCTTAGGAAACGGGCCGGGGCGCCCATATTGGCTATTCCTTATGATTGGCCACAGGCCTGTTTAACGGTTTAGCTTCTCCTTAATTAATTGTCTTACGGCCTGTAGTTGAGCCACGTCAACAAAAGCGTCTTTCGGCACCAGGAAAAAGGATCGCGCATCAAAATAAAGATGAAAAAAATAGGGGCTTTCCAGGTAACTGCTGAAAGCCGTCCATGGCCATGCTTTTGAGCCATTCTGGTTGGATAATTCAACGCCTTCTTCTTCAAACCGGATGGAAAAATTATCCTGGAAAGTAGCAGCCCTTCTATAAATGCTGGCAGGCAAAATTCTCCAGATTACCAGCATTAAGGAAAACCACAGCAAAGAAAAAATGAGAAAGGATAAACCCTGTATTTTTTTAAAGGCAAACAATACAGCGGCCGCAATGGCAAATACATTAATCAGTATTATCAGGATTTTTATTTCGGGCCTCGACAGAAAATGATACCGCAGTGCCTGCAGTACCTGCTTCTTGTCATAACCAAAATGTATCGTCATAGCAGGAGGAATTGATTTGGAACCATAAAGCTAATAACTGGGGGGCAATTTTGTTATTTAATTTCCTTCTGTAAAAGAAACGGGGCGATTGTAAAAAAAAATATTGCAGGTTGCGTATGGAAATAAAAAACCGGCAGCTTGCCTGGCTGCCGGTATATAATTCCGCTTGTCTGTAATTTACCTTATATCCCGGCACTTTTTGTAATGATTGTTGGCTGCCTGGTCGGGTGTAAGCGCCCGGCTGCAGGAAGAAAGCACCGTAAGAACGATTAAGATGGCTACCAGTAGTTTCATTTTTAGGTTGTTTAGAAACTAGAAACGGCTGATTTGATTTTATAGTATCTGATTTCTCATAACACCGGTATAATTTGTTGGATTTACGCCGCTGAAAACAGGATCCGCCACCGCTAACCATAAAAAACAGCTAATCTTCAGGTACATACCGGGTAATGCATGATTGAATTTTTTTACTTATTTTTCTGTTTTAATTAACTAAAAACTTATTACTATGACATTCATTAAAACCTGTGTACTGGGTTTTTGTATGATGGCGGTTGCAGCCACACTTAACGCCCAGCGAATTAAAATCATAGAAGGGGATCTTGCCCCCCTGAAAAATGAAAATAAAATTAATACGGAGTTTACTTATGAAAACCTGCGGGTTGGGAAATTTGATCATGAAGCAGATTATGTAGCTAAGAAAACGGAGGAATATAATAAAAAAGAAGCGGGCAGGGGCGATCGCTGGGCCAAGGATTGGGTGCTGGATCGGAAAGACAAATATGAACCCAAGTTTAATGAACTGTTTGAAAAAAGCAGCGAGATGACTGTGACCGGATCAAAGAAAGACGCAAAGTATTCCCTGATTTATAAAACTACCTTTATGGAACCGGGGTTTAATATCGCCATCAGCCGTAAAAATGCGGAAACAAATGCAGAAGTATGGATTGTAGAGGCCGCCACACAAAAAGTAATTGCTAAGCTTTCGGTCGACAGGGCCCAGGGCCGAACTTTCTGGGGCGCCGATTATGATACCGGTGGGCGTATTGCAGAATGCTATGCTGATGCCGGAAAAGCTTTGGGCAAATTCATTAAGAAAGGTGATTGAATTAATAGGTTGGCTTAATTAGCCGGAACGCCAGGAAGCAGGTTTTTATTGATGCCTGCCGGTCATGGGGTATTCTTATCCACGGCATGCCTTTTCGCAAAAGTATTGATTAAAGAAACGCATCGGTTACTGCCAATAAAAAAAGACCCGCTTACAGAAATAAGCGGGTCTAAGTTTGTGTATAATAACCGTCCATGTTATTCTTATTTCAAGCCCTGTACCTCTTTTCTCTTTTGGCTCTTAGCTACAACCCATGCTGTTGCCGCAGTTCAAACATTTGTAGCAGGTACCGCTGCGTATGGTAATATGCCCGCAGGTGTTACAGGCCGGTGCATCGCTCTGCATGCTCTTGGCTGCTGCATTTACCGCATCCATGCTATTGCCGTCCATCCTGGATGCATTGGCCGATTTGCCTGCCCCCCGGCCAGCCTGCGGCGCTGTGTTTTTATTGGATAAGGCCGCTACAATTCTAACATCACTTAACTCGGGCGTTTTTTTTTCGTATTCAAGCGAGGTAGGTATTTCATCCCAGTCATCTGTACCGGTATTCATCAATTCCGGTTTATCAAGCACATGAACCAGGTCGGTTCTTCCCAGGTACTCATAGGCCAGTGCGCGGAAAATGAAATCAACAATAGATGTTGTTGTCTTTATATTGGGATGATCTACCATGCCGGATGGCTCAAACCGTGTGAATACAAATTTTTCTACGAATTCTTCCAGCGGTACGCCGTATTGCAGGCCAATGGAAATGGAAATGGCAAAACAGTTTAGCATACTGCGCATGGTAGCGCCTTCCTTGGCCATATCAATAAAGATTTCCCCCACCGTACCATCGTTGTATTCTCCGGTGCGTAAAAACAATGCCTGGCCGTTTATCTTAGCTTTTTGGGTAAAGCCACGGCGTTTGGCAGGCAGTGTTCTTCTCTCTACTATCATAGCCAGTTGACGTTTCAATTTTGTATCGGGAGAAGATTGCACACGTTTCTGTACTTCCTCCAGCAATTCTTCTACTGTTAACTTGCTCATGTCAACAATATTCGAAACGCCGTTGGTTCCTTCCTGTGTTGCCGGCTCCTTTTCGCTGCTATCCTGTTCTTTTTTCTTTTTGTCTGATTTGTTGCTTAACGGCTGACTCAATTTAGAACCATCGCGGTAAAGCGCATTTGCTTTTAAACCCAGTTGCCAGCTCAGCATATAACACTCTGCAATTTCTTCTGCACTGGCTTCATTGGGCAGGTTGATGGTCTTGGAAATGGCACCGCTTAAAAAAGGTTGTGCTGCGCCCATCATGCGTATATGCCCATAGGCGTGAATAAAACGTTCGCCTTTTTTTCCGCATTTGTTGGCACAGTCAAAAACGGGCAGGTGCTCTGACTTCAGCAAGGGGGCACCTTCTACTGTGCCGGTACCGCATACGTAATCATTGGCGGTATCAATCTGCGCATCAGAAAAACCCAGGGCTTCCAGCAGGTTCCATTCAAAATTGAAATACTGCTCTGGTTTAAAGCCCAGCCTTTGCAAACAGGCTTCCCCCAGGGTATATACATTGAATACAAAACTTATTTCAAAAGCAGCTACGGCTGCTGTGTCTAATTTCTTTATTTCATCTGCCAGGAAACCTTTTTCGCTCAGCGTTTGATGATTGATAAACGGTGCGCCTGCAAAACTACCCGAGCCCACCGCATATTTAATGATGTTATCTACCTGTTTGGCATCGTAGCCCAGGTTTTTTAAAGCCTGTGGTACCGACTGGTTGATGATTTTGAAATAGCCCCCACCGCTTAATTTTTTAAATTTCACCAGCGCAAAATCCGGTTCAACGCCGGTTGTATCGCAATCCATTACAAGTCCAATGGTACCAGTAGGCGCAATAACGGTTACCTGTGCGTTCCTGTAACCATGTTTCTCGCCCAGTTGTACAGCATCGTCCCAGGCTTTTGTGGCGGCTTTCAGCAAATTGTCGGGGCAAAATTTTGCTTTTATACCCTGTGGTTTTAAACTCAGGCCTTCATATTCGTCGGCATCATAAGCGGCCAGGCGGTGATTGCGCATCACCCGCAGCATATGGGCCTTATTTTCTTCGTATTTGGCAAACGGTCCCAGTATAGAAGCCAGTTCAGCAGAAGTTTTGTAAGCAATGCCCGTCATAATAGCGGTAATGGCACCGGCAATGCCGCGGGCTTCCTCGCTGTCATAAGGTATACCACTTACCATTAGCATAGAACCCAGGTTGGCATAGCCCAGCCCAAGTGTTCTGTAATCATAAGATAGCTGCGCTACTTCTTTAGAGGGAAATTGCGCCATTAGTACCGATATTTCAAGCACAACCGTCCAGAGGCGGCAGGTGTCCTGGAAGCCCTCTACGTCAAATACATTGTTTTCCTGGTCAAAAAACTGGCGGAGATTTACAGACGCCAGGTTGCAGGCGGTGTTATCGAGGAACATATATTCACTGCATGGGTTAGAAGCCCTGATGGGGCCTCCTTCCGGGCAGGTATGCCATTCATTGATGGTAGTATCATACTGAGTGCCGGGGTCGGCACAACGCCAGGCGGCATAAGCAATTTTATTCCACAATTCACGGGCGGGTATGGTCTTCATTACCCGGCCATCTGTTCTGGCTTTTAATTCCCAGTCTTCATTCTTTTCAAGTTTATCAAAAAATGAATTGGGTATGCGCACTGAATTGTTTGAATTCTGCCCGCTGACGGTTCTGTATGCCTCGCCTTCATAGTCGCTTGCATAACCGGCATCAATCAATGCTGCCACTTTCTTTTCTTCTTCAACTTTCCAGTCAATAAAATCAAGTACTTCAGGGTGGTCAAGATCCAGGCAAACCATTTTGGCAGCGCGGCGTGTTGTGCCCCCGCTTTTAATAGCGCCGGCAGCGCGGTCGCCGATTTTTAAGAAACTCATCAGCCCCGAAGATGTACCACCACCGCTTAATTTTTCACCTTCCGCACGGATATTGGAATAATTGGTACCAACACCGCTTCCGTATTTGAATATCCTGGCTTCACGCACCCATAGGTCCATAATACCCCCATCGTTTACCAAATCGTCGGTTACGCTTAGAATAAAGCAGGCATGTGGTTGCGGACGTTCGTATGCCGAAGTTGACTTTTTTAATACTGCGTCCACGGGATCTACAAAATAATGTCCCTGGGGTTTTCCTTTAATACCATAGCTTTCATACAAACCCGTGTTAAACCATTGCGGACTGTTTGGCACGCAGGCCTGGTTTAAAATACTGTACACCAGCTCATCGTAAAATATATTGGCATCCTTCTCAGAAGCAAAATAATTGTAACGTTCGCCCCAGACTTTCCAGCAATTGGCCATGCGGTGTGCCACCTGTCTGGCTGAAGTTTCACGGCCGGTTGAACCATCGGGTTGTGGTACACCCGCTTTGCGAAAATATTTCTGCGCAAGTATATCCGTGGCAATCTGGCTCCATTGTTTGGGCACCTCCACATTGTTCATTTCAAACACCACTTCACCGCTGGGATTGCGTATAACAGAGGTCCGGTAGTCATATTGAAACTGGTCGAATACAGACACTGCTTCTTTTGTAAAACGGCGGCTGAACGAAAGGCCGTTTGAGGGTTGCTTTTTATTTGCCATGGACTTATGTTTTTCGGATTAGTAAAATAAATTATACGGGGAAAACGAAAGTATCTTTTGCATTCATATTTTACAACCATAGATACGCACAGCATGTGGAAAAAAACCGTTAACAATTTGGTAACCCACGCTGGCAGTGCCTCTCTTAATTTTTGCACATATAAGCGGGCAAAAAAGCCAAAAAAAATTTTTGGAATTGACGGGGAAAAGCTCTAAATAATAATATATTGATATATCCCCATATTCAGCAGTAATATGAAACGATGGCGTTGCCGGGCCTGGTTTTTACCGGTCTGTCATAGCAGGCATTACTAACAGTAATATATACCCTATTTTGGTATTGCGCTTGTTCAGCCAGGGGGGTAGAGACAGTGTAAAGCTGGGGCGGGTTCTCCCGGCCGGTCCGCTGCACGCTTTTTTTTCCGGTGTTACGTTTTTTCACCGTGTTTCCTGGTTTACGGATCCAAACCTTCGGCTATATTTATCCGTAACAGTAAAAGAATGATTGTATTACGCAGTGATTTTTCGCCTGCCTGCCGGCATAATTACGCAGATAAAGCAGAAAAAACCCTTTTAAATATGCAAAGCGTTAAAAATTAAGCCCTTTTGGAAAACTTTTTGCATTTTTGCAATACAAGGAACAATAGCCTGATGAAGACGCGTTTGTATCAGCATTTACTGGAAAAGAAATCTAAGGGACAAAAGTCCTTTGCAGTGCTTATAGACCCCGACAAGGTAGATGAGGAAAAGATCGACCAGTTGACCGCGCTGGCCGTGGAGGCAAAAGCGGATTATTTATTTGTAGGCGGCAGCCTTGTTATTTCAAACCACCTGGATATGGTAGTGCAGCGTATTAAACAGCGCTGTAGTATTCCGGCAATACTTTTTCCCGGCAGCCCTTCTCAGATTTCAGTACATGCAGACGGGCTGCTTTATTTATCACTTATTTCGGGCCGCAATCCTGAATTGCTGATTGGCCAGCATGTTATTTCAGCAGCGGCAGTAAAACAGAGCGGGTTAGAAATCATTTCTACCGGCTATATGGTTATTGACGGTGGCGCTCCTACCACTGTCTCGTACATCAGCAATGCGGCCCCTGTTCCGGCAGATAAAAACGAAATTGCTATGTGCACCGCCATGGCCGGCGAAATGCTGGGTATGAAAGTAATTTATATGGATGCAGGCAGCGGCGCCAAAAGGCCCGTATCGGAAAGCATGATTGAAAAAGTAGCCAAAACCATTGAGATTCCATTGATTGTCGGCGGCGGCATCACCAGCCCGGAAAAAGCCTATCGTAATTGTAAAGCCGGAGCCGATGTACTGGTAATTGGCAATGCCATTGAAAAAGATATCTCCCTGATAAAAGAAATGAGTGCGGCGATACACTCCGTGCCGGTTTCATCATTGTAATAATGTCTGATGGCTGATTTTTTGATGGCTGATTTCTTCCATTTCAAAAACTTTTAAGTAAACAGAAGTGTTTCTATTGTAAAAGGGGTAGAAGGGAAGATTGTTATTGAATTCGCATGAACTTCGGATTAAACACATCAGAAATCAAAAAATCAGACATCAGACATGTCTTCCTCGGCCTTACTCTAATAGTATCACTGGCCTGCACCGGCTGTTTCCGGCGTTTTGTGCAATCCGATAAACAGATAAGGAACTATTTCAAAGACCAGCCTGTTAAGCCAACCTATTTCACCATTCAGAACGATTCTGTAAAGTTATTTTGTGCAATTGCAGGTACAGACACGCTGCCGCCCCTGCTTATTGTGCATGGTGCGCCCGGCGCCTGGTACGGCAGCCGAAACCTGATGGCTGATTCAATGATACTGGCACATTTCCAGGTTATTTCGGTTGACCGTTTAGGTTATGACAAATCAAGGTTCAAAAACAGGCGAAAAGCCGTTACCAGCATTGACATACAGGCGATTGCTGTTCACGAGGCACTGCGGCTTAACCGTTCAGGCAAAAAAGGAATTATTATGGGAAGTTCTTATGGCGGGCCCATTGCCGCCATGGTAGCGATTAAACACCCCGGCGAATTTTATCATGTGCTGTTGCTGGCGGCAGCTATTGATCCCAGCCACGAGAAATTCTGGTGGTTTAATAAATATGTTCATCATGGTCCGCTGAAATGGCTCTTGCCGCATTTTTTTAAATCGGCTACCGACGAAAAATATGCCCATGTAAAAGAACTGCAAAAACTATTGCCACTCTGGAACAGATTAACCGTGCCGGTAACTGCCTTACAAGGCAGTGCCGATCGTATTGTATCGCCGGTTAATCTTGAATTTGCGAAAAAAGTGCTGGCCGGGAAAGATGCCACCTTTATGTTGCTTCCCGGGGTAAATCATCTTATCCGCTGGCAGAAAGCAGATTTGGTGAAAAAAATTTTGCTGGACCTGGCTTCATCAAACAGTAATATGCAATAAAAAACCGGGTCGCTATAACCCGGCGTTTTTTTAAATTTCTGTGGTGAGATAAATCTAATTAAGCAGGTATCGTATCGCCTGCTTCCAGCTTATTGTCTTTAGAAAATTTATTGCGGTATAATTGGAATTTTTCCTGCAGGGAGCCAATCTCCTCTATTCCCTTATCTACACTTTCGTGAACGTCCGGTAAAGCCTGATCCAGCATCTGTACACCAAGATTGATATTCTCAGCTTCAATCTGGGATATCTTTTTTAGTACAGATGTCTGGCTGCTTTTAACATCATCCAACTCACGCAATATCTTGTCCATCATTTCTAATTTTTGCATTTTCTCCATAATAAAAAGTTTAGTATGAAGGCGCAAACTCCGTGCAAAAAAAGCCGGCTGGCAGAAAAGTCCAAATGCAACACTGTATTATTGTAAAATGGGGAATAAAATGCCCTTTATGGATGCCCGGATTTTTATGGGTAGCGGCTATCTTAAGTCGGCGGTGTTAACTCTTGAGGGAGTGTCTTTACCGCTTACAATGCTGCCCGAACTGGTAGCAATGGCTTTGATAATCATGGCCATATTTTCCATGTCTAATGTTTGTATCTCGTCGCTGGCTTTGTGATAGTTGGGCTCATTATCCATTTTGGAAGTAGAAATGGTATGGGCAGGCACGCCCAGCCTGGCCAGCGTGGCATTGTCTGACCGGTAAAACAGTTGCTGTTCGGTATAAGGGTCGGGGTAAAAAGTAAACGGCGTGCCCTGCAGGTTTTTTTCCAAAATTTTTCCCATATCTGTTTTTTCATACCCGGTAATATAGGCCGTGTTCTTTCCCCATTTGCTTTCTGTGCCAATCATTTCAATATTAAACATGGCCATTACGCTGGCGGCATCGAATTGTTTTGAAAAATACTGCGAGCCAAAACCGCCTTCTTCTTCTGCAGTAAAAGCTGCAAATACCAATGTTCTTTCATTGTTGCCAAGCGCTTTGAAATATTTGGCCAGCATAATCATGGCTGTTGTACCGGCAGCATCATCATTGGCGCCATTGTATATTGAATCTCCGTTCTCTGGTTTGCCAATACCCAGGTGATCGTAGTGGCCGGAAAAAATTACAAATTCATTTGCCTTTGTTTTACCTGGTATTATGCCCACTACGTTGGCCAGTTTTGTTTCTGTTATTTCATGTTTGGCCTCAATTTCAAATGTTGCTGGGGCCGTGGCCGTTAGAATAAAAACAGTGCTGTAGTCCGATTGAAAAAGGTTGTTTTTAAAACCTGATAAACGGCTAAAATTTTTTGAAAAACTGGTATCTACCAATACCAGGTAGTTTTTATTTTTCCCAACATACTTGTATGCTTCCCGGAAAAGATTTGTGCCTGCGGGTATGGTTACCTTTTCAAAACCAGATTGTCCGTTAATTTTTACAACGGGTTGTGTTGTGACCACAATAATATTTTTATTGTCTGCCGTTACTCCATCCAGCACAGCAGCAGTGCTGACAAATTTGGATGTTATCATGGAAAATTCCTGCCGGTAACCGGTACCATTTTTCCATGGCTGCAAGCCAATTGATGTAAATTCGCCGGCAATAAATGCAGCCGCCTTGTCAATGTCGGCAGTTATGAATGCATTGCGTCCCTTCATATCATTGGCAGATAAAGTCATTTCTATCCGTTCAACCTCCGCGGCATTAATGATCTTGTCAATGTTCTGTGCAAAAGAAAAAAAGGTTATTGGCAACAATAACCCCAGGGTAATTATTTTTTTCATGTCATTCATTTATGTCTGATGTCTGATTTTTTAATGTCTGGTATTTTCTAATGGGTTATGCTTTACTGGTAGCTGTCTTTCTTCATTTTCTAATCGGGCAGGGTGCAGGGCCTGCCCAACACAGCTTGTTAATTTTCACATTTTTCACATTTCCACATTCATCACATTTTATAAGCTCATCATTTCTTTAAACTTCACCGTCTGGCGGCGGCTGACTTCAATTTTTTCGCCACCCTTCATTTCCAGCAGCAAGCCTCCGTTAAAATAAGGCTCAATTTTATCAATTAAACGCAGGTTCACAATGTGTTTACGGTTGGCCCTGAAAAAGGTTTTTTCGTCCAGCCTTTCTTCCAGTGCATTCAATGATTTAAGGATAAGCGGTTTATTGGGGCCAAAAAATACTTTGGCATAATTACCTACGCTTTCAAACAAACGGATCTCGTTTAGTTTTACAAACCAGCAGCGTTCACCATCCTTTACAAATACCTGGTCGTCTTCGTGCAACATCTCGCGGTTGATGTTTACCTCGCTGTTGGCAGACTGTTCTTTTTCTTCCTGTATATGCAGTTTCTGGATAGCATCGGCCAGGCGCCGTGGCTCTACTGGTTTCAGCAGGTAATCCAGTGCGTTTACTTCAAAAGCTTTCAATGCATACTCATCGTAGGCGGTTGTAAAAATTACATGCGGCGCCTTGTCAAGTTCGGCCAGCATATCAAATCCTGTTTTACCAGGCATTTGTATGTCAAGAAAAACCAGGTCGGGATTAATGGTTTCAATTTTTTCAAGTCCTTCATTGGCGTTTGCGCCTTCAGCCACTACTTCAATCTCGGGAAAATCGATAAGTAATTTTCTCAGTTCATTTCTTGCCAGTCGTTCGTCATCAATAATAATAGCTCTGATCATATGATTGTAATTTATGCAACAGCGGCAACCGGCAGAACTACTTTTGCTTCTACGGTATTGCCATTGATTTCTTTTATGGTAAAATTTGCTTTTTCGCCAAATAATAACTGCAGCCTGTTTTGCGTGCTGGTCAGTCCAAATCCGTCTGCATTGTAAGAGCCGGTTAAATGTCCTGTATTTTGTACTACCAGTTCGTGGTGGTTGTACCTGAAGTCGGAAATAATTTTTACTGTACCGCCACTCAGTTGTTTGCTGATGCCGTGTTTAATGGCATTCTCTACAAGAGTTTGCAGCATCATAGGCGGTACGGGCTGGTCGAGGGTGTCTTCGTCAATATCGTACTCTATTTTCAGGCGATCTTCAAAACGGATATACTCCAAAGCCAGGTAGTCCTTTACAATATTCAGTTCGCGTTCAAAAGGAACGGTTTCAAGTTTATCCGATTGCATACTGCTGCGCAGGATATTGCTGAGCTCAGTAATAGCGCCCCTGGCACGCAGCGGATTTTCATCAATCAAAGCGCGTATACTGTTTAATGCATTAAAAATAAAATGGGGATTGATATGCGACTTGATGGTCTTGAGCTCCAGCTCCTTTACCAGTGTTTCCAGCTTTAAAGTATCTACCTGTTGCCGGCGGCTTTTCTGCACATAGTGGTAGATATAATAAATGCAGTTCCAGATAAACATGTAGAAAAAGGAATTGAATGAATTCCCGATTACCAGTTTTGAATAATTCACCTGCTTTTTAGATGCCGCCGGGGAAGCTTCACGCAACCAGGTCAGGTAATTCCACAAAAACGTTTCCAGCATACCAGTCACCAGCGAGAAAACAACCGTAATAAAAATGAAGCCGAAAATCTGTTGTTCAATAGGCTTGGTAAGCATATTGGCCTTGTTAATAACCAGCCGCATGATATGAGACAGCATGATACCGAGGGCCATGTAAACAAGTATGCCATAAAGAAATTTGCTGTTAAACTTATCGAAGGTATAGGCGTAAAATACATTTACGAGCATACACAAGCCCCAGCCAAAAAACTGAAAAAGCCAATAAGTTGGAATCCTTTTAAACACGCTCATATGCAAAGCTATTATTAAACCCCGCCTCTAATATAGGTAATTGTATGAATGGTTAAATAAGTAAATAACGGCCTTTTGGAGGCATATTAGCCGCTGAACAGGCGGGGAGAAGCCCGGTTTGTGTTATTTTTTGCTTTATAAAACGGCCGGGTTGTGTATCTTTACCTATTCATATTTTCGCTATGGAACTAATCCCCGGACCGTTGTTGAAGACCATCAATTCCCCGGCCGATCTTAAAAAATTGGGTAAAGAGCAATTGCACCAGGTTTGCAATGAACTACGCCAGTATATTATTGACGTGGTAAGCGTGTATGGCGGCCATTTTGGCGCCAGCCTGGGTGTGGTTGAACTTACTGTGGCCCTTCACCATATTTACAATACCCCTTATGACCAATTGGTTTGGGACGTTGGCCACCAGGCATACGGCCACAAAATTCTGACCGGACGCCGCGATAATTTTTATACCAACCGGAAATACAACGGTTTAAGTGGTTTTCCCAAGAGAAGCGAAAGTGAGTATGATACCTTTGGGGTTGGACATTCTTCTACCTCCATATCTGCTGCCCTGGGCATGGCCATGGCTGCCAAATACAAAAAAGAAGACCGGAAAGCCGTGGCAATTATCGGTGATGGCGCTATGACGGCCGGTCTGGCCTTTGAGGGCATGAACCACGCCGGCGTGGCAGATGCGGACATGCTAATTATATTGAATGATAATTGCATGAGCATTGACCCCAATGTGGGCGCACTGAAAGAATACCTGACCGATATTACCACTTCCCAGACATACAATAAGTTAAAAGATGATATCTGGAAAGCCCTGGGCAAATTGCCCATAGGCAAAACCTTTACCCGTGAGATGGCCAGCAAGCTTGAACACAGCATAAAAGGCTTTGTGAGCAGGAGCAGTAATTTATTTGAAGCCCTTAACCTGCGGTATTTTGGCCCAATAGACGGGCACAATATTACCAAACTGGTAGATACCATTCAGGATCTTAAAAATATACCGGGCCCTAAATTATTGCACATTGTTACTGTAAAAGGGAAGGGCTATTCACTGGCAGAAAAAGATCAAACCAAATGGCATGCGCCCGGGCTGTTTGACAAAATTACCGGCGAGATTTATAAAAAGAAATTTGATATTCCCCAACCACCCAAATACCAGGATGTATTTGGCCATACTATTATTGAACTGGCTGAAAAGAACGAAAAGATTTTTGGCATTACCCCGGCTATGCCCAGCGGTTCTTCCTTAAAATATATGATGGACAAAATGCCCGATCGCGCTTTTGATGTAGGCATTACCGAGCAACACGCGGTAACGCTGAGCGCAGGCATGGCCACCCAGGGATTGAAAGTGTTTTGCAATATCTATTCTTCCTTTATGCAAAGGGCTTACGACCAGGTATTGCACGATGTTGCCATACAAAAATTGCCGGTTGTATTTTGTTTAGACAGGGCCGGCCTTGTAGGAGAAGATGGGCCTACACACCACGGCGCTTACGATATTGCTTACATGCGCTGCATACCGGGCATGGTTATCAGCGCACCTATGAATGAAAGTGAATTGCGTAATCTGATGTATACGGCGCAACTGGATGAAACAAAAGATCCTTTTGTAATCCGCTATCCGCGCGGGGAAGGTGTAATGCCTGAATGGAGAACGGAAATGAAGAAGATTGAAATTGGCACCGGAAGAAAATTGAAAGACGGAAAAGATATTGCCATTCTTTCGCTGGGACATCCCGGCAATTTTGCCGCCGCTGCCATAAGAGATCTGAAACAGGATGGCCTTAGCCCGGCTCATTATGACATGCGTTTTGCAAAACCGCTTGATGAGACAATGCTGCATGAGGTATTTGCAAAATATGATAAAATAATTACCGTTGAGGACGGTACTACAACGGGGGGCTTTGGATCTGCCGTTGCTGAATTTATGATAGCACATCAATATTCAGCCCGCATAAAAATGCTGGGTATACCTGATCATTATATAGAGCACGGAAGCCTGAAAGAACTGCACAAAGAATGTGGGTATGATGCCAATGGCATTGCCGCTGCAGTAAGGGAATTGATGAAAGAAAAAATAAAAGTGACTCAAATTATTCAGTAGCAGTTTAAATAACTGTATGGCATTTCTTGCAGGATTTAATGCACGTGTAGTTTATTCTTGCGCGTATTTGCGGCAACTTCTTAAGTTGATATATTCCTGCATCGATAAAAGCATCTTCCGGCATTGTTAAATATCTCATAACACTTAGTTTCCTCTTTACATGGTTTATGGAAGCCCATGCTTTATGCATCTGGGGTTATAACCAACCTCCCTTCCATGAAATGCTTATTATTTATTGCCCTGACAGCCATCCTGGTTTTTTCGGCAAGCACCGCTGCATGGTATACAACCAAACTTCATGGCGGCCATGCAACGCCTGTACTTGCTTCCGGACCGGCCACTATAGTAAACGATGCAGTAAAAGAAAAACTAACCAGCATGGGGGCAATGGCAAAAGAATATGCAGCATACAACCAGTTCAGCACGCAAATTTGTTTTTTAATTGACATGCGTATTGCATCGGGTAAGCAACGTTTTTTTGTGTATGACTTACAACAAAATAAAATTCGCTTTAGCGGCCTGGTAACCCACGGACGTTGCAATCAAAACTGGCTGACAGGCAGAAAATATGGGAACACAGTTGGTTGCGGTTGCACTTCACTGGGGAAATATAGAGTAGGCAATGCTTACGAGGGCAGGTTTGGGCTTGCCTATAAATTATATGGACTGGATGCTACTAACAGCAATGCCTATAGCAGATTTGTAGTGTTGCACGCTATGCAGTGCGTGCCGGAGGAAGCAGTTGATCCCTATCCCATTTGCCAGAGCGATGGCTGCCCAACGGTGTCTGCCGGGTTATTAAAAGAACTGGCTGTTTTAATAAATAGCAGCAAGCGGCCGATCCTGCTGTGGATATATGAATGATGGATTTTGAGATTTTGCGATTGCGGAATTGGCTGATTTTAGTGATCCCGCAAAGGAAATCTCAAAATCCCGCCATCTTCAAAATCAGCAATTAATTTTTTAATTTTTTTTTAGGCTTACTTAACCGTGCAGGATATGAATGATGGATTTTGAGATTTTGCGATTGCGGAATTGGTGATTTTAGTGATCCCGCAAAGGAAATCTCAAAATCCCGCCATCTTCAAAATCAGCAATTAATTTTTTAAATCTTTTTTTAGGC